>Ga0265322_10000001_pt1 | contig 543854 bp, 552 predicted proteins | sample 41222metaG_FD_193584 | JGI IMG/M metagenome (GOLD analysis project Ga0265322, IMG submission 193584) | Rhizosphere microbial communities from Carex aquatilis grown in University of Washington, Seatle, WA, United States - 4-12-22 metaG | ecosystem: Host-associated > Plants > Roots >...
GAAGGCTGGTACTGCCCGCGCTGCGCCGACTTCAAAACCGAGCGCGAGCTTGGCCCCGGCAACACCTGCCCGATCCACGAGATCGCACTCGAGAAGGTGCGCGAGGAGAACTGGTTCTTCCGCCTCTCCGCCTTCCAGGAGCGGCTCGAAGCGCTTTATGAGGAGCGGCCCGACTTCGTCGTCCCCGACTTCCGCCGCAACGAGGCGGTCTCTTTCATCAAGGGCGGGCTCGAAGACGTCTCGCTCTCGCGGCCGACCCTGAAATGGGGGCTGCCGCTGCCCTGGGACTCCGAGCAGCGGATGTACGTCTGGTTCGACGCCCTGCTCAATTACGTCACGGCGCTGACCTTCGCCCGCGAGGGCGAGGACCTGACCGACCGCTACTGGCCCGCCAGCCTGCATGTGATGGCGAAGGACATCCTCAAGTTCCACGCCGTGATCTGGCCCGCCCTCTGCATGGCCGCCGACCTCGAGCCGCCGCAGCGGATGGTGATCCACGGCTACCTGCTGATGGGCGAGAAAAAGATGTCGAAGTCGCTCGGCAACGTGCTCGACCCGTTCGCGGTGATCGACCGCTTCGGCGCCGACGCGCTGCGCTTCTACTGCTTCCGCGAGGTCAGCTTCGGCCAGGACGGCTCGATCTCGACCGCCGGCTTCGAGTCTCGTTACGAGACCGAGCTGGCCAACGACTACGGCAACCTCGCCAGCCGGGTGCTGGCGATGGTCGACCGCTACCGCTCAGGCACGGTTCCCGATGGCGCCGTCGACACGGTCCTGGCCGAGGACTTCGAAGGCGTGGTCGAGCGCTTCTCGGAGCTGCTCGACCGGGCTGAGCTGAGCCAGGCGCTGGAGCAGGCCTGGAGGCTGGTGCGCCGGCTCAACCGTTTCGTCGAGGAGTCCCAGCCCTGGGTGCTGGCCAAGGACGAGGCCGACCCGAAGCGGCTCGACGAGGTCCTCTACAACCTGGTCGAGGGCCTGCGGGTGACGACCCTGCTGCTCGTCCCCTATCTGCCCCAGGCGACCGGCGTCTTGCTTGCAGCGCTCAGCGAAGAAGGGCGCGGCCTGGCCGAGCTGGGCTCTCGTGGCGGCGGGCAGAAGGTGAGCCGGATCGCGCCCCTCTTCCCCAAGATCGAGCCGGAGGAGAACGGGTGATCGACTCCCACACCCACCTCTTTCTCTGTGAGCGGCCGGAGGATGAGCTCGTCACCGCTGCACTGGAGGCGGGCGTCGGGCGGATGCTCAACGTCGGCCTCGGAGAGGACTCCAACCCGGTTGCGATCGCCGCCGCCGAGCGCCACGAGGCGGTCTTCGCCACAGTCGGCCGGCACCCGACCTCGGCTGCCGGCTTCGACGATGCTGTTGCCGCTGAAATCGCTCGGCTCGGCGCCCACGAGAAGGTGCGGGCGATCGGCGAGAGCGGGCTCGACTACTACCGCGAGTCGGCCTCGCCCGCGGACCAGCGCCGTGCCTTCGAGGCTCAGATCGATATCGCCCGCGACCTCGGCCTGCCGATCGTGATCCACGCCCGCGACATCGACGGCGAGACGACGGCGACCGACGAGGTCTTCGAGATCCTCGACTCCCGGGGCGAGGGCGTTGCCGTCATCCTGCACTGCTTCCTCGCGCCCTGGCGGGTCGAGGACGCGATCGAGCGCGGCTGGCACTGCTCGTTCTCGGGCATCGTCACCTTCCCCAAGTCCGACGCCCTGCGCGAGGCGGCGGCGAAGCTGCCGGACGAGCTCGTCCTGGTCGAGACCGACGCGCCCTACCTGGCGCCGCAGCCCGTCCGCGGCAAGCCGAACGAGCCCGCCCACGTCGTCGCCACCGCCCAGGCGGTGGCCGAGGCCCGCGGCGTCTCCTATGAGGAGCTGGAGCGCACGGTCGAGGCCAACGCCCGCGCCCTCTTCGGCTGGTGAGCGGCTAAGCATGGTCCGGCTCGGCCAGAACTTTCTCGCCGACCCCAACCTGCTCGACGCGATCGTCCGCGACGCCGGCCTGGCGCCCACCGACGTGGTGCTGGAGATCGGCGCCGGGGAAGGGGTGCTGACCGAGCGGCTGGCCGCCGCCGCAGCCCACGTCCACGTGGTCGAGATCGATCGCGGCCTCGAGGGCGCGCTCGCCGCAGTCGCCGCCGATCCCAAGGTGACCCTGCACTGGGGCGATGCGATGAAGGTCGACTTCACCGGCTTCGATCCTGTCCCGACCGCGGTCGTCTCCAACCTGCCCTACGCGGTGGCGACGCCGCTGATCTTGCGCACGATCGAGCAGCTGCCGACGGTTCGCCAGTGGACGGTGATGGTTCAGCGTGAGATCGCCGACCGCCTGCGAGCCGGGCCCGGCAGCCGCACCTACGGCTCGCCCAGCGCCGTCGCCCAGATCGCCTGCGAGGTCGAGCTGGTGCGCAAGGTCGACCCGGCGGTCTTCCGCCCGCGCCCGCGGGTCGACTCGGCGATCCTGCGCCTGCGTCGGACCGGCCCTGGCGCCGACGCGCCGACGCGGACCCTGATCCGGGCGGCCTTCGCCCACCGGCGCAAGTCCCTGGCCCGTTCGCTCGAGCACGCCGAGAAGGGGGCGCTCGGCCCCGCCCGCGCCGCTCTGGCGGAGCTGGGCCTGCCCGAAGACGCCCGCGCTGAGTCGCTCTCGGCCGAGGAGTTCGTCGCCCTATCGGCGAAGCTCCATCCCGGAGCCTGACCCCTCGCCGCCGCCGATCATGCTCGTCCACGCCCCCGCCAAGCTCAATCTCTGCCTCTACCTTGGCCGTCGCCGCGACGATGGCCTGCATGAGCTCTGCTCGCTGTTCGAGCCGCTGGCGCTCGCCGACCTGATCAAGGTCTCCGGCGCCGAGAGCGATGAAGTCGAGTGCCCTGGGGTGGATGGCGAGAACCTCGCATCCAGGGCCTTGGCGGGCCTGCGACGGCGTGGCTGGGACCGGCCGCCGCGCCGGCTCGAGATCGAGAAGCGGATCCCGGTCGCCGCCGGCCTCGGCGGCGGCAGCGCCGACGCCGCCGCGGTCCTGCGCTTGGCCGCGGGCGAAGTCAGCGGCCTCGAGGCGCTCGGCGCCGAGCTCGGCGCCGATGTGCCCTCTCAGCTCGAGCCGGCCCTGTCCCTGGTCGGCGGGATTGGCGAGCAAGTCGAGCGGCTGCCTGATCCGAAACCCCATGCCGTGGTGCTGCTGCCCAGCGGCGGCGGCCTCTCGACCGCCGCCGTCTTCGCCGAGGCCGACCGCCTTGGCCTCGGCCGCGATGCCGCCGAGCTGGATGTCATCGCCGGCCGGCTCCGCGCCGCGGCCGGCGCCGGCGCCTCGCCCCTCGCCTACGCCGAGCTCCTTCACAACGACCTCGAGCCCGCGGCGCGCTCGCTGCGCCCCGATATCGGCGAGGCGCTCGACCTCCTGCGCGAGGCCGGCACCCCGCTCGTCCTGCTGACCGGCTCGGGCCCGACCGCCTTCGGCCTCTTCGAGAGCATCGCCGCCGCCCGCGAGGCCGCTGCCGCGATCGACCGTGACGACGTGATCGTCTGCGAGGCGGGCCGGGCGCGATGAAGATGCCGGGGGAGAAGAGCAGCGCCCGCAAATGGCTGCTGCGGCTCGCGGTCGTGGCCGTGATCGCGACCGGCTACTACCTGGTCACCAACGCCCTCGGCCACCAGAACCTGCAGAAGCTGCTGGAAGAAATCTCCAACACGCTCGGCGCCTGGACCTACCTGCTCGTCGGCGTCTTCGCCTTCGCCGAGACCGGCGCCTTCGTCGGGCTGGTGGTGCCGGGGGAGACGGTGATGCTGCTGGGCGGCGCCGTCGCCGGCCAGGGCGCGATCAGCATCTACGTCCTGATCGCGATCGCCTGGTTCGCCGCCTGGGCCGGCGACACGACCAGCTTCTTCGTCGGCCGCCGCCTCGGCCGCGAGTTCGTGATCAAGCACGGCCCCCGCTTCGGGATCAGCCACGAGCGCTTCGAACGGGTCGAGGACTACTTCTCCCGCCACGGCGGCAAGACGATCTTCATCGGCCGCTTCATCAGCCTGATCAGGGCCTTCGCGCCGTTTGTCGCCGGCAGCTCCGGGATGCGCTACCGCGCCTTCGTCCCCTACAGCATCCTCGGCTGCGGGCTCTGGGCCAGCGCCCACATCCTGGTCGGCTACTTCTTCTCGCGCAGCATCGAGACGGCGGCGAAGTACGCCGGCAAAGGCGCGTTCCTGCTTGCCACCCTGATCGTCGTCGTCGTCGGGGCGGTCGTCACCGTCCGCTACTTCCGGGTCGAGGGGAACCGGCGCGCCGCGGTGCGCTGGATGGAGGGAAATGGGGCGACCCGCTGGCTCGTCCTCCTCACTCGCCGCTTCCAGCCCCAGCTCCAGTTCTTCTGGAACCGGGTCACCCCGGGCGGCACCTTCGGGCTCGAGTTCACGACGCTGATGGCGACGCTGGCCGTCGCCCTCTTCATCCTCGTTGCCTACGCCGTGATCGTCAACGGCGAACCCGGCCCGACGCCGGGCGACCTCACCGCGGCCGAATTCGTCGAACGGATCCGGGTCGGTTGGCTGACCGACATCGCCAAGGTCTTCACTCATCTCGGCGCCGGCGCCGTCGTCTGGCCGCTCGCCTTCGTCTGCGCCGCCTTCCTCGTCGCCGGCCGCCGCTGGCCCGAGTTCTGGGTCCTGCTGGCGGGCATGGCGATCGTCATCGTCGGCGTCCACGAGCTCAAGGCGGCGGTCGGCCGGCCCCGGCCGGAGGACGGCCTGACCGGCGTCTCTGGCTCCTCCTTCCCCAGCGCCCACGCCGCCTACTCGACCTTCTATGTCTGGCTGGCGGTGACGATCGTGATGCGGCTGCGGGTGGGGATGGCGCGCGGCTCGGCCGTGATCGCGGCGGGGATCGTCCTCGCTGCGCTGGTCGGCCTCTCCCGCGTCTACCTCGGCGTCCACTACCTCAGCGACGTCAATGCCGGCTGGGCGCTGGGGGCCGCCGCCTTCTCGCTCTGCGCGGCGGTGGCCCTGGTCGTCACCACGTTGCGGCAGAATGGTTCTGGTGAGCATCTTCGCCCTGGAGGAAATCGGCCATGAGTACCTGCTGTTCGGCGCCGCCGGGCTGGTCAGCCTGGTCGCTTTCGTCGGCCTGATCCTGGTCCCGGCGCTCAGTTCCTACGGCCGGATCTGGGAGAAGGCGGCGGCCGGCTTCCTCTCCGTCTTCGTCCTCGTGGCGCTGGTTCTGGTCGGCGTTCTGATCGGATTGGCCTTCGTCTATTACTACCCCAACATCGTCGATCTCTTGCACGGAAACTAGATCCAGCCGAGGCTGGGGATAATGGGCGGATGTCTGCGACCGCAAAAGGGCAGAAATCCCCTGCAAACTCCGGAGAAATGGGCACCCTGGACGGCCTCGCCGAGGCGGTTGAATCCGGTGCCGGGCTGCCGGCGGTGGCGCGGGCGGCGGCCAAAGTGCTCGACGCCAGCATCGCCTTGATCGACCGTTCCAGCGCCGTTCTAGCCGTCGCTGGAGCATCGCCCGACCAGGAGCAGAAGCTGCTCTCCGCCGCCGAGGGCGTGACCACGGTCGAGCTGCGGGTCGCCGACAGCGCCGTTGGCGAGCTTCGCTATCGGGCCAAGGCCGACCCCGACCCGGCGATCGCCCGCATGGTGACGATGCTGCTGGCACTTGAGCTGGAGCGCTCGCGCTCGCCAGAGTGGGAGAGCGAGGAGGTGGCCGGCGTCTTCGTCGACGCAGTCCTCGGCCGCAAGGTCACCGATCGCGGCGACATCGTCGCCCGCGCGGCCGAGCTCGGCACCGACCTCGAGCAGGGCGCCGGCGTCCTGATCGTCCGCGCCGCCCCCCGCGCCGCCCAGACGGGGGAGTGGCGGGCCAGGGTCATGACCCTGGCCCTGCGGGCGCTGCGATCGCTCGCGCCGGGATCGCTGGCGACTGCGGAGGGGGGCGAGATGGCAACCGAGATCGCGGTGCTGGTCCCGGCCGCCGATGAGGAGCAGCTGGCGCGGGCGGCAGCCGGGGTCGCGCGCGAGCTCGACGACAGCCTCTCCGGCTTCCACCTGACGATCGGGCGCAGCCGCCACGCCGCCGACCCGGTCGACCTCTACCGCTCCGGCAGCGAGGCCCGCCTTGCCGTCAACGTCGGCGAGGCCGAGGGGCGGCCGCTGCTGGCCTTCGAGGACACCGGCGCCTACCGGCTGCTGCTGCCGGCGATGAGCGAGGATCCGCGCGAGCTGGAGCGCTTCTACGCGGAGACGATCGAGCCGCTCTCTGCCTATGACGACCAGTACGAGACCGAGCTGGTGCAGACGATTGAGGCCTACCTCGACAACGACGGCAACGTCGCGGCGACCGCCAAACAGCTTTTCACCCACAGGCACACGATCAGGTACCGTCTGGAGCGTGCCAGGGAGCTTTGTGGCCATGACGTTTCAGCAACAGAGGGCCGAGAGAAGCTCGGCCTTGGCCTCAAGGCAATGCGCGTCCTCGGCATAGCCTCTCCGCGTGGCCCGGCTCTTGAGCCCGGCGCCGAAGCGGGAACGGTGCGCCGCTCGTCAGAAGACTGACGGCACGCCGAAATAAGCTCAACGCCATCGTTGGGGAGTCGGCTAATTGGCAAGCCTCGGGTCTTTGGAGCCCGCGATCCCGGTTCAAGTCCGGGCTCCCCAGTTTCAGCATTTGCATGCGTCCGGATCGACGCCTAGGGTTTTCTGCGTGGAGATGAGCCCAGCACTGGATCCGCAGGTCCGGGAAGGCCTGGCCCGCAGTTGGAAGGCCCTGATGACGGTCGGCGTCCTGGCAATTCTGGTCGGCTGCGTCGCGATCGTGGTCCCCGCCGTCGCCTCGGTCGGCACCGCGATCTTCATCGGCTGGATCCTGTTGATCGCCGGAGCGTTCCTAGTCGCCGGCGCCTTCACCGCGCACTCGATCGGGACCGTGGTCCTGCGATTGGTCTGGGCGGCGTTGACGGTGATCGTCGGCGTCTACCTGATCGCCGAACCGCACAACGGGACCCTGACTTTGACCTTGGTCCTCGGCATTTACTTCCTCTTCATGGGCCTGACTCGGATCGCCGTTGCCTTCGCTGGCCGCGGCCAGCCAAACGCGGGCCTGGTCGGCCTCAGCGGCTTCGCCGGCCTCCTGATCGGCATCCTCGTCCTGGCCAAGTTCCCCAGCTCCGCAGACTGGGCAATCGGCTTGCTAGTCGGAATCGACCTCATATTCGCCGGCTGGACCCTGACCAGCGTCGCGCTGCTCGGGCGCGACCTTTCTCGCTCCTGACGCGCCTGGGCCTGCGCATCTCTGCGTCCTCAGTCGCTCGCGTGCGGAGCACGCCACGCTCCCTGCGTCCTTGACCTGCTTGACCCAGGCGCGTCAGGAGTCAGACGGATTCTCGTCTGTGTTTGGGATGGCTCGGGCGGGTGGCGTGGGGGTTGGGTGGTGTCGCGCAGTCGCGGAGTTTGCGAAGGGCGAGGCCTGGCCCTGCGTGCGAAGCCGGACCCTCCGCCCGAGAGCAGATCGCAGCGCAAGCGAGGCTACCCAACCCCCACGACAGGACCCGCCCGCCAAGCGCTCTCATGAGACATGTCCCGCCCTCACCACTACGATCTGCCAGTGAATTCGCCTCTGGTTCTCGTGATGGCGGCGGGAGAGGGCACGCGTATGCGCTCCTCCACGCCGAAGATGCTGCACCCCGTTTGCGGGCGGCCGATGGTCGCCTGGCCGATTCTGGCTGCGCGCGAGGTTGGGGCCGGGACGGTGGCGGCGATCGTCTCCCCAGGCCGCGACATCTCGGCCGGGCTCCCCGATGGCGTCGAGACCGTGGTTCAGCCCGAGCCGGACGGCACCGGCGGTGCGATCCGCGCTGCCCTCGAGCTGATCGAAGCGAGTGAGACCGTCCTTGTCCTCTCCGGCGACGTGCCACTGCTCTCGGCCGAGGTGATGGCCGGGCTGCTGGAGGCCCACGCCTCTTCCGGCGCGGCGGCGACGATGCTGACGATCGAGCTCGATGACCCGGCTTCCTACGGGCGCGTCGTCCGCGGCCCCGGCGATGAGGTCGAGCGCGTGGTCGAGGCGAAGACGGTGGGGGATGCCAGCCCCGAGCAGCTGGCGATCCGTGAGATCAACGCCGGCACCTACGTCTTCTCTGCTGCTCCCCTGGCCACCGCCCTGGCCGGGCTCTCAAACGACAACGCCCAGGGCGAGTACTACCTTCCCGACGTCTTCTCCGCCCTGCGCGAGGCTGGCCACACGGTGGCCGCCTATGTCGCCGACGACCTCGCGGTGACGATGGGCGTCAACAACCGGGCCGACCTCGCCGCGGTTGAGGCCGAGGCCCGTCGCCGCATCCTCGATCGCCACATGCTCGCCGGCGTCACTGTCGTCGATCCCGCCTCGACCTGGGTCGACGCCGAGGTCAAGATCGCCGCCGACGCCAGGATCGAGCCCGGCGCCAGCCTGCGCGGCAGGACCGAGATCGGCGCCGGCGCCGTGGTCGGGCCGCTGACGACCTTGATCGACACCAGCCTCGGAGAGAACGTCTCGGTTCCGCACTCCTACCTGGTCGAGTGCGAGGTGCGCGACGGCTGCAACGTCGGCCCCTTCGCCTACCTGCGACCGGCAGCGGTGCTTGAGCCCGGCGCCAAGGCCGGCGCCTTCGTCGAGGTCAAGAACTCACGGATCGGCGCCGGGGCCAAGGTTCCCCACCTCTCTTACGTCGGCGATGCCGATGTCGGCGCCGGCAGCAATCTGGGCGCCGGGACGATCACCGCAAATTACGATGGTTTCCGCAAGAGCCGGACCGTGATTGGCGACAACGTGCGGATCGGCGTTGACACGATGCTGATCGCCCCGGTAGAAGTCGGGGACTCCGCCTACACTGGCGCTGGCGCAGTTATCAAGGCCGATGTCCCCGAGGGGGCCCTAGCCGTGAGTGACAACGACCAGCGGAATATCGAGGGCTACGCCGATCGCAAGGCAGCCGAGACTCGAGAGGATGAAAAGCCGTGAGCACGATTGAGGAGCGTCCCGAGTCGGCGCCGACCGCCATTCCCCACGATTACTCGAAGCGGATGATGATCTTCGGTGGCCGCTCGTCCGGTGAGCTGGCCGCCAAAGTCGCCGGCAAGCTCGACCTTGATCTCGGCCAGGTGACGCTGAAGACCTTCGCCAACGGTGAGGTCTACTGCCGCTACGAGGAGTCGATCCGCGGGGCCGACGTCTTCCTGGTCCAGTCCACCTGCGCCAACGAACAGACGGAGATGACTCCAAACGACGCGCTGATGGAGCTGCTGACGATGGCCGACGCGGCCCAGGGCGCCTCCGCCCACCGGATCATCGCGGTCATGCCCTGGTACGGCTACGCCCGCCAGGACAAGAAGTCGGCCCCACGTGAGCCGATCACCGCCCGCATCGTCGCCAAGTGCCTGGAGAGCGTCGGCGTCGATCGGATCCTGACCATGGACCTGCACGCCGGCCAGGTCCAGGGCTTCTTCCACGTCCCGGTCGACCACATGACGGCGATGCCGATGCTGACCCAGTGGTTCATCGATCAGAACCTGACCGACGAGCTGGTGATCGTCTCCCCCGACGCGGGCCGGGTCAAGACCGCGCGCAACTTCGCCCGCAAGGTCGGCACCCACTGGGCCGTGATGGAGAAGGAGCGCCCCGCCCAGCAGGTGGCTGAGATCGGCTACGTGGTCGGCGACGTCAAAGGCAAGACCGCGGTCCTCGTCGACGACATGATCGACACCGCCGGCACCCTCTGCGCCGCCGCCCAAACGGTGCTCGACGAGGGCGCCGCCCGGGTCATCGCCTGCGCCACCCACGGCGTCTTCTCCGGCCCGGCCTACGAGCGCCTCGCCTACGAGAACTCCGGCATCGAGAAGATCGTCGTCTCCGACACGCTGCCATTGCGTCCTGGCGCTCCCGACAACATCACCACGATCTCGACCGCCGGCACCTTCGCCGACTCGATCCGCCGCATCTTCACCGACGACTCGGTCTCCGAGATCTTCGCCGGCGAGAACCAGCTGTTCTAGTGCCGCCCGGCGGCCTGCGGCTGGTCGGGCATAAGGGGGCCGATCTGATTGCCCCGGGCAACACGATCGCCAGCTTCGAGGCTGCGGTTGAGGCCGGGGTCGACACGATCGAGTTCGACGTGCTTTGGCTGCGTGATGCCCACCTGCCGCTGGAGCAGCGGGCGCCGCTGGTTGTGGCCCATGACTGGCACGACGCCGAGCGGCGGACGCCGCTGACGCTGACCGAGGCGCTCGATGCTTTCCTGGCGCCGCCGCTGGACAAAGTTGAGATCGACCTCGACATCAAGCTGCCCGGCAGGGAGGAGGAGATCGTCGCCGCCCTGCGTGAGCGCGACCTGATCGGCCGGGCGATGATCTCGACGATGGAGCTGTACAGCCTCGGCCGCATCCTCGAACTCGAACCGGAGCTGCGGCGCGGCTGGACCTATCCCAAAGTGACCAAGGACTGGAACTCGAAGTCCTGGACGAAGCCGCTGATGCCGATCGCGCTCTCGGTCATGCGCCAGCGCCTGCCGGGCCTGGCGGCCGAGCAGCTGCCGAAGTTCAACGTGGCGGCGATGTGGGTCTACCACCCGCTGATCAGCGCCCGCCTCGCCCGCATCACCAAGCTGGCCGGGGTCGAGCTGATCGCCTGGACTGTCGACGACCCCGCCCGGATGCGGCGCCTGGTCGAGGACGGAGTCAACGGCATCTGCTCAAACGACCCGCGCCTCTTCACGCATTTGCCAGCCTGACCACACCCTGGTGTGGTTAAAACAGCAAACGCGGTTCGTTCAGGCGTTGCTCGCCAGTCCGGGGGTTCGCGTCAAGCCTCTTCCCTCGAAGTAGGCCCACTCCTGCTCGCCGAGCTCGGTCGCCGGCGCCTCGGCGTAGACCCACTCGCGCATGATCCGGTGCCAGTTGCGCTTCGCCCGCAGCTGGCCGAGCACGGCGACGACGCCGATCTCCATCCGCCGGCCCATCAGCTCGTCGGCGGGCATCGACTCGCGCCGCATCAGGTCGAAGTACTCCGAGCGCGGGTCGTGGGTGGATTCGATGATCTTCATCACCCGTTTGGCGCTGATTTCGATCTCGCGGTCTTCCAGGTACCAGCCGCCGATCGAGCGCACGTGCTCGAGCAGGCGCTCGGCGTCGAGCTTCGACGGCTTCTTGACGAAGCCGAGGTCGTGCAGCGATTCGCGCAGCGCCTCGGGGTCGTCGCGGGTGGCGGCGTCGACGGCGCGCTGCTCGAGCAGGATCTGCTCGCGGTCGAGCTTCTTCGTCATCCCGAAGTCGAGGAAGGCGACGCGGCCGTCGCGCATCAGGATGTAGTTGCCGGGGTGGGGGTCGGCGTTGAAGTGCTGCAGGTGGTAGATCGAGCCGAAGCTGCCGCGGAAGACGATCTCGCCGAAGCGGCTGCGCTCCTCGTCCGGCAGCTGCTTGATTTCCTCGAAGTCGAGCCCCTCGACCAGCTCGGTGACGAGCACCCGCCGGCGCGAGAGCCGGGTGATCACGTCGGGGACGTAGATGAAGGGGTGGTCGCGGTAGGCGCGCGAGAAGCTGCGCTGGTTCTGGGCCTCGTACTCGTAGTCGAGCTCCTCCATCACCCGCTCGCGGATCTCGTCGGCGATCGCCTTGGCGTCGAGCCCGGGGGCGATCGCCCGCGCCAGCCGCACCAGGGTGCCGGCGTTGCGCAGGTCGGCGTCGAGCGCCTCGGCGATCCCCGGGTACTGGATCTTGACCGCGACCTGGCGGCCATCCAGCATCTCGGCCCGGTGCACCTGGCCGATCGAGGCGGCGGCGAAGGCCTCGGTCTCGAACTCGGCGAAGAGCTCGGAGACGGGTTCGTCGTCGTACTCCTCCAGCAGCACCTTCTCGACCTTCTCCCAGGGCATCGCCGGCGCGTCGGTGCGCAGTTTCGCCAGCTGCTCCTGATAGATCTCGCGGTACTCCTCGGGGATGAACTCGGTGTCGATGAAGGAGGCGAACTGGCCCAGCTTCATCGCCGCGCCCTTCATCTGGCCGAGCGCGCCGACCATCTTCATCGCCGTCTCCAGGTGGCGCTGCTCCAGCCGCTCTTTGCTGCCCTCGTCGGAGCGGCCGACGTTGGTCGCCTTGGTGCCCGCGTAGCGCGCTCCCTGGACCCCTACGATCGAGCCCAGCTTGGCCGATCGACGGACCCTGCCCTTGGGTATTTTCGACTCGTCAGCCACCGCCGAAGGTTGGCACAGGTTCCAAAATCGGCGGGTTCTCTATTCTCTCCCGTCCAATGGCTGGCAAACGAGAGACGCTGAAGGCCGCTCCCCGGGCGGACTTTGGCTCAAGGACTACCCGTCGCCTGCGGCGCAACGGCCTCGTGCCGGGCGTTGTCTACAGCGGCGGCGCCGACGCCAAGCACTTCCAGGTGGTCGAGCGCGAGGTCGGCAACGTGCTCGCCGGCGGCCACGCGCTCTTCGATCTTGAGATCGACGGCGCTAAAAAAGTGCCGGTCGTGGTCAAGGAGCAGCAGCTGCACCCGGTCCGCGGCAACCTCCAGCACATCGACCTGCAGGAGGTCAACCTCGACGAGGCGATCCAGGCCGAGGTTACGATCGAGCTTGAGGGCGTCGAGAGCGCCCCCGGCGTCAAAGGCGGCGGCGTGCTCGAGCATGTCACCCGCGAAATCACCGTCGAAGCCCTGCCGACCGAGATCCCCGACCGGATCGTCGTCGACGCCTCGGCGATGGAGATCAACGACACACTTCAGCTTTCCGTGGTCACCCCGCCCGAGGGCGTCAAATTCGTCGCCGACGACCCCGAGGAGATCACGATCGCCACGCTTTCGCCGCCGCGCGTCGAGGAAGAGCCCGAGCCCGCGATCGAGGAGGAGACCGAGCTGGTCGGCGACGCCGGCGAGACTCCCGAGGGCGACGGCGACGACTCAGGCGACTCCGAGAGCGAGTAGTCCCTGTCCCTGTTCCGCCGCAGGGCCGATCGCGACGGCGGATCGGCGCCCGGCGACCGCATCCTGATCGTCGGCCTTGGCAACCCCGGCGACCGCTACGCCGGCACCCGCCACAACGTCGGCTTCGATGTCGCCGCTGAGCTGGCCCGTCGCTGGGACCTGCCCCGGCCCAAGTCCAAGTTCGGCGGCCTGCTGACGGAAGGGCACACCGCCCCCGGTGGCCCGCGGGTGGCGATCTTGCGGCCGCAGACCTTCATGAACGAATCGGGCGACTCGGCCGGGCCCGCGCGCGGCTCGCTGAAGGCGCCGCTCGACCACGTCATCGTCCTCCACGACGAGATCGACCTCCCCTTCGGCGAGATCCAGGCCCGGCTCGGTGGCGGCCTGGCCGGCCACAACGGCCTCAAGAGCCTCAAACGCGGCTTCGGCGAGGCTGAGTTCTGGCGGATCAGGGTAGGGGTGGGGCGCCCCGACTCGACCGACCCCGAGATCGTCTCCGCCCACGTCCTGTCGCGCTTTCGCGAGCCACGCGATGATGTCGCCGCCCTGATCGATGACGCCGCGACCGAGGCCGAGCGCCTGGTCGAGCGGATCGCGAGCGCGGGCGAGACTGCAAGCCAAAAAGACGATGCGAAGGAGCCAGAGGCGTGAGCGAGACCGAGTTGATCGGCTACGAGGTTGAGGAGAGCGGGGTGGCGGTGCTGCGGCTGCAGCGGCCGGACTCGCGCAACGCGATCAACACCCAGATGTTGGTCGAAATGCTCGAGCACCTCGCGGTCGCGCGCACAGACGACGGCGTCCGGGTGCTGGTCGTCACCTCCTCCGACCAGATGGGCTTCTCGGCCGGCGCCGACGTCAAGGAGCAGCTCGACGAGGAGGGCAAGGTGCGCCGGATGCAGCTCTTCGCCGATCTCTACGACGGGATCGTCGCCTTGCCGAAGCCGACGATCGCCGTCTGCCACGGCGATGTCGTCGGCGGTGGGGCGGAGATCGCCGTCGCCTGCGACATGCGGGTCGGCGGCGCCAACCTGCGGATGCGCTTCCCCGGCGCGGCGCTGGGCGTGCCGGTCGGCCCCGCCCGCCTCGTCACCCTCTGCGGGCTGGCGGCGGCGAAATACCTGCTGCTCTCCTCACGCACGGTCGGCGCCGACGAGGCGCTGCGGATCGGGCTGATCAATCGCGTCGCGCCAGCGGCTGGGACCGAGGACTCGGCCCGCGCCCTCGCCGCCGAGGTCGCCTCACACCCGCCGGAGGCGGTCGCCCGCCTCAAGCAGATGCTGCACCAGTGGGACGACGTCGAGGGCCGCTCCAGCGCAGAGGGCATCGGCCAGGTCGAGTGGCAGCAGTCGGGCCCGGGCCTACCGTTTTCTGAGTGAGCCTTCGCCCCTTAATTGAGCTAGCCGCCGAGAACGAGCGCGTCCACGCGCTCAGCGGCCGTGCGCGCGAAGCCGCGGCCGGCGGCGAGAAGGTCTCCGTCCGCGCTTCGACGATGCTGCGGCCGCTGTTGCTGGCGGCGCTGTTGGAGGATGACCGCGGCCTCGCCGAGCGGCCGGCGCTGCTGGTCGCCGCCGACGACCGCTCCGCCCGCGACCTCGCCGCCGACCTGCGCGCCTACCTGGCCCCGCGCCGCGTCCGCTACTACCCGTCGCGCGGCACCGGCTACGCCTCACACGTGACGCCGCCGCCGCACCTGGTCGGCCTGCGGATCGACGCGCTCGAGGCGCTGCGCGCCGAGCCTGACGCCGTCGTCGTCGCTTCCGCCACGGCGCTGGCCGAGGCGGTGCCGGACGCTTCGCTGCGCCCGGCCGGCTTCGCCATCTCCAGCGGCGAGGAGCTCGACCTCACGACCGTCGCCAAAGACCTGGCCGCGGCCGGCTACGAACGGGTCGAGCAGGTCGAGGAGCGCGGCCAGTTCGCCGTCCGCGGCGGCATCCTCGACGTCTTCCCGGCGACCGAGGAGCGGGCGGTGCGGATCGAGCTCTTCGGCGACGAGGTCGAGTCGATGCGCTGGTTCTCGACCTTCACCCAGCGCTCGCTCGGCGAGGCCGAGCGGGTCGAGCTGGCGCCGGCGGCCGAGCTCGACGCCGAGCACCGCGAAATGGCCGAGCTGGCGACGATGGAAGCCGCCGAGGGCGGCGAGCAGATCTCCAACCTCGCCGATCTCTTGCCGATCGAGCACTTCCAGGCGCCGCTGGAGCTGGTCCCCGACGACGCCGTCGTCATCCTCGCCGCCGCCGAGGAGATCGAGCCGGCCCTGCGCGATCACTGGGAGGACGTGACCACTGCGATGCACGCCGACGACGCCCAGCACCTCTACGTCGATGTCGAGGCGCCGCTCGCCGCGCGCGCCTCGCTCTCGCTGACGATGGCCGGCGAGGACGACGAGGACGCTTTCCGCGCCGCCCGGGCCGAGTCGCCAGCCCGCAACATCAACGAGGCCGAGGCCGAGCTCGAAAAACAGGTCCGGTCCGGCTATCGCACGGTCGTCGCCTTCGACAACCTCGGCGAGGCCGAGCGCACCCGCTACAACTTCGACCGCATCGACGTGGGGATGCTGGAAGGGGGAAGGCTCTCGCCGGAGCCCGGCCTCGTCTTCACCGAGGCGCGCCTGCGCGAGGGCTTCGTCAGCCCCGAGCTGAAACTCGCCGTCTATCCCTTCCGCCGCCTCGTCCACCGCCGCCGCGGGGCCGAGGACAAAGTCCCCGGCGCCGCCCGCGGCCGGCTCGCCTTCGGCGACCTGCGGGTCGGCGACTACGTCGTCCACGAGGACCACGGCGTCGCCCGCTTCGCCGGCTTCGAGACCCGCGAGGTCGGCGGCGTCACCCGCGACTACCTCTACCTCGAATACAAGGGCGAGGACCGCGTCTACGTCCCCACCGACCAGTTCGCGAAGCTGAGCCGCTACGTCGGCGCCGGCGGCGAACCGACGCTCTCCGCCCTGGGCGGCAAACGCTGGCAGAACATGAAGTCGCGGGCGCGCCGCGCCGCCGACGCGATCGCCGGCGAGCTGCTCAACCTCTACGCCGAGCGCCGCACCCGCCGCGGCCACGCCTTCAGCCCCGACGGCGAGTGGCAGATGACGATGGAGCGCGCCTTCCCCTTCCGCGAGACGGCCGACCAGCTGGAGGCGATCGAGGCGGTCAAGGGCGACATGGAGGGCGAGCAGCCGATGGATCGGCTGGTCTGTGGCGACGTCGGCTTTGGCAAGACCGAGGTGGCGCTGCGTGCCGCGGTCAAGGCCGCCGCCGACGGCAAGCAGGTGCTGATCCTGGTGCCGACGACGATCCTCGCCCAGCAGCACTTCGGCACCTTCCGCGAGCGGCTTGCCGACCTGCCCTTCCGGGTCGAGGGCGTCTCCCGCCTGCGCAAAGCGGCCGAGGTGAAAGCGACCCTGGCCGACTTCGAAGCCGGCAAGGTCGACGTCCTGATCGGCACCCACCGGCTGCTCTCGCGCGACGTCCGCGCCAAGGACCTCGGCCTCGTCATCGTCGACGAGGAGCAGCGCTTCGGGGTCAAGCAGAAGGAGCTGCTGCGCCAGCTGAAGCTGAAAGTCGACGTCCTGGCGCTCTCGGCGACGCCGATCCCACGCACCCTGCAGATGAGCCTGGCCGGGCTGCGCGACATCTCCGTGATCGAGACCCCGCCCGAGGGCCGGCGCCCGGTCCGCACCTACGTCGGCCCCTACGACGAGGACCTGGTGCGGCGGGCGATCGAGCGCGAGGTCGAGCGTGGGGGCCAGGCCTTCTTCCTCCACAACCGGATCGACTCCCTGCACGAGGTCGCCGAGCAGCTGCGCGGCCTGGTCCCGAAAGCGCGCTTCGTCGAGGCCCACGGCCAGATGGACGAGAACCAGCTGGAGGAGACGATGCTGGGCTTCCTGCGCGGCGGCGCCGACTGCCTGGTGACGACGACGATCATCGAGTCCGGCCTCGACATCCCGACCGCGAACACGCTGATCGTCGATCGCGCCGACCAGCTTGGCCTCTCCCAGGCCTACCAGATCCGCGGCCGCGTCGGCCGCTCTCGCGAGCGCGCCTTCGCCTACCTGCTCTACCCCTCGGCGGAGGCGCTGACCGAGGACGCCGCCGCCCGCCTCTCGACCCTGGCCGACCACACCGAGCTCGGCTCCGGTTTTCGGATCGCGATGCGTGACCTCGACATCCGCGGCGCCGGCAACCTGCTCGGCGACGAGCAGTCCGGCCACGTCGCCGCGGTCGGCTTCGAGCTCTACTGCCAGATGATCGACGAGGCGGTGGCTGAGGCTGGGCCGGTTGCCGAGGAGGGGGAGGAGGCGCCGGAGCCGGTCCGCCTCGACGTACCCGTCGATGCCTACCTGCCGGCGACCTTCATCCCCTTCGAGGCGGCCAAGATCGACGTCCACCGCCGCATCGTCGCCACCCGCGAGCCGGGTGAGCTGCGGGCGATCCAGGCCGAGCTCGAGGACCGCTTCGGCCAGCTGCCCGAGCCGGCCGAGAACCTGCTCAGCCTGCAGCGGGCGCGGATCGAGCTGGGCCTGGCGGGGGCCGACAGCGTCGAGTTCCGCGGCGGCCGCCTCAGCGTCACCGGGATCGAGCTCGACTCGGCCCAGGCTGCCGCCCTGCGCGAGAAGGTCGAGGGCGCGCTCTATGAGTGGCGGGAGAAAACGGCCGGCGTCAGGGCCGCCGGCGACCCCGAGGAGCGGCTGGCGGCGGTGCTCTCGATGGCGACAGCGCTGCGCGAGGTGAAGAGGGAGGCCGCGCCTGCCGAGTGAGTCTCGTGGCCTCCCGGCGCCACGAGGCTGTTCCAAACCCGTTGTTTGATCTATGCTGCCGAACTCGTGAGTCCGAGTAAGCGTCAGCGGCCCACGGTGGGCAAGGGAAAAGGAGAGAGCGCGAAAGCGCCCTCGCGTGGCCCTGCGCCGCGCCAGCGCCTCGCCCTCCTGATCTTCGGCATCGTCTTCGTCGGCCTCTTCGTCGGCTTCGCGATCGCCCAGGGCATCGGCTACCCGACGGTCCCCTCCAACGCGGTCGCGATCGTCAAGGGCGTTCCCAGCGACCAGGGCACGATCACCAAGGCCCAGTACGCCAAAGCGGTGGTGCAGACGGCCAAAGCGAGCAAACTCAAAACGACTCCTAAACCGGGCACCAAAAAATACGAAGAACTGAAGACGACAGCGCTCGGCAGCCTGCTCGACATGGTCTGGATCCAGGGCGAGGCGGAAGAACTCGGGGTCACGGTGACGCCGAAACAGATCAAAGACGAATTCGAATCGATCAAATCGCAGAACTTCAAAACCGCGGCCGAATACACCGAATTCCTCAAAACCTCGGACCTGACCCAGGAAGACATCAATGACCGGGTCAAACTGCAGCTGCTGAGCCAGGAAATTCAGAAACTGCTCGGCGAAAACCCGCCGAAAGCATCCAGCACCGAAGTCAAGGACTACTACGAAGCGGCGAAGGCGACCCAGTTCACGCAGAAACCGACCCGCGACGTCCTGGTCGTGATCACCAAAACGGAAGCCGCCGGCGAGAAAGCCAAGGCGCTGCTCGAAAAAGACCCGACGCCCGCGAACTGGAAAAAAGTCGCGAAAAAATACTCGATCGACCCAACCAGCAAAGCCAAAGGCGGCTTGATCGAAGGACTCAGCGAAGGCGCGACGCCGGAACCGATCAACGGCGCGATCTTCAACGCCCCCAACGCCAAGGTCGAAGGCCTGGTCAAAGGCCCCAACGGCTACTACCTCTTCGAGGTCGAGAAATCGACCCCCGAGAAAGTCCAGCCCCTGAAAGAAGTGCAGTCGCAGATCAGCTCGCAGCTGTCGCAGCAGGCGCAGCAGGAAGTCTTCTCCGAATTCCTCGCCGGCTACAACAGCAAGTGGCAGTCGCGCACGTTCTGCGCTTCCGACTACACGATCTCGCGCTGTGCCAATTACAAGGGCTCTGGACATCCCGAAAGCGCCCCGCCGGCCTGCTACGAAGCTAATCCGAAAGGCGGCATTCCCGCCGATTGCCCGGCCCCGGTCCAGCAGCTGGCGCCAGCTCTGCCGGGGACGATCAGCATCCTGACGCCGAAAGGCACGCCGCTTCCGCAGCGCCCGCAGCCCGAAGGCCTGAAACCGGCAGTCGAAGGCGAAGTGCCGAGCGTCGCCGGCGCCGTTCCCGGCGCCACCACCGCGCCGCCTCCCTCCGAATAGCCGCCCTCCGGCCCGCCGCCCCTCCGGTTAGACTGCCGCGCCCGTGAGTTCAATCTCCAGCATTCACGCGCGCCAGATTCTCGACTCTCGCGGCAACCCGACGGTCGAGGTCGAAGTCGTCCTCGAGTCCGGCGCCAGGGGTCTTGCCGCGGTGCCTTCCGGCGCCTCGACCGGCGAGTTCGAGGCGGTCGAGCTGCGCGACGGGGGCGATGCCTGGGCCGGCAAGGGCGTCTCACGCGCGGTCGGCCACGTCAACGGTGAGATCGCCGCCGCCCTGACCGGCGCCCGCGCTGCCGAGCAGGGGGCGCTCGACCAGACGATGATCGAGCTTGACGGCACCTCCAACAAGGGCCGGCTCGGCGCCAACGCGATCCTCGGCGTCTCCTTGGCCGCCGCCAAGGCCGCCGCCGCCGATTCCGGCCAGCCGCTCTACCGCTACCTGGCCGAGCTCTACGGAGGCGGGGAGCCGATCCTGCTGCCGGTGCCGATGATGAACGTGCTCAACGGCGGCGCCCACGCCGACAACTCGGTCGACTTCCAGGAGTTCATGGTCGTCCCGGCCGGCGCGGGCAGCTTCTCAGAGTGCTTGCGGATCGGCACCGAGGTCTTCCACGCTTTGAAGAAGAGCCTTGCCTCCAAGGGCCTCTCGACCGCCGGCGGCGACGAGGGGGGTTTCGCCCCCGACCTCGAGTCCAACGAGGCGGCGCTGCAGGCCGTGCTGGCCGGGGTCGAGGCCGCCGGCTACGAGCCCGGGTCCGATGTCTTCATTGCCCTCGACCCTGCCACCAGCGAGGTCTTCGAGGACGGCGCCTACGTGCTCGAGCACGAGGGCCGCTCGCTCACCCCGGCCGAGATGGCCGCCTACTGGGAGGACGCCTGCTCGCGCTACCCGATCCTCTCGATCGAGGATGGGATGGACGAGGAGGATTGGGATGGCTGGGGGCTGCTGACCGGGCGCATCGGCGATCGGGTCCAGCTTGTCGGCGACGATCTCTTCGTCACCAACCCGGAACGGCTGCGCCGTGGGATCGACCTCGGCGTCGGCAACTCGATCCTGGTCAAGGTCAACCAGATCGGCACCCTGACCGAGACCCTGGAGGCGATCCGGATCGCGCGCGAGGCCGGCTACACAGCAGTCATCTCGCATCGCTCCGGTGAGACCGAAGACACGACGATCGCCGACCTCGCCGTCGCCACCGGCGCCGGGCAGATCAAGACCGGCGCTCCCTCACGCTCAGACCGCGTCGCCAAGTACAACCGCTTGCTGCGAATCGAGGAGGAATTGGGCGACAGCGCCGAGTTCCCGGGCTTGCAGGCCTTCGTCCAGCGGTCCAGTTAGTGAAGGAAAGCGAGGCCCGGCCGCAAAGGACCGGGCATGGCAGTACGCGCCCACGCCGGCTCAGCGACGGCTTCCAGGGCCCGCCGTCGCCCCGCCGCCCGCAAACGGCCAGGTGCTCGCCAGGGCGCAAGCCGCGTCAACTGGGAGCGGGTCGGCCGGGTCGCGCTGACACTCGTGCTTGCTGCCGTCCTCTATTCCTACCTCAACCCGGCGATCAATTTCGTCAAGACCTACACGGCGACGACCGCCGCCAAAATCCAGCTTCACGAAGCGCAGCGGGAAAACACCCATCTCCACCACCGGATCCAGCAGTCGGGAGATCCGATCGTGATCGATCGCGAAGCGCGCGCCCAGGGGATGACCGCCCCGGAAGAGACCCCAATGGTGGTCGACGGCCTCTAGTTCAGAATTGCCCCGGTGGTTAGCGCCGGCTCCTACATCCTCAGCGCCCTTGAGCTGGCCGTCCTGGCCTTGGCCCTTGGGTTCAGCGCCTTTCGCCTGAGAAGCCGACTGATACCTGCCTGGGCTGGAGCCCCGGCTCGATTGGTCGAGGCGATCGCCGGCATCGCCTTCCTAATCTGGATCAGCGAGGTGCTTGGGGCGGTCGGGCTCTTCTATGGCTGGGCTGTGGTCGGATCGGCAGTGCTCTTGGCGGTTGGCGTGGGCGCCTGGCCGCGGAGGGAGAGGCCTTCGGCGCCTGGACCGAGCGCGCCGCCGGTTCATTGGCTGGCGATGCTCGTGACCGTCGGGGTCGTCGCGCTCGTGGTTGCCCACTGGGGCTTGACGACCAAGGATGCGCTCGACCGGGGGATCTTCAACTTCGACAGCCTCTGGTACCACCTTCCGTTTGCTGTGGACATGGTGCAGAGCCATTCCGTTACCGGGATGCATTACGTCGACACGGTCTTCACGAACTGGTTCTATCCGCAGAACTCCGAGTTACTGCACGCGGTGGGGATCGCTCTGGTCCACAGGGACACGCTTTCGTTGTTTCTGAACTTCGGGTGGTTGGCAGTTGCCTTCCTTTCCGCCTGGTGCATCGGGCGGCCCTATGGGCGTGGGCCATTGACGGTCACGGCTGCCGCGCTGCTGCTTGAGAGCCACATCCTGATCGTCAGGGAGCCGGCGGCCGCCAAGAACGATCTGGTTGCCGCCGCGTTGCTGCTGGCGGCTATCGCGATCCTGGTCAATGCCTGGGCGGAGCAGCGGGCGTCTGCGGGGGAGGGGGAGAAGGCCTCCTTGCCAGTCGGCTGGCCGCTTGCCGCCGCTGGGCTGGCGGTTGGGCTTGCCGCTGGGACCAAGGTGACGGTGCTGGCGATGGCCGCCGCCCTGACGGTCGCGGTGATCGTGCTGGCGCCGGCGGGACGGCGCTGGGCGGCTGCGGGCTGGTGGTTTGTGCCGGGTCTGCTCGGCGGCGGCTTCTGGTATCTGCGCAACCTCGTCGTCGCCGGCAACCCGCTGCCCGAGATCGAACATCTGGGGCCGATCTCGTTGCCGCACCCCGCCCACCTGCAGACGGCGCGGCCGGACTTCAGCATCGCCCACTACGCGACCGACACCGGCGTCTGGCGCGATTACTTCGGGCCGGGGCTGCACCACGCTTTCGGCGGCCTCTGGCCGCTGGTCGTGCTCGGCGCGCTCCTCGGCGCGGTGCTGGCGGCAGGATGGGGGCGAGACCGCATTGTCCGCTGGATCGGGGGTGTCGCTCTCTTCGGCCTCATCGCCTACCTGTTCACGCCGCTCAGCGCAGCCGGCCCCGACGGCGCGCCCGATGCCTTCGCGATCAACATCCGCTACCTCTACGCGGCCCTGCTCGCCTCTCTGGCCCTGCTGCCGCTGGCGCGCGGGCTTGAGAGCGAGCGGCGCCGCTGGATCATGCTCGGCGCCCTGCTCGCCGTCCTCGTGCTCACCAGCCGCTCCGACGCCGTCCTCCGCGACCCCTCGCGCCTCTTCGGCATCGCCCTCGCCTGCCTCTTGGTCCTGGCCCCGGCCGCCCTGCTGCTGGCGCGGTCGCGGGGGGCCGGGCGGGTGACCGTAACCGCCGGCTTCGCCGCCCTCGCGGTTGTGGCGGTCGCGATCGGCTACCCGGTCGAGCGCCACTACCTGCGCGAACGCTTCCGCGATCAGGCAGCGGCGACGAGCATCCCCGGGATGGATCTCAACTCGGCTTACCGCTGGGCCCGCGACACCAGCGGCCTGCGGATCGGCCTCGCCGGCACCAGCGCCGGCTTCGCCCAGTACGGCTTCTACGGGACTGATCTCTCCAACCGCGTCATCTACCTGGGCGAAAAGGGCCCGCACGGCGCCTTCAACGCGATCCCCACCTGCCGCGCCTTCCGCACGGCGGTCAACGAAGCTGAACTCGACTACCTGGTCACCGCGCCCTTCCTCAACTTCATCCACCCCGGCAGCCCGATCGCCTCGCCGGAGGCGCGCTGGCTGCGCAACGAGCCCTCGGTGACGCCGGTCGACCGTGAAGGCCAGGTCACGGTCTGGAAGATCCCGCACGGACTCGAACTGGACCCACTGGCCTGCGGCCCCGTCAACGCTCCTCTGCGCCAGATCCCCAACGCGCCCGGCGCGTAATCTCAGCGGCGTGAGCTATCCGATCGAGAACGGCCTTTATCAGTGGGAGGAGGGTTGGCGCTCTTACCAGGCGCTGGCTGACGACCCGCCGCTGCGCCGCCGTGCCGACCGGGTTGTGGCTGCGGTTCGCGACGAGTTGCAGCGGCGGCTGGGGCCGACCTTTCGGGCCGCGGACCTGGCCGATGTCTATGGCAGCGGGACCGACTGGTGCCAGCAGGTGGCGCTGGAAACCGACCCTGGGGCCGAGATCGACCCGACGATGCTGGCCGACGCGGCCTTCTGGCTCTACCTGCGCGTCGCCGGCGACTTCGCCGGCGGCCGCGTGGTCGTTCTGGACGAATAGGAGCGGCTAGCGCCGCTCAGTCGTCGTCGCCGTCGCTGCTAGCGCCGCCGCCCGAGTTGGCGGGCTCAGGCGCGCCAGGACGCCGGATCACGATCTGATCGGCGTCGATCCGCACCGTGACCTCACGCTGCCCGGCCCAGTGCTCGGAGTAGACGGGGTTGTCTTTGACCGAAGGGTCGAGCCAGAGGCCGTAGCCGTCGGTCTCGCCGTGGTCGAAAGTTGCCTCAAGCTCTTTGCGGCGGCCGCGGCCGCCACGCCTGCCGCGGCGGCGCCTGCGGCGGGGGCGGCCCTCGCCACCCTCGGAGTCCGCGTCGCCCTCGTCGGAGTCGGCGTCCTCATCCTCATTCTCGTCCTCCTCGACAACCTCCTCGACCGTGGCCGCTTCGATCTCGGCTTCGATCTCGTCGCGGAGGTCGATTTCGCTGGAGCCCGACTCCTCGTCATCGGGGGTGAGCCCGTGCTGGTTGCGGAACTCGCGCAGTTCACTGGCGCTGACTTCGAGCTGATGCGCGATCCAAGGATCGGTCCGCCCCTGGCGAACCCAGGCGCGGATCTGGTTGAGCTGCGGCTTCAGAGAGCGTCTGGCCATCGGCGGGCGAGTCTATTCAACCGGGGGGTTCGTCGGCGCGTCGCTAGGACATCAGGAACGCGAGCGCCTCGAACATCGAGACGACGACGACGGCCACGGTGACGGTCAGGCAGACGGCGAGGACGCTGAAGCGGACCTTGCCCTGCTGCTCGGTACGGGTGATGCGACGCGCCCGCGAGCGGTTGGCGGCGCGGGCGCGCAGCTGCTCACGACGACGACGCTCAAGCGCTGTCTCCTGCTCGAAGGCAGACTCGAACTGGTTGATGCTCTGACGCATTCGCATAAAGAGAAGGCCCCAAAGGGCCGTGCGGCACCGTAGCAAAGCTCAGCCAGGGTTTCAGGCAGGACAGGCGCCCCAGAGGCCGCGGCCGGCCTGCGCCGCGCCCAGCTCGAGCCGCCGAAAGAGCGGCGCGAAGCGGTTATTCGGCGGGATCGTCAGCGTCCTGGCCAGGCCCCGCCGGACCAGCATCGCGTTGACGAAGCGGTGGTCGAGGTAGACGTAGGCGAGCAGCCGGCCATAGATGTCGCGGGGTTCGGCGCCGAAGACCAGCCGCACCCAGCGGTGTTCGACCAGGTGGTGGTCGAAGCTCGACGCCCGCGGCCCGAAGCACTGCACCGGGGTGTCGGGCTTGACCGTCTCCGGCGTGTCGACGCCGATGTAGCGGACGTACTCGTCCTCGCCGCCGATCCGGGCTTCGATCGTGTCGCCGTCGACCGCCCGCACCACGTAGGCCCTGACGCTGGCCGGCGCCTCGGCTCCCGGCGAGCCGCCGAGGCTGGGGCGCAGCACGACCAGGGCAGCGACGACCAGCAGCGCCAGGCTGCCGATCGATCTGCCTCTTAGATGTCCCTGCACCCCCTCTTAAGGGCACAGGGGCGGAAACTCTCCCCCCAGCGCGCCTAGGGCGTGCGCTGGACGTTGGCGAGCAGGGTCTCCTTGATCTGGGCGACGATCTCCAGGGCCTCGCTCCACTCGCGCTGCCAGACGTTGCGGCCGAAGATGACGCCGGAGCCGCCGGCCCCCATGATCTCGCCGGTGTGCTTGAGGACCGTCTCGTCGTCGACCTTGGAGCCGCCCGAGAGCACGACCAGGGCGCGGCCGGCGGAGGCGACGCAGTGCTGGATCGCTTCCTCCTGCGTCACTTCCATCTCGTTATAAGGAGCGGGGGCGTCCTTGTCCTTGGCGGGGTCGATCTTCGGCATGTTGAGCTTGACCACGTCGGCGCCCATCTCCATCGCCATCCGCGCCGCGTAGTCAATCGCGTAGAACGAGTTGGCGCCGCCCTTGGCGTCGACCGCTTCGCCGCGCGGGTAGGACCAGACGATCAGCGGCATCCCGAAGCGGTCGCAGTCCTGGCGCACCTGGCGCAACTGGGCGAGGTCCTCGTCCTGGCGCGGCGAGCCGACGTAGAGGGTGTAGCCGACCGCGTCGGCGCCGAGCCGGACCGCGTCCTCGACCGAGGAGTTGCAGGTCGAGAAAGACTTGGCCGATGAGGGGATGTCGGTCTTGCCGTTGACCTTGAGGATCAACGGCACCTGGCCGGCGTAGTCGGGGTAGTACTTCTCGGCCATGCCGATCTGGCAGGCGAGCGCCGAGTAGCCGGCCTCCGCCGCGAGGCGGAACTGGTAGTCGGGGTCCTTCGAAGCCGGGTTGGGGAAGAAGTCGCGCGGCCCGTGCTCGATGCCCTGGTCGATCGGCAGCAGCATCAGGGTGCCCTGGCCGGGGCCGAACTCGAACAGCAGCCGGTGCAGGCGGGCTCGTTTGCCGGCGGGCAGGGTCTGGAGCAGTGATTTCTGCTCGCTCAGGCTCTTCACTTCCACGCGGTTTCCTCCTCAGGGACGGGTGCGCCCGCAGTATGCCATCGGAGCGCGGTTATGAGCGGTTGGGGCGAGGGGTCTATTCTCGTTTAACCATGAGCGAGACTGAGCTCAGCGTCATCTGCAAGAACTGCGGCTCCGAGGTCAGTCCTTACGTAACCGAGTGCCCGTACTGCGGCGCTCGCCTGCGTAAGCGGGCGCCGAAGCTGGAGCGGCGCGGCGACGCGCTCGAGGCAAAGGTCTCGCGGCGCAGCAGGCCACGCCTGCTCAAACGCAAAGGGGGCGACTCGGCGGCCCCGTTCCGCCCCTACGCGACGCTGGCCGTGATCCTCGGCTCGGCCGCCCTGCTCCTGATTCAGAAGGCGACCGGTGGCACCCTCTTCGACTTCGGCGGCCTGGTCGTGCCCTTCCAGGGCGACTGGTGGCGCTACTTCACCGCCCCCTTCGCCTACGTCGACATCGGCTACCTGTTCGTCGTCAGCGTCGGCCTCGCGATCTTCTCGATCAGCCTCGAGCGACGCCTCGGCAGCGCCCCGACCGCCGTCCTCCTGCTTGCCTGCGGCTCGTTGGGAGTGCTCGCTGCCGGCGGGATCGCCAGCGCCCAGGGCGAAATCACGGTGATCGCCGGCGGCAACGGGATGGCGCTCGGCGCGGTCGCCGCCTGGTTCGCGATCCGCCGCTCCGAGGCCCACCACTCGATTGAGCAGGAGTACGACCTAATCGGGGTCGCGGTCGCCGCCGCGGTCCTGATCGCGCTGCCGGTCTTCGCCCCCACCGCGGACGTCTTCGCCGGCCTGGTCGGTGGCGCCGTCGGTGGCCTGGCCGGCCTTGCCGCTTCGGCGCTGCACCCCTCCGAATAGCCTGTGGCCGTGGCCCACAGCGACAAGGAGATCGACGACGCGATCGAGCGGATGCTGGAGGCCGGGCGCTTCGCCGAGGCCGAGCGGCTCGTTGCCCGCGCCGCGCCGCAGCTGCAGCGGGTGCTGGTCGCCGCCCTGGCCGAGGGGGGCTGGTTCGGCGAGTCCCACGACGCCGAGGCGCTGAAAGCCGCCACCGCGCCCGACCCCGACGAGCGGATCGCCGCGGTCCGGGCGATCCTCGCCGAGGAGGCGAGGATGGGGATGATGGTTGGCGTCGCGGTTGGTTGGGTACTGCGGGAAGAGCTAGCGGACAAGACAGAGATCGAGGGAGGCAACTGAAGATGGAGATTCGATTCCACGGGCACTCGTGCTTCGAGCTGAGCGAGGGGGACACCCGCATCTTGGTCGACCCGTTCCTCAAGCCCAACAACCCGAGCGCTATCGCCAGCGCCGACGAGGTCGATCCGACCCACATCGCGATCAGCCACGGCCACGCCGACCACATGGCCGACGCGATCGCCGTCGCCGAGCGCACCGGCGCCCACTGCGTGGCGATCGTCGAGCTCGCCAACTGGCTCGAAGCCCACGGCGCCAAGCAGGTCAGCGACCCCAATCTCGGCGGCACGGTCCGCTTCGAGTGGGGCTGGATCAAGCTGGTCCCGGCCTGGCACACGAGCACGCTCCCCGGCTCCGAAGAGCAGCCCTACAGCGCCGAGCACGGGATCTCGCTCGGCACCGCGGCCGGCCTGCTGATCAACATCGGCGGCGTCACCGTCTACCACTGCGGCGACACCTGCCTCTTCGGCGACATGAAGCTGATCGCCGAACGCAACCCAGCTGACATCGCCCTGATCCCGATCGGCGGCCACTACACGATGGATCGCCACGACGCCGTGGTCGCAGCCGAGCTGATCGGCGCCGGGACCGTGATCCCGATGCACTACGACACCTTCCCGCCGATCGCGACCGACGCCGGCGCCTTCAAGGCCGAGGTCGAGTCGAAAACCTCCTCCCAGGTAGTGGTGCTGGCGCCGGGGGAGACGCACTCGGCCTAAAAAGACTGGCTGACTGGCCAGTTTGGCTGGTAACCTCGGCGCAACCGTCGCAGCCAAGGTGAGGAGAGAGCAGCAGATGGATACGACAGAGGCATCCGGAACCCAGTCGAGGACCGAGCGGGCCGATTTCCAGGAGACCGCCGATCCGGCCCTGATGGAGGCCGCCGATCGCACCGCCGACGTCAAGCTGCTCACCTACAAGGAGCTCTACCTGCTCTGGGAGCGCCAGCAGTGGCAGACCCAGGAGCTCGACTTCAGCAAAGACCGCGAGGACTGGCACGAGCGGATCAGCGAGGAGGAGCGGTTCCAGCGCATGTACGGGCTCTCCTCCTTCTTCATCGGCGAGCAGAAGGTCGCTGAGGAGCTGGGGCCGATCATGCGCGCCGCCCAGACCGAGGATCAGAAAATCTTCCTCTGCACCCAGATCGCCGACGAGGCCCGCCACGTCCGCTTCTTCGAGCGCTTCTACGAGGAGGTCGGGGTGCTGGAGGCCGACGGCCTGACCGAGATGCTGGCCGAGACCTCAGAGCACCTGAACGAGAACTTCACCCGGCTCTTCGACGAAATGCTGAAGAAGCGGACCGACCGCCTCTCCGCCGAACCGGAGGACACCGAGGCGCTGGTCGAGGCGATCACGCTCTACCACATGGTGATCGAGGGGATGTTGGCCTTGACCGGGCAGCACTTCATCATGGACTTCAACGAACGCGAGGGGACGCTGCCGACCTTCATCGAGGGCTTTCAGAACGTCGCTCGCGACGAGCATCGCCACGTCGCCTTCGGCTCCGTCTTCCTGCGCGAGAAGGCGCGTGAGGACGAGCGCTACAAGCAGGCGATCCAGCGCACCCTGGAAGAGTCGCTGCCGGTGGCCGACGGCGTGCTCTCACCGCCCTGGGCAAGCGAAGACGACTGGGAGCTGTTCGGCTACTCGCTCGAGGACACCCGCAAATTCGCCGGCACCTGCCTGATGCGGCGCCTGAAAGTCATCGGCCTGCAGTAGCCGGGCCGCTGGCTTGGATTCAGGGTTCTGAAGCTTCGCCTGGGGCCTGCGCCGAGCCTGTTTCGGCGCCTGTGCCCGCGCCCGCAGCGCTTTCGCCTTCAGAGGCCGGCGGCGGAGGCGGCGGAGGGCTTTCAGCCGGTGGCGCGCTCGGCGGCGGAGTGCTGGCCGGCGGCGGAGGCGGTGTGCTGCCGCCGACGGTGACGACCACGGTGCCGCCAGAGGAGGTTGTGGGGGCGCCCGGCGTCGGTGAGGCGGCGGTCACGCCGGCGCCGTCCGTTTTGGCGACACCGTTGCTGGTCAAGTTGGACTGGCCGGCGGCTTCGTCGCCGGTTGCAATGGCCGGGGCTGCTGGCGCGGGCTCGGCTGCGGCCGGCTGCTCGGCGGGAGCTGCCGCCGGCTCGGCGACGGGCGGCGCCTGTGTCTGGGCCGCGGGCGGCGCCGCTATCTGCGCCTGGGCGAGAGCTGGTTTCCGCGCCGGCTTGTGGGCGAGCACGCGCGAGACAGAGGCAGCGCGGTGGGACGGCGCCGGTTCAGTCTGCTGCTTGACCTCGACCGCGGCCCCGGCCGTGAGCACCGCCGCGGTGACGACGCCGGCGACGGCCTTGGTCCCGATCGCCCCGCCGATCGCCCCGATGCCGCTGGCGGCGCTGCTGCCGCTGAGCGCGGCGCCGACGCTGCCGCCGACCGAGCCGACGGCGCCTGCCCCGGCGCCTGTCGCGCTGGCGCCTGCGCCAGCTGCGCCTGCGCCGCCGGTGCCGAAGCCGAGCTTGGAGGCGATGAAGCCCTTCAGCGCCAGCAGCGGCGCCACCGGGAAGAGGGCGGCCAGGACCTTGTCGTTGGAGCGGACCTGGGAGCGGAAGTCGGAGCATTCCTCGCAGTCGCGGACGTGGCGGCGGACCGGGGCGGAGACCTTGCGCAGCCCCTCCGACGCTTCGGCCAGCTCGAGCCGGACCTCGCCGCAGGTGAGCTGGCGGGCCTGGCTTGCCTCGGCCAGCGAGATCCGCGCCCTGACCAGCAGCGACTTGACCGACGGCACGCTGGTGTCCATCGCCTGGGCGATCTCCTCATAAGAGAGGGCGTCGATCTCACGCAGCAAGAGGGCTGAGCGCTGGGTCTCGGGAAGCTTGCTGACGTCGGTCAGCAGCTGGCGGAACTCCTCGCGGTTATGGACCTTCTCGGCGGTTGAGGAGGCCTCGACCGCGGGCACCATGTCCATCGATTCCTGGGCGTCGGCGGTCGGTTTGCGCAGGTAGTTGAGGCAGCGGTTGCGGGCGATCCGGTAGAGCCATGGGCGCAGGTTGATCTCGCGCTCGTCGGCCAGCATCGCCCGGTAGGCATTGACGAAGACCTCCTGGAGGACGTCTTCGGCATCCTCGGTCGATCCCAGCATCTGACGGCAGAAGCCGAGCAGCCGGCCCTGGTAGCGGTCGACGATCATCTCGAAGGCGCCGGAGTTGCCGCAGCGGGCCAAAGCGATGAGGCGATCGTCGCCCTGCAGTTTGAGCAGAGGAGAGCGCCGGGCTAGCAGTCCGCGCTGACTGGCGTGCGTTAGTGCTGAAGCCTCCAAGCTATATCTCTCCAGGGAAGGCGTGGGTCTTATCGATACAGACACCGTACCAGCGGGATAGTTGCGGTTGCCACCATTTTTATGCGCCTTTTAGGCCACGCCCAAAGCCCGGGTACCATCTCCGCTGCCCGGGTGGCGAAACTGGCAAAAGCGGCGCCCTTAAAAGGCGCTGCCCCTTCGGGGGCTTGCGGGTTCGAGTCCCGCCCCGGGCACTATCGAGCGGCGCTCCGCTAGGCTCGCGTCCAATGGTCCACGGGGGGCGATTAGTGGCGAAGACCCTGGGCTCACGCGGAGTGAGCCATCTCTTCACGCTCTCGGGCGGCCATCTCTTCTCCATCTATGACGGCTGCCGCGAGGAGGAGATCGAGATCGTCGATGTCCGCCACGAGCAGTCGGCGGTTTTCGCCGCGGAGGGATACGCGAAGGCGACGCGCCGGCTCGGGGTCGCTGCCCTGACCGCCGGCCCGGGAGTGACCAATGGCGTCAGCGCGATCGCCAGCGCCCGCGCCAACGGCTCGCCGATCGCCGTCCTCGGCGGCAGGGCGCCGGAGCTGCGCTGGGGCTCGGGGTCGCTGCAGGAGATCGACCACCTGCCGTTCATCTCGCCGCTGGTCAAGTCGGCGGCGACGGTCAAGGATCCCGAGGAGATCGCGGCGATGACCGCGGCGGCGCTCGACCTGGCGATCGCCGAACCGGGCGGGCCGACCTTTGTCGACTACCCGCTCGACGTCGTCTTCACCGAGGCCGAACTGCACATACCCGCCTTGCCGCCACCGCCAGTCGAGCCTCCCGCCGTCGGCGTCGAGGAGGCAGCCTCGCTCCTGGCCGCGGCGGAGCGGCCGGTGATCATGGCCGGCAGCGGCGTCTACTGGGCTCACGGCGAGGAAGACCTCACCTACCTGGCGGAGGTTCTCGGCAGCCCGGTCTTCCTCAACGGCCTCGGCCGCGGCTGCATGCCGGCCGATCACGAGCTTGTCCTCAGCCGCGCCCGCGGCGTCGGGTTGAAGGGCGCCGACGTGGCGCTTGTCGTCGGCGTGCCGATGGACTTCCGCCTCGGCTTCGGCGCCAGCTTCGGCGAGAACACCAAGATCATCCGCCTCGACACGATGCCGAACGAGCTGACTGCGAACCGCGCCCCGTATCTGGACCTGGTTGGCGAGGTCGCCGTCACCCTGGCCGCGATGCGCGACTCGGCGCTGACCCTCAACGGCGAGCCGCACACCGACGAGTGGGTGGCGGAACTGCGCGAGGTCGAGCAGGAGAAGCGGCTGGCCGAGCAGGCGGAACTGCACGATTCGCGCTCGCCGCTGCACCCAGTCCGCATATACAAGGAGCTGGGCGACGTGCTCGAGCGCGACGCGATCGTGATCGGCGACGGCGGCGACTTCGTCTCCTACGCCGGCCGTTTCATCGACACCTACGAGCCCGGCTGCTGGATGGACCCGGGGCCGTTCGGTTGTCTCGGCGCCGGCCCGGGCCAGGCGATCGGCGCCAAGTTCGCCCATCCGGACCGGCAGGTCTGCCTGTTGCTCGGCGACGGCGCCTTTGGCTTCGCTGGAATGGAGTTCGACACAATGGCGCGTCACGGGCTCAACGTCGTCGGCGTGATGGGCAACAACGGGATCTGGGCGCTCGAGCATCACCCGATGAAATTCCTCTACGGCTACTCGGTCGCGGCGGAGCTGCGGCCCGAGACGCGCTACGACGAGATGGTCGAATCGCTGGGCTGCGAAGGCATCCTCGTGCGTCGCCCGGAGGAGCTGCGGCCGGCCCTGGAGAGAGCCTTCGAGTCGCCACGGCCGACGCTCGTCAACGTCCTGACCGACCCCGAGGTCGTTTACCCCCGCAAGTCAAATTTGGCTTAGTAAAAGGGATTTCCGCGAGCGAAAGGGCGTCTGGCTCGGCCTTCTCGCGAGGGACCCCGAACACAAGAATCGGCCGCCATCGCTGGCGGCCGATTCGAGTTGGTCCCTCAGGACGGGCAGGGGTACGTCTTCAGGGACCTTGTGTATTCGGTGGGTCCAAGCGGCGGGAGGCGCCATGATGCGGCAATCGCCTGAACCCTGTTCCGAGTCCGCAGTAGGGACTTGTCCCCACCTCTTTCCCGGTGCAACCGATTATCTGCCCGACTATCCGATTCGTCTAGGTAGCCGGGGGGGCACTGCAGATAACTAGGTAGACCCAGCCTACCAAGTTTTATGGGTTCGATGGGGGCCTTGACCCATCTGGAGTGCCGCGGTATAGCCCACTGTCCATGCGGTCCCGAGGGGTTTTCACGCACGGAGAACGCAATTATTCGCAAACGGGGGCCGCGGCCAGGGCGGCGCCGTACAAAATGTCGTGCTCGGAGGCCTGGATCTGGTCGAGGCCGAAGGCCCGCATCACCTCGATCAGGATCACGACCCCGGCGACGACGGTCGGGGCGCGGTCAGCGTGGAGGCCGGCGATCTTGACCCGCTCGGCCAGGGGCGCCGAGGCGAGGCGCGAGAGCATCCGCTGGATCGAGCGCAGGGAGAGGTCGTGGCCGTGGACCCGGGCCGGGTCGTAGGGCGCCAGCTCCATCTCGACTGCCGCCAGCGACGTCGGCGTGCCGCCGACCGCGATTGCCGCCTCGGCCCGCGCCGCCGGCTGGCCGCCGACCGCCGCCTCGATCAGCCCGCGCACGTCGGTGGCCAACCCCTCCAGCTCGAGCGCGGTCGGCGGGTCGGAGGAGATGTGGCGCTCGCTATGGCGGACGACGCCGGCTTGCAGCGAGGTGTGGAATTCGATCTCGGATCCGGCGCCGACGATCAGCTCGGTCGAGCCGCCGCCGATGTCGATCACCAGGGTCGGCGCCGGGGGCGGCGTCTCGGAGGTGGCGCCGAGGTAGGTCAGCCGCGCCTCCTCCTCGCCGTCGAGCACCCGGGCGGTGAGCGCGAAGCGCTCGCGCAGCTCGGCGATGAACGCGCTGCCGTTGGAGGCGTCGCGGACGGCGCTGGTCGCGATCGCGTCGACGGTCTCGACGCCGGCCTCCTGGTAGAGGGCGACGTAATCGGCGATCGCCTCGCAGGCAGCCTCAATCGCTTCGCTCGAGAGCTGGCCCGAGAGATCGACCCCGCGGCCCAGCCGCGTCACCTGGCTGCGCCGCTCGACCTCCCGCACTCGCCCCCCGGCAACCTCGGCGATCAGCAGCCGCGACGAGTTGGTGCCGATGTCGATCACCGCAACTCTGTGAGCATCCGTTGACATAAGGAGCGCCACTCTAGACAGACCCGCCACGCAAGGCCCCCTGCGAAGCCCAACCCCGCCTCCGCCAGCCCCTCGCCCGTTGCTAGCATGGTCAAACGCCGCGGGGTGGAGCAGCCAGGTAGCTCGTCGGGCTCATAACCCGAAGGTCGCAGGTTCGAATCCTGCCCCCGCTATGGCCTTATGGGCGACCAATCCGGGTCGCACGAAGCTGGCCTCCGACCCAAATGGCAAAGACCGTTCCCGTGCAGGAGCTGCGCAACAACCTGAGCAGCTTGCTCGATGGCGTCAGCAACCGACACGATCATGTGCTGGTGACTCGGAATGGTGCTCCTGCCGCGGCCCTGGTCCCGATCGACGAGTACGAGGCCTTGGAGGAGACCGCCGAGATTCTCTCGGATCCGGACGCCATCTCGGCACTAGAGACGGGCCTCGCCGAGATCGAGCGAGGCGAGACGGCCACCCTCGCGGAGCTTCGCAGCGAGTTGGCGGAGCGCCGACCGACGGCCAGCTGATCGTTGGCTCGGCTTGTTCTCGCTCGCCGCGCCCGTCGGGAGCTACTTGAACTCAACTGGCCGCTGATTGACGCGATCGAGGACGCACTGGGCCTGCTGGAGCGCGAACCGCGAGCGGGTCATGCGCTCCGAGGCAAACTGCGCGGGTTGTACTCATTGCGTGTTGGTTCCTACCGAATCCTTTACCAGCTGACTGATTCCGAGCAGACAGTTCGCGTCGCGGCTATTCGTCATCGAAGCATCGCCTACGGCAACGACCCACGCTAACTATCAATACGGGCTGCTGATCCCTGCTTGGCGTCCGCATGCGTTGCGACGCTTGATTTATGGGTGAGCAGATGAACCCCGAAACCGCCCAAGCGATTCTTGATTGTGCAAAGGCGGACGTTGTTGCCGAGGACGACCGGATGAAGGTCCTTGATGACAAGCTCAGCACCCTCGCGACCTTTTCAGGTCTAAGTGTCTCGATCAGCGCATCGCTTGGAGCAAACGTTCTGGTCGCGCGAGAGCTAGACGTCGGTTTTACGATTGCATTGGGGGTTACGCTGACCGCAGCAGTCGTGATGCTTCTGCTCACCACTCTGACTGCCTTTCGAGGTCTACGTCCAAAGGAGTATCGGGGTCTCACCCTTGATTCAGCCAAGTCGCGAGTTACTCCGAGGCGTTTGCGGGCCGATCCCGCCGAGGCTATGGCCGTTCTTGCAGCCACTTATTACACGGACATATTGCCTGCTGCGAGGTCTGCGAATAATGTCAAGCTCGAAAAAGTCGGAGATGCATTCAGGTACGCTCGCATAGGACTTATTGGCTTGGTCGTTGCAGTTGTGCTTACCGCGACTGGGGCTGTTGTGCAGAAAGGATCGGAAAATGAGCGAGACGCAAGATCGACAGGCTGGACCGCCGGAAAAGGACGAGCGGCCTCCGGAACAGCCGCCGAGCGACCTCGATCGGCCAATCCACGGTGATGAGACCGAGTACATCGAGAGGGGCCTGAAGGACGAGGACAAGGAGAATCGAGATGACTGAACGTAGCCAGTTTTCTGATGACCCACCCGAGGAGCTAGAACCCGATCCTGATGTCGCCGTGGAAGGCGATGTAACGGAGATTGCAGAGAAGGCTGCAACTGAGGGCGAGGGGAAGTGATGCATAGAGAGGATGAGCCCGTCCCGGGCGATGTGACCGAGCCGCTGGAAGAGGGTGACCACCCCGGATCAGACGCCGACGTTCCAATCAAAGGCGATGGCACTGAGGTGGTTCCCTTCAGCATCAACCAGGAAGGGGCAAGTCTAAACCTCTCAGATAGTCAGCCTCCAGGGCGGCGCTCCAAAGAGAAGTAGCCCAAAGCTGTCCCGTCAGAAGGAATCCGGCTGTGTCCAAGTAATAGGCACAGCCGGGTTACCCATAGGACCGAATCGCTCCCCGTCTTTTCTGGCCGCAGACAATAGGATTCAAACACGCCTATGGGGCAACGCTTGGGGCAACATGAGGCCGGAACACTTGCTGCGGGCCGACCCAATCCATAGACGAATCGCATCGCCCTGCATAAGATTGCACTGAGACGATGGCGCTTAAAACGAATGTGCGGCGGGTCAGGCTTGCTGATCTCGTTCCAGACCGAAAGAACCCTCGCTTCCCACCGGAGGAGCGAGAGGACCTTGGATCGGACGACGAGATATTTGAGTATCTGGCCGACTCTTTTAATGCCCTGCCACTAGCCGAGTCCATCGCACTCCACGGCTATTTCGCTTCGGAGCCGATGATCATTACGGAGGAAGAGGGCGATCTGGTTGTTCTGGAGGGAAACCGCCGACTGTCGGCTCTGTACGGCCTAGCACGAGAGGATCTCAGGGAAAGGTTCAACGACGGCGACGCTTGGAGCGAGGCGGCCCAGAAAGCCGACGTCTCCTTAGATTTTGAGGTGCCCACGCTGGAAGCTGAGGTTCGGGAGGATGCGGACGCGGTCATTGGCTTCAGGCACATCGGGAGTGTCTTGGCGTGGAAACCGATCCAGAGGGCGCAGTTCTTGGCCTACCTGATCGACGACCACGAGGAGAGTTTCTTGGAGGCGGCCGATTCGGTTGGTGAGGAGGAATCCGTCGTCCGATTGCTCTATCGCAATCAGGGCATCCTCGCGTGTGCGCGGGAGATGGACCGGCCTGAGGTTGCCTTGCGTGCGACGAAGCGATTTGGAATTTTCACCGCGGCTTTGAACCGCGCCGCCCTTCGGCAGCATGTGGGTGCAAAGCCTGTTTCTGACGTCGAAGAGCGAGTTCCGCAGATCCAAGAGGACGACCTTCCCCATCTTGTTGAGCTGTCGTCGTGGCTCTTCGGATCGAACGGAGACCAGAGAGTGATCACTGAGTCAAGGCAGATCACGATGCTGGCGACTGTCGTTGCCGACGAGCAGGCCCTTGAAGAGCTTCGCCGTACTCGCGACTTGGAGGGCGCGTTTGCGCTCATTCCAGAGGCCACTACTCCCGAGCCCAAGCGAGTCATGAGGTCTCTCGCAATGGGTGTCGGTCATATTCGCTCAGCTGCGGCCTCAATCGGCCTAATAGCGGCGGAGCCGCGAACGGAGACGCTGTCATCCGAACTGGATGACCTCTCCGATGAGATCCGTGAGGCGATCGACGAGATAGAGGACTGAACCCTCGTTGTCCGTCCCTATCCCTCCGGGTCAGAATTCCGCTGCCCTAGCGGATTGGGCGGAGACCGTTCTCGCGGTCGGGTCCGGTGACGGGCTCAGTCACGTCCGGATAGATCGGCTTCTGAAAGGCGAGGGTAGCGTCGCGGCCGACGCTGAGTTCAGTGAAGACAAAGAAAAAACCGCGCCAGAGGGGGCAGGGGCCGAGGTCGACGTTGACCTTGAGATGCTTGGGAGCGAGGCAGAGGCTGAGAGGGACGTTCGTCTGGAGTTGCTCGTGGAACAGGTGAAGCTTAGGACGACAGTCGGCGAGCGGATCTACCCTTTTCGCGCAGAGGACGACCGCATCTCGCGTACGAGTTCCTGCGGGGAAGACATCTATTTCCTTCTGTTGGTTCTTAGTTCGGCGGACGCAGCGTTTCGCGGAGACAGACGAGCTCACGAGGTAGAGGGAGCATTCGATCAACTGGCCCTTGAAGCGATGCGACGCTTCATAGGCAGAGGTGCCGATGGGGTCCGATTTGCGAGAAGCACTGACGACTCAGGCGACGATGCCTCCCGACCGGGACTATTTTCCGAGGCGATCCAGTGGCTTCGGGATCAGCTGGATGTCCGCGGACGGGTGGAACCGACGGATCAACCGGATGAGAAGCGTCATTGGGAGTGGCATGAGTCATATCCGGTGCCCAATAGCTACAACGATGGCGGCGTTGACTTAGTTGTCTGGTGGAGATTCAAGGACGACCGGCAGGGGTTCCCTGTAGCGCTGGTTCAATGCACCGTTCAGATTTCGTGGGAGCGAAAGCTTGAAGACATTCCTCTTGTCCTATGGGAACGATGGATTGACTTCTCGATGGTTCCGCCTCAGCGAGCGCTGGTCATTCCGTTTAGTGGAGACCCATCGGATGGCCTCTGGCGAGAACGCTCTTTGCGCGCCGGAGTCGTTATTGATCGAGTCCGATTGTTGGAGTTGCTCAATGAGCTGGACTGCGAGACCCTTGCGTCGCTTGTTGGTTCAGAGACCTCAGAATGGGTGAGTCGCGAGCTTGCAACGATCGGATAGCGCAAGCGTCCGACATTTCAGCCGATGGGGCCGTGGCCATAGGAGCGCCAGTCTAGGCTTGTAGGAGACGACGACTGCTGCAATCTCCTTCGCGGCAAGCTGAGGGCCTTGGTGCTCCCAGACACGCATCACCGTCCAGCCTGCTGATTGCAATGCCACATCATTCTCGCGGTCCCGCTGAACGTTCCGATCAAGCTTTGCCTTCCAATAGGTGGCGTTCGTATTCGGATCGCTCTCATGGATCGGGCAGCGATGCCAGAAGCAGCCATCAACGAAGACTGCGACTCAGACGACTGGGAAGACAATGTCGGCTCGACATCGAACGGCGGAATCGGGTCGGCGATTCTTGAAGAAGCGGAATCCTTTGGCGTGAAGAGCGGAGTGCAGCGCTCGCTCCGGCGCCGTCTCTGAGCTGCGGTTGCCTTTCATCACGGCCCGCGTGCCCTCGGAGCTAGCGGATGGCGCGGGAGGGATCTGCTGAATTTCCCTGTCTCCTCGCTGCTGGGGTTTCAACGTCATTGCCAGGTCGTAATGTTGCCGGAATGAATGCGATCAGTCTCTTTACGGGAGCTGGAGGCCTTGATCTCGGCTGCGAGGCTGCGGGATTCCGGACCCGCGCGATTGTTGAGCACGAGCCTCGTGCGCAGGAGACGATTCGTCAAAACCGAACCGCGTTCTTCTCGATGCTCGAGGATGACGCCATCTTCGACGACATCCTCTCGGTCAACTACGACGACCTTCTTGATGCGGCCCTGCTGAAGCGCGGAGATGTCGATCTGGTGCACGGGGGACCACCTTGCACGCCGTTCTCGAAGAGCGGTTATTGGCTTGCCTATAAGCGCGCGGGAGAAGATCCGAAGGCATCACTCCTCGACAATTATGTCGAAGCGCTAGTTGCCATTCGGCCGAAGGCCTTCGTAATGGAGAACGTCTTTGCTCTGGGTTATCGAAATCACAATCGCTTTGTCTTGGAGCGATTTGCTGCTGCGGTGCGCGCGGCTGGCTACTCACTTGACTTGCAAGCATTGATTGCTGCCGATTTCGGAGTTCCCCAGCTGCGCCAGCGCCTGTTTTGCGTTGGGCTGAGAGAGGATTTGCTGGATGTTCCGACAGACCTATATCGCTTTCCGTGGCCTGGGCCAACCCACTCAGGTCCTCATGAGACCCGCACTAAATACGACCACGGCTTGAAACCGCATAAGACCGCTAGCGAAGCTTTTGCGGATCTTGACTCCGACAGCAACCCTCCCGAGTCGGAGGAGGAGGTTAAAGGCACCTACGAGGACGAGTTCCGGGGTGTCCCACCAGGCGACAATTACTTGTTCTGGACGGCCCACCGCGGGCATCCGCAGCCCCGCTTCGAGTGGCGCAAACGCTACTGGACCTTCCTTCTAAAGTTGCATCCAGACCGGCCATCACCAACGATTCAGGGGCAGCCAGGTCCCTGGGTTGGCCCGTTTCATTGGGAGGGCCGGCGACTCCGAGTCGCTGAGCTAAAGCGGCTAATGACCTTCCCTGATGAGTTCGACATTCTTGGTACGCGCCGCGAGCAGCAACTGCAGCTCGGCAATGCTGTTCCTCCGCTGCTTGGTCAAGTAGTCGGGGAAGCCGTGGCTCGGGAGCTTGCTCGCATTGGCATGGCGGCTCCTGAGCTGGCAGTCACGGCCTAGCGCTACTTGCTTGGGCAAGGAGTTTGTCCAGCTGCTGCTGGACCATCGGCCCGATCTTGAATCGGAATGCTCGCCAGTACTTGTAGAACTCCTCCTCGGTTCCGAAGTCTCCCTTTCCTGCTCGGAGTTCGTCAAGTCGCTGGACGGCTCCGATGTACTCTCGAGTAGTCGAGGAGCGCTGCTTCGAGGCGATTCGCCAGGGCTCATGAACCAGCAGCTCAAGATCTCGAATCCGTCCCGGGAGCAACTCATCGAGCGTGTAGACGCCGATCAAATCGAGGTGGCTGGTGTAGTCATCGAAGGCCCGAAACGTGCCCGGCCATTGCAGTGACGGGAAGCGGAAGTACGTGTTGCCCGTATACAGCGTGATGCGACTCTGGGTGCCTCGGCCTGTCTTGTTGCGGCGAGCGATCTTGACGTCAACGGCGTGATGGCCGCCGCCGAAGGCTTCGCCACTGACCTCAAGGTCCGGGTATCCACGCTCGGTGCCTCGTCGTGCCGAGGCGTCGGGTAGCTGATCGATCTCCTCAAGCAGGAAGTCGACCAGTGAGACCTCGAGAACATTTGCGAGGGCTGCGGGCTCCTTTGGAAGTGGCAAGAAGTGTCCTCCCGTGGCGAGCTTTTCCTCGAGCTCATCTGCGCTCTCAGCGATAATGGGCCAGGATGGGCTCGCGCCGTGCTTCCGAAACACGGCCACCAGATCGAGTTGGTACCGACTAACGGCATCTCGAAGCCACTGCAGGAGCTTCGGATCCGCTGCCATTCTTCCGACTTCGACATCGTCCCGGGTCGTCCTCCTAGCGCCTCTCTGAGGCGTATCCGATCTGGGGCAACAAATGGGGCAACATGCCCCACGGATTCCGGCCGATCTCCACGTAGTTCGATCTCGCGGAAACCGCCCTAGACTGCGCTCCACGTAGTCCAGATGATCTCCAGGATCAAGCTCATAACCCGAAGGTCGCAGGTTCGAATCCTGCCTCTGCTATATAGAAAGTCCCCGCTAGCGGGGACTTTTTTGCGCTCTGGCTCCATGTAAAACTTCGGGGCGGGTACTTCGCGGGAAGCCTGCCAGGGCAACTTCTTATGTTGTTCTTCATTTCGCCCGCCATCCTCAGTGTCGATGGACGTGATCGTGGTTGATGACGAGTACCCGCTGCGGGCGGCGTTGCGGCGAGCGCTGGCGCTCGAGGGCTACGGCGTGACCGAGGCGGCCAGCGGCGAGGAGGCGATCGAGCTGCTGCGCGACCGCGCTTGGGACGCGATGATCCTCGACGTCCTGATGCCGGGCCTGAGTGGACTGGATGTCTGCGAACGGCTGCGGGCGGCGGGCGAGCGGATGCCGATCCTGATGCTGACCGCGCGCGAGACGGTCGCCGACCGGGTGCGGGGCCTTGAGGCCGGCGCCGACGACTACCTGGTCAAGCCCTTCGCCCTGGAGGAGCTGCTGGCGCGGCTGCGGGCGCTCTTGCGCCGCCGCGCTCCTGCCGACGAGGAAGGGGAGACGCTGCGCTACGAAGGACTCGTGCTCGACCCGGTGCGCTACGAGGTTCGCGTCGGGCAGCGCGAGCTGGAGCTGACCCGCACCGAGTTCTCGCTCCTGCGCCTGCTGATGCGCCACCAGGGCAAGGTGCTCTCGCGGACGACGATCAACGAGCAGGTCTGGGGCTATGACTTCGGCCCCGACTCCAACTCCCTCGGCGTCTACGTCGGCTACCTGCGGCGCAAGCTGGAGGCAGGCGGCGAGCCACGGCTGATCCAGACCGTTCGCGGCGTCGGCTACGTCCTGCGCCGCCCGCGCTCATGACGATCCGCCGCCGCCTCGCCGTCGCCGCGGCCGTCGCCGTCGCGATCGCCGTCCTCGCCGCCTCCTTCGCCGCCTATCTCGCCGTGCGCTCACAGCTCCGGGGAGAGGTCGACTCGGCGCTGCGGGAACGGGCCGAGGGCATCCAGCTCCTGTCTGGCCTGCGCCGAGCGACGTTGCCGGCGCCGCCCAAGAACCTGCGCCTGCCGAAACCGCCACAGGCCCGCTTCGGCGGCGCCGCCGGGCTCGTCCAGATCATCGGCCCAAAGGGCGCGGTGCGAGAGCTGCCCGGCCAGGACACGATCAGGGTGCCGTTGACCGCGGAGGCAAGGGAAGTCGCGCGGGGCGAAAGAGGGCCGCTCTTGCAGGATCAGACGGTTGCCGGGGACCACCTGCGGGTGCTCACAGAGCCCCTCGATGGCGGCGGCGCCGTGCAGGTCGTCAGGCCGCTCGATGAAGTCGACAGCGTCCTGCGCGAGCTGCTGCTGATCCTCGCCATCGTCGCGGCGGGCGGGATCGGTCTCGCGGCGCTGCTCGGGGCGCTCGTCTCACGCGCCTCGCTGACTCCCGTCACCCGCTTCACCGACGAGACGGAGGCGATCGCGGGCGGCGCCGACCTATCCCGTCGCCTGCCGGACGACGGCAAGGACGACGAGCTTGGCCGCCTCGCCCGCTCCTACAACGCCACCCTCGACGCCCTGCAGCGCTCCTCCGACGCGCAGCGTCAGATGGTCTCCGACGCCTCGCACGAGCTGCGCACGCCACTGGCCAGCCTCAAAGCCAACCTGGAGTTGCTGCTGCGAGGGGAGGACAGGCTCTCCGATCGCGACCGGGCCGAGCTGGAGCGCGACCTGATCGAGCAGATCGACGACGTCACCCGCCTCGTTGACGACGTCGTCGAGCTGGCGCGCCGCGGTGAGCCCGAGCAGCTGCTGGACGATGTTGATTTGGAGGCGATCGCCGCCGCCGAGATCGAGCGAGCGCGGCGCCACGCGCCCGGCCTTCGCTTCGAGGCGAGCCTTTCGCCCTGCACAGTGCGCGGGGTGCCCGAGCGAATCGCCCGCGCCGTCCACAACCTGCTTGACAACGCGGCGAAGTGGAGCCCGGAGGAGGGTGCTGTCGAGGTGGCTCTTGCCGACGGGGCGCTCAGCGTCCGCGACCACGGCCCCGGCTTCCGCGACGAGGATCTGCCCTTCGTCTTCGACCGCTTCTACCGCGCCGCCGACGCGCGCAGCCGCCCCGGCTCGGGGCTGGGGCTGGCGATCGTGCGCCAGACGGCCGAGGCGCACGGCGCGGAGGTCGAGGCCGCCAACGCGCCGGGCGGGGGGGCGGTGCTGACGCTCCGCTTCCCGGCCGAGGCCGGCCTTGCGACGCCCGGCGGCTGATTCTTACGTACTTCTTCACCGCTTCTGCGGTGGCGCTAATGAAGCCCCTCTTAGATGGCGGCGATGCGGGTCCCGAGCAAGCTGCCTTCACCGATCGCCGGCGCCTGGCACAACTGGGCGCTGGGGCTCCTCTGCCTCCTCGTGGTCGTGCTGGCGATCGCCTCGATCGGCTCCTCCTCCGCCGACTCGGCGGCGACCCAGCGGACCGCGACCGCCGAACGCGGCGTCGTGCAGTCGACCGTCTCGGGCAACGGCAGCCTCGAAGCCGCCCAGCAGGTCGAACTCAACTTCGGCGCCTCGGGCGAAGTCACCGAGATCGACGTCGAAGCGGGCGAGAAGGTGAGCAAGGGCGACGTCTTGGCGCGGATCGACTCCAGCTCCGCCCGGGCCTCGCTCGCCTCCGCCGAAGCGCAGCTCTCCGAAGCCGAAGAAACGCTCGAAGCGGCAGAGGAAAGCGAGGAAGTCGCGGCCGCCTACGAAGGCGGTGCGACCACGGTCCTCGCCAGCTACGAACCGGGCGCCGGCATCGGCACGGCGGAGCTTTCCAAGCCGGAAGAAGAAAAGGGCCAGTCGAACCAGGGGCCGGGCGCCAAGGACGAACAGGAACCGCCGAGCACGGAATCGGAAAGCGGCGCGCAGGAAGAAGCGCCGAGCGCGGCGCCGAGCGAACCGAGCGGCGAAGCGGCACCGAGCGAAGCGGAATCGAGCTCTCCGGCAGGCGCCACCGTCAGCGTCGCCACCGCCGAAGCGAAGCTGCGCCAGGCACGCCTCAGCGTCGAGAGTGCCCGCCAGGAAGTCAGCGAAACCGCCCTGCGGGCGCCGATCTCCGGCACGATCGCGTCCGTTTCGGGCGCGGTGGGGGAATCCGTCAGCGGAGAAGGCTCCGCGGCCGGGGGCGGCTCAGGCGCCGAATCCGGGAGTGGGGGCAGCGCCGGCCTCGGAGCGCTTGGCGCCGCCAGCTCGTCGGAAAGCTCCAGCAGCTCGAGCTCCTCCTCGGCCTTCATCGTCCTCAGCCAGCTCGGCCGGCTGAAGATGGAGGTCTCCTTCAGCGAGTCCGACATCGGCAAGGTCAAGGTCGGCCAGCCGGCCACCGTCTCGGTCAGCTCGATGGAAGGGACCGAACTCGCCGGCCGGGTGACGAAGGTCGATGTGCTCCCCAGCGAAGGCTCAAGCAGCGGCGTCGTCGAATATCCGGCGACGATCACCCTGAGGCAGCGCGCCAAGGGCGTGCGGGCCGGGATGTCGGCGAGCGCCGAAGTCGTCGTCGAACAGGTGGCTAACGCGCTCAGCGTCACGAGCGAAGCGATCACCTCTGGGCCTGGCGGCGGCAGCGTGACCGTGCTCGAAGACGGCAAGGAAGTCGAGCGCAGCGTCACCACTGGGCTCAAAGGCGACGAAACGACGCAGATCCTCAGCGGTGTCGCAGCGGGCGAGACCGTGGTGCTGCCCGAAATCACGGCTGCTGCCGGCGGCGAAGGGCCGGCGGGCGGCCTCGGGGAAGGCGGCGCCTTCCCCGGTGGCGGCTCACTTCCGAGCTTCAGCGGCGGCGGGCCGCCCAGCGGCTTCCCGGGGGCGCCCTGATGGACACCCGCCGCCATCCCGTCATCCGGGTCGAGGGGATGACCCGCACCTACGCGATCGGCGAGATGCGGGTCCACGCGCTGAGCGGCGTCTCGCTGCGAATCGAGCGCGGGGAGTACGTGGCGATCATGGGGCCATCGGGCAGCGGCAAGTCGACGCTGATGAACATGCTCGGTTGCCTCGACGCTCCCAGCAAGGGCCGCTATCTGCTCGACGGCGCCGACGTCCGAACCCACAGCGAGGACGAGCTCTCCGACCTTCGCAACCGCAAGATCGGCTTCGTCTTCCAGGGCTTCAACCTCGTGACCAAGATCACGGCGCTGGCGAACGTCGAATTGCCACTCGCCTACGCCGGGCTGCCGCGCGGCGAGCGCCGGCGCCGGGCGCTGCGAGCGCTGGAGCGGGTCGGCATGGCCGACCGTGTCGGCCATAGCTCCTCCGAGCTTTCCGGCGGCCAGCAGCAGCGGGTCGCGATTGCGCGGGCGACCGTCACCAACCCGGCGCTGATCCTCGCCGACGAGCCGACCGGCAACCTCGACTCGCGCTCGACCGCTGAGGTGCTGGCCGTCTTCGAGCGGCTGAACCGCCACGGCCATACGGTGGTGATGATCACCCACGAGGACGAGGTCGCCGCCCACGCCGACCGCCTGGTCCGACTCGCCGACGGCCTCGTCGTCTCTGACCTGCCGGTGGGCGAGGACAAAGTCGCCGGGCACGCACCACTCCTGGCGAGGAGCGCCTGATGGCCGCCGAGACGATCCGCACCGCCTGGGTGGGTCTGATGTCGCATCGGATGCGCACGGCGCTGACGGTGCTCGGGATCACGATCGGCATCGCTTCGGTGATCGTCCTGATCGCGGTCGGAAAAGGCTCCTCCAACGCCGTGCAGGAAAGCATCGACGCGCTCGGCTCGAACACCTTGACGGTGCTGGCGACGCCCGGCGCCGCCACGGCCGGCGCGGCGAGCGTCTCGGTGACGTTGAGCCAGGAGGACGCCGAAGCGCTCGGAGACCCGGCGAAGGCGCCGGCGATCAAGAGCGTCTCGCCCGTCCTCAGCGCCAGCGGCGTCGAACTGGTCTACGGGTCCTCGAGTTACGAACCGGGCGAATTCGTCGGCGCCACGCCCTCCTATGCCGAGGCCCGCAACTACCAGGTCGAATCGGGCGCCTTCTTCACCGCGGCCCAGGTGACCGAAAGGGCGCGGGTGGCGGTGATCGGCCCCGAAGTCGCCTCCGAACTGTTCCCCGGCCAGAGCGCCGTCGGCAAGACGATCCAGGCCAACGGCAAGAGCTTCGAAGTGATCGGGGTGACGAAGGCCAAGGGCTCCAGCGGGACCCAGAGCCAGGACGACATCGTGATGGCGCCGATCAGCGCCGTCGAAGACACCCTCGCCGGCTATGGCGAACTCAGCTCGATCACGGTGCAGGCGGTGAGCAAGGAGGCGATCGGCGAAGCCGAAGCGCAGGTGACCTCCATCCTCGACGACCGCCACGGCGTCAGCGAAGGGATCACGGTGATCAACCAGGGCTCGATCATCGAAGCCTCCAGCTCCAGCGAAGGGGTCTTCACGACGCTGCTCGCCTGGGTGGCGGCGATCTCCCTCCTGGTCGGCGGCATCGGCGTGATGAACATCATGCTCGTCAGCGTCACCGAGAGGACGCGGGAGATCGGCATCCGCAAGGCGATCGGCGCTCGCCGCTCGGACATCCTCGCCCAGTTCCTGACCGAGGCCCTCTTGGTCTCGGCGATGGGCGGAATGCTGGGGATCGCGGCCGGCCTGATCGGCAGCCAGTTCAAGATCGCCGGGGTGCAGCCGGCGGTGGCGCCGTACTCGATCGCGCTGGCCGCCGCCGCCTCGCTCGGCTCCGGCCTCTTCTTCGGCACCTATCCGGCGGCGCGGGCTGCGCGCCTACGGCCAATCGAGGCGCTGCGCTTTGAGTAGGCACGGCGAGGACACCGACATGGAGGACGAAATGAGTCAGGCCACCGAGCAGCAGATTGACGAGCGCGACGACGAGCGCCTGGACGCTTCGCTTGAGAGCGATTGGGAGGAGCCGGTCGAGGTGGAGTTGCCACCGCGGCCGCGCAACCGCCTGCTCGCTCCTCTGCCGCTGGCGTTGATCGCGGTGCTGATCGCGGCGGCCGGCTTCCTTGGCGGCGTGCTGGTGCAGAAGGGAAGCGAAGGAAGCTCCGCCGCCGGCCTCCCCGCCGGTCTGCCCTCCTTCCTCAGCGAAGGAGCGGGGGAAGGGTCGAGCGGGCTCCCAGCCGGCTTCCCGGGCGGGAGTTCGGGCGCCGCCGTGTCGGGCACGGTATCCAGCGTCGACGGCCGCACGATCTATGTGAAGGACTCTGACGGCGCCACCGTCGCCGTGCGGGTCGAAGACGGATCGACGGTAAGCCGGGACTCCAACGTCGGCGTCAAGAAGATCCGCCCCGGCGACAGCGTCGTCGTGCAGGGCGCCAAGCACGGCTCCACGGTTAAGGCCAGCTCGATCAGCGCCACCGAATCCGGCGTCGAAACGAGCCCGTCCGCGGGGCTGCCGGCGTCGGGCGGCGGCAGCGATGAAGGCAGCGGCTCGGTCGAACTCTTCGGCGAATGAGGCGGGGGCTCACGCCCAGCCCAAAAGAAAGGAAACGATGAACCAGAAGCACAGAACGAGAAGGCCACGACGAGGACCCTTGGCCTGGTTGATGGGCGCCTTGGTGGTCATGGTCGCGGCCCTCCTCGTCGGCTGCGGCGGGTCGGGCGGTAGCTCCAGCACCGAAGAAAGCAGCGCCGCGAGTCCGGGGCAGGCCGGCGGCCCCGGCGGCTTCCCCGAAATCAGCGAAGAAACCCGTTCCTGCCTGAAGGAAAAAGGAATCGAACTACCCGAACCGGGCCAGGGAGGTCCACCTAGCGGATCATTTGAAGGGGGACCCCCCGAAGGTGGACCGCCCGCTGGGGGACCGCCTCAGGGCTTCGGCAAAGGCGGGGCGAAGATGAAAAAGGCATTCGAAGAATGCGGCGCCGAACTGCCCCAGGGCAAACCGGCAGGGGGGCCGCCGAACTCGGGCGCCTTCCGCAAGTCGATCAAGGAATACGCCGCCTGCATGGGCGAAAACGGCTACGAGCTGCCGGAACCGGACCTCTCCGGCGAAGGGCCGGTGTTCAAAGAATCTGAAGTCGACCGCGAAGACCCGAAGTTCGAAGCGGCCAACGAAAAGTGCCAGTCGCTGCTCGGTTCGAATCCTTGACACATGCTTGCCGAGGTAGTTTCCTGCTTGAAGGTGAAAGGGCCGGGAAAGCTGATCTGGTTGGGAATCGGCCTCGCCGCCGCGCTGCTCGCGCTCCCCTCATTCGCCGCGGCGGATGCATCGATCTCGCGTAGCGGCAACAAGATCAAGCTCATCTCCGACGGCGATGGCGACAAGATCCAGAACGCCGGCACTGATGAGCTTCACGACATCTCCTTCCAGGTCGAACCGGGCCATGTCCTCAGGGCAGGGCCGGGTTGCAGGCGCCTGCGAGGCCCGCACATCCACGCGGTGATTGTCAGCTGCGGAGCGCCTTCGCTGAAGGAAAACGACCCCAACCATGTGACCATGGAAGTCGATCTCGGTGGCGGCGACGACACCTTCGTCCCCAACCGCTACTCGGACGTGCAGCCGCGGGTGATCGTCGATGGCGGCGACGGCAATGACCTCATCTACGGCTCGGAGAACGCGGACGAACTCAAGGGCGGCGCCGGCAACGACCACCTCGATGGCCTCGACGACTCCGACAACCTCTACGGCGGCGAAGGCAACGACCAGCTCTACGGCGGCGACGGCGACGATGCGCTCACCGGCGAAGGCGGAGTGGACTCGATCTATGGCGACCAGCTGAGACCGACAAAAGGCTGGGGCAACGACGTCATTGTCTCGGCCCTCGACTTCACTCCGGACTTCCTCGGGTTTCTTCCGGATCTCGTTGACTGCGGCGAAGGCGGCTCTGACGCCGCCACGGTGGACGCCGTGGACACGGCCTCAGGCTGCGAGACGCTCGCCGGAGGCCAGTCGACGCCGCCTGTGGACGTGACGGGGACGCTGCCGCTCAGGATCACGATCGGCGCCGTGGCGCCGGCGCCTCGCGCCTTCTCCGAATTCGATCGCGGAGTCCCGATCCACGTCCCGATCACCTTCTCCGCCGCGGCGACGATCAACTCGACGCTGACCGTCTCAGAGGCCTTCGCGCGCAGCCATCACCTTCCGAGCAGTGTCATCGCCCGCAGCATCGGAACGCCCCTCGTCCTCACCCCGATCACGCTCAACTCCCAGATCAGGCTGCTCTGGAAGGCGCGCCCGGGCCTGGTCGGCGTCACAGAGGCGCCGGCCAAACTGAAGGTGACGGGCACCGGCTCCGATGGCTCTACCGACACCGCGGTCAAATCCGTGGTGCTGCGCTAGCCGGACCACCAGTCGCGCCGGCCATCGACGTCTTCGCGCGGCGCCTCGCCGAGATTGGGCGCGCCGATTACGAGGATCTCAAGGCCCTCCGGCCCGGCCTCGTAGCCTCGCCAGGTGCCGGGCGGGACGCGCACCGCGTCCCATTCCTTGAGCTCGACGATCTCGTCGTCGAGCTTCATCCGGCCGCTCCCGCGCAGGACCACGTACACCTCCTCCTGCTTCTTGTGCGTGTGGCCATACGGAAAGCGATAGCCGGGCGGGACGCGCTGGTAGCTCAGGCCGGATTTCTCGAGCCCGAGCGCCTGAGTCGCTAAGCGGAACTCCAGGTCCGGCGCGCCGTCGAAGTTGGACCCGACGTCCTCCAGATCCGCCTTCAGGTTCCTGAGCGTGAACGGCACGGCCCGATCCTATGGTGCCTTTCGCAGCAGGATCTTCGCAGGCGGTGACGAGCATGCGCTTCAGCGGAAGAGCCGTCATTCGTGCGTGGACCCGACGATCCTGGACTGCAGGTAGGCGGTCTCGCGGAAGACGGCGCCGTCGGGGACCCCCGGGGGGTAGCCCGCGGCTTTCGCGTTGAAGATCATTTCGGCCTGGGCGAGGATCTTGGCGGTGTGCGGGTCGAAGATGAACTCGGTGCCGAATCCGCGGTCCCCGACCCAGGCGATCGCATCACCCCGCCGCCCGGCGACATCGGTCACATCGCGCTCGAACCCGATGCCCGGTATTTCAGCGAGGGCATTGAAGGCGGCCGCGCGCAGCGCCGGGCTGGCGATCGGTTCGCTGAGGATCTCCAGGAGCCTGGCGACCGTCGCGCCGCCTCTGGGCGAGTTGGCCGGGGACGGATCGACCGGCGGGCTGTCGCCGCCGCGGTGTTCGATCGCCAGGCGCAGGGCTTCGGACTGGGTCGGCGCCTTGGCGAGCTGGGCCACGTGGGAGAACACCCGCGGGCCCCGCCAGGACCGCGACGCGAACTCCTTCATCGGGCGCCCGGAGCTGTCGCGGCTCACGTGATGTTCGCTGGGGTCGAAGGCCCAGGGTGGCGGCGAGCCCGCCTCTTCCCAATGCCTCTGGTCGGCGCCCGAGAAGAAGCTGACCCGTCCCAGGGTTTCGCGAACGCGCGTCTTCCCGTCTGCGGCCGTCCAGACCTCTTTCAGCGCCGGCGCCAGGGCATAGCGGGCGCTGGGATCGGTGATCGGCACGAAATACCTGGGGTGCGCCTTCGAGCCCTTGCCGTGGCCTTTCGGCAGCCAGCCCTGCAGCTGGGCCACCTTCGTCTTCGTGTAGAGGAGCTGACCGGGCGCCGGCGGCGCCTCGACCGGGGCGCTGGAGCTTTCGGCGGCAGTGGCAGCCTGGCGCAGGGCCGCGGCGATAGCGGCCTGGGACAGGGCCATGTCGCCGCGCGGGATGAAGGCCCCGCCCCCGATGCCGGGGGGCAGCCCGAAGGGGCCGCTGCCGCTGGGCAGCGCCGGCACCGGCCGGCAGGGTTCGACCGGGCCTTCCGCGATTCCCATGCTGGCGACGCTCCCCCCTTCGGGGTCGCCGCCGTACGGAGCGGGCGCTCCGGAGAGGACCACGCTCTGATCGGGGCGGAACGCCGCCGGGTCCAGGTTCAGATTGGCGGTCGAATTCCGGTATTCGTCATCGGAGATTTCACCGCGCATGTGTTTCCCGAAGCTTTCGCGCCAGCGCTGGGTGCTGCCGATCTCGAACGTCATCCCGCCGCCGGGGCCTCCCATCGTCATGCCGCCAAGGCTGCCGCCACCGGGGAGGTGCACGATCGAGGGCTTGTAGTGCGGTTCCCGGCAGACCTTTCCGGCTGGCAGCCAGGTCACCTGGGAGCGGATCCCGGCCTGCGCCAGGGCCTGTTCGAGGCCGGCGGCGTCTTCGAGGCTGTAGATCTTGATCTTGACTCCGCCGCCCTGCTGCGGTTCGACCGCGAAGGCCGCCGGAGTGTTGCCGCCTCCGGCGCTGACGATCAGCGCGACTGCGACCGCTGCGAGGGCGACACCGCCGCCGAGCGCCAGGCGCGGGCCGCGCCGCCGCCAGGCGGTCTTGGGCTGAGAGCCTGGCCCACCTGGACTGACCGCGTCGACGAGCGCCGATCGCCGCGCCTTCAGGGTGGCGTCGTCGGGAAGCAGGGGTGAGAGGTCTGGTTTGGGCTTGGTCACAGGGGTTCCTTCGCGGTTCTGGCTGCGGTTGGGTCGGGGAAGGCATCGCCGAGGCGGGCGCGGGCACGGGCGAGGCGGGAGCGCACGGTTCCCACCGGCAGGCCCAGGGCCTCGGCGATCTCGCCGTAGGAGAGATCGCTCCAGGCGAGCAGGGCGAGCACCTCCTGCTCCCGCCGCGGCAGCTGCCGGATCGCCTCGCCGCCGTCACGCAGCTGCCGGATCGCATCGACACGGGCGATCGCCTCGGCCTCAAGGTCGCTGGGGATCTGGCCGGCGTTGCGGACCCGCTCAAGGGCGTCTCGGTAGCGTCGCTGGCTGCGCCACTGGCGGCGGACGACGTTGTTGGCGATCCCCAGCAGCAGCGCCGCGGCGCTGTCGGTGCCCAGGGTCAGGCGCCCCCGCTTGCGCCAGGCTTCGAGAAACACCGTCGCCGTCGCGTCCTCGGCGGCCTGGAGGTCGGCGGTGCGCCACAGACAGTAGGACTGGACCGCGCGGGCATGGCGCTCGTAGAGAGCGCCGAAAGCCTCGGCATCGCCGCTGCGGGTTCGTTCCCACAGGTCCAGGTCGTTTGCCATCAGAGGTAGATGCCCGCAGGGCGGAATCCGGTTCCCGAATTCTTCGCGATGCCTTCTATCTTGCCGCTACAGTCGAGCGCATGGCGATCCAGCGCATGGACCACGTTGGCATCGTGGTCGACGACCTCGCGGCCGCGACGGCGTTCTTCATCGAGCTCGGGCTCAAGTTGCAGGGCGAGGGGCCGGTCGAGGGCGGTTGGGTGGACCGTGTGGTGGGGCTCGAGAGCGTCCGGGCGGAGATCGCGATGTTGGAGACCCCGGACGGCCACGGACGGGTCGAGCTGGCGAAGTTCCACGCCCCGCCGAGCCAGGGCGCCGACCCGCACGCGCCAGCGAACACCCCGGGCATCCGCCATCTCACATTCGCAGTCGACGACATCGACGCCACCGTCGCGGGCTTGCGAGCCCACGGCGCAGAGCTCGTCGGCGAGCTGGAGCGCTACAAAGACATCTATCGGCTCTGTTACGTCCGCGGCCCGGACGGGATCATCGTCGAGCTGGCGGAGCGGATCGGCTGAGGGCTTATCGCGGTGGCAGCGGGGCGCCGCGTTCACGCTGGAGCTTCTGCTTCCTTGGCAGGAGGGGGAGTCCGAGGCGAGCGCAGCCCAGGCCTTCCGCACGGGGCAGGAGGGGATGCTGGTGACCGGTGTGTTCCCAGACGCCGCTCGGCATCTCCGCCGCCACCTGCCAGATCGACTCGGGATAGGCGCCTTCCTTCGCCATTTCGCGCAGGATCCGCCAGTGCTTGGAGGTCGCCATCGCCTTATCGGCTTCGAGCTCCGCGCCGCGATCGCCGGTTCTGCGGGCTTCTCCCCACTGCAGGAGCCAGAGGCAGGAGACGGTGCTGGTCACCGCTGCGCCCACCTGGTAGCGGGTGGTGGTGAGCCCTTCGTCGGGGATCCGTGACGGCTTGAAGGTGCTGGGCACCGGAATCCCCTTCAGCATTTCGCGGACCGCGGCTTCGTGGTCGGCGGCCTTGACCACCTTCGCGGGCATCGCGTCGAGCCAGGCCTGCGAGTCCACCTTGGTCAGCCAGCCGAGCCGTTCTTCGAAGGCGGCCTGGTCGGGGACCGCGGCCCTCAGTTCGAGCACGTAACCATCTTCGAACCAGAGGGCAGTCATCTGGCGGTTGCCCGGGCCGCCCTGGTTGACGTAGAACTCGGCCCGGGTGTCGACCGCGGCGGTGGTGTCGAGGACCGGCAGCTTGACCCAGCGCTGGCCATGCGGATGCAGCGACCTGTGCTGGGTCGAGATCGCTTCGGCGAGGCTGCCGTGGCGCCAGGAGAGCTCGACCCGGCGCTGGCGCACCGCGGGCGGGAGCATCCCCGACTCGCGCTCGGCCTGGGGGGACATTCCCGCTTTGCGCACGGGCGGGCCGACGGTGGTGACGAGGACCGATTCGTAGGGGATCGGCTTGCCGGTGACGAATTCCATCGAGCCCTCGATGCCTTCGCGACGGTTTTCCTCGTTGGCGTTCTGGACCCGCCAGCCCGGCCCTTCGAGCAGCAGGAGCGGCGACGATTCAGCGAAGCGGACGAGCTCGGCGCCGTAGGCGCGGGCCGGCCCGTCCTGCGCGCCGCCGCCGGAGAGGAGCAGGATCACGAGGGCGGCGGCCACGCCCAGCCCAGCCGCGGCCGCGACGAGCACCCGCCGCGCCCGCCGCGGGCGATGAGGCCGCCCGCCCGCGGCGCCTGGCGCCTCGTCACCGGCACTCGCCGGCCCGGCGACGATCGCCTCTCCCAGCTCTGCTTCGGCCGAGGCGATTTCAAGCGCCGCGAGGGACTGCGGTGGGAGCGGGTTGGCGGCCTTCAGCTCTGCGCCGAGGTCGGGGGTCTTCATCGTCGGGCCTCCTTCGCTGCCAGCTCGGTCTCGTGTGAATTGCTTGCCTCGTCCTCGGCCAGCCGCGCGCGTAGACGGCGCCGCGCGCGGTGCAAGCGGCTGCGAGCGGCCAGCGGCGTGACGCCGAGGACCCGCGCGGCCTGTGCCGGTGTGAGTTCCTCCCAGCCGACGAGCATCAGCAGCTCGCGGTCGGCCTCTTCGAGCGCGCCCAGCGCCTCAAGGATCCCCGTCGGGTCCGCTGCCGCCTCGGCCGGCAGCTGGCGCCTCAGCTCCGCGCGCAGGTGTTCGGACAGTCGATTGCGGCGCCGCTCGCCGCGGCGCTGGTTGGCTAGGACGAGCCGCGCGGTGCCGTAGAGCCAGAGCCGCGCCTCCTCGCCGAGGGGCACCTCCGAGAGCCGCCGCCAGGCGGCGAGAAAGGTCTCGGCGACGACATCGGCCGCATCCTCGGGGTCAGGGCAGCGGCGCAGCGCGTAGCCGAGGATTCCGCGCGCGTGGTCGCGGTAGAGGTGCGCGAACCGCTGCTCGCCCAGATCGCGCGGCAGTGCGTCGGTCATCGTCGAACCCTGATGCATCGCTCCTACATGTCCGGTTGGGCCCGAACGTTGCAGCCGCGGTCAGGGTGCCGGGAGGTAGGTGAGGAGAACCACTCCGGAGTCGAACCGCTTGACGTCGGCAAGCTCCATCCGCACGGTTCCCCTGTCGCCGAGCACGTGGACGTTCCCCTCGCCCCAGACGAGCGGGTTCAGGTAGACCTCGTACTCGTCAATCAGGCCCTTCTCAGCGAGGGCGTACGCGAACTCGCCGCTCCCGTGCATGAAGAGGTCGCCGTCGACCGCGTCCTTCAGCTTCGGTACCGAGTCCTCAAGATCACCCTTGAGCAGGGTCGCGTTCCACTCAAGGTCGCCGGACAGGGTGTTGGACCCGACGTGCTTCGGCATCGAGTTGACCATGTCCGCCCATTTGCCCGACTGGCTCGGCCAGTATCCCGCCAGCCCCTCGTAGGTCTTGCGGCCCAGCACCAGGCCGCTGGACCTCGCCTGGCGCTCGAACGAGTAGTCGCCATGGTCTCCGTCCGGCTGCACCCACTCGCCGACCGGGTCGATGACGCCGTCGATGGTGGCCTGTGCTGTCGCGATCAGCTTTCCCATCTCACTCTCCTTGGTCGCGGGTGATCCCTCTGGGCCCTTCTACCCACTTGGGCCTGGGCTAGTTAAAGGCAGCCCATGACGCTCGCCGGGGCTGCTCCAGCCGGGGTCCTGTATCCAGGAGGGAGTCCATCGATGTGGATTGTGGTGACCGCCGGCTTGCGGCGGAGGTGGCCGCTGGTGATTTCGCGGGCCGCGGTGAGGATCTCCGACGGCCAGCCCCGGCCGTGGGGCGGCAGAGCATCTCCCTGGTAGCCCCGTTCCCGGACCATCTGCAGGAGGACCGGCCAGTGGGGGGCCGTGCCCATCGCCTCGACCGCTTCCTGCGCCGCGGCGCCATCGCCGGCTCGGGTCGCGGACAGCCAGCGCTGAAGCCAGTCGCAGGCGACCGCCCCGGTCACCGCCTTGCCAAGCATGAAGCGATCGGTGAGGGCGGTTTCGCTCTGCAAGGCAGAGGCGTCGAAGTCCGGCGGCACAGGGACTCCTCGGAGCATCTGCGTGATCGCCGCTGGGCGCGTCGCGGGGCGGACGACTTCGGCCGGCATCGCAGCGAGCCAGGCGTCGACGCCGACCGGCCGCAGCGAGTGCAGCAGGGCCTCGTATTCCCGCTTGCTGCCGAGCGAGCCGCTGATCGTGATGAAGACGCTCCCCTGCGGCGAGAGGATCGTCGTGTAGTTGGGATGGGATTTGGCGTAGCGGAAGGTGGTCGCCTTCTGGCCGAGGAGAGTCGAGATCAGCGGCGGGCCGACATGGCCGGACGGCGTGCTGGCATTGCGGCTGTTGCGAAGCATGCCGCGGTAGTAGGGGGCGGGGTACCAGTCGAGCTCGAGCCCGCGCCCGCCGGGGCCATAAGGCGGGTGCTTGCCGTCGCTGTAGCTCAGCGAGCCGCTGTCGATTTCGAAGCTGCGGGCATGGACGATCGACCAGCCGGGCGCGGTGACGAGCAGGCGGGGGTTGGCTTCGGCCACCTCGACCGCAGCGGCGGCGAAGGCAGGGTGGGCGCCGTCTCTGACGGAATTGACGGAGCCGCCGGAGAGGAGGATCAGCGCGGCGATCGCCGCAACGCAGGCGAGGCCACCGAGGCCGAGGCCGAACGAGGCGCCGCGATGCTGCGAGAAAACCCCATGGCGAGAGGCCGGGATCGGCTGCGAAAGAGATTCGCCGGCGGCGATTGCCCGCTGCATGGCGCGCGAGAGCTCCGCCTCGGTGGCCGCCTCCCGCAGCTCCGTTGCGGAGGAGGGGTTGGCCGCCCGCATCCTGGCGAGCGCATTGTCATTTCGGCTCTTGCGGGTCATCTGATCTCCTCGGCGGGGGTGGATACCGCGGCGTGGCTCTCTCGGGGCAAGTGTCCGGCCGCTTCGAGTTGTTTCGCGAGCTTGCGGCGGGCGCGGTGCAGCCGCACCCGGAAGGCGCCTGGCGAGCAGCCGAAGACTCGTGCCGCATCGCGGGTGTCGAGCCCGTCCCAGGCGACCAGGCGCAGGACCTCGCGCTCCGGCTCGCCGAGCAGGGCGAAGGCGGCCGCGAAGGCGTCGCGGCGATCGAGCGACTCGGCGGGGTCGGACTCCGCCGCGACGGCGCCGGTCGCATGCGCAAGGCGCAGATCGAGGTTGTGGCGGCGACGGGCCGACCGGTATTGGTTGGCGATCACGTTGCCGGCAATCACATACAGCCAGGGCAGGGCGGGGTCGGGAATGCGGTCGCGCCGGCGCCAGGCGACGGCGAAGGTGTCCGCGGCTACGTCCTCGGCAATCTCCCGCCCGGCAACGCGCCGCATCGAGAAGGCGAGGATCTGCGCGTAATGCTCGCGGAAGCAGCGCTCGAAGCGGTCGCGATAGATGTCTGGGGCCGCGTTCGGCGGATCGTCGACGGGAAGCATCTAAGTGTAGATGTGCGGCCAGGCGTCGTTGTTACAGAGGCGCGCGCCATTGCCTGGGCCAGCGACGGGACTCAGGGGCAGAGAGGGATGGGTGCGCTCGGGACCCCGCGTTCCGGGGTGTCGACGTAGTAGTCGGTGACCCAGTTGCCGTCAGTCAGCTTGTCCCAGATATCGCTCGCTCCACCGAACCGAGAGGCGAAGTTCTCGCCGTAGCCCTGGCAGACGATGTCCACCTCTTCGCCGTCGTGCTTTTCGCCGGTGATCGGGTAGCCGCTGTAGCCGGGGCCGGACCTCGTGTGCAGGGTGCATTCGCCTTCTTCGCAGGTCCCGACCACGTAATAGGGAAAGTAGGTGTGGCCGCCGCTGGTGCGGGAGTTGGCGACGTTGACCCGGATGTCGGAATGCGCGCCCGTCGGGGTTCCGTCGTCACCGAGGACGGTCGCCCGCAGGATCACAGAAGAACCGCCGAGACCACCCTGATTCGGCGCCGACGTCGTGTCCCATGTAGCTGAGAAGCCGTTGCCCGGCGTCTGGTCGTCACCCAGCGATTCCCACTGGCCGCTGTTGTGAACTGCCGGGTTTGTGTAGTAGAAGGCGGCGAAGCGGACGCCGGGCGCGTTCGAGGTCGCGGTGATCGCCACCGTCCCATGCAGGCTCTGGTTTTCCCCCGGTCCCGTGATGGTCGCCTGCAGCGACGGCGCTGGATTTCCCTTCCGGTAGATGAAGCTGACGCCGCTGTATTCGATGGTCCGCATGTCGTGCCCGGCGCCGCCACGGAAGTTCGCCTCCGAGACCCGGATTTCTTTGCCGAGGACGGCTGTCACCAAGGCGACGTGGCCAAAGCGCCCGGCGCCGTACTGGTTGGGCTGGAAGACGGCGACCGCGCCGACTGTTGGGATGTTGCCCACAGGGAAGCCCTGCGCGGCGGCGCTCTTGGCCCAGTTCAAGGCATCGCCGGACTTGCCGGGGAAGAAGGGCAGGTCTGGCCGATGCTTGGCGACCCACCAGGTGCACTGGCCGACGGGGTATAGCGACCCGCCGCCACCGCCGTTGCCCTCCGCCGAGCGGGGCTGGTCGACCGAGCGCCGGTGCAGGGTTTCAGGGACCCACAGCCCGCGTGACGAGGGACCGACACCTCCGCTGGCTTTGAAGCTCGTGCTGGCTTTGTGCAGGCGCGCGCCTCCCGCGCAGATCACGCTGAATCCCCACTTGCCACCGGAGATGTTCCCCGGGGCCTGCCAGCTCCAACTCGCACCGCCGTTCTTGCTGGTGATGATGGTTCCGGCGCCGTGGGCGCGGGCGCCTTTGTGGACTGTTCCGGTGCACTGCTCGCGCGGAAACCCGCCAAGGCTGACCTTGATGAAGACCGAGTCATCCGCCTTGGTCACATTCGACCAGAGGCTGATTCCCGAGCCTCCGGCAAGGACCGAGCTGGGCGCGAGCAGGCAGATCGCAAGCACCGCCATCACACCCCCCAAGCGCCCCGCACGCGGTCTCATGCCGGAAAAGATAGTCACTCTGTTGTGCTTACGGTATGAGGTCGGGCCTTGGGCTCGGTCGTGAAATCAAGCGGTTGCGCAGCGCTTCAGGCCCGGCGTGAACCGGCCGGTCTTCGTCCCTTCGACGAACAGGTCGCTGATGTACAACTCTGTGGAGAGTCGATCCCAGATGCGGGACTTCTGGCCGTTTGGCGCTTCGGCCACTTTGCCTAGCGCCTGGCAGACGATGTCGATCGGCTTGCCTTCGCGAATCCGGCCTTCGTTTTCGAGGCCGCATGGAGCCCTGTGGACGCACTCGTTCACGGTGCAGGCGCCGTTTGCACAGGTGCCACTGACGCGGTATTCCCCAGAGACGACGATCGAGGTGGAGTTTGTGCCGTCGGAGCCTCCGGCGAGCAGCCCGATTGCGACCCCGGCGCCCACGAGGAGGGCGAGGCCAAGCGCAAAGGCAAGCGCCGAGCGCTTGGCGCGGAGCACGTTGGGCACGCGGCGGATGAGGTCGTGGGCGGATATCGGTCCCTCTGCCGCAAGCGCCACCACCGTGGTAACGGTGACGAGCAGTAGCAGGACCGGCGCCACATATAGGCAGAATCTTGAATCGAGGATGAGGCCGACCATGTTGAGGCTGATTCCGGCCAGGCTCGCCACGATCAACAGGAGGCGGTGCCAGTCGTGTTTCAGGGACGTCTGGAGGCTGATCAGAATGCCGAAGACAACGACACCTGTGCTGAACACCGCAATCTCGCCCGGCGAGCTGGTGATTGCACCCATTGCCTGCACGGCGCGCAACCATAGTGAGTCAGCTCTGGAGCCGGGAGTGGCGAGCTCAGTGGGTTAGTTGCAAACCCCACTGTTTCTTCGGCGTCCGCTATAACCGACACCGCGATTGATACGGAATACGAGAGTACGCAAGGAGGCTGCGGTGTCGGCAAAGGCTAGAGTACTTGGTATCAGGTGGCGCCATGTCGGCATGGTGGCGATGCTCGGCGTCCTGGTGATCGCCTGCTTCACGACCGGGGCGCTCGCAAGCGATGCCCATCAGCGAAGCGGCAACCGACTCTCACGCCATCACGGAAGGCATCACCGCCCACACCGCCAGTCGCTCGCAGGCCCAACCAAAAAGGCGCCGGTGCGGATCGTCAAGGCGCCGTTCGTCGGCGGCAAGGGAGGAGGCGTCGATCCCGGCGATGACTACCCGTCGCGGTGGAAAAACGTGCCACAGGACTCGGTTCTCGATCAGTGGAAAGAGTACAACCGCGAGTGCACGTCCTTCGTTGCCTGGGCGCTGCACTCACGCAACGGCTTCGAGATGCCCTTCTACCAGAACGCGAATCGCTGGGGCCCGGAAGCGCAGAAAAAGGGCTACGTGGTGAACTCGATCCCGGCCGTGGGCTCGGTAGCCTGGTCGAACGCTGGAGTCTTTGGACACGTTGCTTACGTCATCGCCGTCAACGGCAGCAATATCACGGTTGAGGAGTACAACTACCTGACCCGTGGCGCCTATGACAAACGGGTTGTGAGCTCCAGCGCCTTCACCGGGTTCATCCACTTCAGGGACCTTTCGACGCCGACCGTGCCGACACCGGTCGCCACGCCAACTCCGACAACTCCGGCCACCCCCAGCAACCCGAGCGGTGGCGGCTCTGCCCCTGCCCAGACTCATGCCGAGACGACCGGTGGGGTCGCGCACACCTGGACCAACTACACGAACGCTGGCGGCACACAGGGGCCTTCGATCCCGTCGAATGCGACCGTTCAGATCGCCTGCGCGGTGACCGGCTTCAAGGTGGCGGATGGGAACACCTGGTGGTACCGAATCGCGTCCAGCCCTTGGAACGGCGCCTACTACGTATCCGCCGACGCCTTCTACAACAACGGTCAGACTTCGGGCAGCTTGATTGGAACGCCGTTCGTCGACCCTGCGGTCCCAGGCTGCTGAGCTACGCTCGCTGGCGGGCGAGACGCCGACGGCCTACCGGGCCCGTGACCACAGCACGCTCGCGAGCGTGCCGGGCTGCATTGCCAAGGATCTGACTCGTCCGAGCGGCAAAACCGAGCAGGATCGGAGAAACGCGCACGCTGCCGACTCCCTAGCCTTGCTGGCATGAACCTCACCTTCTCGCAGTGCTTCGTCCTCGTCCATGACCCCGACCTCGCGCTGGCCTTCTACCGCGACACACTCGGCCTCGAGCTGCGCAACGACGTCGCCAAAGGCGACTTCCGCTGGATCACCGTCGGCGCCGCCGCTCAGCCCGGCGTCGCAATCGTCCTCACCAACTACCTGAGCGGCAGCCCCGCCGACAACGACACCCTCGCTGCCCTGATCGCCAAGGGGGCCCTCAACGGCGTCCACTTCCACACCGACGACCTCGACGCCAGCTTCGAGAAGCTGCGCGCCGCGGACGCCGAGATCGTGCAGGCGCCGACCGAGCAGCCATGGGGCACGCGGGACTGTGCCGTGCGTGACCCGTCCGGCAACCTGGTGCGCATCGACCAGCCGCCCGCCGGGTGAGCCGTAGATGGCGACGAGGAAGGCTGCCGACAGCCACGATCTGATCCGCGTGCAGGGCGCGCGCGTCAACAACCTCAAGGACATCAGCGTCGAGATCCCGAAGCGACGCCTGACGGTGTTCACCGGCATCTCCGGCTCGGGCAAGAGCTCGCTGGTGTTCGGCACGATCGCCGCCGAGTCGCAGCGCCTGATCAACGAGACCTACAGCGCCTTCGTGCAGGGCTTCATGCCGACGCTGGCACGGCCCGAGGTCGACCTGCTGGAGGGGCTGACGACGGCGATCATCGTCGACCAGGAGCGCATGGGCGCCAACCCCCGCTCCACGGTCGGCACCGCAACTGACGCCAATGCGATGCTGCGGATCATCTTCAGCCGAATCGGCAGGCCGCAGATCGGCTCGCCCAACGCGTTCTCCTTCAACACCGCGACGATCAGCGGGGCCGGTGCGGTCACGTTTGAGAAAGGCGGCAAGAAGACGAGGGAGAAGCGCTCGTTCACGCGGGCGGGCGGCATGTGCCCGCGCTGCGAGGGCACGGGGTCCGCCACCGACTTCGACCTGTCCCAGCTCTACGACGACAGCAAGTCGCTCAACGAGGGAGCGCTGACGATCCCCGGCTACAGCATGGACGGCTGGTTCGGCCGCATCTTCAGGGGCTGCGGCTACTTCGACCCGGACAAGCCGATCCGCAAGTTCACCAAGAAGGAACTCCAGGCCCTGCTCTACAAGGAGCCGACCAAGATCAAGGTCGATGGCGTCAACCTGACCTACGAGGGCCTGATCCCGAAGATCCAGAAGTCGATGCTCGCCAAGGACAAGGAGGCGATGCAGCCGCACATCCGCATCTTCGTGGACCGGGCGGTCACGTTTGCCGCCTGCCCCGAGTGCGGCGGCACCCGGCTCAACGAGGCTGCCCGGTCCTCCAAGATCAAAGGGATCAACATCGCCGATGCCTGTGCGATGCAGATCAGCGACCTGGCCGAGTGGGTTGGCGGCGTTGGCGAGCCGTCGGTGGCGCCGCTGCTCGAAGCACTGCGGCAGACCCTCGAGTCGTTCGTGGAGATCGGGCTGGGCTATCTCTCGCTCGATCGCTCGTCGGGCACGCTGTCGGGCGGCGAGGCGCAGCGGACCAAGCTGATCCGCCAGCTCGGGTCCTCGCTCACCGACGTCACCTACGTCTTCGACGAGCCGACCGTCGGGCTTCACCCGCACGACATCGAGCGGATGAACGAGCTGCTGCTGCGCCTGCGCGACAAGGGCAACACCGTGCTGGTCGTCGAGCACAAGCCGGAGGTGATCGAGATCGCCGACCAGGTCGTTGATCTCGGCCCGGGCGCCGGCGCTGCCGGTGGCGAGGTCGTCTTCGAGGGCGCCGTCGACGGGCTGCGGGCCAGCGGCACGGTGACCGGGCGGCATCTGGACGACCGGGCCTCTCTGAAGCCGTCGCTGCGGACGCCGTCGGGCGCCCTGGAGGTGCGCGGCGCCGGCGCCCACAACCTGCAGGACGTCGATGTCGACATCCCGCTCGGCGTGCTGGCCGTGATCACCGGCGTGGCTGGGTCGGGCAAGAGCTCACTGATCGACGGCTCGGTCTCGGGGCGGGACGGCGTGGTCTCGGTCGACCAGGCGGCGATCAAGGGCTCGCGGCGGAGCAACCCGGCGACGTACACCGGGCTGCTCGACCCGATCCGCAAGGCCTTCGCGAAGGCCAACGGCGTCAAGCCGGGGCTGTTCAGCGCCAACTCCGAGGGCGCCTGCCCCAATTGCAACGGCGCCGGCGTCATCTACACCGACCTGGCGATGATGGCCGGCGTCGCCACCACCTGTGAGGAGTGCGAGGGGAAGCGGTTCCAGGCCGAGGTGCTCAAATACAAATTCGGCGGGTTGGACATCAGCGAGGTGCTCTTGATGGCGGTCGCCGAGGCGGAGGAGTTCTTCGGCGACGGCGAGGCGAAGACGCCAGCCGCGCACAGGATCCTCGATCGGCTGGCTGACGTCGGGCTCGGCTACCTCAGCCTCGGCCAGCCGCTGCCGACGCTGTCCGGCGGCGAGCGGCAGCGGCTCAAGCTGGCTGCCCGCATGGCCGAGAAGGGCGACGTCTATGTCCTCGACGAGCCGACCTCCGGCCTCCACCTTGCCGACGTCGAGCAGCTGCTCGGCCTGCTCGACCGGCTTGTCGACTCCGGCAGGTCGGTGATCGTCATCGAGCACCACCAGGCGGTGATGGCGCACGCCGACTGGATCATCGACCTTGGCCCCGGCGCCGGCCACGACGGCGGCCGGATCGTCTTTGAGGGCACGCCCGCCGACCTTGTCGCCGCCCGCCCCACCCTTACCGGCGAGCACCTCGCGGCCTACGTCGGCGCCTGACCGAGAGGAGCGTAACCGCGACTTTGGCTTCGGGGAGGTGTCGGTAGCGATATGGCGCAAGGATCGATGATCGGCCTGCGCCGCTGGTGTGGTGGCTGGGGGCTTTCGATGGTTGCGGCGTTGTTGGCATTCGGGGCTTCGGCCGCGGGGGCGGCGCCGGGGCAGCTCGACCGATCGTTTGGGCACCGGGGCATCGGCGGCGGCGAGTTTGGCCCGCATTACGGCAAGGCCGCGTTCCAGGCGGTCTCCGAAGAGGGGGACGGCTCGCTGTTGGCCGCCAACAATGGGACGGTGCGCCGTTTCACTCGCGATGGCGCGCTCGACCACGCTTTTCGCCCTCCCAAGCAGGCTTTTCCAGAAGCTCCGATCCAGGCGACCCAGCCCGACGGGAAGATTCTCGAGCCAGGCGCGGAAAGCAAGATCAAACGCCTCAACCCCGACGGTTCTCCTGACCCCAGCTTTCACGGCGGCGAAAGCGAACCGGCAAACCTCTTGATCCGCCAGATTGCCGTTCTGCCCTCAGGCAAGATCCTCGCCGCCGGTTCGACCGCATATTTCTACGGCACGCACCAGCAGGAAGACCAGATCGCATTGGCCCGGCTCAACCCCGACGGCACTCTCGACCATGGGTTCGGCAACGGCGGGGTCGTCAAATTGAGGAGCGACGACGGTGTCATCGGGGAAAGGCTGAAAGGCGTCGTCCCCCAGGGAGGCGAAGGGGTGGTGGTCGTCACCGACGAACTCGTCGTCAAGCTCGCAGCCGATGGCAAACTCGATCCGAGCTACGGGACCGCGGGAGCAGCAGACCTCGCGCCGGCTTCCTTGGCCGATGTCCGGCGACAGGCTCGTCCTGGCCGGAGACACGGGGACGAGGATGTGTTGCAGCGGCTCCGATGCCGACGATTTCTTCGTCGCCCACCTCGGCCCCGAAGGCAGGCTGGACCCGGCTTTCGCCGGCGGCGCAGGTATCGCGAAGGTCGACGGCGGCGGGGCAGACGAAGCCAATGTGGTGCTCTGGGGAGCGGATGAATCGGTGCTCGTCGGCGGCAGCGCCACCGCGATGGATTCCACCTGCCGGCTGGTCCCCGGTTGCCTCGCCAGGCCGGCGCTCGCCCGCTTCACTGCCGCAGGCAATCCTGATCCGAGCTTCGGCAAAGGCGGGCTGTTCACGATCGACTCGCTGGCGGGGGCGGATCCCTACGGCGATGGCGTGCTTGATCTGATCCCGCACCATGGTGGGGGAGTGATCGCTGCCGGCGGTGGCGGCCCCGGAGGATCCGTCGCCTTCCTCGCCGCCGTGAGCGCCAAAGGCGTCCTCGAACAGGATTTCGGAACGGGCGGCATCATCCAGGAACGAAGCCCCGAGCCCAGCGAGCAGATCGGCACGCCGGCGCTGGCCGTCACCTCCGACGGGAAGATTCTCGCCGCCGACTGGAACAACGCCGGCGCCGGTTACGGCGCCCCCTCGGTCATTCGCTACAGCTCGAAGGGAAAGGTCGACCATAGCTTCGGCGCCGGCAAGGGCTACGTGCAGAGTTCGGGCACGGATAATGCGGTCGCCTTGGCCGTCGACAAAGCAGGCGGCAGCGCCCTGCTGACCAACCCTGGCACCGTTTCGCGGTTCACGCCGGGTGGAAGGGTCGACCCTCGCTTCGCCAAAGGGGGTTCCGTCACCCTTAAATCAGCCCCCGCCCACTTCCGGGCAATCGCCGTGTTGCCGGAAGGGAGGACCCTGGTGGCTGGGACAACCGACTGGCTTGGCGGCCGGTCACAGATGCTGGTCGCGCGTCTGTTGCCCAATGGGCGCCTCGACCCGGCCTTCGGTCGCCACGGATATGCGACGGTCGGCTGCCGGCACGGCGACAGATGCAAAGCAAATCGGATCCTGGTCCAGGGCGACGGCCGCATCTTGCTGGCAGGAAGGGTTCTCGGCAGTCATCGTGGCATCGGGCGCTACAGCGAAGAATCGAGCCGCATGGCGCTGGCGCGCCTGATGCCGAACGGCGCGCCGGACCGCAGCTTCGGGCACGACGGGCTCGCGACCCTCCGGGTGAGCAGCCATAGCGAAGCGAACGCGCTGGCCATCGTCCCCGGCGGGATCGTCGTGGCCGGCTGGGGTCTTTCGCGCTCCGGTTCAATCGGCGTGCTGGCCCGCTTTCGCTTCGACGGCAGCCTCGACCGCGGCTTCGGCAAGGCGGGCCTCGTTCGCGCCTTTCCGCGAAAATCGGGGATACCGACCGAAATCCTGCCGACCCGCCGACGCATCCTTGTCGTCACCAGGGGCCCCAGGCCGGTCGTCCTCGACTTCGGCCGAGACGGGCATCTTGATCGCGGTTATCGCCGACTCCCGAAACGGGTGCTGATGCCGCGCCTGGTCTCGGGACCGACGGCTGCGCTGCAGCACGGCAAGGTCGTCTTGGCCTGGACGCAGAGCCGTCGGCCGCGGAGCAGTTTCCCGATCACGCTGAGGCTGACTCGACTCTCCGATCGCTGACGGGCCCGTGGCGAGGTTCGGCGTTCTGTGTCGGGGATAGGGTCCGTGGCGTGCCTGGCTCTGAACCCTCCCCTCCGGCGCCGGGAATCGAGAAGCCGAAGCGCTTCCGGCCCAAGTTTCACTACGAGCTGCTCGTCTGCGGCGCCCGCGGGCACCTGCTGATCGGGACCGATGTCGCCGTGGTGCGGGCGCAGGACTCGGTCGTCGTCCGTGAGGACGGCGGCGTCCGCTGGCACCGCTGCCTGCGCTGTGACAGCTGGCTGCCGCTGTCGCCGCCCGCGGACGCGCCGCTGCCCTGCCTTCCCCCGCTTGAGCAGATCCCGGTGCCGGTCCGTGGCCGCCCGCTGCGCGACAAAATCGTCCTGCGGGCGATCGCGATCGACCGCGCCCTCCACTTCGTCGTGCTCGCCTTTCTTGCCGTGCTCGTCTTCTTCGTCGCCGCCCATCAGCACGAACTCCAGCACCGCTTCTATCGCGTCCTTGCCGACATCCAGGGCGAAATCGGGGGCGGGTCCACGCAGGCAGGTGAGCACACCGGGATCCTCCATGACCTCGACGAGCTGTTCACGCTGAAGTCGTCCACCTTGCATGTGCTCGGCATCGCGATTTTTGTCTACGCGCTGGTCGAGGGCGCCGAGGCGGTCGGGCTCTGGTACCAGCAGCGCTGGGCTGAGTACCTGACCTTCATCGCGACGGCGCTGTTCCTGCCGCTGGAGGTTTACGAGCTGACGACCACCGTCTCGCCGTTCAAGGTCGCGGCGCTGCTGATCAACCTCGCGATCCTCGTCTATCTGGTCTCCGCCAAGCGGTTGTTCGGCTTCCGTGGCGGCATCGCGGCTGAGGAGGCCGCTCACGAGCGTGATGTCGGCTGGCCGGCGCTTAAGCGGACCGAGCCCGGGATAGGGTCACCGTGATGGCAAAGCTCAGGCTCGACATCTCGATCTCGCTCGACGGCTTCGTCGCCGGGCCCAACCAGAGCGAGGAGCACCCGCTTGGCGAAGGCGGGATGCAGCTGCACGAGTGGGTCTTCCCGCTTGCCGCCTGGCGTGAGCCTCATGGCCGGGAGGGTGGCGAGGTCAACGCCAGCACGCCAGTAGTCGAGGAATCTGTTGCCAACATCGGTGCGACGATCATGGGCCGCAGCATGTTCGGCGGCGGTCCCGGTGCTTGGGGCGATGATCCCTGGGACGGTTGGTGGGGCGACGATCCGCCCTTCCACACGCCTGTCTTCGTCCTCACCCACCACGAGCGCGAGCCGCTGGAAAAGCAGGGTGGGACCACGTTCACCTTTGTCACCAACGGCATCGAGTCGGCGCTGGAGCAGGCCAAGGAGGCCGCGGCGGGCAAGGACGTCAAGCTCGGCGGCGGCGCCGACGTCGCCCAGCAGTACCTGAAGGCGGGTCTGCTCGACGAGCTGCAGCTCAACGTCGTCCCCGTCCTGCTCGGCGATGGCGCCCGGCTCTTCGACAACCTCGACGGCGCCGAGGTCGAGCTGACTCCGGTTCAGGTAGTCGACGCGCCGGGGGTAACGCACCTCAGGTACAGCGCCGCGAGTCCATAGGATCGGGCGATGAAGCCCGTCACCGTCTCGACCGCCGTGGCGAAGTCGCCGCAGGAGACCTCCGACTTCCTCGCGACGATGTCCAACCACGAGAGCTTCATGGGCCAGATGCTGGTCGACTGGAAATTCTCCGGGCCGAAGCAGGGTGTCGGTGCCGAGGCCTATGCCAGGGCCAACACCAAAGGCTCACAGGACTGGACCGACTTCAAGATCGTCGAGGCCGGGCCGGGCAAGGTCGTCGTCGAAGCCGAGAGCGCCGGCGGCAAGCGCAGCGTGCGCCACAGCTACACGCTCGCCGAGCAGCCGGGCGGCGGCACCAAGGTCAGCCTTGAGCTCGACTGGCTGAAGATGTCGAAAACCGACCGGCTCAGCCCGCCGCTGGCGCGAGCGTTCGCTCGCCGCCCCTACGCCAAGGCGCTGCGGCGGCTCGCCAAGCAGCTCTCCTAGGGCGATGGAGCGCGGCGACCTGGACGAGCTGCTCGCCCGCCGCGCCCTGACCGAGGACGCGGCAAGGGAGGAGGCGGTCGATCGCCGCCACGCCGGCGGCGGGCGGACCGCGCGCGAGAACATCGCCGACCTTGTCGACCCCGGCTCGCTGGTCGAGTACGGCCGCTTCGCGATCGCCGCCCAGCGCGGCCGGCGCGAGGTCCAGGACCTGATCGAGCGCACGCCGGCCGATGGCCTCGTCGCCGGCACCGCCCGCATCAACGGCGACCTCTTCGGCGCGGGCGGCGCCTGCGCGGTCCTCTCCTACGACTACACGGTGCTGGCCGGAACCCAGGGCGCGCTCGGCCACCGCAAGAAGGACCGGCTCTTCGAGCTGATCGAGCGGATGCGGCTGCCGACCGTCTTCTTCGCCGAGGGCGGGGGAGGGCGGCCCGGCGACACCGATTACCCGGTGGTCTCGGCGCTCGACACGCGGGCCTTCGCCCTCTGGGCGAAGCTCTCCGGGTTGGTGCCGCGGATCGCGGTCGTCGCCGGCCGCTGCTTCGCCGGTAACGCGGTGATCGCCGGCTGCTCCGACCTGATCGTCGCCACCGAGAACTCTTCGCTGGGGATGGGCGGGCCGGCGATGATCGAGGGCGGTGGCCTCGGCAAGGTCGACCCCGACGAGGTCGGGCCGATCGCGATGCAGGCGCCGAACGGGGTGGTCGACGTCGTCGTCGCCGACGAGGCGTCCGCCACCGCCGCGGCGAAGCGTCTGCTCGCCTACTTCCAGGGCGCGACGCCGCCCGGCCCGGCGCCCGACCAGACCCAGCTGCGTGATCTCGTGCCCGAGCGCCAGCGCCGCGCCTACGCGGTGCAGCCGATCGTCGAGACGCTCGCCGACGAGGGCTCGGCCACCTGGCTGCGAGAGCGCTTCGCGCCGGAGATGGCGACGGCCCTGATCCGGATCGAGGGCCGCCCGCTCGGCGTGATCGCCAACGACACCCGCCACATGGCCGGGGCGATCACTAGTGACGCCGCCGACAAGGCGTCGCGCTTCATGCAGCTCTGCGACGCCTTCGGCCTGCCGATCGTCTCGCTGGTCGACACCCCGGGGATGATGGTCGGGCCCAAAGCAGAGGCGACCGGACTGGTCCGCCACACCTCGCGCCTGCTGGTCACCGGCGCCGCGCTCCGCGTCCCCTTCGTCGCCATCGTCCTGCGCCGCGGCTACGGCCTCGGCGCGCAGGCGATGGTCGCCGGCAGCCTGCACGAGCCGCTGCTGACGCTCGCCTGGCCCAGCGCCCACCTCGGCCCGATGGGGCTGGAAGGAGCGGTCAAGCTGGCCCTGCGCAAGGAGCTGGAGGCGATCGCCGACGAGGCCGAACGCGAGCAGCGTGTCCGCGACCTCACCGCCGCCGCCGAAGACAATGCCAAGGCGCTCAACGCGGCGGCCCTGTTCGAGATCGACGACGTGATCGACCCGGCCGAGACCCGCGGGCTGATCGCTTCGACCTTGGCCGCCGCGCGGCAGCCGAGCGAGCCATCGGCCGGCCGAAGGTTCGTCGACACTTGGTAACGACTTACCGCCGCCGGCCTGGGTAAATTGCACGATCGCTAGCGACCCAGGAGACACTCGGCGCAACTCGGAGTTGCCGCCGCATGTGATCTTGATCTTCGGGGCGACCGGCGACTTGGCGCGCCGCAAGCTCTTGCCCGGGTTGCTGCGGCTCTCCCAGGCGGGCCTGCTGCCGGCCTTCAAGATCGTCGGCGTCTCGATGGAGGAGATCGACGACAACGAGTTCCGCCGCATCGCCGAGGCGGCCTGCGCCGAGTTCTCCCGCCACCCGATCGGCGAGCGCGAGTGGCAGGAATTCGCCAGCCGCCTCGTCTACGTGCCGCACTCGACTGCGATCGCCGGCATCACCGAGGCGGTCGCCAAGGCCGAAAACGAGCTTGGGCCCGATACCGGCCTGCTCCACTACCTGAGCGTGCCGCCGGCCGCGGCGGCCGATGTCGTCCACCTGCTCAACGTCTGCGGGCTGATCGAGCGCTCGCGGGTGATCATGGAGAAGCCCTTCGGCACCGACCTGGCCAGCGCCCGACGGCTCAACGAGATCGTCCACGAGGTTCTGCGCGAGGAGCAGATCTTCCGCATCGACCACTTCCTCGGCAAGGAGGCGGCGCAGAACATCCTCGCCTTGCGCTTCGCCAACGGACTCTTCGAGCCGATCTGGAACCGTGACCACATCAGCCACATCCAGATCGACGTGCCGGAGTCGCTCAGCGTCGGCTCGCGGGCCGGCTTCTATGAGAAGACGGGCGCCTACCGCGACATGGTCGTCACCCACCTGCTGCAGATTCTCGCCTTCGTCGCGATGGAGCCGCCGACGGCGCTCAGCTCGGAGCCGATCACCGAGGAGAAGAACAAGGTCTTCCGCTCGCTGCGGCCGCTGGACCCGGCCCGCGTCGTCCGTGGCCAGTACGAGGGCTACCGCTCCGAGCCGGGAGTGGCCGCCGATTCGGAGACTGAGACCTTCATCGCCCTGCGCTGTGAGGTCGACAACTGGCGCTGGAGCGGGGTGCCGTTCTACTTGCGGACCGGCAAGCGGATGGCCGAGAGCGGCCGGATCATCTCGATCGCCTTTCGCGAGCCGCCGCAGAGCATGTTCCCCAGCAACTCCCGGGTCGGCGATTTCGGCCCCGACCACCTCACCTTCGACCTCGACGAGTCCTCGCGGGTCTCGCTCTCCTTCTACGGCAAGAGCCCCGGCATGGGGATGGTGCTCGACAAGGCCAGCATGCAGTTCTCGCTCGACGAAACCGGTCGTCGCGGCGACACCCTGGAGGCCTATGAGCGGCTGATCCGCGACGCGATGGCCGGCGACCACACCCTGTTCACGACGGCCCGCGACATCGAGCGGCTCTGGGAGGTCTCGGCGCCGCTGCTTGAGCAGGGGCCGCCGGCTCTGCCCTATCCAGCCGGGTCCTGGGGCCCGGCTGTGATCGACGAGCTGATCGAGCCGTACACCTGGCGCCTGCCCTTCGCCCGCCGCTGGCGCGAGAGTGCGCCAAGCGCGCCGGTGGCGCCATAGCTTTGGCGGAAGGCGGCTGCGAGCACTGGCAGGGCCACGTGATCGTGGCCGGGCTGGAGGGGGTCGGGCTGCGGACAGTCGAGCAGCTGCGGGTGGCGGGCGTGCCTGTCGTCGTGCTTGACGACGACGCCGACCCGCGCATGGTCGCCCTGGTCGAGAGCAAGGGCTGCCCCCACATCCGCAGCGACGGCAACCTTGAGCTGCGGCTGCGCGAGGCCGGCCTCGCCGGCGCCCGCGCCGTCGTCTGCACCGAGTCCAGCGACCTCCGCAACGTCGAGATCGCCCTGCTCGTGCGGGACATGCGCGAGGACATCCGCGTCGTCGCCCACCTCGACAATCCGACCGTCGGCCGCGCGGTCGAAGAGGCAACCGGCGCCGGCAGCGCGCTCGACGTCGCCGGCCTCTTTGCTCCCGCGGTCATCGACGCCTGCACCGGGCAGGAGAGCCACGAGGTGAGGCTGGGGGAGGAGCGCTTTGTGGCGGCGGAGGTCATGGTCGAGGAGGGCGGGACGCTGCGCACCGCCTTCGGCGACCTGGCCCCGGTCGGTGTCGTCACCGCCGGGGGCGAGCTTGTCGTCTGCCCCGGCCGTGATCACCCTGTGGGGGCGGGCGATCGGGTCACCGTGCTCGGCAAGCCGGAGGAAGTCGAGGCTGCCGGGGTCGCCGACAGCGCCCACGCCAAACCTGCCCACAGCCTCGGCTGGCGGTTGCGGCATCGTCTGCGGCGGGTCAAACGCACGTTGGCGGAGCAGTTCGACCGGGCGATCGGGATCACGATCGTCGCCGGGGCCATCCTGCTCACCGTCTCCACCGTGGTCCTCCTGATCGGCTACCACAAGCACGACGGCTCTCACCTCTCCGTCCTGCAGGCCTTCTACTTCACGGTCACCACCGTCGCCACGGTCGGCTTCGGCGATTTCGCCTATGCCGAACAGTCGTCTTGGATGGAGGCCTTTGGCGTGCTTCTCATCGTCCTCGGGACATCGTTTGTGGCGGTGGTTCTCGCCCTGCTCACCAACGCCCTGGTCAGCCGCCGCATCGAGCAGTCGCTGGGCCAGGGGACGATCCGCGGGATGGAGGATCACGTCGTCCTCGTCGGCCTCGGCGCGGTCGGCCTGCGCGTGCTCGAAGGGTTGCGGGGGCTCGGCCGCGAGGTTGCAGTGGTCGAGTACGACGAGGGCAACCGCTACGTACAGCACGCCCGCTCGCTCGGCGTCCCCGTCGTCCACGGCGACGCCACGCTCGGTCAGACCCTGGCTGCCGTCAACATCGCCGAAGCCGGCGCGGTTGCGATCCTGACCAGCGACGATCTGGTCAACCTCGAGACCGGCCTCGCAGTCAGGGACTCGCTCGGCACACGCTGGAAGGAGGTGCCGGTGGTGTTGCGTGTCTTCGATCGCGCCCTCGGCCACCGCCTGGAGAAGACCTTCAACTTTCACCACGTCTGGTCGACTTCGGCCCTTGCCGCGCCCTGGTTCGTGGGTGCTGTGCTGGGCCTTGAGGTGTTGGCGACCTTCTACGTGCGCAACCAGCCGTTCTTGGTCGCGCGGCTGACGGTACGCCCCGAAGGCGGCCTGGCGGGCCTGGCGATGCAGCAGCTGTCGGCGCGGATCCGCGTGGTCGCGATCACCGGCGCCGACGGAGTGATGGAGCACCCGCCGCGTCGCGATACCCGCTTCGTCGCCGGCGACCAGGCCTATCTGGTCGGCCCCTATGAGGAGCTGTTGCGGGTGCTTGGCCACGAGCGCGAAGGCAGCCCGCCGGCGCGCTGACGGTTTATGCCTGGACGGGCTCGGGCTCTGCGGCCGAGGCCTCGTTGCGGCCGGGGTTCTCGACCCTGGCCCCGAGCGCCTTCGGCACCAGCAGGCCGGCGACGAAGCAGAGGACGAGGAAGCCGGTCGCCATCAGGAAGGTCTCGGTGAAGCCGGTGACTGTGGGCAGATCGCCGGACATGTTGGCGGCGATGAAGGTGGCGGAGAGCTGGCCGCCAAGGGCGCCGCCAAGCGTCCGCATCACCGTGTTCATACCGCTGGCGACGCCGGTCTGCTCGGCCGGCACCGCCTGGACGATGAGGTTGCCGAGGGCGGCGAAGGCAAGGCCGATGCCGATGCCGAGCAGCGAGGCAGCGATCAGCAGCTCGTAGGGATGTTCGTGGGCGACCGCCAGCATCACGAAGGAGGCGGTTGCGAACAGGGTCCCGGCGAGCAGGGCCGCGCGGGAGCCGAAGCGGGCCGAGATCGCGCCGGCCTTGAGGCCGAGGATCGTCATCCCGATCGTCGCCGGCAGCAGGTAGAGCCCGGAGGCGACGACCGAGGCGCCGAAGCCGAAGCCGGTGCTCTTCGGCAGCTGGGCAAACTGAGGGAAGACGACGAAGGACGCGTAGAGGCCGGCGCCGAGCAGGAAAGCGGAGGCGTTGGTGGTCCAGACACCCCGCACCCGCATCATCGTCATGTCGATCAGCGGTTCGTCGCTGCGGGCCTCGACCCAGATCCAGGCCAGGGTGAAGGCGACGCCGACGAGGGTGAGGCCGAGGGTCTTGGCGGAGACCCAGCCCCAGCTGGTGGTCTGGCTGATCGCCAGCAGGACCGCCGAGAGGCCGATCGTCATCAACGCCGCCGCCAGCCAGTTGATCCGCCCGGGGGTGCGGACCGGCGATTCTGGCACCAGCCGCCAGGTTGCCACCGCGGCGAGCACGATCGCGACCAGCGGCATCCAGAACAGGAAGTGGTAATCGAGGTGCTCGATGATCACGCCGGAGAGGACGATCCCGAGGCCGCCGCCGACGCCGAGGATTGCCGAGAGCAGCCCGATTCCGCCCGCGACCTTCTCCTGCGGGAACTCATCGCGGACGATGCCGAAGGCGAGCGGGAAGATGCCGCCGCCTGCGCCCTGGATGAAGCGGGCGGCGATCAGCACTGGCAGCGAGCTGGAGACGGCGGCGAGCAGGGTGCCGGCGGCGAGGATCACCAGGGTCAGCAACAGCAGGCGCTCCTTGCCGTACATGTCGCCGAGGCGGCCGAGGATCGAGGTCCCGACCGAGGCGGCGAGCAGGTAGCCGGTCAGCAGCCAGGTGATCCCGGTCTCGCTTGTGCCCAGGTCGTGCTGCATCGTCGGCAGCGCCGGGACCACGGCCGAGCTCAGCATCGCGTAGGCCATACCGCCGAGCGCGAGGACGGCGAGGGTGACGTTGGGGTGGGTGCGGTCCGGGGTGGTCGAGGTCATCGGGGCGAGAGCGGCTGGTTAGCGGAATGAGCGTTCCGCTAAGGCAAGCAAGTACGGTAGCGAAATGACCACGCCGCCTTCGGCAGCCACTGTCTGCTGGTCGGATCTCGATGCCGAAGAGAAGCGGCTGAGGCTGCTGCGCACGGCCGGAGAGGTCTTCGCCCGGGACGGCCTCGATGCGCCGATCCCCGCGATCGCCGCCGCTTCGGGCGCCGGTGTCGGCAGCATCTATCGCCAGTTCCCCTCCAAGCGCGACCTGCTGGCGGCGCTTGTGGTCGAGAAGCTCGAGGACTCCGAGCGTGGGGCCGAAGCCGCCCTGGCCGGCCCCGATGGCCCCTGGAACGAGTTGACCGCGCTGCTCTGGCGGCTGGCCGAGCGCCAGGCCGCCGATGTCGTGCTCGGCGAGGCGATGGCGACCGTCTCCACCCACCCGGATGTCGACGCCGCCTTTACGCGGACGATGGCGGCGCTGGAGCGGCTGCTGGCAGCGGCCAGGGCCGAGGGGCGCCTGCGGCCCGACGCGACGACGCTCGATCTGCGCCTGCTCTTCGCCGCCACCCGCGCGGCCGCCCAGCTGGAGGCGGGGGCCTGGCGGCGAATGCTCGAGCTGGGCATCCGTGCCCTTGAAACCGAAGCCCCGAGGAGGCCAAGTGACTGAGCTGACCGACAAGCAGGCCGAGCTTTGCGAGAAGAGCGAGGTCGACTACTCCGACCTCAGCGCTTTCTTCATCAACTGCACGCTGAAGCGCAGCCCGGAGGTCTCCAACACCCAGGGGCTGATGGACATCTCGATCGAGATCATGCGCCGCAACGGCGTCGCCGTCGAGTGCATCCGCGCGATCGACCACGAGATCGCCACCGGCGTCTGGCCCGACATGAGCGAACACGGCTGGGACGTGGACGAGTGGCCGGCGATCTTCGAGAAGGTGATGGCGGCTGACATCCTCGTCCTCGGGATGTCGATCTGGCTGGGGGAGAAGTCCTCGGTCGCGACCCAGATCGTCGAGCGCCTCTACGGCAACTCCCACCTGCTCAACGACGACGGCCAGTACGCCTATTACGGCCGGGTCGGCGGCTGCCTGGTGACCGGCAACGAGGACGGCGTCAAGCACTGCGCGATGAACACCCTCTACTCGCTGCAGCACCTCGGCTACACGATCCCGCCGCAGGCCGACTCGGGCTGGATCGGCGAAGCCGGCCCCGGCCCCTCCTACCTCGACGAGGGCTCAGGCGGCCCCGAGAACGACTTCACCAACCGCAACACGACCTTCGCCGCCTGGAACATGCTGCACCTGGCGCGGATCCTCAAGGACGCCGGCGGCATCCCCGCCCACGGCAACCAGCGCACCGCCTGGGACGCCGGCTGCCGCTTCGACTTTCCGAACCCCGAGCACCGCAGCTAGGCGGCGCGCTCAGTCGCCCTCGACGTGGACCTCGCGCAGGCCGTGGGTGTCGACGTCGTAGGCGAAGCCGCGCACCCGGTCGCGATGGAGCAGGAAGGCCGAGCGGCGGACGCGCAGGATCGACTGGCGCAGGTCTGCATCGATGTCTTTGAAGGACTCGATCGCGAAGGCGGGGGCGACGCCGGTTGCCTCCTGCAGCTCGGCCCGGAAGCCATCGTCGGTGAGCGTCTGCATGCCGCAGTCGGTGTGGTGGATCAGCATCACCTCGCGGGTGCCGAGCCGGCGCTGGGAGACAGCGAGCGAGCGGATCACGTCGTCGGTGATCACCCCGCCGGCGTTGCGCAGGACGTGGGCCTCGCCGTCCTTGAGCCCGAGCGCGGCGAAGACGTCCAGCCGCGAGTCCATGCAGGTGACGATCGCCAGCCGGCGGCTCGGCTGGACATCGAGGTGCTGGTCGGGCAGCGAGGCGGCGAAGGCCTTGTTGTTGGCAAACAGCTCGTCGATCGTGTCCATACGCGGCAGCCTATTCGGAGAATTCCTCAAGCCGATCGGCGAGGCGGTTCATGCCCCGCTCTCGTGCCGCCGTGGCGGCGGCGGTCCAGTCGGTCTCGCGGTCGGGTGGCCGTTCGACGCCGGCGTCGCGCAGGGTGGCGATGTCCTTGAAGGCGAGCAGGTCGTCGCGGCCTTCGATCAGGGCGGCGCGGAGTTTGGGGCGCTGCTCGCGGATCGCGCCGTCGAGCACCTGCTCCAGCGAGCCGTGGCGGCGCAGCAGCTCCGCCGCGGTCTTCGGGCCGACGCCCTTGGCGCCGGGGAGGCCGTCGGAGGGGTCGCCGCGCAGGGCGATGAAATCGGGGACCAGCTCGGGATCGACGCCGTAGCGGCTGCGGACCTCGTCGGGGTCGACCTCTTCCGCGCCTTTGCCGCCGGTGCGCACATAGAGCACGGTCACCCGCTCGCCGGCGCACTGGTACATGTCGCGGTCGCCGGTCAGCAGCAGCGCCCGCCCGCCCGCTTTGGCCTCGATATGGGCGTAGCTGCCGAGCAGGTCGTCGGCCTCGAGCGAGTCGCTGGCGGCGACGGTCCAGCCGAAGGCCTCGAAGAAGTCGCGGCAGGCGGCGAACTGCGGGGCGAGCTCGTCGGGCACCGGCTCGCGGACCGCATGGTAGGCGGGGTAGAGCTCGGTCCGGTAGCTGGCGGCGTCGGGGCCGAAGCAGAGGACGATCGCGCGCGGCTCGTGGATCTCGACCTCGCGCAAGATCAGGTTGGCGGTCCCCAGCAGGGCGTTGATCGGCCTGCCGTCGCTGCCCTTGATCGTGCGCGGCAGCGCGAAGAAGGAGCGATAGAGCATCGACGGCGCATCGACTGCGAGCAGCGGGGGCGACATACCTTCACAATATGTCGAGATCGATCGGGCGAGGGACGCCCGGGAGGAGGAGACCGAGGTGCGGAGGATCGCTGCGCGAGCAACGCTGTTGGCTGGGCTGGCCCTTGCCCTGGCTGCCGGCTGCGCCTATGGGGCCTATGTCTTCGCCGACGGCATCCTGGTCAAGGCGGAAGGGACGTTCACGCCCAGCGTCCTGCCCCTCCACGCCTACAAGCCGATCACGCTTCAGGGCCACATCAACATCTCGATCCCCAGCCATGGGGTTCCCCCGGCGGTGGCCTCGTTCAACGTCGACTTCGGCCATGACGGCCGCCTGCAGACCCAGGGGCTGCCCGTCTGCCAGCCGGAAAAGCTTGCTGACACGACACCCGGGCAGGCGCGCAAGATCTGCAAAAACGCGATCGTCGCAACCGGCAACGTCGAGGCCCTGATCCACCAGCCCGGGGAACCGCAGGTGCCGGTCAGGGCGCCGCTGACTGCTTTCAACGGCCCGCCGGAAGGCGGCAATCCGACCGTCGTCTTCCACTCCTACAACTGGTTCCCCAAATCGGAAACCTACGTCGTCACCGCGCCGATCGTGAGGTCGAAGGGCAGGCGCCTGGCCTTCCACATCGACGCCGAAGTGCCACCGATCGCCGAAGGCTACGGCTCAATCACCCATGTCGACCTCAAGGTCGGCAAGACCTACAGATACAAGGGCAGGGAACTCAGCTACACCTCGGCCCACTGCCCCGACGGCGTCCTCGAAGCCCACGGCCGGATCACCTTCGTCACCGGGACCGTGATCGCCGGGAGCCTCTACCGGCCCTGCAGCGCCGAATAGATCTCTGATGGCTTGAGGGCCGTTTCCTAGGAATCGATCAGTTCAAACTCTCGCGGCGCCGATGCCGTCGTCTCCCCGATGTAGGGCAGCATCCCGAAATCGACGAGCTCCGGCAGCAGCGGCCAGAGATCGTCCGCGACCTTGCCTTCCCGCAGTTGCGAGCACATCACGGTCTCGATAGCGCCTACTATTAGGGTGCCTGTCAACGGGGAGGATGAGTGGCGAGGATCAACCTCGCGGCGCATGCTGTCAAGGCCGCGCGCGAGACGCTCAACCATAGATTTGCGCTTGCTCAGAGCGGGCCCACCGACGACGTGGACCTCGATGAACAGTGCCCGCGCGACCGCCGGCTGTTCCGTCACCAGGTCGAACAGCCTGGCCAGGGCGGCGTGAAGTCGGGAGCGCCGGTCTGGCTCTGCGCCGAGGGCAGCGGCCAGGACCAGCGCGAAGGTGTACTCGATGCCAGCCTCGTAGGCGGCGAGGAAGCACTCCTCCTTGCCGTGGAAGCAGCGCTCGAACTCGTCGTGCTCCATTCCGCTGCGCTCGATCACGTCCTGCACCGAGGCATTGGCGTAGCCGAGCTCGCCGGCTGCGGTGAGCATTGCCTGGTAGAAGCCCCAGCGGCGAGCGCTCTGTATTCCGGCATCAGGCCCGATCCGTACCGACCGCAGAGTGGAGCGCTCGTGCATCTAGTGGGAACAATACATTATTTCTGGGAACGCACTTCTTTTCTTTCTTTTAGGAACTGCTCTCAACTGGCCGCGCTATCCTCGGCTGATGCGAGCTTTGCCTGGACAGGCCTCGCGGGCTTCAGGCGCGATTCCGCTCACGCGCGACACCGTCGCGGCCGATCAGCGGCAGCGCATCCTCCGTGCCGCCACGGAGCTGTTCGCCAAGCGCGGCTACCACGGCGCCACGGTGGCGCTGATCATCAAACGGGCGCGAGTCGGCTACGCGACCTTCTACAAGAACTTCGACGACAAAGAGGGCTGCTTTCTAGCTCTCCTCGACGGCGCCGCCGGCCGGGCGGAAAAGCGGATGTGGGAAGCGGCCGAGGCCGAGGAGGCCTGGCCGGAGGCGGTTGCCGCCGCCGTGCGCACCCTTTTCGAACTGATCGTCGCCGAGCCCGTGTTGGCCCGGGTCTGCCTGGTCGAGTCACTAACGGCGGGGCCGAAGGCGGTGGCCCGCTACGAGGCAGCGCTGCGCAGCGCGGTGCCGATGCTCGTGCCCGGCCGCCAGCTCAAACCCCGCAAGGCCGAGCTTCCGGCCACCTTGGAGGACACGCTCGCCGGCGGCGTTCTCTGGATCGCTTATCAGCGCCTGATCGTCGGCGAGGCCGACCGTCTCCCACAGCTCCTGCCCGAGGCGCTCGAGTTCGTCCTCAGCCCTTACATGGGGGAGGAAGAGGCGGTGCGGACAGTGCAGGGCCTGGTCGCTCAGCCCGCCTAGCTGCTCCTGCCCCCAGCGGATGCCGGGGTCCCGGATGACGATCGAGAGGCTGATGGCCGGACAAGGAGGGTCCGAGCGCGCCCACATCGCCGGCGCCGCCTACGAAGTCATCGTCGATATCCACCTCTCGGAGACGACGGTTGAGGCGATTGCCGATCGCGCCGGCGTGGACCGGGCCACCTTCCACCGGCACTTCAAGGACGTCGAAGATGCCTACTGCGAGGTTCTGGCGGCGGTCCGCGACGAATTCCTCGAGGCCATCGTTGGCGCCTTCGAGTCTGAAGAAGGTTGGCGCAACCAGATCCGGGCCGCTGCCTACGCGATGCTGCGCTTCCTGCGAGAAGACGAAGAGCGGGCTCGCTTCACCTTCGTCGAGGTCCTCTCGGCGGGCACCCGCGCGCAGGTGCTCCGTGACCAGGCGATGGAGAAGCTCTTCGATCTGATCGACCTGGGGCGCAACGAGCTCGACGACCCCGACTCGATCTCGCGGGCGACGGCGGAAGGGGTGGGGGGGTCGATCTACAACCAGCTTCATATGGGCATCGAGACCGGCAGGCTCGATCTCGCCGAGCCGTTTGTCCCGCAGCTCATGTACTCGGTCGTCCTGCCCTACGTCGGCTCGGACGAGGCGTTGAAGGAGCTGGAGATACCGCCGCCTGGAAAGGTGGGCGAGTGATGCCCACGCCGGAGGAGCAGGATAGGGAGGCCGATGCTGCGGCTGAGCTCGGGCCGCTGCCCGCGGGCCGGCACGGCCTGACCCGTGAGCAGGTTGTTCACAGCCAGCGCGAGCGGCTGGTCGCCGGGCTCGCCCACGCGGTCGCCGAGCGGGGCTACAACGAGACGACGATCGCCGACATCACCAAGGCCGCTTCGGTCTCACGGCGTGTCTTCTACGAGAACTTCGCCAGCAAGGAGGAGTGCTTTCTCGCCGCCTTCGCGATCATCGTCGAGCACCTCAAAGTGTTGATGCAGGAGGCGGCTGCGCCTTGCGGCGAGTGGCCCGACCAGGTGGTCGCCGAGCTGCGGGCGGCGCTGCGCTTCTTTGCCTCCGAGCCGGAGCTTGCCCAGCTCGGCCTGGTCGATTCCCTGGCCGCGGGGCCGGTCGTCGCCGAGCGTTTTCGCGCCACGCTGCTCAGCTTCGCGCCGCTGCTGGCGCCGGGCAGGGCGCTGCGGGCCAGCGACCGCCCGCTGCCAGGCTCGCGCGAGGAGTCCCTGCTTGGCGGCCTGGCTTCGCTGATGACCCGGTCGATCGCCACCGGCAAGGCCGAGCAGCTTGAGGAGCTCCTTCCCGACTTGGTCGAATTCGTCCTCACGCCCTATCTCGGGCCCGAGCAGGCCCAGCGCTTCGCCCGCGAGGCCGCCTGACGTCGAACGTCACAGGCGGCGCGGCAGTAGAAATCTCTCAATACTCTTCACTCTGTGGAGCATTGGAGGAGAGCGCCGCTTTCCCTGCGGTCCTATGTCGCGCTCAACGTCACTGCGAGTCTCGTGCTCGCCGTCCTGCGGTTTCCGGTCGGACTGATCGGAGTGTCGATCGCGCTGCTCTTCGCTTACATCCTGCTGAGGCAGAGCCGGATCGCCTGGTTCCTGGCCATCGCCTCACAGGTCATTGCCGCTCCCACCTACATCACCGGCCACTACCCGTGGATCTACTTCGTCTGGATCGGAGTGGACCTGATCCTCCTCCTGGCCCCGGAGACGCGACGGTTCTTCTCACGGGAATCGGCCGAAGCAACCGCCGGCTAGTAGGTCCCTGAGACCGCTCAGGGACCGACGATCTCTATCCGGTAGCCGTCCGGGTCGCGGACGAAGCAGATGCGGTGGCCCTCGGTGCGGCCGCCGGGACGGTAGGGGGGCTTTTCGGGGTCGATGCCCTCGGCCGCCAGCTGCTCGAGGGTGGCGTCGAGGTCGTCGACGGCGATCGCGATGTGGTTGTAGCCGGTGCCGAGCTCGTAGGAGTCGACGCCGTGGTTGTAGGTCAGCTCCAGGCGCGGATCCTCGCCGGGCAGCCCCATGAAGACGTTGATCGCCTCGTCGCCGATCGGCATCCGGGCGACATCGACGAAACCGAGCTTTTCGTAGAAAGAGACCGAGCGATCGATGTCGCCGATCCGGTAACAGGTGTGTAGGTAGGTGGCCATGGCAGCAAGGCTAACTTGAACCATGGCTGATGCGCCATTAAGTTGGTGGTTCTGTTTTCTGAAGCGGAATGCGCCGCCTGAGTTCGGCGCGGAAAGGATTCACCTTGAAGAAGCGTTCCCACCCGGCAGCCTTGAAGGTCGTGGCCCTCTCAGCCGCGGCGGCTGTAGTCGCATTTGCCGCCTTTGGCCCCGGCCTCGCGACCGGTGCCTACGGCCCGACCGAAACGACCACAGGGTCGACGGCCTCCGGCATCCCCACGGTCTACATCGAAGCGGGCAAAGGCGAGGGCAGCCTGCGCTTTTCCGCTCCCAAAACCATCGTCGAAGGCGAAGAACTGCAGGTCGTCAACAAAACCAACCCGAAACAGGTCGGCCCCCACACCTTCTCGCTGGTCGAACAGAGCCTGATCCCGAAGACCGCGAAAGAACGGCAGCTCTGCTTCACCAAAGGCCATATCTGCAAGTCGATCGCAGCTTGGCATGGCGCCAAAGGCAACGGCCCACCGACGATCAACCCGGTCGAAGCAGGCGCAGAAGGTTGGAGCACGATGGGCAGCCTCACCGCCAAGGGCGACTCCTGGTTCACCGGCAGCAAGCCGCGCACCTCGATCGTGCAGCGGGTGAGCGCCGGCGCCGTGGCCGGCCCGACCACGATCTATTTCATGTGCGCCATCCACCCCTGGATGCACGGCAAGATCACGGTCCTGCCGGCGAGCTAGCGGCACGGCTGGTCGCGACTCATCTCCGCCCCGCCTCGGGCGCCGAGCTTTTCTCGGCGCCCTGGGCGGCGGCGTGCTGGCGGCGGCGCTGCCGCTGCGGGCGGGCTCGAGCGGGTTGCTCCCGTTCGGGAGAGGCACTCCGCGGGCGTTCGGCGCGGTCCCGTTCCGGGCCCGGCTGCCGATCCCCGAGGTCCTGACCGGCGCTCAGCTACGGATCCCGATCCGCGAGGCTGAGATCCAGATCCTCCCTGGCGCGAAGACGCGGATGTGGACCTACGGCGGCAGTTTTCCGGGGCCGACGATCAGGCGCCCTGCCGGCGAGCGGACCGAGGTCACCTTTGAGCACCAGCTGCCGGCCAAGATCGGCGAGCTCAGCGTCCACCTGCACGGTGGCCACAACCGCACTCAGTTCGATGGCCAGCCGGGCGGGCTGACCCCCTCGCACCCACACTCCTTCTACTGCGAAATCCCGCGAGGGCTGCCGGCGAAGAAATCTGGCAACGACGTCCTGATCGAGCCGGGCCAGCGTCGCACCTATATCTATGACCTGATGGAGGACGGCAGGCCCGAACGCTCCGCCTTCCAGTGGTACCACGATCACCGTCTCGATCACACCGCCCGCAACGTCTGGCACGGCCTGGCCGGGATGTGGATAGTCGACGACGAGCTCGACTCCTCGCTGCCGCTGCCGGAGGGCGACCGCGACATCCCGCTGATGATCGCCGACCGCTCTTTCGACCGCAACAACCAGCTGACCGACCCCTTCACCGATCTGCGCCCACCAGCCGACGGCATCGACGGCCGCGTTGTCCTCGTCAACGGGGCCTATCTGCCGTACCACCGGGTGACGCCGCAGCGCTACCGGCTGCGGATCCTCAACGTCTCCCAGTTCCGCTCCTACAACGTCTCCCTCTCCAACGGGATGCCGTTGCTGCAGGTCGCGACCGACAGCGGCCTGATGCCGCGGCCGGTTCGCCGCCGTGAGGTGCTGCTCGGCCCGGCCGAGCGGGCCGAGGTCGTTGTCGACTTCGCCTCAGCGGCGGGCCAGTCGGTCGAGCTGCGCAGCCAGGCCCGTCGCGACCACGCCGGCGCCGCCGGCGCCCGGACCTACGCCGGAGCGTTGATGCAGTTCCGGGTCGACTCCGGGCGGCTGCCGGACAGGACCCATGTGCCGCGCGCCCTGCGGCCGTTGCCGGAGTGGGCCAAGCGCGCCGGCCACAGGCCCGACCGCACCTGGACGATCTCGATCGGCGGCCTCTTCAAGACCGTCTGGGAGATCAACGGCAGGACCTTCAATCCCGCTCGCGCCGACGCTTTCCCGTTGATCGACACGACCGAGACCTGGGAGATCGTCAACCGCACCAGGGTTGCCCACATGATGCATATGCATCACACCGACTGGTATCTGCTCGCCCGCGATGGCAAGCCGCCGCCGCCGTGGGAAGACTGCCTGAAGGAGACTTTCTTCGTCTATCCCGGCGAAAGGCTGCTCGTCGCCGGGCACTTCAGCGACTACACCGGCAAATTCCTGATCCACTGTCACATGCTCGATCACGAGGACCATGGCTTGATGACGCAGTTTGAGGTTGTGCGACAGGGGAGTGGACCCAGTGCCCACGGCGCCTGAGAAGACGTCGGCGCTGGTCGCCCGCTTCCGCCAGGCCAGGCGCGATCGCGAGTTGGCGGTGCTGGAGGGCTTCCACGCCCTCAAGCACGCGCTGCGCTTCGGGGCCGAGGTTCTGGAGGCGGTCGCGGTCGACCCGGAAGAGCTGGGCCGGCTGGCCGGAGAGCTGGCGCCGGACCTGACCGCATCGCTGCCGGAGCGGGTCAGCCCGGTGGGGGAGGAGGTGCTGGCCGAGCTGGCGCCGCAGGCCCCGCGCACCGGCGTCGTCGCGATCGCCCGCCGGCCGCCGCTCGACCTCGGGGCGGTGCTCGCCGACGACCGCCCCGCCCCGGTGGTGCTGCTGGAGGACCCGCGCAACATGGGCAACATGGGCGCCTGCGTGCGGGTCGCCGCCGGCGCCGACGCCGCGGCTGTCCTCACCACCGGCCACAACGACCCCTGGCACCCCGATGCCCTGCGCGGCGGGGCCGGCCTTCACTTCGCCCTGCCGGTGGCGGCGGTGGAGGCGCTGCCCCAGAGCAGCCGGCCCCTGATCGCGATCGACCCCGACGGCGAGGACCTGCGCCCGGCCGAGCTGCCGGGCCGGGCCGTGCTCGCTTTCGGAACCGAGCGCCACGGCCTCAGCCCGGAGCTGCTGGAGCGTGCCGACCTCCGCCTTGGCATCCCGATGCGCAAGGGGGTCTCAAGCCTCAACCTCGCCACCTCGGTTGCCGCAGTCCTCTTCTCCTGGCGCCTCGCCGGCGGGCGCTGAAGCCACCGCTTTGCATCTGGACCAGCCGGGTCTACCATCCGCAAGGTGGAGAAGGTTGCGCTCAACAACGAGGAGGCGATCGAAGCCTGGAACGGCGTCCTCTTCGACCGCTTCGTCCAGTATCGCCACATCGTCACCGCCGGTCTCGGCGCCCATGGCGAGGAGGCGCTGCGCATCCATCCGCCGCAGCTGGGGGAGCGGGTGCTCGACATCGGCTGCGGCTTCGGCGACACCTCGCAGCGGATCGGCGGCCTGGTCGGGCCGGATGGCTCGGTGCTCGGGATCGACGCGGCCGAGCGCTTCATCGAGATGGCCGAAGAGGAGGCTCGCGCTGCCGGCGCCGCCAATGTCAGCTTCATGGTCGGCGACCTGCAGGCGACCGAGTTCGAGCCGAGCTTCGACTACGCCTTCTCCCGCATGGGCACGATGTTCTTCGCCAACCCTGTTCCTGCGATGCGAAACGTGCGGGAGGCGCTGCTCCCGGGCGGCAGGCTCTGCATGGTCGTCTGGCGTCGCAAGATCGAGAACGATTGGATGCATCGGGCCGAGACCGTGGTCGAGAAGTTCGTCCAGGAGCCGGAGGAATCCGACGAGCCGACCTGCGGGCCGGGGCCGTTCTCGATGGGCGATGCCGACGTCACCAGCCAGATCCTGCTCAGCGCGGGCTTCGAGGAGGTTGCCCTGCGGCGCTGCGACACCCCGATCAAGATCGGCGCCGATCTTGACGAGGCGGTTGCTTTCGCGATGGCCCTGGGTCCGGCGGGCGAGGTGATCCGGCTGGCGGGCGACGAGGCGGAGCGGATCCGCCCACAGATAGCCGCCGCGCTGCGTGAGGCTCTGGCCGAGTTCGACGGCCCCGACGGCGTCATCGCCCCGGCCTCGACCTGGATCGTCAGCGCCCGCGCCCCGGTTTGAACCTCGCTGCTACCCGTCTCGTAGGCCGGGGCATGGAGACTGCGAAGAAGAATCGCCTAGGCGTGATCGCCGTCATCGCTGCCCTGGCGCTCGCGATCGCTGGGGCGGCACTGCCAGCCACGGCCGGCGCCGGCGCCACCGTCGACATCCACAACTTCGCCTTCCACCCCGGCACGCTTGAAATCGCCAAAGGCTCGAAGGTCGTCTTCTCGAACACCTCGAAGGTGACCCACACGGCGACCGACGCCGGCGTCTTCAACACCGGCCACATCAAGCCCGGAACCTCGGTTTCGGTGCGCTTCACGCAGAAGGGGGTCTTTGCCTACCACTGCAAGATCCACCCTTTTATGCACGGCAAGATCGTCGTCGGTTAGCGTGGTCAGGTAGTGCCTGCGGCACCCTGCCGCGATCGCCGCTCTAAACCCCAAAAAAGGACGCCACCTTGATTCTTGCCAGCTTCAGTCTCAGTGACGCGCTTCTGGTCACGCTTGAGATCTTCTTCTTCGTGGTCTGGATCTGGATCCTGATCACGATCCTCTCCGATCTCTTCCGCGATCACGAACTATCCGGCTGGGTGAAGGCCGCCTGGGTGCTGTTCCTGGTCTTCATCCCGTTCCTGACGGCCCTGATCTATCTGATCGCCCGCGGCAACGGCATGCGCGACCGCACGATCAAAGCCCAGGCCGAGGCCAAACAGCACATGGACGCCTACATCCGTCAGCAGGCCCACCTCTCGCCGGCCGACGAACTGCACAAACTCTCCGACCTCAAAGACAAGGGCGCGATCTCCAGCGAGGAGTTCGACAAAGCTAAGGCCAAACTGCTGGCCTAGCTCTTTGCCGGACCCGGGACGCCACCTCGTGTGGCGTCCCGGCGGCCGTCGCGACGGCTCGGATTTGTCCTCCAAAAGGTGCCGTTTTGCAAGCAAAGTTGCAAGTTATTAGCAACTCCTAACAATTCCGGGCCTGTTTCGCTAGCCTCCTCGTCCCCTGCCAACGCCTTCTTTCTCTGTGAAGGCCAGGGCCGGGATCGATGCGGGCCTTCTTCTCTGACACACACCTGAGCGCGACCCGGCGCCGGTCGCTGATGCTGGCGGCTGTGCTGCTGGCGATGCTCTGCGCGCTTTCGCTCTCAGAGGCGAGCGCCCCGGCCAAGGACCTCCAGGCCGAACTGCAGCAGACACAGGGCAAGCTCGACCACGTCCACGAAAGCCAGAGCGCGGTGGCGGCGAGCCTGGCCGAAGAGAACTCGGCGATCGACTCGATGATCGGCGAAGTCTCGGACCTGCGCCAGCGCCAGGCAGCGGTTGAGGCGGAACTCGCGGCCAAGCAGGACGAACTCGATCAGGCGACCGCCGAACTTGAAAAGGAAAAGCGCCACCTGGAAGAGGTCCGGGCGCAGCTGGCCCGCGCCCTCGGCGTCCTTCGCGAGCGGCTGGTCGCGATCTACGAATCGGGCAGCCCCGATGTGCTCAACGCGATCCTCGAATCTTCGAGCTGGTCCGACCTTGAAGCGCAGACCGAATACCTGAACAAAATCCAGAGCTACGACGACTCGGTTGTCGGCCGGGTCAAGGGGCTGCGCAACGAAGTCCGCGACAGCGTCAAGCGGATGACTGCGGCGCGGGACAAGATCGAAAGCGCCCGCGACGAAATCGCCGCCACCGAGCGCCAGGTCGCGGCCGCTCGCGCCGAAGCCGAGGCGCGCTTCGCCGAACTGAAGGAAGCGCAGGCGCAGCGCAGGCAGACGATGGAAGCGCTGGAGTCGCGCGAACAGGCGCTCAACGACAACCTCGCCTCGATCTCCTCCCAGATCGCGGTCGAAGGCGGACCCGCCCCGACCGGCGAAGTGCCGGCGCCGCTGACCGCCGGCGAGACCGCGGGCTTCATCAGCGAAAGCGAGGCGAGCGCCCCGGCCTCCGCGCCGGATGCGATCAAGGCGGCGATCTCGGCGGCGAACTCGATCGCCACCACCCCCTACATCTGGGGCGGCGGCCACGGCTCCTTCGAAGATTCAGGTTACGACTGCTCGGGCGCGACCAGCTTCGCCCTGCATGGCGGCGGCTTCCTTGAAAGCCCGCTCGACTCGACCGGCCTCGAGACCTGGGGCGAACCCGGCCCCGGCAAGTGGATCACCGTCTACGCCAACGCCGAACACGCCTGGATGATGATCGCCGGGCTTGCCTTCGACACGGTCGGCGGCCCGGGCCCGCGCTGGCACTCCTCGCCGGTGGACTCACCCGAAGGCTTCATCGCCCGCCACCCCCCGGGTTATTAATCCGCGCTGGGACAGCGGACCGACCCTCTAGGGTCTTCGCCGATGGAACCCATCTCCTACTTCCAGGCGATCGTCCTTGGCGCCCTGCAGGGGATCGCCGAGCCGTTCCCGATCTCCAGCCTCGGCCACGGCGTGATCGCGCCCTCGCTGTTCGGCTGGAACATCCACCAGAACGACGAATTCTTCCTCACCTTCCTGGTCGCCACCCACTGCGCGACGGCAATCGTCCTCTTCGGCTTCTTCTTCAAGGACTGGATGCGGATCTTCCGCGGCCTCGGCCGCTCGGTCCGCGGCCAGGCCACCCCCGAAGACAGCGACGCCCGTCTCGGTTGGATCATCATCGCCGGCACGATCCCCGCCGGCATCCTCGGCCTCGCCCTCGAGCACAAGCTGCGCGATCTCTTCGCCTCGCCGGAGTCGGCGGCGATCTTCCTCACCATCAACGGCATCCTGCTGCTGGCCTTCGAGCGTTACCGCCGCCGCGCTCCTCAGCCCGATGACTTCAAGGGGGACGGCGACAAGCGGATCTCGAAGGTGAGCTTCAAGCAGGCGCTGGCGATCGGCACCGCGCAGGCGGCGGCGCTGGTGCCGGGGATCTCGCGCTCGGGGATCACGATGGGCGGCGGCCTCCTCACCGGCCTCTCCAACGAGGACGCGGCCCGCTACTCGTTCCTGCTGGCGACGCCGATCATCGCCGCCGCCGGCTTCCTCAAGCTGCCGGAGCTGCTCGGCTCCGCCGGCGACGGCGTCCGCGGCCAGGCCCTGGTCGGCGCGATCGCCGCCGCGCTCACCACCTACGTCGCGGTCAAGTTCCTGCTCCGCTTCTTCGAGACCAACCGTCTCACCCCGTTCGGCATCTACTGCATCGTCGCCGGCCTCACCTGCACGATCATCTTCGCCGTCTAAGCCGCCGCCGACGGGCCTTAAACGGGAGTTATAGGCACGTTTGAGGCCCATCGGCCTTGAATGCCGGGTACGGTAGGAGCGTGGCGGAGGAGATCGACAGGGCAGGGCTTGAGCGGGACCTGAGCGCGCTGCTGGAGGTCGAGCGCTTCGAGCCTCCCGCCGCGTTTCGCGAGCGGGCGCTGTGGAGCGATCCCAAGGTCTACGCGGAGGCGGCGGCCGACCCCGAGGCCTGGTGGATGCGCCAGGCGACCGAGCTGCTCGACTGGATCGAGCCGCCGAGCCAGGGCCTCGACGCCTCCAACCCTCCCTTCTACAAGTGGTTCGCCGACGGTCGCCTCAATGCCTCGGCCAACTGCCTCGACCGCCACGTCGAGGCCGGCCGCGGCGAGCGGGTCGCCTTCCACTGGCGCGGCGAGGAGGGCGAGGTCCGCGACGTCACCTACGCCGAGTTGCTGGCCGACACCCAGCGCTTCGCCAACGCCCTCCGCGGCCACGGCGTCGCCAAGGGCGATGTGGTCGGCATCTACCTGCCGATGATCCCCGAGGTCGTCGTCGCGATGCTGGCCTGCGCCCGGATCGGCGCGATCCACAACGTCGTCTTCGGCGGCTTCTCGGCCGAGGCGGTGCGGGAGCGGATGGAGTTCTCCGAGGCGAAGGCGCTGGTCACCGTCGACGGCGCCCGCCGCAAGGGCAAGACGGCGCCGGTCAAGCCTGAAGTCGACAAGGTGCTGGGCGGGGTCGAGTCAATCAAGACGATCTTCGTCGTCCGCCACACCGGGGCTGAGTGCGAGATGCAGGAGGGCCGCGACCGCTGGTTCGACGAGGCGATGGCCGCTGCCGCTGCCGAGTGCCAGCCCGAGCCGATGGGGGCCGAGGACCCGCTCTACATCCTTTACACGTCGGGCTCGACGGCGAAGCCGAAGGGCATCCTCCACACCACCGGCGGCTACCTGGCCGGCGTCGCTTACACCCACCGCTACGTCTTCGACCTGAAGCCGGAGGAGGACGTCTACTGGTGCGCCGCCGACGTCGGCTGGGTCACCGGCCATTCCTACATCGTCTACGGGCCGCTGATGAACGGGGCGACCAGCGTCATCTACGAGGGCGCGCCCGACTATCCCGACAAAGACATCTGGTGGGAGACGATCGAGCGCTTCGGGGTGACGATCCTCTACACGGCGCCGACCGCGATCCGCGCCTGCATGAAGTGGGGGGCCGGCTACCCCGGCCGCCACGACCTCTCCTCGCTGCGGATGCTGGGCTCGGTCGGCGAGCCGATCAACCCGAAGGCGTGGCTCTGGTACCACAAGGTGATCGGCGCCGAACGCTGCCCGATTGTCGACACCTGGTGGCAGACCGAGACCGGCCACATCATGATCTCGCCGCTGCCGGGGATCACCGCGACCAAGCCCGGCTCGGCGACGGTGCCGATCCCGGGAATCGAGGCGGCCGTCGTCGACGACGACGGCGAGGAGATCGAGGAGGGGGAGGGGCTATTGGTCCTGCGCCGCCCCTGGCCGGGGATGCTGCGCACGCTCTACCGTGAGGAGGAGCGCTTCATCGAGACCTACTTCTCGCGCTTTGGCCCCGAGACGTACCTGGTCGGCGACGCCGCCCGCCGCGACGAGGACGGCTACCTCTGGGTGCTGGGCCGGATCGACGACGTGATCAACGTCTCCGGCCACCGGCTCTCGACCGCCGAGGTCGAGTCGGCGATCGTCTCGCACCCGAAAGTCGCCGAGGCGGCGGTGATCGGCCAGTCCGACGACGACACCGGCCAGGCGATCTGCGCCTTCGTCACCCTCGAAGGCGACCATGATGGCGACGACGAGATGGTCACCGCGATTCGCGAGCACGTGGCCGAGCGGATCGGCAAATTGGCGCGGCCGAAGCGGATCATCTGGTCGGGCGACCTGCCGAAGACGCGCTCCGGCAAGATCATGCGCCGGCTGCTGCGCGACATCGCCGAGGGGCGCGAGCTGGGCGATGTGACGACCTTGCGCGACCCGGGTGTGACCAAGGAACTCGAGGCAAAGATCGCCGAACGGCGCGACAAAGAAGGCTGAAATGCGAATTCATAAAAGTGACATGTTTCCGACAGCCGCTGTGCGCAAGGGCTCTTAACCGGTTCGTTTCTCGACCATCCGCTCGACCGCGATCTCCAGCGCCTGCAGCTGCTCGCGGACGCTGCGCAGCTCGCGCAGGGCGATCGCCTCGGCCGACATCTGCTCCCGCTCCAGCTCTTCCTCGACCTCGGCGATCTCGGGGCCGAGAAAGCGCTGGGCGAAGGCGCCGGTGAGCAGGGCGACGAAGCTGATCCCGATGATCAGGATGACGACGGAGACGATCTCGCCGCCGGTCGTGGTCGGGTAGATGTTGGAGCCGAGGGTGGTCATCGTCGTCACCGACCAGTAGATCCCGTCCCAGGCGTCGAGGTGCTGGGTGTGCTTCTCGAAGGCGACGAAGAGGGCGCCGCCGCCGACCGCGGTGAGGACCGAGAGCAGCATCGCGTAGCGCAGCCCCTCAAGCGAGAAGACCTCGCGTGAGAGCTGGGCCAGGCGCAGCAGGCGGAGGAGGCGCAGGAGGCGAAGCACACGCAGCGCCTGCAGGCCGGCGGGCAGCACCGGTGGCGTCAGGACGACGATGATCACGTCGAGCGGGTGGCGGCGGAGCCAGGCGCGGCGGTCGGGGACGACGGCCAGCATCACGACCAGCTCGACCAGGAAGGCGAGCCAGGTGATCCAGTTGAGGCCGATCGCGATCTTCTCGAGGGCGCCGCCCGGTTTGGACTCGGTGATCGCCACCGTCGGCAGGGTCAGGGCCGCCGCGATCAGCATCGGCGTGTTGAGGAGTTCGGCGACCCGCGTGCTGCGGGCGTCCATCCCCGGCTCGTAGAGCACCGGCTTTTCTGCGGGCAGGGAGCTCACCCCGCCTGCTTCGACGCGGCCCTGGCGACCCCCTTTGTCGCTGCGGCTCGCCCTCCCTAGCGACACATCCGGCGCCGCCTTCGTACCATGGCCCTAGACATCAACCAATCAGGAGACGCAATCTCGATGACCGCCAGCACCGCCACGCAGGACTACAAAGTCGCCGATATCGGCCTCGCCGAGTTCGGCCGCAAGGAGATCGGGCTCGCGGAGGTCGAGATGCCGGGGCTGATGCAGATGCGCGAGGAGTTCGGCGCGTCGCAGCCGCTCAAGGGCGCCCGCATCACCGGCTCGCTGCACATGACGGTGCAGACGGCGGTCCTGATCGAGACCCTGGTCGCGCTCGGCGCCGAGGTGCGCTGGGCCAGCTGCAACATCTTCTCGACCCAGGACCACGCGGCGGCAGCGATCGCCGAGGCTGGTATCCCGGTCTACGCCTGGAAGGGCGAGACGCTGGAGGAGTACTGGTGGTGCACCGAGCAGGCGCTGCTCTGGACCGACGGCGAGGGCCCGAACATGATCCTCGACGACGGTGGTGACGCGACGCTGCTCGTCCACAAGGGCGTCGAGTTCGAGAAGGCCGGCGCCGTGCCCGACCCGGAGACCGCCGACTCGGGCGAGTTCAAGATCATCCTTGAGACCCTGCAGCGCTCGCTCGCCGAGGATCCGCAGCGCTGGACCAACGTCGCCGCCCAGATCATGGGCGTCACCGAGGAGACGACCACCGGCGTCCACCGCCTCTACCAGCTGGCCGAGACCGACGACCTGCTGTTCCCGGCGATCAACGTCAACGACTCGGTCACCAAGTCGAAGTTCGACAACCTTTACGGCTGCCGCCACTCATTGGTCGACGGCATCAACCGCGCCACCGACGTGATGATCGGCGGCAAGGTCGCCGTGATCTGCGGCTACGGCGACGTCGGCAAGGGCTGCGCCTCCTCGCTGCGCGGCCAGGGCGCGCGGGTGATCGTCACCGAGATCGACCCGATCTGCGCCCTGCAGGCGGCGATGGAGGGCTACGAGGTGCGCAAGCTCGACGACGTGGTCGAGACGGCTGACATCTTCGTCACCGCCACCGGCAACAAAGACATCATCACCGGCGACCACATGGCGCGGATGAAGCACAACGCGATCGTCGGCAACATCGGCCACTTCGACAACGAGATCGACGTCGCCGGGCTCGAAGGCCGCAGCGATGTCGAGCGGATCAACATCAAGCCGCAGGTCGACGAGTGGCACTTCGCCGACGGGCACTCGATCGTGCTCCTCTCCGAGGGCCGCCTGCTCAACCTCGGCAACGCGACCGGCCACCCGAGCTTCGTGATGTCGAACTCGTTCACCAACCAGGTGATCGCCCAGATCGAGCTCTTCAGCAAGGCCTCCGAGTACGAGGCAAAGCAGGTCTACGTCCTGCCCAAGCACCTCGACGAGAAGGTGGCCCGCCTGCACCTCGCCGCCCTCGGCGTCGAGCTGACCGAGCTCAGCGCCGACCAGTCCTCATACCTGGGGATCCCGGTCGAGGGCCCGTACAAGCCGGACCACTACCGCTACTAAGGCTTCCTTGGTCCTGGGCCGTACGCCAACTGCGGCGGCCCAGGGCTCTCCGGTCTAGAAATGACAAGACCCGCTGGGAGCGGGTCGAGTCTGATGAAGTGGGGAACCACCCCACACGCGATTGACACCCACCGTCAGGCTACCACGGTGGTTCGCGCCAGACCTCGACTTCCCAGCGAGCTGTATGCGGAGGGCACCGGACTTGAACCGGATCCAGCTGGTTAGGCCGAACACAGTGGGTATCAACCACGTGGAGCGCGCCTGTCTCCTTCGACCCTCCTAGCAGCGATGCTAGCCGCCAAATTCGCTACTCAAAGGTGTGTCTGAAAATTGGCACAGACATTTGACACTTTTGTGAGGAACGACGCGAAATGGCACCTCAGCCGCCGGCGGCCTGGGGCTCCCAGAGGAAGCGGCGGCTGGCGATCCTGGCGCCGGCCACTGCCCAGATCGCGAGGATCAGCAGGTTTTCGGCGTCGAGGCCGCTGCCCTTGGCGTCGGGGGAGAGGGTGGTCTGGAGGCCGAGGGCTAGGTGGTAGAGGGGGAAGATCTTGCCGACGGTTTCGAGCCAGTGGGGGAGCTGGTCGACCGGGATCCAGATCCCGGAGAAGAAGGCCAGCATTACGACGGTGAAGGGGGCGATCGTCGAGGCCGCATCGGGGGTGGGGGTGAAGGCGCTGAGGGCGATGCCGAGTGAGCAGAGGGTGGCGGTGCCGATCACGACGTAGAGCAGGAAGGCGGGGAAGGTCGAGCCGGGGATCGGGACGCCGTAGACGATCGCGCCGACCGCCAGCAGCAGCGCCGTCATCGCCAGCGCCTGGATGGTGGCTCTGGCGATCTGGCCGGCGATGAAGGTCCAGGGCGGCATCGGCGTGCCGCGGTAGCGCTTGAGCTGGCCGCGCTCGCGCTGGGTGGTGAGCGAGACAGCGAGCGTGGTGAAGGTCGAGAGGGCGACCGCGTAGGCGACGATCCCGGCCGTGAAATAGGCCTGGGCGCTGAGCTTGAGGTCGTTCGGCAGGGTGGCGGTGTTGTCGCCGCCGTTGCTGAAGATCGAGTTGAAGAGGACGAGGAAGACGAGCGGGAAGGCCATCGTGAAGATGATCGCCCGCGGCGTGCGCAGGGCGACCGTGATCGCCATTCGCGCCTGGGCGAGGACGATGCCGCGGTCGCTCACGATTTCTCCTCCTTGGTCAGCTCGAGAAAGATGTCCTCGAGGCTGGGACGCCGCACCTCGAGGTCGTCGAGCTTGGCCCCACGCTCCTGGGCCAGGCTGAGCAGGCGGTAGAGGTCTGCCTGCGGATTCTCGGTCTCGATCCCCACCTGGCTGCCGGAAGCCTCGACCGGGGCAGAGATCCGCGAGCGGATGTCCTCGATGCTGAGCCCGTTGCTGAGGGTGAAGTCGATCACCGTGCGGCGGCCGAGGCTCGCGCCCAGCTCCTCGGTCCGGCCCTGGGCGACGATCTTGCCGCCACGCAGGATCGCGACCCGGTCGGCGAGGTGCTGGGCCTCCTCCATGTAATGGGTGGTGAGGAAGACGGTCTTGCCGAGCGCCTTCAGGCCCTCGATCATGTTCCAGGCGTCGCGGCGGGCGGTCGGGTCGAAGCCGGTGGTCGGCTCGTCGAGGAAGATCAGGTCGGGGTCGCCGACGATCCCGATCGCGACATCGGCGCGCCGTTTCTGGCCACCGGAGAGGGTGCCGACGCGGGCGTCGCGCTTATCGCCGAGCCCGACCAGCTTGATCGTCTCCTCGACTGGCCGCGGCGCGTCGTAGAAGCGGGCGAAGAGCGAGACCGCCTCGCGCACCGTCCACAACGGGTCGAGCTCGCACTCCTGCAGGACGAGGCCGACCCGGTTGCGCCAGGCGCGGGTCGGCTGCGCCGGGTCGATGCCGAAGACCTCGACCTCGCCGCCGCTGCGCTCGCGGTAGCCCTCGAGGATCTCGATCGTCGTCGTCTTGCCGGCCCCGTTGGGGCCGAGGAAGCCGAAGACTTCGCCGGCGGCGACCTCGAAGTCGATGCCGCTGACCGCCTCGTGCCCGCCATAGGACTTGCGCAGCCCGCTGACCCTGATCGCCGCTTCGCTCACCACCCGCACGCTACTCAAAACTTGTTAAGCAGAAACTAATTTGCTAAACTAATTACCAACGCTAACCAATGCACGCGACCCCACCCACATCCTTGACCGACTCAGCCGCCCGCCTGCGGCTGGCGATCGTGCGCACCTCGCGCCGGCTGCGGCAGGAGGCGATGGTCGATGCCACCGACCTGACGCCGACCTCGACCTCGGCGCTTGCGGCGGTCGAACGGCACGGGCCGCTGACCCCGAGCGAGCTGGCCGAGATCGAGCGGGTCAAGCGGCCGACGGTGACCCGCACGCTCGGCTGCCTGACCAAGGCGGGCCTGGTCGAGCGCACTCCCGACCCCGCCGACGGGCGCAGCGCCCTGGTCAGCGTCAACGCCGCCGGCCGCGATCGCCTGCGGCGGCTGCGCAAGCGCAAGAACGCCTTCCTCGCCCGCCGCATGCGCGACCTCCCCCAGGAGGACGTCGAGACCCTGGAGCGCGCCGCCGCGATCCTCGAGCAGATGCTGGAGGGTGAGCGCGGGTGAGCGCCGCTCTCAGCCGCTCCTTCGACTCCCTCGCCGTACCCAACTACCGCCGCTACTTCATCGGCCAGGTCATATCGCTGTCCGGCAACTGGATGCAGTCGGTGGCGACGATCTGGCTGATCCTCAGCCTCACCGACAGCGGCATCGCGGTCGGCCTGACCACGGCGCTTGAATTCCTGCCGATCCTCTTGCTCGGCGCCTGGGGCGGCCTGCTCGCCGACCGCCTGCCGAAGCGGCAGCTGCTGCTCGCGACCCAGGTGCTGATGATCATCCCCGCCCTCGCCCTGCTGACGGTCACCGCGACCGGGATAGTCGCGCCCTGGATGGTCTTCCTTGCCGTGCTCGCTCGCGGCGCCGTCAACGCCGTCGACAACCCGACCCGGCAGAGCTTCGTGATCGAGATGGTCGGTTCCGGCCGCCTCGTCAACGCGGTCAGCCTCAACAGCGTCATCGTCCAGGCGGCGCGGATCGTCGGCCCGGCGATCGCCGGCATCACGATCGCCACCCTCGGCGTCGTCCCCTGCTTCGCCCTCAACGCGCTCACCTTCGTGGCGATGATCGTGGCGCTGTGGGGAATGGACCCGGAGGGCCTGCGCTCGGCCCCGGTCGTCGCCCGCGAGTCGGGGGCGATCCGGGCGGCGCTGCGCTACGTCAAGCGCACGCCGGAGCTGGCGCTGCCGCTGGCGCTGATGGCGCTGGTCGGGACGCTCGGCTTCAACTTCCAGGTGGTGCTGCCGCTGCTGGCCAAGTTCAGCTTCGGTGGCGGCCCCGCCACCTACGCGGCGCTGATCTCGGCGATGGGGGTCGGCTCGATCGTCGGCGCCCTCGTCAACGGCGCCCACGGCCGCACCGGCCCGCGCCTGATCGCCGGCGGCGCGCTCGCCTTCGGCGCCTCGGCCCTGCTCGCCGCGGCGATGCCCTCGCTCGCCTTCGAGATCCCGGTCCTGGCCCTGCTCGGCGCTTCCGCGGTGACCTTCGCGGCGACGATCAACTCGACCCTGCAGCTCGCCGTCTCGCCCCACATGCGGGGACGGGTGATGGCGCTCTACTCGGTCGTCTTCCTCGGCTCGACCCCGATCGGGGGGCCGCTGGCGGGCTGGCTCTGCGAGGCCTACGACCCGCGGGTCGCGTTGCTGCTGGCGGGCGTCACCGGCGTCGCCGCCGCCTGGGCGGCCCGGGTCAGCTTCGCCCGGCTGCGGGCGAGCAAGGCCGTCGCGGCGGCATCCTCACTCACCACTGCAATGTGAGGCGGGCTGGCCCCTGGTCAGCCAGAAGAGGGCGGCGAAGACGGCCGTCGCGACGAGGTTGAGGGCGAGCTTGTAGTCGAGCTCGACCGAGCCGAAGATGTCGGCGCGGCTGGGCCGGGCAGTCGGGATCAGGTCGAGGCCGCTGAAGAGCGCGTCGACGGCCAGCGCCGCGGCGATCATCGTCACCAGCATCAGGGCGACGATCCGCAGGGTGAAGGCCCAGCCGTAGTACTTGCGGTAGATCGCGATGATCGGCAGCACGATCAGGTCGGCGAAGATGAAGGCCATCACCCCGGCGAAGGAGATGCCGCCCGACCAGAGCACCGCCGCCAAGGGGACGTTCCCGACCGAGCAGACGAAGCTGAGCACGGCGATCAGCGGCCCGACGATCACGTTCTCTAGGGCGTTGAGCCAGCCGGGCGCGTCGCTGATGAAGAGGCTGTTGAAGAAGTCGTTGCCGAGCAGGCCGACGAAGCCGGCGAGCAGGAAGCCGACCGCGATCTCCTTGTAGAGCATCTTCCAGTCGTGGCGGAAGTTGTGGGCGACGTCGGTCCAGGCTGCGGCCGAGGCCAGCCGCTGCCGCCAGCCCAGCTCCTGCCCGGCCGTGTGATGGACATGGCCGGTGTCGGCCTGCTGGGCGTGCTCGCGCGCCTCCTGCTCCAGCCGCGGCGAGACGAAGAAACGCAGCAGCACCGTCATCAGCACGATCATCGCGATCCCGCCGACGTACTCGGCCAGCGTGAACTGCCAGCCGATCAGGACCCAGAGCACCAGCCCCAACTCCCAGACCAGGTTGGTCGAGGCGAACTGGAAGGCCAGCGCCGAGGCAGCCGAGGCGCCCTTCTGGAAGAGCGACTTGGCGATCGCGATCGCCGCGTAGGAGCAGGAGGAGGAGGCTGCGCCGAGCCCGGTCGCCCAGGCGACGGGCCGGGGGCCGCTGCCGGAGAGGGCGGACTCGATCCGCTCGCGCGGCACCCAGGCCTGGACCACGCCGGAGATCGCGAAGCCGAGGACCAGCGCCCACCAGACCTCGTAGGCCATCAGGAAGGACTGCTTGAAGCCTTCGGCGATTGTGCTGAGGACGTCGCTCATCGCCTCAGTATGTGGAAGCTGTCAAGTCGCCCTGCCACGGCCGAGGCCGAGCCGCTCGGCCCGCTCGGCGGCGCGGCCGACGATTTCGCCGAGTCCTGGCAGCTCGCCGCCGCGCATCAGCACCCGGCCGCCGGCGACGGTGGTGTCGACCGCCGAGCCGCTTGCCGTGTAGACGAGGTTGGAGGCGAGGTCGCCGATGCTGAGCTCGGGCGCCTGCGGCCGCAGCAGCAGGAAGTCGGCGGGGGCGCCCACGGTCAGCGGCTTGCCCGCGCCGAGCAAGGGAGCGCGATCTCCCGTCGCGATCGCCCATGCCTCCTCGGCGTCGATCGCGGTCGGGTCGGCGGCGGCGTGCTTCTGGATCAGGGCAAATGCCTTGAGGTCGGCGAAGAGGTCGAGCGAGTCGTTGGAGCCGGCGCCGTCGGTGCCGAGCCCGACCTTGACGCCCGCCTCGCGCGCCGCCGGGTAGGGGAAGACGCCGCCAACGGCGAGCTTCATGTTGGCGACCGGGTTGGTGACGACGGTGGCGCCGCGCTCGGCGATCAGCTCCAGCTCGGCCCGGTCGAGCCAGACCCCGTGGGCGAGGACGGTGCGCTCGCCGAGCATCCCCAGCCGGTCGAGGTAGGCGGCCGGCCGCACTCCATGGCGCGCAAGGCAGTCGCTCACCTCCTGCTCGGTCTCGGAGAGGTGGATCTGGATCGAGAGGCCGCGCTCCGCGGCGAGCTCGGCGGTCCAGCGCAGCAGCTCTTCGCTGACCGCGTAGATCGAGTGCGGCGTCAGCGAGCTCTCGACGCCAGGCCCGGCGCCGTCCATCCGCTCCAGGTTGCGCAGCGCCGCCGCCTTCGCCTCCTCGGTCTTGCCGTCGATGTCGAACAGCGGCCCGCCGATCGTCGCCCGCAGCCCCGCGTCGGCGACCGCCCGGGCGGTCGCCTCAGGCTGCCAGTACATGTCCCAGAAGCTGGTGGCGCCGCTGCGGATCATCTCGGCGCAGGCGAGGCGGGCGCCCCAGTAGACGTCGTCGGTCTCCAGCTTCGCCTCGACCGGCCAGATCTTCTCTTCCAGCCAGGGCATCAGCTCCAGGTCGCCGCCGCTGCCGCGGAAGAGGGTCATCGCGGCGTGGGTGTGGCCGTTGACCAGGGGGGCGACGAGCGGCGCGCCGCCGGCCTCGATCGTCTCGTCGCCGGGCGCCGCCCTCACCCCTGAGCCGAGGGTGGCGATCAGGCCGTCCTCGCAGCGCAGCCCGACCGGCTCGCCATCGAGCCTGGCACCGGTGATCGTCAGCGGCGGCGGACCGCTCATCGGCCGAGCGCGCCCAGGCGCGGCAGCGCCGCCGCCAGGCCCTGGCGCAGGCTGATCGCGTTGGCGCCGCGCTGGGCCTCCATCTGCTCGACCGAGAGGGCGGTGGCGCCGATCCCGTTGGCGAGGTTGTCGACCACGCAGATCGCCGCGTAGGCGAGCCCCAGCTCCTTGGCGACGATGCACTCGGAGGCGATCGTCATCCCGACCACGTCAGCTCGGGCGGCGATCATCCGCACCTCGGCCGGGGTCTCGAAGCGGGGGCCGACCGTCTGCCAGTAGACGCCGCCGTCACAGAGGGCGGGCACGCCCGGCTCCCAGGCCTCGACCACTTCGCGGCGCCAGCGATGGTCGAACCCGGGGGCGGAGTGGGCGCGGCGGTCGTTGAAGATCGAGAGCCCCAGGTGCAGGGCGATGAAGTCGTCGGGGCAGAGGAAGCTGCCGACCGCCAGCTCGGTGCTGAGCGAGCCGACCGAGCCGATCGCCAGCACCCGGTCGCAGCCGTGCTCGACCAGGGCCGAGAGGTTGGCGGCGTGGTCGATCTCGTGCGGCAGCACGTAGGTCTCGCCGTGGCGCTGGACGATCGCGGCCCCGTGCTCAGCGGCGGCAGCAGCGATCTCCCCGCCCTCGGGTCCCAGCGCACTGCTTCCGAGCACCACAGCCAGCCGTCCCATGCAGACAATCCTATGCGGGCGCGGCCTTCATCACTTCGCCTATGGTGGAGCGATGACGGACCGCCCGTCAGGAAGGGATGAGACGGAGAGCCAGCGGCTCGACCGCAACCTCGGCGAGCTGTTGCAGGAGCTGCGGGTCGCCCTGCCCGGCGTCCAGGTCCTCTTCGCCTTCCTGCTGGCGGTGCCGTTCCAGCGCAACTTCACGAAAATCTCGCCCTTCGAGGAGAAGGTCTACTTCGCCACCCTGCTCTGCACGGCGATCTCGGCGGCGCTGCTGATCTCGCCGACGGCCTATCATCGGCTCACCTTTCACCTGCAGGAGAAGCACCACCTCGTCTTCATCGCCAACCGTTTCGCGATCGTCGGCCTCGGCTTCCTGGCGCTGGCGATGACCGGCGCGATCATGCTGATCACCGACGTCCTCTACGGCGGCATCGCCACCGTGATCACCAGTGCCGCCGCCTTCTCGATGTTCCTGGTGCTCTGGTACCTGCTGCCGTTGCGGCAGCGGTTCAGCTCGCGGGCGCCTGCGGCGCTTTCGCCCGATCCGCCCGCAGGCCCGCCAGCTGATCCTCCAGCTCGCTGAGGAACGGCAGCTCGGGGTCGCTCTCGCGGAGCAGGTCGACGTCGGCCTCCCAGACCGCGATCTTCTCGTCGAGCGGCGCCTTCAGCTCGTCGCCGACCGCCTCTCCGCTGCTGGCGTAGACGCGCCGCAGGGCGCGGATGTTGGAGAGCTTGTCGGCGGCGTAGATCGCCCGCGCTTCGGGGCCGGCTGCTTCCACCTGGCGGCGGTGCGCCTGCTTGCGCTCCTGGTAATCGTCGATCGTTTCCTCGTCGGTCAGCGCCTCGACCATGCTCGCGATCGGCCCGCCGAAGCTCTCGCGGATCTGGCCGACTTCGATCGCGCTCTCCTCGACCACGTCGTGCAGCAGCGCCGCCGCCAGCACTTCGTCGCTGAAGCCGTTCTCGGCCAGCAGCTCGGCGACCGTGGTCGGGTGGTCGATGTAGGGCATGCCGCCACTGCCGTTGCGGATCTGGCCGGCGTGCGCGCGGCGCGCGGTTTCAAGTGCGTCGCGGACCAGCTTCGAGCTGTCCGCTGCGGCCTCGATCCGAGGGGACTGCGCCATCGACCCGCAGCCTAGCGCGCGAGCGAGGCCGGTCGGCTCAGGCGGCGCCGGCGGCGCTGGGCGCGCGGACCGGCAGCTCGTACTCGGCCCGCTCGACGCCGAGCTCGATCGCGCTCTCGACCCCGCCCATCGCGACCCAGCGCTGGCGTGCATCGCGCTCGATCTCGTCGAGGAAGTCGTCGGAGTGGAGCGGATCGTGATGGAAGAGGACGGTGCGCTCGGCGCCCGTGCGGCGGGCGAAGCTGAGCGCGTGGGAGATCGCGGAGTGGCCCCAGCCGATGTGATTGGGGTACTCGGCATCGGTGTACTGGCCGTCGTGGATCAAGAGCGTCGCGTCCCTGGCAAGCCCGAAGCCGGAGATCCAGTCCTCGTCAAGGGCGTCGAGGTCGGCGCCCAGCGCCGGCTCGTGGTCGGGGATGTAGACAAGCGAGGAGTCGCCGTCGTCGATCCGGTAGCCGAGCGTCGGCCCGCGGTGGGAGACGGAGGCGGCGCGGATCCGGGCCGGGCCGATCTCCCACTCGGTCTCGGGGCAGCTGCGGAAGGAGACGTCGCAGGGCAGCTCCCGCACCTCGACCGGCGAGAGCGGGGCCGAGATGTAGCGGGCGATCCGGTCGCGCAGCGAAGCCTCGGGCGAGGCCGGCCCCCAGATCACCAGCTCGGTCTGCGGGCAGAAGGCGGGGGCGAAGAAGACGAGGCCCTGGATGTGGTCGAGGTGGAGGTGGGTGAGGAGGATGTGGAGCCGGGTCGGCTTCGCCGCCAGCGCCAGGCCGAGGCTGCGGATGCCGGTGCCGCCGTCGAGCGCCAGCATCGAGCCGTCGGAGAGGGTGACGCCGACGCAGGAGGTGTTGCCGCCGTAGCGGATCGTCTCCGGCCCTGGGGAGGGAATCGAGCCGCGGGTTCCCCAGAGCTCGACCTTCATGCGCCGGGGCCGGATCCGTTGCTGCCGCCCGCGGGCCAGAAGACGGCGATCGCGCCCTGCGAGCCATGGGCGGTGAGGATCGGGAAGGCCGAGGCCTCGACCATGTGCAGGGACCCATCGCTGGAGCGGATCCTGAAGTCGGCGTGGGCGGGGCGGCCGTTGCGGACCGCGACCACCAGCGGCAGCTCGTCATACGGGATCGGCTCGTCGTTCTCGTCGAAGGGGCCGAACATCGTTCCCCACTCCTCGGCCCCGACCGTGCCCAGTTCCTCGAAGCGTTTGCCGAGCAGGATCCCGGCCGCCTCGTTGTAGAAGACGAGGACGCCGCCTTGGTCGACCAAAAATGCCGGGGTCGAGAGCGCCGACATCAGATTCCGGGCAAGGATCAACTCAAGTGGCCGCTGCGTCACAAATGACACTTTAGATCGTCGGGTTAACTTGGTTGCTGGATTGCCGGGTTGGGCTTGGAAAAGCCGGAAAGACCACCCTCTTATCCTCTGGCCCTCAGATGAGTGATTTTGGTCACTCTGATCTTTTCTCGCGGCGATGGACTACCGTCCCCGCCCCGATGGAGTCCTCGACGCCGACAGCACAGGCAGACCCGCCTCCGCGTAAGCCAGCGAAGGAGCCGAGCCCGATGTACCGGACGGCGATGGCCCTCTCCAGGCCGGCGGCGATCTGGGGGCGGTTGAAGGTCGAGGGCCTGGAGGCGCTGCCCGCGAGTGGGCCGGTGCTGGTGATCGGCAACCACGACAGCCACTGGGACCCGGTCATGGTCGGGGTCTCGGCGATCCGCCGCCGCCAGGTCAAGGCGCTGGCCAAATCGACGCTCTGGGATGTGCGTGGCCTCGGCCCCGTCCTCAACGGCATGGGCCAGATCCCGATCGTTCGCGGCGCCGGCGACAAGCAGGCCCTGGCGCGGGCGATCGAGGAGCTGCGGGCCGGCGCCTGCATCGGGGTCTTCCCCGAAGGCACCCGCTCCAAGGGCAAAGTGCTGCGGGCGCGCAGCGGCGTCGGCCGCCTGGCGCTTGAAGTTCCCGAGGCGAAGGTGGTCCTGGTCGCGATCGAGGGGACTACCGGCTTCACCCGCTTTCCCAAGCGCCCCCGGGTGCGGACCCGCTTCTTCGAGCCCGCCGGCGGCCAGCCGAAGCCGGGCGAGGACCCCGGGGAGCTCGCGGTCCGGCTTCTGGCCGAGATCCGCGAGCTGGTCCCCCCGGCCGGTCCCGGCCGTAAGAGCGCCTAGCCGCCGGCCTCTTCGCCATTCGCTTTCAGCGCGTACCACTGGCCGCCGAAGGAGGAGAAGTCGTTGCCTTTGGCGTCGCCTGGCTTGGTGTCGGCGACGTAGGTGTAGAGCGGGTGTCCGGCGTAGGTCACCTGGATGGTGCCGTCGCTGCGCTTGGTCGTGCCCAGTTTCGAGGCGGAGGCCCCGTTGCTCGGCTGGGGAGCGCCTTCGGTCGTCAGCGGCGGCCAGACTTTGGCGCATTCGCCATAGCAGGACGACTTTGTGCCCTTGTCTTTATGGAAGTCGTAGAGCGTGAAGCCCTTCGAGTTGACGATCACGCTGCCGAGCTTGGGGACGCTGGCGATCGAGACGAAGGTCGCCGCCCCTGAGCTGCCAGCGGATTCGGAGGTCGTCGAGGCGGCCGATTCGGTGCTGTTGCCGCCGCCCGAGCTGCTGCTTTCGTTGTTGCTGCTGCCGCATCCGGCAATCGCCAGCGCGCCGGCGACTGCCAGCAGGGCGATGATGGGGTGGGTCCTGATCACGTCTGTTCCTCCTGCGTTGGGGTTTCAGTGCTCGCCGCGTCGGACTGGTTGACCGGCGCGATAAAGGTGTGGTTGCCGGCGCGGACGCCGATCGCCTCGGTTCGGGAGAGGTCGAGGGCCGAGCTGAGCACGGCCTGGGAGTCGTCGCCGTAGCGGTAGCGGAAGGTGCCGGCGGGAACGCGGGCGCCGTCCGGCCCGCGCAGGAAGACGCGGCAGAGGGTGCCGGAGCGGACGCCGCTCACGTACATCTGGATCTCGGTGCCGAAGGAGTGCGGCTCCAGGGTCGCCGTGATCCGCATCCCGGCTGGGAGCGAGCGGAAAGTGACGTGCTGGTCGGGCTCGCCACCGCTGGAGCCGAGCACGAAGATCGCCAGCACCGCGGCGGCAACCGCGGCCGTCGCCCCGCTCAGCGCCAGGCCGAATCGCAGGCGCTTGCGGCGCTGTCCCCGCTGCCGCTCCGCCCCGATCGTCGCTGCGACGCGGTCGGCCAGCTGCGGCGAGGGCTGCGGCGCCTCACCGAAGCGGACGGGATCGGCAAGCGGCAGCAGCCGCGAGAGCGAGGCCATCGACTCCGCCTCGGCCCGGCACTCCGCGCAGCCCTCGATGTGGGCCTCGAGGCCGGCGCGCTGATCGGCCGGCAGCTGCCCGAGCGCGTAGGCGCCGAGCGACTCGCGCCACTCGCATCTCCTAGCCCTCATAGCCAATCTCCTCCAGGGCGACGCGAAGCGCTCGCAGCCCGTAGTAGACGCGGCTCTTAACCGTCCCCTCGGGGACGCCGAGCTCGGCCGCGACCTCGGCGTAGGGGCGGGCGCGGTAATAGGTCTCGACCAGGACGCGGCGATGCTCGTCGCCGATCCGGCGCATTGCCTCCTCCACCTGCCAGGCCAGCAGCGCCTCGTCGAGCGGGTCGACCGAGGGCTCGATCCCGCCCTCGGCGACCGCCGGCCGCACCGAGCGGGCGCGGCCGAGGTCGATGACGACGTTGCGCAGGATCGCGAACAGCCAGGTCCGCAGCGAGCCGATCTGGGGGTCGAAGCGGTCGCCGGCGCGCCAGGCGCGCAGGAACGTCTCCTGGACTGCCTCTTCGGCGAGGCCGGAGTCGCCGAGCGAGCGGACCGCGAAGCCGTAGAGCTCGCCGGCGTGCGCGGCGTAGGCCTCACGCACGTCTCGCTCGCGGGTCAGTGCCCCAGCAGGCATCTCAGAACGATCTTGAAGCAGGGAGGAGGTTCATGGCTGCCCGGGATACGGCGGGCGGCGCGCTCGGGTTCAGGCTCGGCCTCGCTTGTGGGCGGGGCGGCGCCCCGACGCCGGCTGCTGGCCGGCGTCGGGAGGCGGCAGCTTCAGGAACCGGGGTTAGAGTTTTCCGATCTTGAAGATCTTCGTCCCACAGTCGGGGCACACACCCTGGATCGCCGGTCGACCGTTTTTCATGGTCACCTGTTTGGCGTCCTTGATCTCGACCTTCTTGCGCTCTTTGACGCAGTAGCCCTCAGGCATGAGGGGGCCTCCTTTCGCTGCCGCATAGCGGCAAAGCTCACGATTGCTCGCGAGGTCGGATTGAGGCGAATGTAACGCAGCGAGGGGACGACGGCACGCACGTTAGTGCGTTTAGACACAATCTGCTATTTCGCGGTGCTGCCCGATTCCGTTTCTTCGCTGCCGCCCGAGCCGCCTTCGGCGGCGCCGAGGCCGGTGGGCGAGCCGCCTTCGGCGAGGCTTTTGACCGCGGCCTGGAGCACCTTGACCTGGACTCTCAGCTTGTCGACTTCGACCGTGGCGCTCTCGGCCGCCGACTGCGCCGCTTCGACCTGGCTCTGGACCGCCGAGCCGGGGGCTTCTCCGCCGCTGGCCTGTTCCTGCGCCGCCTGCAGGCCATCCTTGCTGACGCTGTTGCTGGCGGCGTCGAGCGCCAGGTAGATGCCGGCGCCACCGGCGCCGACGGCGAGCGCGACCAGCACCAGGCCGATCCGCGTGCGCATGACGAGCTTGCGCTCCAGCTCCCCTATCCAGGCCCTCAAGCCATCGAGCGGCATCTTCCTAACTTAGTCGAGAACAACGGCCAGGAGTCGCGTCAACTACCCTGCGGCGCGCACTTCCCGGACCCCCGATCTTTCGAAGGAGACCCCCGCAATGCCCGAAGCAGTCATCGTCGACACCATCCGCACTCCGATCGGCCGCGCCTTCAAGGGCTCGCTGGCCCAGCTGCGCCCAGAGGAGATGGGCGCTTTCGTGGTCGACAAGCTGCTCGAGCGCAACCCCGAGGTCGATCCGTCCACGATCGAGGACCTCTTCTGCGGCTGCGGCTTCCCCCAGGGGCTGCAGGGCTTCAACGTCGGCCGCATCATCTCGCTGCTCTCCGAGAAGCTGCCGCAGACGGTCAACGGCGTCACCGTCTCGCGTTACTGCTCCTCCAGCCTCGACGCGATCCGCCATGCCGGCAACGCGGTCAAGGCCGGCGAGGGCGATGTCTACCTCGCCGCCGGAGTCGAGTGGGTCAGCCGCTTCAACGAGCGGACCGAGGCGGCCGGGGCCGATGACCAGAACGACAACTTGAAAGGCAATAACGGCCAGCCCAACGCCTACATCGAGATGGGCAAGACGGCGGTCAACGTCGCCAACCACTACGAGGTCAGCCGCGCCGACATGGACAAGTTCGCGCAGCGCTCGCAGGAACTGGCCGTCAAATCGCAGGAAGACGGCTTCTTCGATCGCGAGATCGTGCCGGTGACGCTGCCGGACGGGACCGAGATCAGCAAAGACGACGGCCCCCGCGCCTCCTCGACCCTGGAGAAGCTCTCCGAACTGCCTGAGGCTTTCGGCGGCGGCGGCGTCACCGCCGGCAACTCCTGCCCGCTCAACGACGGCGCCGCCGCGGTGCTGATCATGAGCGACACCAAAGCCAAGGAGCTGGGCCTGAAGCCGCGGGCGCGGATCATCACCGCCGCCACCTGGGGCAACGAGCCCGAGTACATGGGCGTCGCCCCGATCGGCGCAATCAAGAAGGTGCTGGACCGGGCCGGGATGACGATCGAGGACGTCGGCGCGGTCGAGCTCAACGAGGCCTTCGCCGCCCAGGTGATCCCGATCATGGCCGAATGCGGGATCACGATCGACAAGCTCAACACCCACGGCGGCGCGATCGCCCTCGGCCATCCCTTCGGGATGACCGGCGCCCGGATCATGGGCACCCTGCTCAACGTGATGGAGACCGACGATCACCAGGTCGGCTTGGAGACGATGTGCGTCGCCGGCGGCCAGGGCAAGGCGATGATCGTCGAACGCGTCTGAGGTCACCTGATCGGCGCATTTCGGCGTCCTCAGTCGCTCGCGTGCAGAGCACGCCACGCTCCCTGCGTCCTTGAACTGCTTGGTCAGGTGACCTCAGACAAGGATTAGTAAGGTCGGCCAATGGGCGACTTCGAGACGGTTCTTTATGAGACGGGCGACAAGATCGCCCGTCTCACCCTGAACCGCCCTGAGCGCGGCAACGGGATCACGAGTCGGATGCCGGGCGAGATCGCGGCCTGCGTCGAGCAGGCCAATCTCGACCCGGCGATCCACGTCATCGCCCTGGCCGGCAACGGCAGCGGCTTCTGCGGCGGCTACGACCTCACCGCCTCGGCCGAAGGGCGGATGGAGGAGATGGGCGGGGTCGAGGCGCCGGCGGGCTCGCCGCTCGACCCGGCGACGATCGGCGCCAACCACGCGCCGGACTCGAACTGGGACCCGGTCACCGACTTCCAGTTCATGTGGCGCAACGTGCGCGGCTTCATGAGCCTCTTTCACTCCGAGAAGCCGGTGGTCTGCAAGGTCCATGGCTTCTGCGTCGCCGGCGGCACCGACATGGCGCTCTGCTCCGACCTGCTGGTGGTCGCCGAGGACGCCAAGATCGGCTACCCGCCCTCGCGCGTCTGGGGCTCGCCGACGACGGCCCTGTGGGCGAACCGGATCGGCGCGATGCGGGCCAAGCGGCTGCTGCTGACCGGCGATTCGCTGACCGGGACCGAGGCGCTGGAGTGGGGGCTGGCGACCGAGGCGGTCCCCGCCGCGGAGCTGGACGCGCGCTTCGAGCGGCTGCTGGGGCGGATCGCCCAGCTGCCGATCAACCAGCTGGTGATGATGAAGCTGCTGGTCAACCAGACCGTCCACGCCCAGGGCCTGCATCAGACCCAGGTGCTCGGCACCTTCTTCGACGGCATCGCCCGCCACACCGAGGAGGGCCACGGCTTCGTCAAGCGGGCGACCGAATCCGGCTTCAAGGAGGCGGTGCGCGAGCGCGACGAGCCCTTTGGCGACCACGGCATGGACGGCTTCGGCCTCGGCTAGGGTCCTCCGCGATGACCGACCGCTCGGCGATCACGCCGGAGAACATCCGCGCCTTCCTCGGCGACAGCTTTCCCGGCCATCTTGGTATCGAGCCGCTGGAGATCGAGGACAGCCACGCCCGCGGCAGGATCGTCGTCGACAAACGCCACCTGCACCCTGGCGGCTACGTCCACGGCGGCGCCTGGACCGCGCTCGGCGACACGGTCGCGGCCTGGGCCACCTTCCGCAACATCCCGCCGGGCCACGACTTCACCACGATCGAGCTGAAGCTGAACGTCTTCAGCGCCGGCCTGCCCGGCGACGAGGTCGTCGCCATGGCGACGCCGCTGCACGTCGGCCGCAGCACCGTCGTGCTCGAGGTCAAGATCGAGCGCACCCGGGATGGCGGCGAGCCCAAGCTCGCCGCCAGCATGATCGTCACCCAGTTCGTGCTGCCGCCCAGGCCTTAAATAAATTCGTCGGCGAGGATGCCGACCAGGCGGTTAAGCGAGCCGACCGTCCGCGACCGTTCCAGCTGGCGCTTGGCCCCGGTCCGCTGGCTCAGGATCGCGATCTGGTTGAGCTCGGAGATGCAGCCCAGGTCCTGGGCGTGTGGACGGCAGGCGACGGTCAGGTCGGCGAGCAGCTCGCGAGCCGGAACCCGGCGGCCGAGTTCCGGCTCGATCAGCTCGGCGTCCATGCCGTCGCGGGCGGCGAGGAAGCGGTTCTCGGCCAGCACCTCCTGCGGGATGGGTGGCTCGGCGACGCTCCCGCCCTCCTCGATCTCGAGCCGGACGATGCACTGGACCAGGGCGGCAATCGCGGCCGAGTCGGCCAGGGTCGTCTGCGCGTCCATGATCCGAACCTCGACCGTGCCGAAGCGCGGCTGCGGGCGCACGTCCCACCAGAGGAAGGTCGGCTCGGGCACGGCGTCGCAGCGGATCAGGACGTCGACCGCCTCGACGTACTCGGCGTAGTCGGCGAAGGCGCGGGGGATGCCGACCCGGGGGAAGGCCTGGAAGAGCGGCGTCCGCGCCGAGGCGAGGCCGGTGTCGCGGCCCTGCCAGAAGGGCGAGTTGACCGAGAGCGCCAGCAGCAGGGGAATGTGGGTGCGGAGGCGGTTGGCGGCGTGGATTCCCGCTTCCGGGTCCGGCACGCCGACGTGGACATGGAGGCCGAAGCTGGGCTCGCGGCGGGCCAGCTCCCGCATCGAGCCGTAGACGAACTGGTAGCGCTCGCCGGCGGAGACGACGATCTCCTGCCAGACGGCGAAGGGGTGGGTGCCGGCGACGGCGGCGCGCATCGAGAGCGGTCGCAGGGTGGCGTCGAGCTCTCGCCGCAGCTCGGCCAGCTCGCCGATCGCGCCGTCGATCTGGGCGTGGACCCCGGTCTGGATCTCCAGCGCCGAGCCGTGGGTCTCGGCGGTGAAGCTGCCGGCTTTGGAATGGGGGAGGCGGGGGAGGACGCTGTCGATCCGGTGGGCCAGCGCCCAGGTCATCTCGTCCAGCAGCATCACCTCCTCCTCGATCCCGACCGTGTAGGGGCCGAGCTCGTGGGCGGGCGCCCAGGCGGCCCAGGCGGGCAGGACTCCGGTCGTCCCGCTCACGCCACGTCCCTGCTGGAGCGGCGCTCGAAGGCGGCGCCGTCGCGGTGGCAGGCTTCGACGAAGCGGCGGAAGAGGGCTTCCTCGTAGGGCCGGTGGACGAGGGTCTCGGCGTGCCACTGGACGCCGATCAGGAAGTCGCGGCGGCGATCCTCGACCGCCTCGACCGTCCCGTCGGGCGCGGTGGCCACCACGCGCAGCCCCTCGCCCAGCCGCTCGATCGCCTGGTGATGGAAGGAGTTGACCTCGATCTCCGTCGCCCCCAGCATCTCGGCCAGCTTGCTGCCGAGCTCGATCTTGACCTCGTGGCTGGGACGGTCGCCGGGCTCCTTCTGGCGGTGGGCGATCTCGGTCGAGAGCTCGGGCAGGTGCTGGTGCAGGGTGCCGCCGCGGACGATGTTCAGCGCCTGGGTGCCACGGCAGATCGCCAGGATCGGCATCTCTCGCAGATCGGCGCGCTTGGCGACCTCCAACTCGAAGCGGTCGAGGTCGGGCTCGGTCGGGCCCAGCTCGGGGTGGGGCTCGGCCCCGTAGCTGCCGGGGTCGAGGTCGGGCCCGCCCGAGAGGCAGATCCCGTCGAGGCGGTCGAGCAGCGGCTCGATCGCGTCGACGTCGAGCGGTGGCATCACCAGCGGCAGCCCGCCGGCCTGCTCGAGGCCGCGCAGGTAGGGCAGCCCGAGCGCCATCTCGTGGCGGGCCGGCTCGCCCTCGGGGGTCGGCTCGATGCTGGCGGCGCGGCGCACCTCCGAGGTGGTGACGCCGATCAGCGGCCGCTGGCGGCGCGAGGCGAGCGAGCGGCTCTTCACGGCAGCACCCAGGTGTCCTTGCAGCCACCGCCGCGGGAGCTGTTGACGATCATCTCGCCGGCGGCTGGAGCGAAGCGGGTCAGGCCGCCGGCCATCGCCGTCGTCCGCGAGCGGCTGCTGAGGACGAAGGGGCGGAAGTCGACATGGCGCGGCCGCAGCCGTCCGCCGCAGACGGTCGGGTGGCGTGAGAGCGGCACCATCTCCTGGGCGATGAAGCGGTCGGGGCGGCGGCGCAGCAACCCGATCGCCCGCCGCCGCTCGGTCTCGGTCGCCCGCGGCATGATCGTCACGCCCTGGCCGCCGAAGCCGTCGCGGGGCTTCACGACCAGCTCGTCGAGCCGCTCCATCGCGCTCTGGCGCTGGTCCTCGGCGGAGAGGTCGAAGGTCGGCACCGAGCGCAGCAACGGCGCCTCGCCGAGGTAGAAGCGGACGATCTGCTCGCTGTAGGCGTGGGTCAGCTTGTCGTCGGCGATCCCGGCGCCGAAGGCGTTGACGCAGCTGAGCCGGCCCGACTCCAGGGCTGGCAGCAGCAGCTCGCCCAGGGAAGTCGGCTCGCCGTCGGCGCCGCTGAGCCGGTCCTCATCGAGCCGCCGGTAGATCACGTCGAGCTGGCGGCGCTCGCGCCCGAGGCGGGCGAAAAGGCGCCCGCGCTGGGTCTCCAGCTGCTCGGGCGAGACGACCGGGACGTCGAGGGCGTCGCCCAGCACCCGGTGCTCGAACCAGGCGCCGCTGCCGACGCCATCGGAGACGATCGCCGCCGGCGCGTCGAGCGAGCCCTGCGGCGAGGCGGTTCGCAGTGCGGCCGCGAGCTCGCCCAGGTAGCCGTCGAGCGGCAGCGGCGTCGTCTCCGCGCCGAGCGCAGAGGAGACGATTTCTCGCATCGCGATCGCGTAACAGGCGCCTGAAGGCATCCTCAGATTGTCCTCCAGCACCAGCGGCGCACCGCCCGCGTCCCTGACCAGGTCCATGCCGGCGACAGTTGCTGGCGGGACCTCGGGGTTGAGCAGCCCCCGCATCCGCGGCTCGTAGCCCGGGGCGGTCTCCAGCAACCGCAGGGGGACCACGCCGGCGTCGAAGATCCGCTGGCCGCCGTAGGCATCGGCGATGAAGGCGTTGAGCGCCTGCGCCCGCTGTTTCAGCCCCGCCTCCAGGCTCTCCCATTCACGCTGGGAGAGGAGCCTCGGCACCGGATCGACGGCGAAGGGCCGGCCCGGGCCGAAGTTGAGGCCGATGGCGCCCGCGCCCTCCTGCGCCCGCCCGCGCAGCTCGGCGAGGTCGTGGCGGCCGAGCGCGGCCAGCACCTCCGCATATCCCTCACGGGGCATGCCGCCAGGCTCAAACGCCTCGTCGAAGTGGACATCGTCGAGCGGGTACTCGTCGCCGTCGGTCTGGGCTCGCGTCGCGCGATCGGTGGCTGCCATCGCCTGATCACGTTAGGACCGCCCTGGCCGCGATCACATGGCCCAAGGTCGCAAATCAGGGCCTTGCACCTGTACAGGCGGGCCAAGGCCATGCCTGGCCTGGAGGGTTGGGGCGCGGGTGCCGAGTGGGCCTCTGCGGGAATTGACCACCATGCGCGAAGCGCACGGTGGAACCAAGTGCGCGGCTGCGCCGCGCAATCACCGGATTGCATTTCCGCCGCTCCGCGACATTCCCCCAGAGGCCCACCCGGCACCCGCTCTCGAAGCGCTCCAGTCCAGGCATCTGAGTTCAAGCGCTCGCGCCAAGGAAGCTTCCTGCCAGCCCGCTGCCGCCTCTAGAGCTTGTGTTCACCTGGGGCGCTGAGAGGGCGGCCAGGCCCGTCGCCCCACGGCCGCGGTCAAGCATCTAGAGGTCCGGCGCCTCCAGGCGTTCGATCGCGGGCAGCCTCCAGAGGGCGCTGGCGATCGTCAGCCCGATCGCCGCCGCGAACAGGGCGAGGAACCACTGGGTCGCGTTGAGCAGGGTCATTTCGAAGAAGTCGCGGACCGGGGCGGCGGCGAGGATCAGCGCGTAGAGCGCGCCCAGCCCGGCGACCAGGGCCAGCATGTAGCTCTGGATCGCGATGTGCTCGCGGCCCGGCCCGCGCTCCAGCAGCAGCACGAAGGAGAGGCCGAGCACGATCAGCGTCGTCGTCGCCGCGGTGCGGCCGGCGTTGAGGCTGCCGCCGAAGAGGGTGTCGACGAGGAAGAAGGAGAGGATCGAGCCAAGTGCGGTGGCGATCCCGGCGGGGACAGCGAACGCGCCCAGGGCGCGCAGCAGGCGGCCGCGGTAGAGCGGCCCATCTGACGGGGCGAGGGCGAGGACGAAAGAGGGGATCCCGATCGTGAGGAAGGCCGCCAGGGTGAGGTGGCGGGGCAGGAAGGGGAAGGCGAACCCGGGCACCGCGACGAGCAGGATCAAGGTCGCCGCGTAGACGGTCTTGGTCAGGTAGAGGCGGCCGAGGCGGTGGATGTTGCGGGCGATGCGGCGGCCCTCGCCGACCGCTTCGGGCAGGCGCGAGAACTCGTCTTTGAGCAGGACGACGTCGGCGACGCCCTTGGTCACCTGGGCCCCGGAGCCCATCGCCACCGCCATCCGCGCCTGCTTCAGCGCCGGCACGTCGTTGACGCCGTCGCCGATCATCGCCACGTAGCGGCCGGCGCCGACCAGCGCCGCGACCAGCGCCTTCTTCTGCTCGGGCTTGATCCGGCAGAAGATCGTGTTGGCCAGCGCCGCCTTGGCCAGCGCCGCCGGGTCTTCGGGCAGGTCGGGCCCCTCGATCACGCCGGCGTCGGTCGGCACGCCGACCGAGTAGGCGACCGCGGTGACCGTGGCCCGGGCGTCGCCGGAGATCAGCTTCAGGTCGACTTCTTCCTCGCGCATTGAGGCGATCGTCGCCGCCGCGTCGGGCCGCAGCGTCTCCTCGAGGACGACCAGGGCGAGCGGCGCCAGCCGCGGTGGCGCCTGGCCCGAGGGGTCGGCAGGAAGCGCCTCGCCGGTCTCGCCGAAGGCGACGACGCGATGGCCGGCCGCTGTCTCCTCCTCGAGCTTGCGGGCCAGCCCCGGCGGCAGGGTCAGCGCCCCGGCCCCCGCGAGGATGTCGGGGGCGCCCATCACGTAGGAGGCGCCGTTCATGGTCAGGCCGCTCCACTTCCACTCCGAGGAGAAGGGCACTTCGGCGCCGACTCGGGCCTCCTCGCCGGGGAACTTGGCGGCGATCGCCTGCAGCGTCCGGTTGCGGTCGCCGGCGCTGGCGGCGAAGCGCGCCAGCGCCTCCTGGGCGGCAGCCGGCGCGACCCCCTCGGCGACCGCGACCCCGAGCAGGCGCAGATCGCCGTCGGTCAGGGTGCCGGTCTTGTCGACGCAGATCGTGTCGACCGCGGCCAGGCTCTCGCTGGCGCTCATCTGCTGGACCAGGGTGTCCTTGCGCGCCAGCCGCACGGCGGCGACCGCGAAGGTGACGCTCATCAGCAGGACCAGCCCCTCCGGGATCAGGGTGACGAGGCCGGCGGTCGCGGTCTGGGCGGCTTCGTCGATCGATTTGTTCTGCACCTGCAGGGCCAGGATCAGGATCGCCGCCAGCGGGATCATCACGTAGGTGCAGGCGATGATCACCCGGTTGACCTCGCCCTGCAGCGGCGAGGGAGGGTGGCGGAAGGCCCGCGCCTCGCCCGCCAGCTTGCCGGCGTAGCTCTCGTCGCGAACCGCGTCGACGACGTAATGGCCGGAGCCGGAGGTGCAGAAGGAGCCGGAGAGGACGCGCTCGCCAAGGCCCTTGCGGACGCCGTCGGCCTCGCCGGTCAGCATCGACTCGTCCAGCGTCATCCCGCGGCTGGCGATCACCTCGCCGTCGGCGATGAGCTGGTCGCCGGGCTCGATGTGGATCACGTCGCCGGGCACGACCTCGGCCGCGGCGAGCTCGAGCACCTCGCCGTCGCGCACCACCTTGGCGTGGGGGGCGACCAGCACCGCCAGCTCGTCGAGCGTCGCTTTCGCGTTCAGCTCCTGGCGGATCCCGATGTAGGAGTTGATCACCGCGATCAGCCCGAAGAGCGAGTCGGCGTAGAGCCCGAGTGAGAGATCGAGGACGAAGAAGACGCCGATGATCGCGTTGAAGAGGGTGAAGACGTTGCCGGCGACGATGCTGGAAACCGATCGCGACGAGGTCTCCGGCGGTGGGCCGAGCTTGCGCAGGCGGCTGGCCGCCTCGGCGCTGGAGAGACCCTGCTCAGTCGCGGCGGCGGTCACGACCCCATTGTTTACCGGCTCGCCCGGCAGCGGTATTCTCGGCAGCGTGATTTCAAGCAGGGATCTGGGATGAAGGGCCGGAGATCGGGCATTGGCCTGCGGCTCGGCTTGGCCACGGCTTTGGTGGCGCTGGTCTCGGTCTACGCCGCTGCCGCCGTGTTCGGTGACGAAGCGACCACGCCGGATCCTGCCACCGCCCCCAAGTGCCTCGGCAAGACGCCGACGATCGTCGGCACCGAAGGCGCCGACGAACTGGTCGGCAAAGACGAAGCCGACGTGATCGACGGGCTCGGCGGCGCCGACCACATCGTCGGCCGCAAGAGCAACGACACGATCTGCGGCGGCCCCGGCGACGACCGGATCGCCGGCGGCAAGGGCAACGACAAGCTCTTCGGCGGCCCCGGCCGCGACGGGCTCAAGGGTGGCCCTGGCCACGACACATTGCTCGGCGGCCCCGACGCCGACAAACTCGTCCAGTAGTAGGTTTTGGCGCGATGGCGAACGGCGACTTGAAGCTCGGCCTCAACCTTGGCTACTGGGGCATCGGCCCCGCCGGCGAGGAGGCTGTGGAGATCGTCCAGGCCGCCGAGCAGGCCGGCTTCGAGTCGGTCTGGGCGGCTGAGTCCTACGGCTCCGATGTGGTCAGCGTGCTTGCCTGGCTGGCGCCGCAGACGACGACGATCAAGCTCGGCGCGGCGATCCTGCAGGTGCCGGCTCGCCCGCCCGCGGCCGCCGCGATGGCCGGCGCGACGATCGACAAACTCTCCGGCGGCCGCTTCATCTTCGGCTTCGGCCCCTCCGGCCCGCAGGTCTCCGAGGGCTGGTACGGAGTGCCCTACTCGAAGCCGTGGGGGCGGACCCGCGAGTACATCGAAGTCGTGCGCGAGATCATCGCCCGCCAGGGCCCGGTCGACCACCAGGGCGAGCACTACACGCTGCCGCTGCCGGGCGGCGAGGGCAAGGCGCTGAAGCTCAACTTTCACCCCGACCGCAACGAGATCCCCGTCTTCGTCGGCGCGATCGGCCGCAAATCGGTCGAGATGGCAGCCGAGATCTGCGACGGCTGGATCCCAATCTTCTTCAGCGTCGACGCCTTCGAGCAGACCTGGGGAGAGCATCTGGAGGCGGGCTTCGCCAAGGGCGGCCGCCAGCGCTCCGACCTTGAAGTCTCGCCCTCGCTGCAGGTCGCGATCGACGGCGACCTGGAGGCGGCCAAGAGCGTGGTCAAGGCCGGCCTCGTCCTCTACTTCGGTGGCATGGGCAGCCGCAAAACCAACTTCTACGTCGACCTTGCCCACCGCTTCGGCTTCGGCGACGTCGCCGACGATGTCCAGAAGCGTTTCCAGGACGGCGATCGGGCCGGCGCCTTCGAGGCGATGCCGGACGAGATCGTCGAGGCGACTTCCCTGGTCGGGACCGAGGATCAGGTCGCCGAGCGGATCGAGCGATTCCGCGGCGCGGGCGTCGATCGCCTGATCGTGTCACCAGTCCATGTCGACAAGGCCGAGCAGCGCCACACGATCGAGCGCCTCGCCTCGCTGGCGGGGTGACGCACGTGGCGCGGCGCATGTCGGCGTCCTCGGTCGCTCGCGTGCGAAGCACGCCACGCTCCCTGCGTCCTTGACCTGCTTGGCCACGTGCGCCCCCCCAAGGGCGCTCATCAAATAATCTCCCGCGCCGCGTGAGAATTGGAGTGCCGAAAGAGTCTGCGGATGGGGAGCGCCGGGTCGCGCTAGTCCCTGACGTTGTCAAGTCGCTGAAGAAGAACGAGAACGTCGCCGTCGCGATCGAGTCAGGGGCCGGCGACGCCGCCGGGCATCCCGACTCCCAGTACGCCGAGGCCGGCGCCGAAGTCGTCGACTCCGAGGTTACGTGGGGCGCCGACGTGGTCCTTCGCGTCGCCGTCCCTTCCGCCGCTGAGATCGGCCGCCTCAGCTCCAGCCAGCTTCTGATCGGCCACCTCGCGCCGTGGACCTCGGCTGAGACCAACAAGGCCCTCGCCCAGGCTGGCGTCACCAGCTTCGCGATGGAGGCGATCCCGCGCACGACTCGCGCCCAGGCGATGGACTCACTCTCCTCGCAGGCCGCCGCCGCCGGCTACGCCGCCTCGCTGATCGCCGCCCGCGAGTCGGGCCGCTTCTACGGGATGATGACCACCGCCGCCGGCACCGTGCCGCCGGCCAAGGTCCTCGTCCTCGGCGCCGGCGTCGCCGGGCTGCAGGCGGTCGCTACCGCCAAGCGCCTTGGCGCGATCGTCACCGGCTTCGACATCCGCCGCGCCGCCTGGGAGCAGATCGCCTCGCTCGGCGGCCGCCCGCTTGAACTTGACTTCATCCCCGACGCCGAGGGCGAGGGCGGCTACGCCCGGCCGCTGACCGACGAGGAGAACGCGCAGGTGCGTGACGCGCTCGGCGAGAACGCCGCCAAGCAGGACGTGATCGTCACCACCGCCGCGATCCCGGGCCGCCCGGCGCCGCTGCTGATCACCGCCGACGCCGTGCGCGGCATGGCGCCCGGCTCGGTCATCGTCGACCTCGCCGCCGAGACCGGCGGCAACTGCGAGCTTACCCAGGCGGGGCAGACCGTGGTCGAGAACGGCGTCAAAGTGATCGGCCCGCGCAACCTGGCCAGCGAGATGCCGGCCCCCGCCTCCCAGCTTTACGCCAAAAACCTGGAGAACCTGCTCGGGCTGCTGGTCACCGAGGAGGGCAAGGTCAACGTCGACTTCGAGGACGACATCGTCGCCGCCGCCTGCATCACCGAGGGCGGGGAGATCAAGAACGAGAGGGCGGCCAAATGAGCCTGATGACCGAGATTGCGATCCTCGTGCTTGCCGCCTTCGTCGGCTTCGAGGTGATCTCGAAGGTGCCGACAACCCTGCACACGCCGCTGATGTCGCAGACCAACGCGATCCACGGCATCGTCATGCTCGGCGGGCTGATCGTCCTCGGTTACGCCAACGATCCGCTCGAGTACGTGATCGGCACGATTGCGGTCATCTTCGGCGCGATCAACATCGTCGGTGGCTTCATGGTCACCGACCGGATGCTCGGCATGTTCTCCAAAAAGCCGAAGCCGAAGCCTTCTTCTGGTTCGGATGACGGGTCGGGCAAGGGATGAGCATGGTCGGGGTCCTTTCCCAAATTCCTTATTCGGTGCTCAAGCCGGGTGGCGAAGCCGCCACCGCGCTCTACATCGTCGCTTTCTCGCTCTTCATCATCGGGCTCAAACGCGGCACCCACCCGACCAGCGCCAAGCAGGGCAACATGATCGCCGCCGCCGGCATGGCGCTCGCGGTGGCGACGACGCTGCTGCTCGACGGCATGGGCAACTGGGGCCTGATCGTGATCGGCCTGGCGGTCGGCTCGGCGATCGGCTTCGTCGCCTCGGTCCGGGTGCAGATGACCGAGATGCCACAGATGGTCGCTCTCTACAACGGCGTCGGCGGTGGCGCCGTTGCCCTGATCGCATGGTCGGAGCTGCGCCACGGAATCTCAGTCGGCGGCGACATCCCGCTGGAAGAGCTGATCCCGACGCTGCTCGCCGCCGTGGTCGGCTCGGTCTCCTTCTGGGGCTCGAATATCGCCTTCGCCAAGCTCCAGGACCTGATCCCGACCCGGCCGCTCTCGGTCCCCGGCCAGCAGGTGATCAACGTCGTGCTGCTGCTCGGCATCATCGCCGCCTGCGTCGACATCGCCGTCAATAACGGCGACCCCTCGCAGGCGCTTTTCATCGGCATCCTGATCGCCGCGGCGCTGCTCGGCAACCTCGTGGTGCTGCCGATCGGCGGCGCCGACATGCCGGTCGTGATCTCGCTGCTCAACGCCTTCACCGGCCTCTCCGCGGCGGCCGCCGGCTTCGCCCTCGACAACGTCGCCCTGATCGTCGCCGGCACCCTGGTCGGCTCCTCGGGGACGATCCTGACGATGGAGATGGCGACGGCGATGAACCGCTCGGTGGCCAACATCCTCTTTGCCGGCTTCGGCGGCGCTCCGGCGGGCGGCGGTGGGGGTTCCACCGAGGAGCGCCCGCACACCTCGATCGGCGCCCAGGACGCGGCGATCAAGCTCGCCTACGCCGACACGGTGGTGATCGTGCCCGGCTACGGCCTCGCCGTCGCCCAGGCCCAGCACGCGATCAAGGAGGTCGCCGACGAGCTCGAGAAGCGCGGCGTCACCGTCAGCTACGCGATCCACCCGGTCGCCGGCCGCATGCCCGGCCACATGAACGTCCTGCTCGCCGAGGCCGACGTCCCCTACGAGCAGCTGCGCGAGATGGAGGACATCAACCCGGAGATGCCGCGCACCGACGTCGCCGTGATCGTCGGCGCCAACGACGTCACCAACCCGGCCGCCAAAAACGATCCCGACAGCCCGATCGCCGGGATGCCGATCATCGAAGTCGACCAGGCCCAGCAGGTGATCGTGATCAAGCGCTCGCTCAGCCCCGGCTTCGCCGGCATCGACAACGACCTCTTCTACGAAGCGAACACGTCGATGCTGTTCGACGATGCCAAGAAGGCCGCCGCCGACATCGCGGCCGAGATTCAGAACCTCTAATTCGGCACAGAGCCGCGCGCCTTTCGGCGCAGCTGGCACACACGCGTAGCGCCGCGCTTCCTAGCGTCCTCGCATGGAGTCAGAGCGGGGGCAGTCGACGGTCGAGTGGGTGGCGATGCTGCTTGTCGTCGCCCTCTTGCTGGCCGGGCTGATCGCGGCAGGAGCGAGCGTCCCCGGCGCTGCCTTGGCCCGGGAGGTCGCCTCGCGAATCCTCTGCGCTGCCTCGCTCGCCGACGGCTGCGGCGACGAGCCGGCGCTGATCGCTGACTACGGGACCGAAGTCGGCAAGCTGGTCCGCGAGCATGTGCCGACCCTCGCCTTCGAGCAGGGCTCGCATGCCGTCCCGATCGACTTCCGGCGCTGCCGCGAGACCAGCTGCGGCGATGGCTCGGCCACCGGCCTCGAGCACCGCACCGATGCCGGCCTCGCCGTCAGCGCCTTCGTCCACGTCATCGACTGTCGGGCCGCAGCCTCGGCGCAGGCAGAGGCTGACGGCTACGACTGCTCCGGCGAGCGTGCCGGCAACCTCTACCTCCAGTACTGGACCTACTACGCCGATTCCGCCACCCTGCGCGGTGTTCCGATCGTCGGCGAAGAGGGCTTCCATGCCGATGACTGGGAGGGGGTTCAGATCCGGATCAAGCCCGACGGCTCGGTCGACGAGCGGGCCTCCTCCCACAATGGCTACAACTACGCCAAGAGCCCCGCCGACTGGGGCTCAGACGCCGGCATCGACCCGCTCAGGGACGTCGCTGAATGGCTCGGCGCCCGCAACGAAGGCGGCTGGGGCCCGGAGACCCATCTGCTCCTCGTCTCCGGCGGCAGCCACGCGGGCAACGCGGTCGGCCTGCCCAGCATCGACCACTTCACACCTGGCCGCAGGGTCCATCTGATCCCGCTTGAGCCGGTCGCCGCCAGCAGCAGCGATCATTTCGCGATCAGCCCGCCATGGCGCAAGCAGGTCTGGCGCGACCCCGAGTACGAAGGGACCGATTGAGCTACTTCGGAGGCATGCGGAGGGCGCCGTCGAGCCGGATCGTCTCGCCGTTGAGCATCGGGTTGGCGACGATCTGGCCGACCAGGCGGGCGTACTCCTCGGGGCGGCCGAGGCGCGAGGGGAAGGGGATGCCGGCCCCGAGCGCGGTGCGCGCTTCCTCCGGCAGGGCGGCAAGCAGCGGGGTGTCGAAGAGGCCGGGGGCGATGGTGACGACACGGACGCCACGCGAGGCCATGTCGCGGGCGGCGGGCAGGGTCATGCCGACGATGCCGCCCTTGGAGGCGGCGTAGGCGATCTGGCCGATCTGGCCGTCGTAGGCGGCGATCGAGGCGGTGTTGACGCAGACGCCGCGCTCGCCTTCGCCGTCGGGCTCGTTCTCGCTCATCGCGGCGGCGGCGAGACGCAGCACGTTGAAGGTCCCGATCAGGTTGACCCCGATCACGTTGGAGAAGTATTCGAGATTGTGGGGGCCGCCTTTGTGCGCGACCCGCTCGGCCCAGCCGATCCCGGCGCAGCAGATTGAGATCCGCAGGCCGCCATCGGCCGCGTGCGCCCGCTCGACCGCCGCGGCGACCGCTTCGGCATTGGTCACGTTGGCTTCGACAAAGCTCGCGCTTTCGCCCAGCTCTGCCGCCAGCGCCCCGCCCTTCTCGGCATTGAGGTCAGCGATGACGACCTTCGCCCCGGCCTCGACCAGCGCCCGCGAGGTCGCCTCGCCAAGGCCCGAAGCCCCACCTGCCACCAGCGCGCTCGCCCCCTCGATCCGCATCCGCCGGGACCCTACAGACCTGCATTGTAAGAACTCCCCCTTACACACCCGAGGAACCTGTGCCGCTAGGGTTTTTCGCATCGTCACCCGGCTGCAGGCAAGATCGAAGGATGAGATCGCGGGGCGCCTCGCCGAGGCGCGCGAGCGGACACTGGAGCTGGTCGAGCCGCTTGGAGACGACCAGCTCAACCGGGTCTACTCGCCGATCCTCAGCCCGCTGGCCTGGGACCTCGGCCACATCGCCAATTTCGAGGAGCTCTGGCTGGTGCAGACGATCGGCGGCCGCGAGCCGCTGCACGGCGACCTCGGCCGTTTCTATGACGCGATCGAGAACCCGCGCAAGACCCGCGGCGAGCTGCCGATCCTGCGCGATGCCGAGCTGCGCGCCTACCTGGCCGACGTCCGCGAGCGCACCCTGGATGTTCTCGACGGCATCGACCTCGACGGCAGCGACGACCCGCTGCTGCGCGAAGGTTTCGTCTACGAGATGCTGCTCGCCCACGAGCTCCAGCACCACGAGACGATGCTGCAGCTGCTGCAGATGGTCGACGGCTACGAGCCGCTCTACAGCGATCCGACGGCGGCGATGCCGGAGGGCCCGGAGATGGTCTCGGTTAGCGGCGGCGAGCACCTGATCGGCGCCGGCCCTGGCGGCTTCGCCTACGACAACGAGCGCTCGCGCCATCCGGTCGAGCTTGCCGATTTCGAGATCGATCGAACCCCGGTCGCCAACTCCGCGTACATCCAGTTTGTGGAGGAGACCGGGGCCGAGCCACCGCTTTACTGGGAGCGCGACGGCGAGGGCGGGTGGGTCCGCAGCGCGATGGGGCAGGCCGAGCCCGTCGATCCGGACAAAGCCGTCGTCCATGTCTCCTGGCGCGAGGCCGACGCCTTCGCCCGCTGGGCGGGCAAGCGCCTGCCCAGCGAGCAGGAGTGGGAGGCAGCGGGGCCGGAGTTGGAGATGGTCGGACAGGTCTGGGAGTGGACCTGCTCGGATTTCCTCTCGTATCCGGGTTTCGAGGCGTTCCCGTACCCGGAGTACTCCGAGGTCTTCTTCGGCGACGAGCACAAGGTCCTGCGGGGCGGCTCCTGGGCGACGCACCGCTACGTGATGCGCCTCAGCTTCCGCAACTGGGACCTGCCCGTGCGGCGCCAGATCTTCTCCGGCATCCGCTGCGCGAGGAGCGTCTGAGCCCCGGTGATCCGATCTCGCCCCCCATACGCAAGGAGGTAGAGCAGAGATGGATCCCGACACCGCCCCTGACCAGATTGCGATCGAGGTTCACCTCGCCGCTGACCGCGAAGCCGCGATGGCCCGCGACGTCCGGCTCGGGCTCTCGATGGACCCGAAGGAGCTCTCGCCGAAGTACTTCTACGATGAGCGCGGCTCGCAGCTCTTCGAGCAGATCACCGAGCTCGACGAGTACTACCCGACCCGGGCGGAGCGTTCGATCCTGGCTGAGCGCTCCGACGAGATCGTCATCGCCGCCGGCAAGCCCGACACCCTGATCGAGCTCGGCTCGGGCTCGGCGACGAAGACGCGCCACCTGCTCAGCGCGATGTCGGCGGCGGGCTGCCTCGACACTTACGTACCGGTCGACATCTCGGAGGAGATCACCCACGAAACCGCCGACAGCCTGGTCCAGGAGTACCCGGGCCTGGCGATCCGCGGCTTGGTCTGCGACTTCGAGCAGGACCTGGAGCGGATCCCGTCCCCCGGCGAGGGCCGCCTGATCGTCTTCCTCGGCGGCACGATCGGCAACCTCTACCCCGATGCCCGCCGCGAGTTCCTGCTGCGGATCGCGGCGATGCTAGGCCCCAACGACCGGCTCCTGCTCGGCATCGACCTGGTCAAGGAGAGGGGCCGCCTCGAGGCCGCCTACGACGACAGCAGCGGCGTCACGGCCGAATTCAACAAGAACGTCCTCTCGGTCCTCAACCGCGAGCTGGGCGCCGACTTCGACCTTGACGCTTTCGAGCACGTCGCCCGCTATGACGGCGAGGAGGCGCGGATGGACATCCGCCTGCGCTCGCTGGCCGAGCAGACGGTCCGGCTCGACGGCCTGGAGATGGATGTGACCTTCGCCGCCGGCGAGGAGATGCGGACCGAGATCTCCAGCAAGTTCACCCGCGAGCGGCTCGACGCCGTCTACGAGGAGGCTGGCCTCACTTTGACCGGCTGGTTCACCGACGCCGCCGGCGACTACGCGCTAAGCCTGGCCGAGCGCGTCGATTAGACCGCCGAGCTTGTCGGGGGTCGTGATCGGGGTCAGGATCGGCAGGGTGATGCCGCCCTCGACGAAGGCGGCGATCCGCTCCCGCATCTGGGCCGGCTCGCCGAAGATGAACATCTCCTCGATCAAGTCCCAGGGGGCCGCCGCCGCGGCGGCCTGGCGGTCGCCCGCCTCCCAGGCGGCGATCATCGGGTCGATCGCCTCGCCGTAGCCGAGCCAGCGGTAAAACGCGGCATAGACCGGCACCGTGATGTAGGAGGAGAACATGAAGCGGGCCAGCGGCTCGACCGCCTCGCGCTCGCCGGGAATGCAGAAGAAGCGGCAGAGCAGCTCGAACCCCTCGGGCGCGCCTCCGAGCTGGGCGGCCACTTTCGGCAGCCCGCCAAGCGGCAGGAAGTTGGTGAAAGCGCCGTCGGCCCGCTCGACCGCGAGCTCGAGCATCTTGCCGCGCAGCGCCGCCAGCACGATCGGCACCGGCTCGGCCGGGGCGGCCTCGAGCTTGAACCCACTCGACGTGCGCTCGCCGGCCAGCCCGGCCCGCAGGAACTCAAGCGTCTCGGCGACTTTGCTCAGCGGCCGCTCGAAGGGGATGCCGTTCCAGCCTTCGACGATCCGGTCCGAGGAGGAGCCGATGCCGAGCACGAAGCGCCCGTTCGATGCGCTGGCCAAGGCGGCGGCCTCCTGGGCGAGCAGCGCCGGACCGCGCTGGAAGACGCCGACGATCCCGGTCCCGAGCCGCGCCCGCTCGGTCCAGGCCGCGCTCAGCGCCAGCGGGGTGAAGCCGTCGGGGCCGTTGGTCTCGCCGCTCCAGAAGTCGGTGTAGCCTGCCGCCTCGGCCCGCTTCACGTGCTCCTCGTGATCGGCCAGGGTCAATCCAGGCAGCGGCAACGTCAGTCCCCATCGCTCCATATGCCTTGACCCTACCTTCATGGATAGGCTGCCGGGGCATGGAGGCCGCTTCCCAAGCCAAGCCCGACCGCAACCTCGCTCTGGAGCTGGTCCGGGTGACCGAGGCCGCCGCGCTGGCCGCCGCCCGCTGGGTCGGCCGTGGCGACAAGCTCGCCGCCGACGGCGCCGCCGTCGACGCGATGCGCTTCGTGCTCGACTCGGTCGCGATGGATGGCGTCGTCGTCATCGGCGAGGGCGAGAAGGATGAGGCGCCGATGCTCTTCAACGGCGAGCAGATCGGCGACGGCAGTCCGCCCGTGGTCGACATCGCGGTCGACCCGCTGGAGGGGACCACGCTCTGCGCCCGGGGCATGCCCAGCGCCCTGGCCGTGATCGCCCTCGCCGAGCGCGGCTCGATGTTCGACCCCGGCCCCTGCGTCTACATGGAAAAGATGGCCGGCGGCGAGGAAATCGCCGACCTGCTCGACCTCGACCGGCCGCTGCCGGAGACCTTGAAGTTGATTGCCGAGCGCAAGAACGAGAGCGTCGGCGACGTGATCGTCGTCATGCTCGACCGCCCCCGCCACGAGCAGGCGATGGCGGAAGTGCGCGAGGCCGGCGCCCGCCTGCGCTTGATCAGCGACGGCGACGTCTCCGCCGCCCTGCTGGCGGTCAGCGAACGCTCGCCGGTCGACCTGCTCTGGGGGATAGGAGGCACGCCCGAGGGAGTGCTCTCGGCGGCGGCGCTGAAGTCGATGGGAGGGCAGCTGCTGGGCCGGCTCTGGCCGCGCGACGACGGCGAGCGCAAGGCCGCGATCGACGCCGGCTATGACCTCGACCGTGTCCTCACCGCCAACGACCTCTGCTCCGGCGACGACGTCTTCTTCTCGGCCACCGGCGTCACCGATGGCGACGTCCTCCAGGGCGTCCGCTACCGCGGCGCCGGGGCAACCACCGAGTCGCTCGTCATGCGCTCGCGCTCGGGCACGGTCCGCCGTGTCCACGCCACCCACGACCGCTCCAAGCTGCGCGCGATAGTGGGCAGTCGTTACGACTGAGCAGCCAAGAGCCCCTACGGTAAGGGGGTGATCGCAGTTGCCGGGGCGACCGGCTATATCGGCGGCAGGCTTGCTGTCCGCCTGCGCGAGCAGGGCCACGGGGTGCGGGCGCTGGCGCGAAATCCGCAGAGCAGCCCCGAGCTGGCGCGGATCGGCTGCGATGTTCGCGCCGCCGACGTGCTCGACCGCGGCTCGCTTGATGCCGCCCTAGACGGAGTCAAGGTCGCCTATTACCTGGTCCACTCGATGGGCCGCGGCGCCGGGGACGGCTTCGCCGGGCGCGATCACGAAGGGGCCGCCAACTTCGCCGCCGCTGCCGAGGCGGCAGGGGTCCGCCGGATCGTCTTCCTCGGCGGCCTGGGGGAGGGAACCGAGCACCTCGACAGCCGCCACGCCACCGCCGAGACTCTGCGGGCCGGCGCGGCGCCGGTGGCTTACTTCCGCGCCGCCGCCGTGATTGGCGCCGGCAGCGAGTCGTTCCGCACCGTTTTCTATCTCGTCCGGCGCCTGCCGCTGATGATCACTCCGAAGTGGGTCACGACCCGGACCCAGCCAATCGCGATCGGCGATGCCGTCGCCTATCTCGCGGCTGCCGCCGATCTCGACCGCCCGGTCGACCGTGAGATCCAGCTTGGGGGCCCCGACATCACCACCTACGGCGGGATGATCGACGAGCTTGCTCGCGCGATGGGGCGGCGGCCGCCGCTGCGCCTGACCGTGCCGGTGCTCACGCCCCATCTCTCCTCGCTCTGGATCGGTCTCGTCACCCCGGTCGACTCGGGTGTGGCCCAGCCACTGATCGAGGGGCTGGCCAGCGAGACGGTCGTCAGCGACCCATCGGGGATGGCGCTCTTTGAGATCGAGCGCACGCCCCTCGCGCAGGCGCTGCGGCTGGCGCTCTCAGCCGGCTGAGAGCCGGCTCTCCTCTTTGCGCGCTTCTTCCTCGCCGAGGAAGGGCACCAGGATTTCGTAGGTGAACTCGGCGCAGTGGCGCGGCAGCTCAGCGGCACGGCCGAGCAGGACCTCCTCGTAGATGCGGGCAAAGACGGCGCCGCCGGCGATGTTGGCGACGTTGGGGAGGGCCTCGGCGGACGGGCTCTCTCCGCGGCCGTCGTTGAGCAGGGCCGCGACCCGGGTGAAGGTGGAGGCAAAAAGCTCGCGCGAGGCGGGCCCGGCTTTGCCGATCTCGATCAGCAGCACTTTGGTCGAGTCAGGGTCGCTGGCGAGGCGATCGAGCAGCTCGGCCATCGCGTTGCCGACCCTCTGCGCCCATGGCCCGGGCTGTTCGTAGACCGCCGAGACCCCGTCGAAGAAATCGTCGAAGAGGATCCGGTGGGCGGCGAGGAAGCAATCCTGCTTGTCCTCGAATAGCTCGTAGAAGGTCTCCCTGCCAACTCCCGCTGCCTCCAGCACGTCCGCGACCGAGGTCTCCTCATAGCCTTTCGCGGCCGCCGTCTCGATCATCGCCGCCAGCAGCCGCTCTCGCTGGGAGCGGACAACCAGCTCGCGAGGGATGCCATGGCGACCTCGAGGGAGCTTCCCCGAGGCCGTCATCGAGCCAACTGCGCCTGCTTCAGCGCCTCTTCCGGTCCGGTGAACGGGAAAAGCGCGATGTAGACGATGTCGGGCAGCAGCTCCTGGAGCTCATCTCCGCGGCCGACCAGGATCTGATTTGCAACGAGCACCTGAGCCTGACCATACGCGGTTCGTGTCGCGGCTTTGTTTGGCAGGGCGCCGTCGGCGCCGTCGCCGGCGCCGCGCAGGGCGGCGATCAAGAGGGTCCGGAAACGATCGATCAAGCTTGGATCGACGGCGATCGCCTCGATCACCACCAGCCTTGTGTAGTCGGGGGCGGCGGTCATCAGCGCCAGGGCGGCGGCGATCGCCCGGCGCACGTTCTCGGGGTTGTCGGCGGCATCGGAGTGAGCGGCCCGGCCGACGGCTCTCAGTTCGGCGACAAACCCCTCGACCGCGGCATCGAAGCAGCTGCGCTTGTTGGGGAAGTGTTTGTAGAAGGTCGCCCGCGAGATTCCGGCCCGGCTGACGATGTCGGAAATCGTCGTCGAGGCGTAAGTCTTCTCGGCACAGCTGACGGCAATCGCGTCCAGGATCCGCTGTCTTTTGAAGAGAGTCGCCACTGTTGGCATGTTCTGATCAAGAACATTTTTGTTCATGTCGAGGTGCCGCTTTGTCCCATTGGGAGTGACTTTGCCATATCTGTTGGAAATAGCGGCGAACCAGCAGAGTTCGCCTTTGGAACTGCTATGTTCGCAGAAAGAATTTTCACGTTCGTCTTGACCATGAGTAAGCCCGAGACAGTTCCCAAGCCACGGAAAAAGAAGGCCCTCCCGCGCGGGCCATACGCCCTTCCGCCTGAGGTCGTGGCCAAGGATCAGCGCGAGCGCTTGCTGGCCGCGTTGCCCGAGGCTGTCGCCGAGCATGGCTACGAGGGGACCACCGTCTCCCACATCGTCGAGATCGCCGGCGTTGCCCGCGGCGCCTTCTACAAGCAGTTCGTCGACAAGCGCGACTGCTTTGCGGCGGCCCTGGAGGCGGCGCATGAGCGGTTGCTCGGTGTCCTCACCTTCCCTTGCTACGCCCGCGCCGGCCTGGCACAGAGGGTCGAAGGCTCGCTTGGCGCCTGCCTTGCCTTTCTCGCAGCTGAGCCTGAGCTGGCCCGTCTGCTGACCGTGGAAGCGCCGGCGGCGGGACCCGAGATATCCAAGCGCCATCACGAGTGGATGAACCGCTACGGGGCGCTATTGCGCCGCGCCGCCCTCGGCCAGCCGGAGATCGTGATGCCCCCGGCCGCCTTCGAATCGGTGATCGTCGGCGGCATCGCTTCGGCGATCGCCGAGCAGGTGCTTGAGGGCAGGGCCGAGAAGCTCGAGGACCTGCTGCCGGAGATGACCGCCTACGTGCTTGCCTGTTATCGCTCGCCGACGCCCGAAGACCCGCGAATCGGGCTGGCCCCGGCGGACTTGCCGCAGTCAGAGCAGCCGCCGGCGGCACGGGCGCCGGCTTCCGCATAAGGCATCTCGCCGGTGTCGTGTAGCTCGTGGCGCAGTGAGTTGATCACCGCGCCGGCCATCAGCGCCAGGCTGAGAACGTAGAACCAGAGCAGCGCGATCAGGATGAAGCCCAGGGTCGAGCCAAAGCGCGAGAGGCTGGAGACGTTGGTCAGGTAGAGCGGGAAGAGCTGGTTGGCGATGCCGGCGGTGAGGGTGACGAAGAACGCTCCCGGCCAGACCGCGCGCCAGGGCATGTGCCCTTTCGGCACCGCCCAGAAGATCACCGCGCAGATCGCGAAGGTGATCAGGAAGGCCGCGCCAAAAAGCAGCGCCGTGTCGATCGCCTTGATGTTGGAGAGGCCGAAGGGGAGCCGGTCGGTGCTGGAGACGAGCGCGCTCTCCATCGCCGGCACGAAGATGCTGGCGGCGATGAAGAGGAGGACGACGCCGAGCATCGCGAAGGAGAAGCGCTTCTGCTCGACCCAGCCACGGCACTGGACGTGGTAGATGCGGCAGAAGGCGGTGTCCATCGCCCCCCAGAAGGAGGCGCCGATCCAGAGCGAGCCGGCGAAGGCGGCGATCCCGATCGTGGTCGAGTTGCCCTCGATCCGGTTGAGCACGTCGGTCAGCGTTCCCTGCTCGGTGTTGGGGAAGAGGCGCTGGAGGTCGTTGAGGACGCTGGTCTCGACGCCGCCGATCTTCAGCACCTGGCCGAAGACGAAGAGCACCAGCAGGGCGAAGGGGAAGACCGCGAGCATCAGGTTGTAGGCGACCATCGCCGACAATCCGGTGACGTTCTCGCGGTAGGCGCGCTGCCAGAAGGCGCGCAGCCAAGGTCGGGGATGGCGCATCGATTTGGGCATTGACTTCAGAAACTGAAGCGATTACCATACGAACAAGCGTTTGAGAGATTCCCAACGCACGCCCTCAGGGCCAATCGCAGGACAAGTCTTTACTTCGCGGACCAGCTCTCCGGTCCGCTTTTTCGCGGCTCCGCGACTTTTGGCTCGCGGGGGCATTTCATCTGTAGGACTAAACCATCTAGCGCAAGGGAATGTAGGTACAGCATGCTGGTAGCAGAGCTTCAGGAGCTTGAGGAAGTCAAAGGACTGATCGTACGCGGGCAGCAGCTCGGCGTGCTCACATTCGGCGACGTCGCCGCCGCCGTCTCAGAGGTTGATCTCGACGAGTCCGATGTCGAGGATCTCTACGGCCATCTCGAGAAGTCGGGGATCGAGCTTGTCGAGGACATGGACCCGGCCCAGAAAGCCGCCGCCGACGCGATGCCCGTCGACACCGGCAAAAAAGGTCGCCGCCGCCCGAAACAGGCGCTCGACCTGAAGCCGGACATGACCACCGACTCCTTGCAGCTGTTCCTCAAGGACATCGGCAAGGTGCGCCTGCTGACCGCCGCCGAGGAGGTCGAACTGGCGAAGCGGATCGAGCGCGGAGACCTCGACGCCAAGCAGAAAATGGTCGAGTCCAACCTGCGCCTGGTCGTCTCGATCGCCAAGAATTACCGCAACCAGGGGTTGCCCTTCCTCGACCTGATCCAGGAGGGGACGCTGGGGCTGGTCCGTGCGGCCGAGAAGTTCGACTATCGCAAGGGATTCAAGTTCTCGACCTACGCCACCTGGTGGATTCGCCAGGCGATCGCGCGCGCCCTCGCCGACAAGGCGCGGACGATCCGCATCCCGGTCCACGTCGTTGAGAAGCTGAACAAGATCGGCCGTGCCGAGCGCAAGCTGGTCACCGAGCTGGGCCGCGAGCCGACCCCGGAGGAGATCGCCGAGGTCACCGGGATCGACCCCGAGGAGGTCGACTCGATCAAGCGTTCCGCTCAGGCTCCTGTTTCGCTGGAGAAGCCGGTTGGCGACGAGGAGGAGTCCGAGTTCGGCCAGTTCATTGCCGACGAGAAGGCCGAGTCCCCGTTCGACCGCGCGGCGGACCTGCTGACCAAAGAGGCGCTGAAGGAGGCGCTGGAGAATCTCTCCTACCGCGAGCGCCGCGTTCTTGAGCTGCGCTACGGGCTCGGTGGCGAGCACCCCCGCACGCTGGACGAGGTTGGCCGCACCTTCAACGTCACCCGCGAGCGGATCCGCCAGATCGAGAACCAGAGCCTGAAAAAGCTCCAAAGCCTCGGCGAGGCGCAGAAACTGAGAGAGGTCGCCTAGCCCCTTAGGGGGTTTGCGCGAGGCTCATTAGGCCGCCGATCTGGCGGCCTAATGAGAGCGCGAGCAGTGAGAGGCGATCATGATCGGGCTGTGGCGCTCGCGCCAGCAGCTCGATCACGCCGAGGGCGCTGCCGCCGTCGGTGACCGGGAACCAGAGCCCGGCGCCGAAGCCGGCGGCGTGAGCCGTCGCGGCGCGGCGGAACTCGGCCAGGGGCGAGAGGCTGGGAGCCCAGACCGGCTCCTGGCGCATCCAGACCTGGCCGAGGATGTCGTCGTCAACGTCGAAGGTCGGCAGGCTGTAAAGCGCGGCGACGTCGTTCTCGGGGATGCGATCGCTCGCCCAGACGCCGGCTTGATCTAGGGTGGCCGGCTCGCGCTGGGAGAGCCAGGCGCCGGCCATGTCCCAGTCGAGGCTGTTGCCGAGGCAATCGAGCAGCCCGTCGACCGACTGGCCCGCCCCCTCGTCGCTGAGCAGGCCGGCCATGATCGCCCGGCGGGCGCGCAGGTGCAGGTCGTATCCGGATGTTTTCGGCTCGAGGCCGACCTCGCGCCGCATCTCCATCGCGGCCAGCTGCGAGAGGTCGGTCATCAGTGAGAGCTCGACCTCGCGCCAGCGGCGCGGCAGGCGGTTGACCACGCAGAAGAGGCCGATCACGCGCCAGCCGTCGGCGCGGAGAGGGAAGCAGAGGGCCGACTCGACGCCCGCCGCGGTCAGTGCGGCAAGCTCGCGGCTCTGGTGCTGAGACTGCGTGTTCTCGACGATCAGCGGCTCGCCGTCGACGACGCCGAGGCAGAGGCCGTAGAGGAGGGAGCGCTGGGCCTGCGCGGTCAGCGGCGGCAGATTCACCGAGGTCCGCATCTGCGGCTCCTCGCCGGCGACGATCGAGACGATGAAGGCGGGCAGGTTGAGGCCGTGCCCGGCGACCCTGGTCAGGCGATCGAGCTCGCCTTCGGGGGCGTCTCCCCGCGCCGTGGCCGCGGCGGGCGCCGCCTGGGCCTCGAAAGGCTCGTTTTTGGATCCTGGATCTGTCACTGCTCTGGGGTTATCGACCGTTATCCGCTCTACATGAAGGGACAAGCGTCCACTGGCAAATCCCGTGCTGGGGAGGTTTTCGGCGCGAAGCGGCGCATCCTTCTTTAAAGCCGCTGCCATTACCGCCGATAAAGGTCCACAGATGTTCGAAATCGACACAGCTCTGCGCGCTCTGGTTGAGGCCGGCGGCTCCGACCTGCATATAAAGGTCGCCTCGCCGCCGATCGTGCGCCTGCACGGGGAGCTGCGCGCCCTCGACGGCTACGAGCCGCTCAAGCCGGAGGACACCGAGAAGGCCTTCCACGACATCGCCGAGGTGCGCTCGCTGACCGAGTTCGACGAGGACGGCGAGGCCGACTACTCATACGCGATCCCAAATCTCGCCCGCTTCCGCGTCAACACCTTCAAACAGCGGGGCTCGATCTCGATCGTCTGCCGCGCGATCCCATACGGGATCCGCTCGATCTCCGACCTCGGGCTTCCCGACGTCGTCCGCGAACTGGCTGAGCAGCCGCGCGGCATCGTCCTCGTCACCGGCACCACAGGCTCGGGCAAGTCGACGACCCTGGCGGCGATGATCGACCACATCAACCAGACCCGCTCGCGCCACGTGGTCACGCTTGAGGATCCGATCGAGTTCCTGCACCGCGACAAACGCTCGATCATCAACCAGCGCGAGGTCGGCTCCGACACGAAGAGCTTCGGCCGCGCGATGCGCCGCGTCCTGCGCCAGGACCCCGATGTGATCCTGATCGGCGAGATGCGCGACGAGGAGACGGTTCGGACGGCGCTCTCGGCCGCCGAGACCGGCCACCTCGTGCTCTCCACCGTCCACACTCTCGACGCGACCGAGACGATCAACCGCATCATCGACTTCTTCCCGCCCCACCTGCAGCAGCAGGCGCGGGTAATGCTCTCGACCACCCTGAAGGGCGCGATCGCCCAGCGCCTGGTTCCCGACATCACCGGCAACGATCGGGTCGCCGTCTCCGAGATCCTTGTCGTCACCGGCAGGGTCCAGGACCTGATCCTCAACCCTGACGAGACCGGAAAGATCACCGAGGTGATCGCCGAGGGCGAGTACTACGGGATGCGCACCTTCGACCAGGCCCTGCTCGGCTACGTGATGGAAGGCCGCATCTCCCAGGAGGTGGCGATGGAGACCGCCTCCAGCCCCCACGACTTCAAATTGATGCTTGCCGCCGGGGGCCAGCGGGCCAGCGGCCTCGAGCAGGTCGACAACGAGACGGCGGTGCCGCAGTGAGGGAGAAACTCAACAGCAGCCCGATCGCCCAGGCGGCGATCATCGGCGTTCTCCTGGTTGCCGCTGCGGTCTTCCTCTTGGGTGGCCTGGGAGGCGGCGAAGAAGAAGAAACCGCCGCGGTCCCCCCGGCAAGCGGAACCGAAGTCGCTCCCGCGATCGAAAGCGAAGGCGTTACCGCCACTGCTTCCGCGCCGCTTGCGGCGCCAGGCCCATCCTCCGGCCTCGAAGCCCCGCCGTTGCCGGCGCCGGTCCAGCAGGCCTACGACGCCGGCAAGACCGTCGTCGTCCTGATCGTCCATGACGGTGGAATCGACGATCGCTTCGTCGCCAGGTCGGTGCGCTCGCTCTCAGGGCTCGAAAACGTCGCCGTGTTCGTCGTCCCGGACAAGCAGGTCTCTCGCTACGCGGCGCTGACCCTGGGCGTCTCGATGGACCGGACCCCGGCCCTAATCGTGATGCGGCCGAAGGGCCTCAGCGACGGCAAGCAGGAAGCGTCGGTCAGCTACGGCTACCAGAGCGCCCAGGCGATTACACAGGCTGTGACCGACGCCGAATACAACGGCCCCGAAGTGACCTACTACCCGAACTGAACGACCAGATGAGCCCCGAACAGCACCCAAGCCACCTGCGCCCGGTTCCCGCCGCCGGGGGATCGACCGCGCCCGCGCTCGACAGCCAGCCGCCCACGGGGACGCCGGGCCTGACGCCCCCGGTGCGCCGGGGCCATTCGCGCGGCTTCATCACCGACGTCCTGGCCGAGCTCGGCTACGCCACCCCCGAACGGGTTCAGCAGGCGATCGACGAGGCGCGCACGGTCGGCCGCTCACCCGAGTCGCTGCTTCTGGAGCATGGCGCGATCAGCAGCGACCAGCTCTCGCGGGCGATCGCTGAGCGCTACGGCCTCGACCACGTCGACCTCTCGATCTACCACGTCGACATGGCCGCCGCCGCCCTCTTCCCGGTCAGCATGGCCCGCCGCTACAAGGCGATCCCGGTCGGCTTCGTCAACCAGCAGACGCTGCTGGTCGCGGCCGTCGACCCCGCCAACGTGCTGGCCGTCGACGACATCCAGATCGCGACCGGGCTTGACTGTCAGATCGCGGTCGCGGCCGAGGATGACGTCGAGGCGCTGCTCGGACGCTTGGGCACGATGCAGAACGCCGCCGCCGAGGCGATCATCGAGGACGAGCAGGAGCAGGCGGAAGAGCAGGAGAGCCTGGCCGCGGTCAGCGAGCTGCAGGCCAGCGCCGAGGACGCGCCGGTGATCAAGCTCGTCTACAGCATCCTCAGCCAGGCGGTTGGCGAGGGCGCCTCCGACATCCACCTTGAGCCCGAAGAGGGCGAGCTGCGGATCCGCTTCCGCATCGACGGCATCCTCAAAGAGGCGGCGCACGTGCCAAAACGGATGATCAGCGCCGTGATCTCGCGGATCAAGATCATGGGCGAGATGGACATCGCCGAGAAGCGGATCCCCCAGGACGGCCGCGTCGGCGTCAGCGTCGAGGGCCGCCGCATCGACCTCCGCGTGACCACGCTGCCGACCCAGCGGGGGGAGGGGGCGACGATCCGGATCCTCGACGAGGGCAATGCCCAGCGCACGCTCGACGACCTCGGCATGGACGGGATCGCCCGCAGCCGCTTCGAACACGCCTTCACCAAGTCCTATGGCGCCGTCCTCGTCACCGGCCCGACCGGCTCGGGCAAGTCGACGACCCTTTACGCGGCGCTCAAGGAGCTGAACAAAGTCGAGAAAAAGATCATCACGGTCGAGGACCCGGTCGAGTTCCGGATCCCGGGCATCAACCAGATCGGCGTCAACCGCAAGGCTGGGCTCGACTTCGCCCGCGGCCTGCGCTCGATCCTGCGCGCCGATCCAGACATCGTGATGGTCGGCGAGATCCGCGACGCCGAGACCGCCCGGATCGCGATCGAGGCGGCGCTGACCGGCCACATGATGCTGAGCACGCTGCACACCAACGACGCCCCGGGCGCGATCGCCCGCCTGACCGAGATGGGCATCGAGACCTTCCTCACCGCCTCCGCGGTCGACTGCGTGGTCGCCCAGCGCCTCGCCCGCAAACTCTGCTCGAACTGCAAGCGCCGGGTGATCATCCCCGCCGCCGCCCTGGCCGAGGCCGGGATCAAGTCCGGCGCCGACATGGAGGCCTACGAGGCCGTCGGCTGCGGCCGCTGCGGCAACAGCGGCTACCGCGGCCGGGTCGGCGTCTACTCGGTGATGGGGCTCAGCCCGCGGCTGAAAGAGATGACCGTCAACCGCTCGCCCGAGCCAGAGATCGCCGCCGTCGCCCGAGAGGAGGGGATGCTGACCCTGCGTGAGGACGGCGTCGCCAAAGTCCGGGCCGGCCTCACCAGCCTCGAGGAGGTGCTCCGTGTCACCGCGTGATTTCGATTTCGCCGACGTCCTCACCCAGATGGTTGCGGCGGGCGCCTCCGATGTCCATCTCAGCGCCGGCTTCCCGCCCGCGATCCGCGACAAGGGTCGGATTGTGCCGCTCGAGGGCTTCAACAAAGTCACTCCGCAGCAGACGCGCGAGGTGATCTACAGCATCCTCAACGACGATCAGCGCAAACGCTTCGAGAACAACCAGCAGCTCGACTTCGCCTACGCGATCCCCAACGTCGCCCGCTTCCGCGTCAACTGCTTCATGCAGCGCGGCTCGGTCAGCGCCGCCTTCCGCCTGGTCCCGCACGAGGTGCCGTCGCTGGACTCGCTCGGCGTCCCCCAGGTGCTGCGCGAGCTGACCAAGAAACCGCGTGGCTTCGTCCTCGTCACCGGCCCGACCGGATCGGGCAAGTCGACGACCCTGGCGGCGATGATCGACGTGATCAACACCGAGCGCGAGGACCACATCCTCACGATTGAGGATCCGATCGAGTTCCTGCACCGCCACAAACACTCGATCGTCAACCAGCGCGAGGTCGGCACCGACGCCCCCGACTTCGCCCTTGGCCTGCGTGCTGCCCTGCGCCAGGATCCCGATGTGATCCTGGTCGGCGAGATGCGCGACCTGGAGACGATCTCGACGGCGCTGACCGCGGCCGAGACCGGCCACCTCGTCTTCGCCACCCTGCACACCCAGTCGACCTCGCAGACCGTCGACCGGATCATCGACGTCTTCCCCCCGACCCAGCAGCAGCAGGTCCGCACCCAGCTCTCGATCGCGCTGCAGGGGATCGTCACCCAGCAGCTGCTGCCGACCTCGGATGGGCGCGGGCGAGTGGTGGCCACCGAGGTTCTGATCCCGACCCCGGCGATCCGCAACCTGATCCGCGAAGGCAAGACCCACCAGATCTATGCCGCGCTGCAGACCTCAGGCGCGGTCGGCATGCAGACGATGGACGCCGACCTCGCCCGCCTGGTGCGCGAAGGCAGGATCACCCGCAAGCTCGCCGAACAGCGCGCCGCGGTGCCGGAGGAGCTGAGCCGGCTGCTTGGCGCAGGGCCGATCGGCGCCCCCTACGGCGACGGCTCGGCCGCGCCGTCGCCGATGTACACGCCGAGGGCATAGGCGAGATGGCCGCGGCGACCATATTTTCCTTCCGCGCGATGGATGTCGCCGGCATCGCCTCCTCGGGCGAGCTCGAAGCGGAGTCGAAGGGGCAGGTCTCCGAGCAGCTGCGCCGCCGCGGCCTGATCGTCCTCGATGTCGAGGAGAAGCACGAGCCGTTCAAAATCGAGGACTTCTTCCGCCGCTTCAAAAGCGTCGACATGCGGGAGCTGGCGATCTTCACCCGCCAGTTCGCGACCCTGGTCGCCTCCGGGATGCCGATGCTGCGCACCCTGCACACCCTGGAGGAGCAGACTCAGGACGAGGAGATCAGCGACGCCGTCGCCGGCATCCGCGCCGACGTCGAGGCCGGCAGCTCGCTTGAGCAGGCGATGGAGCACTACCCAAGGGTCTTCGACCGCCTCTTCCGCGCGATGGTCCGCTCCGGCGAGCAGTCGGGCCGGCTGGAGGAGGCGCTCGACCGGATCGCCTTCCAGGTCGAGAAGTCCGACAAACTCCGCCGCCAGGTCAAATCGGCCCTGATGTATCCCGCGCTTGTCTTCAGCGTCGCGATGGTCGTCCTGGTCGCAGTTGTCGTCTTCATCATCCCCGTCTTCGTCGGCATCTTCAAAGAACTCGCGGCCGAACACCCGGAAGAAAGCTCGGCGCTGCCGCTGCCGACCCAGATCTGCGTCACCGCCTCCAACGCGCTGACCAACTACTGGTTCCTGATCATCCCTGGCATCGCGATCCTCTTCTTCACGTTCTTCAAGCTGAAGAAGACCGAACGCGGCCACGACCTCTGGGATCGGTTCAAACTGCGCCTCCCGTTCAAAATCGGCGACGTGATCCAGAAGGTGGCGCTGGCGCGCTGGTCGCGGACCTTCGCCGGCTCGGTCTCTTCGGGCGTGCCGATGCTGCAGTCGATCAAACTGACGGGCGAAACCTCAGGCAACGTCGTCGTCGAAAAGGCGATGGACGATGTCTACGCCTCGGTCAAGCGCGGCGGCACCCTGGCCGGCCCGATCGAGGCCAACCCGATCTTCCCGCCGATGGTCGGCCACATGATCGCCGTCGGCGAGGAAACCGGGCAGCTCGAGCACATGATGGCCAAGGTCGCTGATTTCTATGAGGCCGAGGTCGACGCCAAGGTCGCCGCCCTCACCGCCCTGATCGAGCCGATCATGATCGTCTTCGTCGGCAGCATCGTCGGCTTCATCGTGATCGCGATGTACCTGCCGCTGTTCGATCTCTACGAAAAGATCCGCTGAGCCGATGCCGCTCGCACGGCGCTGCTTCCCCTTTGCCGCGGTCGCCGCGGTCAGCGTCTGGCTCGCTTTCGCCAACACCTTCACCGGCGACTACGGCAAAGACGCCGGGCCCGTGGTTCGCGCCCTCACCGAGGGGGACATCTCACGCTTCCTCTCCGACCATCGCCTGGTCGGCCCGTTCGCGATCCTCTTGCAGGCGCCCTTCGCGGCACTCGGCAACGGGAGTCGTGTCAGCAATTACCAGTGGGCATGCATCCCCTGCCTGCTGGCGGTTGGCCTGCTCGGCATCTATCTGGCCGCGGCCGCTCGCCGCCGTGGGGTCTCGCGGGTCTCTGGCTTTGTCATCGCCACCCTTTGCCTGGTCAACCCGCTGACCTTCTACGCCCTGCAGACCGGCCATCCCGAGGAGCTGCTGACCGCTGCCCTTTGCGTCGCCGCGGTGGCCGTTGCCGCCCGCGGGCAGGCCTGGCGCGCGGCCATCCTCCTCGGCCTCGCCCTTGTCTCCAAGCAGTGGGCTGTGATCGCGGTGCTGCCGGTGCTGATGGCGCTGCCGGCTCTGCGGCTTCGCGTTGCCCTGGGGGCGGCGGCGGTCGCTCTCGCCTTCACCCTGCCGGGCGTCATTGCCGACCCGGGCGCCTTCTCCAAGCTTCAGGGCACGGTCACCTTCATGAAGAGCGAGATCCAGCCGATGAGCATTTGGTTCCCGACGGCCGACACCACCCAGAATGTGACGATCGGTTCGACCCATCTGACCGCGCACGTCCGCGAGGCGCCGCCCGTCGTTGGCCGCTACTCGCACCCGCTGGTCATTCTCGTCGCCCTCGGGCTGCCGCTCGCTCTCGCGCTCCGGCGCCGGCGCTTTTCGCTTTCTGGCACTGACGCGATGGCTTTATTGGCGCTGCTTGCCCTGCTGCGCTGCGCGCTCGATCCCGTTGATGTCCTCTATTACCATGAGCCTCTGCTGCTGGCGTTGATCGGCTGGGACGCCCTCGCGGCGCGTGACCTCCCATGGCGAGGGCTCGCCGCCACGCTCGCCGCGGCGCTCTTCTGGCTCTGGTCGAATCACGTCGCCGACCCCTCGGCCCTCAACCTCGCCTACATCGCCGTGGCGGCCGGCGCCGCGATCGCGATCGCGGCATTTCTCTTCCGCCGGGCGGGGTCCCCGCGCAAGGCTGATTCTTTCGGCGGGACGCTGCTGGACATTCGTACGGCAGCGCTTCCCTGGTAGTGACGGAAATCGTGAAAATGCGTCCCCAATTTTAGGGACGCAAGAGCCAGTTTTCGGCTATTTCATGCGAAAAATGGGGCTTTCTTAGAAATCTCGCCGCCGGGCCTAAAGCGATTGAGGGGACTGCCGATAAGCCGCGTGTAGTCAACTAATTGCCAGTGTCTCGGAGCCCCAAGCAAAGCCCGGGCAATGGCGCAAACGATAGGTCCAATTAGGAGGTACCTATGTTGCTCCAGAATCTCCGGGCACGTATTGGAGCCCGGCTCAGCGGTAACAGTGAGGGCGGCTTCACGCTGATCGAGCTTCTCGTCGTGATGCTGATCCTCGGAATCCTCGCCGCGATCGCGTTGCCCGCCTTCTTCAACCAGAAGAACAAGGCAAACGACGCCAAGGCGAAGGAGACCGCCCACTCGTCCCAGGTCGCGCTTGAGACCTACGCCACCGACAACAGCGGTTCCTACTCAGGCGCCACGGTTGCCGGCCTGCAGACCATCGAGCCGACCCTGCCCGGCGCCCCGACCACGGGCAAAGAAGGGATCGCGCTGAGCGAACTCGCGTCCAACGCCTACAAAATCACGGTCACGGCCGGCACCACGGGGAACACCTTCTCCATCGTGCGAGCCTCGACCGGGGCGATCTCCTATCCCTGCACGGGGACCGGCGGTTGCAGCGGCGGCACCTGGGGAGGCTAGCCCTCTCTTAGTCGCCAGCCTGGCCTAGCCAGGTGTGAGTTTCGCCGAGGGGCGGGCCTTGTGCCCGCCCCTCGTGCGTTCGTCCAGGGATGCGTGAAATGGCTCAGGAGAGCGGAATCAGGTCCGATCTATAAGAGATGACCTCGCTCTGCAGGGCACGCACTCCCAAGCACGCCTGGCTGGTCGCCTCACTCTGGCTGGTGCTTGCGGTCTTTCTGCCATCGTCGGCACAGGCTGAACCGCCGCTGGTCCCGGCCCTTACTGGCTCGAATCCGGGCTCTCCCGGGGCGTCGGACACGCCGCGCATCACCGGGCTGTCCGATGGGCTGATCACCTCGGTCGTGCACTGGCCATCGGCAGCGGGCAAGGGCGCCGTTGCCGCGAAAACCAATCCGGGCAACACGATCACGATTTACACGGACTCGAACTGCACCGGCGCGATCAGTGGAATTGGGAATGCCGCGGAACTCGAAGGCGCCGGCATCGAAGTGTCGCCTGTCGCCCACGATGCGATCACAACCTTCTACGCCACCCAGGGCGATGGGGTCGAAACCTCCCCCTGCTCTTCTGGCTTCAGCTACAGGCAGGCGACGGCAGCCCCCGGCGTGCCATTGCTCGAATCGGTGACCCCGTCCTCGCCCGCGGACGAGAACACGCCGCGTCTGATTGGAAGCGCCGAAGCCGAATCGATGGTCAGGATCTACACCGACTCCAGCTGTCTGGGGCCTCCGGTGGGGGCGGGCTCCGCGCATGTTTTCGGGGCGGCGGGCATCCCGGTCTCGGTTGCCGACAACACGACCACGACTTTCTACGCGACTGCTTCGTGGGCCGGTTTTGAGTCCACCTGCTCCCTGTCTTCGATCACCTATCAGGAGTATTCGCCGCCCCCTAAAGAAGAACCTCCGGCGCCCACGGAAGAAGAAGCCGTCGTGCCGCCGGTCGATCGTCCGGCCGCTCCGCCCGGCGCCGGCGCCTTGCCGGCGCCCCATCTGCGGGTGCTGCCCGCGGCGCGCGCCAATGACAACACGCCGCTCGTAACCGGGACCGCGCCGGGGGCGGCCGTGGTGAAGATCTACGACAACGCCGCCTGCGCTGGGGCCGCGCTGGCAAAAGGAAGCGCGGCTCAGTTTGCGGCGGGGCTGGCGGTCTCGGTTCCGGACAACTCGACCAACCATTTCTACGGCGTTGCTTTCAACGGCGTCGGCGAGCCCTCGTCCTGCTCCCCCTCCCCGGTGGACTATGTCGAGGACTCGATCGCCCCGCTGACGCGGATCACGCTGGGGCCCGGGGCCAAGACGCGGACCCGCGCGCCTGTGTTCCGCTTTACCGACGTCACAGAAGAGGCGGGCACGAGCTTTTTCTGCAAAATCGACCGCCGCCAGTGGAAGGCATGCCAGACCCCATGGCACATGCCAAAGCTTGGCCGCGCGCTTCACCTCGTCAGCGTCAAAGCGATTGACGCGGCGGGCAATGTCGAGAAGGCTGGTGTGAAGCGGCGGTTCCGGGTCGTCTCGCGCCCAGCTCGCTGACTTCGGCTTCGAGACTTTTCGTGCAGGTCAAAAGTCTGGCCTGCCGTCGCCGATGCCTTCTGCGTGAAACGTCCAATTTCAGGAGGAGTCAACGATGTTGTGGAATTTGCGTAGGCGGGCCTGCTCTCGTCTCAAGCGGGACGGCCAGGCCGGCTTCACGCTGATCGAGCTGCTGGTCGTGATGCTGATCCTTGGGGTCCTCGCCTCAATCGCCCTGCCCGCCTTCTTCAACCAGAAGAACAAGGCAAACGACGCCAAGGCGAAGGAGACCGCCCACTCGGCCCAGGTGGCGGTGGAGACCTATGCCACAGCTAACAGTGGCTCCTACACAGGCGCCACGGTTGCCGGCCTGCAGACCATCGAGCCGACCCTGCCCGGCGCCCCGACCACGGGCAAAGAAGGAGTCGCGCTGCCTGAAATCGCGTCCAACGCCTACAAAATCACGGTCACGGCCGGCACCACGGGGAACACCTTCTCCATCGTGCGAGCCTCGACCGGGGCGATCTCCTATCCCTGCACGGGGACCGGCGGTTGCAGCGGCGGCGTCTGGGGGGGCTAGCCCTCTCCGGCTCGCGGTCTTCGGATACAACTCCAGCAATGCTCGCCGTCGCTGTGATCGCGTTTCTCGGGGGGTTGATCGCCGGCAGCTTCGTCACCGCGGTCGCCCATCGCGTCCCGCGGGGGCTCTCGATCGTCGGTCCCCGCTCACAGTGCCCATCGTGTGGGCAGCAGATCGCCGCCTACGACAACGTGCCCGTGTTCTCCTGGCTCCTGCTGCGTGGCCGGGCCCGGTGCTGTGGCGCGGCGATCTCCCCTCGGTACCCGTTGACCGAGCTGATCGTCGGCTTGCTCTTCGCCGCCACCGTGCTCGTCCACCGGGATGATCCGGCCGAAGCCGCGATCGGCCTCGTTTTTGTGACGATGCTGGCGGCGGTCACCCTTGCCGATCTCGAGCAGCGAATCATCCCTAACAAGATCCTGATCGTGGGCGCGGTCGCCTGCGTCGCGATCGTTCTAGCGGCCGAGCCAGGCACGATGCCGGAGCGATTGTTAGCGGCCGCGGCGGCAGGCGGCGTGTTCTTCCTGGCTGCGCTCGCATACCCGGGGGGGATGGGCCTCGGCGACGTCAAGCTGGCGGCAACGATGGGGTTGTTCCTCGGCAGCGCTGTCGCCCCGGCGATCCTGATCGCCCTCCTGACGGGGAGCGTCGTCGGCGTGATGCTGCTGGTTCGCCACGGCGCCGAAGCACGCAAGATGGCGATTCCTTTCGGTCCCTTCCTCGCTATCGGCGGCGTCGCTGGGATGCTCGCCGGCAGCCAGCTGATCGATCTCTATCTGGGTTAGCCGGACTGGGATGCGCCGAGCTTGGCGCGCTGGGGATGCTTGCTGACGATCTTTTCGATCTTCAGCACTTCGATCCGGTAGGTGCGGCCCTGGCCACCGTAGACAAAGGTCTCGGGCAGCCCGGGTTCCATCGCCAGCAGCTGGCAGGTTTCCGATCCAATTACGCAGAGCGCGTCGCCGAATACCGACTGCACGTCGGAGGAGACGAGCATCATCGCCTTCTTGGCGTCGGCGCTGACTCCCATGAAGACGATCGCCGGCGTCTGGCGGCCGGGGAGCATCGTCAGCTCGGGGAGGTTGCGGCGGACCACGGCGGTGCTTTCGCCTTCGGGCGAGGCGGCGACGGTGACGATGCGGGCGTCGATCTCATAGGAGGCGAACTTGGTCTCCGTCCGCACCACGGTCGAAGTGTTTTCGCCGCTCGGGTTGGCGCTCCCGCCTCCGCTGACTTCGGTGCTCGTGACTTCGACGCCGGTCACTTCCGCGCCGCCGGCTTCGCCGCTCGATTCGACAATTTCGCTGGACGGGCTGGTTTCGGCCGGCGAGGCAGGCGGGGCGGTGAAGTGCTGCTTGAAGGGGTCGGTGGCCTGCAGGTCGCTGAGCCGCCGCTTGTAGTCGCGCAGGCCCGGGGTTGCCTGGGCGACGATGATGCCGTGGCCATCGGCTGAAGGGCTGAGGGCGGCGAGGCCTTCGGCGGAGAGGCCGGCGGCCGGCGATTCGTCAGCTGACTTTGAGAGCACGATCGGCACCGCCACGATCGCCACTCCAAGCACAGCCACAAGCGGCAGCAGCCGGCGCTCTTTGAGGTCGTAGAAAAGGTCGGAGAGGAAGCCGGGGGCCTTCACCTTTGGCAACCTGACCTCGGGGCCGCCCAGCCTGCTCATCGTGCTTCTTCGCTCGGGGCCGGGGCTTCGGTCGCCGGGGCTTCGGGGGCGGGGGTTTCAGCGGTCGCGCCGGCCGTCACTCCCTGGCCGGGTGGGACCAGGTACGTGGTCACGGCAAAGGTCGCTTCGAGGTTCGGGAAGCCACTGTTGGCGGCGTTGAGGGCAAAGCCGTCGAGCGTGATCAGGCGGCCGTCGACCTCGACCTTGGCGTTGCTGGTGTGCACCAGCGCGTCGATTCCCTTGATGAAGTCGGCGACGTGGGAGAAGCTGCCGGTGAAGATGAGGTCATAGGGCATGACGCCGAGTCCCGCGGGGCCAATCGTGGCGCCAAGCGGCAGCAGCGAGGCCGCGACCTCGGTCGGAGGGGCGGGCGCGCCCGGCGCGGAAGGTGTTGCGGCCGTCGTTTCGACCGGTGCCACTTCTCCGCCCCCGGCGCTGGAGAGCTGAATGCTCTCGAACCTCACGTCGGCGTCGCGCGCGATCTGGTTCACCTCGACCAGCAGCGACGAGGTGTCGTCGGCGGCTGGAACTGCCTTGCCCAGCACGACAAGCTGTTTGTAGTCGCTGGGGAATTTGCGCTGGGCGTCGACGGCTTCGGCGATTTCCGCCTGGCTCTGCGCCAAAGCCGCCTGCTGCTGTTCTATTTCGGCGCTGAGGTCGCTTGCCTGTTCCCGCTTGGGGCTCAGGGCCAGCACCCAGAACGCGGCGCCGACGAGGACGACGAGGAGGATGGCCGGAATCAAGCGGGTGGAGGGGCTCACGTCAGCCTTCTTCCGGCGTGGTTGGGGTGGTCGCGGTAGCCGCCGGCGCGGCCGCTTCGGTTTCCGCCGAGGGTGGCGTCGGAGCCGCGTCGAAGGCGGCGACGAGCTTGAATTCGGCGATGAACTGACGGGTCTGGCAGCCAGTAGACGCCGAGGTCGCGGTGGGTTCGGTGTTGCTTGCTTCTTCTCCGCTCGCTTCGGGGGGCAGTTTGGAATATTCGACTCCCACCCTGGTCACGCCATCGATGCCCTTGAGGTCTGAGACGAAGCCGGCGACGGCGTCCTGGCCGTTGGCGCAGCCGACTATTTCCAGCGCCGGCCCCGGAACCCCGGCGCGCAGGGCGAGCCCGGCGCTGCCGGCCACCGAGACCCCGGTGCTGGCGGTTCCGGTCAGGTTGGTCAGCCAGATGTCGTCGGGCAGGATCAGGGCGAGTTCGCGCATCACCCGCTCCCAGTCGAAGCGGCTGTTGGCGAGGGTGGTGACCGTGCTCACGCGCTGGTCGCTGACCGTGTGAAACTGGGTGTAGGCGCTGAGTCGTGAGGCCTGCGCTTCCGCCGCTGAGTTTTCGGCTTTCAGGGTCGTGACTTCGGCCTTGCGTTCGGAGATCTGGTTGTTGGTCACGACCAGCAGGGTGACGCCGGCCAGCAGGGCGACGAGGGCGGCGACCACGATGTAGGCGAGTGGGCCGCCGCGCATCGGCGCCCGCGCATCGGCGCGCTCTTTGGCTGGGATCAGGTTTACGGGGCGCATGGCTGTCTACTCGTCGAGGGCGAGGCCAAAAGGAAGGGTGAGGCGCGCGGCGGACGCATCGTCGAGTTCGGCCAGGGCCTGGGGGCGGCCGATCGAGAACGGCAGGCCGAGGGCGGCTTCCATCTGGCTCACCAGGCCGGGAACGGCGCTGCCAGGGCCACAGAGCACGACCTGCTGGACTGGGACCATGCCCTCCTGGGCGCCGTAGAAGTCGAGCGAGAGGCGAAGCTCGTCGCGGAGCGAGGAGGCGCCGCTCTCCAGGGCGGCCCGGGCCTCGGCGACGATGGCGGGGTCTCCCTCTATGCCCTCCACGGGCTGCGCCAAGCCGACATGGTTGACCCACATTCGCGCGTGCTCGGAGGTGAGGCCGGCCGAGGCGGTGAGGCTGGCGATCACATCCTCGAGGCCGAAGGGCGCGACGCGGGTGAAAAGGCAGGAGCGGTCTCTGGCGACGGCAAGGTTGGTGATGTCGCCGACATTGCAGTAGAGCGTCGCCAGCGGTCCCTGCTGCTCCTCTTCAGCCTGTGTCGGCTTCCCCTGGCCGGCCAGCGCCCGGATCATGCCGAAGGCAGAGAGGTCGACCCCGATCGGATCCAGGCCGGCGGCGTGGAGCGGGGCGAGGGAGGCGGTGATCATGTCGTGCCGAGCCGCGACGACGACCACGTCGATCTGGGCGGGAGCGTCGTCGCTGGGCGGTGTGCCGCCGATAACGCGGTGGTCGATGACCGCCTGGTCGATCGGCATCGGGATCTGCTCCTGGGCCTGGAACTTGATCGCGGCGTCAAGCTCTTTCGGGTCGTCGATCGCCGGCAGCCTCATCGTCCTGACGACGACCCGCTGGTTCGCGATCCCCAGCCGCACCCGCTTGCTCAGCTTGTTGTCGGCGAAGAGCGACTTCAGCGCCTCGGTCAGGGCCGCCGGGTTTGTCACCTCGCCGTCCTGGAAGACCTCCGGAGGGAGGGGGGCGATCGCCGTCGACATCAACTCGGGGGCGCCGCCCGAGCGGACTTCGGCAGCGGCGACGCTGCCGGTCTCGATCTCAAGGCCGACGAGCGTGTCCTCCTTCTTCCGGGTGAGCTGAATCATCTAACCCAATGAGATTCAGGAGCGCGCGGCCGTCTCCTGCTGCTCAGCCGAGCGTCTCCCTGCCGATCACCCAGTTCGAAGTGACCGGTTCGATGAAGCTGGGCGGCGCGAGATAGCGCAGGCGGTCGTCGTAGACGTAGTTCTTGAGGAAGCCGTGCGAGCCCTTGCCAACCGTGCCGCGGAAGTTCTGGATGATCGCCCCTTCGATGTTGAGGGTTCCCATGCTGTCGCCGCAGTCGTAGTGGTCGACGATGAAGGAATGGTTGATCGCGAGGATCGCCGCATCTATTTCCGGGTTGGTCAGCGTGCCGGCGCCGTTCTCGCCTTCGCTGCAGTCGTCGGCGCTTTCCTCGGCTGTGGTCGTCGTGCAGGTTGGCGTCCCCGATGCTGCGGGGCAGAACGGGTGGTAGATGCGGACGAAGTTGTTGGCGATCAGCCCCAGCATGCCTTCGCCTGACCTGATCAGGTTGCCGTTGATGATGATGTCGTTCTCGGCGGCAATCGTCAGCTTCCCGGAGTAGTTGCCGCTGACGTAGACGTTGCCGCAGCCCGAGGTCGTCGGGTAGGTGGCGTTGAAGGGGGAGTAGGCGCCCGAGCATGAGCTGTTGGCCACGTAGACGACGCCGTTGGACGGGATCGGCCCTGAGTATTTCCCGGTGCAGGTGCTGCCGGTGCCGACGGTCATCGAGGTGCCGCTGAGGCAGATCCGCACCTGGCCCGTGTATTTGAAGGTCGACTGGGCGATTGTCGCGAGCTGGGCGTTGGTGGCCGGCGGTTTCAGGATCGGCGCGTTGGTGACGAAGGTGCCGACGAAGGTGGGATTGCCGCCTGATCCGTGCCAGCCAGGCGCCGAGGCGCCGACTTCGATCATGTCCTGGCTGTTGCGGCCGAAGGAAGGGCTGCCGCTGATCAGGAACGAGTCGTTGGTGTGCACCGGGCCTTCAAGCGTGTCGCCGGTGATGAAGGCGATTTCGGTGCAGTAGCTGTTGGTCCCGGGGATCTTTTTGTTGGCTCGGCCCTGTTCCCAGGTGAGCGTGCACTGTTCGTAGGCGCCGGTCAGCGCCGCCGATGGATTGGCAAATCCATAGGTCACGGGATCCATCGTCTCAAGCTGGGTGAAGTAGACGTAATCGAGAAAGCTGGGGGGTTTGAACGTCGCGACGATCGAGGTCTTTGTTTTCCCCGAGAAGCCGGTTGAGCGAATTCGGAACGATCCTGGCAGCGACCCACTCGACTCCAGCATGCTGGTAGTCGGATTCGCCGTGCTGCACGTCGTGTAGGTGCTCTGGCTGGTTGAGGGCAGCAGTTCAATCGCGTATTCCGCCCCGGTGCTCCCAGGCACTTTCCGCCGCTTTGCGGTCGAGCCCTGCTGGTTGACGGCGTTTGGTTCAGGCACGCCGGTGCATTTGGCCCAGTAGCTGTTGCTGGCGTTGAGATGGAAGGCGTAGTCGTCGACGCCCGCCTTGGCCGCCTCAAAGGCGAGCTTGTGGTCATAGTCGTTGCGAGTCAGCTGCGTGTCCCCGTTGACCGCGGCGACGGCGACCACCGCGAGCAGCATGATCAGGGCCATCGCGAGCATGGTCGCGATCATCGTGAAGCCTGCCTCCGGATGTCGCTGCGTCACTGGCATGGCGAGTTGCTGGAGCTGGCGGCGTAGGAGGGCGCGGTCAGTCGCAGCAGGGCGGAGTTCTGGATTTCGGTCGGGGCCTTGGCGTCGACGATCGGCGTGTTGACCGGAGCGGCTTTGAAGGCAACGGAGACCTTGATCGTTTTCGTCGAGTTCGCGCTGAGAGAGGGGGAGCTGGCGAACGGGGTTGCCGACACCTGTCCTTCCGAGTAGCCGTAATAGCGGAAGAGGGGGACGCCGGCCGAGATCTGGCTGATGTTGGTCATCAGCTGAGTTGTTGCAAATGCGCTGGTCGCGAAGGTCCATTTCGGCGCCGCGCCCCCGGTTGCCGCGTAGTCCGACTGGGTGAGGGTGGTGCCGACCAAGCTGATCCTGCTTTCGATCGGCGTCGGGGCCACGGCGGCGCCGGTCTGGTGCCAGAAGGCAAGTGTCGTCGCCGTGCTCGTGCCCTGGACCGGCGCGAGCAGGGGCGCGACGCAGGCTGAGTGAAGCTCATCCATGATTTTGGACATCGCCAGGCGGGCATTCTGGTTCGCGTGCACGTGGCTGGTGATGCGGTCGCTCTCGCGCAGGGTGACGATCACCGCCATCGTCACTCCAAACATCACGACCACGCCGGCCGCGGTCGCGACGAGGAGCTCGACCAGGGTCATGCCGCGCTCGTCGTCGCGGAGAGCATGAAGGCGGCTCATGGGCACTGGCCGCTTTCAGAGGCAATTGTCCCCGACCCCGAGGCTGAGCCGAGGTAGAAATTGATCGTCGTCCCACTGGTCAGGTTTTTGACTTCGACGTTTTCGATGCGCTGACGCCGCCCGCCCGTGGTCGCCCCGCCGGTGATGGTGTCGGCGCACACGTCGTACCTGCTCCACGGCAGGCCGGGGTCGGGGAGGTTGCCGGAGGAGTTGGTCGTGGCGCGCCTGGTCACCGGGGTCCCGGTTTCGGGGCAATAGTCGTCGCGGATCCAAACGTCGGCGCCGTTGTAGGCCGATTCGGGGTTGGAGCTGTTTCTGCCAGTCCAGACCTTGAGGTTGAGCGCGGGGAGCTGGAGCGTCGCCGTAGCCGCCGTGCCGTTGACGGGCACGGAGACGTTCGCCAGCGCCGGGGCCGCTGCTGCCGGGGGCGGTTCGACGCCCGTGGGGTTGGGGTTATCCCCTTCGCAAGAGCCCGCGTAGACCGCGTAGGTTGACGTGAAGGGGAAAAGCGACGTCGCGGTGATCCCGGTCTGCCTGGTGCCACCAGGCGTCCCGAAGACCTTGGCCGAACTCATGTTGGAATTGAAGACGTAGATCGAGTCGGCTGTGCCGGCGTTGAAGGTGCCGCTGCTGCCGACCCGGTATTTGAACGCGACCGGCGCCGAGCCGGCCTTGTCGAACTGGAGCACGTAGTTGGTCGTGCTGCCAGCAGCCGCGCTGACGGTTTCAGCCTGGGGGGCGTTGCCGTCTTTTTCGACGTAGCCCGCGCCTGGAGACGGGGTCACGGTGTAGTCGCCGGCGGGCTGGTCATAGAAGATCGCGCAGCCGCTTGAGTCGGTGTTTGACGCGAGGGTGGCGGGCCCGGTGAGGGTGAGGGGGACCGCCGGAAGGGGAAGCCCCGCGGCGTTGATCGTCGTTATCGAGAGGTTGCCGTGGGTCGGGTCGAGCGATCCACTGACCGGAGAGACGATGCTCTCGATGTTGACCGGGGGGCGCGACCCCCGGCTCGGCCAGGTCACCGTCGTGCTGATCCGGACGTAGTCGACCGAGGCGCTGCCGGAGCTGCATGTGGGCGCTTCGCCGGTGCTGTCGTTGACGAACTTCGCGGTCGAGGTGACTTTGTAGATCGTGCCGTTGAGCGGGACTTCTCGTTCTTTTTCGACGAAGCCGTTGAGGCTCGGGATCCGCATCGCCCGCAGCCGGGCCTGATCTTCCTGTGCGATCGCGTATGCCTGGGAGCGGTGGCGCTCCTCGGCTGACGCCCGCCCGGTCGCGTTGAGCAGGGCGATCACGCCACCGGTGATCATCACCGCGATCATGGCGCTGACCACCACCTCGATCAGGGCAAACCCTGCCTGGCCAGGCGGCGTTGCTGGTCCTCGCGTATGCGTCATCGGTAGTTCATCGGATCGTTGGCGCTTTGGCTTTAGCTCTGCGATGCGCGGAAATCCCGGCGCAATGGGAAGTTGGCCATTGCTTCAGTAAGTGAAGCCATGGCGCTACACTTGCTGAAGGAGCTTCGATCTCCGTGCCTAAACCCTTCTTTCGCTTATGAGTGCACTCAGCAACTCTCAATGTCCCGTCTGCCGGACCGCCGAGGTGGTCTGCGGCAAGTGGACCCTCCTCGTCATCCGCGACCTCGCCAACGGCGCCAGCCGCTTCTGTGAGCTTGAGCGCTCGCTGGAGGGGATCAGCCCACGCACGCTCTCATTGCGTCTGCGGGCCCTGGAGGAGGAAGGGATCGTCGCCAGGCACACCTTTCCCGAAGTGCCGCCCCGGGTCGAGTACGCGCTGACCGAGAAGGGCGAGGCGCTGATGCCGCTGATCGAAGACATGCGGCGCTATGGCAAACGCTGGCTGCCCGCCGGCGACGCCGAGTGCGCCGCCCCTGCCGCGGTCTAGAACAGGCGGCCAATTCGACGGCTTCTGCAAGCGCCCGTGCACGCGCAGGAGCGCCGCCGGCCGGGCGGAAGCCTGAGCCGTGCCTGATCACCTCCTCAACGAAGCGCTGAAGCGCGTTGCCACCGAGGCCGCAACCCGGTACAGCTCGCTAGTCGCCAGCGGCGAGCAGATTCCCTTCGACGTCGCCGAGCAGGAGGGCCCCGACTCGCTCTTCCACAGCTACGTGCCGCTGACCGCGCGTTTTGTCGCCGAGCGCCCCGAGGAGCTGCGCTCGCTGCCCGCCTTCGGGCCCGCCTGCGACGCGATCAACGACGCTGCTGTCGCCGCTCCTTATCTGGAGGCGCGTGGGCAGACCGTGCCGGCTGAGCCCGCTGAGCGCGCCGCCAAGATGCTGACGATCTTCGTCGCCGCCCTCTGGGACGGCTGCACCGACTTCTCGCTCGACCGCGAACGACTCGACAACGCCCTCTCCGTGCTTGAGGCGGAGTCGCGCGACGTCAGCGAGGCCGACATCCTGATCGCTCCGATCGTCGGCCTGCGGATGCCGCTTGCCCGCCTGCAGCTGCCCCACGGAGTGCGCGTTGTCCGCGCTGGCACGATCGACGCCCCGGTCGAGGCGATGCGCAGCGAGGGGATGGGCCGCGAAGCCTGGGAGCCCCAGTTCCTCGCCCTCGCCGACCAGAGTGGCGGCCCCGAGGGCGCCGAGGAAGCGATGCGACAGCTCGGCGAGCTGATCAGCGTCATGCGACTTTTCAAGGGGGGTGGCGTCGGGCTCGGCCCCTATGCCTTCGCCCCGACCGGGGAGGGCCAGTGGCGGCGGATCGCCACCGGCGCCCCGGCGACCCGCCCCGGCGGGTATGAGCTGAACGAGGACGAGGCGAGCGAGCTGAGCGATCTGGCCCGCGCCCTCGAGGCCCGCCCCGACCCCGACAACTCGCTTGCCTGGGCGGTCGCGCGCTTTGAGATGGGCTGCGCCCGCGAGTCGGCCCTGGCCGGCCTCAGCGACCACCTGCTGGCGCTGCGCGCCGCGCTTGAGGGCCACGGCCCGGTCGGCGCCTCGCTGCCGATGCGTGCCGCGGCGCTGATCGCCGACGATTCTCACGACCGGATCCAGGCTCGCGAGCGGGTTGAGCAGGCGCTCGAGCTGGAGCGCTCGCTGATGAACGGGGCCAACGCCGATCCACGCACGGCGCCTGAGCTATCGGCTTGGGTCGAGGGTGGCGTGCGGATCATGCTGCGCGAAGCCGCTCTGGGCGAGCTCGGCAGCGACATCAGCACTGCCGCCGACGAGACCCTGATCGCCACCGGCCTCGCCGCTGGAGACCTTGAGATTGCCGTCACCGCCCAGTCCAGCCCGGCTGCGCCCATCCTTGACGAATTTCCAGAGCCGATCAGCGATCCGATCCCGCCACCCGAGGAGGACTACATGGAGCAGGAAACCCGCATCATGGAGCCGATTCCAGCCGAAGACGAGATTCGGATCACGGCCACCAACTGGCTTGAGGAGGTCGAGGTCGACAACGGCACCCTTGACTTCCGCGCGGTCGAGGGTGACCTCGAACATCGCGAACGGGTCGACACCCCACGGGTCCGCCACCTTTTCCAGGTCCCCGAGGACGCTGACTGGGAGGTCGGCGAGCTCGACTACGACCACTACCGCGGCGACGGCCGCCGCGCCAGCTAGACCCTTCCGGCAGCGCGCGCGACCCGCTCTTTGCTGGTCGCGAACAGGTAGCGATTGATCTCGGCCAGGCCGGCCAGGTCGTGGACGTCCTCGTCGAGGTAGGGGACGCGGATCACACCCTTGGTCCGCAGCTCTTTCTCGAGGCGTTTGATGTTGCGGGCGTCGCGCTCGGCCAGCGCCTGGTAGTCGGCGAAGTTGTCGGCGACCCGTTTGCAGAGGTCCTCGTCGTCCAGCTTCTCAACCAGCGCCGCCGGCAGGCCGGAGCTGTCGCCGCCTAGATCCTCCGCCGCGTAGTGGACCTTGTTGACGATGACGCCGCCGAAGGGCAGTTTCGCCTCGACCAGCTTGCGGTGGAAGTAGACCGCCTCGTCGACCGGCTCGCCCTGGGGGCCGCAGACGACGAGGAAGCAGGTGGAGGGGTCGGCGAGCAGTTTGTTGACCCGTTTCGCCCGCGCCTGAAAGCCATCGACCATGCCGCTGAAGGCGTTGAAGAACTCGGCCAGGTCGGCGAGCAGGTCGAAGCCGACGATGCGCTTGAAGACGGAGAGGGCGACCGAGGCGCCGCGTCCCGCGACCCGGGCGGCGATGCCAGTTGGCCGCATGAAGACCCGCAGCGAACGGCCTTCGATGAACTGGGTGAGGCGGCGCGGGGCGTCGAGGAAGTCGAGCGCGTTGCGGGTTGGCGGCGTGTCGAGCACGAGCAGGTCGAAGTCGCCTTCGCTGTGCAGCTCGAACAGCTTCTCCATCGCCATGTACTCCTGCGAGCCGGCGAGGGCGTTGGAGATCTGCTGGTAGATGCGGTTGTTGAGGACGCGGTCGCGCGACTCCTCGTCGGGCGCCTGGCGGGCGACCAGCTCATCGAAGGTCGCCTTGGCGTCGAGCATCATCGCCCAGAGTTCGCCCTTCATCTCCACGCCCTGGGCCTCGAACAGCTTTGGATCAACCCGGCTCGCCGTGTTGCCCAGCTCCTTCAGCCCGAGCGAGTCGGCGAGCCGCTTCGCCGGGTCGATCGTCAGCACGCAGACTTTGAGCCCGCGCGCTGCCATCCCGCTCGCGATCGCGGCCGAGGTGGTGGTCTTGCCGACCCCGCCCGAGCCGGCGCAGATGCAGATGCCTTTGCCCTCGAGGATGTCACCGACCGAGGACATCAGCCGAGCCTTTTGGCGAGCCGCCGCGCCGCCTCGGCGCCGAGGTCGGGCTCGAAGAGGAAGGGGAGGGTTTTGACCGGCGCGTTGACTCGCCGCCGCAGCCGGGCGAGCTGGGCGCGCTGGGAGCGGGCGCGGTTGTGCTCGGAGAGCGCCGCCCGGGCTGCTGCCCGCACCGCTCCCTCCTCGCCGCCAGCGATGACGGCGATGCGCTCGGCCTCTTTTTTGCTGAAGCGCTCCGGGTAGAGGCCGTTGAGGTAGACGCGATCGACGGCGACGCCGACCTCGGTCCGCAGGTCATGCTCCAGCGCCGCCGACTCGTTGACCGGCATCTCCTCCGGCAGGGCGACGATCGCGGTCCCGGTCAGCTTGTGGTCGGTGATGTAGCTGTTGAGCCGTTCGGCCTGGGAGTGGATCGGGCCGACCCGGGCGATCGCGGCAAAGGTGCGAGGGGTCTGCAGGAACCCGATCCCGTGCCCGGTCGCCGGCGCGTCGACGATCACCAGGTCGTATTTCCGCCCTTTTTTGACCTTGCGGTCGAGCTGGGCCAGCTCCCAGATCTTGCCGATCGTGACCAGCTCCTTGAGGCCGGGGGTGGCGGCGGCGAGGTAGTTGAAGATGCGGCTGCGGAAGAGCATGTCGCGCATCGCCCGCACTTTGAGCTGGAGCAGCACGTACTCGCGCATCGACTCGTCGGGGTCGATCGAGATCGACCAGAGGTTCTCGGCCATCTCGACCTCGTGGAAGCCGACCTGGGCGTGATCGAACATCCGCGAGGCGTTCTCCTGCGAGGAGACCTCACAGACGATGGTCCGCTTGCCGGCCGCCGCGGCCCGCAGCCCCAGCGCCACCGCGACGGTCGTCTTGCCGACGCCGCCCTTGCCGGTTACGAAGACCAGCCTCTTGTCGAGCAGCTCGGGGATCGGTTAATTCCTAGCAATTTTCGGGAAGCGGCAGGAAATGCCGGCATCCATGCGAATAACCGGCGCAATGGGATTCCTTAGCCGCAAGACCAAGAGCCAGTCCATCGAAGTCGACGAGCCGCACCCGATCGTCGAGGAGTTGAAGCGTATGGAAGAGGCGGTGCCGGAGCGGGAGCCTGGTCAGGGTTCGCAGCGCCCGGAAGATCCGCCGGAGACTTCAGAGGGCCCGGCCACGGGGCCTGTCGACGCGGGTGACCCTCCCGCGAACACCCGGGAGGGCGCACCCACGCCGCCACCCGTGGAGGAGGCGCCTAAGGACTCGGGACCGGCCGCCGAGGTAGCTGTGGCTGAGAAGCCCGCTGCCGAGGCTGAAGCTTCGGAGTCGACTCGGTTGATGCCGCGAGACTTGATTGCGCCCTCCCGCCATGAGGCGCCTGTGGTTAAAGAGGAGTCCGAGGTTCCCGTCAAGCACGCCGACGTGATTGCTTTTGCCAATCAGAAGGGCGGCGTCGCCAAGACGACCACGACTTTGAACCTTGCTGTGGCCTTTGCCGAGTCCGGCTACCGAGTGCTCTGCATTGACCTTGATCCGCAGGGCAACTTGACCATGAGTCAGGGAATTGATCCTGACAAGGTCGAGAAGAGCCTCTACGACGTGCTTGTCAACGACATGCCGATCTCCGAGATCATCGTCAAACGTGAGATCGACATCGCTGTGGCCTCGATCGACCTGGCCGGCGCCGAGATCGCGATGAGCACCAAGATCGGCCGCGAGCGCTCGCTCGAGAAGGCCCTGAAAGAGGTCTCCGGCGACTACGACTTCGTCTGCATCGACACCCCGCCCAGCCTCGGCCTGCTGACGATCAACGCGCTGACCGCGGCGAACAAGGTGATCGTCCCCGTCCAGTGCGAGTATCTATCGATGCGCGGGCTGGTCCAGCTTCAGAACACGCTGAAGATGATTCAGGAGAACCTCAACCCGGACGTCGTGATCGAGGGCATCTTGCCGACGATGCTCGACGCCCGCACCGTCCACGCCAAGGAGGCGGTTGAGATCCTCGAAGAGAACTTCGGCGACCTCGTCTTCAAATCCCGCATCCGCAAGGCGATCAAATTCGCCGAGGCCCCGGTCAGAGGCGCCAGCGTCCTCAAGTACGATTCCGGCAGCAGCGCCGCGAACTACTACCGGGAGCTGGCGAAGGAGGTTCTGGCCAATGAGTCGGCGTAAGCGGGCGAGCATGCGCGAGGGTCCCCTCGCCGATCTCTTCCGGTCTACTTCCGACGATTCGCCTGCTGATCCGCCCGAGGCCTCAGAGCACCTGCCCACGGGTCCTGACGCCGCGGGTGACCCTCCCGCGAACACCCGGGAGGGCGCACCCACGCCGCCACCCGTGGAAGAGGCGTCTAAAGACTTGGAGCCGGCCGCCCCGGCGGCTGAGGCTGAGGGACCGGCCGAGCCGGCTCCTGATGAGCTTGGGCAGGAGTCTCGGGAGTCCCCTCCTGAGCGCTTGAAGCGGGTTTTCTCTGAGGAGCCCAAGCCCCGACGGTCTGCGCCTGAGCCTGAGGTGAGCAATCCTCGTTATGGGCGTGAGGAGCCTGCCTATGAGCCGCCTGGAAGCGGCGAGCCGCACACGCCGGTGATTCGCGTCGTCGGCGTCGGTGGCGCCGGCGTCAACGCCGTCAACCGCATGGTCGACGCCCGGATCCCGGGGGTCGAGTTCATGGCGGTCAACACCGATCTTCAGTCGCTGCAGCTCTGCGTCGCCGACGTCACCGTCCACATCGGCGACGAGCAGACGCGCGGCCTCGGCGCCGGGGCCGACCCCGCGGTCGGCCACCGCTCCGCCTTCGAGGAGCAGGACAAGATCAAGCGCCTGCTCAAGGGCTCCGACATGGTTTTCGTCGCCGCTGGCGCCGGCGGCGGCACCGGCAGCGGCGCCGCCCCCGTGGTCGCCCGCCTCGCTCGCGAGGTTGGCGCGCTCACTGTCGGCATCGTCACCAAGCCGTTCAGCTTCGAGGGCAGCCGCCGTGGCAACCAGGCCGACAAAGGCATCGAGGACCTGGCGGCCGAGGTTGACACCCTGATTGTCGTCCCCAACGACCGCCTGCTCGAGGTGCTCGACCAGCAGACCTCGATGGTGGAGGCCTTCCAGGTCGCCGACGACGTCCTGCGCCAGGGCGTGCAGGGGATCTCCGACCTGGTGACGCTGCCGGCCGTGATCAACCTCGACTTCGCCGACGTCCGCACGATCATGTCCGAGGCGGGGCGGGCGCTGCTTGGCATCGGCATGGCCCACGGCGAAGGCCGGGCGGTGCTGGCGGCCGAAAAAGCGATCTCCTCGCCGCTGCTCGAGACTTCGATGGAGGGCGCTCGTTCGATCCTGCTCTCGATCACCGGCGGCGCCGACCTCTCCTTGGTCGAGGTCAGCGAGGCGGCCAAGGTGGTCGGCGAGGCCGCCCACCCCGACGCCAACATCATCTTCGGCGCCAACGTCGACGAGGAGCTCTCCGATCAGATCTGGGTGACCGTCGTCGCCACCCGCTTCGACGGCCGTCCGGCCCCGAGGCGCCAGGCAGAGCCGACGATCCGCCGCACCAAAGACGCCGGCCGTGGCCGCGCCCCAGAGCGTTCCGGCGGCCTCGGCATCGACGTTCCCGAGTTTCTCCCCGGCTAGCTCTACCCTCCTGCGATGAGAGGGGTTGTCGCCGCAGGCCACCCACTTGCCGCCGAGGCCGGCGCCCAGATCCTGCGCGAGGGCGGCAACGCGGTCGACGCCGCGGTCTGCGCCGTGCTCGCCTCCTTCGCGGTCGAGAGTCCGCTGACCGGCTTCGGCGCCGGCGGCTTCATGATGGTCCACGACCAAGCCGGAGAGACGGTCTTGATCGATTTCTTCGTCGCCGCGCCTGGCCAGGACGGGATCGAGCGGCGAGCGGAGCTCGTGCCGGTTCCAGTCCGCTTCGACGCCGAGACCGTGCAGACGTTCTATGTGGGGCCGGCCTCCTGTGGCGTGCCGGGGACAGCTGTCGGACTCGAGCGGGCCCTGGACCGGTTCGGCTCGGCGCCGCTCTCGGAGCTGGCGCAGCCGGCGATCCGGCTCGCCGGCGATGGGGCGCCGGTCAACGCCGAGCAGGCATACATCCTCGACATCCTCGCCCCGATCCACGACCGCTTGCCGGGCACTCGCGAGCTCTACGCGCCTCGGGGCCGGACGCTGCGGGCGGGGGAGACGTTCCGCTTCCCGGAGCTGGTCGGAGCGCTGGAACGCTTCGCGGCGGAAGGCGCCGAGCCTTTCTGCCGGGGCGAGGTCGCGGCAGCATTGAGCGAGTTCGTGCTCGAGGGTGGCGGCACGCTTGGCCCGGCCGACCTCGCCAGCTACGAGGCGATTGAGCGCAAGCCGATCCGGGCGCCGTTCCGCGGCGTCGAGGTGCTGACCAACCCGCCGCCCTCTTCGGGCGGGATCCTGATCGCCTTCTGCCTTGGGCTGCTGGAGCGGCTCGGCGAGCGCAGCGGGGCGGAGCAGCTGGTCGCGGCGATGGACGCCGCCAATCGCAGCCGTGGCGAGGATTTCGCCGAGGCCCTCTACGGCGAGGGGCTGGCGACCAGCTTCCTCGAGTCCGCCGGCCTCGACCTCGCTGTCTAGGAGCTGCGCGGCGGGCCGATCCTCGGCGGCGGAACGGCCGGCCCCGGCGACTTGCTCGGCTCGACCACGCACGTCTCGGTGATCGATGCCGACGGAGTCTGCGCCAGCGTCACCTGCTCCAACGGCTCCGGCTCCGGCGTGCTGGTCCCGGGCACCGGCGTCATCCTCAACAACATGCTGGGCGAGGAGGACCTCAACCCGCACGGCTTCCACCGCATCGCGCCCGGCCGCCGCGTCACCTCGATGATGGCCCCGACCGTGGTCCTGCGCGACGGCGAGATCGAGCTTGGCCTCGGCAGCGCCGGCTCCAATCGCATCCGCTCGGCGATCCTGCAGACGGTGATCCGCGCGGTCGAGGAGGGGATGCCGGCCGCCGAGGCGGTGCGGTCGCCGCGGCTGCATTTCGAGCAGGGCGTCGTCCAGGCCGAGCCCGGCATCGACGAGGAGGCGCTGCGGCGCCTAGAGTCCCGCGGCATCGCAGTCGCTCGCAAGCCACAGATCAATCTCTTCTTCGGCGGCTGCCAGGCGGTTGCGCGTGACGCTGCGACCGGCGCCCTCGATGGCGGTGGCGACCCCCGTCGTGGCGGGGCGGTGGCGACGGCGTGATCGATTTCGGGGCGGAGGGGTTGCTCGACGGGGTCGAGGGCGAGGCGCGCGACGACCGGCTGGCCCTGCTGCGCGATCTTGCCGCCGATGGAGTCGAGCTCGATGAGCTGCGGGCGGCGGTCGCCGCCGGGCGGCTGATCCTGCTCCCAGTCGAGCGGGCCCTGGCGGGTCCCGGGCCGCGCTACACGGCCCGCGAGGTTGCCGAGGCCTCCGGCCTCGACCTGGCCCTCCTGCAGCGGTTCACGGCAGCGCTTGGGGTGCCGAACCCTGACCCCGATGCCCGCGAGCTGACCGAAGCCGACATCGAAGCCGCGCGGCGGATGAAGGCGTTCCGCGATGCCGGCCTGCCTGAAGACGGGATGCTGCAGGTGGCGCGCACGATCGGGATGGGGACCGCGCGGATCGCCGCTTCCAACCGCGAGCTGATCATGCGGACCCTGATGCAGCCGGGCGACACCGAGCGCGACCTTGCCTTCCGGGTCGCCGCCGCCGCCAAATACATGCTGCCGCTGATCGGGCCGACGCTTGAGTACGCCCTCCAGATCCACCTGCTCGAGCAGGTCCGCCGCGACGTGATCGCCGCCGCCGACCTTGCCTCGGGCGAGTTCGGCGGCACCACCGAAGTCGCGGTCTGCTTCGCCGACCTGGTCGAGTTCACCAAGCTCGGCGAGGAGATCTCGGTCGAGGAGCTGGGGCTGGTCGCCGGCCGCCTCGAGGAGATGGCGACCGCCGTCGCCGAGCCGCCGGTGCGGCTGGTCAAGCTGATCGGCGACGCGGCGATGCTGGTCTCGACCGAGACCGAGCCGATGATCGACGCGGCGCTGCGCTTGGTCGATGCCGCCGACCAGGAGGGTGAGCAGTTCCCGCTGCTGCGGGCGGGCGTCGCCCGCGGCGGGGCGCTGCTGCAGGCCGGCGACTACTACGGCCGCCCGGTCAACCTCGCCAGCCGCATCACCGGCGTCGCCAGGCCCGGCAGCGTGCTCGTCGACGACGCCGCCAGGGACGCCGCCCGTGAGGACTTCCGTTACTCCTTCGCCGGCGAGCGCCGCCTCAAGGGCTTCGACTCCCGGGTCAAACTGCACCGGGTCCGCCACCCGGACTCCGCTTGAGCAGCCGTCAGAATGCAGACAATAAGATGCATTAGAGTGGGGTCGCCCGAAATGGGCGGACGCCCCCGTAGCTCAGCGGATAGAGCGCGCTCTTGACTAGAGACGAGGTCGCAGGTTCGAGTCCTGCCGGGGGCGTTTTTCTTGCTTGACGCTGACCTGGGTCAGCGCTATCGTCCGGCTCTCTAGTCAAGAGCGCTGCTGACGCCGAGCGCAAGGCCGTTCATTCGACCAGACGTTTACGTACGCAGTGTTTCCATGACGGGCCCGCTTCGGCGGGCCTGTTGTGTTTCTGGGCCGCTAGGCGGGCTTGCGGCCCGAGGCCAGCAGGTTGTAGAAGAGCTCGGCCGGGAGGTGGGGCTCGAGCAGTCGGGTGTCGACTTTCTGCAGGGCGATGTAGCTGCGGAAGGCAAAGCGGCGCCAGCCGAAGGAGACTGATTCCGGCTCGGCGGTTGACTCGACCGTGCGCAGGCCCCAGCCCCAGGCGTTGGCGAGCAGCTCCTCGCCGCCGACCCGCCGGTCCTCGAAGCCGCCATCGCGCAGCAGCCGCCGCAGATCCGCGGGAGCGAAGGCATGGACGTCGACTTCGCTCTCCAATGCGTGGCCGGTCGACTGCTCGGCTTCGGGAACGAGGCGCTCGTGGGCGCGGACGACACGTCGCCAGGCGGGGGCAGCGAGCATCCCGGCCCGCTTCGGCACCGCCGCCAGGCGGTCGCCGTAGCGGGAGGGCTCACCGCAGAAGGCGATCACGCCGCCCGGTCGCAGCACCCGCCGGAACTCGGCGAAGGCCTTGTCGAGGTCGGGGATGTGGTGCAGGACCGCGTGGCCGAAGACGAGGTCGAAGCTCTCGTCCTCGAAGGGCAGCTCCTCGGCTTCGGTCGCGACCGTCTCGACCTCGAGGTCAAGCGCCTCGGCGGTCGTCTCCAGCCGCTTCAGCATCCCCGGCGAGATGTCGGTTGCGGTCAGCCGCTCGATCACTCCGAGCTGCAGCAGGTTGAGCGAGAAGTAGCCGGTGCCGGAGCCGATCTCGAGGCCGTCGCCAAAGCTGCGCCCCTTGAGGCCGCCAAGCGCCTTGACCAGCTTCAGCCGCACCTGCTCCTGGCCGGTGTCGCCGAAGTCGATCCCCCACTTGGCGTCGTACTCGTCAGCCGCGGCGTCGTGGTAGCGGGTGTTGACGTCCTTGATGTGCTCCGCGGTCGCGGTGGGGGAGGCCGGCATCGGCGGGAACTCTACGCAGAAAGGCGTAATGCACGGAGCGCAGCCCCCCAATAGCGTTTCCGCGGTGAGCACCGAGTACCTCCAGCTCAATCAGCCCCCCGGAGTGCCGCCGCTGCCGCTGACCGGCGAGCGGACGCTGCCCGACGTGCCCGAGGAGAACTACTGGTACCGGCGCCACCTCGTCGTCTACGAGTGGATCGCGGCGCGGGTAACGGGCAAGCGGGTCGTCGACATGGCCTGCGGCGAGGGCTACGGCTCCAACGTCCTCGCCGGCTCGGCGGCGAGCGTCGTCGGCGTCGATGCCAATCCCGAGGCCCACGAGCATGCCCGCCTGCGCTACGTGCGCCCCAACCTGCGCTTCGAGCGCGACTTGGTCGAAGGCTTCTCCGAGCCCTGCGACGCCGTCGTCTTCCTGCAGACGATCGAGCACGTCCAGGACGCGGGGGCGATCCTCGAGCACTTCAAGTCGATGCTCGCCCCCGGCGGCATCGCCTACGTCTCGACCCCCAACCTGCTGACGCTGGCCCCTCCCGGGGCGGAGAAGTCCGACAACCCCTGGCACGTCCGCGAGTACCGGGCCGAGGAGTTCCGCCAGCTCTGCGCGGCACATTTCCAGAGCGTTGAGATGCAGGGCCTTTTCCACGCCCGCAAGCTGCGCGCCCACGAGCTGGCGATCAAGCTCGGCTGGGACAGCGTCCACAAGACGCTGCGGATCACCAAGCCCTTCTACGATCGCTTCACCCCGGCGATCTCCGCTTCGGATTTCGCCCTGCGGCCCGACAACCTGGAAAGGGCCCTGGACTTCGTCGCCGTCTGTCATGCCTGACTCCGCCGGCGACCTGGCAATCGTCCTGCACTCCCATATGCCCTACGTCGAGGGCTTCGGGACCTATCCGTTTGGCGAAGAGTGGCTGTTCGATGCAGTGATCCGGTCGCACGTGCCGGTGCTCGATGTGGCCGAGCGGCTGACGATGACGGTGACCCCGGTCCTCGCCGACCAGCTTGAGGATGCCGGCGCCCAGGAGCGGCTGCGGCAGTTCCTGGTCGAGTGGCGGATCGGCGCCGCCGAAGCCGACCTGCGCGAGGTCCCGGTCGAGTGCCGGGACGCCTGCGAGGCGGAGCTGGTTCGCTACCGCCGGGTGCTGGAGCGGCTCGACCAAGCCGGTGGCAGCCCGCTGGCCCTGTTCCAGCAGGCGTCGGCGTCGGGCCGGATCGCGCTCGCCGCCTCCTCGGCCACCCACGCCGTGCTGCCGCTGCTGGCGACGCGGCCGGCGCTGCGGCTGCAGCTCGAGGCCGGCACCCGCTCCCATCGCCGCCGCTTCGGCTGGGACGGTGGCTTCTGGCTGCCCGAGTGCGCGTATGCGCCTGGGCTGGAGTGGCGCCTGGCCGAACACGGGGTCGAGTGGTTCTGTGTAGATCAGAGCGCGCATGAGCCGCCGCTGGCAGCGCTGACGCCCGTTGCCACCGAGGCTGGGCCGGTGGCGCTGCCGATCGACTGGGAGGCGGTCAGCTGGCTCTGGTCGCTTGACGGCTACCCGTCCGACCCCTCCCATGCCCAGTTCGCCGGCAAATCGCTGCGCGGGACCCGGATCTGGAGGATCGGCGGCGGCGGCTATGACCCGGCAGCGGCTGAGGCGGTGGCACGACGCCAGGCTGGCGAGTTCCTCGCTGCGATCGCCGAGCGGCTGCGGGCCTTCGCCGGCGCCGAAGGCCGCCGCGGGCTGATCTGCTTCGCGGTCGACACCGAGCTGCTCGGGCACTGGTGGTCGGAGGGCCCGGTCTGGCTGCAAGCGGTGCTGGAGGGGGCGGAGGAGGCCGGGGTGCGCCTGGTCACCGTGCCGCAGGCGTTGGCCGAGCACGACGGGGTCGAGCGGCCGCTGGCCGCCTCGACCTGGGGTGAGGACAAGGACATGCACACCTGGGACTCGCCCCCGGTCGCCGACCTGGCTTGGGGCGCGCGGCGGCTGGAGATGCGGTTGCTGCGAGCGCTGGCGGACGGCCTGCGCGGCGGGGCGGCGGAGCGAGCGGCGCGCGAGCTGCTCGCCGCCCAGGCCAGCGACTGGGCCTTCCTCGACCAGCGCGGAGAGGCCGGCGACTATGCATACGAACGTGTAACGTCGCACGCTCGGGCCATGCTGGACGCCATAGACTCCTCCGATTCGACCGAACCGCGCCTGCGCGCTCTCGCCCCGGATTTGAGCCTCTCTTCGCTTCTACAGCCGTGACCCGCGTACTCATCCTCTCCTGGGAGTACCCGCCACTTATCGAGGGTGGCCTCGCCCGCCATGTCCGCAAGCTCTCCGAGGCCCTGGTCGAGCGCGACGTCGAGGTCCACGTGCTGACCCGCGGTGGCGAGGAGTCGCCCGCGGAGGAGCGCTTCAACGGCGTCTTCGTCCACCGCATCCGCGAGCCGAAACGGCCGACCGACCTCGGCGAGTTCGTCGCCTGGGTCGAGCGCATGAACTCCGACATGCTCGCCGCCGGGGTCGAGCTCGGCGACCGCTACAGCTTCGACCTGGTCCACGGCCACGACTGGCTTGTCGCCAATGCCTGCGACCACCTCGCCAAGCGCTTCGGCGCGCCGCTGGTGACGACGATCCACGCCACCGAGCACGGCCGCCACCAGGGCTGGGTCGACAAGCATCCCCAGACCTATATCCACGGGGTCGAGCGCTGGATCACCAACCGCTCCGAGCGCGTGATCGCCTGCTCGCACTACATGCGCGAGCAGATTGCCGACATCTTCGGCGTCGAGGAGAAGCGGGTGACGGTGATCCCCAACGGGATTGACCCCGACGACCTGCAGCCCCAGGACCCGGCCGAGCTGACCAGGCTGCGGGCGGAGTTCGCCGAGCCCGACCAGAAGCTGGTGCTGCTGATCGGGAGGCTGGTCTACGAGAAGGGCTTTCAGCTCGCCCTGGAGGCGATGCCACAACTGATCGAGGACGTTCCGGGGACCCGCTTCCTCGTCGCCGGCTCCGGCACCCACGAGCAGGAGCTGCATCGCCAGGCGAGCGAGCTGGGCCTGATGGAGCACGGCACCTTCGTCGGCTGGATCGGCGACGACGTCCTCCACTCGCTCTACCGGATCGCCGACCTCACCGTGGTCCCCTCGATCTATGAGCCCTTCGGCCTGGTCGCGCTGGAGGCGATGGCCTCCGGCTGCCCCTGCATCGTCGCCGACACCGGCGGCCTGCGCGAGGTTGTCCCCCACGAGGAGGCCGGGCTGCGCTTCCGCGCCCACGATCCCGAAGCCTTGGCCGAGGTTGCGATCCGCGTCCTCTCCGACGACGAGCTCGGCCGCCGCCTCGTCGCCGAAGCCTACGAGCACGTCCGCCGCTTCGACTGGGGAGACGTCGCCGAGCAAACAGCTGCGGTCTACGCCGATTTGGTCGGCGAGGCCAGCCGGGCCTGAAGGGCTTCAGTCGACCGGTTGAGTGGCGGCGTCGGTTGACGCCGGCCTGAACTCGCCGACCCGGGTGCCGCCCGGCGCCCAGTCGATGCCGACAATCAGGTCGCCAGGAGGGATCGAGAGCGCCCCCGCGAGCTTGACCAGGGTGTCGATGCGGGCGACGCGAGCCCCGCGCTCCAGCATGCTGATCTCGGTCCGGTGCAGCGAGGCGCGGATCGCCAGCTCCTCCTGCGACATGTCGGCGCGCTTGCGGCAGCGGGCGAGGTTCTCCCCGAAGTGAGCGGCGATGTTCATCGGCGGCGGTCCCATCGCCGGCATTCTTCTGATCGTTAAGCGCACAGTCCACAGCCTCTTGTCCGAAATGTGTTGTCTTACAGACAAGCAGATTCATTCCTGGTATGATTCGTGCAGTTGGATTTGGGTGGTTGAGGGTCATAAGATGGGTCTCAGCCACCATGACGCTGAAGATTGAGGACAGGGAGGCGGAGCAGTTGGCGACGGAGATCGCAACCCATACGGGAGAGGGCAAGACAGGCGCGGTGCGTCAGGCGCTCCGCGAACGGCACGAGCGTCTTGGCCTGCAGGCGGCCGCCGGACGCAAGCGTGAGCCAGGCAGCCTGCTCCGCTACCTCGAAACCGAGATCTGGCCCTTGATCCCCGCCGAGGAGCGTGATCAGCCGCCGATGACGAAAGCCGAACGGGAGGAGATCCTCGGCATCGGTCCGGAGGGGTATTGATTCTCGACAGCTCCGCTCTCATCTCTGTCGTCCGCGATGAGCAAGGCCGCGATCGTCTGGTCGAGGCGATTGAAGGGGCCGGCAAGATCGGCATTGGGACGCCGACTCTCACCGAGTCTTTGATCGTTCTGGTGAGGCGGTTTGGCCCATCCGGGCGCTCGATTCTGCAGCGCTTCCTCACGGAAAATGGAGTTGCCACAGTGCCTTTTGATGAGCGCCATTGGAATGCAGCCGCCGAGGCGTTCATCCGTTTCGGCAAGGGACGTCACCCCGCCCGCCTCAACTACGGCGACTGCATGACTTACGCCACCGCTCGGGTTGCCGACGCTCCTCTGCTCTTTGTCGGCAACGACTTCGCGAAGACGGATCTGATGCCGGCGCTCGCCTGAGCGGGCGACGGGCTGCTGGCTTAGGAGGGAGGAGAGAGGGTCGTCTCGGCCGTCGGGTCGGGCTCGACCGGGTCCGGCCAGCGCATCTGCTCGGGCGCATCGCGCATCCGCACGATCCGCGCTGGCGTCCCCACCACGACCGCGTTCGCGGGCACGTCCTTGGTGACGACGGCGTTGGTGCCGATGATCGAGTTGTCGCCGACCTGGACTCCGCGCAGGAAACAGGCGCCGTAGCCGATCCAGACGTTGGAACCGATCACGACGTCGCGCTTGTAGATCCCCTGCACCCGGATCGGGCGCTCGACGTCGACGACGCCGTGGTCGAAGTCGATGAACATCGCCCGGTCGGCGATCACGCACTGCTGGCCGATCTTCACCCGCTGGTAGGCCGAGATCGTGCACTCCTGCCCCATCACCGTCTTGTCGCCGATTTCGACGATCCCCTCGTGGCAGCGGATCTTGCTCCCGTCGCCGATCCAGACGAAGCGGCCGAAGCGCACCGCTCCCTTCTCGCCGATCTCGATCGCCAGCTTGCGGCCGAGGAAGACCATTCCAGTCGTCTGCCAGCGCCTCCCGGCCTGGGTCAGGAGGCGTCGCCACAGGTAGCGCCAGAGCAGCCGCCCGTAGGCGCTGTTGAGCATTCCGTTGCGGGACATGAATCGGATCCGTTCAATCACGGCGGGCGGGACTCTAGACTGGCCCAGCCGTGGCCGACACGACCAAATCCCAACCGCTCGTCGAGCGGCTTGTCGCTGGCGACAAGCGAGCGCTGGCGCGAGCGATAACCCTGATCGAGTCCGACGACCCGGCTGGCTGGGAGCTGGTCCGCGAGGTCTACCCCAACACCGGCAAGGCGCGGATCGTCGGCTTCACCGGCCCTCCCGGGGTCGGCAAGAGCACGCTGATCGGCGCCCTGACCGGTGAGCTGCGCAAAGCCGACCGCCAGGTCGCCGTGCTCTCGATCGATCCCTCCAGCCCCTTCACCCACGGCGCCCTGCTCGGCGATCGCATCCGCCTCTCCGAGCACTTTCTCGACTCCGGCGTCTTCATCCGCTCGATGGCCTCGCGCGGCGCCCTCGGCGGGCTCTCCGAGGCCGCCCTGCAGGTGGCGCTGGCGATGGACGCCGCCGGCAAAGACGATGTCCTGATCGAGACGGTCGGGGTGGGCCAGGCCGAGATCGACATCGTCGACCACGCCGACACGATCGTGCTGGCGCTGATGCCGGGCTCCGGCGACTCGATCCAGGCATTGAAGGCGGGGGTGATGGAGATCCCCGACGTGATCGTCGTCAACAAGGCCGACCACCCGATGACCGACACGATGGTGCGCGAGGTGCGCGGGGTGCTGGCCCTCTCCCACGATCCCGAAGGCTGGCGGGTGCCGATCCTGCGCACCGAGGCGGCTCGCGGCGAGGGCGTGGCGGAGCTGGCCGAGAAGATCGACGAGCACCGCGCCCACATCGAAGCGGGGGGGACGCTGGCCGCGCGCCGCGCCCGCAACCTGCGCAACGAGGTCTTGGGGATCGCGACCTCGCGGATGCGCCGCCGGCTTGAGGCCATCGTCGCCGACGATCCCGAGATCGCGGCGCTGCTGGATCGCGTCGTCAGCCGCGAGCTTGACCCGGCCAGCGCCGCGAGCGAGCTGCTGGAGCGCCAGGTCGATGGCTGACGCGCCCGCCCCGCCGCTGCAGGCGGCCGAGGTCGACGGCTGGCTCGGCTGGGAGATCGACCCGATCGACAGCGCCGACGGCGGCCAGGTTCGCGGCTACTTCAGCGATGCCGGCAGCGGCGAGCCGACCTGGCTCGTCGTCAAGCTCGGCCGCTTCGGCGGCAGGCTGGTGGCGGTCCCAATGCGCAGCTGCGCCGGTGGCGGCGGCCGGGTCTGGGTCGCCCACGAGCGTTCTGTGATTCGCAGCGCCCCGGTCGTCGATCCGACCTGCCCGTTGCTGCGCGAGCACGAGCTGGCGATCTGCGAGCACTTCGGCATCGGCGAGGGATCGGGCCGGGCGGCGGAGGTCTATGGCCGCCCAGAGGGCGCGGCCACCTCGCTGCCGCCCTCGCCTGCCTGAACCGCTGGCGTTATCTCTTCGTAATGAAGACGTGGAAAGGTTGACTCCATGGTCTTGCTGATCCTCTTCGGCTTCATCGCGGGCGCTGCCACAGCGCTCTCGCCCTGCGTGCTGCCGGTCCTGCCGATCGCGCTCTCGGCAGGGGCGACCGGTGGCCGGCGGCGGCCGCTCGGGATCGTCGTCGGCCTCGCGGTCTCCTTCACCTTCGCCACTGTCGCCCTCGTCTACGTGATCGCGGCCTTGGGCCTGCCGGGCGACCTGCTCCGCAACCTGGCGATCGCGGTGCTGCTCGTCTTCGGGATTTGCCTGATGGTTCCGCCGCTGGCGGCACGGCTGGAGGCCTGGCTGAGCCGCTTCGCCAGCCGCGCCGGGGTCGCCGGCGGCAAAGGCGACGGCTTCTGGTCGGGGACGGCGGTGGGGGCCAGCCTCGGGCTCGTCTATGCCCCCTGCGCCGGGCCGATCCTCGCTGGCGTGATCACTGTCTCCGCCTCGCAGACATTCACCGCCGGCCGCCTCGGCGTCGCCCTCAGCTACGGGATCGGCTCCGCCTTCGTCCTCTATTTCCTGATGCTCGGCGGCCGCCGCGTCGTCGCTCCGCTCGCCCGGCGCGGCATCGGCTTCCAGGTGGCGATGGGCGCGGTGATGGTGGTCGTCGCCTTGGCGATGCTGGGCAACTACGACGTTCGCTTCCAGAACTCGATCGCCAGCGATCTGCCCAGCTTCCTGGTCGATCCCACCCACAGCCTCGAGGACACCGCCGCCGCCCGCTCGGCCCTGGTCGACGTTCGCGGCGAAGCGGCCCATGGCGTCGGCGGCAGGGCTGCCGGCGCGCCGCAGCCGGCCGAAGGAGCGAAAGGCAGGCTGGCGTTGCCGGTGCTGGGGGTCGCCCCCGAATTCGTCGACAACCAGCAGTGGTTCAACACTCCCGGCGATCGGCCGTTGACGCTGCGCAGCCTGCGCGGGCGGGTGGTCCTGGTCGACTTCTGGACCTACACCTGCATCAACTGCCTGCGCACGCTGCCCTACCTGAAGGCGTGGGACGAGCGCTACCGCAAGGACGGGCTGACGATCGTAGGCATCCACTCGCCCGAGTTCCCGTTCGAGCACGATGCCGGCAACGTCGCCGACGCGATCGAACGCAACGGCCTGCGCTATCCCGTCGCCCAGGACAATGACCTCGCAACCTGGAACGCCTATGGCAACCAGTACTGGCCGGCCGAGTACTTCATCGACGCCCAGGGCCGGGTCCGCTACGTGCACTTCGGCGAGGGCTCGTATGGCGAGAAGGAGAAAGTCATCCGCCAGCTGCTGGCCGAAGCGGGCCACAAGGTTTCCGGGCCCGACTCGGGCGCCCATGGGATCGCGCCCTCGGCTGGGCTGACGACTCCCGAGACCTACCTCGGCGCCGCTCGCGCCGAACGTTTCATCAACCCGATGCTCTCGCCCGGGCTCCATGACTTCGGCAACCCCGCGAAGCCGCCGGCTGACGAATTCGCCTACCGCGGGAAGTGGAGGATCAGCCTCGAGTCGGCGACGGCGGCTGGCGGCGCCTCACTTGACCTCAACTTCGGGGCGCGGCGGGTCTATCTCGTGCTCGGCTCGCCCGGGCAGAGCCGCACGATGCGGGTATTGCTCGACGGCCGGCCGATCCCCGACAGCCTGGCCGGGGCCGACGTCCACAACGGCGTCGCCGTGATCTCCGGCCAGCGCCTCTACGACCTGGTCAACCTGCCCAAGGTCGGCCACCATGTCCTCCGGCTCGAACCCGAAACCGGGATCTCGGGTTACGCGTTCACGTTCGGCTAAGGAGCTCCCACAGGGTCGACAGGTCAGTCGACGCTGCCAGGGGGAGCGATCCAGACGCTCTCGAACTCGAGGCTCGTGTGGGTCGCGAGCAGGTCGTAGTCGCTGTCGTAATGCAGGACGCCAAGTCGATACTGGGAGGCGATCGAGGCGATCAGGAGGTCGGGAAAGCTGATCCGGTGATTCGCCGCTGGGTCTTCGGCCAACTCGCGCTGAGCGCGTTCTGCCAGAAGCCATGTGTCGGCATCGCCTCTGGTCTGAGCAAGGCCGTCGAGCTCGTCCGAGAAGGCCGAGAACTCGGCGGCTGTGCGCGCGGAATACAGAGCCTCGACGCGGAAGGGGGGTGATGCATGGAGCCGGTTCTCGCGCACGGCATCTTCGAAAGCCCGAAGAGACCCTCGGCTGAGTCGCCGTCCGCGGTCTGGGCGCGTCTGGGCGAGGGCGACGCGCACGTAGGCGGACCAATCCAGCAGTGCGGCTGGCAGCAGCGGAGTCGAGGTCACAGTTCTTCGAGCAGCTTTTCTACCGACGGACGCTTCCACCCTGGCCTGTCGAGGGCGATGTCCAGATCCAACCCGGCGCCGGTGCGCATTCTCTCGAGGAAGCGCTCACGCGAGGCTCGCCTGCGCGCTTCCTCCTCGTCTGTCTCTCGCGCTTCGGCGATCGTCGCCTCCGCGCCTTTGATCACCAGCCGCTGAAAGCTGATCGGGATCCCCTGTGAGCGCAGGGGCGCAAGAGCCGTCTCGACCTCGGCGGTCTCGGTGATCATGTGGCGCTTGCGTTTGGTCGGCATGAATCGAGTGTAGCACCAGGTGCAGCACCCGATCTGTCGGTGCAATTGGGGTGGCTGAGATTCGCTTCATGGCCCCTTAAGGCCTGGGCGACGAGTTTTCTCCCCCCTTGGGGCTCAGCAGCCGAGCTGGCGGGCGATCACCATCTGCTGCACCTCGTCGGTGCCCTCGCCGATGGTGAGGATCTTGGCGTCGCGGTAGAAGCGGCAGACCGGGTACTCCTCGATGAAGCCGTAGCCACCGTGGATCTGCACCGCCTCCTCGGTCGCTTTGACCGCGAGGCGGCCGGTGATCAGCTTCGCCTGGGCGGCCGTCAGGGTGAATGACTGGCCGGCGTCCTTTTCCAGCGCCGCCCGCCAGGTGAGCAGGCGCGCTGCCTCGATCTGGGCGGAGAGGTCGGCGATCTTGGCCTGGATCGACTGGAATTTCGAGATCGGCTGGCCGAAGGCCTTGCGCTCTTTGGCGTAGGAGATCGCCTCGTCGAGGGCGCCCTGCGCCAGGCCCACTCCCATCGCCGCGACCCCGATCCGGCCGCCGTCGAGGATGTGGAGGAAGTTCTTGAAGCCTTCGCCGCGGCGGCCGAGCAGGCTGGACTCGGGCACCCGGCAGTCCTCGAAGGAGAGCGGGCGCGTGTCGGAGGCGTTCCAGCCCATCTTGCGGTAGGGCGTGCCAGCCTCGTAGCCTGGAGTCCCGTTGGCGACGATCAGGTTGGAGATCTCTTTGCGGCCGTTGGCCTCGCCGGTGACGGCGGTGATCGAGACGCAGCCGGAGATGTCGGTGCCGGAGTTGGTGATGAACTGCTTGGCCCCGTTGACGACCCATTCGCCGCCGTCCAGCTTCGCCGTGGTGCGGACGTTGCCGGCGTCGGAGCCGGCCTCGGGCTCGGTCAGGCCGAAGGAGGCGAGGCGCTTGCCGGCGCAGAGCTGCGGCAGCCACTCCGACTTCTGCTCGTCGCTGCCCCAGAGGTAGATCGGCATCGTCCCCAGCGAGGTGTGGGCGGCCATCGTGATGCAGACGGATGAGTCGATCCGGGCCAGCTCTTCGACCGCCAGCACGTAGGACATCGTGTCGGCCCCACCGCCCCCATACTCCTGCGGGAACGGGATCCCCATCAGGCCAAGATCGCCCAGCTTCTCGACGATCTCGTAGGGAAACGACTTGGTCCGATCCAGCTCCTCGGCAACGGGCGCGACCTCCTGCCGGGCAAAGTCCCGGACGGTGTCGCGCAGCAGCCGCTGCTCATCGCTCAGCTCGAAGTTCACGCGCGGCAGCCTATGCGAGCGCTAGAGCTGAAGGCTCTTGACCTGCAAGAGCTCCTCGATCGCGAAGCGGCCGTTCTCCCGCCCGTGGCCTGACTGCTTGTAGCCGCCGAAGGGGGCGAGGGGGTTGAAGGCGCCGCCGTTGATCTCGATCTGGCCGGTGCGGATGCGACGGGCGACGCCGATCGCGCGCTCGCTGTCGGCGGACCAGACGCCGCCGGCGAGGCCGTAGACGCTGTCGTTGGCGATCCGGACCGCGTCCTCCTCGTTGTCGTAGGGCTGGATCGCCAGCACCGGGCCGAAGATCTCCTCCTGGGCGATCGTCATCTCCGTCGTCACCTCGGAGAAGACGGTGGGGCGGACGAAGTAGCCGCGGTCGAGGCCGTCGGGCGCCGTCGCTCCGCCGGTCACCAGCTTCGCCCCTTCGGCCTCGCCTTTCTCGATGTAGCCGCGGACCCGCTGGCGCTGGACGTCGGAGACGAGTGGCCCGAGCCGGGTCGAGTCCTCGAAGGGGTCGCCGGGCGTGAACGCCTCGGCAGTCGTGGCGGCGATCTGCTCGGCTTCGGCCAGCTTCTCGCGCGGGACCAGCATCCGGGTCAGGGCGCTGCAGGTCTGGCCCGAATTGAGGAAGCACTTGGCGACGCCGTCGGGGACCGCCTTGGCGAGGTCGGCGTCGTCGAGGATCAGATTGGGCGACTTGCCGCCCAGCTCCATCGCCACCGGCTTGACCGAGGCCGAGGCGAGCTCGCTGACCCGGCGCCCGGCTCGGGTCGAGCCGGTGAAGGAGATCATGTCGACCCCGGGGTGCCCGGCGATCGCCTCGCCGACGACCGGCCCGGTGCCGGTGACGAGGTTGAAGACGCCGGCGGGCAGGCCGACCGCCTCGATCACCTCGGCCAGGATGAAGGCGTTGAGGGGGACGATCTCGCTCGGCTTGAGGACCACCGTGCAGCCGGCGGCAAGCGCCGGCGCCACCTTGGCGGCGATCTGGTTCAGCGGGTAGTTCCAGGGCGTGATCGCGCCGAGCACGCCGACCGGCTCGCGCAGCACCCGCGAGTTGCCGATCTCCTGCTCCCAGGCGATTTCCTCCATCAGCGCCGGCATTGCCGCGAACTGGCCGATCGGCAGCCCGGCCTGGATGATCCGGCTCAGGGTTAGCGGCATGCCCAGCTCCTGGGAGATCGTGGCGGCGATCTCGTCGCCGCGCTCGCCGAGCCCGGCCGAGATCGCGCTCAGGTAGCCGGCGCGCTCGTCGCGGGGGGTCTGCGACCAGGAGTCAAAGGCGTCGCGGGCGGCCCGCACGGCGCGATCGGCGTCCTCGGCTGTGCCGGCCGGGATCGTCCCCATCTTCTCCTCGGTCGTCGAGTTGACGACGTCGAGCGTCTCGGCGCCGGTCGAGTCGACCCACTCGCCGCCGATGAAGATCTTGTCGCGGACCTGAACCTCTGCCGTTGTCGCCATCTCTGTCTCCTCTTGGTTGTCGCCTGGCTGCCCAGCCAGACGTTAGAGGATTTCGCTCAGGCGACTTCGAGCGCGGGCAGTGGCGGCATCGCCAGGCCAGGGCCGGGTAGGGCCCGAGCATCGCGGGCCTTGAGCACGGCGCCGCAGCTTTCGCAGGTGCCCCGGTCGCTGACGGCGCCGCCGCACTGCTTGTGGACGATCAGCATCGGCGGCCCGGCGGGGCCGGTCGAGTGGCGGTCTCCCCAGCCCTGCAGGGCGATCAGCGCGGGCCAGAGGTCGAGGCCCTTCTCGGTCAGGAAATACTCGAAGCGCTCGGGGCTGCTCTGGTAGGCGCGGCGCTCGAGGATGTTCTCCTCGACCAGTCGCAGGAGGCGGGCGGAGAGGACGTTGCGGGCGACGCCGAGCCCGCGCTGCAGCTCATCGAAGCGCCGCCGTCCGTTCATCACGTCGCGGACGATCAGCAGCGACCAGCGCTCGCCGACGACTTCCAAGGACTTGGCGATCGAGCAGATCTGGCCTGGATAGTCGTTGCGCAGCACAACGTGATCTTGGCACAGATGGTTGCATCAAGCAACTGACTGAGATAAAGTGCCGCCAGTCACGAGTTGCGTGATGCAACTGTGCTCACGATTCGACTGGAGGCGCTGCAATGAAGCTGACTTCAAGGCATAGGCACACCCACCGGAGCAAGGCTCCGCGGATCTCGATCAGCCAGGCCGAGATCACCGCCGATCTGCTCTACCCGGCGCGGCGCCCAGCCGCCCGCCAAGCATCGGCCCCTGGCCGTCGCGGAGGCATTCGATGAGCGACGGAGGGGACACCGCCGTCACCAGCGCCGAAGCCTTCGCGGCCGAGAACCCGGAGGCGACCCGGACCCGGACCCTGGTCTGGCAGGACCCGGTGCCGACCGCCGCGGCGGGGGCGACGATGACCGGCATGGAGTACATGGAAGCGGTCTCCGAGGGCAAGGTGCCGCCGCCCCCGATCGCGGTCCTGATGAGGATGCGCCCGGCGGAGCTGTCTGAGGGCCGCTGTGTGTTCGAGGGCGAGCCCGGCGAGGAGCACTACAACCCGATCGGCGTCGTCCACGGCGGTTACGCGGCGACCCTGCTCGACTCGGCGCTCGGCTGCTCGGTCCACACGACCCTGCCCGCCGGCGTGGGCTACACCTCGCTTGGCCTCGAGGCCAAGTACGTGCGGCCGATCACCCGCGACACCGGCCGCGTCCTCTGCGAGGCCAACGTCCTCTACCGCGGCCGCAAACAGGCGACGGCGGAGGCGACCCTGACCGCGGCCGACACGGGCAAACTGCTCGCCCACGGCAGTTCGACCTGCATGATCCTCGGCGGCTGAGCGCTTAGGAAGACTGGGCTTCGGCGAGGGCGACGAGCAGCCTGACGCCGAAGCCGCTGGCGTCGTTGCCGGTGTACTCGCGGCCGACGTCCCAGGCGGTGCCGGCGATGTCGATGTGGGCCCAGGCGGTCTCGCCGACGAACTCCTCGAGGAAGGAGCCGGCGTAGATCGTGCCCGCCTTGCGCTTGGCCGAGGCGTTGACGAGGTCGGCGACCGTGCCCTTTGTCAGCTCCTTGTACTCGGGGTGCAGGGGCAGGCGCCAGGTCAGCTCCCCGGTCATCTTGCCGGCCTGCTCGACTTCCGCGGCGAGCTCGTCGTCGTTGGAGATGACCGCGGCGTAGGTCGAGCCGAGCGCGATCATCACCGCGCCGGTCAGCGTCGCCAGGTCGACGATTCGTTCTGCGCCCAGCTCGACGGCGTAGGCGAGGGCGTCGGCGAGGATCAGGCGGCCCTCGGCGTCGGTGTTGTTGACCTCGACCGTCTTGCCGTTGTACTGGGTGATGATGTCGCCGGGCTTGACCGCTGTCCCCGAGGGCATGTTCTCGGTCGAGGGCACGATCGCGAGCAGCTCGATCTCAAGCCCGAGTTCGGCGATCGCGGCGAAGGACTCGATCACCGCGGCGGCGCCCGACATGTCCATCTTCATCTCCTCCATGCCGGAGGAGGGCTTGATCGAGATGCCGCCGGTGTCAAAGGTGACGCCCTTGCCGACGAAGGCGAGCGGGCCGTCCTTGGTGCCGCCGCCGGTGTGGTTGAGGACGATCAGCTTCGGCTCCTCGGGGCCGCCCTGGCTGACCGCGACCAGGCCGCCCATCCCCTTGGCGATCATCTCCTCGCGTCCGAGCACTTCGACGCTGACGCTGCCGTGGGCGGCGGCGATCTCCTCGGCGCGCTGGGCCAGGTAGGACGGGGTGGCGATGTTTGAAGGCAGGCTCTGCAGGTCGCGGGCCCGGTTCTGGGCCTCGGCGCAGACGCGGGCGACCTCGACCTCGGCGGCGACGCTTTCCGGCCCGATCAGGCTCAATGACTCAAGCCGGGCCGGGGGAGGGCTGTCGGGGTCGACGCTGAGGAAGCGGTCGAAGCGGTAGGCGCCGAGGATCGTGCCGGTTGCCAGCGCCGCCGCGATCGCCTCGTCATCGCCGGGCAACGCCCAGGCCAGGGAGGCGGCCTCCAGGCGGCGGGCCTCGTGAGCCGCCACGGCTGCCGCGATCCGGGCGCGCTCGGGGTCGAAGTCGCCACGCTTGCCGAGACCGACCACAAGCGCCCGGCCTGGGCTCTGCGGGTGCAGCAGGCTCAGCTTCTTGAACGCCGGCTTCGCGTCGGCGGCGCCGGCCGCGCTGGCGAGCTCCGTCGGCAGCGCCTCCTCCTCGAAGAGGCCGACTACAAGCAGGTCGGCATCGATGCTGGAGAGCTCGCTCTGGATCACCTCGATCTTCACGCGGCGCGAGTCTATGCGCTTGCGCACGCAGCAAGGCAGAACCTCCCGCTATCGTCCGCTCAGAAGGTCCTAAGCCTTCGCCCAGACCCCACGACTTTGGAGAAGAAAGGCAGTCGATGCCCAGCACAGTGATCCTTGGAACCGCGCGGACCCCCTTCGGCAAGATGGGCGGGAGCCTCTCTTCCCTCGGCGCAACCGATCTCGGCGGGGCCGTGATCGAGGCCGCCCTGGAGCGCTCCGGCGTCGCCCCCGAGCAGGTCCAGCAGGTCGTCTTCGGCCAGGTCCTGCAGGCCGGCCAGGGGCAGATCCCCTCGCGCCAGGCCCAGATCAAGGGCGGCGTCCCCAAGGAGGTCCCCTCGGAGACGATCAACAAGGTCTGCGCCTCCGGCATGCGCTCGCTCGGCATCGCCGACATGGGCATCCGCGCCGGCGACACCGAGGTCGCCGTCACCGGCGGCATGGAGTCGATGAGCCAGGCGCCCTACCTGCTGCCGGGCGCGCGCTTCGGCTTCCGCATGGGCGATGTCAGCGCGATCGACGCGATGACCCACGACGGGCTGACCAACCCCTTTACCGAAAAGCAGATGATCAACGAGGCGAGCGAGGTCTCCAACGAGCTCGAGATCACCCGCGTCGACATGGACCGCTTTGCCGAGCGCTCGCACCGGCTTGCCGCCGAGGCGACCGACGCCGGCCGCCTCGCCGACGAGATTGTCGGCGTCACCGTCAAGTCGCGCAAGGCCGAGACCACGGTCGAGGCCGACGAGGCGATCCGCCCAGACACCACCCTGGAGACGCTGGCCAAGCTGCGGGCGATCGGCGGCGACGACGCCACCCACACCGCCGGCAACGCGCCGGGGGTCAACGACGGCGCCGGCGCGATCGTCGTCGCCTCTTCGGACTGGGCTGAGAAGGAAGGCAAGACCCCGCTGGCCCGCGTCCTCTCCTACGGCACCGTCGCCGATGATTTCCCCTACCTCGCCAGGACTCCCGCCAACGCCGCCAAGCAGGCGCTGGAGAAGATCGGCAAGAGCCCCGAGGACGTCGACCTCTGGGAGATCAACGAGGCCTTTGCCTCGGTCGCGCTCAACTCGGTGCGGATGCTCGGCGTCGATGAGGAGAAGGTCAACGTCAACGGCGGCGCGATCGCCCTTGGCCACCCGATCGGCGCCTCCGGCTCCCGCATCGTCGGCGCTTTGGTTCATGAGCTAGGCCGCCGCGGCGGCGGCCTCGGCGTCGCCGCGATCTGCTCCGGCGGTGGCCAGGGCGACGCGATCGTGATCGAAGTCAACGGCTAGCTGTGAGCCGCGGCGCGGCGTTCTTCGATCTCGATAAGACCCTGATGGCGGGGTCGAGCGGGATGCAGTTTGCCCGCGTCGCCACTCGGCAGGGGATCGTCAGCCGCCGCCTGCTCGCCAGCTGGGCAATCGAGCACCTGCGCTACCGCCTGCGCGGCACTACCGACGAGCGCACGGCGGAGGTGCTGCGGGTCGCCCGCGACCTGATCTCGGGCGTGCCGGCGAAGACGATCGATCGCATGGGCCCAGAGGTGATGGCGGCGATCCTGCCCCGCGTCTACCCGCAGATGCTGGACGAGGTCCACGACCACCAGGACGCCGGCCGCGCCACCTTCATCGTCAGCGCCGCCGGCAACGGCGTCGTCGAGTCGCTGGCCCAGGTGCTGGGGATGGAGGGCGGGATCGGCACCCGCTACGAGGTCGACGCCGCCGGCAACTTCAGCGGCCGCCTCGACGGCCCCTTCGTCTACGGCCCTGGAAAGGTCGAGGCGATGGAGGCCTTCGCCGAGCTTCACGACATCGATCTCGACGCCTCCTACGCCTACTCGGACTCGGTTTCCGACCTGCCGATGCTGCGCGCCGTCGGCCACCCGGTGGTGGTCAACCCCGACCCGCCGCTGGCCGAGATCGCTAAGCAGGAGGGCTGGCAATCGATGCGCTTCGAGCGGCTCGGCCGCCGCCTCGTCGCCGTGGTCATCACCCTGCTGGCGACCGTCGCCGGCTTCGGCGCCTCGCGGGTCGCGACGCGGCGCAAGGCGCCCCAGCGTCGCTTTCCCGCGCGCCGCTAGCCGCCGCCCGCCTAAACTTCCAGCGTGGCCGTCGAACCGGGAGCCAAACGCCGCGCCCACTAGTGGCGCGAGGAGGTCTACTCACAGCAGGGTGAGCGCGACGCCGAGTTCTCGACCATGTCGGGCCACCCGATCGAGCCCCTCTACACGGCCGAGGACACCGCCGCCGACGACGAGCGGATCGGCTACCCCGGCGAGTACCCCTTCACCCGCGGCCCCTACCCGTCGATGTACCGGGGGCGGCTCTGGACGATGCGCCAGTTCGCCGGCTTCGGCACCGTCGAGGAGACCAACGAGCGCTTCCATTACCTGCTCGACCACGGCCAGACCGGGCTCTCGACCGCCTTCGACATGCCGACCCTGATGGGCTACGACTCCGACCATCACCGCAGCCTCGGCGAGGTCGGGCGCGAGGGAGTCGCCGTCGACAGCCTCGACGACATGGAGCAGCTCTTCGCCGGGATCCCGCTCGGCGGCGTCACCACCTCGATGACGATCAACGCCCCGGCGGCGATCCTGCTCGCCTTCTACGTCCTCGTCGCCGAGGAGCAGGGCATCCCGGCCGAGAAGCTCGGCGGCACGATCCAGACCGACATCCTCAAGGAGTACATCGCCCAGAAGGAGTGGTGCTTCCCGATCGAGCCGGCGATGCGGCTGGTCACCGACATGATCGAGTGGTGCTCGCAGAAGATGCCGCGCTGGCACCCGGTTTCGATCTCCGGCTACCACATCCGCGAGGCCGGATCGACCGCGCAGCAGGAGTTGGCCTTCACGCTCAAGGACGGCTTCACCTACGTCGAGCGGGCGATCGAGCGCGGCCTCGACGTCGACGATTTCGCCCCCCGCCTCTCCTTCTTCTTCAACGCCCACATCGACTTCTTCGAGGAGATCGCCAAGTACCGGGCGGCGCGCCGGATCTGGGCGCGCGAGATGCGCGACACCTACGGCGCCAAGCGCGAGGAGTCGATGCGGCTGCGCTTCCACGCCCAGACCGCCGGCGTCTCGTTGACGGCACAGCAGCCGCTCAACAACGTGGTCCGGACCTCGCTGGAGGCGCTGGCCGCGGTGCTCGGCGGCACCCAGTCGCTGCACACCAACTCCTTCGACGAGGCGCTGGCGCTGCCAACCGAGGAGGCGGTGCGGGTCGCCCTGCGCACTCAGCAGATCATCGCCACCGAGTCCGGCGTCACCAACACCGCCGACCCGCTCGGCGGCTCTTATTTCGTCGAGAAGCTGACCGACGAAATGGAGCAGGCTGCCTACGGCTACTTCGCCCGGATCGACGAGCTGGGCGGGATGGTCGAGGCGATCCGCCGCAACTTCCCCCAGCGCGAGATCGCCGACTCCGCCTTTACCTACCAGCGTGAGCTCGACGAGCGCAAGCGGATCGTGGTCGGCGTCAACGACTTCATCCAGGACGGCGAAGAGCCGACCCCGATCCTGAAGATCGACGCGGCGCTTGAACAGAAGCAGGTCGACCGCCTGCAGGCGACCAAAGCCCGCCGCGACGGCGCCGCCGTCGAGCGCGCCTTGGCCGAGCTCAAGCGAGCGGCCGCAACCGAGGAGAACCTGATGCCGTCGATCATCGAGGCCGCCCGCGCCCGCGCCACCGAGGGCGAGATGATCGTGGCCATGCAGGAGGTCTTCGGGACCTACACAGAGTCGCCCGTCTTCTAGACAGGCGCTAGGGTTCGCGCCGCATGGCAACCGCTACCGCCCGCAAGATCCGCGTCGTCGTCGCCAAGCCCGGCTTGGATGGGCACGATCGCGGGGCGAAGATCATCGCCCGCGCCCTGCGCGACGCCGGCATGGAGGTGATCTACACCGGTCTGCACCAGACGCCCGAGCAGATCGCCGAGACCGTGATCCAGGAGGACGCCGACGCGGTCGGCCTCTCGATCCTCTCCGGCGCCCACATGACCCTTGTCCCCCGCGTGGTGGCCCTGCTTGCCGAGCAGGGGGTCGACGACGTGCTGGTCACCGTCGGCGGCACGATCCCCGCCGACGACATCCCCGAGCTGAAGAAGCTCGGCGTCGCCGAAGTCTTCACCCCGGGCGCTGGCACCGACGACATCGTCGACTTCATCCGCGCCGGCGCCGCCGAGCGCCACCAGAACACCGATTAGTGTTCTGTAGCCGGGGCCGCTTGCCCGATTGACTGGTCAATCAACCAGTCGCGCGCAACCGCTAACATCCCCGCCCGCAACGGACCCGCGCGGCGCCAGATGCCGCTCGCGAAGAGCCCAGAACCGCCTAAGGAGGCTTGAACTTGAAGATCTGCGTCCTGGTCAAGGAGGTACCTGATGCCGCCGTCCAGAAGCGCATCGACCCCAACACGATGCGAATGGACAGAAGCGGCGAGAAGAACCTCAACCCGTTTGACACACATGCCATCGAGGCTGCCATGCAGATCAAAGAGGGCGGTGCAATCCCGGTCGAGGAGGTCGTCGCAGTGACGATGGGCCCCGAGACGGCGTTCCGCGCCCTGCACAAGGCGGTCGCGCTTGGCGCCGATCGCTCGGTGCACCTCAGCGACGCCGCCCTCTCCGGCTCCGACGTCTGCGCCACCGGCTATTCGCTGGCCAAAGTCCTCGAGGCCGAGAGCCCGGACCTGGTCCTGCTCGGCCAGCAGTCCGACGATGGCGAGTGCTACACGATCGGCGCCGTCGTCGCCGACCACCTGCAGATGCCCTCGCTGACCCAGGTGATCAAGATCGACGTCACCGACGGCAAGCTGCGCTGCGAGCGCCAGGCCGAGTACGGCTACGACACCGTCGAGGTCGAGTTGCCGGCCGTGATCAGCGTCGGTGACGCGATCAACGAGCCGCGCTACCCGAGCCTGAAGGCGATCATGGGCGCGAAGAAAAAACCGCTCGACAACAAGGCGACCGCGGACGTCGGCATCGACGCCGGCATGGTCGGCGAGAGCGGCTCCAAGACAGCGGTCCTCGCACTCAACCCGCCGCCCCCCAAGGAGGCCGGAGAGATCATCGAGGACGAGGACACCAACGAGACGGTCGAAAAGATCGTCGCCTGGCTTGACGAGAGGAAGCTGATCTAGATGGCAGGCATCCTGGTTTACGCCCTGCACGACGACGAGGGCAACTTCAACAAGAACTCGCTCGGAGCAATCTCCGAGGCGGCCAAGCTGGCCGGCGAAATCGGCGGCGAGGCCGCTGCGGTCGTAGTCGGTGACATCGCCGACGACGCCTGCGCTTCGCTGGGCAACTACGGCGCCGCCAAGGTCTACCGGGCCAAGGCTGTGCCCGAGGGGCTGGCCCAGCCGATCATCGACGTGATGGCCAAGGTCATCAACGAGAACGACTTTGGCTACGCCCTGTTCGGCGGCGGCCTGCTCGGCTTCGAGATCGGCGCCGGCCTGACCGCGCGTTTGAACGCCGGTGTGACGATGGAGGTCACCAAGGTCAAAGTCGACGGCGGCAAGCTGATCGTCGAGCGGCCGATCCTGCAGGACTCCCAGATCGCCGACGTCGGCTACGTCAGCAAGCCGGGGATCATCATCGGCCGCCTCAACGCTTTTGATGTCAAGGAGAGCGGCGGCACGGCCGAGGTCGTCGACGTCGAGGTCGAGCTGTCCGCCTGGTCCTCCAAGGCCAAGCTCGTCCAGCGCGGCGAGCAGCGTGGCGCCGACGTCAACATCGAGGACGCCGACATCCTCGTCGGCGGCGGTCGAGGCCTCGGCGCAGCCGAGGGCTTCGAGCTCTGCGAGCAGCTGGCCGAGTCGATGGGCGGGGCCGTTGCCGCGACCCGCGCCGTGGTCGATGCCGGCTGGTACCCCTACGCGGCCCAGATCGGCCAGACCGGCAAGACGGTCGCGCCGAAGCTGTATCTGGCCGCCGGCATCTCCGGGGCGATCCAGCACAAGGTCGGGATGCAGAGCTCGGAGAACATCCTCGCGATCAACAAGGATCAGAACGCGCCGATATTCGAGTTCTCAGACCTCGGCGTGGTCGGCGATCTGCACAAGATCCTGCCCAAGCTGACCGAGGCGATCAAGGCGAAGAAGGGCGGCTGAGCAAAATGCCGGCCGTTGCGCCCAGCGAGTTCCCCCCGCCGTTCGATTCCGCAGATGTGATCGGTCCCCCGACCGATGCGGTGGACGATCGGATCGAGGTTGGCGTGGCGATCGTCGGCGGTGGCCCCGCCGGCCTCGCCTGCGCCAACAAAGTCATGCAGCTGCTCGAGGACGAGCCAGAGCTGGCCGAGAAGCTGGGCGAAGTCCCGGTTGCGGTGGTGGAGAAGGGCAAAGTGGCCGGCGCTCATCTGCTTTCGGGGGCCAACATGCGGCCCTCGGCGATGGAAGAGCTGTTCCCCGACCTCGACAAGTCGGAGTGGCCGGTCTACCAGGAGGTGACCAAGGATGCGGTCTATCTGCTGACGCCCGGCAAAGCGCTGCCGCTGAAGCCGATGCCGCCGAACTTCCGCAACCACGGCAACTACGTCACCTCGGTCTCCAAATTGGGGCGCTTCCTCGCCGACAAAGCCGAGGAAGCGGGCGTCTACATCCTGGCCGAGACCGCGGCGACCAAGCTGCTGGTCGAGGACCGGGTCGTCAAGGGCGTCCGCTCCGGCGACCGCGGCCGCGGCAAGGACGGCGAAGAGCTGGGCAACTTCGAGCCGGGCTCCGATGTCGTCGCCAAGGCGACGGTGCTGGCCGAGGGCACGGTTGGCCACCTCAGCTACGCCGCCTACGACTACTTCGACCTCCACGGCGCCGATCCGATGCGCTGGGAGCTCGGGGTCAAAGAGGTCTGGGAGGTGCCGAAGCCGCTCGACCGGGTGATCCACACGATGGGCTGGCCGCTGCGCAAGGCGGCCAAGCACAACGAGTTCGGCGGCAGCTTCATCTACCCGATGGGCGAGGACAAGCTCTGCATCGGCCTCGTCGCCGGTCTCGACTACACCGACGCCACCTTCAGCGTCCACGACGCTCTGCAGCTGCTCAAGACCCACCCCTTCATCAAGGACCTGCTCGAGGGTGGTAAGCGGGTTGCCTGGGGAGCGAAGACGATCCCCTCCGGCGGCTACTTCGCGATGCCCAAGCGCCTTGCCGTGCCCGGCATGGTGATCGCCGGCGACGCCGCCAGCATGGTCAACGTGCCGACCCTGAAGGGCGTCCACTACGCGATGCACGCCGGCATGTACGCGGCGGAAGCGATCGTCACGGCGCTGAAGGAAGACTCGGTCAACTTCGAGGCCTACGACGAGAAAGTCCACAACTCGATGATCGAGAAGGACCTGTTCGAATCGCGCAACATGCGCCAGCCCTTCTCCAAAGGCTTCTTCCTCGGCGGCGCCTTCGCCTCGGCGATGACCGTCACCAAAGGCAACTTCCCCGGCGGCCACTGGAAGCAGGAGCACGACTCCGAGGTCGAGATGGACCTCGGCAAGGCGGGCGACATGTACATCAAGCCCGACAACGAGCTGACCTTCAACAAGCTCGACTCGGTCTTCCTCTCCGGCAACGCCACCCGCGACGACGCCCCCAACCATGTCCGCATCCAGACCAAGGTGCCGCGCGAGATCGCCCAGACCTGGGTCTCGATGTGCCCGGCCCAGGTCTACGAGATCCCCGAGGACCAGCTCGAGAACGGGGCGGCGCAGGTCGACGTCCATGTGACCGCGTCGAACTGCGTGCAGTGTGGGGCGATCACCGCCAAGGGCGGGCGCCTGACGCTGCCCGAGGGCGGCGACGGGCCGCTTTACCAGGAGACCTGAGCAAAAACCCCGCATGGGGCGTCACAGAATTGACACGAACAGCGCACCACAGGTGCGTGGCCCGCTACTACGGTCGAACGATGGTCGTAATCGGTTCGATCGCGGGCAGTGCCGCCACCGGGTTTGGCCTGATGGCTGCTTCGATTGCCGTCTTCGGCTTCGCTGCCCATGCCCGGCCAGCGTTGACTGGGGCCGGCGAGGAGAAGCTGAGATACGCGACTGTTGTCGGAGGCCTCGTGGGTCTCTTCGCGTCTCTTCTTGTCATCTTTTTGTCTGCAATGATCGGGTAGACTGGACAGCATGAGCAAAGGTCGGGCATTGACTTATCTATTTGCGGCAACCGTGGCAGCCACCACAGCGGTTTGTGCGGCGCTCATGGTGTTGCATGTGGACGGGTTGCTGATCGCTGTTGCGATGGTCGTGGTTGGCGGCTCGGGGGCGGATGCGCTCTCGCGGGTGGTCATGCGCTACGGGCCGCCTGAGCGCCACCGCTAAGCAACTGGGGCGGGGCGGGTATCGTCGCGGCGTGCTTGCGCTTGGGATAGTCGCGGCTGTCGGGGCCTCTCTGCTCTACAACACCTCGATTGCCTTGCAGGCTCTGGAGGCGCGGGAGGTGCCTGGGGAGCATTCGCTGCGGCCCTCTTTGATCGGGAAGCTGCTGCGCAACAAACGGTGGCTGGGGGCTACGGCGCTTGGGTTGCTTGGCTGGCCGCTGGAGATCGGGGCGTTGCTGCTTGCGCCTCTGACCGTTGTCCAGCCCTGTCTGGCCAGTGGGTTGATCCTGCTGCTCTGGCTGGGGGCTACGAAGCTGGGGGAGGCGCCAGGGCGGCGGGAGTGGATCGCTGTGGCGGCGATCGTGATCGGGGTCGCGGGCGTTGCCTGGGCGGCGCCGGACCGGACCACCGACCACGCTGGGGCAGGGGCGATCGCGCTGGCGATGGGCCTGCTGGCGCTGCCGATCGCCGCGCCCTATCTGCTGCGGGGCCGGGTCTCGGCGGTCGGCTTGCTGCCGGTGATCAGCGCCGGCTGCGGCTATGCCTGGACCGGGATCTCCAGCAAGCTGCTGACCGACGAGCTCGCCGTCGGCGCCCTGTTGATCGCGGTGGTCTGGCTGGCGACCGCCGCCGCCTCGGAGGGGCTGGCCTTGTTGAGCGAGATGAGCGCCCTGCAGCACCGGGGCGCGACCCATGTGGCGCCGGTGATGTTTGCCGTCCAGGTGCTGGTCCCGGTCCTCTTGGCGCCGCTGATCTTCGGCGAGTCGTGGAGCACGACGCCTCTGGGCGGGGTGGCTCTGGTCGCATTCATCGGAGTCGCTGTGGCTGGGACGACGCTGCTGGCCGGATCTCGCGCGGTTGGCGCGGTCATCGATACGGCCAGGGCCAACGAGGCAGACTGATTCGGGTCCGTATTCGCTGCTAGCCTTGCGCTCGCCTTCCGCCCGTCCGTCCGCGAAGGCAACCAAACCAGCCGCCACGCCACCAAGGAGCCACCGTAGGGCCCGCAGAGACAACCCGGCCCGATGCGACCAAGTTCGCCATCGGGTTCGACCATCGTGACCGCGCTCGCCTGTTTGAGCTGTGGACGGAGGTTCTCGATTCCGAGCAGTGGTCGGAGGGTAAGAAGCTGGCTGCGTTCGAGCAGCGTTGGGCCGACTGGAACGGCCTGCCCAGCCTCGGCCTCTCAAGCTGGGCCGGTGGCGCGCTGGCGGCGCTGGAGTTCGCCGGGGTCAAGGGTGAGACCGTGCTCTGCCCATCGAACACCTTCATGGCCAGCCCGCTGGCGGCGGTCGGCGCCGGCGCCAAGGTCGAGTTCGTCGATTGCAACCGCACCGACCTCTGCATGTCGTTCGACGACTTCGAGGCCAAAGCCGAGCAGCACAAGCCGAAGGCCGCGATCCTGGTCCACATCGGCGGCCACATCGCCTTCGACGCCGAGCGGATCGCCGCCTACTGCCGCGACAGCGGGATCTTCCTGCTCGAGGACTGCGCCCACGCCCACGGCGCCGACTGGAACGGCGCCCGGCCCGGATCCTTCGGCGACGCCGGGGTCTACTCGCTCTACGCGACCAAGACTGTCTCGACCGGGGAGGGGGGAGTGCTCGTTTCCTCCAATCAGGACCTGATCGATTTCGCCGCCAAGTTCCGCAACTACGGCAAGTTCGAGCACGAGGTCGACGGCCTCAACTTCCGCATGAGCGAGTTCACCGCGGCGCTTGGCCTGGTCCAGGCGGAGCGGATGGAGGAGATCGTCGAGTGGAAGAACGCCTATGCGCGCGATCACCTCGACGCCCTGCATCCGGCCCGGCTCGAGCTGCCCGAGGGGATGACCTCGGGCTTCTACAAGTACATCGTCTTCGAGCAGATCGAGAAGTCCACCGGTCGCGTCTACGACCAGCCCTGCCACCGGATCATGGGTCACTCGGTCGAGCTTCCTAACACCGACTGGGTGGCTGAGAACCATTGGTGCGTCCCGCTCTATTACCGACCTGAGAGCCGCGAGGCGGCTCTAGAGGAGGCAAGCAAAGCATGAGAGTCCTGGTCACCGGCGGTGGCGGATTCATCGGATCGCACGTCGTCGATCGCTTGATCGACCGCGGCGACACCCCGCGCATCTTTGACCTCAGCGCCTCCCCCTACCATTCGCCGCTGGAGGTTGAGACCTTCACCGGCAGCATCACCGACCCGGCAAACCTCGACCTGGCGATGCGCGACTGCGACGCCGTCATCCACCTGGCGGCGGTCGCCGACGTCTCCCACGTCCTCGCCGACCCGGTCTTGGCCGAGGAGGTCAACACCCGCGGCACCCTCAACGTGCTGGAGGCGGCCTGTGGCGCCAAAGTCGACCGCGTCGTCTACGGCTCGACCACCTGGGTCTACAGCGACTGCGTCGAGCAGGACGTCAGCGAGGAGACGCCGATTCCGGCGCCCCGCCACCTCTACACGGCGACCAAGCTCGCCGGAGAGACCTACTGCGCCGGCTACGCCGAGCTCTACGACCTTGAGAGCACAGTGCTGCGCTTCGGCATCCCCTATGGCCCCCGCGCCCGCGCCGCCGGCGTCGTCGCCAAGTTCACCGACCTTGCCTTCGAAGGCAAGGCGCTGACGATCGCCGGCGACGGCAGCACGACCCGCAGCTTCATCTACGTCGAGGATCTCGCCGACGGCATCGTCGCCGCGCTCAAGCCAGAGGCGGCCGGCCGCACTTACAACCTCTCCGGCGACGAGGTTGTGACGATCCTCGAAATCGCCGAGCGGGTGCAGGAAAACACCGACAACTGCGAGATCGTCCACACGCCGCCGCGCCCGGGCGACTTCCCCGGCAAGGCGATCTCCAACGAGCGCGCCCTGGAGGAGATCGGCTGGAAAGCCGAAACGAGCTTCCGCGACGGCGTCCGCAATTACGTCGAATGGGTACGCAGCAGCACCCGCCCCCCCGACCCGATTCCCGGCAAAAAGCCCTCGCTTAACGGCAACGGCCACGCCGCGGGCGCGCTGCTCGCCGGCGCTGCCGGCAGCGAGGATCGCGCCCCAAGCGTGCTGGTCTTGACCGCCGACATCGGCGAGGGCCACGACCTGCCGGCGCGGATCATCGCCGCCGACATCGAGGCCGAAATCCCCGAGGCCAAGGTCGAGGTCGCCAACGGCCTGGAGGCGATGGGCCGCTTCCTCTCCTCGACTGTGCGCGGCGGCTCCAAAGTCACCTTCCGCTGGATGCCGTGGCTGTTCGACATCCAGTACTGGCTGCTGACCAAGTTCGCGCCCACCCGCTGGCTCGCCCATCACCTCGGCTACGCCTTCGGCGCCCACGGCCTGATGAAGCTGATCGCGAAGCACGACCCCGACGTCGTCATCTCCACCTACCCGGGGGTGACCGCGATCCTCGGCATGCTGCGCGAAAACGGCAGGCTGACGGTGCCCGTGCAGTCGGCGATCACCGACCTCGCCGGGCTGCGCTACTGGGCCCACCCCGGGGTCGACCTGCACTACGTGACCCACCCGGAGTCGATCGAAGAGGTCGAGAAGCTGGCCGGGCCGGGCAGCGTCGAGTGGATGCGGCCGCCGATCTCACCCGACTTCTTGATGCCCCGCACCCGCGTCGACGCGCGCAAGGCCCTTGACGTTCCCGCCCACGGCCGGATCGTGCTGGTCTCTGGCGGCGGCTGGGGCGTCGGCGATCTCGAGGGGGCGATCAACTCCGCCCTCAAGGGCGACGACACCCTCGTCGTCTGCATCACCGGCCACAACGATGTCGCCCGCGAGAAGCTGGAGCAGCGCTTCGGCGGCAACGACCAGGTCCGCATCCTCGGCTTCACCGATCAGATGAGCGACTGGATGGCGGCCTCCGACGCGATGATCCACTCGACCGCGGGCTTGACCGTGCTCGAGGCTCATATCCGCGGCTGTCCGGTCGTCTCCTACGGCTTCTCCGCCGGCCACCTGCGCGCCAACAATGCCGCCTTCGAGCGCTTCGGCCTGGCCGAGGTCGCTCGCTCCGAGCACGAGCTGGAGTCTGTCCTGCGCCACATCACCCGCGAGCGGCAGTCGCCGGATTCGTCGTTCGCCTCGCTGCCCTCGATCTCTTCGCGAGCGCTGAACGTGCGGGCGCGGGTGCGCCCGCAGCCGGTCTGGCGCCTGCGCACCGAGCGAGTGATCGCGGCCGTCTGCCTCCTTGCTGTCGCTCTCATCCTGTCGCTCTCGGTGGTCAAGCGCGAGACGCCCTATCGGGTGATCGCCAAGCCGCTCGAGAGCCGGATCCACATCGGCAAGGACACCGACGCGCCTGCGCCGACTGTGAAGGCAAACCAGGCCGCGCAGCCGGTCTCGCCTGAATCTCACACCGCCGCCAACTCCGGCAATTGATCGCGGCGCTGGCCGGCGCCGGCGCCGCGGCCGCCACGGTGGTCCATGCCGGGCCGGCGCTGGCGCCGATCGTTCCCGGCATCGCGCCCGTCCTCAGCATCGAGCTGCGCCAGGAGGCGGCGGATGGAGTGGCGCTCACCTTCGACGACGGCCCTCACCCAGAAGGCACGCCCCAGACCCTGGAGATCCTGCGTGAGGCTGGGGCGCCGGCAACCTTCTTCCTCGCCGGCGAGCAGGTCGAGCAGCGGCCGGCGCTGGCGGCCGAGATCGTCGCCGCCGGCCACCGGGTCGAGCTGCACTGCCATCGCCATCGCAACCAGCTGCGGCTGACGCCGCGGCAGCTGCTCGACGACGCCGATCGCGCCAAGGCGGTGATCGAGGAGGCGAGCGGCCAGGAGGTCGCCGACTACCGCCCTCCCTACGGGATCTTCAGCTACTCCGGCCTGCGGGCGATCCGCAGCCGCGGTTGGCGGCCGGTGCTGTGGTCGCAGTGGGGAAAGGACTGGAGGCGGTCGGCAACGCCTGACTCGATAACGCGACGCTGCACTTCCTCAGTCGAGGCCGGTGACATCCTCCTCTTGCACGACGCCGACTACTACAGCGCGCCTGGCTCCTGGGCCCGCACGGTCGCTGCCATGCCGCGCATCCTCGAAAGGTTGGACAGCCGCGGGCTGAAACCGATCTCGCTGCGACGCTGAGAGGGGGGAGCGAGCGTCCACTGCTCGCAGCCGGCAAAAGCGTCGTCAAGACGCTGGGCCATGGTGCTCCTTGGCCGATCCTGGTCGAAGATCTCCTTGGGCATAGCTCTCCCGTCCTGTAGGGAACGTTGGGTAAGACTCCCGCTCCGATCGGACGAAAAAACCTGCACTTTGCGGAAACCTGGACCGACCAGCTAAGAGGAGGCGAACTTGGCGATCTCCTCGGCAAGCCGCTGTGGCTGGTCGAGCGCGACGAATGTCTTCGCGTTGGGGATCTCGACGATGCGGGCATCGGGGGTTGAGGCCGCCAGCCGTTCGGCGTATTTGATCGGGAAGTAGCTGTCTCCCGGCGCCCAGGCCAGCAGCAGCGGATGCTCGAAGCTGCCGAGCTTTTCGGCCGCCTCCAGCGTGTGGCGCTTGTTCATGCCGGCCGTGACCTTGCGCAGATCGTGGCGGATCGCGGAATTGTGGAGTCCGGGCGCCATCCAGGAGGCGATCAGGTCATCCGGGATCTTCGTCTTCGCGAAGGGCTTGAAGGCGCGGCGGGCGACGGCGGGGATGCGGAAGGGCGCCGACAGCACCTCGATGCCGCCGGGCAGCTTCGCCAGCGGCGGCATCGCCTTGAAGATTCCGGGCGGGAAGTTCTCGTGGGTGTCGCAGTTGGTCAGGACCAGCCGCCCGATCCGCTCGGGGTGGCGGGTGACGAGCACCTGCGACATCGCGCCGCCGGAGTTGTTGCCGACGATGGTGACGTCATCGAGGCCGAGCTTGTCGAGGAAGCTGGCGATGATCGCGGCGACGCCTGGGGGGGAGAGGTCCGCGTCAGGGCGCATCGCCACCTGCTGGGACCCCATCGGCCAGTCTGGGGCGAGGCAGCGGAAGCGATCGGAGAGGCGGTCGACGACGCCGCTCCAGAGCCGTCCGTCGACCAGATACCCGTGGACGAAGACGATCGCTTTGCCCTCGCCCGACTCGCGATAGCGGACGGTCCCGGCCGGTAGCTCGATCTCATGGCGATCGCCGTTGACGGTCATCTGGGCTGCCTCCTGCATAGAAGTGCGAGAGGGCCAGCTTCTCACGAAGCAGCTCGGCCGGGCTCAGGTCGCGGGGGCCAGGGGTGGTTCGGCCGCGCTCTCGCGGGCAGCCCGGCGCGACTCCTTCTGCGCGTACATCCGCACGTCGGCGAGCTGCAGGGCGGGAGTTGGCTCTGTCGCCTCGGCTGGGATCGAAGCCGATCCCCAGGCCGGGGAGACGTCGTATCCCGTCCCCTTCTCGGAGAGGGCTTCGGCCGCCATCCTGGTCACGCCCCCGAAGCGCTGCGCCGTGCAGTTGAGCAGGACGCAGAACTCGTCGCCGCCGACCCGGTAGGCGACTCCGTCGCCGTCGACCGCGTCGCGCAGCCGCCGTCCCAGCCTGGTCAGCAGCTCGTCGCCGGCCGGGTGGCCCAGGGTGTCGTTGAAGTTCTTGAAGCCGTTGAGGTCGAGGAAGATGACGAGGGCCGGCGCCGCCGCGCTTGTCTTGGCGCAGAGCTCCTCAAGGTCGACCTGCATCCGGCCGCGGTTGCCGAGGCCGGTCAGGGGGTCGGTCTGTACCTGCTCGAGCAGGGCCTTGTTCTCGCGCACGCTCATCCCCAGCCGCACGATCACGGCGATCATCGTGGCCGCCCAGAGCACGGTCGAGAGGCCGCTGGTGGCGCTGAAATACTGCATCGCGAAGAGTCCGATCATCACCCCGAAGAAGAGGGCGGGGACCATCAGCTCGCGCCAGCCGTCAAAGCGGGCGGAGGCCTGGATCGTGTCTGCCCGCGGCTGCCACATCTCGGCGCCGAGGCAGATCGCCGCGATCAGGTAGATCGGGTCGATCCAGTCGCCCGAGGGAAGCGTGGCGCTGGTCGATTGCAGGGTGTAGGCGATGTCGGCGGCGACCAGCGCCGAGAGCCCGGCCAGCAGCAAGATCCAGGTCCTGCCGGGGCGCCAGCGGGTGAGCGCGATCGCTCCGATCACCAGCGCCAGCATTGCGATGTCGCCGAGTGGGTAGGCGAGTGTGGTCGCCACCTGCAGCGAGGTGCCGGTCGCGTGCTCGGCGACGAAGTCGAAGACGAAGGCGGCGCCGAGCGCTGCCGTGCCGAGTGCCGCGATCAGGCCATCCATCCACAGCCGCCAATCGAGTTCGTCCGCCTTGGCTCGAACCAGCAGCACCAGCCCGGCGTATGCGAGCGGATAAAAGAGGAGATAGCCGACATCAGCCGGGGAGGGGTAGGGAGCGCTGGGGTTGCCTTCGATCGCAACCGTCCAGTAGACCTCGGCCGCGCCCCAGGAGAGGATCGCCAGCCCGATCAGAATCCAGGCAGGGCGCTCGCGTCCGGCGCCGATGGCGCGCACGAGGCAGGCCAGCCCGGCGGCGATGATCACCGCGTCATAGACGGGACCGCCGAGGGCGAAATCGAGATTGGACCCGCCGATGCCGAGCCAGTCGTGGAGGGCGACCACCGTCGTGCCGCCCAGCAGCACGACCGTCAGCGCCTGGCGCGCGAAGCGCTCTGCCCAGGTACGGCCGACCGTCGAGTCCGCTGACGCGTTCACTGCCCTGGTATCGGCAGCAGATGGTCATTTCCCAACTAATAAATGGGCAAATTTCTCCGCCTAAAGGGGCGGGAGTCTCCAGTCATCTAAACTGCAGAGCATGAAAACCGGAATTCACCCCGATTACACGCTCGCCAATGTGCATTGCTCGTGCGGGAACCAGTTCTACACCCGCTCGACCAAGGCCGATCTCCACGTCGAGCTCTGCTCTGAGTGCCACCCGTTCTACACGGGCAAGCAGAAGCTGGTCGATACCGGCGGTCGGGTCGAGCGTTTCCAGCGTCGCGCAGCCAAACACGCCAAGGCCGGGAAGTAAGCAGTGAGCCCAGAGGTGGGCTCGGCACAGGCAGAGGCGTCGTCGGCTTCCTCAAACGGGGCCGACTCGCTGCGCATGCCCGACGGCGCCCTGGTCGCGAAACGCGACGCGCCGGTCGGTGGCCAGGCGGTTCTGGAGGGCGTGATGATGCGCGGCATCTCGACCTGGGCCGTCGCCGTCCGCAACCCTGAGGGCAAGATCGAGATCAGCTCGGAGACGCTGGTCCCCTGGGCCAAGCGCAACCGCCTCTGGCGGGCGCCGGTGATTCGCGGCGTCGTCGCCCTCGGCGAGTCGATGAAGATCGGCTTCAAGGCGCTGGCGATCTCCGCCAACGCTCAGATCCCCGAGGATGAGGAGGGCGAGCCCGAAGAGATCGGCGGCTTCATCTGGGGGGTGACGATCTTCCTCTCGGTGTTGCTGGCGATCGGGCTCTTCTTCGTCGTCCCGGTCGGGCTGACCAGCCTGATCAAGGACAAGCTCGGCTCGCCGTTCCTGTTTTGGCTGGTCGAGGGCCTGCTGCGGACGGGGATCTTCATCGGCTACATCGCCGCGATCAGCCGCCTCAAGGACCTGCGGCGCGTCTTCGAGTACCACGGCGCCGAGCACAAGACGATCTCCTGTTACGAGGCCGAAGACGAGCTGACCCCGGCCCGGGCCAAGCTCTACTCGCGCCTGCACCCCCGTTGCGGCACCAGCTTCCTGCTGATCGTGATGGTGCTGGCGATCTTCGTCTTCGCCCCGATCGGCCTCCCCGCCTGGTACTGGCTGGTCGCTTCGCGCATCCTCGGCATCCCGCTGATCGCCGGCCTCTCCTACGAGGTGATCAAGTGGGCCGGCAAAAACCGCCGCAAACGCTGGGTGCGGGCGGTGATGTGGCCGGGGCTGATGCTGCAGAACCTGACCACTCGCGAACCGGATGAAGAGCAGCTGGCGGTCGCGATCGCTTCGCTTGAGGCGGTCTTGGCTCGTGAGACACCCGCGGTTGCGGGCGAGCCGCACATCGAGATAGTCGCGTAGGCGCTCGGTCGCGGGTCCTGTCGTGGGGGTTGGGTGGCCTCGCTTGCGCTGCGATCTGCTCCGGGCGGCGGGATGGCTTCGCTCGAAGGGACGAGACCTTGCCCTTCGCAGACTCCGCGACTGCGCGACACCACCCAACCCCCACGCCACCCGCGAGCGAAGTGTCCACAGCCCGAACTGCATCAACTTCCCTACCTGCCAGATCGAGAAGTTGATGCAGTTCGCTGGCGGAGCTTCGGAGACGCTTGGAAGCTTCGAGGCGCTCGGGGCTTCCGGCGCTGGCGGCTCTTAGCGGCTTCGGGGTCTTCGAGACGCTTCGAAGCTTCTGCGTCCAGTCGGGCTCGCTGCTCGCGTGGGTGGCGTCGGGATGGGGCGGACTCGCCGGCCCGAAGGCTGTGGAGGGCAAGATTGCAACCCTGCAGGGCGCGGTGTCCCTCCGCCCGGAGCAGCGCGAAAGGGCCGCCGAGGGTGCCCCATCCCGGCGACAGGCCCCGCGCGCCCAGCGCCCCGCGCTTATGCCAAGGCTATGGTTGGCCCGTGATCGAGAAACTCGTTGAGCAGGTGGAAGCGCGGTTCGCTGACCTTGAGGGGCAGATGTCTGACCCTGCAGTGATCGGCGACAGAGAACGCTATGCCGAAGTTGGGCGTGAGTACCGGGAACTGCAGGCTGCACACGAGTTGGCCGGCGAGTGGCGGACGCTTAAAGACGATCTTGAAGGAGCGCGGGAGCTTCTTGAGGAAGGCGAGGACTCCGAGCTGCGCAAGGTCGTTGACGATGCGCCTGCTCGGTTGGAGGAGCTGACTGAGGAGATTCGGTTGGCGATGGTCGAGCGCGATCCGAACGACTCCAAAAACGTGCTGGTCGAGATCCGGGCTGGGACCGGGGGGGACGAGGCGGCGCTGTTTGCCGGCGACCTCTACAAAATGCTGACTCGGTATGCCGAGGAGCGTGGCTTCTCGACCGAGGTGCTGTCGCAGTCGGCGGCCGAGGTCGGCGGCTTCAAGGAGGTCACCTTCGCGGTCAAGGGCGAGGGCGCCTACTCCGTCTTCAAGTACGAGGGTGGGACGCACCGGGTGCAGCGGGTGCCGGAGACCGAGTCCCAGGGCCGCATCCACACCTCGACCGCGACGATCGCGGTGCTGCCGGAGGCCGAGGACGTCGAGATCGAAATCAACCAGGGCGATCTGCAGATCGACGTCTACCGCTCCTCGGGCCCGGGTGGGCAGTCGGTCAACACGACCGACTCAGCGGTTCGGATCACCCACAAACCGAGCGGGATCGTGGTCTCGATGCAGGACGAGAAGTCCCAGCTTCAGAACAAGGACAAGGCGATGCGGGTGCTGCGGGCGCGGCTCTACGAGCGCGAGCTGGCCGAACAGCAGGCGAAGATCGCCTCCGAGCGCAAGGCCCAGGTCGGCACCGGCGAGCGCAGCGAGAAGGTCCGCACCTACAACTTCCCCCAGGGCCGCGTCACCGACCACCGGATCAAGCACACCTCGCACAACCTCGACGGGGTGCTGGCTGGCGCCCTGAACGAGTTCACCGATGCGCTCGCCGCCGAGGAGAAGCGGCAGCGCCTGGAGACCGCGGCAGCCGCTCCGGTCTGAGCGGTGGGAAGCGTTCGCGAAGCGCTGGCGTCGGCCGGGGATGCCCTGGCGGCGATCGGCGTCGAAGACCCTCGGCTCGACGCCGAAGTGCTGCTGGCTGCAACCACAGGCTGGGACCGGGCGCGGCTGGCTGCCGACTCCACGGCCGAGATCCCGCCATCCGCGGCGCGGGCCTTTGGCGAGGCGGTGCGACGGCGGCTGCGGCGCGAGCCGGTCGCCTACATCGTCGGCCGCAAAGGCTTCCGCCACATCGATCTCGCTGTCGACCGCAGGGTGCTCGTCCCCCGTCCGGAGACCGAGCTGCTGGTCGAGCTGGCGCTGGAGCGGGCCCCGCAGACGCTGCTGGACGTTGGCACCGGCTCGGGGGCGATCGCCCTCGCGGTCGCCGACGAGCTGCCGGGTTGCGAGGTGACGGCAATCGACACCTCGGCCGCCGCGCTCGAAGTCGCCCGGGCCAACGCCGCTCGCCTCGGTTTGGCCGAGCGGGTCACCTTTCTCGACGGGACGGTTCCGGTCGAGGGCGCGTTCGACCTGACCCTGGCCAACCTTCCCTACATCGCCGAGCCGGACTGGCGCTCGCTGCAGCCCGAGGTGACCGAGTGGGAGCCGCGCGAGGCGCTGCTCGCCGGCGCCGACGGGCTCGACGCGATCCGGGTGGTGGTCCCGGCGGTCGGGCCGGGGACGTTGGCCCTGGAGATCGGGGAGGGGCAGGCGCCTGCCGTGGCCGCGATCCTCGAAGAGGCCGGCTTCGGCTCGATCGAGGCCCGTCCCGATCTGGCCGGGATCGAGCGGGTGGTGATCGGCTCGCGATGACCGAGATCGTCTCGATCGAGCGCGATGGCGAGGCGGCGGCGCGCTCGGCCCTGGACCGCTGCGTCGCCGCCGGGGGCGTCGTCGTCTATCCGGCTGACGGGCTCTACGGGCTCGCCTGCGACCCGCTCGACGCCGCCGCGATCAAGCGCATCCACGAGATCAAGGGCCGCGACGACGGCAAGCCCTCCGCCGTCCTCTACTTCTCGCCGCTGGCGATGCGGGAGCTGGTCCAGGGCCTCGGCCCGCGCACGCGTGAGGCGGTCGCGGCGCTGCTGCCGGGCCCGGTCACCCTCGTCGTCGCCAACCCCGGCCATCGCTACCCGCTGGCCTGTCGCGAGGACGTCGAGCGGCTCGGCGTCCGCCTCCTCGCCGGCCCCCTGGCCGGGGCGATGTGCCCGATCTTTCAGACCTCGGCCAATGTCAGCGGCGAGCCCGCGCCCTCGAGCTTCGAGCAGGTTGCGGCCGAGGTGATCGCCGGCGCCGACCTGGCGATCGACGGCGGCAAGCTGACCGGGCTGCCCTCCACCGTCGTCGACATCACCACCATCGACGAGGACGGCGGCTGGACGATCCTCCGCGAAGGCGGCCTCTCGGCCGGCGACCTAGCAGCCGCGATCGCCGTGGAAGGGGAGATGGGCTAAGGAGCTGCCATCGGGTTTCAGACACGTCGCTTCATGTCGCCAGGCTATCCCGATCCGTTGCTATGGTCGCTCGCTTGATGAGCGAGCTTCCCGAGAACTTCCAGACCGCGCCGCTGGCCGAGGTCGATCCCGCGATTGCCGCGGTCCTCGACGGCGAGCTCAGGCGCCAGCAGCGGACGCTGGAGATGATCGCCTCGGAGAACTTCGTGCCGCAGGCGGTGCTCGACGCGGTTGGCTCGGTCCTGACCAACAAGTACGCCGAGGGCTACCCCGGCCGCCGCTACTACGGCGGCTGCGAGGAGGTCGACATTGCCGAGCAGCTGGCGATCGACCGTGCCAAGGAGCTGTTCGGCGCCGAGCACGCCAACGTCCAGGCCCACGCCGGCGCCCAGGCCAACAACGCCGCCTACATGGCGCTGATCGAGCCCGGCGACACGATCATGGGGATGGCGCTCGACCACGGCGGCCATCTCAGCCACGGGATGAAAATCAACGTCTCCGGCAAGCTCTACAACGTCGTCGCCTACCACGTCAGCCGCGACGACCTGCGGGTCGACATGGACGAGGTGGCGCGCCTTGCGGCTGAGCACCAGCCGAAGCTGATCGTCGCCGGCTGGTCGGCCTATCCGCGCCAGCTCGACTTCGCCGCCTTCCGCGAGATCGCCGACTCGGTCGGGGCCAAGCTGATGGTCGATATGGCCCATTTCGCCGGCCTGGTCGCCGCTGGCGAGCACCCCAACCCGGTCGAGCACGCCGACGTCGTCACGACGACGATCCACAAGACTCTCTGCGGCCCGCGCAGCGGCATGATCCTGAGCCGCGCCGAGCACGCCAAAGCGGTTGACAAAGCGGTTTTCCCCGGCCAGCAGGGCGGGCCGCTGATGCACACGATCGCCGCCAAGGCGGTGGCGATGAAGATCGCCGCATCGGAGCCTTTCCGTGCTCGCCAGCGGCAGACGATCGCCAACGCCCAGGCCTTTGCCGCGGGCCTGGAAGCGAACGGCATCCCCGTCCTCACCGGCGGCACCGACGTCCACCTGGTCCTGGTGGACCTGACCCCGACCGGGCTCGACGGCCAGACCGCGGAGGACCGGCTCGAGGCGGTCGGCATCACCGTCAACCGCAACGCGATCCCGTTCGATCCCCGGCCGCCGATGAACCCGTCGGGCCTGCGGATCGGGACGCCGGCGCTGACCACCCGCGGCATGGTCGCGGAGGACATGACCGAGATCGCCGAGGTGATCGCGGTCGCCCTCTCCGACGACTTCGAGTCCGAGAAGTCATCGCTCGCCGAGCGCACCGAGGCGCTGATGGACCGCTACCCGCTCTATCCGCAGCTCTCGCCCGCTTCCGTCTGAGCGCTTGAAGGTCTGGGTCGACTGCACGGCGGCGGCGCACCCGCTCGTCCTGCGGCCGATCATTGAGCGGCTGGAAGCTCGGGGCGACGAGGTCTTCGTCACCGCCCGCGACTACGGGCAGACGCTGGGAATCCTCGATCGCCTTGGCATCGCCTACACCGCGGTCGGCGCCCACGGCGGCGCCTCGATGGTCCGCAAGGGCCTGGCAGTTGGCGGCCGCTCGGCCCAGCTGGCAAAGCTGGTCTGGAAGCAGCAGCCGCAGCTGGCAATTGCCCACGGCTCGGTCGACCTTGCCGTCGTCTCCTCGCTCTTCCGTATCGCCTCGGCCCAGCTGCAGGATTATGAGTTTGCTGGCCTGCAGCGCCAGATCAGCTTCCGGATCGCGAAGCGGGTGCTGGTCCCGGACACGATCCCGGTCGAGCGGATGCGGCGGATCGGGGCGAAGGAGAAGAAGCTGGTCCGCTATCCGGGGTTGAAGGAGGAGTACTACCTGGCCGACTTCGAGCCCGATGCCGCCGTCCTTGACGAGCTGGGGCTGGACCGGGAGAAGGTGCTGGTCGTCGTCCGCCCGCCGCCCGAGACCTCCGAGTACCACGCCCGCAACGACCTCTACGAGGCGACGATCCGCCGCCTGGCTGGAGCAGAAGAGGTCCAGGCCGTCGTCATTCCCCGCACCGAGCCCCAGGGCGCGGCGGTGCGGGCGATGAACGCCGCCAACCTGATCGTCCCCGAGCGCGCGATAGACGCCCAGAGCCTGATCGCCTACGCCGATCTCGTCGTCAGCGCCGGCGGCACGATGAATCGCGAGGCCGTCGCCCTCGGCACGCCGGTTTTCACCACCTTCACCGGGCGCATGGGCGGGGTCGACGAGGCCCTGATCGCTGAAGGCCGCCTCAGCGTCCTTGCCGATCCGGCCGAGCTGCAGCTGCGTAAGCGCGAGGCCCCCGCCGGGGTGCGCGAGCGGCGCGATCCGGAGCTGCTGGTCGAGGGCTGCCTCGGCGCTGTCGAGAGCGTCGAGTAGCCTGACCAGCGCCCGTTCCCCGTCCCGGGCCCTGCGAAATGGCCGCGACCACAGACGCCGTCCTCGCCTTTCTCGTAGCCGCCTCGATTGCCTGGCTGCTGGTTCCCTACGCCGAGCGCCTGGCCTACCGGATCGGCGCGATCGACCAGCCGAAGGAGCGTGGCCTGCACGACAAGCCGATGCCGCGGCTCTCCGGGCTGGCGATCTTCGCCGGGATCGAGGTCGCCGGCTGGATCTGGCTGCCCTCCGATGGCGAGAGCCGCTCGATCCTGATCGGGGCGGCGGCGATCGCCGCCGTCGGCGTCATCGACGACGTCCGCGGCCTGCCGGCTCTGCCGAAGCTGCTGGGCCAGATCGGCGCCGCCCTGATCCCGGTGCTGGACGGGGTCAGGGTCGACAACCTCACCCTTCCCTTCGTCGGCGGCTTCGAACTCGGCTGGCTCGCCTATCCGCTCAGCGTGATCGGGATCGTCGCCGTCGTCAACGTGATCAACTTCATCGACGGGGTCGACGGGCTCGCCGCCGGGGTCTGCACGATCGCCGCGATCGCCCTGGCGGTGATCGCCCTTTCGCTTGAGCGCAACGCGGCCGGCGTGCTGGCGGCGTTGACCGCGGGCGGCGCCCTCGGCTTCCTCCGCCACGGCTTCCCGCCCGCCTCCAGCTTCATGGGCGACACCGGCTCCAACCTGCTCGGCTACCTGCTCGCCACCGCCTCGATCCAGGGGGCGCTGAAGACGAACGCTGTCGTCGCCCTCGCCTTCCCGCTGGTGATCCTCGCCGTGCCGATCCTCGACACCGGCTTCGTCGTCGCCAAGCGAGTCAAATATCGGCAGCCGATCTACCAGGCCGACAGCTGGCATTTCCACCACCGGATGGCCAACATCGGCTTCTCGCAGCGGCGCACGCTGGCCTACCTCTACGGCTGGACCCTGGCCCTCGCCGGCCTCGCCCTGGCCCTGCGCTTCGTCCCCTACAGCGACGACCACGGCCACTTCGACGCGCTCTGGACCGCGGTGATCGTTGCCTTCGGCCTGGTCGCGCTCGCCTCCAGCGTCTACTTGATCTACGTGCTGGAGATCCTCAAGCTGCGCCGCGGCCAGATCAACCCGGAGACCGGCGAGTTCGAAGCGATCCGGCCGCCCCAAGAGCCGGGGTAGTGGCAAGACTCACGAACTGGCTCTGCAAAGCGGTTCCGTGGATCTTTCGGATATAGTCGCGCGTCCGCCCGCTCGGCCAGAGCCGGGCGACTTTTATGTCTCCTCCCAAGTTCGTCGACCCACTGATGCTCATCGCCGCGCTCGCAGTCTTTCTGCTCGGAGGCTTCTCCATGCTCGGCTACGCGGTCGGGGCCGGCGCCTGGCTGATCCAGCGCGGCATCCAGGAGTTCGCCGCCCGCCGCTCAAAGCGTGAGCTGGCCGCCGGCAACCGCCAGAAAGCGATGGGGATAGTCGCCGGCACGACCCTGGGCCGGGTCTGGCTGATGGCGACGGCGGTCCTGCTCGTCGGCCTCGCCCAGCGCGAGGCAGGGCTCTCCTCGGCGATCCTGCTGATGGTGATGTTCACGATTTCCTTCGCCGCCGCCGGCATCGCCCACCTGTTCGAGCCGGAAGGGCAAAGGGCGCGATGAAGACGCGGACCAAAGTCCTGATCGGGCTGGGCATCTACCTGGCGATCGCGATCGCGCTGCTGCTGATCTTTGGAAATGCTGGCAAGAACGAAGCCTTCAAGCCGCAGAACGAGTTCAAGCTTGAACCGTGGGTCTCGATCCACCTCGGCAGCCTCGATCTCAGCATCAACAAGGCGGTGCTCTACCTGGCCCTTGCCAGCGGCCTGACGATCTTCACGATGGTCTGGATCTCGCGGCGGATGGCGCAGAAGCCGAACCGCGTGCAGACGGCGATCGAGGTCTCCTACGACCTGACAAAAGACCGGATCACCGGCGGCAGCCTCGACGGCAAGATCGCCAGCCGCTGGTTCCCCTTCCTCGCCGCGCTCTTCTTCTGGATCTGGTTCTCGAACATGATCGGCTTCCTGCCGTTGCCGACCAACACCGAGCACACCTTCACCATCTTCGGCGTCGAAATCCCCTCCTTCGCGATCTACGCGGCGACGGCGAACATCTCGATCCCGCTGGTCCTCACCCTCGTCGTCTGGATGTCGTACCACGTCGAAGGGATCCGGGCCAAGGGCTTCATCCCCTACTTCGCCAGCTGGCTGCCCCCGGGCCTGGAGTCGATGAGCCCGTTCGGCAAGGCCGCGATCTTCATGATCGAGGTGATCTCGCACTTCGTGCGGCTGATCTCGCTCTCCGTCCGTCTCTTCGCCAACATCCTCGCCGGCCACCTGCTGTTGCTCTTCATGGGTGGCGGGCTTGCCGTTCTGCTCGGTATCGCGGCCCTCGGGGCACTCACGTTCCCGCTGGCCTTCGCGTTCTTCATCTTCGAGGTGGGCCTGGTCGCGACGCTTCAGGCGTTTATCTTCTCGACCCTCACCGCGATCTACATCGGCGGAGCCACCTCCGCAAGCCACTAGATAAAGGAGCACTGTTCTCACCATGGATCTGACCCCCCTCGCCGCGGCTGGTGCCGAAGAAGGCATCAAGAGCGCCGGCAAAGCGATCGCCCTCGGTGTCGGCGCCGGCCTCGGCTCGATTGGCGCCGGTATCGGCGTCGGCTTCATCTTCGGCAAGGAGATCGAGTCGGTCGCCCGCCAGCCCGAGATGAAAAGTGAGCTGGAAAGCATCCGCTGGCTCGGCTTCGCGCTGACTGAGGCGGTCGCCTTCTACACGTTCATCTTCGGCCTCATCGCCTTCTTCCTCTCTTAGGCAGATGGCATTGCTGGGCTATATAGCCGCAGTACCGGTTGCCGCTGAGGAAAGCGGGGGCAGCTTCCTGGTCTCACCGGGCCTTGGCCTAATGATCTGGACGCTGGTCCTCTTCCTGCTGACGATGTGGGTGCTGAGCAAGGTCGCCTTCCCGAAGATCCAGGAGGCGCTCGACAAACGCGCCAAAACGATCAGCGAGTCGATCGACGCCGCCGTGCGCCAGCGCAAGGAATCCGACGAACTGCTCGAGGAGTACCGCGGCCGGCTGGCCGAGGCGCGTGAGCAGGCCGACGACATCATGGCCCGCGCTCGCAAGGCGGCGGAGACCGCCACCGCCGAGGCGACCACGGCCGGCAAGGAGAAACGCGAGGAGCTGGTCTCAGCCGCCAAGCGCGACATCGAAGCCGAGACCCGTCGCTCGCTGCAGCAGATCCGCAAGGAGGTCGCTGACCTCACGGTGCTGGCGACCGAGAAGGTCACCCGCAAGTCGCTGAACGCGGAGGATCAGAAACGGCTGGTCGAGGACGCCCTCAGCGAGGTCGACTTCTCGGCCCTCTCCGGCGCGGAGGAGTCGAGGAACTGATGGACGAGGCAGCTCGCGTATATGCGGAGGCGTTGTTCGACGTCGCCAAGCAGAAGGGCAAGCTCGACGCGATCAGCGACGAGCTGGCGGGGTTCGCCGACGCCCTCGACTCCGATCGCGAGCTGCAGGTCTTCTTCTTCAGCCCCTACTTCTCCTCGGCCGAGAAGGCCGACGGCCTGAAGCGGGCGATCAGCGGGGCCGACGACGAGTTCATCAACTTCCTCGAGCTCTTGATCGAGAAGCAGCGGATGCCGGAGATCTTCCGGATTCGGCGCCAGTTTGAGGAGATGTGGAAAAAGGAGAACCGCCGCATCGACGTGACCGTGACCAGCGCCGTCGAGCTGGACCCCTCTGTCGTGGGGAAGATCGGCGAGGAGATCGAGCGCCAGACCGGCAAGAAGGTCGAGCTGGCGAGCCGTGTCGACGAGGAGATCCTCGGCGGCGTCGTGCTGCAGGTCGGAAACATGGTCCTCGACGCGAGCATCCGCAGTCGCTTGGAGAAACTTCGAAAGAGCGTCGCCCAGGCGGCGTAAGGAGGCATAGAGCACCTAATGGAGATCAAGCCGGACGAGATCGCAAGCATTCTGCGCGAGCGGATCGAGGGAATGGAGACCGACTCCGCCGACCTTTCCGAGGTCGGCACGGTTCTGTCGGTGGCGGACGGCATCGCCCGCATCCACGGCCTCGACAACTGCATGGCGCTGGAGATGTTGGAGCTGCCGCACGGGGTCACCGGGCTGGCGCTCAACCTCGAGGCCGACAACGTCGGCGCCGTGCTCTTCGGCGAGTGGGACAAGGTCGTCGAGGGTGACACGGTCAAGCGCACCGGGCACCTGCTGCGGATCCCCGTCGGCGACGAGCTGCTGGGCCGCCTGGTCGACCCGCTCGGCCGCCCGCTTGACGACAAGGGCGAGATCGAAACGACCGAGACGCGCCCGGCCGAGTTCAAAGCCCCTGGCGTGGTCGAGCGCCAGCCGGTGACTGAGCCGGTCCAGACCGGATTGATGGCGATCGACGGGATGATCCCGATCGGCCGTGGCCAGCGAGAGCTGATCATCGGCGACCGCCAGACCGGCAAGACGGCGATCGCGATCGACACGATTATCAACGCCCGCGACAAGGACATGATCTGCATCTACGTGGCGATCGGCCAGCGGATGTCGACGGTCGTGCAGCTGAAGGAGGTGCTGGAGGAAAACGGGGCGATGGAGAACACGATCATCGTCGCCGCCCCCGCCGACGAGGCCGCACCGATCAAGTTCATCGCCCCCTACGCCGGTTGCGCGATGGGCGAGCACTTCCTCTACAACGGCAAAGCCGCGCTCTGCGTCTATGACGACCTGACCAAACACGCCTACGCCTACCGCCAGATGTCGCTGCTGCTGCGCCGTCCGCCGGGCCGCGAGGCTTACCCCGGCGACGTCTTCTACCTGCACTCGCGGCTGCTGGAGCGCGCGGTCAAACTCAGCGACGAGCTGGGGGGTGGGTCGCTGACGGCGCTGCCGATCATCGAGACCCAGGCCAGCGACGTCTCCGCCTACATCCCGACCAACGTGATCTCGATCACCGACGGCCAGATCTTCCTCGAGTCCGACCTCTTCAACTCGGGCGTGCGGCCGGCGATCAACGTCGGCATCTCGGTCTCGCGAGTCGGCGGCAACGCGCAGACCAAGGCGATGAAGAAGGTCGCCGGAAAACTGCGCCTCGACCTCTCCCAGTACCGCGACCTCGAGGCCTTCGCCCAGTTCGGCTCCGAGCTCGATCCCGAGACCCAGAAAGCGCTCGCCCGTGGCGAACGCCTGGTCGAGCTGCTGAAGCAGAAAGAGCGCGAGCCGCTCGGCGTCGCCGACCAGGTCGCGGCGATCTACTCCGGCACCGGCGGCTACCTCGACCGGATCAAAACCGAGCGCGTCGGCGAGTTCCTCGCCGACCTCCGCACCCGAATGCACTCCGAGGAGTCGGAGCTGCTGGGGCGGATCGCCGACACCGGCAAGCTCTCCGAGGAGGACGAGGCGGCGCTGGGCAAGGCGATCGCCGAGGCCGTCGATGACTTCGGCGCCGATTTCGACGAGCACGGCGACCCGGTCGAGGCCGGCGAGTCCGACCGCGTCAAGTCCGAGGAGGAGCGCGCGAAGCCGAGCCGCACCGCCGAGGCTGAGGCCGCGACCGATCAGGAGAAGGAGGCGACTCCGGCCTAGGGCCGGGTGTAGCCATGGCCACTCAGAAGGACGTCAAGAATCGCATCTCGTCGATCAAGAACATCAACAAGATCACGAGGGCGATGGAGATGGTCGCCGCGGCGCGCCTGCGCCGGGCCGAGCAGCGGATCGCCGCTCTGCGCCCCTATGCCCAGGGGATGCGCAAGCTGACCCGCCGCGCCGCCGCCCAGGCGGGGGGTGTCCCCCGCGTCCCGGTCCTGGTCGAGCGCGAGGAGGTCAAACGCGTGGGCGTGGTCCTGGTCACCGGCGACCGCGGCCTGGCCGGCGCCTTCAACGCCAACATCATCCGCGAAGGGATGCGGTTGAAAAGAGAGATTCGCGAGCAGGGGGCGGAGCCGGTCTTCACCGTAGTCGGCCGCAAGGGCGTCTCCGCTCTGACCTTCCGCAAAGAGGAGCTGCGCACCTCATACGCCGGTTTCACCGACCGCCCCGCTTTCGCCAACGCGCGCGAGATCGGCGAGGAGCTGACCGCGCGCTACGTCGACGAGGGCCTCGACCGGGTCGAGCTGATCTACAACCGCTATGTCTCGCCGCTGACCCAGCACGTCTGGCGCCAGACGCTGCTGCCGCTGCAGCAGGCCGAGGTCATCGGCGAGGGGGTCGCCGCCGAGGAAGAGGAGGCGGAGGAGACCGAGATCGAGCAGGCGCACAGCCGCTCGCTGCTCGACTTCGAGCCCGACCCCGAGGAACTTCTTGCCCAGCTCATACCCGAGTACGTGAGCATCTCCGTGTACCGGGCGCTGCTGGAGTCCGCCGCTTCGGAGCTGGGAGCGCGGATGACCGCGATGCGCAGCGCCGCGGAGAACGCGGAAACGATGATGGAAGACCTGACGCTGGAAATGAACAGGGTCCGGCAGTCGGAGATCACACAGGAGATCTTGGAGGTAGTCGCCGGTGCCGAGGCACTCGGTTGACCTAAGAAAAGGAACTAATGGCTGAGAGCAACAACGGAACCAATGTAGGACGCGTCGAGCAGGTCACCGGCGTGGTCGTCGATGCCGTCTTCCCCGACGGGCTGCCCGCGATCTACTCGGCGGTCAAAATCGAGATGTCCGGCGACGAGGACCGCGAGGCGACCGAGCTGGTTTGCGAGGTCCAGCAGCACCTCGGCGACAACCGCGTCCGCACGGTCGCGATGGACGCCACCGACGGCCTTCAGCGCGGCGACAAGGTGATCGACACCGGCGGGCCGATCTCGGTCCCGGTCGGCGACCAGACCCTGGGCCGGATCTTCAACCTGCTCGGCGAGCCGATCGACGGTGGCCCGCCAATCGAGTCCCAGGAGCGCTGGCCGATCCACCGTTCCGCCCCCGAAGTTTCCGACCTCGCTCCGACCCAGGAGATCCTTGAGACCGGGATCAAGGTCATCGACCTGCTGGCGCCCTACGCCAAGGGCGGCAAGGTCGGCCTCTTCGGAGGAGCCGGCGTCGGCAAGACCGTTCTGATCCAGGAGCTGATCCGCAGCATCGCCGCCGAGCACGAGGGCCTCTCGGCCTTCTGCGGCGTCGGCGAGCGCTCGCGAGAGGGCAACGACCTCTGGCTCGAGATGAAAGAGTCGGGCGTGATCGACAAAACGATGCTCGTCTTCGGCCAGATGAACGAGCCCCCCGGCGCCCGTCTCCGCGTCGCCCTCTCCGGCCTGACCATGGCCGAGTACTACCGTGAGAGCGGTGGCCAGGACGTGCTCCTGTTCATCGACAACATCTTCCGCTTCGTCCAGGCGGGCTCCGAGGTCTCGGCCCTGCTGGGCCGGATGCCTTCCGCCGTCGGTTACCAGCCGACGCTGGAGACAGAGATGGGCGAATTGCAGGAGCGGATCACCTCGACCGAGCGCGGCTCGGTCACCTCGGTCCAGGCGGTCTACGTTCCCGCCGACGACTTCACCGACCCGGCCCCGGCCTCGGTCTTCGCCCACCTCAACGCGACCACGGCGCTCTCGCGGTCGATCTCGGAGAAAGGCATCTACCCGGCGGTCGACCCGCTCGACTCGAGCTCGACGATCCTCAAGCCCGACATCCTCGGCGAGGAGCATTACCGCACGGCGACCGAGGTCCAGGAAGTCCTGCAGCGCTACAAGGAGCTGCAGGACATCATCGCCATCCTCGGCATCGACGAGCTCTCCGACGAAGACAAGCAGACGGTCTCACGCGCCCGCAAGATCGAGCGCTTCCTCTCGCAGCCGTTCTTCGTCGCCGAGCAGTTCACCGGCCGCAGCGGCGAGTACGTGCCGGTGGCCGAGACGGTGCGCGGCTTCCGCGAGATCCTCGATGGCATCCACGACGACCTGCCGGAGGGCGCCTTCTACATGAAGGGCTCGATCGACCAGGTCACCGCGGACGCCGGAGCGGCTGCGGCCGCGTAGGGGCGATCCGAGTTGGCATCCGACCACAAAATCGACGTTGAGGTCCTGACCCCCGAGGGGGAGGTCTTCAACGGCGAGGTGAAACAGGTCTCGACCCGGACCGCGGGCGGCGAAATCGGCATCCTCGCCAACCACACGCCGCTGCTGGCGGCGCTGCGCCCGACCGAGCTGCGGCTGCACATCTCCGACTCGGAGACCAAGCGCTACGCCCAGGCTCACGGCTGGCTGCAGGTCTTCGGCAACAAGGTGCGCCTGCTGATCGAGGAGGCAATCGCCCCCGACGAGCTCGATCCGGCAACTCTGAAAGAGCAGCTGGCTGATGCTGAACAGCGCCTGTCCGAGTCCGAGAAAGGCAGCGGTGAGCAGGGGCGGGCCAAAAAGGACCGTGACCGGGCGGAGGCATTTCTCGCTATTGCCCAGGGATGAATGAGCGACGAGCTGCTGGCTCTTGCCAAGCGCCTGATCAGCTACGACACGTCTGAGCCCGAGGCTGTCGCCGAGGCCGCTGGGTTCGTCAAGGGCTGGCTTGAGGCGCGGGGGATCGAGTCGCGCAGCGATGAGGTGCGTGGGCTGCCGGTGATGAAGGCCGAAGTCGGGCCGACGGACGCGCCGACGGTGGTGCTCCACGGTCATCTCGATGTCGTTCCAGGGCGGGTGGGGCAGTTCGATCCCAAAGTCGAGGGCGACCGCCTCTACGGGCGCGGCGCTTATGACATGAAGGGCGCTCTTGCCGCGATGCTGCTGACGACGGCGGCGATGCGTGATCAGGACGGGGTCCGGGTCCGGCTTGGGATAGTCGGCGACGAGGAGTCCGAGGAGGAGGCTGAGCGCGGCAGCGATCATCTGGTCGACAGCGGCTTCATCGGCGACTTCGCGATCACCGGCGAGCCGACCGATCTCCACATCGGGATCGAGGCCAAGGGGGTGCTCGCCCTGCGGCTTGAGGTCAGCGGCACGGCCGCCCACGGCGCCACTCCCTGGCTCGGCGACAATGCCGTTCTCAAGGCGCTCGACATTTTCCGCAGTATCGAGTCGCTACCGTTTGCCAGGCACAGCTCCGAGCTTTTCGACCGCCCCTCGATCAACCTCGGCCGGATCTGGGGCGGGGATGCGCTCAACAAGGTGCCCGACCGATGCGTGATCGACGTCGACATCCGCTACCTGCCCGATCAGGACCCAGCCTCGGTGCTGGAGGAAGTCCATGGGCTGAGCGGGATCGCGGTCTCCTCGCTCTTCAGCCGCCCGCCGGCCACCGTCGACCGCGACTCGACTTACATGCGCGCCCTGCGCGACGCGGCGACGGCGCATCACGACGGCGAGCCGATGAGCGTCGGCCGCGACGGCGCCTCCGATGCGGTCTCGTTCCTGCGGGTCGGAGTGCCGGCGGTGGAGTTCGGCCCGGTCGGCGCCGGCCACCATGGGCCCGAGGAGTGGGTCTCGGTCTCCTCGCTGGAGGTCTACCGACAAACGCTCGACACCTTCCTGCGCTCGATCCCGGCGAGGCTCGATGACTGACCCGGTCTCGAAGAAGCCGCCGCCCGAGGGCGATCACGAGCCGGCGCCAAAGCCGAAGCGCTACTGGTGGCGCTTCCTCCTCGCCTCCTTCGTCATCGTCGCCGCCTGCGCCGGGGCGACCGCGGCCAGCGGGCTGCTTTACATCGGCAGCATCGCCGACGCCCTCTCCCATCACAGCGCCTACAAGCACAAACTCGACCGCTATCTCTCCGAGGTCGAAGGCGGCGCCCCCGAGAACATCCTCATCCTCGGCTCCGACAAACGGGCCAACATCCCGGGCGACCCCGGCCGCTCCGACACGACGATGCTGCTGCGCCTCGACCCCGAACGCAACGCGATCGCGGTGATGTCGATCCCGCGTGACCTCAAGGTCGAAATTCCCGGCTTCGGGACCGAAAAGTTCAACGCCGCCTACACCGACGGTGGGCCCAAACTGACCCTGCGCGTGGTCAAGGAATTGACCGGCCTGCAGATCAACCACGTCGTCAACGTCGACTTCCTCGGCTTCGTCCGCGCTGTCGATGCGATCGATTGCGTCTACGTCGACGTCGACCGCCGCTACTACCACTCCAACGTCGGCTTGCCGGCTTCCGAACAGTATTCGGAAATCGACGTCCAGCCCGGCTATCAGCTGCTCTGCGGCAAACGGGCCCTGGAGTACGTGCGCTACCGCCATACCGACACCGACCTCGTCCGCTCGGCTCGTCAGCAGGACTTCATCAGCGCCGCCCGCCAGCGGGTGCCGATCTCCAAACTGGCCTTCGGCCAGGAAAGCCTGATCAACATCTTCACCAAATACACGACCTCCGACATCAGCGACGCGCAGACGATGATCCAGGTCCTCGAGCTCTTCGTCGAATCGCGCAACGCGGCGATCAAAGAGGTTCACTTCCCGGCGACGCTGGGGCCGAGCTACGTCTACGCGTCGGAGGGCGCGATCCACGGCGCTGTCAACAAGTTCCTCGGGATCGAAGCAAGCAGCGGCCCCCGCAACTCGCTGGAACAGGACGCGGGCGGCGGCTCCAAGTCAAAGAACAAGAAGGGCGCGAAGTCGAAGCCGAAGCAGGAAATGCCGCACCTGGCGAAGCCGAAGCCGCCGGGCAGCGATGGCTTGGTGCCGGCGGGCGAAGCTGGCAAGCTGGAGGCGAAGACGGTGGCCCGCAAGGTCGGCGCCGGCTTCCCCGTCTTCTATCCGACGCGGCTGCCGTCGGAAGCGCGCTATGTCGAAAGCTCGATCGAACTCCACATCCAGGATCCGCGCGTCTACCACCTCAAGGACACCGACGGCAACCGCCACGGCGCCTACCGTATGGTCGCCGAGTTCGGCCCCGAATTCGAAACCCATTACTTCGGCCTGCAGGGGATCCAGGGATGGTCAGACCCGCCGATCCTCGACAACCCGAGCCTGACCAAGACGATCCACGGCCGCGAATATGAAATCTTCGTCGACGGAGACCGGATCCAGACGATCGCCTGGCATCGCGGCAACAACACCTACTGGGTCTCCAATGACCTCTTGAACACCCTGACCAACGACCAGATGGTGGGCATGGCCCGCTCGGCAAACGTGGTCATGCCCAAGCAGAAGCCAAAGCGGGGAAAGAAGGCGCGGTGACCGACAAGCAGCCAATCGGGGTCATCGGCGTCGGCTGGGTCGGGCTGGTCACCGCCACCTGCTTCGCCGAGCTGGGCCACCCGGTGGTGGCGCGCGACATCTTGGCCGAGAAGGTCGAGGCGCTCTCGCGCGGAGAGGTGACGATCCACGAGCCGGGGCTGCAGGAGCTGCTGCAACGCAACTCAGAGCGTCTCACCTTCACGACCGATATGGCCGAGGTCCTCGACGCGGCCAAGCTGCTCTTCGTCTGCGTCGATACGCCACCGACCTACTCCGGCGACGCCGACCTCGGGCGGGTGATGTCAGTGGTCGACGAGCTACGGGGTGATTCCACCCACGCCCTGGTGATGAAGTCCACGGTCCCGGTCGGGACAGGCCAGAAAATCCAGCGCGAGCTGAGCGACACTGGCTACGCGTCCTGCCCGGAGTTTCTCAAGGAGGGCTCGGCGATCGATGACTTCATGCGGCCCGACAGGGTCGTGATCGGCGCTGATCCGGGAAACGAGTCTGCTGCCGATGCGGTTGAAGAGATCTATGCGCCGCTTGGTGGGGAGGTCATGCGCACCGACGTTTCCAGCGCCGAGATGATCAAGCTGGCGTCCAACACCTTCCTCGCCACCAAGATCTCCTTCATCAATGAGATCGCCAACGTCTGCGAGGAGGTCGGGGCAGACGTGACCGAGGTTGCCCGCGGCATGGGCCTGGATGACCGGATCGGGCCGAAGTTCCTCCAGGCGGGGCTGGGCTTCGGGGGCAGTTGCTTTGGAAAGGACGTCTCGGCGTTGCGCAAGCTCGCCGCCAACACCGGGTACCACTTCCAGCTCCTCAACGCGGTGGTCGAGGTCAACGAGCTCCAGAAGCGCCGGGTCGTGCACAAGCTTCGTGAGCACCTCGGCTCGCTGGTCGGCAGGCGGGTCGCCCTGCTCGGCCTCTCGTTCAAGCCCAACACAGATGACATGAGAGATGCCGCCAGCCTGGTGCTCGCCGCGCGCTTGGAGGGAGAGGGCGTTGAAGTCGTCGCCTACGACCCGGTGGCCGGGCCGCGGGCTGCGGAACTTCTTCCTGGGGTGCAGATGTTGCCGTCTGCCACGGATGTCCTTGAGGGCGCCGACGCCGCCGTCCTCGTCACCGAGTGGGCTGAGTTCGCCGAGTTCGACTGGGCCGCTGCCGCGAGCCGGATGTCCCGTCCGCTGATCGTCGACGGGCGCAACTTCCTCGACGCCGATGCGCTGGTAGCAGCGGGCTTCGAGTACGAGGGCATCGGCCGCCAGAGTGCGGGTGACCGGCGCACCTCGGCGTCCTCAGTCGCTCGCGTGCAGAGCACGCCACGCTCCCTGCGTCCTTGATCTGCTTGGTCACACGCACTCTGGCGAGCTAATGCAGGCGATCGTTCTAGTTGGTGGGGAAGGGACTCGACTGAGGCCACTGACGGCGACGGTGCCGAAGCCGGCGCTGACCCTGGTCGACCGGCCGTTTCTCGCCTACATGGTCGAGTGGCTGGCGGGGCACGGGGTGACTGAGGTCGTGCTTGCCTGCGGCTTCCTGCCCGACGTCCTGCGCGAGGCGCTGGGCGAGGGCAAGCGCGCCGGCGCCAGCATCCGCTACGTCGCCGAGCCCGAGCCGCTGGGCACTGCTGGGGCGATCCGCTTTGCCGCTGACCAGCTCGGCGATGACCTCGACGATCGCTTCCTTGCGCTCAACGGCGACGTCCTCACCGACCTCGACCTCGGCGCGCTGCTGCGGGCGCATGAGCAGCGAGGCGCCCGCGCGACCCTGGGTTTGCACCCAGTTGAGGACGCCGCGGCATATGGGCTGGTTTCGACTAATGCCGACGGCGAGGTGCTTGAGTTCGTAGAGAAGACCGGGCGCCAGGCGCCGGGTGAGATCAACGCTGGGATGTACGTGCTTGAGCGCTCGGTCCTCGACCTGGTCGCGCCCGGCGAGAACGTCTCGATCGAGCGGGACGTCTTCCCCCGGCTGGTCGGCGACGGCCTCGGCGCCCTGCGGCTGGAGGGCTACTGGATGGACATCGGCACCCCGGAGCGCTATCTGCAGGCGAGCTGGGACATCCTCGAGCGCCGGGTGGCGACGGAAGTCAAGCCGACCGCGCCCGGGCTGCTGGTCGGCCCTGGCGCAACCGTCGCCGCAGCGGCGACGATCGGCCCGCGGGCGGTGCTCGGCCCGGGTTGCCAGGTCGCGGCCGGGGCAAAGGTCCGCGGCTCGGTTCTGCTCGATGGTTGCGTCGTCGGCGAGGGCGCCATGGTCGACGGCTCGATCCTCGCCCCCGGAGTTGAGGTCGACCCGGGGGCGGAGCTTGACGGCGCAGTGATCGGCCGGGATGAAAGAGTGCCCGCCTGATGGCCCACCCGATGCTCGACGACATCCTCGCGATCCCCGATCACCTGCGCGACGCGCTCTGGCGGATCGACTCGGCTCGGCTCGAGGCTGCCGATGCCGCCGGCGTCCTCGTCTGCGGGATGGGGGGCTCGGCGATCGGCGGCGACCTCGCCGCCGCCGCCCTGGGCGATCGCCTCAGCCGGCCGTTAGTCGTCGTCCGCGGCTACCGGCTGCCGAGCTGGGTCAGCTCGGATTGGACCGTGCTCTGCTCCAGCTACTCCGGCAACACCGAGGAGACGCTGGCCTGCTTCGCCGCCGCCGAGGAGCTCGGCGCCCGCCGCCTCGTCGCCAGCACCGGCGGCGCCCTGGTCGATCAGGCCCGGGCGGCCGGTGTCCCGGTCGTCGGCCTGCCCGGCATCCTCCAGCCGCGGGCCGCCGTCGCCTACGCCTTCGCCGTCGCAGCCAAAGTCGCCTCGCTCGCTGGCATCGCCCCAAGCATCGATGCCGAAATCGAGGCCGCGGCTGCTTTCTTGAGCGAGCAGTCGGAGACGCTGCGCTCGCGCGCCGAGGAGATTGCGGCCGAGCTCGAGGGCAGGCTGCCGATCATCTGCGGCGCCGACCTGACCGTGTCCGTCGCTCGCCGCTGGAAGACCCAGGTCAACGAGAACGCGAAGCTGCCCGCCTACTTCTCGGAGATCCCCGAGGCCGATCACAACGAACTCTGCGGTTGGGGCGGGGCGCCGGCGACCGGCGCCAAGCTGGCTGCCGTCTTTCTCGAGGATGGCGACCAGCACCCGCGCGAGCGGACCCGTTTCGAGCTGACGGCCGCCGCTGTCGCATCCGACGGAGCGCGGGCCGTGCGGGTCGAGACCGAGGGGGAGACCCCGGCGGCGAGGCTGCTCTGGGCGGTGATGCTCGGCGACCTCGTCTCCGTTAATCTCGCCGAGGCCCGTGGCGTCGACCCGCTTCCGGTCGAGCCGATTGAGAACTTCAAGACGGCGCTGGCCGGCTCTTAACCGGGCCGGCGGCCTGATCTCGTAGGTTTCAGTCATGCGCGCGATGATCCTGGCGGCTGGCTTGGGGACCCGGTTGCGGCCGATCACCTACGAGATGCCGAAGCCGATGGTGCCGGTCCTCAACCGGCCGGTGATGGAGCACATCGTGCGCCTGCTGGCCCGCCATGGCTTCAGCGAGGCGATCGCCAACCTGCACTGGTTCCCGGAGCTGATCGAGGGCCGCTTCGGCGACGGCTCGGATTTCGGCATCGAGCTCTCCTACAGCCGCGAGCAGCAGCTGCTCGGCACCTCGGGCGGCGTCCGCAACGCCGCCGACTTCCTCGGCGACTCGTTCCTCGTCATCTCCGGCGACGCGCTGACCGATATCGACCTGGCGGCGATGCGCGCCTTCCATGAGTCCCATGACGGGATCGCCACCCTGGCGACGAAGCGGGTCGACGACACCAGCCAGTTCGGGGTCGCGATCACCGGCGCCGACGGCCGCATCCAGGGCTTCCAGGAGAAGCCCGAGCCGGCCGAAGCGCTCTCCGACCTCGCCAACTGCGGCATCTACATGTTCCGCTCCGAGGTCTTCGACTTCTTCCCGGCCCCCTCGACCAGCAAGGCGGCCGGGTCCGACGATCCGCCCGGCTTCGCCGACTGGGCGATGGACGTCTTCCCGGCGCTGCTGGGGGGCGATGTGCCCTTCTACTCGCACGAGATCGATGCCTACTGGAATGACATCGGCAACCTCGAGCAGCTGCGCCAGGGCAACCTCGATGCGCTTGGCGGCGCGGTTGCCGTCGACCCGGGCGCGCCCGAGGTTGGCGACGGTGTGCGGGCGGCGAGCCCACTCGGCGACGCCGAGGTCGTCGGGCCGGCCCTGATCGGCGCCGGGGTCGAGCTTGGCGCCGGGGTCCGGATCGACGGCCCGGCGATCATCGGCGACGGCTGCCGGCTCGGCGACGGCGCCCGTGTCCGCGACTCGATCCTGCTCGAAGCGGCCGAGGTCCCGGCCGCGGGCTTCCTGATCGGCGCGATCGCGGGTTCTGCGACGAAGACCTGACGCTTTTTTGACAAAGCGCGCACCACGCGCGCGCCGCGGCTCCGCAGGATCTGGGGCATGGAGCTTCTGCACGCCGTCGCCACTGGATTTGTCCCCTCGCTATGCGCCGCCTGCGGCCGCTCCTGCCGCCCCCGGGCGGTGGTCTGCACCCGCTGCAACCGCCGTCTAGCGGCAGCCGATCCTGTGCTCGGCGCGGGGCCCCAGGGCCTCGACCGCGTCTGGTCCTCGGCTGCTCACGAGGGCGTGGCCCGCGACCTGGTCACGGCTTTGAAGTTCCGCCGCCTGCTGCCGGTGGCCGACCTGATGGCTGACCGCATCCAGTGGCTGGCCCCGGCAAACATGCTCAGCGGCGCGATCGTTCCAGTTCCCACCGCCTCGCTGCGCACGATGAAACGGGGCTTCGATCCAGCCGCCGAGCTGGCGATGGCCTTGGCCGACCGCCTCGACGCCCCCTTCCACAACTGCCTGGTCCGCCGCGGCGGGGGTCGCCAGCTGGGCAAGCGCAGGGCCGACCGAATCGGCCACCCGCCCGACATCCATCCCCGTGGCAAGGTTCCCCGCAGCATCCTTCTGATCGACGACGTCCTGACCACCGGCGCAACCCTCTCGGCCTGCGCCCGGGCCCTTCGCCAGGCAGGCGCCGTCCGGGTCGTCGCGATCACCTTTGCCCGCCGACTTTGATTGCGCCCTTGCTCTCGCGGGTATGCGGGCGTACGATCAAATGACAACCCCCGAAGGAGGCGCAGATGCGAATTGAGATTCGTGGCCGCAACGTCGAGATCACTGACGAGCTTCGGGAGCATGTGCTCAAACGCTTCAAGCGGGTTGGCAAACAGGTCTCGGAGCTGGCCACTCTCGACATCGAGATGATTGAGGAGCGCAACCCCTCGATCGCCAATCGCGAGATCGCCGAGGCCACGCTGCGATTGAAAGGCGTCACCCTGCGCGCTCGCGAGGCTTCGCCGGAGATGATGCACTCGATCCACGAGCTGGCTGAGGACATCCGCCGCCAGGTCAAGAAACATCGCGACATGCGCCGCAAGCGGGCCCAGACCCGCCACCTCGTCAACAGAATGAGGGGCCGCACCGCCTAACCGCTCAGGACCTACCCCGCTACTCTTGGTCCATGCCCGCAATGGACATGGTCACGCGCGCGCTTCGGGTAGGGGAGGGACGCAGGTTCAAGGCCTACGAGAAGCGCGCCAAAGCGATCAATCTGATCGAGCCCGAGATGGAGGTGCTCGAGGACGACGAGCTGCGGGCAGAGGCCGACAAGCTGCGCGAGCGCGCCCGCGGCGGCGAGTCGCTCGATGAGCTGCTTCCCGAGGCTTTCGCCCTAACCCGCGAGGCGGCCCGGCGCAGCATGGGCCAGCGCCACTACGACGTGCAGCTGATCGGCGGCATGGTCCTCCACGACGGGGCGATCGCCGAGATGCGGACCGGCGAGGGCAAGACCCTGACCGCCACCCTGGCGGTTTTCCTCAACACCCTTGCCGGCGAGGGCGTCCACGTGGTCACCGTCAACGACTACCTGGCCCGCCGCGACGCCGAATGGATGGCGCCGATCTACGAGGCGCTTGGCGTCACCGTCTCCTCGCTGCAGGAGGGCGACGATCCCGACACCCGCAGGGAAAAGTACGCCCACGACGTCACCTACGGGACCAACTCCGAGTTCGGCTTCGACTACCTGCGCGACAACATGGCCGCGACCCTTGAGCACTGCGTCCAGCGCGGCCACAACTTCGCCGTCGTCGACGAGGTCGACAACATCCTGATCGACGAGGCGCGGACGCCGCTGATCATTTCCGGCGCCCCCGAGCAGGCGGCCCAGACCTATTACACCTTCGCCCGCCTCGCCAAACGGCTTAAAGGCGTCCAGGCCAAAGAGAAACTGAAATCGATGGGGGAGAGCAAGGACACCTCCGAGGTCGACTACGACTACGAGTTCGACGAGAAGCACAAGACGGTGGCCCCGACCGAGCGCGGGGTCAAAAACGCCGAGGAGTTCATCGGCGTCGACAACCTCTATCTCGGCGAGCACGGCACCCTCGTCAACCACCTGAGCCAGGCGCTCAAGGCCGAGTCGCTTTATCGCCGCGACAAGGACTACGCGGTGGTCGACGGCCAGGTGATGATCATCGACGAGTTCACCGGCCGCATCCTCGAGGGCCGGCGCTGGTCGGAAGGCCTGCACCAGGCGGTCGAGGCCAAGGAGGGGGTGGCGATCGGCGAGGAGAACCAGACCCTGGCGACGATCACCCTGCAGAACTACTTCCGCCTCTACGACAAGCTCTCCGGGATGACCGGAACGGCGCTGACCGAGGCGACCGAGTTCATGAAGATCTACAAAGTCCCGGTGGTCGAGATCCCGACCAACCGCGACATGGTCCGCCTCGACCAGAACGACCAGATCTTCAAAACCAAAGAGGGCAAGTGGAAAGCCGTTCTCGAGGAGATCGAGGCCCGCCACGAGAAGGGCCAGCCGATCCTGGTCGGCACCGTCTCGGTCGAGATCTCGGAGATGATCTCGGAGGAGCTGAAGCGCAACGGCATCGAACACGCGGTGCTCAACGCCAAGCCCGAGCACGCCGAGCGAGAGGGCGAGCGGATCGCCCAGGCCGGGCGTAAGGACGCGGTGATGATCGCGACCAACATGGCCGGCCGCGGCGTCGACATCAAGCTCGGCGGCGACCCCGAGCAGTCGGCGATCCACGAGCTGAAGAAGAAGGGGATCAGCCCCGGCGACGAGGGTTATGAGGAGGCGCTGGAGGCCAAGGTCGCCGAGCTGGAACCGCTCTGCAAGGCCGAGGCCGAGGAGGTGCGCGAGCTTGGCGGCCTCTTCATCTGCGGCACCGAGCGGCACGAGTCGCGCCGCATCGACAACCAGCTGCGAGGCCGCTCAGGCCGTCAGGGCGACCCCGGCGAGACGCGTTTCTACCTCTCCGCCGAAGACGACGTGATCCGGCTCTTCGCCGGCGACCGCATCTACAAAATCCTCGACCGGCTGGGGCCGGTTGACGACGACGGCGGCGAGATGCCGCTCGAGGCGGGAATGCTGACCAAGACGGTCGAGAACGCGCAGAAGAAAGTCGAGGAGCAGAACTTCCTGATCCGCAAGCGCGTGCTCGAGTACGACGACGTGATGAACGAGCAGCGCCGCGTCGTCTACAAATACCGGCGCGAGATCCTCGAGGGCCGCGACATCTCGGAGTCGGCGCGGGACGAGATGGAGGGCGTGGTCGAGCGCCTCGTCGACGAGTACACGCCGGGCGACATCCTCGAGGACTGGGACCTCGGTGAGCTGGAGACGCAGGTGCGCCAGATCTGGCCGGTCAGCATCGAGGTCGCCTCGCTGGCCCCGGAGACGGTCGATCGCGACAAGCTCAAGGACGCCCTCGACGAGGACCTGATGGCGGCTTACGACGAGCGCGAGGCGCAGTTCGGCGGCGAGCTGATGCGCTACCTGGAGCGCTCGATCCTGCTGCAGGTGATCGACAACCGCTGGCGCGAGCACCTCTACGACATGGACTACCTGCGCGAGGGCATCCACCTCCGTGGCTTCGCCCAGATCGACCCTCTCGTCGCTTACAAAAACGAGGGCTTCACGATGTTCCAGGAGCTGATGCACGCGATCTGGGACGAGTTCAGCAAGCTGCTCTTCCACGTCGAGGTCGAACTCGACCCCAACCAGGCCCAGCAGGCATTCGCCCCCAACGGCGAGGCCCAGCCCGCCGCGCTCGACTACTCCGGCGGCACGGCGGAGGCCCAGCCCTCGGCTCTGCGCCAGGTCGCCGCGGCCGGAGGGATCGAAGGCGTGGCTGGAGGAGCGGCCGCCGAAGGAAATGGCGCCCCCGAGGTGGTCGAGACCGTGGTCAAGGACGAGCACGACAAAGTCGGCCGCAACGACCCCTGCTGGTGCGGCTCGGGCAAGAAGTACAAGAAGTGCCACGGCGCCTAACGCCCCTTGAGCCACGATCCAGTCCGCCGCTTCGTCGACGCCTTCAATGGGGGCGATCTGGATGCCTTTGCCGCAGTGCTCGACCCGGAGGTCGAGCTGCATTCTGGGCGGGGCCTGCGCAAGGGGGTGGCGGCGGCGCGATTGTGGGCGACGCGGCCGCCCGGCGGCGTGCAGCAGACGATTGAGCTGGACGAGCTCTACGAGGAAGGCCTGGAGGGCGGTGGCGGGACCGCAGTCGCCCTGATCACCCGCCGCTGGCACTGGGAAGAGGACGGCTCTTTCGCCCATGAGGAGGAGATGGCCTGGCTCTTCGAGTTGCACGACGGCAGGATCCGCAGCTGGCGCCCTTTCGACGACCGCGCCGAGGCGCTGCGCGCGGGCGGGTTCGAGCACGGCGCCGCGGCTGGGTAAGCTGCGGGCATGGCTGAGACCGCGTCAACCGAATCGGTGCCGGCGCGGCTCGCCGAGATCCGCGATCAGTTGAAGCTGCTCGCGGACTACCTTTGACCCGGCTGCGCTTGAGTCGGAGATAACCGAGCTTGAGGCCGAGATGCAGCGGCCCGGCTTCTGGGACGAGCAGGAGGCGGCCGCCCGCACCTCGGCTGCCCACGCCCGCGCCCAGCGCAAGCTGAAGACCTTCCGTGAGCTGGAGTCGGAAGCGGGCGACCTCGCCGAGCTGGCCGAGATCGCGGCCGAGGACGAGGAGATGGCGGCAGAACTCGACACCCAGCTCTCCTCGGTAGAGCGCCGCCTGGCCGAGCTGGAGGAGGCGCGGCTGTTCAGCGGCAGCTACGACGCCGGCGATGCCGTCGTCACCGTCCATGCTGGGGCGGGGGGGACCGACTCCCAGGACTGGGCCGAGATCCTGCTGCGGATGTACCTGCGCTGGGCCGAGCGCCGCGGCTTCGAGGTTGAGATGAAGGAGGCCTCGCCGGGGGAGGAGGCGGGGCTGAAGTCAGGGACCTTTATCGCTCGCGGCGAGAACGCCTACGGCCTCTTCGCCGCCGAGCGCGGCGTCCACCGCCTGGTCCGGATCTCACCCTTCGACTCTTCGTCCCGACGCCACACCAGCTTCGCTCAGGTTGACGTCGCGCCCTTGGTCGATTCCGGGGTCGACGTCGAGATCGACGAGACCGACCTGCGGATCGACACCTACCGCGCCTCCGGGGCCGGCGGCCAGCACGTCAACAAGACCGACTCGGCGGTGCGGATCACCCACATCCCGACCAACACCGTCGTCCAGTGCCAGAACGAGCGCTCCCAGACCCAGAACAAAGCGGTGGCGATGCAGATGCTGCGCTCGAAGCTGGTCGAGCTGGAGGAGCGCAAACGGGCCGAAGAGCTGGCCAAGGTGCGCGGCGAGGTCAAGGACGTGGCCTGGGGCTCGCAGATCCGCAGCTACGTCCTGCACCCCTACACGATGGTCAAGGACCATCGCACCGAGCACGAGGTGGGCGACGTGCAGCGGGTGCTCGACGGCGACATCGACGAGTTCATCCGTGACTATCTGAACAAGACCGCTGCGTCTTCAGCGAGCTGATGGGGGTTCTGGCCGCGGGTCCTGTCGCCGGGGTGGGGTGGCCCTCGCTTGCACTGCGATCTGTTCCGGGCGAAGGGGTGGTTTCGCGTGTAGGGGTTGGGCCTTGCCCTCCACAGACTCCGTGCTGCGCGACACCACCCCACCCCGGCGCCACCCGCGGACGAGCGTCCCAACTCCTAACCCCGAACTGCATCAAATTCCCTACCTGCCAGAGGGAGAATTTGATGCAGTTCGCTCGACATGGGCGAGGGTCGGCCTGAGATGGCTGAGTCGCTGATTTTCCTCGAGCGCCCGGCGGCGGATGCGCCAGAGGGGCTGCTGGTGCTGCATCACGGCCGCGGCACCGACGAGCGCGATCTGCTCGGGCTGGCCGACGTCCTCGACCCGCAGCGACGGCTCCACGTCCTCACGCCGCGGGCGCCACTGACGCTGCCGGGCTCGCCCGGCTACCACTGGTATCTGGTGCCGCGGGTCGGCTACCCCGACCACGACACGTTCCACGCGGCACGGGCCGCCCTGGCCGAGCTCCACGACGGCCTCTGGGAGCGGACCGGGGTCGATCCTTCGCGCACCGTCCTCGGCGGCTTCTCGATGGGGTCCGTGATGAGCTACGCGATGGCGCTGAGTGGCGACCGGCCACCGGTGGCGGGCATCCTCGCCTTCAGCGGCTTTCTGCCGATCGTCGAGGACTGGCAGCCCAAGTTCGACGACAGGCTCGGGACCAAGGCCTTCATCGCCCACGGCCGCCAGGATCCGATCATGGAGATCGGGTTCGCCCACCGCGCCCGCGCGGCGCTTGAGGCCGGTGGCCTCGCCGTCGACTACCACGAGTCCGATCTGGGCCACCAGATCGACCCGGCCAACGTTCCCGCCGCGGTCGAGTGGCTGCATGAGACGATCTGAGCCGATGGCAGGCCCGCCCCCCGAGCTCGAAGGCGTCACCCACCGCGACGTGCAGGTGGGCGGGGTGCGGCTGCATGTGGCCGAAGCGGGCTCGGGCCCACCGATCGTCCTCCTGCACGGCTGGCCCCAGCACTGGTGGGTCTGGCGCAAGCTGTTGCCGGAGCTGGCCAAGGAACGGCGGGTGATCTGCCCTGACCTGCGCGGGTTCGGTTGGAGCGACGCCCCGGCCGGGGCCTATGAGCTGGGAGAACTTGCCGCCGACATCATCGGCCTGTTCGACGCGCTCGAGCTCGACCAGGTCGAGTTGATCGGACACGATTGGGGGGGCTACGTCGGCTTCCTCGTCTGCCTGCGGGCGCCGGAGCGCATCCGCCACTTCCTGGCGCTGGCGATCGCCCACCCCTGGATTGAGCCTCCCAAGCCCTCACTCGGCGCTCTGCGCATATTCGGCTACCAGTTCCTGATGGCGGCGCCCGGCATCGGCGCCTCGGTCCTTCGCTTCCTCCCGGCCTTCGTCGCAACGGTGATGAAGAAAGGGGCGCATCCCGATACGAGCTGGAGCAGGGAGGAGGTGGCCTGTTACGCCGAGAGCTTCCGTCCCGCCGACCACGCGCTCGCCTCCTCGCGCCTCTACCGCAGCTTCCTCAGGCGTGAGGTTCCACGGCTGCGCAACGGCCACTACCGTTCCCAGCGCCTCTCGGTCCCGACCCGCCTGCTCACCGGCGAGGCCGACCGGGTTGTGCGGGCGGAGTCGCTTGATGGCTTTCAGGCCTACGCCGACGACATGGCTCTGGAGGTGGTCCAGCGCTCTGGCCATTTCATCGCCGAGGAGCGCCCCGACATCGTGCTCGCAAGGGCCCACGAGCTGTTCGGCCCGGTCGCTGCCGCCTGAGGGCGGGACCGCTGCGGCTAAGCGCTGCGGGTTGGCTTGGCCTGGAGCCAGGTCAGCCGGTTGCCGCCACCGTGCTCGATCGTCAGGTGAAGGGTGTCGAAGCGCCGGCAGGAGTGAGGGGTGCCCGGGATGCGAATTTCGACCGTGAAGCTGTTGGCCGCCGCTGCCTTTGACGCCTGGCTTGGGCTGAGGCTCTCGGTCAGCCGAATCGTGCCCGCTTCGCTGAGATGCTGCTTCGAATCGGGCAGCTTGAGCCCGCCCTTGCTGCCGGCGAGGCGGTAGGAGACGGTCGCGTCAGTCGATTCGGTTGAGGTGTAGCGGACGAGCAGGCGGACCTTGTTCTGGGCCGGGTAGGCGAAGGCCTGGGCATGGGCCGTCTGCAGCAAACACTCGGCTGGAGGCAGGCCGGCTTCTTCGTCTTCCAATTCTTCTTCTTCGGCTTCTTCAGCTTCGAGTTCTTCCTCTTCGCTTTCTTCGCCTTCGTCTTCTTCGTCGAACGGCGTCGAGAGCGTCGGACCGGAGATGGGTCCGGCGTGGATGGTCAGCGCCGCGGCCGGCCGGGCGACGAGCAGCATCGCCAAAAGGGCGACGGGGACCGCGAAAAAGGCCCACCAGGCGATTCGCGTCGAGGTGGGCATGCGGCCAGGAACAGTTGTGTCGGTGCTCTGCATAGGCCCTGAATCGGTCGGGCCTGGGTGGACCTTTAGGCCCCTGGCCGGATGATCAGCTCTTCAGCACGCCCTCCAGGCGCAGCAGTCCCTCCTTCATCGGCAGGCCCCCTCCGTAGCCACCGAGGGCGCCGCTGGTCCGCAGCACGCGGTGGCAGGGGACGACGATCGGGATCGGGTTGGAACCGCAGGCTGTGCCCGCCGCGCGCACCGCCTTTTTGTTGCCTGCGCTGATCGCCATCTGGGTGTAGCTGCGGGTCTGGCCGTAGGGGATGCGGTCGATCGCTCGCAGCACCTTGCGGCGGAAGTCCTTGCTCAGCTGCCAGTCCAGCGCCAGGTCGAAGTGCTCGAGCTTGCCCTCGAAATAAAGGTCGAGCTCGCGGCGAACCTGGTCGAGCTGCGCGGGGGCCTCGAGCACGCGGGGGGAGACCCGGTCCGCCAGCTCCGCCAGCAGCTCGTCGGCGTCCTGGTTCGGCAGTCCCACCCGGACCAGTCCGCGCGGCGTCGTCGCCAGCAGCAGCTGCCCGTAGGGTGAGTCGGCAGTCGTGTAGGCGACGTCGAGCAGGCCCTCGTCGGATGCGCGCTCGGCGAGGAGTCGCAGCGAGTCCTTCATGCCAGCTCCTCTCGCAGTCGCTTGATTCCCTCGTGGAGGCTGCGGCGGGCGGCCTCCGGCGAGCAGCCCAACGTCGCGGCGATCTCCTCGTGGGGGAGGTCACAGGCGTAGCGCAGGGCCACGGCCGCCCGCTGTTTCGGCGGCAGGGCGCCGACCTTGAGCCAGATCCCGTCGCTCGGCTCGGGGTCGCTGACGGCGATCTCCGGCGGCTCGGCGACCGGCAGCGGCCGGCGGCCGTTGGCGCGGTGATGGTCGATCGCCTTGCGCGAGGCGATCGTCAGCAGCCAGCCGCGCAGGTTGCTGGTGTCATCAAGCTTCGGGTAGGCGCGCAGCGCGGAGAGAAACGTCTCCTGGAAGCAGTCGTCGGCGTCGCTGCGGCCGACGGCCCCGCGCAGGACCGCCATCACGTCGGCGGCGTGCTCGTCGATCAGGATCTGGAACGGGGGCAAGTCAGTCACCTCATGGATTAAACGCTGCGTTGCGGAGGAACGTGAGGCAGCGCTTGATCTAGGCTGCGGCGATGCCCGATCCTGGCAAGCCGCCGAGTGAGATCGTTGCCGGGGCGCTGGCCGAGGACCTCGGCGCCGGCGACGTCACCTCGGAGGCGACGGTGCCGGAGGAGGCGCGCGGGCGGGCCCGGATCGTGCAGAAGGCGCCCGGCGTCGCCTTTGGCTTCGAGCTTGTCGAGGAGACGATGCGCCAGTGCGGCGTCGAGCACGTCGACCGGCTCGTGGTCGAGGGGCAGTGGCGCGAGGATGTGCCGACCGAGGCGATCCTCGCCACCGGGTCGGCGCGATCGCTGTTGGCCGCCGAGCGCACGGCGCTGAACTTCCTCGGCCACCTCTCGGGCGTCGCCACCCTGACCGCCCGCTTTGTCGAGGCGGTCGCCGGCACCGGCGCCCGCATCCTCGACACCCGCAAGACGACGCCGGGCCTGCGGACGCTGGAGAAGGCGGCGGTCGTTGCCGGTGGCGGCCGCAACCACCGCATCGGCCTCTACGACGCGATCCTGATCAAGGAGAACCACATCGCCCTCGCCGACGGCCTGGCCAAGGCTGTCTACAAGGCCCGCCGCGCCCACCCCGACCTGGCGGTAGAGGTCGAGTGCCGCAACCTCGACGAGGTCGCCTACGCGCTCGGCACCGGCGCCGACATCCTCCTGCTCGACAACATGGACACCGAGACCTTGGCCAGAGCTGTCGCCCTGCGCGACACCGAAACCGGCGGGGCTGGGAAAGGCCCATCGCTTGAGGCTTCGGGTGGAGTCAACCTGGAGACGGTGCGCCCGATCGCGGAGACCGGGGTCGACCTGATCTCGATCGGCGCCCTCACCCACTCGGCGCCCTCGCTCGACTTCAGCATGCTGATCGAGCTCACTACTTGAGCAGTTTTGAGAGGCGGCGGTCTTTGAGGACGCGGCCGCCGGTCTGCTCCTTCGGGCAGTAGTTGGTCTGGTGCTCGGAGAAGAAGACAGCCTCGATCGTGGTCCCGCAGCGCGGGCAGGGCTCGCCCTCGCGGCGGTGGACCCGCAGCGGCATCGGCACCTTGTCGGGCACCTCGTCGCCGATCGCCTCCTCGTAGTGCTCGATCGCGTCGCCGAGCACGTGGAGGGCGCCGTGCAGCCGCTCGATCTCCTCCTCGTCTAGTTCCGAGCCTTTCTTGAAAGGGGAGAGGCGGGCCTCCCAGAGGATCTCGTCGACCCAGGAGCGGCCGATCCCGGCGATCGTCCGCTGGTTGCGCAGCAGCGGGTGGAGGTGGCGCGGCTGCGCGATCAGCTCGGCGAAGGCCGGCAGCGGGGGAGGGGGCCAGGCTTCCGGCCCCAGGGTCGCGACCATCTCGTCACTGGCGACCGCATCGGCGGCCAGCAGCTTCGCCCAGGCCCGCTGCTTGGTCCCGAACTCGCGCAGCCGCAGCTCGCGCCCGTCCTCGAGCCGGACCAGCACCCGCGAAGCACGGTCTTTGGGCGAGGCCCGTTTGTCGAAGGCCCGCAGCCGCCCGGCCGACATCAGGTGGATCAAGAGCGCCAGGTCGCCGAACTCGACCACCGGCATCTTGCCGACGCGGCGCACCCCACTCACCTTCCGACCCACCAGCGCATCAAGCGGCGGCTCAAAGGTCTTCATCACATTCATCCCCGGTGCCAACACCGATTCGACGACAGCTCCGGACAAGGCGGTGTTCAATCGCCGAGTCACGATCTCAACCTCCGGAAGCTCTGGCATCCAACAAGTCTGGCGGCTCCGCCTGTTGGTGGCCTGGCCAGGGGGCCGAGAACGTAAACCTCGCCCGCAGGCCCCCTGGCCAGGCCACCCTCCGGAACGGCTAGACTTGGACAACGTTCATTCGACTGGTTCAAGGCAAACGCCGGGCCAGCGAACATCAGGAAAGGAAGGGCTCATGCAGGAGCTCCCGACGATCCAACCCACCAAACCGGACGCTCTTTCGCCCGCAGAGATCGCTGCCCTGAGCGATGAAGTTCGCGCGCTCGCCGCCGAGCGCAACGCGGTCATCCTCGCCCACAACTACGAGCTGCCTGAGATCCAGGACGTCGCCCACCACATGGGCGACTCGCTCGGCCTCTCGCGCCAGGCCGCGGCCACCGACGCCGACGCGATCGCCTTCTGCGGCGTCCACTTCATGGCCGAGACGGCCTCGATCCTCTCGCCGGAGAAGACCGTGCTGATCCCCGACCTCGACGCCGGCTGCTCGCTTGCCGACTCGATCAACGCCGACCAGCTGCGCGCCTGGAAGGCCGAATACCCTGGGGCGATGGTCGTCATGTACGTCAACACCTCAGCCGAGGTCAAGGCCGAGACCGACTACTGCTGCACCTCCTCCAACGCGGTCAAGGTGGTCGAGCACATCTGGGCCGAGCACGGCCCCGATACCGAGATCCTCTTCGGCCCCGACATGTGGCTGGGCGCCTTCGTCGAGCGTGAGACCGGGCTCGTCGACGACCAGGAGCGGCGCGGCAACTTCCACATCTGGGACGGCGAGTGCCACGTCCACGCCGGCATCCGCCCCGGCGACATCGCCCAGACCCGGGCCGAACACCCCGAGGCCGAGTTCCTGATCCACCCCGAGTGCGGCTGCTCGACCCAGGCGATGGAGTACGTCGCCTCGGGCGATATCGAGCCCGACGGCGTCCACATGCTCTCGACCTCAGGGATGCTCGAGCACGTCGAATCGCATCCCGACGGGAGCTTCATCGTCGCCACCGAGAACGGGATGCTCTACCCGCTGCAGCAGGCGGCGCCGCAGGCCAACCTGATTGAGGCCAACCGGATGGCGGTCTGCAAATACATGAAGATGATCACGCTGCCGAAACTGCGCGACTCGCTGCGCGATATGAAGCACGAAGTCCGGGTCCCGGCCGATGTCGCCGAGCTTGCCCGGGTCCCGATTGAGCGAATGGTCGCGATCGGTTAGCGCGAGGTAGAGTCCGCCGGGCCCGCCAGCCCGAAGAAAAGGACCCAGTCCCTTGCCCGAGATCGCACCCCAGGATTCAACCAGCACCGAGCAGCTGCACGAGCTCGCTCAGCAGCTCCGCGTCGACTCGATCCGCGCTGTAGCGGCGGGCGGCTCCGGGCATCCGACCTCCTCGATGTCGGCCGCCGACCTGATGGCGGTGCTGCTGGCGCGCTACCTCCGCTACGACTTCTCCGCACCCGAGAACAAGGCGAACGACCACCTCGTCTTCTCCAAGGGGCACGCCTCGCCGCTGCTGTACTCGCTCTACAAGATGGCGGGCGCGATCGACGACGAGGAGCTGCTGACCTTCCGCAAGTTCGGCTCCCGCCTGCAGGGGCACCCGACGCCGGAAATTCCCTGGGTCGACGTCACCACCGGCTCGCTCGGCCAGGGCCTGCCGATCTCGGTTGGCATTGCCCAGGCTGCCGCCCGGCTCGAATCTTCGGACCTGCGGGTTTGGGTGCTTTGCGGCGATTCCGAGATGGCGGAGGGGTCGATGTGGGAGGCCTTCGAGCACGCGGGCCTGGCGCAGTTGAGCAACCTCGTCGCCATCGTCGATGTCAACCGCCTCGGCCAGCGCGGCCCGACCATGCACGAGTGGGACACCTCTTCGATGGCGGCGCGGGCGCGCGCCAACGGCTGGGACGTGCAGGAGATCGACGGCCACGACCTGGCGGCGATCGACGCGGCCTACACGCAGGCGCTTGCCGCCGATCGCCCGGCTGCGATTTTCGCTCGGACGAAGAAGGGCGCCGGAGTTGCCGCGGTCGAGGACCAGCCGAACTGGCACGGCAAGCCGCTCGCCGATCCCGATGCCGCGGTCGAGGAGCTGGGTGGCATCCGCTCGCTCTCGGTCGCGGTGCAGTCGCCGCCGCAGGCGCAGCCGTTCGAGGTCGCGCGGGCGCAGGTCGACAAGCCGACCTACGAGCTGGGCGCCAAGGTTGCGACCCGCGGCGCCTACGGCGACGCCCTCGCCTGGCTCGGCTCGATCGACGACAAAGTGGTGGCGCTCGACGCCGAGGTCGGCAACTCGACCTACGCCGAACGCTTCGCCGCCAAGCACCCGGACCGCTTCTTCGAGATGTACATCGCCGAGCAGCAGATGGTGGCGGCCGCGGTTGGCCTGCAGGTGCGGGGCTGGAAGCCGTTCGCCTCCACCTTCGGCGCCTTCCTCAGCCGCGCCTACGACTTCGTCCGCATGGCGGCGATCTCCGATGCCGATCTCAAGCTCTGCGGCTCCCACGTCGGGGTCTCGATTGGCGCCGACGGGCCTTCGCAGATGGCGCTCGAGGACATCGCCAGCTTCCGGGCTGTGTTCGGCAGCGTCGTCCTCTACCCATCCGACGCCAACCAGACCGTGCAGCTCGTCGACGCGATGAGGCAGCACCACGGCGTCAGCTACCTGCGCAGCACCCGCGAGGCGCTGCCGACGCTATATGGGGCGGATGAGTCCTTCGAGATCGGCGGCAGCCGCACCCTGCGCTCCAGCGCGGACGACGCGATCACCCTGATCGGCGCCGGCATCACCCTGCACGAATGCCTCGCCGCCGCCGACGAGCTCGCCGAAAGCGGGGTCAGCGCTCGCGTCATCGACCTCTACTCGGTCAAGCCGATCGACGCCGAGGCCGTGCTCGCCGCCGCCGCCGACACCGGGATCGTGGTCACGGTCGAGGATCACTGGCCGGAGGGGGGGATCGGCGAGACGGTTGCCGGCGTCCTCGCCGAATCCGACGTCGGCGCACGCCTCGTCCGTCTCGCCGTCTCCGGCCGCCCCGGCAGCGGCCAGCCAGCCGAGCTCCTGGCCGCGGCCGGGATCGACGCCGCGCACATCGTTTCCGCGGCCCAGTCGGCAATTACTAGCGCCCGCTAATACTTCGCTAAGCTTTCGCCAACGTGAGTTGGGCGCAGTCTTGCGCGCCCGGCGGGGCGCAGGAGTCACCCTGTGCTCGCAGAACAGAGCCCGGACATGGCTAGAGCGAGCAAGCGAAACAAGAGCGATGGACAGCCGCAGCGGCCCCGCAAGGGCGGCGCGCCGATCATCGAGCTGCGCGAGGCGACCAAGGTCTACCCCGGTGGGCACATGGCGCTCGACCGCGTCTCGCTGGCGATCAACCGTGGCGAGTTCGTCTTCCTCGTCGGCCCGACCGGCTGCGGCAAGTCGACCCTGATCAAGATGCTGATCCGCGAGCTGGCCCCGACCAGCGGCACGGTCAGCATCGCCGGCCGCGACATGGGGGCTCTGCCGGAGAAGAAGATCCCGCAGCTGCGCCGCAACATCGGCACCGTCTTCCAGGATTTCAAGCTGCTGCCCGACCGCACCGTCTACGACAACGTCGCCTACGCGCTGCAGGTGATCGGCGCCAGCCGCCACGAAATCCGCGAGCAGGTGCCGGAGACGCTGCGCCTGGTCGGGCTCTCGACCAAGCTCCACAGCTATCCCGACCAGCTTTCCGGCGGCGAGCAGCAGCGCGTCTCGATCGCCCGCGCCTTCGTCAACCACCCGCCGCTCCTGCTCGCCGACGAGCCCAGCGGCAACCTCGACCCGGTCACCTCGATCGGGGTGATGCAGCTGCTGTACCGGATCAACAAGACCGGGACTACGGTGCTCGTCGTCACCCACGACCGCGAGATGGTCGACAACATGCAGCGCCGCGTGATCGAGCTCTACGAGGGCCGCGTCGTCCGCGACGAGGTCAGCGGCGGCTACACCGAGGAGTCGACGACCGAGTTCGGCGTCCGCATGCGGGCCGAGATGGGCGTCGCCCCCGAGGGCCAGACCAACGGACACGACAAGCAGCCGTTCTAGATGTCAAAGCTCTTCTTCTTCATCCAGGAGGCATTCCGGGCGCTGCGCCGCAACGCCGCGCCGAGCATGGCCGCGATCGTGACCACGGTCACCACCGTGATCCTGCTCGGAGTGCTGATCCCGATCTTCCAGACGACCCAGGCCAAGAGCGACCAGGTCCGCAGCCAGCTTGAGATCCGCTACCCGATCTACGCCGACGCGACCAAAGGCGAGATCGCCTCGACCGAGAAGCAGCTGGCCGCGGTCCCGCACGTGAAGTCGGTCCGGCTGATCAGCAAAAGCGAAGCCCTGGCAGAACTGAAGAAGGATCTCAAAGACAAAACGATCCTCGAACAGCTGCACACCAACCCGCTGCCCGCCAACTTCGCGGTCAAGGCCGACGATGCCGCCAACCTCGACTCGATCCGGGCCGAAATCATGCCCCCCGGGCCAAATGGCAAGCCAAAGCCGATCTCTTCGATCATCTCCGGCGAATTCGACCGCCAGCAGGACTCCCAGCAGATCGAGCAGGTGACCAGCGCCCTCAAAATCGTCCTCACCGTGATCACGGCGCTGCTGATCATCGCCTCGCTGATGCTGGTCGGCAACACGATCCGGCTCTCGATCTACACCCGCCGCCGTGAGGTGGAGGTGATGCGGCTGGTCGGCGCGACCCGCTGGTTCATCCGCTGGCCGTTCATGATCGAGGGCGTCGTCGTCGGCTTCGCTGGCGGCCTGATAGCCATACTTATCCTGTGGCTGGGCAAGATCACCATCGTCGACCCGCTCAGCAAGACCTTCTCCTTCCTCGCGGCCCAGAACAACAGCACCCTCTCGTTCCCGGCCCTGGTGGCGATCCTCTTCGCCGCCGCGGTCCTGGTCTCCGCGGTTGGCTCAGGCGTCACGCTGCGCCGCTTCCTGAAGGTCTGAGCCCCTCATGAGGGCCAGGGCGGTAATCGCCTTCTCAACGGCGCTGGTCGCTGTCCTCCTCGTCGGCCTCTGGCTGGGTGGGCACCCGGGCAAGCTGCCGACCTTCGTCCGCAAGGGCTTCGTCGATTCCTCAGCCGGCCTGACCGCCGAGGCGAACGAACTGATCAAGGACAACTACTACCGCTCGGTCGGCGAAACCCAGCTCGGCAACTCTTCCCTGCAGGGCATGGTCAAGGGGCTGCGCCAGCGCTTCCACGACCGCTTCTCCGACTATTTCTCGCCGGAACACCTCGAACAGTTCAACGAAGAGATCTCCGGCCACTTCTCCGGGATCGGGCTCAGCGTTAAAGAAGTCAAGCGCGGGCTCGAAGTCGAACGCGCCTTCGCCGGCTCGCCCGCCGCCAGGGCGGGGATCGAAGCCGGCGACACGGTCGTCTCCGTCGATGGCCACTCGCTGGCCGGCATCAACAGCACCGTGGCGACGGAAAAGATCAAAGGCCCGGAAGGGACCGATGTCGTCATCGGCGTGCTCGATGCCAAGACCGGCAAGGTCCGCAAGGTGAGGCTGACCCGGGCCCAGGTCTCGCTGCCGAACGTGACCAGCCGGGTCAAGACCGTGAAGGGCCGCAAGCTCGGCTACATCCGCTTTCTCAGTTTCAGCGAAGGCGCCCACGCTGAGCTGCGCGAAGCGGTCGAAAAGGTCGAGAGCGAAGGCGCCGAAGGGATCGTGCTCGACCTGCGCGGCAACGGCGGCGGCCTGCTCGAGGAGGCGGTGCTGACCGCCAGCATCTTCTTGCCCAAGGACGAAGTCGTGGTGACGACCGAGTCGCGCACACAGGGCAACGCCGAATACAAGACGGTCGGCGAAAACCTGCCGCAGCGGCCGCTGGTGATCCTGATCGACCGCAACACCGCCTCGGCGGCCGAGATCCTGACCGCGGCCCTGGCCGACGACGCCGGCGCAACGGTCGTCGGCACCCGCTCTTACGGCAAGGGGGTCTTCCAGCAGGAGGTCGACCTCTCCAACGGCGGCGCGCTGAAGCTGACGATCGGCGAGTACTTCACGCCAGAACACGTGAATCTGGCGGGCAAGGGCATCCACCCAGATGTGCGCGCCAGCGACGATCCGCGGACCAAAACCGACGAGGCGATGCAGCGCGCCTTCGGCGTCCTGGCCGGCCAGGCGCAGGAATGAGGGCGCGGGCGACCGCCCCGCCGAAGCGCGCTCGCCAGGCGGTCGAGGCCCTGCTCCGCGAGCGGCTCGGCCACCGTGGCTTCAGCGCAGGACTTGAGCTGGAGGCCGGCAAGGCCGCGCTGGTTGCCGATGCCCGCTTCCGCGGCCGCCGCGACCTGCGGGCGCTGCACACCTTCACCGTCGACCCCGCCACCGCGCGCGATTTCGACGACGCGATCTCGGCCCAGCGCGAGGGCGACAGCGCTCGGATCTGGGTCCACATCGCCGATGTCGCCGCCCATGTCCCGCCAGGATCGGCGCTGGACGAAGAGGCGCGCCGGCGCTGCAACAGCACCTACGTGCCGGGGGCGGTCGAGCCGATGCTGCCGCACGCGCTGAGCAGCGAGGCCTGCAGCCTGGCGCCGGACGTCGACCGCCTCGCGGTCACCGCCGAGATCGAGCTCGGCCCCGATGCCGAGCCGCGCCAGGCGCGCTTTTACCGCAGCCTGATCCGCTCCGACGCCCGCTTCGACTACGACCAGCTCGACCTCATCTTCTCCGGCCGGGCCGAGGCGCCTGAGGATGTCGCCGAACCGCTGGCGGTGGCGCGCGAAGTGGCGGCGGCGTTGGGCGAGCGGCCGAGCACGACCAGGCTCGAGATCGAGTCCTTCGAGCCCGAGTTCCGCTTCGACTCCGAAGGCAACGTGACCGGGGCCCGTGGCGTCGCCCAGACCGAGTCGCACCGTCTGATCGAGCGCCTGATGATCCTTGCCAACGAGCAGGTGGCCCAGCTCTTGGAGCGCCGCCGCGCTCCGGCGATCTATCGGGTCCACGCCCAGCCCGACCCGCCGCGGGTCGAGCGCATGGTCGGCCAGCTGCACGCGCTCGGGGTGCCGACGCCGCCGCTGCGCGCCGGCCTCTCCGCCCGCGAGGCGGGGGGCGTCGCCGCCGAGGCGAGCAAGCTGGCGACCCGTGAGGCCGGGCGGCGCGGCCACGGCCGCGAGGCGTATACATCGCTCGTGCTCCGCTCGCTCAAACCTGCCCTCTACAGCGAGCGCAACAGCGGCCATGCCGGTCTTGGCAGCGCCGCCTACTGCCACTTCACCTCGCCGATCCGCCGCTACCCCGACCTCGTTGTGCATCGGGCGCTGCTGGCGGCGATCGGGGAGGGGGAGGACGCGCCGAGCCTGGGTGAGGCCCGGATCATCGCCCAGCGCTGCTCGGAGTCCGAGCGCGAGTCGACCAAGATCGAGCGCGACGCCGACGATGTCTGCGCTGCCTACCTGCTCGACCGCGAGCTCTTCGAGCGCGGCTGGGAGCAGCAGTTCGAGGGGGAGGTCTCCGGCGTGATCCAGGCCGGCGCCTTCGTCGCCTTTGCCGGTGAGCTCGGCGATACCTACGAGGGCTTTGTGCCGGCGCGGCTGATGCGCGGCGAGTACTTCGAGCTGAACGAGACCGAGACGGCGCTGGTCGGCCGCAAGACGGGGACGACGGTGCGCCTGGGCGATCCAATCTCGGTCAAGGTGGGGAGGATCGACGGCCCGGCGGGCCGGGTCGACCTGGAGCCGGCCGATGGCTGAAAAGAAAAAGAGGCTGCCCGAGTCCGGCGACGTCGTCACCAACCGTCGCGCCCGCCACAAGTTCGAATGGGTCGAGAAGATGGAGGCCGGGATCGTGCTCAGCGGGCCCGAGGTCAAGTCGCTGCGCGGCGGCAACGCCCAGATGACCGATGCCTACGCGGTGGTCGAGGACGGCGAGGTCTGGCTGCGCAAGCTCTACATCCCGCCCTACGTCTTCGCCGGCAACGACAATCACGACCCTGATCGCCCGCGCAAGCTGCTCCTGCACCGGGGCGAGATCGAGCGCCTAATCGGGACCACGGCGCAGAAAGGCCTGACTCTGATCCCGACCCGGATCTACTTCAAAGGCCCGCGGGCAAAGGTCGAGCTGGCGCTGGCCCGGGGCAAGGAGGGGCGCGACCGCCGTCGCGAGATCGCCGATCGCGACGTGCGGCGCGAAGTCGAGCGCGATTTCAAGGGCCGGATGAGATAACTGGTGCCTGACCGCCTCACGTGAAAAGATTGGAAGACATGCATACTGCCTCCATCCTCCCGTTCGGAAATTTCGTTGGTGACAACACGTCTTATCTCGTCGCCGCCCTGCTGGCGGCGATCCTCCTGCTCCTGCTGGTGGTCAGCATCACCCAGCGGCGGGCGAAAGATAAAGCCAAAAAACAGGCGATAGCCCAGGGGCCGGGCCCGAGCGGGCCGACGGCCGGGGTCTCACCGGTCGCAGGCGCCCCCGCCGCCATCGGAGCGCCGCCGCATGTGGCTGGCCCTGGTCCGGGGCAGCCGCCCCAGAACGCCAAGGAGAAGCGCGCCAAAGCCCGCGAGCAGCAGCGCGCCGCCCGCCTAGAGCACCGCAAACGCAGCCAGGAAGAGGCAAAACGGCGGCGCGAGGAGAAACAGGCAAAACGGGCGCAGCGCCGGGGCAAACCAGTTCCCGCCCCAACGCAGCCCGCTGCCCCCGCCACCCAGCCGTCGGCCGCCGCCACAGCTCCCGGGGCGGTGCCGCTGGTGCCGGGCGCGCCCGGCACGGCCGGCGCCGGTCAGCCTCAGCCGGCGCCCGTGCCTCAGCTTGCCCCGGCCCCCGCCAAGCGAGGGCCGTTCGGGATCAAGCTTGGCGGCGGCGACCGCCGCCGCCAGAAGGACGCAGCCAAAGCCGAGCGCCAGCTGGCCGCTGCCCGGGCTGCCCAGGAGCGCGAGATGCTGAAAACCGGCATCGCGCCGCCGGCGGAGGCGATCCAGCCTCCCGCTCCCGTGGCGCCACAGCCTCCGGTCCCGCCGCTGCCCCCGCCCCCGGCGCCACTGGCGCAGGACTTTCCCCCGACTCCACCACCGGCGCCGGCGCCGCCCGCGGCCCCGCAGCAGCCTGCGGCCCCGCAGCAGCCTGCGGCCCCGCAGCAGCCTGCGGCCCCGTTGCCGCCTCCCGGCTATGACGCGACTGCGGCCGAGCAGCGGGTGCGCTCGAAGGTCGAGGAGATTCAGCGCGAGGAGGAGCGGATGCGGGTTGAGGCCGACGAGCGCATTCGCGATGCCGAGCGGATGCAGCGCGAGGCCGAAGAGCGCGCCGCCGGCGCCCAGGCGAGCCAGATCACCCAGAGCATGGAGGCGATCCCACCGGCGCAGCCGCCATCGCCGAGCCCGCCGCCGATGCCACCGTCGCCGCTGGGCGAGCCGCAGCCGCCGGCGCCGCCAGAGCCGGCCCAGCCAGCGCCTGAGCTGGGCGCCGCCGAGCAGCAGATCCAGCAGGAGCGTGAGGCCCATGAGCGCTCACTGAGCCAGGCGCAGGAGCGCTTGCGCGAGATCGAGGAGCGGACCAAAGCGGCCGAGCGCCGCGCGGTCGAGGCGCAGCGCCTGGCTAAATTGAAAGCTGAGGAGGCCGAGCGCCAGCAGCGCCTGCGCGAGATCCACGAGAGCGTTGCCGCGGCCGAGGAGCGAGCCCGCGAGGCCGAGCGCCGCGCGGCCGAGGCGGAGCAGGCTGTGCTGCAGTCTGTGCAGCTGCCGCCCGAGCCGGGCGCGCCGACCCCGCCCGTGGCGCCGCTTTCCCCGGAGCCTGCTGCGCCGCCCCCCTTTGGCGCTCCGGCGCCGATCCAGGAGATGCCTGCTCCGGGCTTGGGCGAGGAGCCGCCTTCGGCTGTGCATGAGCTGCCGACGCCACTGCCACCTTCATCGCCGCCGCCTTCGCAGCCGCCGCCCTTTGCCGTCGCGCCGCCGATGTCCGCGCCGACACCGGAGCCGCCGGCGCCAGCGACCAGCGCCCTCGGCGCTCAGAAGATCAACCTCAACACGGTCACCTTCGAGCAGTTGCGCGAGCACGATCTCTCGGTCACCCAGGCCACCCGCCTGCTTGCTCATCGCGAGCGCCTCGGCCAGTTCCAGTCGGTCGACGACCTCGAGCAGATCGCCGGCTTCCCGCAGGAGGTAGTCGACGATTTGAAGCTCCGCTCGACTGTCTAGCGGAGACTTTGGCTAGAGGCCGTAGGCCTCGATCAATTTGAGCCAGACCTCGCCGCGCGTGGGGTAGGCCGGAACGGCATGGCGCAGCTGCTGCAGCGGGACCTTGCCCACGATCGCGACCGTCGCGGCGTGGAGGAAGTCGGCGGTCTCGAAGCCGACGAAGGTGGCGCCGACGATTGTCTTGCTCGCCTCGTCGACGACGATCCGCGAAATGCCGCCGGTGCCCTTGCCCTGGAAGCTCGCGCCTGCCGTCCCGTCGGTGGCGACATCGGTCGCCGAGGCGTCGATCCCGGCCTCCTTTGCCTCGGCCAGCGTCTGGCCGACAGCGGCCACCTGGGGGTCGGTGAAGGTGACCCGGGGCGAGCCGATGGCCTCGGCCCTGGCCCGCACTTCGCGCCCAAGGATGTTCTCTGCGGCGACCCAGGCCTGGTACTTGCCGATGTGGGTGAGCAGGGCGCGGCCGTTGACGTCGCCGATCGCGTAGAGCCAGTCCCGCCCTCCGACCTGCAGCCGGTCGTCGGTCTCGAGGAAGCCGTCGGCCTCGATCCCGACCGAGTCCAAGCCGATCCCCTCGACCCGGGGCCGGCGGCCGACGGCGACCAGGATCTCGCTCGCTTCCACCCGCTCGCCCCCGCCCAGCTCGACGACGATGCCTGGGCCGGCGTTGCTGACCCGTTCGGCTTTGACCCCGACGCGGACGTCGACGCCGTGGTTGTCGCGCAGCGATTCGGCGAGCTGCTCGCCGGCGAAGGGCTCCTCACGCGGCAGCAGCCGCTCGGCCCCCTCGATCAGGGTGACCTTCGTCCCCAGTGTCGACCAGGCCTGGGCCAGCTCTGCCCCGACCGGGCCGCCGCCGAGGACGATCATGCTGGCCGGGATCTGCTTCGAGGTTGTGCCCTCGCGATTGCTCCAGGTGCGCACCGTTTCAAGGCCGTCGATCGGCGGGATCGCGGCCGAGGTGCCGGTGGCGACGATCACGGCCCGGCGCGCGTGGAGTACATCGCCGTCGACCATGACCCGGCGCTCGCCATCGAGCTGGGCCTGGCCGCGAAGCAGCTCGATCCCACGTTCTTCCAGCCAGGGCAGCTGGCCCGAGTCGTCGAAGCCGTGAATCACCTCATCGCGGCGGTCGAGCACCGCCTGCGGGTCGAGTTCACCGCTGACCGCCTCGGCTGCCCCCGGCACTCGACGCGCCTCATCGAGCAACTGCCCTGGCCGCAGCAGCGCCTTTGAGGGCATGCAGGCGTAAAAGGAGCACTCGCCGCCGATCAGGTGTGACTCGGCCAGGGCCACGCTCAGCCCGCCTTCGGCCAGCCGCCCGGCGGCGACCTCGCCGGCGGGGCCGGCGCCAAGCACGACCACATCGAACTCTCTCTCGCTCATTTGGACCTTCCTGCCCAACGCCGTACAATCGAAAACGCACATAAGCACGGGGGCGACAGGCTTCGACGTGGTCGATCCGTGCGAATGGTTGCAGGTCGAGGTTGCCGGAGGCCTCGTTAAACCCCGGCACCAACCAATACGTGCGGACCATGAGTTCGCCCTTGCCGCTTAGTTCATAGCTAAGCGATAAGAGTCGGTCCTCCCGCGCCCGCCGGGAGGGGCACCGGCTTCAAAAGCGGGCTTACCCAGGCGGATCGCCCCGTCCATCAGGGGAAAAATCAGAGGGCTTTATCTCCCGCAGTGCCTGCTGGCGCGGACCCCGGGAGACGAGACTAAAGCGCCGGCTATACCTGTAGACGCCTTCGCATCACGGCCGCGGATCCGAGTTCAACTCTCGGCGCCTCCACTGATTCCGCTTAACCCCGAACTGCATCAAATTCTCAATCTGGCAGGTAGAGAATTTGATGCAGTTCGGGTCAGTTGCCGCTTGTGTCGCCGCGGGGCAGGGCGGCCAGCTCGATGTCCCTGCTGACCGCGCCGATCTCGTTTGGCAGCTCCGAGAGCTGGACGTTGGCGACGAACTCCATTGGGCGGCCGAGCGGGCGGAAGAAGTTGTCGTAGTGGGTGGGGACCACGGTGCGGGGGTTGAGGCGGGGCAGGATCCGCTTCCAGTAGTCGTCGGTGAAGGCGCGGCCGGCGATGCCGGCAAGGAAGACATCGACGTCGCGCTCGCGGACCGCGTCGTTGACCAGGTTGGCACTGCCCTGGTGGTAGAAGCGGATGCCGGCGACCGCGATCGAGATCCCCCAGACCTGGCCGCAGCGGTAGGCGGCGGGGGAGAGCGAGTCGAGGTGCTCGCAGGTCAGCTCGCCGTCGTAGGGGACGGCGAGGCCGAGCAGCAGCTTCGAGTGGACGCTGGGGGTGAAGCTGACCTCGAACGGCCCCAGCTCGTAGGTCTTGTAGGGCTCAACCTCGACCGCACGCTCGGCGAGGCCGTGCAGGTTCATCAACGTCGCCAGCGAGCTCGACCCATATGCCTTGCAGTCGAAGCGGCGGGCGATCGCGGGGGCGTCGACGGCGTGGTCAAAGTGGGTGTGCCCGACCAGCACGCCGACCGTCTTGCCCGGCGCGCTGACGAAGCGGTCGAGCGCCGCCGGGTCGGGCATCGTCGGCCGCCGCAGAATCAGGTCGCGCAGCGGCACCCGCGAGAGGTAGGGGTCGATGAAGAGGGTCTGCCCCTCGTAGGTGAGGCGGTAGCCGGAGACGCCGAGCCACTCGACCTCCAGCCCCTGAGGAAGGGCCAACGGCCTCCGCTCCAACTCGCTTAGCGCCTGTCCGTCGTCGCGGTTGCTCGAGCGTCGCGTCGCCCGCGCCTTGGCCAGCTCGGCGACGTGTCGCAGCGGCCCGGGCATCTCGCCCTACTGCTCCGCCTGGACTCGCAGCCAGGCGAGCACTGCGCTCGCGTCGCGGTCGGGCGGGAAGACGGGGTAGAAGGCCTTGGCGATCTTTCCCGCCTCGGCGATCAGGGTGAGGCGGCGGTAGAGCCGCCAGCCCTCGACTTCGAAGCAAGGCAGGCGCAGCGCGTCGGCGAGCTTCAGCTCGCTGTCGCTGAGCAGCGGGAACGGTATGTGCTCGCGCTGGGCGAACTCCGACTGTTCGGCCGGGCTCTGGGCGCTGATGCCGACGACGGCCGCGCCGAGCTGCTTGAACTCGGCGAGGCTGTCGCGGAAGGCGCAGCTCTGGGGAGTGCAGCCGCGCGCTCCCGGGATGTCGTCCCAGCCCGGCAGCAGCGGCTGGCCGGGCACGCCGGTCCTCGGGTAGAGGTAGGCGACGAGCCGTCCCTGCGCGAGCTGCGCCAGGTTCTCCGTGCCGCTGCCCTGCGTCGAGGGGAGCGCAAGCTCTGGGATCGCCAGCCCGGCCAGATGATCGGCGGCGCCGTCGTCCTCGGGAACGGGGAGACCTGACGGCAGGCTCAGGTAGTCAGCACTCACCGCCACATCGTCGCAGGGGGCACCCGGGTTGGTGCCTGCCGAGGGACGAAGTAGGGTCACTTTCAGTGAGCCACATCCTCTTCTTCGCCTTCACCTCCGCCTTCAACCCGACTCTGCTCGCGGCAACCACGGTGATGCTGCTGTTGGACCATCCCAAGCGCCTCCTGCTTGGCTACGTGCTGGGAGCGGCGATGACGAGCATCACGCTCGGCCTCGTGATCGTCTTCGCCATGCAGGACTCAGCCGCGGTCGATACGGCGAAAAACACGGTCAACCCGCTCACCGACCTGGTTGCCGGGGCGCTGCTGCTGATCGTTGCCTGCGTGCTCGGCACCGGCCAGGATCAGAAGCTGGCCGAGCGCCGCCGCCGGCGCAAGGGTCCGAAGAAAGACAAGGGGCCGCCGCGCTGGCAGCAGAAGCTGAGCAAGGGCTCGGCCCGGACCACCTTCGCCGTCGGCGCCATCCTCACCCTGCCCGGCGCCTCCTATCTGGCCGGCCTCGACCGCATCGCCAGCGAAGACTTCTCGACCGTGGAGACGGTTGGCGTCGTCGTCCTCTTCAACCTGATCATGCTGCTGCTGATTGAGGTGCCGCTGATCGGCTACGCGATCGCGCCGGACTGGACGCCGAAGGCCGTCACCAGCTTCAAAGAGGGGCTCAGCCGCCGTGGCCGCAGGTTGGGAGTGCGCGGAGCGGCGATCATCGGCATCCTTCTGATTGTGCGCGGCGTGATCACCCTGATCGCTTAAGCGGCGATCGAGCAGCCGCACAAACCTCTCCGCTTTCCTTCAGATCTCAAATGGCAATCGCGACAGCAACAACCCTGGACGTCCACGTCGGCGGCAAGCTGCTGTTCGAGGACGTCTCCTTCAAGCTCGAGCCGGGGGAGAGGATGACCCTCTCCGGGCGCAACGGCGCCGGCAAGTCGACCCTGCTGCGGATGCTGGCCGGCGAGTTGTCGCCGGACTCGGGCAGCCTCGTCCTGCAGAAAGGGGCGCGGGTGGCGCTGCACGATCAGCGGCCGCCGCGCGAGTCCGAGCTCTCGCTCGGCGAGTACGTCTTCGCCGGCCGCGCCGACATGCTGGAGACCGAGGCGGAGCTGGCGCGGCTGGAGGGGGAGATGTCGCAGGGCAGCGCGGGCGAGGAGCTGATGCACGCCTACGCTGCGGCGCAGGCGAAGCTCGAGTTCGGCGGTGGCTACCGCTGGCGCGACGACGTGCTTTCGGTCCTCGGCGGCCTCGGCTTCACCGAGGAGCACACGAAAAGGTCGCTGGCGACCTTCTCTGGCGGCGAGCTGACCCGCGCCTCGCTGGCGCGGGCATTGGCGACCCGGCCTGACCTGCTGTTGCTCGACGAGCCGACAAACCACCTCGACATCCCCTCGCTGGAGTGGCTGGAGCGCTATCTGGTCGGCCTCGACGCCGCCGTCGTCCTCGTCGCCCACGACCGCTGGTTCCTCGAGGCGGTGGGGACCTCGGTGCTGGAGATCGAGGCGCAGCGGGCCCGCTTCTTCGCCGGCCCCTGGCATGCCTGGCGCAAGGAGCAGGCGGCGCGGGCGATCGCGTTGGGCAAGGCGATCGAGCGCCAGCAGGCCGAGATCGAGCGGATGGAGCGCTTCGTCGAGCGCTTCCGCTACAAGGCGACCAAGGCCAAACAGGCGCAGTCGCGGCTCAAACAGATCGACAAGATCAAGCGTGACGGGGCCAAGGCTGAACAGCGCGACCGGCGCAACCTGCGCTTCTCATTCGTCGAGCCGGAGCGCCCCGGCCGGGTCGTGATCACGATGCGCAAAGGGACGATCGAGGTGCCGGGCCGGACCCTGCTCTCCGAGGCGGAGCTGGAAGTCGAGCGCGGCGAGCACGTGGTCCTGATCGGGCCCAACGGCGCCGGCAAGACGACGCTGATCGAGACCCTGGCGGGGGTCAAGGAGCCAGCTAGCGGCAGCATCCGCACCGGCCACAACGTCAAGATCGGCTACCTCTCCCAGCACGCCGACACCGCGGCCGGCACCGGCACCGTGCTTGACGCCGCCGCCCGCGAGACCGGCCTCGCCGGCCAGAAGGTGCGCGACCTGCTGGGCAGCTTCCTCTTCTCCGGCGCCGACGCCAACAAGCAGCTGAGCGACATCTCGGGCGGTGAGCAGCGGCGGCTTTCGCTGGCGATTCTGGTCGCCTCCGGCGCCAACGTCCTGATCCTCGACGAGCCGACCAACCATCTCGACATCGAGAGCCGCGAGGCGCTTGAGGACGCGCTCTCTGCCTTCAGCGGCGCCGTGATCTTGATCTCCCACGATCGCGCCCTGCTGGAGGCGGTTGGCAGCCGCACCGTCGTTGTCGAGGGCGGTGGGCTGCGCAGCTTTCCGGTCGGCTGGGCCACTTACCAGCGCGATCGCGACGAAGAAGAGGTCACCGCTGTGGCCGCCGCGAAGAAGCCGGCCGCCGGCAAGGATAAGCGCTCCCGGGCCGCCGGTCCCTCCAACAACGCCCGCCGCAAGGTCGCGCGCCTGCAGGAGCGGATCGAGCAGGCCGAAGCCGAGCTGCGCGGCCTTGAGGAGGAGCTGGCGGATCCGGGCGCCTGGTCGAGCCCGACTCAAGCCGAGCGCGCCGGCGAGCGCCACGCGGCGGCGAAGCGGGCGGTGGCGGAGCTCTACGAGCAGTGGGAGAAGGCTGAGGCGAAGGTTTAGGGGCTAGGCGGGCGCTTGGCCCGCTTCGTCGCCCTCGTGCTGGGTGATGAAGGCGCCGGGCGTCATTCCGATGAAAGCGTCGACGATCTCGGGGTCGAACTGCCGGTTTTTGAGGTCGTCGATCTCTTTCAGCGCTTTCGCCAGTGGCCAGGCTTTCTTATAGGGGCGCTCGTGGGTGAGCGCGTCGAAGACATCGGCGAGGCCGACGAGCTGCCCCGCGATCGGGATCTCGTTGCCGCTGAGGCCACCGGGGTAGCCGCTGCCGTCCCACCACTCATGATGGGTGAGGGCGATCTCCTCAGCCAGGCCGAGAACTTCGGAATGGCTGCCCGAGAGCAGGGTGGCGCCGGCTCTGGCGTGCCCCTTGATCTGCTCGAACTCGTCGATGGTCAGCTTTTCCGGTTTGAGCAGGATCGAGTCGGGGATCGTCAGCTTGCCGATGTCGTGAAGAGGGGCGGCCTGGTAGATCAGCTCGATCTCCGCCTGCGGCAGCCCGAGCAGTTCGCCCAGCCGCCGGGCAGTGCCGGCGACGCGCTCGACGTGCTTGAAGGTCGCATCGTCGCGATACTCGGCGACGCGGGCCAGCCGCTGCAGGGCGTCAAGCCGCTCCTCCTCGAGCGAGCGGTTGATGTCGACCGTCTCCATCGCCACGGCGGTCGAGTCGGCCAGCGCCTGCAGCAGCTCGACCTCTCGGTAGGTGGGCTGGTGGCAGTCGGCCCAGTAGTTGCCGATCGCGCCGACCGGGTCGAGGGTGCGGATCGGGACTATCGCCAGGCTGTTGACGAAGGTCGAGCGGTAGACGTCGTGGGGGATGCGGTCGTCGGCGTAGATGTCTTCGATCACAGCCGGGCGCTTGTTCTTCATCGTCCAGCCACTGATATCGGCGTCGATTGGGAAACGCTGGCCTTTCCAAAGCGGCGAGACCGCGTTCTCGTCGGCGTAGAAGCAGGTCTCGCTTTCGCGGAAGACAAAGGTCGCGCCGTCGGCGCCGGTCAGGCGGCGGGCAGCGGTGCGGACGACTCGCTGGATCTCGCCGATCGAGCGGGCGAGCGAGAGCTGCTGGATCGCCGCCACCAACTCGCGGGCCTGGTCAAGGTGTGAGAGCGGCGTGAAGGTGAGCAGCGTCCGCTTGGTTGAGCCGACGCTGTCGGTAGCCATTGTCAATGCTCAACAATTATATGCCCAATTTGCGGAAAAGCCCTAAAACACCACCGTACGTGTGCCATCGAGTAGCACGCGGTCGTCGATGTGCGCCTTGACGGCACGGGCTAAGACAAGGCGCTCGATGTCACGGCCGATCCGCATCAGGTCGTCGACCTCGTCGCTGTGGCTGACCCGGGTCACGTCCTGGTCGATGATCGGGCCGGCGTCCAGCTCCTCGGTCACGTAGTGGGCGGTAGCGCCGATCAGCTTCACTCCGCGCTCGTGGGCGCGGCGGTAGGGGTCGGCGCCGACGAAGGCAGGCAGAAAACTGTGGTGGATATTGATCGCCGGGGTTTTGAGGCTCTGGAGGAAGCCGGCGGAGAGGATCTGCATGTAGCGGGCGAGGACGAGCAGGTCGATCTCGCCATCGAGCAGCTCCAGCATCCGCTTCTCGGCCTCGGCCTTGGCACCGCCCTCGACCGGGATGTGGTGGAAGGGAAGCCCGAGCGAAGTGACCTGATCGGCGTGGTCGGGATGGTTGGAGACAACGGCGACGATGTCGGCGCCGAGCTCGCCGCTGCGCCAGCGCCAGAGCAGGTCCGAGAGGCAATGATCCTCGCGCGAGACCATGATCGCGACCCGCTTGTGCTCGTTCGCCTCGGCGAAGCGGTGGTCCATCTCCATCGGCTCGGCCATCTCCTGCTCGAAGCGCCGGTAGAGCTCCGCCCGCTCAGCTTCCGGCGCCGAGTCGAAGACCATGCGGATGAAGAAGCGTCCTTCCTCGGTCGAGTGCTGGTCGGCGTCGGTGATGTTGAGGCCGGCGTCGGCGAGGAAGCCGCTGACGGCGGCGATCAGGCCCGGCCGGTCAGGGCAGGCGAGCAGCAGGCGCGATCTCGGTGTCTCCTCAGCCACCCCGGGATCATGGCGGATTGCTTAGGGTTATTCGATGCGAGTCACCACCGCCCCCGACGGCCTGTTCGAGCGGATCGGCCTGCTTGCCAACCAGCTGCCGACCCCGATCGGCGAGGCGATGCTCGCGATGCCGATCGCCCGCTCACTCCAGGTCGCCCAGCGCACGGGGATGCTGACCGCCCTGGCCGAGGGTCCGCGCGAGCCGGCCGAGCTGGCTGAACACCTTGGGCTGAAGGCGGCCGGGACCGAAAGGGTCCTCGATGTCGTCGCCTCGCTCGGCCATCTGGAGCTGCGCCCCGACGGGCGCTACGAGATGACCAAGCGGGCGCGGCGCTGGCTCGATCCCGCTTCTGACCGCTATCTCGGCGACTTCCTCGCCGACACCGCCGAGTACTGGTCCTGGTGGCAGGGGCTGGAGGATCTGGTTCGCGACGGCCGCCACGTTGAGCTGCACGACAAGCCCGCCGACGATCCCTACTGGGGCTCCTACATCCGCGGCCAGTACCAGCTCGCCCGCCTTTCCAGCGCCGAGGTGGCGAAGAAGGTGCCGCTGCCGGCCAACGCCCACTCGCTGCTCGACGTCGCCGGCGCTCATGGCGAGTTCTCGATGGCGCTCTGCCGTCGTCATCAGGGATTGAGGGCCACCGTCGTCGATCTGCCAGGCAGCGCCCGGATTGGCCGCGAGATCGTCTCCGGCGCCGGGATGGAAGACCGGGTCCGCCACCTCGAAGGCGACATGTTCAAGGCCGACTTCGAAGGCTGCCACGACGGCGCCCTCTGCTTCAACATCGTCCACCACCTCAGCCCGGAGCAGATCAAGACGCTCTTCGCCCGCATCCGCGAGTCGCTCCGTCCCGGCGCCCCGCTCTGCGTGCTCGACCTCTACGACCGCCCGGAGGGGCAGAAGCCCGATGCCGGCTCGATCCTCGGCCTCTTCTTCCACCTCACCTCCGGCGCCGACACCTACACCGTCGAGCAGATCTCGACCTGGCTCAAAGACTCCGGTTTCGGCAAGGCCGAGAAGACCACCTTCCGCACCCTGCCGAGCCTGGCAATGGTCGCCGCCAAAGCCGTCTAGCGGCCGAACTGCAGGATGGGGTGCAGCTGGGGCCTGTGTGAGGCCCATCACCCATGAGATAGGTCGACCCCTCCAGGGTTAACCGCTTGCTCACAAAACGCACATATATCGTCCCTGTCCTGATCGCGGCCATCGCTTTCCCGGTCGCCGCCGACGCGAAGCCGCCTCAGCTGCCAGCGCTGCAGCGTCCTGTCGAGAGCTTCCACAAGCTGATCCGAGTCCAGGTTCACAGGATTCGCGTCGCTCACCGCGCCGAAGTCCGCAAGCAGCGCAGGGAAGCTTTCGCGACTCTTCCCGGCGGAGTGACCATTGCCACCCTCGAATCGATCGCAGCCTGCGAGTCCGGCGGCGACCCAACCGCCGTCTCCTCGGATGGCAGCTACCGAGGCAAATACCAGTTCGACTACGGAACCTGGGAATCCGTCGGCGGCGCCGGGGACCCGGCAGCGGCGCCCGAGGACGAGCAGGACTACCGCGCCGCCTTGCTCTACTCGCGGTCAGGCTCCAGCCCCTGGCCAGTCTGCGGCTGACGTCGATAGGGAGGGGGCACCCGACCCCTCCCCTACGATGCCCTCGATGAGCGAGTCAGTCCCCACGCCTAACCCCGAGGGACCCAGCCGCAAGCCCCCGAAGGAGGCGATCGCCGAGGCCTCGGTAAGGGCGCCGACCCGAGGCAACCGCAAGCTCGAGGGCTTCCTCAAATCGGTCAACGAGGACGAGCAGGTTCGGACCTGGTGGTACATGGCCCAGGTCCACGCCGAGCGCCTCGGGATGTCGGACCACTCCTGGGTCCACATGCAGATCGTGCTCAACGTCTCCCTGCGCCTGCTGCGGCTGCTGGTCAAGGGCGGGGTTGAGCCCAGCGTCGTCACCGATCACGGGATGACCGCCCGCGACGCCGAGGTGATCGTCGCCGGTGGGGCGCTGCTGCACGATGTCGGCATGTCGATCCACCGCGCCGACCACGAGGAGTACTCGTTGTTCCTCGCCAGCGGGGCTCTCGATCGCTTGCTCGCCAGCTCCTACCGTGAGCCCGAGCGCACGGTGATCGCCTCCGAGATCCTGCACTCGATCATCGGCCATCGCCGTCGAGGAGAGCCCTACACGCTTGAGGCCGGTGTGGTCCGAGTTGCCGATGCGCTCGATATGGCCCAGGGCCGGACCCGGATCCCGATCGAGGCTGGGCAGGAGGGGATCCACTCGATTTCTGCCGCCGCCGTCGACGAGGTGCGGATCGAGGCCGGCGAGGAGCGGCCGGTGCGGATCGAGATCGAGCTCAACAACTCGGCCGGGATCTTCCAGGTCGACGATCTGCTGGCGACCAAGATCCGCGGCACACCCCTGGAGGGCAAGGTCGAGGTCGTCGCCGAGATCGAGGGTGAGAGCGAGAAGCGCCTACTCAGCGGCTTCCGGCTGGCCTAGGAAAAGCGATCCAGGTCGTAGCGGCGCTGTTCTTTGCGCTTCTCCAGTTTGCCCTGGATCAGCGACATCACGATCACCAGGATCGCGAAGAAGGCGATAACGCCGAAGCAGAAGAAGGTGACCGTCTGGTCCGTGGTCGGTCCGGCCAGGCCGACGCCGTCCTCGGCCAGCGCAAGCGGCGCGGCGACGAGCATCATCGTCAGCGCGGCGCAGATCGCGGCGGTCAGTCGGAGGCGGCGCGAAGGAGTCTTCACGCCCGGCAATCTAGCGCACCGCGACGGACCGTGTTCCAGGCGTCGTTTGCCGCAATTACGGGGAATCGACCTGTGAAAATCTTGTGAACGCAGGGAAATTCATTTCAGTTCTGCCGTCCCGGGTGCATACAATCGAGCTGTCGCGCGGGCCGGTTGCCGCTCGCGGGCGCCAAACCTCGCCTGTCACTTGAACTCACCTCAGACCATCAGGCTCGCGGTTCTCGATAACGACAGCGGTTTCGTGACCGTGCTGGGCAAGCGCACCGAGGCCGCCGGCTGGCAGCAGCGCAACGTCGGCAGCGCGATCCCGCCGGAGGAGCTGGTGGCGATGAAGCTGAACGCGCTCCTGCTCGACCCCTCGGTGCTCGGCGAGGAAGCCTGGAGCTACCTTGAGCGCGTCTGCGGGATGCTGCCGGACCTCGGCGTCATTGTCTGCACCGAGCGCTCGACCGTCGCCCAGCGCGTGCGCGGCCTGCGCCTCGGCATCGACGACTGGATCACCAAGCCCTGCCATCCCGAGGAGGCGATCGCCCGGATCGAAGCGGTCTCGCGCCGCCGCCGCCGCGGCCGCTCCGACGAAGAGTCCGGCCCGCTGGTCGCCGCCGAGCTCGAGATCCGCGCCGACCAGTTCCAGGCCTTCGTCAGCGGCAGCAGCCTCGACCTCACCCGCCGCGAGTTCGAGCTCCTGCACCTGCTCGCCGAAGCAAAGGGCCAAGTGCTAGAGCGCGAGACGATCTACCAGCGGGTCTGGGGATACGCGATGGCCCACGGCGACCGCTCGGTCGACGTCTTCATCCGCAAGCTGCGCCAGAAGCTCGAGAAGCGCTCGCCGGGGTGGAACTACATCCACACCCACTTCGGAGTCGGCTATCGCTTCGAACCCGAGTCCACGGCGCCGGCCGAGGCTGCGGTGGAGATCCCGGCTGAGGTCGAGCCAGTGGCGGACGTTCACAACTCGTTCACAACAGCTTCACTTTGAGGTAACCGCGACGGGCCTCGGCTCAGCCATGCTCAGCGAGCATGGCGGGAGAGAACGGACACGCTTCTCAGCAGTTGGCGGGCCGGCTAGAGATTCGGCCCGAGGAGCATGCCGCTCTGGTCGATGGGCGCCCGCTCAGCCTGACGATGCGCGAGCTGCAGCTGCTGATCACGCTGGCCTCACATCCGCAGCGGATCATGACCCGCGAGGAGCTCTACCTGGAGGTCTGGGGGACTGAGCCCCGCCACGCCGACCGCTCGGTCGACGTCTACGTCAGCCGCCTCCGCTCCAAGCTGGGCGATGCGCTGCCGCAGCAAAGGCTGATCCACACCCACAACGGGATCGGCTACCGCTTCTCCCCCGATGGCTGAAATCGACGCAAATTCCCTGATTTCGGGCCTTTCACATTCTTTTTACATCTTCGATACAGCGGGATAACAAGCTCCCCAGGGGCCGCTGAGAACGTGCGCCACAGATCGTCCACAACCTAAGGAGATTTGCGTTGACCAAGAGACTCCTCAGCGTCGGCACGGCGCTGGCGCTCACAATTTCGGTTGCCGCCTGCGGCAGCTCTTCCTCGGACAGCAGTGGCAGCAGCGCGGCCAACTCACCGTTGGTCGGCGCCGGCAGCACGTTGGTCGCGCCGCTGATGTCGAAATGGCAGTCGGACTACTCGAGCAAGTCGGGAGCGACGGTCACCTATGGGGCGATCGGCAGTGGCGGCGGGATCGACCAGATCACCTCGCGCACGGTCGACTTCGGCGCCTCTGACGCGCCGCTGACCGAAGACCAGTTCTCCGAAGCCGATGGCGTCGAGCAGATTCCTTGGGCATTGAGCGGCACCGTGCCCGCCTACAACGTCAAGGGCGCGCCCGAGAACCTCAAACTGAACGGCGAAGTCCTCGCCGACATCTACCTCGGCAAGGTCACCCAGTGGGACGACCCGGCGATCGCCAAGCTCAACCCCGGCGCCAGCCTGCCGAGCACCAAGATCACGCCGGTCTACCGCAGCGACGGCAGCGGCGACACCTACGCCTTCACCAACTACCTCTCGACGGTCAGCCCCGAATTCAAATCGACCGTCGGCACCTCGACCCAGGTCAAGTTCCCGACCGGGGTTGGCGCTGAAAAGAACGACGGCGTCGCCGCCGCGATCGGCCAGACCGATGGGGCGATCGGCTACGTCGGGCTCGCCTACGCGCTCTCTAACGAACTCAGCATGCCGCTGGTCGAAAACTCGGCCGGCAGCTTCCCCGAACCGGGCGTTGAGAGCGTCGAAGCGGCCGCCGACGCGGTCTCGAAGATCGGGCCGAACAACGAAATCTCGCTCGCGGACCTGCCGTCCACGGCCGCAGGCGCCTACCCGATCTCGACCTACACCTACGTGATCGTGCCGCTTGAAAGCGACAAAGCCGACGCGCTGAAGAAGTTCATCACCTACGCGATCAGCCCCGCAGGCCAGTCCTACGGGCCCGACCTCGACTTCGCGCCCTTGCCGAAGCAGGTCGTTGCCGCCGACAAGAAGGCAATCGCCAAGATCGGCAGCTAGGTGGAGGCCGGCGCCCTCAGCGATCCGGTGCTGCGGGCCCGGCGCAACCTCCCCGACCGCATTGGCGACCCGCTGCTGCGAGGCCTCTCCGGCCTCGCGGCGGCGCTCGCCGTTGTGGTGCTTGTGGCGATCGCCTACGAGGTCGCCCACCTCGCCTGGCCGGCGATCTCCAAGTTCGGCATCGGCTTCCTCACCACCAACGACTGGAATCCGGTCACCGAACGCTTCGGCGCCGCCCCCTTCATCTACGGGACGGTCGTCACCTCGACGATCGCGCTGCTCTTCGCGGCGCCGCTCTCGATCGCGATCTCGATCTACCTGACCGAGCTGGCCCCGGCCCGGCTGCGCCGGCCGGTGGCGACCCTGGTCGACATGCTGGCGGCGATCCCGAGCGTGATCCTCGGCCTCTGGGGGATCCTCGTCCTCGGGCCCTTCATGAACGACACGATCGAGCCGGCGCTGAAGAGCGTCTTCGGCTTCCTGCCGATCTTCAGCGGCGACCCCTCCGCCTTCAGCTACCTGACCGCGGCCCTGATCCTGACGATCATGACCACGCCGATCATCACCAGCGTCACCCGCGAGGTCTTCGAGACCGTGCCCGGCGACCTCAAGGAGGCCTCCTACGCGCTGGGGGCGACCCGTTGGGAGATGGTGCGGCAGGTTGTCCTGCCCTACTCGCGCGCCGGCATCGTCGGCGCCGTCATCCTCGGCCTCGGCCGCGCGATCGGCGAGGCGATCGCCGTCGCCCAGGTGATCGGCGGCGCCAGCGTCATCCACGCTTCTCTTTTCCACACCGGCAGCACGATGGCCGCCCAGATCGCCGCTCAGTTCCAGGGCGCGCCGGGGGCGTTGCAGCAGCCAGCGCTCGCTTACCTCGGTCTGATCTTGCTTGCCTTTGCCCTGATCGTCAACGTCGTCGCCCGCCTGATCGTGCAGCGTGGGGGCTTCAAGGACACCGACATCACGCCGACCGAGGTTGAGGCGCTGTGAGCCCGGGGGAGAGCCATGCCCTGATGCTCGACCGCGGCAACCTCAAGCGCCGCAACCGGGTCAACAGGCTGGTCACCGTCAGCTCCACCATCGCCGCCCTCTTTGCGGTGGCGGTGCTGCTGATCGTGGTCGGCTCGGTCCTCTCGAAGGGCATCGGCGCCCTCAGCATCCATTTTCTGACCACGCCCACCGGCCTCTTCGGCGACACCAGCGGCGGCATCTCCAACGCGATCGTCGGCACCGTGATCATCGTCGCGATCGCAGCGGCGATGGCGATCCCGGTCGGCCTCTTGGTCGCGATCTACACGACTGAGTTCGCCCCCACCCGTATCGGCCATGTCGTCCGTTTCGCGCTCGATCTGCTGAACGGAGTGCCGACGATCATCACCGGCATCTTCGTCTACGGGCTGATCGTCATTCCCCAGAAGCATCAGAGCGGTTTCGCCGCCTCGGTGGCGCTGGCGATCATCATGCTGCCGATTGTCGCCCGCACCGCGCAGGAGGTCCTGACCCTGGTCCCGGCCACGCTGAAGGAGGCTGCCCACGCGCTCGGGATAGCCCGTTGGCGGACCACGGTCCGGGTCACCCTGCCGACCGCGGCGGGCGGCTTGATGACAGGCGCGCTGCTTGCGGTCGCTCGCGTCGCGGGGGAGACGGCGCCGCTGATTTTGCTCTGCTCGATCTTTGCGCCCGGAGTCCTCACGGAACCGAGCGAAGGCCTGGCGTCGATCCCGATCTTCATCTTCCAGTCGTCGGAGTCGCCCAGCCCCGAAGCTCACACCCAGGCCTGGGCCGCCGCCCTGGTCCTGATCGCCTTCGTGCTGGTGCTCAACATCGTCGCCCGCGCCTTCTACGCCCGTTCCCGCAAGCGCATGGGGGCTTGACCCATGTGTCCGCCCGCCACCCGAGGAGTCCTAGGATGGACAGCAGTCATCTCAACGAGACCGCGACAGTGACCGATCCCAATCCTGAGTCGAGGACGAGCTCCGAGGCAGCCGCCGGGCGCCCGGGCCCGACGATCTCGTTCGGGGCCGAGGGCGGCGCCAAGTCGCTGAAGCCTGCCCGCGAGGACGGCAACGTCAAGCTCGAAGAGCTGCACGCCTACTACGGGTCCAATCACGCCGTGCGCGGCGTCAGCCTCGGCTTCCCGGCCGGCAAGGTGACGGCGATCATTGGCCCCTCGGGCTGTGGCAAGTCGACGATGGTGCGCTGCATCAACCGCATGCATGAGGAGATCCCGGGGGCGCGGGCCGAGGGCAAGGTGATGCTCGACGAGATCGACCTCTACGACCCGCGGATCGACATTGTCGCCGTGCGGCGCTCGGTCGGGATGGTTTTCCAGAAACCGAACCCCTTCCCGACGATGTCGGTGATCGACAACGTCACTGCCGGCCTGCGCCTGACCGGCGCCTCGCGCGGCGAGATGGACGACCGCGGCCGCGAAGCGCTCGTCGGCGCCGGCCTCTGGGACGAGGTCAAGGACCGGCTCAAGGGGCCCGGCACCGGGCTCTCGGGCGGCCAGCAGCAGCGCCTCTGCATCGCCCGCGCGCTTGCCGTCAACCCCGAGGTGATGTTGATGGACGAGCCCTGCTCGGCGCTCGACCCGGTCGCGACGCTGAAGATCGAGGAGCTGATCGGCGAGCTCAAGCAGCGGGTGACGATCGTGATCGTCACCCACAACATGCAGCAGGCGGCGCGCGTCGCCGACACCACGGCCTTCATGCTCGGTGGCGAGCTGGTCGAGGTCGGCGCCACCGACAAGCTCTTCACCAACCCCGACGACGACCGCACCGAGCAGTACGTGACCGGGAAGTTCGGCTGATGGCGGAGACTCGGAGCCAGTATCAGGAGGAGCTGGAGCGGCTGGAGGCGAGCGCCCTGGGCGGGGTCGACATGGTCAACGCCGCCCTCGACCGCACCTTGGAGGCGGTCGAGCACCAGGACGTCGAGTTGGCCCAGTTGGTGGTGATGGACGACGACCGCATCGACGGCCGCTACCTGGAGGTCCACCAGAGCCTGATCACGCTGCTCGCCACCCAGTCGCCGGTGGCGACCGACCTGCGCCTGATCTCCGCCCTCCTGCACGTGCTCAAGAATGTCGAGCGGATGGGCGATCAGTGCGTGAACATCTGCAAGATGATCCCGCTCTCCGGCAACGAGCCGCCGGCGGACGGGCGGATGGTCGAGCTGATCCTCAGCATGGGCAAGCAGGTGCGGACGATCGACAACCAGGCAAAGCGGGCCTTCGAGGACCGCAACGTCGAGATGGCCAAGGACCTGGTCCGCCAGGACGACGTCGTCGACAAGCTCAACCGCGAATGCTTCCGCCTGGCGCTGGAGATCGGCGACGACGCCGACAAGCGCGAGTGGGCGATGACGATGCTGCTGGCGGCGCGGGCGATCGAGCGGATCGGCGACAACGCCGTCGATATCGGCGAGCAGGTCGCCTTTGTCGTCACCGGGCTCTTCCGGGAGTTCGAGGACGCCTCGCATCCCACCGTGTAGGACCCTCTCTTCCCGGCGGGTTGAGATCCGGGGGGTCTGGGAAGATCATGGTCAGACTCGAATGCTTTGCGCAGCGATAGATATCGGCTCAAATACGACGCGCGTGCTCGTTGCCGAGCCCGTGGACGGGCAGCTGAAAAAGGTGATGGAGCAGCGGGCCTACACCCGGATCAACAAAGCGCTCGACGGCGACGGCGCGATCCTGCCCGAGAAGATCGAGGAAGTCGCCGAGGTCGTGGCGACCCAGGTTCGGCTGGCGCAGGAGCTCGGCGCCGCTGAGATCCGCTCGGTCGCGACTGCCGCGGTGCGCGAGGCGCCAAATGGGGAGGAGGCGGCTCGGGCTATTGCCGAGGCCTCCGGCTTCCCGGTCGACATCCTCAGCGAGGAGGAGGAGGGGCGGCTTGCCTTCCTCGGCGCGACCAAGACGCTTGGCCACCCGGTCGAGGGCAAGATCGGCGTCGTCGACGTCGGCGGCGGCTCGACCGAGGTGATCATCGGCACCGCCGCGGGCGGGGTCGAGAAGGTGCGCTCCTGGCGGGTCGGCTCCGGCGTCCTCGCCGACGAGCTGATCTCCTCCGATCCGCCCTCGGCGGCCGAGATCCGCAAGATCCGCGACCGCATCGACGACATCTTCGACGGGGTCGAGATCGAGCATCCGGCGCAGGCGGTGGCGGTCGGCGGCAGCGCCACCTCGTTGCGGCGTCTGGTCGGCGCCGTGCTCGAGTACGAGACCCTTGAGCGCGGCATCCGTGTGCTTGCCAGCGACCCAGCCGCTGACGTGGCGCGCAAATTCGAGCTTGACCCGGTCCGGGTCCGGATCCTTCCCACCGGCGTCCTCTTGCTGGAGAAGGTCTCCGAGCTGCTCGGCCAGCCGCTGCAGATCGGCAAGGGCGGGCTGCGGGAGGGAGTCATCCTCAACCTCCTCAACGGCAACGCCAACGGCTCCTCGCCGGCTCGCATCGCCGCCTAGTCGCGGCCCTTTCCCTCGGCTAGCCTGAACCCATGGCGCGGCCGCGCAAAGTGCCTGGATTTGACTGCGACGAGCCCTTCGGGGAGGCCGCTGCCCGGGTCATCGCAGTCAGGGCCGCCGAGGTCTTCAAGCACTCTGCCGGGGTTCTCGACACGACCGAGATCCACCGGGTGCACGACATGAGGGTGGCGACGCGGCGGCTGCGGGCGGCGATGGAGCTGTTCGAGCCCTGCTTTCCGTCGAAGCTCTACGGCAAGGCTCGCAGGGAAGTGAAGGCATTGGCCGACGCGCTCGGAGGGCGGCGCGACCGCGATGTCGAGATCGAGTTCCTCGAGCAGTTCATCGAGGAGGGCGTCGACCTCGACGATCTCGAGCGGGTGGCCCAGCTTGTCGTCCAGCGCAGGGTCGAGCAGCTGCAGGCCAACGACGACCTGGTCCCGTTCGTTGCCGAGGAGCGGCTGGCGAAGCTGCGCCTGCGCCTGGACAAGCTGGTCGAGGCGGCGAGATGAAGGCTCGGCGGGTCAAGAAGCTCGATCCGGAAAAGCCGCTGAAGGAGAACGCGGCTCGGATCGTTAGAACCCGACTCGACGAGGTGCTGGCGCTGGCCGAGCCGGCGCTTGAGCCAACGGCAGCCGGGGCCCAGCACGACCTGCGGATCGCCTGCAAGCGGCTGCGCTATGTGCTCGAGCTGGTCGGCGGCTGCTTCGGCAGGGAGGCGGAGGCTGCCCGCGACGCCGCCCGCGAGCTGCAGACCGTGCTCGGCGAGATCCACGACTGCGACGAGATGCTGCCGCGGGCCGAGGGCATCGCCTCGCTCGACACCTTTCTGCGGACCAGGCGCGAGCTGCTGTTCCGGCGCTTCTCCGACCTCTGGCGGGCGGACGAGACGGCGGCGACCTGGGATGCGATTGAGCGGATACTTGACAACTGACCGAACCGGCGAAAGCCGAAAAACCACTACCAAGAGGGATAGATGAAAAAGCGCCCGAAGCTCCGCCTTCCCAGCCACACCACGGTGGCTGCCTACCTGAGCCTCTTCCTGGTCGTCAGCGGCGGCGCCGCCTTCGCTGCGAGCCAGCTGCACAAGAACAGCGTCGGCACCAAGCAGCTGAAGAACAACGCCGTGGCCGCCGCCAAGATCAAGAACGGCGCCGTGACCGGCAGCAAGATCGCCGCTAACGCGGTGACGGCAGGCGATATCGCCGACGGATCGGTCACCAGCGGCAAGCTCGGCAACGAAGCTGTGACCACCGGCAAGATCGCCAACAACGCGGTCACGACCGGCAAGCTCGGCAACGAATCCGTCGCCACCGGCAAGCTAGCCAACAACTCGGTGACCACCGGCAAGATCGTCGACAACGCGGTGACCGGGGCAAAAGTCAACGAGGGCTCACTCCACTTCACCTGCAACAACCCGACTGACGCCGTTCCCATCCTTGGCGGGCCCTGCCTCTACAAGAGGACGACCGCGGGCTCGACCTGGGTCGAAGCGATCCAGGCCTGCCAGGTGGGCACTACTGGGGCGACTTTGCCGACCGTCGCTGAGGTCGAGGCATATGCCCGGCTCGGTGGCGTTCCCTGGAAGGAAGTCGTCGCTTTCACCTCCGACTTGGTTGGCGCCGGCCCCAATCCAAGTGGCGCTTGGTCCGTCCAGACCGACGCCAACGGCACCGTGACCGTAATCGTCGCCACTGCGCTGACGAGCAACACGCAGACCACCGTGCTCTGCGAGTACGACCCTGCCACCGACCCGACGCCTGGGTCCTAAGCCAGATCACTGAAGGACGAGTCGACGGCCCGCTGGTCGGGCCGTCGACTCGCCGTCTGACGGTCACCGGATCTTCACCGGTCGTTCCCTTCTGGTTCACAAGTTTTCCCTGCTAATCGGGCATTCTCGTATCGACCAGATCGATACGAACAGGGAGACACCGATGGCTTCCCGAGTTGACATGCATTGCCATTCCACCGCCTCGCAGCTTTCTCGTCTCGGGGTTCAGCGGTCTCTCGGACTGCCCGAGTGCGCCACACCTCCGCAGGAGGTCTACGAGCTGGCCAAGCGCCGGGGGATGGACTTCGTGACGATCACCGATCACGACACGATCGACGGCTGCCTCGAGCTGGCGGACCGTCCCGACTGCTTCGTCTCCGAGGAGCTGACCGCCCGCTTCGCCGGCGAGCCCCAGGCGGTTCACGTCCTCTGTTACGGGATCACTCCAGGAGACCACCAGTGGCTGCAGGCAAATTCCGGCGATCTCGAAGCCTGCGCCGCGTACCTTGACGAGCACGAGATCGCTTGCGCTCTTGCTCACCCCTTCTACAACGTCGACGCGCCCCTGACCCGGCGCCACCGCCGGCGCCTGGCCGAGCTCTTCCCGGTCTGGGAGGTTCGCAACGGGTCGCGCGCAGCGGAGCTGAACATGCCGGCCGCCGTCTACATCGAGACCCACGGCGGCACCGGCATCGGCGGCTCCGACGATCACGCCGGCGTGGACATCGGCCGCACCTTCACCGAGGTGCCGGTTGCCTCCACGCCGGAAGAGTTTCTACAGCGCCTGCGCCAGGGCGACGCCGACGCCGCCGGCGAGCAGGGCAGCGCGGCCAAGTGGGCGCACGCGGCGATGGCGCTGGCAACCCGTGCCCTCGTCCTCGACGGACAGTCCGGGGATGGGGGCACGCTCGATCCGGCCTCGGTCTTGAAGATGGCGGAACGGGTGATCAGCGAGGGCGCCGCCCGCGAGGGCAAGGTCGCCGCCGACATCGGCCCCGACGACGCCCGCTGCCTGCTCGAGGCCTGGCTGCAGGGGATGGGGCTGAAGATGCGTGGCCGCGAGCTGCTCGACTACCTGCAGTCCGACGGCTTCTCCCACGCCGATCTCTACCGCCGCGCCCGCCGCATCCATGACCGGCGCCTGCGCGCGGCGGTCGACCACGGGGCCGAGGCGATCGGGCGTGGGGATGCGCCGGCGGTGATGACCAGCCTCTTCGAGGCCCTCGTCCCCGTCGTCCCTTACGCGCCCTCGGCTGCCTTCCTCGGGGTCGAGAAGGCAAAGCTCAGCGCCCGCGACGGCGCCCTGCCACGGGTCGCCCTGGTCGCCGACGGGATCGGCTCGATGCACGGCGTCACCCGCACGATCGAGCAAATCCGCGAGCGCGGCGTGCCCGGCTTCGAAGTCGAGGTGGTCGGCACCGATGCCGGCGTCGACCGGCGGCTGCCCGCTGCGGCCGAGCTCGACGTGCCTTTCTACGACGGGATGCGGCTCGGCGTTCCGGGCCTGCCCGACATGGTCGAGACCCTGGCCGAGGGCCGTTACGACCTGCTCCACGTCACCGCGCCCGGCCCGGCCGGCGTCGCCGCGACCCTGCTCAGCCGCGTCACCGGCATGCCGTTGCTGGCCAGCTACCACACCGAGCTCGGCGCCTACGCGGGCATGCGCAGTGGCGACGAGGGCCTCGAGGCGATCGCCAACATCGCCCTCGGCGCCTTCTATCGCGCTCCCTCGGTGGTGCTCTCACCGAGCCCCTCGGCTGACCTTTCGCTGACTCGGCTCGGCGCCGATCCGGCCCGGGTCGGGCGCTGGGAGCGGGGGGTGGACACCTCGCGGTTTGACCCAGGCAAGGCTCGCCGCGACGCCTACCCGGGTGAGGTGAAGGTGCTCTACGCGGGGCGGCTCAGCCACGAGAAGGGGGTCGACCTGCTGGCCGAGAGCTTCCTGCGGGCGCGGCGCTCGGACCCGCGCCTGCACCTGCTGCTGGCCGGCGGCGGCCCCGAGGAGGGGGAGCTGCGGGCGCGGCTCGGTGAGCAGGCGACCTTCCTCGGCTGGCTCGAGGGCGAGGATTTGGCCCAGGCCTACGCCAGCGCCGACATCTTTCTCTTCTGCAGCCGCACCGACACCTACGGCCAGGCAATCGTCGAGGCCGGCGCCAGCGGGGTGCCGGTCGTCGCGGTCGCCGAAGGCGGGCCGGCCGCCCTGGTCGAGAACCGTCACACCGGGATGCTCTGCCGGCCCGACGCCGACCATCTTGCCGGCACCGTCCTGCAGCTCGCCTCCTCGCCGGCGCTGCGCCGCCAACTCGGCGCCTCGGCGGCCAGGGTCGCGCGGGCAAGGTCGTGGGAGCGGGCGCTGGAGCAGCTCGCCGACGGCTATCGCCGCGCCCTCGCCCCGGCAAAGGCCGTGGGTGTGCTCAGGCCGGTCGCCCGCGTCGCCTGAGCGGCCTGGGGGGCAGGCGGTGTCTCAGTACGATGGCTTGATCGACGATCCCGCCAATTACTTCAACCGCGAGCTCTCCTGGCTCGACTTCAACCAGCGGGTGCTGGAGCTGGCGGAGCAAACCGATGTGCCGCTGCTGGAGCGGGTCAGGTTCTGCGCGATCTACGCCTCCAACCTCGACGAGTTCTTCATGGTCCGGGTCGCCGGCCTCTTCGACCAGGTCGATGCCGGCATCGACGCCCGCGGCCCCGACGGGCTGGCGCCTGGCGCACAGATCGACGCGATCCAGGCGCGGGTGCTGGAGATGGACGCTCGCCTGCACGCCTGCTTCAACGGCGAGCTGCGCCCGGCGCTGGAGCAGGAGGGGATCAGGGTTGTCTCCCTGGAGACCGCCAGCGAGCAGGAGCGGCGCGAAATCGACACTCGCTTCCACGAGCAGGTCTTCCCGGCGCTGACGCCGCTGGTGATCGGGCTCGGGCGGCCCTTCCCCTACATCTCCAACCTCTCGCTCAGCCTTGGCGTCCTTCTGCGCGATCCCGAGAGCGGGGTCGAGATCATCGCCCGGGTCAAGGTGCCGAAGGAGCTGCTCGGGCGCTTCCTGCGGATCGGCGAGGGCGGCAAGACGTTTGTGCCCTTGGAGGAGGCGATCGCCGCCAACCTAGATGCCCTCTTTCCCGGCACCGAGGTCGTCGACCACGGCTACTTCCGCGTCACCCGCGACGCCGACTTCACGGTCAGCGACGAGGCCGACGACCTCCTGCAGGCGGTCGAGGATGAGATCCGCCGCCGCCGCTTCGGCGAGGTCGTCCGGCTCGAGATCGCCGCCGGCATGAACTCGAAGCTGCGCGAGCAGCTGATCGACGCCCTGCGCCTGGAGGACCGCGAGGTCTACGACATCGACGGGCTGATCGACCTCGCTGACCTGACCGACATCGCCGACGTGCCGGGCCACGCCGAGTCGCGCTACTCGCCCTGGACGCCGGTGACCCAGCCACGGCTGCAGGGCGAGGACGACGAGCCAGCCGATATGTTCGCCGCGATCCGCCAGCGCGACCTGCTCGTCCACCATCCCTATGACTCCTTTGCGACCTCGGTCGAGCGCTTCGTCGAGCAGGCGGTCTCCGACCCCGACGTGCTGGCGATCAAGCACACCGTCTACCGCACCAGCGACGACTCGCCGCTGGTCCCGTCGCTGATCCGCGCCTCCGAGCGCGGCAAGCAGGCGGTCTGCATGGTCGAGTTGAAAGCGCGCTTCGACGAGGAGGCCAACATCCACTGGGCGAAGTCGCTGGAGGAGGCCGGGGTCCACGTCGTCTACGGCATCCCCGGGCTGAAGACCCACGTCAAGGCGATCCTCGTCGCCCGCCGTGAGGGCGACAGGGTGCGCGAGTACGTCCACATCGGCACCGGCAATTACCACACGAAGACGGCCCGCCTGTACACGGACTTCGGGCTGTTCACCGCCGATCCCGACATCGGCGCTGATGTCGCCGAGATGTTCAACTTCCTCACCGGCTACGGCCGCCCCGCCGAGTACCGCAAGGTGCTGGTCTCGCCGACGACGATGCGCGACCGCATCATCGGCGAGATCGAGGCCACGGTCGAGGCGCACCAGGCGGGCCGCGAGGCGCGGATCGCGCTGAAGATGAACTCGCTGGTCGACGCCGGCTGCATCCGGGCGCTCTACGAGGCATCTCAGGCCGGGGTCCGGGTCGACCTCAATGTGCGCGGCATCTGCTGCCTGCGGCCGGGGGTGCCGGGGGTCTCCGAGAACATCCGCGTCGTCTCGATCGTCGGCCGCTTCCTCGAGCACTCGCGCGTCTATTCCTTTCAGCGCGGCGACGACACCCGCGTCCTGATGGGCTCCGCCGACCTGATGCCGCGCAACCTCGACAGCCGGGTCGAGTTGGTGACGCCGGTCGAAGATCCCGAGCTGCGGGCCGAAATGCTCGACATGCTGGAGCTTTGCTTCGCCGAGAACGCCAATGCCTGGGAGCTCGGCAACGACGGCGACTGGACCCGGATCTCCGCTGACGACGAGGAGAGCCGCAGCGTCCAGGCCGAGCTGCGGCAGCGCCACGCCGCTCGCGCCGCCGAGCATCTCGCTGCCGCCACGACTTGAGCTGCTCCGGCGTCCGCGGACGCCCCATTCATCACTAGGATGGGCCGCCAAGTGCGCCTTTCCCTCCTGCCCCGCGATCGCACCTTCTTCGACCTCTTTATCGAGGCTGGCCAGAACACGGTCAACGCCTCGCGGCTGCTCGACCAGATGATGCACTCCTGGCCCGATGACAGCGGCCTTTCGCGCGAGATCCTCAAGGCCGAGCAGGAGGGCGACCGGATCACCCACGACATCATCAAGCGCCTCAACTCGACCTTCGTCACCCCGATCGACCGCGAGGACATCTACAGCCTGGCGACGCAGATGGACGACATCGTTGACTACGCCGAGGAGGCGGCCGACTTCCTCGGCCTCTACAAGATCGAGGCGCCGATGTCCCAGGCCACGGCGCTGACCAAAGTCCTGGTCAGCGCCTGCGAGCAGCTTGCCGCCGGCCTCGAGCATCTGCGCGATTTCAAGGATCTGGACAAGTACTGGATTGAGATCCACCGGCTTGAGAACGAGGGCGACCGGATCTCCCGCGACGCTGTCGCATCGCTCTTCTCCAACGGGATCGACCCGATGGTCGTGATCCGTTGGAAGGACATGTTCGCGGTGCTTGAGAACGCGATCGACGCGACCGAGACCGCCGCCCAGATCCTTGAGGGCATAGTCATCAAAAACTCGTGACCCGATGAGCGCCGACGTGATCATGGTGATCGTCGTCGCCACAGCGCTGGCCTTCGACTTCACCAACGGCTTCCATGACACCGCCAACGTGGTGGCGACCTCGATCTCGACCGGCGCGGCGCGCCCCCAGGTGGCGATCGCCTTTGCCTCGCTGCTCAACTTCGTCGGCGCCTTCATCTCGATCTCGGTCGCGGCGACGGTCGCCAACGACGTCGTCAATTCGGAAGTGATCACCCCGACAGTGGTCTTCGCCGGCCTGATCGGGGCGATCTCCTGGAATCTGATCACCTGGTCGTTCGGCCTGCCGTCCAGCTCGTCGCACGCCTTGATCGGTGGCGTTGTCGGCTCGGCGGTGGCGGCGGCGGGCTTCGACGCTGTGCTTGCCGACGGCCTGGTCGGCAAAGTCCTGATCCCGGCTGTGATCGCTCCCCTGCTTGCCTTCCTGGTGGCTGGGATCGCGATTGCGCTCGTCTACCGCGTGGTGGGAAAGCAGCGGCCGGGGACTGTCACCCGCGGCTTTCGCTATGGCCAGATCGTCTCCGGGGGCCTGCTGGCGCTCGCGCACGGAACCAACGACGCCCAGAAGACGATGGGCGTGATCACCTTGGCGCTGGTCGCCAACGGCAGCCTCGCTGCCAACGCTGACCCGCCGGTCTGGGTGATCGCTTCGGCGGCGACCGCGATCGCGCTTGGCACCTACAGCGGCGGCTGGCGCATCATCCGCACCACCGGCACCCGGATCATCAAGATGGACGCCGCCCAGGGATTCTCCGCCCAGGGCGCCGGCGCCGCCGTGATCCTCGCCTCGACCCACTTCGGCTTCCCGCTCTCGACCACCCATGTCATCAACGGCGGCGTGATGGGCGCCGGCGCCGCCAAACGGGTCTCCGCGGTCCGCTGGGGCGTCGCCGGCAACATCGCAATGGCCTGGCTCTTGACGCTGCCGGCCGCCGCCGCGATCGGCGCCGCCGCCTATGGCCTGACAGCGATTTTCGGCAATGGCGCGCTCGGCCCGGTGCTGGTCACCCTGATGGGGGTCTCGTTGATAGTGGCCGTCTTCTCCCGGCGCTCGCAGCGTGGATCGCCGGTGCCGGCGAGCTGATGATGGCCGTCGTCGTCGAGACCAAGGAACTGCTGGAGACGGTGGCAGCCTCGCTTGTCGCGGGGGTGGGGATGACTTTCGTCTTCTCGATCGCGATCTGGGGAGTGGCCCGTTTCGCCGAGCTCAGTCGCAATGACCGGCCGGTGGCGGCCAGCGCTTCGGCGGCAGTCGCCATCCTCGCTCTGCTTGGCACTCTTTCCGGGGTCGCCTTCGGCATCGTCGTGATGACGAACAAGTAGCCCGCGCGGCCTCGCCGCCCGCCTACAATTGATTCATGCGTCTTGCTCGCAATGTCGCGATCATCATGGTCCTGGCCGTGCCTGTCGCCTTCACGCCCTCAGGGAACAACGTCGCCGAAGCGATTCTCACCGCGCTGACGATGGGCCTGCTGGCTGGCATGGCCTGGATGATCTACGTGCTGAGCCGCCAGAACCAGCTGACGCTGGCGACGCTGAGCGATGGGCGGCGGGGGATCCTCTACGGGGCCTTTGGCTTGATCGCGCTCCTGATCGCGGGCACAGATTTGATGTTTGCCAGCGGCAGCGGCACTCTGCTCTGGCTCCTCCTGCTTGCCGCCTCGGTCGCGGCGATCTGGAAAGTCTGGGCCGAGGCCAACACCTACTGATCCCTGCGGTCTTTCGCGCGGGAGATGTGACTCTCTTTTTTGATTGACGTAGCAACGCGCGCGCCGCGCTCTGGAACGGTTGGCTGGTGCCGCGCCAGGACGCCAGACAGTCAGTTCACAGGGAGGACGGGACCGCATCGGTTGAGCTGATCGCGGTGATCCCGTTCCTGCTGCTGGCGGTCCTGGCCGCGGCGCAGATCGGGCTCGCCGGGCAGGCGTTGTGGTCGGCTGGGGTTGCCGCCCGGGCGGGGGCCAGGGCCGCCCTGGTCGGGGGCGATGGGGCAAGGGCGGCGCGACGGGCACTGCCGCCCTCGATGCGCGAGGGCTCGAAGGTCGACGACTCGGGGGCTGTCTCGGTGGAGCTGCGGGCGCCCGAGCTCCTGCCTGGGCTGCCGCCGATGATGGTTGGGGCGAAGGCCTCGCTGGACGGCGATGGCTGACCAGCGGGGACAGGCCTCGATCGAGTTGGTGGCGGCGCTGCCGGCGTTGTTGCTGGCGGCGCTCCTCGCCCTGCAGCTGCTCGCGGCCGGCTACGCGCTGACCTTGGCCGATGGCGCGGCCGAGGCGGGGGCGCTGGCGCTGGCCTCGGGCCAGCCGGCCGCCGATGCCGTCCGAGCCGCGCTGCCGGGCTGGGCTCGCGACAACGTAGATGTGGCGGTCGCGGGCGGTCGCGTCGATGTCACCCTGCGTCCGCCCTCGCCGCTGCCGAGCGTCGCCGAGCGGCTTGCCGTCTCTTCTTCAGCGGCGGTCAGGCCCGGAGGCGCGAGCCGATGATCTGCGTGACCCGGGTCGGCCGAGCGGAGGGATCGAGAGAGGCGGCCGCGGCCCTCGCCTGCGCCGGCGCCGAGCCAGATCGGCCCGCCCTCCTGATCGAGCTCAGCGATGGGCGTGCTCCACGGCCGACCCTGGTCGCCTCGGCGGCGGCCCGCCGGCTTGAGGAGCGGCTGGTCGCGCACCTGCCCGAAGCAAAGGTCGCCTCTCGCGGCCGCTGCTGCCACCTGGCGCTGCCTGCTGATCAGAGCGGGATCGAGGTGCTCGGCGCGGCTGCCGCCGTGGGGCGCGACCTGGCCTGCGTCCTGCACCTGCCGCCAGATCTGCTCCAGCCGGTGCTTGAGGCGCCCGGGCTGGCGCTGACGGCAGCACTGCTGCGCGCCGATCTCGCCGAGGATCGCGCCCTCACGGCGCTGGCAGCGCGTGACCTGATCGGCCGGGGCCTGCGGGTCGCGGTCTTGAAGCGACCGCTTGGCTGGGTCGCCTCTCGCCAGGCCTTGTTCGGGGTGCTGGCGGTCAATGGGGGCGCTGCGCTGCCCATCCGCCTGGCTGAGCGGCTGCTGCACGGCATCTCGTCGCACCCGTGCTACTCTGAACAGAATGCCACGCGAGTTGACACAGCGAGAGCTTCGAAACAGCAGCGGAGAGATCATGCGAGCGCTGGATCGCGGTGAGGACTTTGTCATCACCCGCAATGGCGTCCCGGTTGGGGAGTTGCGCCCTTACAGGCGCCGTCGGTTCGTTCCCAGGGACGTTGTTGCCGCCACCTTCAAAGGCGCTCCGCACATCGACTACGAGGAGTTCCGGGCCAGCATCGACGCCTACGTCGATCAGGATCCTACGCCCCGTGGTTGAGCCCCCTCGAGGGCGCGGGCTTCTCGATACGTCTGTTGTGCTCGGCCTCGGAGAGGTCGAGACCCTCCGGCTTCCTCCAGAAATGGCGATCTCGGCCCTGACCCTCGCCGAGGTGACTTCTGGTCCGCACGCGGTTGACGACGAGTTGGAACGGGCTCGACGGCAGGATCGTCTGCAGCGCATCGAAGCGGACTTCGAATCGCTGTCTTTCGACCTTCATTGCGCCCGGGCTTTTGGCCAGGTCTACGCGGCAGTCAGAAGCATCGGTCGCAAAGCGCGGGGCCCGCGCATGGTCGATCTGATGATCGCGGCGACAGCAATGGCACACGACCTTCCCCTCTACACGCTGAATGCCAAGGATCTGCGCGGCCTCGAGGACCTGGTGCAGGTCGTCGACCTCACGCCCTAGCGGTCGGCCGCTTCCCGCTCGTGCGCGTGGACCGCGGCAGCAACCAGGCGGGTGTAGACGCCAGCGCCGGCCGGGTTCAGGTGCAGTCCGTCCCAGGTCAGGTTGTCGTGGTTCGCCGCCACCGAGGCCCAGTCGATCAGGGTTGTGTGGGGCCAGGTTCTTGCGGCTTCGGCCAGCTGGCTATTTGACTGGCCGATCCAGTCGACCGGAGCGTGGTCGTTGATCAGGAAGATCTCCTTGGCGTTTGTGGTCGCGGTGCGCAGCTCCTCCATTTCATCGCTGTAGAGGGGGCCGTTGTTGCCCATCTGGATGATCAGGTCGTCGGGATGGCTGCCGCTGGCCTTCAGCTGCCGGGCGAGGGCGATGAATTCGTCGGCCTGGCGGCTGACTTTTGCGTTCATCGAGAAGCGCGGCCCGAGGCGAGCCGCGAGCTTTTCCTTGGCCCCGATCATCACCGAGTCGCCGAAGGCGACGATCCGGGGCGCGCGCGGCGCGGAGTTCTTTTTGCCAGCCCCCTTGTTGCCGGTCGCGCCCTGGCCTGGCTTCGCCTGCACGTTCACCCGCGCAAACGTTTCCGACGCGGCGGCGGCGAGCCCAGGCTGCAGGTGGCGGCCGCTGGTGCTGACCAGGCCACTCCAGCCGACCAAGACGACGATCGCGGCGACCGCCACGAGCAGCGCCGGGCGGCCGATCCGCAGCCAGTCCTCGGGCAGCCGCGGCATCTTCGTCTTGCCGCGGAAAGGCAGCTCGACGAAGCGGTAGGAGAGGTCGGCAAGGGCAAGCACTGCCAGCAGCTGCAGTGGGATCAGAATCCCTCGCGGTAACGAGACGTCGATCCCGGGGCGGGTGAGGACGAGCACCGGCCAGTGCCAGAGGTAGAAGCTGTAGCTGCGCAGCCCGAGCCAGAGCAGCGCCGGCTGGCCGATCAGCTGGCCGAGGCGGGCGGCGGGGTGGGCGAGGACCGCCAGCAAGATCGCGGTGATCACCGCCAGTGAGAGGTAGCCGCCGTGGTAGAGGCCGAGGTCGTAGCTGTGGACGTGGAAGAAGCTGAGGACGATGTAGCCGAGCGCCAGCACTCCGATCGCGTCGAGGACGGGGCCGACGAGCCGTCCGGCCTGGCGGCGGCGCATCTCAGCCGGGCTCCAGACCAGGGCCAGGGCGACGCCGGCGAGGAGGCCGACGGCGTGGGTGTCGGTGCCGTAGTACAGGCGCGAGTTGTCGCCGCCCGGATCGAACAGGATCCAGGCGAGCAGGACGGAGGCGAGTGCCCCGGCGATCACGCCGACGAGCAGGCGGCGGCGGCCGCACAGCGTCATCCCGGCAGCGAAGACCAGCGGCCAGAAGAGGTAGAACTGCTCCTCGACCGAGAGCGACCAGAGGTGGCGGAACAGCGACGGCCGCTGGAACTGCTCGAAGTAGGACTGGTGCTCGAAGATGAAGTGCCAGTTGGCGATGTAGAAGAGGGAGGAGACCGCGTCGCCGCGCAGCTGGGCGATGTCTTCGGGGGTGACGATCGCCGCCACGATCATCGTCACCGCGACGAAGACGCCGACCGCGGGAAGCAGGCGCCGGGCGCGGCGCAGCCAGAACTGGCCGAGCTGGATATGGCCGGCGCGGCGGTACTCGCTGAGCAGCAGCGAGGTGATCAGGTAGCCGCTGATCACAAAGAAGAGGTCGACGCCGAGAAAGCCGCCGGGCATCCAGCCGACGCCGGCGTGGTAGAAGAAGACGGCAAGAACTGCCACTGCCCGCAGCGCGTCGATCCCGGGCAGGTAGGGAAGGCGTTTGTCCAGCGGTCGGCTCAACGGTGGCCTTTCAGCGGTCGCAACTGACTGTACGCCGATAGCCCCGAGGTCCTCACCAGTACGAGTTCGGCTCCTCCCGCGGGGCTCCTTGAGCCTGGGCGTTTGCCGTCACTGAATTGCTCATTTCTGCGCGCCACACGCGCGCCGCGGTCGGTCAGCGTGGGGGCATGGAAATCGAGTCGCGATCGAGAGGGCTGGCCGGCGAGGCCGGGCAGGCATTGCCGCTGGCCCTTGGCGCCGTCTTCGTCCTGATCGCGGGAGCGTTGGCGCTGGTCGCGATCGCCGGGGCGGTCACCGGCAAAGGGCGGGCGCAGCGGGCGGCGGATCTGACCGCGATCTCGGCGGCGCGCTCGATGCGAGACGACCTGCCGCGGCTGCTCTCGCCGCCAAGGCTGTCTAGCGGACCCCCAATCCGCGCCACATCGAGAAGGGCGTATATCTGGCCCGGGCGCGGGCGGCGGCGTTCGAGGCGGGGAGGGCGAACGGTGTGTCTCCGTCCCAGCTGCGGGTGACCTTTCCGGACGAAGACTCGTTCGCGCCGGTCCAGGCGAAGGCCGTCGTCATTGCGCGACTGGCTGTGGGCGAGGGCCAGGTCCGAACCGAGGCCTCGGCTGTGGCCGAAGCCGCGTCGGCGCCGAGCTCGGCCGGCGGCATGCCGGCGATGGCAAGCGGCGGCGGCTACAGCGGCCCGCTCGTGTACCGCCAGGGCGAGGGGATGAGGCCGGATGTGGCTGCCGCTTTCGACCGCATGGCGGCCGCCGCTTCAGGGGCCGGCCTCTCCCTGATCGTCGTCTCCGGCTTCCGCTCCGACGCCGAACAGGCCGCCCTGTTTGCGGCCCATCCCGACCCCAAGTGGGTGGCGCCGCCGGGCCACTCGCTGCACCGCTGCGCGACCGAGCTCGACCTCGGACCCGAATCGGCCTACGGCTGGCTCGCCGCCAACGCCGGCCGCTTTGGGTTCGTCCAGCGCTACTCCTGGGAGGCCTGGCATTTCGGCTACGACGCCGGGCCACCGCCCTGCTCCGAGGCGGGCAACTCGGCGGCCGGGGCCGGGGGAGAGGGCGCTGCCCCTGGCGGCGCGAGCCTCCCCGCCTTCGTCCCCGCTCGCTTCCGCGCCCCGCTGCTGCACGCGGCCTCGCGCTGGAACGTCTCCGCCGCCCTGCTCGCCGCCCAGCTGATGGCCGAGTCCAACTTCAACCCCTTCGCCGAATCGGGCGCCGGGGCCCAGGGCATCGCCCAGTTCATCCCCTCCACGGCCGCCGCCTACGGCCTCGCCGATCCCTTCGACCCGGTGGCGGCGATCGAAGCCCAGGCCCACCTGATGTCGGACCTGATCACCCAGCTCGGCTCACCCGAACTGGCCCTGGCCGCCTACAACGCCGGCCCAGCCCCGGTCGAAGCCTGCCACTGCGTCCCCTCGATTCCCGAGACAACCGCCTACGTCAGCCGGATCCTCGCCCTGCTCGGCGGGGCGGGCGCGCTGGCCGCGCCCAGCTTCGAAGTCAGGTTGGTGGCGTGAGATGGGGAAGGCCGGGACTGAAATGCATTCGAATGCTAGAATGCATTTGTTCATGCGCACCACGATTGAGCTCAGCGACCGCACCTACGCCCGGGTTAGAGCGAAAGCCGCAGAGCGAGGCATGCGCGGCTTCTCGGCGCTCGTCGAGGAGGCGCTTGAGCGATTCCTCGAGCCCGGCGCCGACGATGGCCTTGCCTCGGCGCTGGCAGAGGCCGAGGGGGCGTGGAGCGAGGGCGATGTCAAGGAGTGGGAGCAGGCGCGAGAGGAGGCTTGGGCGACGTGGTCGGCAGACCGGTCCTCGACTCCGACGTCCTGATCGACTACCTGCGCGGCGAGGGGCCGGGCCGCGACCTAGTCCGCGCCCTGATCAAAGGCGCGGGCTATCGAGTGACGGCCATCACCGCTTTCGAGTTGGCGCTCGGACGCTCGTATCGCCAGAACCAGCGGCCGGTCCATGCCCTGCTTGCCGCCCCCTTGCTGACTTTGACGCGCAAGGCCGGTCTGCGGGGCGGGGCCCTGCTCGGTGAGTTGCGTCAAAGCGGTGAAGCGATTGACGTCCGCGATGCGATGCAGGCTGGAATCTGCCTGGAGACGGGCGCGACCTTGGTGACACGCAACGTCTCCCACTTTGAGCGCATTCCTGGCTTGCAGCTCTCTCACCCGGGTAGGTGGCCGTAAGCCAGGTCCGTGATCACGACGACAAAGGGGTTCCAGATGGCCGCGCCTTACACCCATAAGAAGCTGACCGACATCAAGGATTCCGCGCCTGACGCTGGCATGGGAGAGATCCAGGAGGCGAGGTTCGCCAAGAATGATCTCGATGCCGAGCACACCGGCGTCAGCCACCACCGCCTCGCGGCCGGCAAGCGGCAGCCGTTTGGCCACAAACACGAGGATGCAGAGGAGGTCTACGTCGTGATCGCCGGCTCCGGCCGGATCAACATGGACGGCGACATCGTCGAGGTCGAGGCGCTCGACGCGATCCGGGTCTCACCGAGCGTTACCCGCGCCTTCGAGGCGGGTCCCGAGGGGTTGGAAGTGCTCGCCTTTGGCCCTCGCCACGATGGCGACGGCGAGGTGATCCAGGGTTGGTGGGCGGAATGATCCGCCCGTTGCCTCAGTAGCTGCCGGGGTATTCGGTGGGTGGGGCGGGTGCCGCCGGCTTGGGGCTGCCGGCGGCGTGCCAGGTGCCGACGTCCTTGATGCCCTCGCCGTTGATTTCACCGGCTTTTTTGTCGGCACCGAAGCTGTAGAGCGGCAGTCCTTTGAAGGTCACCTGCGTCCTGCCGTCGGGTCGCTTGACCGTGCCGAGCTTGACCGGGCCGGTGGGCTTGACGCTGGGCGCGACGACAAGCGGATGCCAGACCGAGAGGCATGAGCCGACACAGGTGAACTTGCCGTTGGTCTCGACGCTGAGGCTGTAGAGGGTGTGGCCGGCCTTGGTGGTGAGGATCGTCTTGCCCAGAGTTTCGTTTTCGGCCTGCTTGACGACCTGCATCGGCATCTTCTGGGCGGCGATGGCGTTTGCGCTGAGCCCGATCGTGATCGCGGACACGGCGAGCAGCAAGGCTGCGGAGATCAGAAAGCGCGGTCGAATGGCGGTTGGCTGCGGCATGGCACCCCTTGGGTCGGTTTCGGCTCAACCGGTCTACGTGCGGGAGGCCGGAAAGGTTCGGTTCCATCGCCTAGACTGCCGCAAATGGCTTCGGTTGACGTACAGGGCGTCGAGGGGATGCAGTCGCTGCTCGGGCAGGAGGTCGGCCCAAGCGAGTGGCGGACGGTCACCCAGGCTGACATCGACGGCTTCGCCGAGATCTCCGGCGACGACCAGTGGATCCACGTCGATGTCGAGCGAGCCAAGGCCGAGAGCCCTTTCGGGACGACGATCGCCCACGGCAACCTGACCCTCTCGCTGGTCGACGGCTTCCGCAAAGAGCTGATCACCTCCAGCGGCTTCACGCTTGGCGTCAACTACGGCTGGAACAAGATCCGCTTCCCCGCCCCGGTGCCGGTCGACAGCCGCGTCCGCGGCAAGGCCGAGGTCGCCTCGGTAGACGAGATCGGCGGCGGCTGGTGGCAGGTGGTGACCCGCTTCACCCTCGAGGTCGAGGGCAACGAGAAGCCATGCTTCGTCGGTGACTCGGTCACCCGCGTGATGGCGCCTGCTTAGCCGGCGCCCAGCCGCGAGCGGCGCGAACTGCATCAAATTATCGCTCTGGCAGGTAGAAAATGTGATGCAGTTCGGGATGAGGATGGGAATGCCCGGGGTCGAACTACGCCAGTTTCGCAGCGCTGACGCGGCGAGGGTGTGGGAGCTCCACGACGCGGCGCTGGACGACGCGGGCGTGCACGGTGGCCGCGGGCCTTGGGAGGACGATCTTCGGGATATACGCGCCACCTACATCGACTCCGGCGGCGCCTTCTTGGTTGTCCTTGCCGATGGCGAGTTGGTCGGGATGGGTGGGCTCCTTCGTCGATCTCCGGGCCAATGTGAGATAAAGCGCATGCGAGTGCATCCGCGCTGCCAGCGCCAGGGGCTCGGCCGCCTCATCCTCGAAGGGCTGGAGGAGCTGGCCCGGGAGCTCGGCTTCAAGGTGGTGCGCCTTGACACCACCGAGGAGCAGGTTGCAGCCCGGCGCCTCTATGAAGGGTCCGGCTACCGTGAAACCGGTCGGCGACGCACAGATCGATTCGTTTTCATCGACTTCGCCAAGACGCTGATTCCCTAGCCGCTCTGACCGCCGCAACCTCAAGCTGTGCGAGCGGTTCGATATAGGGTCAGATAGTTCACTCGGCAGATATAGGCGAAGAGGGGAGAAACCCGGTGCGGTTCCATCGACTGGTGATTTTGGTTGGTCTTTGTTGGGTTGGCTTGACCGCTGGCTTGATTCCATCTTCCGCGCTGGCCTCGTCCGCGCAGTCCTCCGTCATCGGTGGCGGCTCGGCCTCGATCAATGATTTCCCCTGGATCGCGTACATCCAGGGCGAAGAAGCAGGCGGCGGCGGGTTTGCCTGCACTGGCACCGTTGTCGCCCCGAGGATCGTCCTCACGGCGGGCCATTGCGTCGAGGATCTCGAAACTTCGGCCATCTACCCCGCGGCTGGCTACGCCATCGCCACCGGCGTCGCCGACTTGGCACAGGTCAAACACGCGAACGTCACCCGGGTCTCCCAGGCGCTGATCTACCCCGGCTTCAAACCGTCGAACCTGCGGGGCGACGCCGGCCTCTTGGTCCTGTCAACCCCGGTGACGGCGCCGGCCCTGCCACTCGCGTCAGCAGCCGACGCCGGCCTTCTTCAGGCGGGGACTCCCATATCGATCGCCGGCTGGGGGCTGACCAGCTCGGGCGCTAAAGAAGCACCTTCGGAACTCCAGTCGGGATCGACGATCATCCAGCGCTCCGAATACTGCAAGCGGCAGTCGGCGCGGTATTACCCTTTCTACTCGACGGCGACGCAGCTCTGCGCGGCCGATCCGCCCAGCTACTCGGTCAGCCCCTGCCACGGCGACAGCGGCGGGCCGGCTATCGCGATCCGAGCCGATGGATCGCCGGTCGAGGTTGGCATCACGAGCCTTGGCGGACCCGGCTGCAAGCCCTCCTTTCCTGGCGTCTTTACCCGTGTGGACCAGGTCTCCACCTGGGTCGCGAGCTGGGTTGCCGCGATCGAATCGGGTGGCCCGCCGCCGGCGATCACGATCCCGAAGGCGCATCTTCCGCCGCTGTCATTTGCCCGCGCCAAGTACCTCGCCGGCCTGAGCTTCGAAGAAGACTTCCGTTACCACTTTCGCAAGGCGACCGAAAAGCGGATTGGTTGCACGCGCCTCGCCAGAGAAAGGGTCAAGTGCGGGGTGTCATGGTCCCAGGGCGGGAACGATTACTACGGCACGATCACCATCTACTTCGCTATCTACCACAACACCGTGGCCTGGAACGATCGTTACAAGATCCACTGGGTCAACGACCGCTGCTGGTTTGACAGCGGGCATAAACAGACCTGCGTGATCCACACCAAGACTCGCTAGCTCCGAGGCGAGTGATGGCGCCCGCCGGTCGACGGGCGCCATCACGCTCAGCTACTTGACGGTGAGCGTGCCTTCCATGCCGGCTTCGCGGTGGCCGGGCACTGTGCAGTAGTAGGTGTAGGTGCCGGGCTTGAGGTTTTCGAAGCTTGCCGTCGAGGAGCCTTCGGCTACCAGTTCGGTCTTGCCCTCTTCTTTGCCGCTGGAGTCTTCGACCGCGACGTCATGCATCAGGGCCTGCGGGTTTTTGAAGTCGATCGTCACGTTGCCGGATTTGGCCGTGATCGATTTGGTCGTGTAGGCGAGGGCGCCGCCCGGGTCGGTTTCAATATCGATCGTTTCGCCGCTGGCGGAGCTGCCGCCACCGCCGGAAGCTTCGGTGCTCGCGGTTGATTCAGCAGCAGTGCTGGAAGAGCTGCTGCTGCTGGAGCCGCAGGCGACAAGCGCGACTGAGGCGAGGATTAGTACGAACAGAGCGCTGGCCTTCTTCATGCGACTGGTCCTTTCGTCGGGGCAAGACTCACAGAGACTGTAACTGGATACGAAGCCTGCGCAAACAGAGTTCAGCGACCGCTGAACTCTGCCTTGCCGCCGCCGAAGAACGCCTCGACCCCGGCCCGCAGATCCTCGGTCGCCATGCTGTCGGCGATGCCGTGGCGCTCCAGCTGCAGGTGCTCGGTAAGTGTGTTCTCGATGCTCTGCCCACAGAGCAGCTTCGACATCCGCACGTAGTAGGGCGCCTTGGATGCCAGCTTCTCGGCCTTGGCCCGGGCCCGCTCCGCCAGCTCCTCGGGGGCGACGACCTCGGTCACGAGGCGCTCGGCAAGAGCCTCCTGGGCGGTCATGTTCGGGTCTTCGAGCAGCAGCTCCAGCGCCCGGCTGGGGCCGACCACGCGGGGCAGGAAGTAGGTCATGCCGCCGTCCGGCGAGGCGCCGATGCGGCCGTAAGCGCAGGCGAAGAAGGCTGACTCGGAGGCGATCCGGGTGTCGCAGGCGAGGGCGAGCGAGAAGCCTGCCCCAGCCGCGGGCCCGTTGACGGCGGCGATCACGGGGTAGGGGATCCGGCGCAGGTCGACGATCGCCTGGTGCAGGGCCTCGGCCCCGCGGCGCACTTCGGAGGGCAGGTCGATTTCGGAGTCCTCGACCCCTTTCTGGAACCAGGTGACGTCGCCGCCGGAGCAGAAGGCCTTGCCCGAGCCGGTCACGATCAGCGCCCGCAGCGGGGCGCGGTCAGCCAGCCAGGAGAAGGCGACGGTCATCTCGCCGATCATTTCCGGGCTCATCGCGTTGAAGGCGTCGGGGCGGTCGAGGGTGAGGGTGCCGATCTCGCCGTCGATCTCGATCCGTAGCGTGTTGAGATCGGGCGGGCTCAGGGTCTGGGTCGTCATCTTGCTCTCCATGTCGGGCGTGGAGTCTCCCTCCACCGTTTGGCCAGGTGGCCAGGAGCCTACCCTTATGACCGATGGCTGACTCCGATCGCAACGGCAACCTCACCCGCGCCGAGCGGGTTGCGCAGCAACGCCGCGCCCTGCCAGATTCGCCGGGGGTCTACCTCTTCCACGATCGCGAGGACGAGGTGATCTACGTCGGCAAGGCGCGCTCGATCCGCAAACGCGTCGCCTCCCACTTCTCCGCCGGCGACAGCCGCATGACCAGCCGCATCGACCGCATCGACGTGCTCGTCACCGCGACCGAGGCCGAGGCGCTGCTCGCCGAGCAGAACTTCATCAAGCGCCACCGGCCCCGCTTCAACATCCGCCTGCGCGACGACAAGTCCTACCCCTACGTCTGCGTCAGCCTCGACGAGGACTACCCCCGCGTCTACTTCACCCGCGAGAAGCATCGGTCTGGCCGCGCCTACTTCGGCCCCTTCTCCAGCGCCAAGCGGGTCAGGGAGACGCTCGACCTGCTCGGCAAGCTCTTCCAGTTCCGCACCTGCGAGGGGCGCGAGCCGGGCCGGCGCTCCGGCAGCCCCTGCCTCGATTACTACATCAAGCGTTGCGGGGCGCCATGCGTCGACTACGTGACCGGCGAGGAGTACCGCCACAACATCGATGCGATCGTCGACTTCCTCTCCGGCCGCTACCGCCAGGTCGAGGCCGACGAGGCAGCGAAAATGGAGGCGGCCTCGGCGGCGCAGGAGTTCGAGCGCGCCGCCCTGCACCGCGACCGCCTGAAGGCGATCCGCTCGCTGTTCGAGCGCCAGCGCGTCGCCGGCGGCACGGTCGGCACCGCCGACCTGATCGGGGTCGCCGCCGAGGGGGTCGACGCCAACGCCCAGGTCTTCCAGGTCCGCGACGGCATCCTCGCCGAGCGCCAGAGCTTCTACCTCGAGAACCAGGCCGAACGCGACCCGGCCGAGGTGACGGAGGAGTTCATCGGCCAGTACTACGCCGCCTCGCCCTCGATGCCGCGCATGATCGTCGTTGGCCCCAATATGGCCGACCGGGCTGAGTTGCTGTCCGAGGCGCTGAGCGAGCGGCGCGGCGCCAAGGTCGAGGTGCGGGTCGCCGAGCGCGGCGACAAGCGCCGGTTGCGGGAGATGGCCGAGCGCAACGCCCGCCTCGCGCTCGATCAGGACCGCCTGCGCCGCGAGCACCACCGCCAGCGCAGGGTCGAGTCGCTCGCCGTCCTGCGTGAGGCGCTGGGGATGGAGGAGCTGCCGGTCCGGATCGAGGGCTTCGACATCTCCAACCTCGGTGGCGAGCACACCGTCGCCTCGATGGTCGTCTTCGAGGGCGGGGCGACGAAAAAGGCCCACTACCGCCGCTTCCGCATCCGTGGCGACGATGGCGAGGGTGGCCGCTCCAACGGCGGCCCCGATGACTTCGCCTCGATGGAAGAGGTGCTGCGGCGGCGGATCAGCCGCTACTTCGAGCAGGCCGACCTCTCCCCGCATGACAAGGACCGCGACGAGAGCTTCGCGACGCTGCCGTCGCTGGTGATGGTCGACGGTGGCAAGGGCCAGCTTGCCTCCGGGCTGCGGGCGCTGCGGCCCTTCACCGAGCTTGGCGTCACCGTGATCAGCCTCGCCAAGCGGCTGGAGGAGGTCTACGTCCCCGGCCGCTCGGCGCCAATCGAGCTGGCTGCCGACTCGGAGGCCTCGAAGCTGCTGCAGCGGGTCCGCGACGAGGCCCACCGCTTCGCGATCGAGCACCATCGCGGCCGCCGCGACCGGGCGATGACCGGCTCGGTCCTCGACGAGCTGAAAGGCGTCGGGCCGGTCCGCAAGCGCGCCCTGCTCCAGCACTTTGGCTCCCCAGAGCGGTTTGTCGCGGCCACGCGCGAGGAGCTCGAGGCAGTGCCCGGCGTGCCTGGCAAAGTAGCCCGTGAGATTCACGAGCAGCTCAACAGAACGAGCTAGGCGGCAGATGGCGAAAGCCAAAAAGAGCGAGGCCAAGGGGCGGAACCGCAACGGCAAGGAGATTGGCCGTGAGGTGACGCTGGTCGTGATCACCGGCCACTCCGGCGCCGGCAAGTCGGAAGCGATCGCCGCCTTCGAGGACGGCGGCTACTTCTGCGTCGACAACCTGCCGCCGCGGATGATCGGCAGCCTCGGCGAGCTCTTTCGCCACGAGGGCAGCGGGGTCGAGCGCGCCGCAGTCGTCTCCGACGTGCGCGGCGGCGATTACTTCGACGACCTGGTCCAGGTGCTCGACGACCTCGAGGCCGAGGGCCTGCCACCGCGCGTGCTCTTCCTCGAGGCCGACGAGGAGACCCTGGTCGATCGCTACAAGGAGACGCGACGCCGCCACCCGCTGGCGCCGGAGGGCCGGATCGTCGAGGGCATCCGGGCCGAGCGCGAGCTGCTCTCGCCGTTGCGCGCCCGCGCCAGCGTCGTCATGGACACCAGCGACCTGACCGGTGGCCAGCTGCGGCGGCGGATCGCCGAGGACATGCTCGGCAGCGAGAGCGGCGGCAAACTCGCCCTGACCCTGCTCACCTTCGGCTTCAAGAACGGGCCGCCGCGCGACGCCGACCTCACCCTCGATGTCCGCTTCCTGCCCAATCCCCACTACGTCGACGATCTGCGGCCGCTGACCGGCCTCGACAAGAGCGTCCGCAAATACGTCGAGTCGGGGACGCTGGCCGGCGAGTTCTACGGCAGGCTGCTGCCGCTGCTCGAGTTCCTGGTCCCCGCTTACGTGGCCGAGGGCAAGAGCCACCTGACGATCGCGGTCGGCTGCACCGGCGGCCGCCACCGCTCGGTCACCGTCGCCGACCGTATCCGCCGCGACCTCGCCGCCCGCGACGACGTCATCGTCCGCGTCAAGCACCGCGACGTCGAGCTGGACACCTGAACCGCCCGCCGATGGGCCTGAAAGTGACCATATGGGTCACTTATCGGCCCATCGACCTAGAATCGCCCGGCTTTGGCTGAGACCGTCATATCTATTCGTGGGCTGCGCAAGAGCTATGGCGACTCCGAAGCTGTGCGCGGCATCGACCTTGAGGTCGAGGCCGGCGAAGTTTTTGCCTTCCTCGGCCCCAACGGCGCCGGCAAGACGACAACGGTCGAGATCCTCGAGGGCTACCGGGGGCGCAGCGGGGGAGAGGTGACCGTGCTCGGCGAGGATCCCGAGCGGGCCGGCCGCGAGTGGCGCGAGCGGATTGGGATCGTCCTCCAGAGCTGCCGTCTCGACCCCTACCTGACCGTGCGCGAGTCACTCGGCCTCTACGCCGGCTACTACCGGGCGCCGCGGCCGATTGACGAGGTGATCGAGCTGGTCGGGCTGGGGGAGAAGGCCGACGACCGAGCCAGCAGCCTCTCCGGCGGCCAGCAGCGCCGGCTCGACGTCGGCATGGCCCTGATCGGCGACCCCGAGCTGCTCTTCCTCGACGAGCCGACCACCGGCTTCGATCCCTCCGCCCGGCGCCAGGCATGGGACGTGATCGCCGGCCTGCGCGACCTCGGCAAGACCGTCTTCCTCACCACCCATTACATGGACGAGGCGCAGCGGCTGGCCGACCGGGTGACGATCATCGCCGCCGGGGAGATCGTCGCCCGCGGCACCCCGGAGGACCTCGGCGACCGCGAGAGCCTGCCGACGAGGATCGCCTACCGCCTCGACGGCAAGGAGCTCTCGATCGAGACGACGACGCCGGTCCAGGCCCTGCACGAGCTGACCGGGCGCGCCCTTGACCAGGGGCTGGAGATCGAAAACCTGGAAGCGACCCGCCCCAACCTCGAGGACATCTACCTCTCGCTGACCGCGGAGGCTGCCGAGTGAGCGGCCTGGCGCTGGTCCTGCACCAGTTCCGCTACGACCAGAAGGCGTTCCGGCGCAACCCCGCCTCGCTCTTCTTCACCGTCGCCTTCCCGGTCATCCTGCTGCTGATCTTCGCCACCGTCTTCGGCGGCCAGACCGTGGACGTCCACGGTGGGATCAAGACCACCGCCTACTACGTGCCGGCGATCATCACGCTCTCGGTCATCTCCTCGACGATGCAGAGTCTGGCGATGTCGCTGGTGATCGCCCGCGAGGACGGCCGCCTCAAGCGCGGCCGCGGCACCCCGATGCCGCCCTGGGTCTTCATCGCCGGCCGGATCGGCAACTCGATCGTCGTCGCCCTGATGATGCTGGCGCTGATCGCTGTGATCGGCCGCCTCCTCTACGGCGTCGCGATCCCCTGGAGCCAGCTGCCGGCGATCCTGATCACCCTGGTCATCGGCGCCGCCGCCTTCTGCTGCCTCGGCATCGCCCTCACCGCCGCGATCCCCTCCCAGGACGCCGCCGCCCCGATCGTCAACGCCCTGCTGCTGCCGCTCTACTTCCTCTCCGGGGTCTTCATCCCCGACGACCAGCTGCCCAACGGCGTCGTCCACTTCGCCGACGCCTTCCCGATCCGCCACTTCTTCGAGGCCTTCTTCAACGCCTACATCCCGGCGGCGGGCAGCCCGGGGATCGAGTGGGGCAGCCTCGGGATCGTCGCCGCCTGGGGCGTCGTCGGCCTGCTGCTGGCGGTCCGTTTCTTCCGCTGGACGCCACGGGGCGGCTGAGCGCACGACTCGGCGACGGGCCTCCCGTATAGCGTTCCCTGCACAATGTTGCACCACGTCCTCCTTGAGGTCTCCGACCTCGACCGCAGCGCGACTTTCTACGATTCGCTGCTGGCGCCGCTTGGCTGGCGGCGGCATTTCGACGAGGACGAGACGATCGGCTGGGGCATCGCCCGGCCCGTCTTCTTCATCGCCGCGCATCACCCGCCCAGAGCCGGTTTTGGGCTGCTCAGCTTCTCTGGCCTTGGGATCGTCGCGGTCAAGGCCGCCTGGGAAGCGGGAGTACGCTCAGGGGGCACCAATGTGAGCGATCCCGGTGAGCGCCGGTCCTACGGATCGGGCTCCTACTCGGCGTTCGTCAAGGACCCCGACGGCTATGAGATCGAGATTACGATCGGCTCCGACTAGCTTTTCCGGCTTCATAATCAGCACCCCCAACGACTCAGGAGGCATTACTTCATGGCAGTGAAGGTCGGCATCAACGGCTTCGGCCGCATCGGGCGCAACGTCTTCCGCGCGGCCCACGCAGCGGGGGCGGAGCTCGAGTTCGTCGCGGTCAACGACCTCACCGATCCGGCGACGCTCGCCCACCTGCTCAAGTACGACTCGATACTGGGCCGCTTCCCGGGCACGGTCGAGGCGGGCGAGGGCTCGATCGTGGTCGACGGGACCGTGATCAAGGTCCTCTCCGAGCGCGACCCGGCAGCGCTGCCCTGGGGCGACCTCGGCGTCGATGTCGTGATCGAGTCGACCGGCTTCTTCACCGCCCGCGACGACGCCGGCAAGCACCTCGCCGCCGGCGCCAAGAAGGTGATCATCTCGGCTCCGGCCAAGGAGCCTGACGTGACCGTCGCCCTCGGCGTCAACTTCGACACCGCCTACGACCGCGACAGCCACCACATCATCTCCAACGCCTCCTGCACGACCAACTGCCTGGCCCCGCTGGCCAAGGTGCTGAACGACTCGTTTGGGATCGAGCAGGGCCTGATGACCACGATCCACGCCTACACCGCCGACCAGCGCCTGCAGGACATGCCGCACAAGGACCTGCGCCGGGCGCGGGCCGCGGCGCTCAACCTGATCCCGACCACGACCGGCGCCGCCAAGGCCGTCGGCCTGGTCCTGCCGGAGCTGAACGGCAAGCTCAACGGGCTCGCGATGCGCGCCCCGGTCGCCACCGGCTCCGTCGTCGACCTTGTCTTCAGCACGCCCGAGCCGGTCAGCGCCGAGCAGGTCAACGCCGCGGTCAAGGCGGCTGCCGACGGTCCGATGAAGGGGATCCTCGCCTACACCGAGGATGAGATCGTCTCCACCGACATCGTCCAGGACCCGCACTCCTCGATCTTCGATGCCGGCCAGACGATGACGATCGGCGACGGCCGCCTGGTCAAGGCGGTCTCCTGGTACGACAACGAGTGGGGCTACTCGAACCGCTGCGTGGAGCTGGCGGGCAAGGTTCTCTGAGCCCCGCCGGGAACGCGCGGTGAGCTTCTCCAAGGCAAGCGTCCGCGACGCCGACGTCGCCGGCAGGCGGGTCCTGGTCCGGGTCGACTTCAACGTGCCGCTCGACGGCGGCGCGGTCGCCGACGACACCAGGATCCGCGCCACCCTGCCGACGATCGAACTGCTGCGCGAGCGCGGCGCGGCGACGATCCTCGCCTCCCACCTCGGCCGGCCCAAGGGCAAGGTGGACTCGGCGCTCTCGATGCAGCCGGTAGCCGAACGGCTCTCGGAACTGCTCGGGGTCGAGGTGCGGCAGGCGCCGGCGGTGATCGGCGGCGAGGTCGAGACCCTTGCCCACGGCCTCGGCCCCAGCGATGTGCTGCTGTTGGAGAACGTCCGCTTCGAGCCGGGGGAGACCGAGAACGACCCGGATCTGGCGGGCGCCCTCGGCGAGCTCGCCGACCTCTACGTCAACGATGCCTTCGGCGCCGCCCACCGCGCTCACGCCAGCACCGCGGGGGTCGCCGGGCATCTGCAGGGCTACGCCGGGCTGTTGCTGGAGCGCGAGGTGACGGAGCTGACCCGGGTGGTCGAGTCGCCGACGCGGCCGCTTGTAGTCCTGCTCGGCGGCTCCAAGGTAAGCGACAAGGTCGGGGTGATCGAGCGCTTCCTAGAGGTCGCCGACGAGATCCTGATCGGCGGCGCGATGTGCTTCAGCTTCTTCCGCGCGCAGGGGATCGAAACCGGCAACTCGCTGGTCGAGGAGGAGGGGATCAAGCTCGCCGCTGAGGCGCTGGAGCGGGCCAAGTCCTCCGACTGCGAGCTGATGCTGCCGGTCGACCTCGTCCTGGGCAAGAACTTCGATGCTGAGACCGAGATCCGCGAGAGCGACGGCGTCGCCGTTCCCGACGGCTGGATGGGCCTCGACATCGGCCCTAAGTCGGCTGCCGCTTACGCGGAGGAGATCGCGAAGGCGGGCACGGTGCTCTGGAACGGGCCGATGGGCGCCTTCGAGCTGGCCCCGTTCGCGGCTGGCACCCGCGCCGTCGCCGAGGCCGTCGCTGCGGCGCCGGGGACGACAGTGCTCGGCGGCGGCGACTCGGTCGCCGCGATGCAGCAGTTCGGGCTCGGTGACAAGGTGGATTGGCTTTCGACCGGAGGAGGAGCATCGTTGGAGCTGCTTGAGGGAAAGAAACTGCCAGGAGTGGAGGCCTTGCTCGATGCCTAGCCGCACGCCGTACCTCGCCGCCAACTGGAAGATGAACAAGACCGTCGCCGAAGCCTCAGATTTCGTCGACACGCTGCTGCCGCGGATCGCCGCGACCCAGAGCGATGTCGTCATCTGCCCGCCCTTCCTCGCCCTCAGCGAGGTGGTCGAGCGCTCGCGCGGCAGCGCCGTCACCGTCGCCGCCCAGAACATGCACGAGGCGGGGTCCGGCGCCTACACCGGCGAGATCTCGGCGGCGATGCTGCTCGAGGCCGACGTCGACGCCGTCATCCTCGGCCACTCCGAGCGCCGCCAGTTCTTCGGCGAGACCGACGAGGCCCTGTCCCGCAAGGTCCCAGCGGCGCTCGCCGCCGGCCTCGAGCCGATCCTCTGCGTGGGCGAGACCGAGGAGGCGCGCGACGCCGACCAGACCGCCGCCGTCCTCACCGGCCAGATCGGGGCCGACCTTGCCGGCGTCGACCACGCCGCCGACCTGGAGCGCATCGTCATCGCCTACGAGCCGATCTGGGCGATCGGGACCGGCCGCACCGCGACCCCTGAGCAGGCGCAGGAGACGATCGCCTTCATCCGCGACCTGCTGCGCACGCTGGGCGCGGGCGCCGACGCGGTGCGGATCCTCTACGGCGGCTCGGTCAAGCCCGGCAACGCCGCCGAGCTGCTTTCCCAGCCCGACATCGACGGCGCCCTGGTCGGCGGCGCGGCTCTGGACCCCGAGGACTTCGCGGCGATTGTGGAAGCGGCGGGTTGACGGTCCCGGTCCCCTCGCTGGCGCTGGTCATCCTCGACGGCTGGGGCCTGGCTGAGCCCGGCCCTGGCAACGCGATCTCGCTGGCGCAGACGCCGGTCTTCGATCGCCTCTGGGGCCAGTACCCACACACCCAGCTCTCCGCCCAGGGCCACGACGTCGGCCTTCCCGACGGCCAGATGGGCAACTCCGAGGTCGGCCACCTCAACCTTGGCGCCGGGGCGATCGTCAAGCAGGACCTAGCCCGGATCGACGACTCGATCGCCGACGGCAGCTTCTTCGACAACGAGGCGCTGCTGGCCGCCTGCGAGCGGGCCCGCAACAGCCCGCGCGGGCGCATGCACCTGCTCGGGCTCGTCTCCGACGGCGGCGTCCACTCCGGCTGGGAGCACATCGAGGCCTGCATCGAGCTGGCCGCCGAAGAGGGCGTGCCAGACATCGTCTTCCATGCCTTCACCGACGGCCGCGACACGCTTCCCCACGGCGGCCGCGCCTACCTGGCTGAGCTTGAGCGCTGGCTGCGCCAGGCGGGCCGGGTCGGCACCGTCAGCGGCCGCTACTACGCGATGGACCGCGACACCCGCTGGGAGCGGGTCAAGCTCGCCTACGACGCGATCGTCCACGCCCAGGGCCAGAAGGCGCAGAGCGTCGAGGAGGCGATCGCCTCCTCCTACGAGCACGAGGAGACCGACGAGTTCGTCAAGCCGACCGTGATCGGCGACTACGACGGCGCCGCCGCCGGCGACGTCGCCCTCTTCGTCAACTTCCGCCCCGACCGCGCCCGCGAGATGACCCGGGCGCTGGCCGAACCCAGCTTCGAGGAGTTCCCTCGCGCCGGTGGCCCGCTGCTCGACCTGACGACGATGACCCAGTACCGCAAGGAGTGGCCCTACCCGGTCGCCTTCCCCGAGGACCGGCCGAAGACGACGATCGCCAAGGTGATCGCCGAGGCGGGGGGGAAGCAGCTACACGTCGCCGAGACCGAGAAGTACGCCCACGTCACCTACTTCTTCAACGGCGGCCGCGAGCAGGAGTGGGACGGCGAGGAGCGCTTCCTGGTCGAGTCGCCGCGCGATGTCCCGACCTACGACCACAAGCCGGAGATGAGCGCCCGCGAGGCCGCCGATTCCTTCGTCGGCCACTGGAAGGGCGGCGGCTACAAGTTCGGGATCATCAACTTCGCCAACCCCGACATGGTCGGCCACACCGGCGTGATCCCGGCCGCAGTCGCCGCGGTCGAGGAGGTCGATGGCTGCCTTGGCGACGTGGTCGAGGCCGTGCTGGCCTCGGGCGGCGCCTGCATCGTCACCGCCGACCACGGCAACTGCGACCACATGCTCGAGCCCGACGGCTCGCCGAACACGGCCCACTCGCTCAACCCGGTGCCGCTGATCGTCACCGCCGAGGGAGTCGAGCTGCGCGAGAGCGGCATCCTCGCTGACGTCGCTCCGACGGCGCTGGAACTGTTGGGAATTCCGCAGCCGCCAGAGATGACCGGCAACTCGCTGATCGCGTGAGGAGCGATCCGGAGCGGCTGAGGTTCGAGATCGAGGCACGCGATGGGGCGGCTCGGTCGGGAGTGATCCACACGGCGCACGGGCCGATCGAGACGCCCGCCTTCATCCCCCTCGCCACCAAGGGCTCGGTCCGCGGCCTGGAAGCCGCCGAGGTGGCCGGCCTCGGCTACGAGATGGTCCTCGGCAACACCTATCACCTGTTCGTCTCGCCTGGCCCCGAGCGAATCGCCAATGCCGGCGGGCTGCATGGGTTCATGGGCTGGGACCGGGCGCTGATCACCGACTCCGGCGGCTTCCAGGTCTTCTCGCTGGCGCATGGGGGAGTGGCGAACGAGGTCAAGGGCAGCGGCCGGTCCGGCGGGGAGCATGGCTCCAAAGTCGAGATCACCGAGGAGGGCGCCGCCTTCCGCTCCTACCGCGACGGCGCCGAGCTCTTCATCTCGCCCGAGGTCTCGATGCAGGTGCAGGCCGCGCTCGGCGCCGACATCGCCCTCGTCTTCGACGAGTGCACGCCGTTTCACGCCGATCGTGAGTACACCGCCCGCTCGACCGAGCGCACCCACCGCTGGCTCGGCCGCTGCCTCGACTGGCACGAGCAGAACGGCCCGCGGCGCCAGGCCGTCTTCGGCATCGTCCAGGGCGGGGTCCACGAGGACCTGCGCCGAGAATCAGCCCAGTTCGTCTCCGAGGCAGGCGTGGACGGCTTGGCGATAGGCGGAACACTCGGCCGCGACAAGGACGAGATGCGAGAGGTCCTGGCGATGACGACCCCGCTGCTTCCCGAGCAGGCCCCCAAGCACCTGCTCGGGATCGGCGAGGTAGACGACCTCCTGGCGGGCATAGCCCTGGGCCTGGACGTCTTCGACTGCGCGGTCCCAACCCGCCTCGCCCGCCACGGAGTGGCCCTGGTCCCCGACCCAGACAAGCGCTTCCGCCTCGACCTGCGCAAGGCGGGCAACGAGGGCAACCGCAGCTCCCTGGCAGACGGCTGCCCCTGCCCCGCCTGCCGCAATCACGACCGCGACTACATCAGCTACCTCTCCAAGGCCGAGGAGCTGACAGCGGTGCGCCTGATCTGCCTCCACAACCTCACCTACATGCACGAGCTGACCACCCACGCCCGCTCGGCCATAGCCGCCGGCGCCTATTCCTCCTATGCCAAAGCCGTGATGGCTGGCAGCCCTCCCTGGGCGGCCAGCTTGTAGCGCCTATTCGCTGTTCTTCTTGACCGCGTTCTTGAGTTCGTCGACGACCTTGTGGACGGTGTTGCCGGCGATTTCGTTGACCTTGACGCCGGCAGCCTTGTCGGTGGTGTAGATCACTGCCGCGGCAACCGCGGCGGCGATCAGAACCAACGCGATCAAAGCGAAGACGAAGCGCACGAAGCGGCCGAATCCGCCCCGCTTCTTCGCCGCCGGCGCCTGCCGCTGGACCGGCGCCGGGGCGGGGGCCACGCGGGGTTCAGGCCGCCGCGTCGGCGAGGGCGCCGGCCGGTACTCGGTGCGCTCGGTCTGGTCGAGCCGGCGGGTGGCGGAAGTCTCGCCGCCGAGCATCCGCGTCGGCGTCGAGTCGTCGGACATCGGCAAGGTCACGTCCTCGCCCTGCAGCCCGAGCTGGAGCCCTCCGGCAAGCTCGTCGGCGTTGGCGTAGCGGCGGCTCGGATCGCCCTCCAGGGCGCGCAGCACCGCCGCGCCCAGAGGCTCAGGGACGTCGGCGTTGTAGGTGCTCGGCGGGAGTGCCTTCTCGTTCTGCTGGCGCACCGCGAGCTCGGCCAGCGACGACCCCTCGTACGGCAGCCGCCCGGTCAGGAACTGGTAGAGGACGACGCCAAGCGCGTAGACGTCGGTGGCCGGCGTTGCCTCCTCGCCCCGGACCTGCTCCGGCGCCAGGTAGGCGGCGGTGCCGACGACGGAGCCGACCTGGGTGATGCGGGTCTGCTCGATCGCGCGGGCGATGCCGAAGTCGGCCAGTTTGACGGTCATCTCGCCGCCGCCGACCGGCCCCCCGGTCACCATCAGGTTCCCCGGCTTGACGTCGCGGTGGATGATCCCGCGGCGGTGGGCGTAGTCGAGCCCGGAGCATGCCTGGATCCCGATCTCGGCCGTTGTCTCGGCGTCGAGCGGCCCCTGCTTCTGCAGGATCTGAGCTCCCGATCGACCCTGCACGTACTCCATCACGATGTAATGGCGGCCATCGTCGACGCCGGTGTCGTAGACCTGGACGATGTTGGGATGGATCAATTTGGCGACGGCGAGGGCCTCGCGGCGGAAGCGGGCGACGAAGCGCTCGTCGTCGGAGAGGTGCTCGGCTAGAACCTTGACTGCGACTGTGCGCTCGAGGACCAGGTCTTTGGCGCGGTAGACGTTCGACATCCCGCCCGATCCGAGCCGGTCGATCGTCTCGTAGCGGCCTGAGAGGGTGCCCGCCTCCATCAGCCTTCGCCACCCGCTGCGCCCGGCCCGACCCCTCCCGAGGGGGTTTCGACGCCGCCGCCTTCGGTTGGGGGCGTCGGTGACGTCGGGGTCGTGGTCGGGGTTGTCGGCGTGGTGGGAGTCGTGGTCGGCGTCGTCGGCGTCGTGGTCGTCGTCGGCGTCGTCGGAGTTGTGTCGGTTTCGACCGTGTCGGGCTTTTTCGGCTTCTTCTTCGTCGGCTCGGTGGTCGAGCTTTCGGTCGAGGCCGGGATTTCGGCGGTGCCGATCGATTCGGTCGTTTCCGGCGAGCAGTCGGCGACCACGACTTCGTCGAGCCGGGTCGCGCCCTTGCGCAGCGCCGCCTTCAAGGTCTTGTCGACGTGCCCGAGTTCGTCGATCTGTTCGCCGACCTGCCGCGCCGCATCTTCGGCGCCGACGCAGTCGCCAGCGCTGGCCAGCTGCTCGACCGAGTCGAGGTTTTCGGAGATCTCCCGCGCCGTGTTCCCGGGCAGCAGCTCTGGGCTGCCGCTGCCGCCGCAGGAGACAAGCGCGATCGCCGCCCCTGCGCCGAGGGCGCAGACGAGGAAATATGCGATCAGGCGGCTCATGCTGCGAGTCTAGACAACGTCATTGAAGGCAGATTTCCCCTGCATTTGGCCATCACTGTCCACTCTGCAGGCGGGTTGCGAGGTGGCCGGGGAGGCCGGCGGCGACGATTGAGGCGGCGGCGCGCTCGATGTCGTATGGCAGGCGGTGGAAGAGAGCCGTCTCCTCCTCGGTGTCCAGCTCCAGCCAGGCGGCGCGCGGGTCGCCGTCGCGGGGCTGGCCGACGCTGCCGGGGTTGAGCAGCCAGCTGCCGTCAGCGACGTCAAGCAGCGCCCCGTCGCTCATCTGGGCGCCGCGGGTCGAGTCGCTGCCGGCGTCATCCGGCTTCGAGAAGTAGAGCGCCACATGCGAGTGGCCGATCAGGCTGATCCGCTCGGGCTGGACCGCCAGGCAGTCTTCGGCCTGCTCGGTCGAGAGCACGTACTCCCAGACCGGGTCGCGGGGCGAGGCGTGGAAGAGCCCGATGCCCTGGCGCTGGCCTGTGGGCTCGAGGTCACGCAGGAACTCAAGCGTCGGCTCGGCGATGTTGGCGACGGTCCAGGCGACGGCCTCGGCGGCGGTCTCGGAGAAGGAGGAGGTGTCGAGGCCTCCCAGCACCGCGAGGTCGTGGTTGCCGACCAGGCAGATCGCGCAGCGCTCGCGGATCAACTCGGCGCAGGCGTCGGGCTGGGCGCCGTAGCCGACGACGTCTCCCAGGCACCAGATCTCCTCGACCCCGGCGGCGTCGATCGACTCGACAACCGCCTCGAGCGCGGGCAGGTTGGAGTGGATGTCGCTGATCACAGCTGCGCGCACGGGTCGGCCAGGGTACTGCTGCGAGCTTGGCTAGCCGTCGCCCGGGAACTCGGGCAGGCTTTTGATTCCCTCGCGGGTGCTCCACTTCGAGTAGTTGTCCTCGAGCGCGTCGATCAGCTCGCGCGTGAAGCGCGGCGACATCGCGATTCGGGAGACGACGACGCCGGGAACCTCGCCCTCTTCGACCTCGTGGTCGACGCGGGCGAAGGTGACGGTGAACTCGTAATCGGAGTGGCTGACGTTGGCGAAGTTGGCGTAGACGCCGGCCAGCAGCTCGGGCGAGGTGTGGATGTTGACGTGGCGCTCAGGCTGATCGTGATCGTCGGACATCTCGTCTCTCCTCTCGACGGCGCCGCTCGGGAACAATCCAGTATCGCAGCACCCGGTCGAGGCTCCCTGCGGCCGTCGGTCCATACGATGGGGCAGATGAGCGCAACCGACTCGATCGCAGAGCTGCACTCGGCCCTCAACGAGGCGGCCCGCGCGCTGCGCGAGGGCGAGCCCAGCGGGCCCGAACCTTCGCTGGACCGGCCGCCGAAGCCGGAGCTCGGCGACTACAGCTCGAACGCGGCGATGCTGCTGGCGGCGCCGCTGGGGGCACCGCCGCGCGACGTCGCCGCGCGTCTGAAGGCTGAGCTGGAAGCGGGCTTCGGCGCGGCCGGAAACGTCGACCGGATCGAGATCGCCGGCCCCGGCTTCCTCAACCTCTTCCTCTCCGACCAGTGGTACCGGCGGGCGATGGCGAACCTCGCCGCCGCCGGCGACCGCCTCGGCCCGGCCGCGACCGCGAGCCCCGAGCGCGTCCTGATCGAGTTCGTCTCCGCCAACCCGACCGGCCCGCTGCACGTCGGCGGCGGCCGCCACGCCGCCTACGGCGACAGCCTGGTGCGGCTGCTGGAGGCGGTCGGCCACGAGGTCAAGAGCGAGTACTACGTCAACGACGGCGGCGGCCAGGTCGGCCGCTTCGCCGAGTCAATCGTCGCCCATATGACCGGCGGCGAGCCGCCGGAGGGCGGCTACGAAGGCGATTACGTGGCCGAGATCGCCGCCCAGCTCTCGGCTGAGGGCGTTGACCCGGCTGACGTCGACGCGGTCGGACAGCGCGGCGTGGCGCTGGTCCTGGAGGGGGTGCGGGGGACGCTCGACCGCTTCGGGGTCAGCTTCGACAACTGGTTCTCCGAGCGCACGCTCTACGAGAAGGGCGAGGTCGAGACGGCGCTGGCCCAGCTTGAGGAGCGCGGCCACAGCTACCGCAGCGACGGCGCCCTCTGGCTGCGGACGACGACCTTCGGCGACGACAAGGACCGGGTCCTGATCCGCGCCAACGGCGAGCCGACCTATCTCGCCGCCGATGTCGCCTACCACTGGGACAAGCTCGATCGCGGCTTCGAGCGGCTGATCGACGTGCTCGGCGCCGACCACCACGGCTACGTCGCCCGGATCAGGGCGGCGATCACCGCGCTCGGCGGCGACCCCGACAGCTTCGAGGCCCTGATCATGCGCCTCGTCCACATCGTCGACGGGGGCGAGCGGGCGCAAATGTCGAAGCGCAGCGGCGACTTCGTCTCGCTCGACGAACTGCTCGACGACATCGGCGCCGACGCTGCCCGCTGGTTCATGCTCCACCGCAGCCACGACACCACCGTCGACCTCGACCTCGAGCTGGCCCGCCGCGAGTCGAGCGAGAACCCGGTCTACTACGTCCAGTACGCCCACGCCCGGATCGCCAGCATCCTGCGCAAAGCGGGGGAGGGCTCAGAGGCAGCTGCGGCAGAGATCGATGCGGCCAGCGAGGGGGCGCCGCTCGAGTTTGCCGAGAAGGCCCTGATCAAGCGCCTGCTTGAGTTTCCGGAGGAGGTGCGAGACTCCGCCGCCCGCCGTGCCCCGCACCGCATCTGCGCCTACTCGATGACCGTTGCCGCCGACTTCCACTCCTTCTACCGCGACTGCCAGGTCGTCGGCGCCGAGGGCGAGGGCGTCGAACGGTCGCGGCTGGCGCTCTGCCTGCTGGCCAAGCGGACGATCGCCGGCTCACTCGGACTGCTTGGCATCTCCGCCCCGGAGCGGATGTGATGAGGCGCGGCCGCAGCCTTCCCCTGCTCGCCCAGCTCTCGGGCCCAGCGCCGGAGGCGACCCGGGCCTGGTCGTTGCGCCGCGGCGACCTCGAGGCGCTCAAAGGCCTCTTGGGCGAGCTCTCCGAGGCGAAGGCCGTGCTCGTCACCGGGGCCGAGGACGGGCGCTCGGCGGTGGCAGTGGGGCTGGCGACCACGGCAACAGCAAGCGGCGTCCGCACGGCGCTGCTCGAGTGCGATCTGGCCGAGCCGAGCGTGGCCGCCGCGATCGGCGTCGCGCCAGAGCCGGGCATCCACGAGTACCTGCGGGGCGATGCCGACGCTGCCGAGATTTTGCAACCGCTCGCCCTCGCCGGGCCCGCCTCGCGCCGGGCCGACTCGCCCCTGGTCTGCGTCGTCGCCGGCGCGCGGACCGACGAGGGGGCTGAGTTGCTGGACTCGGAGAGCTTCAGCCACGCGGCCGAAAAACTTCGCCACGCCTACGACCTGATCGTCGTCGCCGGGCCCCCGCTCAACCGCGACAGCGAGATGCTGGCCGAGGTTGCCGACGTGGTCGACACCACGATTGCCGCCGTGCCCCACTCGGCCCTGAGCGGCAAGCGCGCCAAGGCGGTTGCGGTGGCGATGCGGCGGCTGCCGGCCCCGCCGGCCGGCCTGGTTGCCTTCGGCGACGAGGACTGAGCCTCAGAGGTCGTAGCGGGCGAGATCGGCGTCGAGCCGCTTGGCATCGTCGCCGCTCGGCCCCGACGCGGCCGGCGGGCCCGAGCCCGGCTGCTGCGCCGCCCGCCGCCAGCGGATGACGCCGATCGCCAGGGCGATCACGGCGATGATGAAGCCGATCACCGGCACCAGGTAGGCGGAGAGGTCGAAGCCGGAGCCCTTTGGCAGCGCCAGGACCGAGTCGCCGTACTCGGCGACCAGCGTGTCCTTGACCTGCTCCTTGGTCTTGCCGGCGGCGATCAGGTTGGCGATGAAGACCTTCTCCCGCTGGGCCTGGGGCGAGTCCGAGAGCGCCAGCAGCGTGCCGCAGATCGGGCACATCACTTCGTACTCGATCGCGGTCAGCGAGGTCTGGTGCGGCGTCGCGGCGGCGAGGGACGGCAGCGCAAGGGCGGCGAATGCGGCGATCAGCAGGATCGAGGCTCGCGTCCTCACGATCGGCCTTCGGGCAGCATCGGCGCCACGTACTGCTTCAGGTAATCGGCGGTGACCGGTCCGTGAAGCAGCAGGCGCACCTTGCCGCGAGGGTCGATCAGGAAGTTCTCGGGCACTCCGGTGGTGCCGAATTCATGGGCGGCGTTGCCGTCCCCATCGCGCAGTTGGGGGTAGCTGAGGCTGAACTCGTGGACGAAATCGCGGCCGTCGCCGCTGAGGTCGCGGGTGTCGATCCCGACGACCGTGAAGCCAGGGCCGCCATGGGCGCGCTGGAAGCTCTCCAGGTCCGGCGCCTCCTGCCGGCAGGGCCCGCACCAGGAGGCCCAGAAGTTGACCAGGACCCAGCGCCCTCGGTACTCGGCCAGCGAGCCGTCGCCGCCGCCTTCAAGCCGCGGCAAGGCGCCGGGGGGCGCGGCGTCGCCGACGCTGACCCCGGATTCCCCCTTGCTGATCAGGCCGTAGGTGAGCAGGCCGACGAGGGCGAGGACGGCGAGGAACGATGCAAAGGCCCGGGCGCTCACGGCGCCAAGGTTAGATAGCCGCCGCCCCCAGCAGCCGCGCGCCAGTCATAGAATCAGGATCGAGTGCGGACGTAGCTCAGTTGGTAGAGCGCAAGCTTCCCAAGCTTGAGGTCGCGGGTTCGACCCCCGTCGTCCGCTTCTTCTCGGCTTGCTAGAGCCGTGGCTAGCCGTGGTCGAGTTCGCCAAGCAGCGTCTCGACGCGGCGGCCGATCTCGTCGCGGGTCGCGCGGACAGCCTCGACTGCCTGGCCCTTCGGGTCAGGCAGATCCCAGTCGATATAGCGGCGGCCGGGGATGTAGGGGCACTTGTCGCCGCAGCCCATCGTCACCACCACGTCCGCCCATTCGGCGTCCTCGGTGGTGAGGAGCTTCGGCTGGCGGTCGCCGAGGTCGATGCCGAGCTCGCCCATCACCTCGACCACCTCGGGATGCACCCGCTCGCCGGGCGTCGTCCCCGCGGAGCGGGCGCCGTGGCGGCCCTCGGCCGCGCGCTCGAACAGGGCCTGGCTCATCTGCGAGCGCCCAGCGTTGTGCAGGCAGACAAAGAGTGCGTTCGCCATCTAGCTGGGCTTGCGGGCGCGGATGATTGCCGAGGCGGCCTTCTCGTGGACGCGGTGGGTCTCGGTGACTTCCACGTCGATCAGGCCGGCAGCAGCGAGCGCCTGCTCGAACTGGCGGCGCGTCAGCGCCCCGGCGATGCAGCCGGTCCACTCGGCCATGTCGGCGCAGGTCGCCTCGTCCATGTCCTCGTCGGCGATCACGTCGGAGACGGCGAAGCGCCCGCCGGGCTTCAGGACCCTTGCCGCCTCGGCCAGCACCGCGGGCTTGTCGCCGGAGAGGTTGATCACGCAGTTGGAGATCACCACGTCGACCGTCGCGGCCGGGAGCGGGATCGACTCGATCTCGCCGCGGAGCCACTCGACGTTCTCGACGCCGGCCTTGCCCTGGTTCTCGCGGGCGAGCGCCAGCATCTCGTCGGTCATGTCGAGTCCGTACGCCTTGCCGCCCGGGCCGACTCGCCTGGCCGACAGCAGCACGTCGATGCCGCCGCCGGAGCCAAGGTCGAGGACGGTTTCCCCGGCGCCAAGCTCGGCGACGGCGGTTGGGTTGCCGCAGCCGAGCGAGGCCATCGTTGCCGTGTCGGGAAGCTCGTCCTGGGCGGCCTCGTCGTAGAGGCCGGCGCCGAACACCTTGGCCTCCTCGTCGTTGAGGACTGTCTCCGGCGCGCAGCAGGACGCGCCCCCCTCGCCGCCCGCCCCGACGCTCGTGGCGGCGGCGGCGTAGCGGCTGCGGACGGCCTCGCGGATCTTGTCGGTCTCGGTCACTTGGTCAGCCATGCGGAGAACTCCTCCAATGCGTTGGGGATCACGTAGTAGTAGGCCCAGAGGCCCTGCCGCTCGGAGGCGACGATGCCGGCGTCGCGCAGCACCTTGAGGTGGTGGGAGACGGTGGGCTGGGAGAGGTCGAAGAGCGGGACCAGCTCGCAGACGCAGACTTTGCCGGCGTGCTTTCGCAGCACGTCGACTAGCTGGAGGCGGATCGGATCGCCGAGCGCCTTGGCGATCGCCGCCATCCGCTGCGCCTGCTCGCGCTGCACGTCGGGGTAGACCACCGGCTCGCAGCAGGGATCGCCCGCGGGGCGCTTGGTCTTGGGGGCCAGCTCCAGATCGACGCTCATCTATTTACATATATCTATTGAAATCATCTTTGTCAATGCATAGGATCATCGCCGATGAACGCCGTCCCTCTCCCCAGGCGCCTCTTCGCCGAGTTCCTTGGCTCGGCGTTCCTCGCCGCCACCGTGATCGGCTCCGGCATCGCCGCGGCGCAGCTCTCGCCCGGCGACGTCGGCCTCCAGCTCTTCGAGAACGCGGCGGCGACGGCCACCGGCCTCTTCACCTTCATCCTCATCTTCGGGCCGGTCTCCGGCGCCCACTTCAACCCGGTCGTCTCGTTGGTCGACGCCAGCTTCGGCGGTCTGCGCTGGCGCCACGCCTTCGCCTACATTCCGGCTCAGGTCGCCGGCTGCATCGCGGGCGCGGTCGCGGCCAACGCGATGTTCGCGCTCTCGGCGATCAGCATCTCGACCCACCACCGCGCCTCGCCCTCGCATCTCTTCGCCGAGGTGATCGCCACGCTCGGCCTGCTGCTGGTGATCTTCTCCCTGGCGCGCACCCGCCGGGGCGCCCTGGCTCCGGCGGCGGTCGGCGCCTACATCGGCGCCGCCTACTTCTTCACCAGCTCGACCAGCTTCGCCAACCCGGCGATCGATGTCGGGCGGATGTTCTCCAACACCTTCGCCGGCATCGCCCCGGCCTCGGTGCCCGCCTTCGTCGTCTTCCAGTTGGTCGGCGGCGCCGTCGCGATCGCCGTCATCCGCATCCTCTATCCCGACATCACGCCTGAGGAGGCGTCAGAGATCATGCTGCCCCAGGACAAGCCCGCGGACGAGCCGGGCGGAAGGCATCCGAAGGCGAGCACAGCCGCCGGCTGAATCCCGGCAGTAGGTTGCCGCGATGCAGCCGTCCAGAGCCCAGCCGAGTCCAGGCGAGATCGTCAGGGAGTGGGGGCGGATCGGCTGTATCGGCTTCGGCGGCCCGCCCGCCCACATCGCCCTGCTGCGCGATCTCTGCGTCGAGCGGCGGGGTTGGCTTTCACCTCATGAGTTCGAGGACGCGATCGCCGCCTGCAACCTGCTCCCCGGCCCGGCGTCGACCCAGCTGGCGATCTTCTGCGCCTGGAGGGTGGGCGGGCTGCCGGGGGCGCTGCTCGGTGGCCTCGGCTTCATCCTGCCGGGACTCCTGGCGATCCTCGGCCTCGCCGTCATCTTCCTCGCCGGAACGCCGCCGGTCTGGATTCGCGGCGCCGGAGCGGGCGCCGGAGCGGCGGTCGCCGCCGTCGCCGTGCATGCCGGCATCGGCCTCGTGCCGTCCAGCTGGGCTCGGGCGCTGGCACACCGCCGCTGGCTCGCCTACGCCCTGCTCGGCGGGGTGGCCGGGGCGCTGGCGGGCGCCTGGCTGGTTCTGGTCCTGATCGCCTGCGGCCTGGCGGAGATTCTGCTTCGCCAGGCGAGGAAGCCGGGCCAGGGCCTCAACCTCCATGCCTGGCCGCTCCTGGCTGCCGTCGCCGGCGCCAGCGGCGGCCTGCTCGCCCTTGCCTGGACGGCGCTTAAGGTCGGCGCGCTGTCCTACGGCGGCGGCTTCGTGATCGTGCCCCTGATGCAGGGCGACGCCGTTCATCGCTACCACTGGATGACCGACCCGCAGTTCCTCAACGCCGTCGCCCTGGGGCAGGTGACGCCGGGGCCGGTGACTCACACCGTCGCGGTGGTCGGCTACGCGGCGGCCGGGGTTGGCGGCGCGCTGCTCGCGGCCTGCGTCGCCTTCCTGCCCTCCTTCTCCTTCGTCCTGCTTGGCGCTCGCCACTTCGACCAGCTGCGGCGCAACCCCGGTGTCCTCGCCTTCCTCGACGGCGCCGGCCCGGCGGCGATTGGGGCGATCATCGGCTCGGCCGTCCCCCTCGGGCTGGCGTTGACCGAGCCGTGGCAGGCGGCGATCCTGGCGGCTGCAGCAGCCGCGCTTCTACTCGCTCGGCGCAACGTCGTATTGGTGCTGGTGGCCGCCGGCGCGGTCGGGGCGCTGATCGGCCTGCTTGGGGCCGGAGTTCCCGGAGGCTGAGCCCTTAGATTGCTGTCTGGCCCTCACCATGTCCCGGATCAATCGGCTCGAAGCAGGGCCGGAGGCGCTGATCCTGCCCCCCGTGTGCGCTTCAAACCACCGTTGTGGCCGTTGGCCGTGCCCTCGCCACTGGCTCTGCTCCAAGCGGAGTCGCCGGGGAGGCAATAGAAGTGCTCGGTCGCGCCGCGCACCCGGTTGTGGTGGGAGATGACTATTAGGCCGCTTTTGGCCAGCTCGTTGACGTGGTAGTTGACGTTTGCGAGCGGGGCTCGAAGCTCGTAGGCGAGATCGCTGGAGGACATCGTCCGGCCGCCGTCGATCCCGAAGACTTCCATGATTGAGACTCGCAGCGGGTGGGTATTGGCACGGGCAAGGCGCTGCCAGTCCACCGGCTTGGAAGTTGTGGTGGCAGGGCTTGGAGGAGAGCTGATTTTGAGGTGCGCGGTAGCTATTGGCATAAAGTTCTTATACCAAAAATTGTTGACTTTTACAACAACAATCGGGTATCGTCGTTTGTGGGATGACTACTACAAAGGGGTTTGGATGAGCGCTGGAGGAAGGACACGTGGATCGTTAACCGCCGCAATTGTGGCTCTCTGCCTGGCTTTCGGCGCGCAGCCGGCGTCGGCGGAAATAATCGCGCCGCAGAACCACCCGCAGTCGACGGCGGACGGATGGCAGGCCGGGACCTGCAAAATCGACATCCCCGAGTGCTCGGTCTCGACTCCGCTTGAGTTCTACGAAACGGCCGCCGGCCATCCGCCCGTGGGCTTCACCCAGTTCATCACCAAACAGGAACCGTCCGGGCTTCCGATCGGCAATCTGAAAACCGTCCGCGTCGACCTTCCCGAGGGCCTCAGCGTCAATCCGCAGGCGACGATCGCCCAGTGCGATCTCTCCGGCGGCCAGAGCCCGACGACCTGCCCGCCGACCACCAAAGTTGGGACCAGCGCGATCACGGCGGTGAGCTCGCTGCTGCCGGCAGTCCCGGTCACGATCCCCGCTGTCCCGGTCTACAACGTCGTTCCCAAACCCGGTGAGCCGGCCCGCTTCGGCCTCAGCGTCGCCGGCAATGACGTCTTCCTCGAAGGCGGCATCGACTGGGCCGGCGACTACCACGAGTACTTCACGATCCACGTCGCGAAACTCGAACTCAGCTCGATCCCCGGGCTGGAAGGCATGGAAGTGGCCCGAATCCTCAAAAACCGCCTGGTCTTCGAAGGGCTGGCAGGCAACGGCACTTTCATCACCACGCCGACCACCTGCTACGACTCGACCCAGCCGGCCTTCAAGCACGTCTACTCGACCTTCCTGCGAGCCGACTCCTACGAGCAGTCGGACCCGATCTTCCCCAGCGGCTCGCCCTTCATCGAGTCCGAACTGCCGCCGAACACGAACCCGAAAGAATGCGCGACGGTTCCCTTCAAACCGTCGGTCGAAACGACTCCGAACACGACCCAGACCGACTCGCCCGACGGCGCCGCGGTCGAGGTCAAACTGCCGTTCGAACCATCGCCGCTGACTCAGTCGCAGTCGCAGGTCAAAGACGCCCACGTGGCGACTCCGCAGGGCATGGGAATCAACCCGTCGGCCGCCACCGGCCTGCAGACCTGCACCAACGCCCAGTTCGGCAAGGGCGCCAGCGCCCCGGTCGCCTGTCCGGCGGCGTCGAAAATCGGCGTGATCACAGTTGAAACGCCGCCGCTGCCGGCGGGCTCGCTGAAAGGCAACGTCTACGTCGGCCAGCAGCTCAGCCGCGACCCGACCTCGGGCAACGAGTACCGGATCTTCGTCGACGCCGAGTCGGCCCGCTACGGAATCTCCGCCCGCCTGATCGGCAACGTCAGCGCCGATCCCCTGACCGGGCGCTTGACGACCACCTTCGCCAAAAACCCGCAGGTCCCGTTCAGCTCCTTCAAGCTCGACTTCGACGATGGGGCCAAAGCTGTCCTGACCAGCCCGCCGACCTGTGGGCCGAACATGACCACAACCCAGATCTCGCCCTGGACCGGCAACGCCGACGCCAGCCCGAGCGCCAAATTCAGCCTGACCACAGCCCCCGGCGGCGGGCCCTGCGCCAAAACGATGGCGGAACGGCCCTTCGCCCCGGCTTTCTCCGCCAAAACGACAAACCTCAAAGGCGGCGCCTACACCCAGGTCAACGTCAATGTGGCTCGCTCTGATGGCAACCAGGAGCTGAAAGGCACGGACGTGATCCTGCCTCCGGGCCTGACCGCGAAACTCGCCGGCGTCTCCTACTGCCCCGGCGCAAAGCTGACGGCGGCTGCCGCCAGCAGCGGGGTCGACGAGGCCGCCTCGGCCAGCTGCCCCAAATCGAGCCTGATCGGCAGCGTCGCGATCCAGAGCGGCACCGGGCCCAGCCCGATCCAGATCGGCGGCAAGGCTTACCTCGCCGGACCCTTCCACGGAGCCCCCCTATCCCTGGCAGTCGTCACCCCCGCCACGGCTGGGCCGTTTGATCTCGGCACGGTCGTGGTCAGGGTGCCGCTGTTCATCAACCCCGCCACCGCCCAGGTCGAAGCCGTCACCGACGCGATTCCCCATGTCTACGGCGGCGCCCTGCTCGACATCCGCTCGATCGCGCTGAAGATCGACCGCGACAAGTTCGCGATCAACCCGACCAACTGCTCACAGCTGGCCTTCTCCGGCGCCCTGCGCGGCGGTGGCGCCGATCCGAACAACCCGGCGACGTTCAGCACCTACCCCGTCTCGGCGCCGCTGCAGGTTGAAGAATGCAAGAAGCTCGGCTTCAAACCCAAACTGCACCTGAGGCTGTTCGGCAAAACCCTGCGCAACCAGCATCCGCGCCTGCGCGCGGTCCTGCAGACCCGCAAGGGCGACGCCAATATCGCCCGCGGCGCCGTCGCCCTGCCGCACGCGATCTTCCTCGACCAGAACAGCCTCTCCCAGGTCTGCACCCGTCCCCAGTTCGCGGCCAACGACTGCCCGAAAAAATCGATCTACGGCCACGCTGAAGCGATCTCGCCGCTGCTCGACAAGCCGTTGAAAGGCCCGATCTACCTGCGCTCGTCCGACAACCTCCTGCCCGACATGGTCGCCGCCCTCAGGGGCCAGGTCGAGGTCGACCTCGATGGCCGGATCGACAGCTACCACGGCGGCATCAGGACCACCTTCGACACCGTGCCCGACGTGCCGGTCTCGAAGTTCATCGTCAACCTTCCCGGTGGCAAGCACGGCCTCCTGGTCGCCTCCCGCAACCTCTGCTCGAAGCCGATCCGCGCGATCACCCGCTTCAAAGCCCAGAACGGCAAGAAAGCCAACCGCCACGGCAAGGTGCGGACGCCCTGCAAGAGCAAAGGGCACGGCAAAAAAGGACTTCACCACAACAAATAAGCGGTTCCCATAGAGCCATCCCGGCTCATCCCACATCGCCCGGGGGGGTTAGCCTCCCCGGGCGATGCCCCCTTCGATCTCCGTAGTCATCGTCGCCTGGAACAGCCGCGACGAGCTGCTCCGCACCCTGCCGGCAGCGCTGGCTGAGCTCTCCGCCGGCGACGAGCTGATCGTCGTCGACAACGACTCCAGCGACGGCACGGCCGAGGCCGTCGCATCGCTGGCGCCCTCGGCCCGGCTTGTCCAGACCGGGCGCAACGCCGGCTTCGCCGCCGGCTGCAACGCCGGCGCGGCCGGGGCGCGGGGCGAGCTGCTGGTCATCCTCAACCCCGATGCGGCGCCGCTGCCGGGCTTCGGCGAGGCGATTCGCCGCCCCTGGATCGATGGTCGCGGCTGGGCTGCCTGGCAGGCGCTGGTCGCGGCCGACGACGCGACCACGATCAACTCTTACGGCAACCCGGTCCACTTCACCGGGATCGTCTGGGCCGGCGGCCACGGCGACCCGATCGCGACCGCGCCGCCGGCCGGCGAGGTGACGGCGCTCTCCGGCGCCTGCCTGGCGATCCCGCGCCAGGAATGGGAGCGGCTCGGCGGCTTCCCCGAGCAGTTCTTCCTCTACCACGAGGACGTCGACATCTCAATGCGCCTGCGCTTGCGCGGCGGCGCGATCGGGATCGAGCCGGCCGCCGTCGTCGACCACGACTATGAGTTCGGGGCCAGCGAGCTCAAGTGGCGCTGGCTGGAGCGCAACCGCTGGGCTTTCTTGATCCGCGTCTACCCGGCCGCCGTGCTCGTCGTCGTCGCCCCGGCGCTGATCGCGACCGAGTTGGCGCTGATCCCGGTCTCGATCGCCGGTGGCTGGGGGAGGCAGAAGCTCGGCGCCACGCTCGACCTGATCCGCTGGCTGCCCCGGCTCCTGCGCGAGCGCCGCGAGGTTCAGGCGACCCGCACGGTCAGCGCGGCCGAGTTCGCCTCCTGGCTCAGTGCCGATCTCGACTCACCTTTCATCGCCGGCGCCGCTCGTTCGACCCCGGTGCGGTTGGCCCTCCGCGCCTACTGGAAAGTAGCTCGCTTTTTGCTTGGCCGTATGCCCCGGTAGGGGTGGAGCGTCTTGCACTTTTTCGTGGCCGCTCGACCTCGGACGGCCACAAGCGATCTCGAAAAAGTTAAGCGGAACCCCTACCGGGGCATACGGCCCTAGATCGGCTGGCTGGTCGGGCGGATCAGGATCTCGTTGACGTCGACCCCGGGGCGCTGCTCCATCGCGTAGATCACTGCCTTGGCGATGTCGTCGTCCTGCAGGGCCCACTCGCCGGGCCGGTTGTCGAAGAAGGGGGTGTCGGTCATCCCCGGCTCGATCAGGGTGACGCGGATCTCGGTGTTCTGGTGGATCTGGCGCAACTCGGCCCGCAGTGACTCACCGATCGCCGCCACCGCCCACTTGGTCGCCGAGTAGAGAGACCCTGGCAGCGCGACCCGGCCGGCGACCGAGCTGGTGACGATGAAGTGGCCGTCGCCGCGCTCGAGCAGGTGGGGGAGGGTGGCGCGGATCGTCAGGGCGACGCCGTAGACGTTGGTCAGGATCATCGAGCGCCAGTGCTCGGGCGACTCCTCGAGGAAGCCCCGCGAGGCGCCGAAGCCGGCGTTGGCAAAGACAGCGTCGATCCGCCCGAAGGCGTCGATTCCCGCCGCCGCCATCGCCTGCACCTGGTCCCACTCGGTCACGTCGCAGCGGACGGCGAGCGCCCGCTCGGCCCCGCCCAGCTCCTCGACCAGCGCCTCAAGCGGCTCCAGCCGGCGCGCAGCCAGGACCAAGCGGTGGCTCGACGCGGCCGCTTTGGCGGTCGCGGCGCCGATGCCGCTGCTCGCCCCCGTGATCAGCAGGACTGGATCGCTGGAGCCGTTGTCAGTCATTGGATGATTCTGTCAGATCAAATTCCGGCCCTGACAGCGAACTGCATCAAATTCTCTACCCAGCAGGATGAGAATTTGATGCAGTTCGCGGGCGGGGAGGGGGTCTTGCGATAATGCCCGTCGTCGTGGATCCTGAGCGCAAGCGGCATATCCGGCTGGGAGTCGCCCTCGGCGTCGCGGTCCTGCTCGCCGCGGCCCTGGTCTACACGTCGTTCACCGCCTCGACCGAAGCCAAAGAGCCCTCGCAGCTGCTCGGCGCCGCGCCGGGGACGAGCTACGACCTGACCGGCACGGTGGTGCCGGGCTCGGTGCGCCACCGGGGTGAAGGCATCGCCTTCCGTGTCGCCGATCGCGAAGGCGAAGGCGCTGGCCGTAGCCTCCCCGTCACCTACAGCGGCACCATCCCCGACCCGTTCCGCGGCGGCCGCGAGATCGTCCTCACTGGCGAAGTCGAGCACGGCACCTTCGTCGGCGAACGAGACACCCTCGTCACCAAGTGCCCGTCGAAGTTCACGACTGCGAATGCCAGCTAGCCTCGGCGGCGCCCTTTTGGTGCTGGCCTTCCTCGTCGCGGTCTTCGCGGCGATCGCGGCCCTGATCGGCCGCCACGGCAACCGCCGTTGGATCGACATCTCGCGCCGCTCTGTCTATGGGCTCTGCGCCCTGTTGACCGCCTGTGTGCTGATCATCGAGATCGCCTTCGCCCGCAACGACTTCTCCTTCAACATCGTCCAGCAGCACTCCTCGATCGAGACGCCGACCTTCTACAAGCTGGCGGCGATGTGGTCGAGCCAGGAAGGCTCGTTGCTGCTCTGGGCCTGGGTGCTCTCGATCGCCTCCAGCATCGCCCTCTTCGCCACCCGCAACAAGCTGCGCGAGCTGGTTCCCTACGCGACCGCGGTGATGGCCGGCATCGCCTCCTTCTTCACCGGGCTGATGCTGTTCGCCGGCGACGTCAATCCTTTCTCCACGCTCAACCCAGCGCCGGCCGACGGGGTCGGGCTCAACCCCCTGCTGCAGCACCCGAGCATGATGATCCACCCGCCGATGCTCTACTCGGGCTACGTGGCGCTGACTGTCCCCTTCGCCTTCGCGATCGGCGCCCTGATCACCCACCGGGTAGACACCGAGTGGATCCGCGCCACCCGCCGCTTCGCGCTGGTCGCCTGGGCCTTCCTCGGCTTCGGCCTGCTGCTCGGCGCCCGCTGGTCCTACACCGAGCTCGGCTGGGGCGGCTACTGGGCCTGGGATCCGGTCGAGAACGCCGCCCTGATGCCGTGGCTGGTCGCCACTGCCTTCCTGCACTCGATCATGGTCCAGGAGAAGCGCGGGATGCTGAAGGTCTGGAACGCCTGCCTGATCGTCGCCTCCTTCTCGCTGGCGCTGCTGGGCACGTTCCTGGTCCGCTCCGGCGTCCTGCAGTCGATCCATGCCTTCGGCGACAACACCGTCGGCCCCTACCTGCTTGGGCTGATCGCGGTCGTGCTGGTCGGCTCGGCGGCGCTGATCATTTCCCGCCTCGACGACCTGCGCTCGGAGAAGCGGATCGACTCGCTGGTCTCGCGCGAGTCGGTCTTCCTGATCAACAACCTGCTGCTGGTCGCCCTCACCGCGGTGATCTTCTGGGGCACCTTCTTTCCGCTGATCTCGGAGCTGTTCACCGGCGACAAGGCCTCGCTGGCGGCGCCCTGGTTCGATCGCTACACGACGCCGCTGGCGATCCTGCTCGTCCTTTTCACCGGGATCGGGCCGCTGCTGGCCTGGCGCCGGGTCACCTGGGCCTCGGCCAGGCGGGTCTTCGTCAAACCGGCGATCTTCGCCGCCGCAGTCGGCGTGATCCTGGCGATCGCGACCGATGCTGCCCACAAGCCCTGGGCGCTGGCCCTGTTCGTCTTCGCCGCCTTCGCCATCGCCGGCCTGACTCAGGAGTTCTGGCAGGGCGCGGCCGCCCGGCGCTCGCTCTCCGGCGGCACGCTGCCGGCGGCGATGGGGGCGATCGTCTCCCGCAACCGCCGACGCTACGGCGGCTACGTCGTCCACATGGGGATCGCGGTGCTGCTGATCGGGATCGCCGCCTCCTCCAGCTTCCAGACCAACCGCGACGTCGACCTGCGGCCCGGCCAGAGCGCAGTCGTCGACGGCTACAAGATCACCTACAAGCGCCCGACCGTCAGCGTCAACAGCGAGGCCTTCACCTTCGGCGCGATGCTCAACGTCGAAAAGGGCGGCAAGCAGTTCGCGCTGCTGCACCCGACCCGGCGTTTCTTCCGCCCGACCGGGGTGCCGACGGGGACGATCAGCAGCTTCTTCCAGGGCGAGGCGACCAGCGAGGTCGGCCTCAAGACCGGGCTCCGTGGCGACTTCTGGACCGCGGTGCAGCCTGACATCGGCCCTGTGCAGAGGCGAATCCATGACGCCGACCAGGGCTTCGCCGCCTGCGTCAAAGACGCGCCCGGCACGCCGCCTTCCTGCAAGGCGCTGGCGGGCCTGATGCTGCAGGCGCGGGCGAACCCCAGCATCCGCCCCTTCGCCCTGGCCAAAATCAACGAACTGCAGATGGCGACGGCCAGTCGCCTCGCCCAGAGCTACCTCGACGACGCCAGCACCGCGACCTTCCGGGTGATCGTCAACCCGCTGGTTCTCTGGATGTGGATCGGCGGCCTGATCGCGATGGCCGGTGTCCTGCTTGCGCTCTGGCCCAGCCGCCGCCGTCGCTTCGCCAAGGCCTCCGAGGCCGATGCCGGCAAGGAAGCCAAGTACCGCGAGATCCGCGACGCCGAACTCGACCACGCGGCCGGCAAGCTCTCCGATGAGGACTTCGCCCTGCTCGACGCCGAACTGCGCAACGAAGCGGTTGAGCTGCTCGATCGGGTTGAGGAGCAGCGTGGGGAAGAAGCGCCGGTTCCGTAGCGCGCTGGCGCGGTTCTAGGCGGCGATCCCCAGCGGCCCAGGGGGGACGGGCCTGGCCGCCCTCTGGGCGAATTGACTCGTCCGCCAGTCGCGGACTCAGATGTTGCAGCGCGGCTCCGCCGCGCGATCATCAGATTGCATATCGCGGCTTTGCCACATTCGCCCAGAGGGCGGCCAGGCCCGTCCCTCGAAGCGCCCCCGGGCAGCGCCAGCTTCAAAGCGCGGCTCCAGGCCGACCAGGCACCTTCGCGCCAAAGCGCTTGAAGCTCAGTGCGCTTCGAGGGCGGATGGCGGGCGGGCCTCTGCGGGAATGTCGCGAAGCGGCGGAAATGCAATCCGGTTATCGCGCGGCGCAGCCGCGCTCTGACATCGGGCAGGCCCGCCATAGGCGGGCGCCGAAATTCCCGCGGAGGCCCGCCCGGCGTCCGCCCACGGGAACACCACACGGCCCAGCCGTCCTGGAAATCGACCCTCTAAATCTTCAGCAACACGAATGTGTTGAGCACGAAGAGGACCGCGAAGAAGACCGTCGCCCTGTCCAGGTTGCGCTCGACCATCGAGCCGCCGCCGACTGAGCTGCCGCCACCGCCGATGCCGAAGGCGCCCGAAAGCCCCGCATCTTTGCCCGAGTGCAGCAGGATCAAGAAGATGAGGACAAACGAGATGATGACCTGGAGGACGCCGAGAATCGTGTACACGGGGGGCATGGTAGCGACCGCGAGCGGCTGAGGTCGGGAGACAGTTTGCCTGTCTATGTCCCTTTGGTTGACAAAGTACGCTATTTTGTCAACCAAGACGACGGAAACTGGTCTTTTGACAAGGAGGACGCGGTATGGAGGCTGCTGCTCACAACCACTCGCACGCCCATTCGCACTCGGTCGACTACGAACTCGACCCGGCCACCTGGCGCGACCCGAAGCGCTACGCCTGGCTGCTGGGCCTGATCGTTCCCTTCGCGCCTTTTCTGGCCTTCGCCCTGGTCTCAGCGACCGGGCTCAGCCTGCTCTGGTTCTTCGGCCCGCTGCTGGTCTTCGTCGCTTTCCCGATTCTCGACTTCGCAATCGGGCTAGACGCTCGCAACCCGCCGGAAAGCGTCCTCAAATGGCTGGAGCAGGACCGCTACTACCGCTGGTGCACCTACGTCTTCATCCCGGTCCAGTACGCGGGGCTGGTCTTCGCCTGCTGGCTCTGGTCGAGCGGCGATCTCAACGTCTTCGAGAGCATCGGCCTGGCGCTGACGATGGGGGTGGTCGGCGGGGTCGCGATCAACACCGCCCACGAGCTCGGCCACAAGCGCGCCGACATGGAGCGCTGGCTGAGCCGGATCGCCCTCGCCCAGACCGGCTACGGCCACTTCTTCATCGAGCACAACCGCGGCCACCACGTCCGCGTCGCCACCCCCGAGGATCCGGCCAGCTCGCGCCTGGGGGAGAGCTTCTGGGCCTTCCTGCCGCGCACCGTCGCCGGCAGCCTGCGCTCGGCCTGGGGGATCGAGGCCGCGCGCCTCGACCGCATGGGCAAGTCGCACTGGACCCTGCGCAACGACATCCTCGGCGCCTGGGCGATGACGGTCGCCCTGTTCGCGGCCCTGGCGATCGTCTTTGGCCCCGTGGTCCTGCCCTACCTGCTGCTGCAGGCGGTGCTTGGCTTCTCCCTGCTGGAGGTTGTCAACTACCTCGAGCACTACGGCCTGCTGCGCCAGAAGCGCGAGGACGGGCGCTATGAGCGCTGCCTGCCCGAGCACAGCTGGAACAGCAACAACGTCGCCTCCAACGTCCTCCTCTACCACCTGCAGCGCCACAGCGATCATCACGCCAACCCGACCCGCCGCTACCAGGCCCTGCGCCACGTCAAGGAGGCGCCGCAGCTGCCGACGGGCTACGCCGGGATGATCGTCCTCGCCTGGTTCCCGCCGATCTGGCGGCGGGTGATGGATCCGCGGCTGATCGAGCATTACGACGGCGACCTCAGTCGCGCCAACATCCAGCCGCGGCGGCGCAAGCGGGTGCTGGCCCGCTATGAGGCGGCGGCATGAGCAGCTGGCGCTGTCCGGGCTGCGGCTACGTCTACGACGAGCAGGCGGGCCACCCGCGCGAGGGCTTCCCGGCCGGCACGCCGTGGAGCGAGGTGCCCGAGGACTGGGCCTGCCCCGACTGCGGCGTCCGCGACAAGGTCGACTTCGAGCCGGACGCCGGCGAGTGACCGCTTCTGGCGCCACCATTGGCGCGATGGCCGGCGCTCGCACTCCGTACCCCGAAGCGGCCCGGAAGCTGCTGCGCGAGACGTTCTTCGGGGCCGCCCGCGACGCCCTGCAGGAGCGCGCCTGGTCGGAGATCACGATGTCCGATATCGCCGGCGCCGCCGGCGTCAGCCGCCAGACCCTCTACAAGGAGTTCGGCAGCCGCGACGAGTTCGCCCAGGCCTTCGTCATCCACGAGGGCGAGCATTTCCTCAGCGGCGTCGAGGACGCCGTCCGCGAGCACCTCGACGACCCTCGCGCCGCCGTCGGCGGCGCGCTCGAGCTCTTCCTCCGCAGCGCCAGCGAGGATCCGCTGATCCATGTCCTGCTCAGCGACGACGGCACTGGCGGCATGCTGCCCTTCGTCACCACCCAGGGCACGCCGGTGCTGGAGTGGGCCACCCAGCGCCTCACCGCCGCGATCCAGGAGGGCTGGCCCGGCGCCCCCGAGGCCGAGACCCGGCTGCTCGCCGAGTCCCTGGTCCGCCTCGCGATCAGCTATGTGACCGCCCCCAGCGGCTCGCCGGAGACGACCGCCGAATCGGTGGTCGCCCTGCTCGGGCCCTACATCGACCGTGCCCTGGGCGCGCCGGCCTCCGCCGGCAGGACCTCGCCCACCCCTTAAGTTTTTTCACGTGCTGCCGATAGGCGCCCCGATGGGCGCATACAGGCCGTTCTTCAACCCTGGCACGGGGGAGTGGATCGAATACCTCGTCACCGGCGAGGAGAGCGATGGCGAGCTGGTCCGCTACCGCTGGCGCAGCCTGCCCGGCGGCTCGATCCCCGAGCACTTCCACCCCCGGCAGGAGCAGCGCTTCGAGATCGAGTCGGGCGAGGCCCATTTCACCCGCGACGGCAAGGAGGTCGTCGCCGGCCCGGGCGACACGGTGGTGGTGCCCGCCGGCGCCCGCCACTCGCAGTGGAACTCCAGCGACGAGGAGGTGCGGGGCACGGTCGAGCTGCGGCCGGCGCTGCGGGCCAAGGAGATGCACGAGATGTTCGCCGGCTTCAACAACGAAGGGATGGCGAGCAAGAACGGCGCCCCCAAAGGCCCGCTGCAGCTCGGGGTCACCTTCTGGCACTTCCGCGACGACATCCGCGTCTGCTCGCCACCCCTCTGGCTGCAGAACCTCTTCCTGCCGCCGCTTTGCGCGATCGGCCGCGCGGTTGGGATGAAGCCCTACAACGAGAGCTGGGACAGCAAGAACCGCTGAGGCGCCCGGCGGTCTGAGCTGCGCCCTACGCTTTGCCCGATGAGCACGATCAACCCGCTGCACGAGCTTGCGCGCTGGATCGATGAGGCCCGCGAGGCCGAGCAGCCCCATCCCGCGTCTGTCGCCTTCGTCACCGTCGGCAGCGACGGGCGGCCTTCGGCGCGGACGGTGACACTGAAGCGCCTCGAAGACGAGGCGCTGGTCTTCACCACCGCTCTGTGGACGCGCAAGGCCCGCGAGGTCGAGGCTAACCCCAACGTCGCCCTGCTCTTCCACTGGCCCGCGCTCGGACGCCAGGTCCACGTCACCGGCGAGGCGGCGCAGACCGACCGGGCGCTGGCCGAGGAGCTTTTCTCCGAGCGCGATCTCTTCCATCAGCTGCAGACGGTCGTCTCGCGCCAGGGGGAGCGAATCGAGGATTTGACGCCGCTGCGCGACCGCCTCTCCCACCTGGCCCAGGTCCAGGAGACCGCGCCGCCTTGCCCTGAGGACTGGGGCGCGCTGCGGGTGCGCCCGGACCTGGTCGAGCTCTGGGACGAAGCGCCCGACCGCATCCACGAGCGGCGGCTGTTCGAGCGCGACGGCGAGGGCTGGACGATGAGCCTGCTCTCGCCCTAGCTCGGCCGGTCAGGCAGCAGCGGCGCTGCCCTCGCCGGCGGCGCGCAGCGGCGCCTCGCCCTTGATCAGGTCGGCGGCTCGCTCGGCGATCGCGATAGTCGGCGCGTTGGTGTTGCCGCGGGGGACGACTGGCATCACCGAGGCGTCGACGACGCGAATCCCCTCCAGCCCCTGCACCCGCAGCTGCTCGTCGACGACCGAGCCGATCGCGCAGGTGCCGACCGGGTGGTAGATCGGGTAGGTGGTGCGGGCGACGTGGGCTCGCAGCGCCTCCTCGGAGTCGCCGGCGGGGACCGTGAACGGCTCGGCGCAGTAGGGCTTGAAGGCCGGCTGGGCGCAGATCTCCTGCATCAGCCGCAGCGACTCGATCGCCCGCGCCATGTCCGCCTCGCCTGAATAGAAGTTGTTGCGGACGACCGGCTTCGCGGTCGGGTCGTTGGAGCCGAGCCGGACTGAGCCACGGCTCTCCGGCGTCAGCAGGCAGGGGGAGACCCAGACCCCGTGCGCCTGCGGGTCGCCCATGCCCTCTTCAACGATGTGGATCGGGGCGACGTGGAACTGGACGTCGGGGGCCGGGGCGTCGGCGCCGACCCGGGCGAAGCCGCCCGACTCGGCCAGGTTGGAGGCGAAGGGCCCCGTCTGCGTCGCCGTGAACTCCTCCAGGGCGGCGGGCTCGAGGGCGAGCAGCAGGCTCTCCGGCTCGGGAGTGGTCCAGACCCCGTAGGTGGCGGCGTGGTCGCTGAGGTTCTCGCCGACCGCCGGCTGGTCGAGCCGGACCTCGACCTCGCGCATCGTCAGGTGCTCGGCCGGGCCGACGCCGGACAGCATCAGCAGCTGCGGCGAGTTGTAGGCGCCGCCGCAGAGGATCACCTCGCGCTCGGCCCGCAGCTCCTGCGCCTGGCCGAGCTGGGTCGCCTCGATGCCGGTCGCGCGGGCGCCGTCGAAGAGCACCCGGTTGACCTGCATGTAGGGCATCACGGTCAGGTTCGGGCGCTCCATCACCGGGTGCAGGTAGGCGACGGCGGTGCTCGCCCGCATCCCGCCGCGCTGGGTCAGCTGGTACATCCCGACCCCGTCCTGCTCGGCGCTGTTGAAGTCCTCGTTGCGGGCCAGCCCGGCCTCGACCCCGGCCTCGACGAAGGCGGGGGTGATCGCGTTGCCCGAACGCTGGTCGGAGACGGCCTGCGGGCCGCCGACCGCGTGCCACTGCGAGGCGCCGCGCTCGTTGTCCTCGGCTTTGAGGAAATAAGGGAAGAGGTCGTCCCAGGCCCAGCCGTCGACGCCCCAATCGTCGTAGTCGCGGCGGTTGCCGCGGATGTAGATCATCGCGTTGATCGAGGAGGAGCCGCCGAGAACTTTGCCGCGCGGGATCGGGATCCGGCGGCCGTCGCAATTGGGCTCGGGAGCGGTGCAGAAGTCCCAGTCGACCTCGCTGCGGGCCAGTTTCAGATAGCCGAGCGGGACGTGGATGTTCTGATTGACGTCGGGCGGCCCGGCCTCGAGCAGCAAGACGCTGACGTCGGGGTCTTCGGACAGCCTCGCGGCAAGGACGCATCCGGCTGAGCCGGCGCCGACGATCACGTAGTCGTACATCGGACCTCCTCCTCGTTGCGCCGATCCCACTCGGCGGTTCGATTAGAGACTACTGAGCGTTTGGCGACCTGCCATCTCGCTCCTCATGCCTCCAACATCAGGGTGACCGGGCCGTCGTTGACCAGGGCCACGCCCATGCAGGCGCCGAAGATGCCCTTCGCCGCCCCCAGCCTCTCGCAGAAGCGGTCGTACAGGGGCTCTGCCGCCTCGGGCGGCGCAGCCTCCATGTAGCTGGGCCGGTTGCCCTTGCGCGCGTCTCCGTAGAGCGTGAACTGGCTGACGCAGAGGACCTGGCGCTCGCCAAGCGGCTCGTTCATCCGCCCCTCGGCGTCGTCGAAGATGCGCAGCGCCCGCACCTTGTCGGCAAGCCGGTCGGCCTCCTCCTCGCCATCGCCGACACGCACCCCCAGCAGCACCAGCATCCCCGGCCCGATCTGCGCGACCCGCTCGCCCTCGACGTCGACCGCCGCCTGGCTGACGCGCTGGACCAGCGCCTTCATTCCTCGTCGGTCCAGTAGTCGACGGCGGTGCCGCGGCGGAAGAAGACGCGCAGGCCGCCGCCCTCGGGCAGCCGCTCCCCGACCCCGATCTTGTCCGAGTCGGGGTAGACGACGACGTCCGGACGGCCGTGGCTGCTGACGGCCAGGAAAGTCGCCACCTCATCGGTCCGGTTCAGAAGCTGGTGCGCCCCCTCCTCGCCGAGCGGGAAGCGCAGCGCCTCGCCCTCCTCCAACTCGCGGATCCCCTCCGGCGTGCGCAGCGACGGCCGTCCCGAGAGCACGATCACAAGCTCCTCGTCGGCGTAGTGGAAGTGGTACGGGTAGGCCGCCTCGCCAGCGGGCAGCTCCCACAAGCTCGCCCCGATCAGCTCGGTGCCAAGTTCGTAGCCGATGCGGGCTCGCCGCCCGCGAAACCCCTCTGGCCGCTCACCGTCCTCAAACGTCGGCTTGTAGATGTTCGGCATCGGCGAAGTCTACGAGCGACCCAGCTCAAAGCGTCCGACGTTGAGCGAGAAGGAGCAGCGCTGTCGGGGAACGAAAACTTCCCGACTTCTTTTACGATTGTCGCTAGGAGATGGTGTAAATGAAGGCACGTCTGTCAATTGCCGCAATATCGATCGTCTGTTGCGCCCTGATGGGCGCGGCAGCGAACGCCGCGACCACGTCGACCACGTCGGTCTCCCCGCAGCGGTCTGTGGCCGAAAACTGGGTTCGCTACATGAACAAGGGAGACGAGCGGGCGGCGTGCGAATTGCAGACCGCCAAAGACGCAGCGGGCTACTCGTGCGACAAGCTCCCAACCGTCAGATTCCAGCACTGCCCCAAGGCTCAGGCGGGCGCCAAGCCGCCCTATAGACAGAGCGAAGTCCGATCGGTCGCAGAACAGGTCGGGGAATACACCGAAGAAAGCGCAACTCGCGGGTTCGTCGTGATCAATGCTCAGGTGAAGTCGAGCAAGCAAAGAGGGGCGCTTGGCCTAGAGCAGGTCGCCGGCGCCTGGCAGGTGACCTATCTGAGGCAGGGTTCCGAAACGTTTGCACCGGCGGGCAACGCCTATCAGGGCAAGGCCTGGCGTAAGTTGTGGGTGTCTAATTGGTGTCCCACGAACCGCCCGCAGTGGGAAAAGAATAAGTGATCTAGCGCTATTGGGCACCGGGTCAGACCCACGCGAGGTACCGCCAACCCTTGGGCGCCCGCCTCACCTTCGGCTAGGGCCTTCATCAGCCGCCTCCCGAGCGGTTCACGTAGTTGGAACCTTCCCGGGGGCGCTGGTGGTCAGCGGCGCCGGGTTGGGCTTGGCGGCCCTGGGTCATGGTCTCTCTTTTTCTTGCGTTTTCTGCTTAGCGAAGCCGCTGAGTCGCAGCAGGCCGCGGCGCAGGACCGGTGGCACGTCGCCCAGGCCGGCGCCGGCATCGGTCGTGGCGGTGGCGTGCTCGGTCCAGCCGGAGGCATCCTGCTCAACCCAGGACCAGCTGCCGGCCTGGACGTCGGGCAGCGGCAGACGGATCGTGGTCGCCGCCGCGCCGCCGCCGCTCGGCGCTGTCGTTTCGCTGTCGGTCAGCACCCCGTCGAGGCGGAAGCTGACCTCGAGCCGGGCCAGTGCCGCTTCGACCGCTCGCGCCGGCAGGGCGAGGCTCGTCCCCGGCAGGACCGGGGTGCTTGCGTGGACCGGCGCCCGCGGGTCGAGCAGCAGCGAGAGGTGGGCGCCGGCGCTGCCGTCGGCCGCAAGCGAGAGGTGGTTGTCGCCTTCACCGATCGTGTGCAGGTAGCCCCCTTCGGGCGCCCCCGCCTGGGCGACGACGAAGAACTTTTCGTATTCGGTCTCCTCGAAATACCCGACGAGGCCGTCGTCGAGCCAGGCCTGCCCGCCCAGCTCGACCGCCAGCTTGCAGGCGCCGAGAGCGTTGGGCTGGGAATCGAAGGTGTAGCGCCAGCTCGGATCGCGCCGCGGCCCGGAGAGGAGCTCGAACCCGGCTTGCGCCCGGACCAGGGCGAGCGGCCGGCCGATCAGCGTCGCCAAGCCGTTTTCGAAAGCCACGCCGGCCGGCGCCGTGGTCCAGAGCGTCTCGTCGATCGCGGCCAGGAAGCCGGCAAAGACAGCCGGGCCCTGTTTGAAGAGCTGCCCCAGCATCGGGCCGAGCTGGGGGACCTTCGCTTCCACTTCCGCCAACGCCTGGTAGGGCGCGCCGGGCGCCGCCGTCCAGAGGAGCGCGGACTTCGCGGCGGGCCCGACCCCGGCCGAGATCTCGCCGAGTGGCTCGCCACCGGGCAGGTACGCCATCAACGCCGCGTCGAGGTGGTTGGGCAGGAGCCAGCCGCAGATCGGGTTCGCGGCCGGCGCCAGCGGTCCGACCACGACATCGTCGTTTTCGGCCGCCAGCATCTCGAAGATGAGCCTTGCCGGCTGGGGGATGGCCGGCGGGACCTGAGCGATCGTCTCCTCCGCCTCGGTGCGCACCGTGCGGCTCACGCTGACGGCGACCGCGGCCGTCTCGGGCAGTGCCAGGCAATCGGCCGGGACGGTCGCTTCGAGCTTCGTCGCGCTGACGCATTTGGTCGCCAGCGGCAGGCCGTTCCAGCTGACCACTGGTTCAGCCTTAGGGTCGAAGCCGCTGCCTTCTACCGTCAGCGTCAACGGTCCGCTGCCCGCCTTTTCGCTGGATGGCACGAGCGCCGAGATCGCGATCTCGGCCCCGTCGCCCGTGACGGTTCCGGCCGCCGGTGTCATCGCCGGGGACGGAGGCGCGCCGCCGCCGGCGGGGGTCACCGTGAACCGTGCCGAGCTGGAGCTGACTCCCGGCATCATCGTGGCCGGCATGAAGACGTCCTCGTCCTTGGTGGTGGTCGGCGTGATCGGTTCCAGCGCCTGGCCCCACTCGTCGACCAGGGCCAGCTCGGTGAAGCAGAACTGGCCGCCGCGCAGGGGCTGAAATGCGCTGGCCGGGGGCGTGGTCCGCGACGGTTCGGGGAGCCCCGGCGGGTAGCCGGGCGAGGCGCCGATCAGAGCCGAGAGGGGAGATTTGACTTCTGCTTCGCTGACCGAGGGATTGGCGAAGACGCCCGGGGCGCCGAGCTGCACCCCCTCGTTGAAGCCGTCGAGGGCCTGCGAGAGCAGGTCCCAGTCGTTTCCCTGCTCGGTGACGAAGGCGAGCAGCTTTTCCAGCTCGGATTTCTCGGGTTTGCCCAGATGGGGGTTGCCCGCGAGGAAGGCTTCGAGCCGCGCCGCCATGTTGAAGACGGCGCCGGTTCCGAGCAGGATCGTGCTGCCCAGCTTCAGCGGCGTCTCCACCGCGCCTTCGCCGTTCCAGACGTAGCGGCCGGCCTCAAAGGCCCAGTTGGGCTGCTCGGCGCCGAGCGGGATCGGGAAGTATTCGGCGCTCCAGATCAGCAGCAACGGGCGCCAGGGGTTTTCTTTCCAGGCTGTGACGCCGCTGCCGGGCGCTACCCCGATCGGCGCCTTGGCCATCGCCGCCGCGATCGCCGCCTGGTCACCGCCGAGCGCCTTCGAGATCGCGCTGGCGTTGCCGAGATCGGTGAAGAAGGCCTCGTCGACCAGGGCTTCGATCAGCTCCGCCGGCCAGGGCGCGCCCGAGACCCGGCTCAGGTCAGGTCGCGGGACGGCGACGCCGGCGGTGGAGGCGGCCACCTTCTGGCCGTTGAATTCGAAGCCGCTGACGAGCTGCTGGGGAAAGCGGCACTGCAGCGTCGCCGGCGGCGGCACGATGCCCGAGGCGCCGGCGCCGGCGAGCAGGACGACCGGGTTGTTGGGGGTGTGGAAGCTGGTCGCTTCGGCACGCTTCAACAGGCGGCTCTCCGGCAGGCCCTGCTGCTTTTCGTATGCGACGATCGCCGCGTCGAGTTCTTCCTTGGTCGTCCCGCCCGGCACCAATTTCCGGCTCGCTTCGACTTCGGCCTGTTTTTCCTGAACCTGCTGAGCGACGCTGCCGGCCGTGGTGGGCAGCAGTTCTTCGAGCAGGTCCTGCTGCTTGAGCGGTGGTGCTCCTTTGCGGCCGTCGACTTTGTTCGAGCTGTAGCGCCCGAGCCAGCAGAACCACTTCCACCAGAGCTCGTAGAGGTGAAGGCGGAGGCCGGCCAGCTCGCCGATCTGGGCGTCGAGCTTGGCCTGGGCTTCGTTCAGCTTCAGCAGCCAGGCGCTCTCGCGTTCGAGCTCGGCCGCTTCGGGCGGTTCCTGGCCCGGAGCGCCGACGATCTCCCAGGCGTGACCGCCGGCGTAGCGCTGGAAGAGGCTGTCGTGCAAACGTTCCGCCAGCCTCGCCTCGCCGTCAGGCTCGTCGAGCAGGTCCAGAGCGTCGAGCTGGAACGCCTCCAGCAGCTCGGGCTCGACCGTTTTCCCCGGCTGGGCGGCGGCCTGTGCCGCGACCAGGCCGGTCAGCGCCTCGACGCTGCTGTTGCCGGTGGCGATCGCAAGCGGGAGGCCCGTCTGCGCTCCTCCTTTCGGCTTTTTAGCCGACTGCCATTCGACCCCGTTCACGGACCCCGCGAGCAGCGTCCGTCTCGTGCTCAGCCCGGCGTCGGTCTTTTCGGGCAGCGTCCAGCCGAGGCCTTCTTCCAGCGCCTTGGCGAAGCCCGCGGTCCCGATCGCGGCCAGCGGATCCTCTTCCGCCCGCGAGTACCAGCCGAAGACCTGGTAGCTGAAGGTTTCCGCCGCGGCTTCGCCGAGCACGTCGATGAAGGAGAGCACGTTGTTGTTCTGTGGCTGGTAGGCGGCAAAGGCGGGGTTGCCGGCTCCGGTGGCGGTCAGCCCGAGCGAGCTGCCGGGCTCGCTCCAGGCTTCCTTGGTGAGGTCGATGTGACGCCCGACGAAGGCTGGCGCCGGCGCCCCGTCCTTGTTCTTGACGACGAAATAGGCGCTGACGTCGGCGACGGTCTTGAATTTCGGCGTGGCTGGCCATACGTAGTCGCTTTCGACCAGCCAGGCTTGGGGCGCCGCTCCGGCGGCGTTGTAGCGGACGACGATCCAGCGGCTGGGGATCGTCGGGAAGCGCAGTTCTTCCTTGACCGGATCCTGCACACCCCGGGTCAGCGCCCGCGGCAGCCGCCACTTGAGGTAGACGCCGTTGTAGTACTGCGCGGGTGCCCCCCCTTCCACGGATTCGTCCGTGGTGAAGTGCCGGTCGGCGTCGTCGAGGCCGGGCTGGGCGCTCCTGCCCTCTTCCAGCTGCCCGTACAGCATCTGCGCCCGCACGAAGGACTCGCCTTCGCGCACGTGGTTGTTGACGACCAGCGCCTCAACCGTCAGCGGCACGATCAGCGGCCCGGCGTCGCTCACTGCGCCCCTTTTGCAGCGGGCCAGGGGAACGCCTGCAGCTCCGGCGCCGAGACCATCTGGATCGCCATGTCGCCGGCTTTGAATTCGGCCGCGGGGACCCCGGTGGCTTCGGCCAGCTTCGTCACCAGCGGCGCTATTTCCAGCACGCCTCCGGTCGATCCGGCCGCCGGCGGCCGGATCTTCGGTTCGACTTCTCCCTTGCCTGGGATCTTGGCGCCGATCGGGCCGGTGGCCGAGACGTAGCGGGGCGCGATCTTGTTGTCCTGGACGCCGAAGCGCAGGCTGCGGTAGGGCTCGGCCAGCGTCACCTGTTCGGGCACTCCCTTGAAGATGCAGAGCCTCACGGCAGGCCCGGGGCGGTCGTCGCGGAGGTTTTCCAGCGGCACCGTTGTGCCTTCCCCTGTCGCGGTGCTGCTCCCCTGGACCACCAGCGAGGGCCAGGCCGAGACGAGCTGGGAGCGGATCAGCACCCCGCTCGCGCTGGGTGCGCCTTCCAGCCCGAGGCCGCCTTTTTCGGCGACGATCTTCGCCAGGCGCGGACGCAGGGAGGCGAGGATGGCGACATCGGCCGTGCCCTCGACGCCGATGCTCGTCGCCCCGGCCAGCAGCGCAGCGATCCAGTCGCGGTCGACGTAGAAGAACCTGATCGACTCCGGCGGCAGCATGCTGGCGCTCGGCACCAGATGCGAGAAGGGCACCGAGCCCAGCAGCGAGAGCTTGGCGAGCCAGGCGCCGACCGGCTGCAGCAGAGCTTCCAGCGCGTCACCGAGCGCCGCGGCCGCCGCCGGCTGCGCCAGCGCCTCGCGGGGCGCCACGGTGGCGCGCCGCCGTGGACGCTCCTGGCGCACGGCGGACGCCGGCGCTGCGGCGCCGCTGCGGGCGCCGGCGAGTGCTTCGGTCCAGCGCGAAGCCAGCCCGCCGGCGACCTGCTCGGCGAAGCGGCTGCGGGCGGCGTCGCGGGCGAGCAGCCCTGCCGGCTCGACACCCGCCAGGTGCGGCGCCGACATCCGCTGGGCCAGCTGTCCGAGTTCGCTCCTTGCCTGGCGCCGCAGGCGCGCCATCGCCTGGGTGAACTTGGCGTCGGCGAGGGCCAGCTGGCGGCCCATGTTCCAGGCGGCCGCGTAGCTGAGGTCGAAGAGGCCCTGCTCGGCGAGGTAGATCGCCAGCGCGTCGGCGCTGCCCGCTTCGCTCACCCCAACTGCCGGCTCGCCGACCTCGGGGAGGGGCTGGGGTACGACCGGCGAGAAAGGCCCCCGATACCAGGCGAAGCTCTTTTCGCCGGCGCCGATCGCCAGCGGCAGCGGCGCGTAGCCGTCGGCGATCCGGGCGGCGGCGGGTTCCGGCAGCTGCTTGCTGGCGGCCGGCGTCAGCCTCAGCGCCGCGGTCGGCTGCTGGTGCGCGATCAGGCCTTCGATCAGCGCTTTGAAGTCGACAGCGGCTTTCGGCTGGGAGACGAAGCTCCAGGCCAGCAGCGAAGCCAGGCGGACTTTCGCCGGCAGCGGCTTGCCGCTCGGGCCAAGGTAGTCGTGGAAGCCCTCCAGCGAGACCAGGTGGGCGTGGAAGCGCAGCGGCTTCCCCGCTGCTTTCGGCAGGCGGTTGGCGAGCAGGACCGAGAGCAGTGCTTCCTCGCCGTCGGTGTTGACGGCGCGGCAGTGGGCCAGGCTGGCCAGATCTTCCAGGTTCGGCATCGCCGCGGCGAAGTTCGGGCCGGGGACGGTGATCGCCTTGCAGGCGGATTCCAACTCTGCTTCGGAGAGCGTGGCCTTGTCGATCTGGGGGCCGAGGATTTCGTCGTCGGAGCTGAGCAGGTCCCTGACGCTGATCGTCGCCAGCGGGCTGCCGGTTCCCGGCTGTAGTTCGATCTCGCCTTCGGCGAAGACCGCCAGCGCCAGCCACGGGGTGGGCTTTGCGGGGGTCGGGGCCAGGCCGCCGGGGACGATGCTGCGCTCCCAGGGCAGGCTGGGGTCGGAGAGGACGACGAAGGGGAGTTCTTCGTCGTATTCGCCGTTGCCGCGATCGGGCGGGAACGCCGTCTCGGCGACGGCTGCGTCGAGCGTGAAGCGGGGTCCGGCGATCTCGAATTCGCGGGTCGCTTCGTAGGGAGGCGCCGAGTCCAGGGCCACCGACTGCTTGGCGGTGATCTTGTAGGCGCCCGAGGTCAGTGCCGGGAAGTGGCCGTCGTAGAACTGGATCTTCCCCTGCCCCGGCGTCGCCGCGCTGCGGGCAAAGGCCAGCTCCGGCAGGCGGGTCTTGGGGCCGTCGCCACTCATGCGACCAGCAGTGGCTCGGCCGCGAAGGCGCTGGCAGAAGCCTTGCGGAATTCGGTCATCGGGTCGTTGCCGGCGCCCACTGCCAGGCCCGCTTCGCGCAGCGCCTCATAGGTCGCGGTGCGGCTCTTGCCCGCCTGCTCGGTGGCGATCCCTTCCGTTTCGGAGGCGATCCTGGCGACGGTGCCTTCGCCGCTGCCGGCCGCGGGCACGTCGCCGTGCGGCACCGCCCCCGCGCTCAGGGGCAGCTGCGCCCCGTCCAGTTCGAGCGGGAGGTGGGCGAGGCTGGTGGCGACTTCGATCGGCCCGGCGCTGGCGCCGAGGGTCGGGGGCGCCACCCGCAGCGAGGCGCCGACCAGCTGCCCCGGCACCAGCTGTTCCCCGGCGGCAGGGGTCTGAGGCTTGTCATCGCTCTCCGGCGGGGACCCCCAGAGCGAGGCGGGCAGGTCGCGCGAGAGCGATTCCACCTCAAAGGCGTCGCTGCAGTCCTTGGTGGGTTCGTCGATCGGGGCGATTGTGAGGCTGAAGTTGGAGGTGACTTTGGTCTTGTCAAGCGGGTGGACGTTGAATTCGCCGCCGCCAGAGAGCGACTTCGCGGCGCCGACGGCGCCGGTCGTCACCGGCACCGGCGTGGTCGCCTCGAAGGCGAACTGGCTGCCGCGCACCGGCCACGGCCCGGCAGCAGGTTCGCCGGCGGCGCCCGGAGCGTTGCCCAGCGGCGGCACCAGGCCGGCGCTCGGCTTCAACGAGAGCACGTTGGCGGCCTTCGCGCCGGGGGGCGCCGCGTTGGGCAGCAGCGCCTCGAATTCGCTCCACTCTTTGAGCGGTTCCGGTCCGTTCCCGTCGGAGCCGAAGTGGACGGTGAAGCCGATGATGTACCAGTCGACGTGTACCTTGCCGCCGGTCGGCGGGCCGTGGATTTCGAGTTCGCAGCCGAGTTCGACCGAAGGCGTCCAGGAGAGGCCGAGGATGTCGATCTTGTAGGAGGCGCCGACGGTGATGCCGATGTCGGCCTGCACCCAGAACGGCTTCCAGCGGATCAGCACGTCGGCGTGGGCGTCGAACCAGGCATTGAGGTTGCCGCTGTGGTAAGTGGCGTTGAGGCGGGCGCCGGCCATCAGCACCGATGGCGTGATCGCCAGGTAGACGCCGCCGCTGAGCGTGATCGAGCCGTCGACCGCCCAGTTGAAGCCGACCTCCGGGACGGTCGGGTAGTGGGGGGGAGGGACGAAGGCCGGGTTGTAGCCGCCGAGAGTGAGGACGAAGTCGCCGGCGTGGGGGTTGTCGCCGAACCAGACGAAGAAGGCGAAGCCGCCGGTCAGCACACAGGCCGGGTCGAGCAGGAAGGAGCTCTTGGCGAGCTGCGCCTGGGCGGAGAAGACCCCTTCGGCGGGGGCGAGGCGGACGAGGATGTCGAGTTCGACCCGGGCATAGACCGAGCCTGACCCCGCGTCCTGGGGGAACTGGGTGGCGGCGGTGCCGAGCAGGGCGATCGTCAGCTCCGCGCCGGTCTCGACCAGGACCAGCGCCTGGCCGCTGACGAGCTCGAAGCTGGTGAAGGTGACGCCGGCGGCGAACCAGAGCGAGCCGGCGCTCGGTTCGACCCAGGCCGGCGCGGTCTTCTTCGCCGTCCGCATGTAGTCGAGCACTTCGACCGGGGTCGGGTTCTTGTTGGGGAAGACGTTGTGCTCGGCGGCGGTCGAGTTCGGCAGGGTCGCGACCAGCGGGAATTCGCCGACTTCGTCGATCGTCGGCACACGCAGCGCCGAGTTGTAGCCAAAGCCGAGTGCCAGGCCGGTGACGAAGAAGGCCGGCGGGCCGCCGAGCGGGTCTTCGAGGTCGCCGAAGAGGAACATCGAGGAGAACCCGGCTTTGTCGCCGTAGTAGCCGAAGGCCTGCAGCTTGAACTCGGGCGTGCCGACGACGATGCCCCCCTCGAATTCGATGTAGGAGGCGCCCGGCGGCGCCAGGTTGACCAGGCCGCCGGCGATCTCCAGCGGCGGCGCGTCGTAGGCGACGGCGAGGCCGCGCAGGTCGAAGGAGGGCGAGAAGTCCTTCAGCGGCGAGCCGACGCCGAGCCCCTCGAGGCCGAGCGTCAGCGGCCCGAAGGCGAGCTCGGCGTCGAGCTCGAACCAGAGCGTTTCGCCCTGCGACTGATACATCGCGCCGAACCGCTGGATCGAGACCGGGCCGAAGCTCTTCTGAACGTCGACCCAGGTGGTCGAGCCCGGTTCGCCGCCGCCGCTTGGCGCGCTGGCCGCTTCGGCAAGAGCACTCGCCGCCGTGCCGCCAAGCGCCAGGTCGAGCTGCGTTTCTTCCTTCCCTGCCCGCAGCGTCGCGGTGATGTTGAGCTCGCCGCCCCCCTGCTTGGGCAGCAGCGGCAGCGACTTGCCGGGCACCTTGCTCAGCTTTTCGTTCAGCCGTTCGATTGCCGTGTTGACTTCTTCAGCCGTCTTCTGGTCGATCGCTTCGCCGGCGACGATCCCCGCCAGGTCGGCGATCGAGAGCTCCTCGACCTCGCTCAGCTTTTTGCCGACCAGCGGCAGGTTGGAGAGGCTGAAGCCGCCGCTCGCCGCGAAGACGAAGAAGAACCGCCACTTGCCGCCGGACGGCAGGCCGACGAGGGCGGCGCGACCGTACTCCGTGGTGCTGGCGCCGATCGCGAGCCACTCCTTGTCTTTGGTGAAGTCGTAGAGGAGGGAGATGTCGTCGAGCTCTAGCTGCAGCGCCTTCGGCAGCTCCGGATGCTGGAAGCCGAGCGCGGCCGCCAGGGAGTCGAGCCCGAGCCCCTTGCCGCTCGGGTCCCAGTAGCCGGCAAAGATTCGCTTGTCGCTGTCGTTCTCGCTGAATTCGACTTCGAAGTCCAGCCGCTCGCCGCCCTCGGGGAGGAGCGAGAGCCAGCCGCCGAATTTGGCGGAGTAGGGGTTGGCGCTGCCGTCGGTGTGGTGGGTGATTTCGATGTTGGGGATGAAGTCGACCTCGACCCCCGCCACAGTTGTCTTCCCTTCGCAGGTGAATTTGAAGGTCCCGGCCGCGGTGTCGAAGCCGGCGTGCGCGGTCTCGAGTTCGAGTTCTTCGATCGGCCGCGGGACCGAGTCGATGCCGAATTCCTTGAGGTGGTCGACGAGTTCTTTGAGCTTGAGATGCCGTGTCGCCCCTTCGAGCGCGATGCCTTGCTCGCTGTAGGTGCCGCCGAGCGCGACGATCGTCGAGCCGATCGTCAGCTGGCAGTAGATGTTTCCCGACGGCTCGAAGCCCTTTCCGGCTTCGTCGGCGACCCGCAGGGCGAAGTGGAAGCTGTCCACCTCCACTTTGCCCAGGACCTTGAAGGGCTTGTCGATTCCGAGCTGGAATTCGAAGGCGCGGCTCTTGATGTAGAAGACGAAGGAGAGCAGGGAGATCTCGATTTGGGGGAAGCCCGCCGGGGGGGAGATCTGGAGGAAGGCGAAGGCCGCTCCGACGTCGAGCTTGCCGTCCGGGTCCAGCTGCGCGAAGACGGCCATGTCGGGGTAGCTGCCGCCGACGTCGAAGGGGGTGTCGTCGATCGTGATTTTGGCGCTGAGCTGGGCTTCCGGCGCTGGCGAGTGCCCGAACGGATCGAGGATGGTGCAGTCGAGCCGGACTTCGTCGAGTTCGAAATGTTCGAGGAACTTCCAGGGTTTCTGGTAGGCGATCGAGAGCCCGATCAGCGAGCAGCTGGCGGTGGTGGTGTCGAAGGCTGCCTCGATCTCGGTGAGTTCAAAATGTTCGAGTTCGGCGGCGATCTTCTGCACCACCTCTTTCACCGCGTCGCTGCCGCCGGCGAGCGCCACCAGCCCGCTCGCATCGGGCGTGATGCCGGGATCGAAGCTGCCGCGGAGGAGCCACTCGCCCTCGAAGGACGGCACCGAGATTTCGACCGGCAGGCCGAGCTTCTCCCCCGCCGCCACTGTCGCATCGAGATCGACGCTGACGATTTCCTCCAGCTCTGGATTTGCCGTTAGCCGGGCGCCGAACTCGCCGAAGCTGAGGTCGACGGTGGGAAGCGGCTGCCAGGCCAGCTTCAGCGGGGTCAGCGCTAGCTCGCAGGAGAGTGGGCCGGGGGGCTCCGTCGCTTCGGAGAAGGTCAGCACCACCGCCGTGTCGGCTTCTCCCAGCACTTCGGCGGTCCCTTCGAGCAAATGGTCTGCCGGCTTTGCGGCTGTGTTGGTCAACGCGATCGAGGCCGGAAGCATTTCGAGCACCGCCCGGACCGGGCCCGTCGCGAACAGGTCCGGGGAGAGCCCGACCGGGGCGCCGGGGCTCAGCGAGCCGAGCCAGTTGTCGACTTCCGCCAGCGTCTGCAGCGGGCTTGCGGTCATCGCCGGCCTAATCGAGCCTGTCGGCGAAAGCGCCGAAAGCCGTGTTCGCGTATTCGCCGGCCAGCGGGCCGCCGCCGATTGCCATGTTGCCGCGCAGCAGCAGCGGGTATGGGGTTGGCTGCCCGCCCTCTGTGATCGCGTTTCCCTGCGCGGTCGAGCGTTTCATCCCCCAGCCGGCTGCGTCGTATTTTCCCATCGCCTCCTGGGTCGGGAATCCGTGCGTGTGCGTGCCGTCGGGCTTGATCCCGTAGGAATAGATGAGCCGCCCCTGGCCGGGCCCGATCGCCGCCACCGGCAGATCGTCTGCGGCGTAGTTGGCCCGAGAGCCGTGGTGGACGGCAACGAGGCCGGCCATGTTCGCCATCGTGACCGGCATCGCCACCACCGGTATCGACCGAAAGCTGGCGTCGGCCGGCATCATCATCACGCGGTTGTCATCACTGTTCGCCGGCAGCTTGATTTCGGCGGAGATCGCCAGCCCGCTGTTGTTCATGATCGCCGACCGTGGCAGGCCGGCGGCATTGCACCGGTAGAGCGTGAATTTGAGCGCGTTTTCGGCGATCGGGAACGTGGGCGGGAAATTGGCCGCGTAGACGTGGGCTTTGTTGCCGAGCGAGACCAGGAACTCGTTTGCTTTCAGCCCCCTGGCCTGGCCGGGGACCAGCCATTGAAGCGCTTTGAGCGCAGGCCACTGGGCGCCGAGCTGGTAGTGGTCCCAGTCCCAGTGGGAGAGGACGACGAAGAGGTCGTTGGTCGAGTTCTGGACGATCGGTCCGCACGGCGGGCTCTGGGCGCCGCTCTGGACCGTCGGCGGCGCCGACGGTCCCTTGCCGGGTGGCGGGAACCCGACGTCGAAGTAGGCGAGCGGCTGCCCGTCTTTGACCAGCAGGTTGCAGTTGCCCTGGCCGACGTCCATCACACCGACGAGGTCGACCTGTGCCGCGGGCGGCACCGGGCGGGCGGGATTGGCCGGGTTGACGGGGGGGTGCGGGATCGGGTTCGGGGCGGCGCCGGGTCCCGGGTCGGGGAGTCGAGCCCGCTTCGCCGCCGGCGCCCCGCCGTAGGCGTCCGCGAGGGCGGCGCACTTGCGTTTATCGCCGGCCGCTTCGCCGCCGCCCGGGGGCGGGCCGTGGAAATCGACCATCCCTGCATCGTCCGGCGCGATCTGCGGCATCGACAGCGGCGTGGCCGGGCCGGCGATGTAGTACGGGCCGTAGTTGTCGGCTGGGGGTGGGTCCGAGGGGAAGAGCGTGCCTTCGATCGCTCCTGCCTTGCTTCCCTTTGCGAGGGTCAGTTCAAACCACGAGCCCTCGGCAACGTCATCGGGCTTCTTGATGCCGAGCGTGTCCAGCAGGGTCTTTTCGTCGGCGCCGTCGACTTCGAAGACCAGGATCGGCACCTGCGGCGCTCGCCGGCTGGTCGCCGAGCGCTCGAACAGCGCCAGGTCGAACAGGCTGCGGTTGACCAGCTCGAACATCACGTCCCAGCTCTGGGGGCCGGAACCGCTCTTGCCGGGAACGGGGTCGACCTTGGAGAGGTAGGCGTAGTACCTGCCGTCCTTCGCAAGCGGCTCGTAGAGATTCTTCTCTTTCGCCTGTTTCCGGATCCCGTCGAGAAAGGCTTTCTGATCGGGGTTGGGAGGGACGGTGTGAGCCGGCGTCATCGTCCTTTGGCCTCGCCCCCGAGCGCCTCGATCAGCTTCGCCCGGGTCTCGGCGTCGAGCTCCCTGGCGAGGAAGGGGGCGAGGAGGTCGACGGCGTCCTCGATGCGAGGAGGCCTTGCAACCGCTGCCCCTCCGAGGTTCAGCACATTGATGTCGGCTTCCCCGGTCACAGTGGCGTTGAGGGCTTTGACCCCGCCGCTGACATCGGCGCTGGCGGCTGTGACCGCCCCTAGCACCGTCACCCCGCCCGCTTCCAACCCGCCATTCAGCTTTGCGCCGGCCGCTTCGATCTTGCCGTCCACCTTGGCGCTGCCGGCTTCCACCTTGCCAGTTGCCTGCAGGGAGGCCGCGATCAGGGCGGGGTCTTTGACCGCGACCGAGACGCTGAGCGCCGCCGGGAGGGTTTCGCCGTTGCCGCCGGTCTGGGTGATGGCGACCGAGAAGACCGTGTCAGCGGTCAGTTCCGGCGAGGTCCAGCGCCCTGATTCGGTTGGCTTTTGTTTTTTCTGCCCTTCGGCGGCGTTGGAGAAGCGCACAAGCTGGTCGTCGACGGAGACCGATGTGTTCCACAGCAGCACCACTTTGGAGCCGCTTTCGACCTGTGCAACCGGGATGTGCTCGCTTGCTCCCTTGACGGTGGCGATCAGGCCGTCGAAGAAGAAGCCACCGGGGAAGGTGGGGACCGAGAGGGTGGTCGAACTCTTGGCGCCGCCGATGTTCTCTTCGATCGTGACGACCGCAGCGTCGGGCGCTTCGACGGTGGGGAACTCGGCCAGCTCGATCAGCACCGATTCGCCGGCCGCAAGCTTGACCCCGGATTTGGGAGTCAGCACATATTCAGCCACCCCTTCGGTGAAGCCGCTCGGCGGCCCGCCGAATTCCCAGGATTCGCTGGAAGCATCGAAGGAGGACGGCAGTCCCGACATCAGCGGCGCTCCGCTGGAGCCCGGCTTGCCGACGACCAGCGTGAAGGTGACCTTTTTGACTTCGAGGTCTTCGGCCGTGTTGTTGGTGACTGCCACCACCAGCGAGCCCAGGGTCGGGTCCCGCCTGGGGGCGCTGGTGGTCAGCGGCGCCGGGTTGACGAAGGGGGCGTAGGTGAGCTGGGTTGTGGCGTCCTCGACAGCCACCCAGGCGTTGGGGCGGGCGATGTGGGCCATGACTTCCTTTCTCGGAGGTCGGCTCCCTACCAGGGGTGCCCGTAGTGAATTTCCAGATTGCAATCGCCGTCCTGGTCGTCGGACCAGTAGGTCGCGGCCTGCCATCCCTTTCCGGGCCCTTCCTCGTGCGTGGTGCCGTCCAAGGTGCCCTGGTCATTGTTGATGTTGATGGGATCGCCGTCGCAGAGCACCCGCTTTTCATTGACGGTCACCTGGCCTGGGGCGTTGTCGATCGTGAGCTTGGAGCCGCCGTTTTCGATCACAAGGTTTCCCGAGGCGTCCTCGTAGATTTTCCAGCTGCCAACCGATATCTCGGTGTCGGACATATGTCACCTTTTTCTGTGTGGCGTGGAGGCCAGTTTGTCGCAACGTATACTAAATATTCAACTAATCAAGAGATAATTAGTAAATATTAGAAGCAAGTGCCCGCAGCATCGATACCTATCGGCAAGAGCGAGAGGGCGGCTACGAAAACCGCCCCGCCGTTGACTAGATAGCCCTTAGATGGACCGCTGGGGGGTGGCCGGAGGGGGGAGGTCCCCTCCGGCGCCCAGCTTTTGCAGTACCCCGTTTGCAGGGAGTTCGTGATGCGGCTGAATGGAGTCGAACCATCACGCCCCGTGAGGGGCACAAGGCCCTCAACCTTGCGCGTCTACCAGTTCCGCCACAGCCGCTCGAGGGCCGCTGATTCTAGATGTTTGCTCCCAAGCACCTGCTTTCCTTGCACGCATCCGGGCGAGTCGGTAGCCTGCGAACACTTGTTCGAACGTTTTTGTGCCCGGCGTCGAGGGGGATGAGAGGGAGAAAATGGTTGACCTGGATCTGACCAAGAGGCAGAAGGAGATCTTCGACTTCATCGGCCGCTACGCGGCCAAGACCGGCTACCCGCCGACCGTTCGCGAGATCGGCAAAGCGGTTGGGCTGCATTCTTCTTCGACCGTCCATGCGCACCTGGCGAACCTGGAGAAGATCGGCTTGCTGCGGCGCGACCCGTCGAAGCCGCGCGCGATCGAGCTGCTCTTCGACAAGGCGAAGCGGACGATCCGGCCCGAGAGCGGGATCCCGCTGGTCGGCCAGGTCGCGGCCGGCGAGCCGATCCTGGCTGAGGAGAACATCGAGGAGTACCTCGAGGTCCCGGACGTTATCGGTGGCGAGGACGGCGACTACATCCTCCAGGTCCGCGGTGAAAGCATGGTCAACGCCGGCATCCTCGAACGCGACTACGTCGTCGTCCGGCCTGCCGACGATGCGACCAACGGCGAAATCGTCGTCGCCCTGATCGGCGAGGAGGCGACCGTCAAGCGCTACTTCCGCGAGAAGGACCACATCCGCCTGCAGCCCGAAAACGACGAGATGGAGCCGATCATCACCACCGAGGCTCGCGTTCTCGGCCGCGTCGTCGGCGTCTTCCGCAAGGTCTGAGCAGCGGCGCTGGCCCGGCCTACTTCGGCCAGCGTCCCGTCTCTATAAGACGTTTGTACCTCCGCTGGCGCCTGCGGGCGTCGGCCATGACCAGTGGCAGCATGCGCACGGCGAGGCTGGGGAAGAGGTCGACCAGGCGCAATAGCGGGCCGCGCCAGCGGGGGAGGATCAGGATCGGCTTGGGCCGCTCGGTCAGTTTGCCGACGGCCTGCGCCACCTGCTCTGGGGTCAGCAGGTGGCCGGAGAAGGAGCCGGCTGCCTCGGGGTCGTCGAGCTTGTCTTCCAGCATCGGGGTCCAGATCCCGTCCGGGCAGACCGCCGAGATGTTGATGCCGCCGATGCCGGAGCGGCGCAGATCGAAGAGGGTGCCGAGGGTGAAGGCCATCGCCGCGTGCTTGCTCGCCGAGTAGTTGACCTCGCCCGGGGCGGCGACGATCCCGGCCAGCGAGACGACGTTGATCAGATGGCCGCGGCCGGCCGCCCTCATCGGCGCCAAGGCAGCCATCGTGCCGTTCATCGTGCCGATCGTGTTGACCTCGATCATCGTCCGCCGGGTCGCCTCGTCCTGCTCCCAGCTCGGGCCGGTGAAGAGGACGCCGGCATTGTTGACCCAGACGTCGAGTGAGCCTGCCCGGGTGACGGTCTCGTCGGCGACTGCCCGGCAGGCCGCCTCGTCGCGAACATCCAGCCCTGAGCCGGCGGCATCGCCGCCGATCTCTTCGGCAGCGCGCCGCGCCGCCTCGGCGTCGATATCGGTGACCTGCACGGCATAGCCGCGCCGGGCCAGCTCTGCGGCGATCGCCCGCCCGAGCCCGCCGCCCGCTCCCGTCACCACAGCTCCCCGCATCGGCCGACGATATCGCGAGTTTCCGCTTCCACTGTTCTTTTTGCCCGCTATGCGGCGATAAGGAACAGCCGAACCGAGGCGGCGGTTGGCGCTACCATCGCGTTTGCGGGCCGAACGGCCGCGGGGGGAGAGAAAACCCCTCGAGGAAAGTCCGGACACCGAAGGGCAAGGCGGTGGGTAACGCCCACCCGGGGAAACCCGCGGGACAGTGCCACAGAAATACACAGCCGATGGCGCGGCCACACGTGAGTCGCGTACAGGCAAAGGTGAAATGGTGCGGTAAGAGCGCACCGGCGTCGCGGTGACGCGGCGGCCAGGCAAACCCCGCCCGGTGCAAGGCCAAGCAGGACCGTTGACCCGGCTCGGCGAGGTCCAGGTAGGTCGCAGGGCCGCGCGAGCGGCCCCTCCAGAGCCTCGGTTCAGGAGAGACAGATGGTCGTTTAAGACAGGATCCGGCTTACAGGCCCGCTAAGGGAAAGGCCCCCGCAAGGGGGCCTTTCCTATGCCTGGCGGGCGTTCGCGTGCATTGCTTCGGCGATCTCCGCAGCTGCCGATCTTTTGGGCGTGGAAGAGAAAAAGGCTGTTTACAAGGGTTCACATAATTCCGTCTTAGCTTTTGCTAATGTGCCGCGCACACTCGCTGAATCTTCGCCTACATATCGCGGAGATCGGGGGACCCAATTGTTGGGGCGAATCGTCGGCTTATGCCGCCGTAGCGCAGCTCTTTCAGCGCGAGCCCGTCAGCTAACCCCGTAAGCGCCTGGAAAGAGCAATGAACTTAGGCAGAAACCGCCTCGGGCGGACAGACAACTCACGATGGGCAAGGGCGGCAGGCGATCGCCTCAGCCACGCCGCGCTCGGGATTGCCCTGGCGGCGACCCTTGCCTTGGCGGTCTTCGCGATTCCGGCCCAGGCGACCACCGGCGGGGCTTCGACCGTCGCCTATGGCGGCACCGGTGCTTCAGGCGCCGACATCGCCTTCAGCGCCATGCATTTGGCCGGCGCCACCTGGTACGGACCCGGCTTCTACGGCCACGAAACGGCTTGCGGCCAGGTCTTGCGGCCAGGCACGATCGGCGTCGCCCATCGCAGCCTTCCCTGCGGAACCACGGTCAAATTCGCCTACAACGGCCACTACTTGATCACCAAGGTGATCGACCGCGGCCCCTACACCAAAGGCAATGCCTGGGATCTGACCAACGGCGCCCGCATGGCGCTTGAATTCGAAGGATCGGGCCAGGTCGAATACGCGCTGGCCCTGCATTACGCCCGCCATTAGGCGTCCGCCCAGGCCAAAGCCTCTCGATTCGGCCGCATCGACGGCTAGTCTGCCCGTGTTGTAGGCAGACGTTCAACGAGAGGAGCATTTGGCATGTCGAAGTCTTCGAAGGAAGCCGTCATCGCGCGGTCGGCCGGAAAGCGCGGTCGGTTGGCGGCGGTGGTCTTGGCAGCCGGCTCCCTTGCGGTGATCGTCGCTCTGATCGCGAGCGCCGGCGCCTCCGCCGGCAGCCGGATCACGGTCGTGCTCGGCAACACGGCGACGGTCCCAACCCCGTCCTGCCCAGGCACGCCATGCAACGCGATCGGCAGCTCCACCGGGTTCCAGGTCAGCAATGGCCTCGTCAACCTGCCCTACAGCGTTCCCCGTGACGGCAAAATCAAGGCCTGGACCCTGACCCTGGCCCAGCCGACCAACTCGCAGCGCTCCTTCTTCAACGGCTTCTTCGGCACTCCGCCGGAGGCGCGCCTGGCGGTATTGAAACGGATTCCGGGCACCGACCCCCCGCGCTACAACCTGGTCAGTCAGGGCTCGATCCACGTCCTCAGCCCCTATCTCGGCCAGACCGTCAAGTTCAGCGCTTCGCTGGAGGTGAAGAAGGGCGAGATCATCGGCCTCACGGTCCCGACCTGGGCCCCGGCCTTCGCCGTCGAACAGCCGGCTGACAACGTCTGGCGGGCCAGCCGCGAACCGGGCAAATGCAACAACTTCAACGATCTGCGCCAGGGCGAGCCGCAGATGAAGGTCGGCCAGCGGGCGACCTACGGCTGTCGCTACACGACGGCGCGCCTGCTTTACACGGCGACGCTCGTCTCGGAATAGAGGTCAGCGTGCCGCTGGGACGGGGCAAGATGCCCGCCCCAGCGGCAACGCCTAAAGGACCGGCAGGAAGTTCTGGATCTCGTACGGGGTGACCTGGACGCGGTAGTCATCCCATTCCTGGCGCTTGATCTCGATGAAGCGGCGGAAGGTGTGCTCGCCGAGGGTCCGCAGCACCAGCTCTGACTCCGCCGCCAGCTCGATCGCCTCGCCGAGGGTCGCCGGCAGCTGCTCGATCCCCTGGTGGCCGAGCTCCTCCTGGGAGAGGTGGTAGAGGTTCTGCTCCATCGGCTCCGGCAGCTCGTAGCCCTTCTCGATCCCTTCCAGCCCGGCCTGCAGCATCCCGGCAAAGCAAAGGTAGGGGTTGCAGGCGGGGTCGGGGCAGCGCAGCTCGGCCCGGGTCGCGCTCTCTTTGCCGGGGTGGTACAGCGGCACCCGGATCAGCGCCGAGCGGTTGCGCCGCGACCAGGCGAGGTAGACCGGCGCCTCGTAGCCGGGCACCAGGCGCTTGTAGGAGTTGACCCACTGGGCGAAGAGGGGGGAGATCTCACGCGCGTGCTTGAGCTGGCCGGCGATGAACGACTTGGCGACGGGGGAGAGGAAGTACTGGTCGTCGGCGTCGTAGAAGGCGTTCTTGCCGTCTTTGGTCAGCGACTGGTGGACGTGCATCCCGGAGCCGTTCTCGCCGAACAGGGGCTTTGGCATGAAGGTCGCGTGCCAGCCGTATTTCATCGCGTACTCCTTGACCACGATCCGGTAGGTCATGCAATCGTCGGCCATCGCCAGCGCGTCCTTGTAGCGCATGTCGACCTCGTGCTGGGAGGGCCCGACCTCGTGGTGGGTGTACTCGACGTGGATGCCCATCTTCTCCAGTGCCAGCACCGTCTCGCGGCGCACGTCGGAGCCGGCGTCGAGCGTCGTCAGGTCGAAGTAGCCGCCCTCGTCGAGGACCTCGGGGACGCCGTTCTCGGGCTTGGCGGAGCGGAAGTAGAAGTACTCGAGCTCGGGGCCGACGTTGTAGTCGTCGAAGCCGAGGTCGCGCGCCCGTTTCAGCGCCCGCTGCAGGATCCAGCGCGGGTCGCCCTCGTAGGGGTCGCCGCCGGGGACGCGGATGTCGCAGAACATGCGGGCGACCGCGTTCTGTTCCTCCGGGCGCCAGGGGACCAGGGCGAAGGTCGAGGGGTCGGGCATCGCGATCATGTCCGACTCCTCGATCGGGTTGAAGCCGGTGATCGAAGAGCCGTCGAAGCCCATGCCGCCGTCGAAGGCGTCCTCAAGCTCGGCAGCGTTGATCGAGAAGCTCTTCAGCTGGCCGAGGACGTCGGTGAACCAGAGCCGGACAAAGCGGACATCGCTTTCCTTGACGATCTGGGCGACATCTGCGGCGTTCTTGGGTACATCTGCCATTCCGGCCTCCTTGGTGTCCGCGCGAGGCCGCAACGATAGGCGAAGTGAACCGGCGAGGGTAAGAAGGTCGTATTAGGGGTAGAGGAAGCCCGCAGGCCCAGCTTGCGAGAAGGGGCAAAAGCGGGTATAACTTACTCCTCGTAAGTAATCGGCCTAAAGTAAAGTAAAGGCCACGTAAAGGCTCTGTAAAGCGAAATCCGCCCAATCAGAGCCGGAAGCGGACGCAATGTGACAGTCAAAACAGCAGTCAGCAGATTCCAGATCCACGACGAGCTCACCGCACCTGATGAGAGTGCCCCTCTGATCAAAAGCATCCAGGTAGCGGGCGGCGCAGTCACCAAGTTCGTCGGCGTTCTCGCCGGCGCGCCGGCCGTGCTCCGCGCTTACACCCGGATGCGTTCCGAGCTTCGCGGAGGCGTTCTGCCGCAGGCGACCCGTGAGCGGATCGCCCTGGCAGTCGCCGAGCATCGCGAGGACAACTACAGCATCGCCCAGCACGCGAAGTCGGCGCGCCGCGCCGGCCTCGGCCTCGACGAGGTCTCCCGCGCTCGCAGCTTCAGCTCGGCTGACCCCAAGGAGGCAGCGCTCCTGCTCTACCTCAAGGACGCGCTGGACGCCGATGGCCCGCCGCCGATCCACCTCCACGAGGAGGCGCGTGAAATCGGCTGGACCGACGAGGAGATCCTCGAGGCCGTCGGGCACCTGGCGCTGAACGAGTTCCAGAGCCTGATCGCCAGCGCCGCCGCCCTGCCCAAAGACCAGGCGACGCCCCGGGTCCTTCCCTCGGCTGCCTAGCCGAGCAGATGTTTTAGGGCTGCCGCGTCCGTAACCGGGGCGCGGCAGCTGAAGTGCTCGCAGACGTAGGCGGCGGCCTTGCCGTCGACCTCCGTGCGCTCCCGCAGCAATGGAGGCTGATCGCTGCCTGCGGGGCCGCCGGCAAGGACGACGTGAGGGCGAAGCTTGGCCCTCACCGCGCGCGACAGCTCGCCGAGCTCGCCGCCGACCAGGGCGACCTCTTTGGTCGCGGCCAGCTGGAAGTCAAGCGCCCGCAGCAGATGGGCGAAGGCGTCGGGGTGGTCGGCTGCCGTCTTGGCGAAGAGCCGGAAGACGCCCTCGGCCTCCTTTTCGTAGGCGCGCTCGCCGCTCAGCGCCGCCAAGCGCAGCAGGCCCATCGCCGCCGCCGAGTTGCCGGAGGGGATCGGGTGGTCGCCGACCTCCTTGCGGCGGGCGATCAGCTGCTCATGGTCGTCGGAGGTCGAGAAGAAGCCGCCGCGCTCGGGGTCGCCGAAGCGGGCGATCATCGTCTTCGCCAGCGCCTCGGCCCGCTCGAACCAGCGCTGTTCGAAGCTCGATTCGTAGAGGGTGAGCAGCGCCTCGAGCAGGAAGGCGTGATCCTCGAGGTAGGCGTTGAGATGGGCGCGGCCGTCCTTGTAGGTGCGCAGCAGCCTGCCGTCGGGGTCGCTCATCGTCTCGACCACAAACTCAGCGCACTGGCGGGCGGCATCGAGGTAGTCGTCTCGCCCGAGGGCGGCGCCGGCCTCGGCCAGGGCGGAGATCGCCAGCGCGTTCCAGGAGGCGAGCCGCTTGTCGTCGAGGCCCGGCCAGACGCGCTTGGAGCGGGCCTCGTAGAGAGCCTTGCGTGCCTCGGCCAGGCCAGGTGGCTCGGGGGCGTCCACTCCCATGGCGAGATGAAGGATGTTCCGCCCCTCGAAGTTGCCCGCCTCGGTGACGCCGTAGAAATCGATCACGGCCGCTGCCCCGTCGCCGAGGACATCGCGGATCTGCTCCGGCGTCCAGACGTAGAAGCGCCCCTCCTCGCCCTCGGAGTCGGCGTCGAGCGCCGAGTAGAAGCCACCCTCGGGGCCGCGCATCTCCTGCAACAGCCAGTCGAGCGTCTCCTCGCAGACGCGGCGGTAGCGCTCGTGGCCCAGCGCCTGCCAGCCGTGCAGGTAGGCGCGGGCGAGCAGGGCGTTGTCGTAGAGCATCTTCTCGAAGTGGGGGACAAGCCAGACCGGGTCGACCGAGTAGCGGGAGAAGCCGCCGCCGAGCTGGTCGTAGATGCCGCCGGCCAGCATCGCGTCGAGGGTGATCTCGACTATCTCAGTCTCGCCGCGGGCCAGCAGCAGCTCCAGCGAGGAGGCGGGCGGGAACTTCGGCGCGCCGCCGAAGCCGCCGCGCTCGAGGTCCGCGTGTTCTTTCAGGGCCGCGACCGCGGCGTCGAGCAGGCCAGCCTCGGGCGGCTCGGTTGCGGGCTCGATCGCGCCGATCGCACCCAGCCGGGCCCGCGTCTGCGGCGCCCGCTCGCGCAGTTCCGCGCGTTTGCCGACAAAGGCGTCAACAACCGCTTCCATCACCATCCGGAAGCTCGGCATCCCGCGGCTCTCGTCGGGCGGGAAGTAGGTGCCGCCGTAGAAGGGCACCCCGTCTGGATCGAGGAAGACGGTCATCGGCCAGCCGCCGTGGCCGCTGATCGCCTGCACCGCCTCCATGTAGAGGGCGTCGACGTCGGGGCGCTCCTCGCGGTCGACCTTGACGTTGACGAAATGCTCGTTCATGTAAGCGGCGGTCTCCGGGTCCTCGAACGACTCGCGCTCCATCACGTGGCACCAGTGGCAGGCGGAGTAGCCGACCGAGAGCAGTATCGGCAGATCCTCGGCCACGGCCCGGGCCAGCGCCTCCTCTCCCCAGGGGTGCCAATCAACCGGGTTCTCGCGGTGCTGCCTTAAGTACGGACTCGTCTCTTTGGCAAGGCGGTTGGACACAAGCCTCAGCCTATCCAGGAGGCGGCAGTTTCATTTTTGGTAAATCCCTGTCACTGATAGTTGCATCGGTGGGCGGGTTTGGACCGCTGTTGACGGCGCGGAAACCATCAGGCACTACCTTCAGTGGCAGTGAACGACCTCTCCCCGGCACGATCCGATCCCGCCTTGGATGCCGTTCTGACGAAGCTCAGCCCGGTTGACCGCGAGGTCGTCGCCAAAGCGCTGGCCGACGCCGCCAAGACCGAGGCGGAACTGCGCTACATCGCCGATCACGACTCGCTCACCGGGCTGCTCGATCGCCGCCGCTTCCGCTCTGAGCTTGATCAGTACGTCTCCTTCACCGCCCGCTATGGCGGCCAGGGCGCGGTGATGATCATCGACATCGACGGGCTGAAGGCGATCAACGACTCAAGGGGCCATCACTCCGGCGACAACCTGATCCGGCGCATCGCTGGGATCCTGCGCGAGCGCGTCCGCAACACCGACATCGTCGCCCGCCTCTCTGGCGATGAGTTCGCGGTCTTGATGCCGCAGACCGATACCGCGGGCGCCCTACAGCTGGGCGAGGACCTGCGGGCCCAGGTCGCCGAGGACGTTGGCGCGGGGCAGGATGCCGAGAGTTCGACGATCAGCGTCGGGATCACGATGTTCGGGGCCGAGGGGGAAGTCAACTCCGAGGCGGTGCTCGTCGCCGCCGACCAGGCGATGTATCGAGCCAAGGAGGAGGGGCGCAACCAGATCTCTCTCTTTCAGGACCCGAAAGAACCGCAGCGCCTGCAGGCGCGCAGGCAGACGACTTCGGCCCGGATCCGCGACGCCCTCACCCACGATCGCCTCAGCCTCCACAGCCAGCCGATCCGCAGCCTCGCTTCTGGCGGCATCGAGCGATACGAGCTCTTGCTGAGGATGACCGGCGAGGACGGCGAGCTGCTGCCGGCCGCATCGTTCATCGAGGCCGCCGAGCGCTCGGGGATGGTCCAGGAGCTGGACCGCTGGGTCGTCGCCCGCGCCCTGGAGATGCTGGGGCGGCGCGAGCAGGCCGGCGACCCGATCTCGCTGCACGTCAACCTCTCCGGCGCCTCGCTGGTCGATATCTCGGTCCTCGAGTTCATCGAACGCCGGCTTGACGAAGGCGATGCCGACCCGGCCCGCTGCACCTTTGAGATCACCGAGACGGCGCGGGTCAATGATTACAGCGCCGCCGCCGGCTTCGCCGACAAACTGACCGAGTTCGGCTGCCAGGTCGCGATCGACGACTACGGGGCGGGGTTCGGGCCGTTCCATTACCTGCGCCAAATTCCCTTCGACGTGATCAAGATCGACGGCGCCTTCATCCGCGACATGCCCAACAGCGACGCCGATCAGCTCACGGTCCAGGCGATCGTCCAGATCGCCCGCGGGCTTGGCAAGACGACGATCGCCGAGTACGTCCAGGACGATGCGACGACTCAGATGCTGCGCGAGTACGGCGTCGACATGGCCCAGGGATTCCACCTTGGCCGCCCTGTCTCGATCGACGAGTCGCTGCCCGAAGCCGACAGGTAGGGCTCGCCGCTCAGCGGCCGAGTCGTCGCGCGGCGCGTGTCTTCAGGTTGAGCGCGGCGGTCATTGCCCGTTCCGGGAAGGAATCAAGTGGCGGCAGCGCCCCTAGCTGCTGGGCCATCTGGGCGCCGTTGATGTAGGCCTCGTTGCGTTGGATCTTGCCGCCCCGGATCGTCAGCATGTCGCAGCCGCTGAGGTCGATCCGGGCGCCATTGGGCTCGAGGCCGCGGAACCGCACCTGTCCGTTGAAGGTCCCGGTCGCGCGCCAGCGCACCGCCGCCAGCTCGCCTTCGCCGATCAGGTCGAGGATCTCGAAGCGGAAATCGGGAAAGGCCGAGAAGAGGTTGCCGAACCACTCGCGGTAGCCGCCGGGAATGCGCAGCTTGGCGATCCCCTGAATATCGGCGATGCCGCCCGGCGCCCAGCAGGCGACCATCGCCTCGAGGTCTCGCTTCGCGATCGCCTCGAAGTAGGCCCTGGCGACGGACGCGGAATCATCTGCCGTCGCATTGGCGTTGATCGGCTTGGGATCGATCTCTGGCATCGCTCAAGCGTAGCCGCCGCGCAGCTGCGCCCGCTTGATCTTGCCGCTGCTGGTCTTCGGCAGCTCGGCGGCGAACTCGACGATCCGCGGGTACTTGTAGGGGGCGGTCTGCGCTTTGACGTGCTCCTTCAGCTCGGCGGCAAGGGCGTCGGAGGGCGCCTGTCCGTCCTGGAGGACGACGATCGCCCGCACCACGGCGCCGCGATCGGGGTCCGGGGCCGCGACGGCTGCCGCCTCGGCGACGGCGGGGTGGGAGACCAGCGCCGACTCGACTTCGAAGGGGCCGATCCGGTAGCCGGAGGAGAGGATCAGGTCGTCGTTGCGGCCCTCGAACCAGAGGTAGCCGTCGCCGTCCTCGTGGACGCGGTCGCCGGTCGGCCACCACTCGCCCTCGAAGCGGCTGCCGTCGAGGTAGCGGTCGAAAAAGGTGGGGGAGGTCTCGGCCCGCAGCTGCAGCTCGCCCTCGAAGATGCGGGTCTCGAGCCCCGGCAGCGGCCTGCCCATCGAGCCGTCGCGCTCGGGGTCGTCCTCGTCCGGGCGCATGCCGCTGACGGCGCCGGTCTCGGTCTGGCCGTAGCCGTCGCCGATCGATAGGCCCATGCGCTCACGGAAGAGGCGGATCACATCGGGCTCCATCGGCTCCCCGGCCGAGGCCAGGCGGCGCAGCGAGGGGATCGGCGCCAGGTCGTCGCGTTTGGCCAGCATCCGGTACTCGGTCGGCGCCTGGCAGAGCACGTTGACGCCGAGCTCGCGGCAGAGCGCCAGCCGCTCGGCCGGGTCGAAGCGGTCGTCATGGAGGACGCCGACGGCGCCGCCGAGCCAGGGGGCGACAAAGGCGTTGCGGGTCGACTTCGCCCAGCCCGGCGCCGCCGTCGACCAGGCGACCTCGCCCTTGCCGGCGCCGAACCAGTGCTCGGCCTGGAGCCGCTGCCCGGTCAGGTAGCGCTGCGGGTAGACGACGCCGCGCGGCTCGCCCGTGGTGCCGGAGGTGAAGACGATCGCGGCGGGGTCGAGCGGGTCGAGCTGCGCCAGCGCCGCCGGCGTCTCCTGCGCCATGTCCTCGTCGAGGGTGCGGGCGACGTCATCGAGGTCCATGTAGGGGATGCCGTCGGGCAGCTCGACTAGATAGCGGGTCTCGCCGACCGCGAGCTTGGGGTTGGCCGCCCGCGCTCGCAGCTCCAGGTCCTTGCGCCGCAGCTGTGGGTTGCAGGCCAGCGTCACCGCGCCCATTCGCCAGCAGGCCAGCATCGCCAGCGCCCACTCGACCCGGCTGCCCATCAGCGTCATCACCACGTCGCCGCGCTGCACACCGCGGGCGGCGAAGGCGCCGGAGAGCCCGGCCGAGCGGGCGAACAGCTCGCCGAAGTGGTGCATGCGCCGGTCGCCGTCAGCGGTGACCTCGATCAGCGCCGGCCGCGCCGCCGGAAAGCGCTCGATCACGTCCTCGATGAAGTTCACGGCCGCCAGTCTGCCGCACCCGCGCCACAACCGCGGCCGACGGGCCTAAAACGGGAGATATAGGCGCGTCTTAGGCCCGTCGGCGGGCTTTTAGGCCTCGGAGAAGCCGAAGCGTTCCTGGAGGCGGCGCAGGGGGGCGGGCGCCCACCAGTTCCAGTCGCCCAGCAAGCGCATCAGCGAAGGGACGAGCAGGGCGCGGACGATCGTCGCGTCGAGCATGACGCCGACGGCGACGCCGATCGCGATCTGCTTCATGAAGAAGACGGAGCTGACGCCGAAGGCGAGGAAGACGACGGCGATCATCAGCGCCGCGGCAGTGATCACGCGGCCGGTGCGGCCAATGCCGATCGCGACCGCGTCCTCGTTCGAAGCCCCGAGGTCGTGCTGCTCTTTGATCCTGGCCATGACCAGCACCGCGTAGTCGGTGGCGAGCCCGAAGATGACGGCGAAAAGGAAGACCAGGCTGGTCACCTCGATCGCGCTCGGCCCCGTGTAGGAGAAGAGGCCGTCGAGCAATCCCTCCTGGAAGGCGAGGACGACGATGCCAAGCGTCGCGCCCAGCGTCATCGCGTTCATCAGCAGCGTCTTCAACGGCAGCAGGACCGAGCCGGTGAGCAGGAAGAGGATCAGCAGGGTGGTGGCGGCGATGATCGCGACCACCAGGGGAGCGTGTTCGAGCAGGCTCTGCTTCTGGTCGATGAAGCGGGCGGTATTGCCGGAAACCAGAACCCTCGCTGCGCCAGGGGGGTGGAGGGCGCGGATTTCCTTGACCGTGTCCTGGGAGGCCTCGCTCAGCGCCGGTTCGGCCAAGCCGTAGTTGGCGAAGGCGACCCCAGCGGAGGCGCGTGTTATCGGAGCGCTCTGGACGACCCCCGGGAGTGCTTCGACACGGCGTCCGTAGGCGGCCAGCGCCGCCTTGCTCGCCTGGCCGTCGACGGTCACGGTGACCGCCTCGGTGACGCTGCGCGGGTAGTGCGCTTCGACGTATTTGTAGGCCTTGTAGGAAGGCTCTTCCGGCGGCACCGCTTCGGCGCTGGGCCCGGTGAGCGTCGTCCACAGCAGCGGCGCGGCGGCAGCCAGGAGCAGGGCGGAGCTGCCGAGGGCGACGGCGACCGGGTGCCTCATGACGCCGCGTGCCAGCCGGTACCAGCCGTCGGATTCGTCGGACACAGAGGGGCCGCGGCGGATCGAGAGCGCGTCGATCCGGGTCCCCAGCAGAGCCAGAAGCGAGGGCACGACGAGGATCGCGATCAGGGCGGAGAGCATTCCAACCGAGGCTCCGGCGACGGCGATCGAGTAGAGGAAGCGCTGCGGCATGATCACCAGCGCCGCCATCGAAGCGGCGACAGTGAGGCCGGAGAAGACCGCGGTGCGGCCGGCCGTCGTCACCATTCTTCGATGCGCCTCCCGCGTCGCGCCGTCGCGCCCGATCTCCTCTCGATAGCGCGAGACCATGAGCAGGGCGTAGTCGACCGCGAGCCCGAGGCTGAGGCCGGTGGCGATGTTGAGCGCGAAGACGGAGGTATCGACGAAGGTCGACATGATGCGGAGGACGAGCAGCGTGCCGACGATCGAGACGCCACCGATCAGCAGCGGGATCGAGGCTGCGATCACTCCCCGGAAGACGATCAGCAGCAACAGCGCCAGCACCGGGAAGGCGATCATCTCGGCCTTGGTCAGATCGGTTTTGGTCTGGTCGTTGGTGTCGTTGAAGCCGGCGGCGAAGCCACCCATTTCGACCTGGAGAGGGCTTGCTTCGGCCAGCGGCTCGACTTCTTCGGCGACGATCCCGCCCTTGTCCTCGATGTCGGTGGTGGTGAGGTGGACCGACATCACCAAGGAGCCGCCGTCGCGGGCGATCAGTTCGGCGCCTGCCTGGCGGTCGCGCAGGGGGTTGACGACGCGGCCGACGTCTTCGATCTTGGTGACTTCGCCCGCGAGCTTGGCGACCTGGCGCTGCACGACCGGGCTGGCGATGTCGAGCCGGCGGCCGTCGGGGGCGCGGACGACCAGGACCAGGCCGGGGTTGGCGTCGTAACCGAGGGCGCCGGCCAGCACCCTTGTTGCCTGCTCGCTCTCGGAGGAGCTGTCGGTGAAGCCGGCCGCCTTCAGGTGGTGCTCGACGTTGTGGCCGAAGGCGACCGCCAAGAGGGCGAAGAGGCCGACGAGGCTGAGGACGAGCTTGGGCCGCGTCCAGGTGAGGTCGGCGATCCGATTCACGGCGCGAGACTGTACCAGAACTCAAAGTCGATGCTTTGAAAAGCAAAGCTCCCTGGTACGATGGCGAGATGACGCGTCGGGAATACGGACAGGAGTGCAGCTTTGCTTGCGCTCTCGATCGGATTGGCGAGCGCTGGTCGATGCTGGTCGTGCGTGAGCTTTCGCTCGGCCCCCTGCGCTTCTCCGACCTCGCCCGCTCGGTCGGCGGCGCCCCGACCGATGTCCTGACCAAGCGCCTGCGTGAGCTGGAGGCGGATGGCATCGTCGTCCGGGTCGAGCTTGAACCACCGGCTTCAGGGATTGCTTACAAGCTGACCGATCTTGGCCGCGGCCTCGAGCGGCCGATGCTGGAAATGGCCCGTTGGGGGCTCAACTTTCAGCAGCTCAGCGACGTGATCGGGCTGCCAGCGTCCTCTTTGCCGAATGCCTTGCGGACGATCATCCACCCGTCTCCCGACCTGAAGCTGGCGCTGCAGCTGCACAGCGACGGACAGGCCTTCCGCCTGCGGATCGAGGACGGCTGGATTGATGCCCGCCGTGGCATCGTCGAAGCTGCCGACCTGACCCTCTCCGGCCCGCCCGCCGCGGTGATCGCGGCGCTGGTGATCGGCAACGCGGTCGAGGAGGGGATCGAGATCGAGGGCGACCGCGGGGCGCTGGAGGCGCTGCGGGCGCTGACGGCAGTCCCCGAGCGCCTGCGCGAGGAAGCCCTGGTCGAGTTCGGGGTCGAGCCCGTCGCCGCTACTGCTCGTAGAGCTTGATCACGCTGACGCTGCCCGCCGGGGCCGCGTCGACACAGAGGTTGCAGAGGACGCACTCGTCGAGGTTGCCCTCGACCACCTCGACCCCGCTGTCGGTCGCCTTGAAGATGTCGACGGGGCAGACTTCTTCGAGTTTGGCGGCCAGGGCCGCGTCGCCGGCGACCGAGGAATCGACCTCGACGTTGATGAAGATCGCGCTCATGCGGCGGCGCCCAGCTTCGCCTTGACGGCGTCGGGGATCTCGTCGATCCGCTCGACGACGGGGATGCCGGCGGCTTCGAGGCGGGCGATCTTCTCGGTCGCCGTGTCCTCGACGCCCTCGACGATTGTGCCCGCGTGGCCGAAGCTCATGCCCTTCATCTCCTCGTCGTCCATGAACTTGCCGGCCATGAAGGCGACGATCGGCAGCCGCGAGTTGTTGGCGGCGACCCACTCAGAGAGCTGGGCCTCCATGCGGCCGCCGGGCTCGGTGTAGATGACGATCGCTTTCGTCTCCTCGTCGGCCTCGAAGTAGGGCATTAGCTCGGCGTAGGTGGAGCCGATGATCGCGTCGCCTCCGATCGAGACCGCGGTCGAGACGCCGAGGCCGGCCTGGGTCAGGGAGGAGGAGATCTCAGTCGTCATGCCGCCGGAGCGGCTCATCACGCCGACCGGGCCGGGGGCGTATGCCTTGGCGGCGTCCTTGGCCGGGCCGCCGATCCCGCCCATCTTGCAGACGTTGGGGACGATCAGGCCGAGGCAGTTGGGGCCGATGATGCGGGCGCCGCGCATATTCGCGAGCTCGACCATCTGGGCGACGTCGCGGCGCGGGATCCGCTCGGTGACGATCACGATCAGCTTGATCCCGTTCTCGATCGCCTCCAGCACCGCGTCCTTGGTGAAGGCGGGGGGGACGGTGACGACCGAGCCGTCGATCGGGGCGCCGTAGTTCTCGACCGCCTGGGCGACGGTGTCGAAGACCGGCACGCCGTGGACCTCGCGGCCCTTGCGGCCGGGGGTGACGCCGCCGACGACCTTGGAGCCGTAGTCGAGGCACTCGCGGGTGAGGTTGACCGCCTCGCGCCCAGTGATGCCCTGGACGATGAAGGTCGTCTCTTTGTTCAGCAGGATCGACATCAGGCGGCTGCTCCCTGGATCTTGGCGACGGCGCGGCCGGCGGCCTCCCACATCGAGACCGAGCGGTCGCAGTACTCGACCCCGTAGCGCTCGAGGATCTTGAAACCCTCCTCCTCCCAGGCGCCTGGGATGCGGAAGATCGCGATCGTCCCACCGGGATCCTTGTCGAGCTCGAGGCAGGCCTTGATCACGCCGCGGGCGACGATGTCGACGCGGGTGTTGGAGACAATCGACATCATCACCGCGATCTTCTCGACCCCGTCCTTCTGCAGGACCTCCTTGGCCAGGCCGCAGGCCTTGGCGACGGAGGGGTTGCCGCCGATCTCGGAGTAGTTGGCCGGCTTGCCGCCCTGGCTGCGGACGGCGTCGGTCAGGGTCAGCGAGCCGCCGCCGGCGCCGATCACGAGCCCGAGGTTGCCCTCGAAGCCGTGGTCCTTGCCCTGGATCACGCCGCGGTGGTCGGCGGCATCGATCGCGGCGACATGGCGCTCAAAGTCGGAGGGCTCGTAGGTCTCGCGGGTGTCGTCCTCGGCGATCTGCAGCTGCTTGCGCAGCAGGCCCTTCTGGCGGCCGACCGCCTCGGCCTCCATCTCCATGTGGGCGTCGAGGGCGACAAAAGTGCCGTCGGTGAGCTCGGCCAGCGGGTTGATCTCGGCCAGGGTCATGTCGTTGTCGCGGAAGAGGCGGGCGAGCTTGGCCAGGATCGGCGTCGCCCGGTTGAGCTGGGAGCCGGTCACCCCGGTCGCGGCGATCGTCTGCTTGGCCTCGAAGTCGGAGATCGGCAGCAGGTTGGAGAGGTGGCCGCGGCCGACGTGGTCGGGGTGGCTCTCGGCCACCTCCTCGATGTCGATGCCGCCCATGTCGCTGAACAGCATCAGCGGCTGCTTCGCGGTGCCGTCCCAGACGACGCTGGCGTAGTACTCCTGCTTGACCTCGGCTTTGGGGTCGACGAGGACGCCGCGCGGCATGTGGCCGTTGATCTCAAGCTTGAGGATGTCCTCGGCATGGGCCGCGGCCTCATCCGGCGTGTCGGCGAACTTGACTCCGCCGGCCTTCATCCGGCCGCCGCTCAGCACCTGGGACTTGATCACGACCGGCCCGCCGATCTCCTCGGCGGCCGCGCGAGCCTCCTCCGCAGTTGTGCAGAAGCCGTATTTGGTGACGGGAATCCCCGCCAGCTCGACGATTTTTCTTGCCTCGAACTCGTAGAAGCGCATAGCGGCGCGGAACCCTATCCGACGGCCCCGCGGCGTGTATTCGGAGCGGCGCCCGGCGCCCTTGCGATACTCCCGCCTCGTCCACGATGGAAGATCGATGAGCTTCTCAATCCGAGCCTGCGCGGTTGTTGCGATCCTGGTCGCCGGGCTCGCTGCAGCTGGCTGCGGAGAAACGGTGATCGACGCCACAAAGGCCGCTGACACGGCCCAGCAGGACCTAGAAAGCTCGCTTCATGAGAAGATCAGCTCTGTCAGCTGCCCTTCCGGCCAGGTGGTCGAACCCGGCGCGACCTTCACTTGCACCGTGGACTTCGCCAATGGCAAGCAGGCCACCGAGACACTGAAGATCCTCAACAAGGACGCCGACCTCAAGGTGGTCAGCGTCGAATCAAAAAAATAGAGAGAGGCGAATGAGCGACTTGACCACGGCCCCCGCGCTGACCACCAACGCAAAACTGCTGGACTGGGTTGGCGAGATTGCGGCGCTGACGCAGCCCGACTCCGTCCACTGGTGCGACGGCTCGGCGGAGGAGTACGACTCGCTGGCGCAGACCCTGATCGACGCGGGCACCTTCGAGAGCCTCTCCGACGCCAAGCGTCCCAACTCTTACCTCGCCCTCTCCGACCCCGCCGACGTGGCCCGGGTCGAGGACCGCACCTTCATCTGCTCCGAGCAGGAGGCCGACGCCGGCCCGACCAACCACTGGCGCGACCCGGCTGAGATGCGCGCCGAGCTGAAGGGCCTCTTCAGCGGCTGCATGAAGGGCCGCACGATGTACGTCGTCCCCTTCTCGATGGGCCCGCTCGGCTCGCCGATCGCCGAAATCGGCGTCCAGCTGACCGATTCTGCCTACGTCGCGGTCTCGATGCGGATCATGACCCGGATGGGCAAGGCCGCCCTCGACGTGCTCGGCGACAGCAGCGAGTTCGTCCCCTGCGTCCACTCGGTTGGGATGCCGCTGAGCGAGGGCGTCGAAGACGTCTCCTGGCCCTGCAACGCCGACAACAAGTACATCGTCCACTACCCGGAGAGCCGCGAAATCTGGTCCTTCGGCTCCGGTTACGGCGGCAATGCGCTGCTCGGCAAGAAGTGCTTTGCGCTGCGGATTGCCTCGGCGATGGCGCGCGACGAGGGCTGGCTCGCCGAGCACATGCTGATCTTGAAACTGACTTCGCCCGAGGGCGCCGTCAAGTACATCACTGGCGCTTTCCCCTCGGCCTGTGGCAAGACCAACCTGGCGATGCTGATCCCGACCCTGCCCGACTGGAAAGTCGAGACGGTCGGCGATGACATCGCCTGGATGAAGTTCGGCGAGGACGGCCGCCTCTACGCCGTCAACCCCGAGGCCGGCTTCTTCGGCGTCGCCCCGAACACCAGCCACAAGACCAACCCGAACGCGATGGACACGATCGAGCGCAACTCGATCTTCACCAACTGCGCCAAGACCGACGATGGCGACATCTGGTGGGAGGGGATGACCGGCGAGGCCCCCGCCCACGCGATCGACTGGCACGGCAACGACTGGACGCCGGAGTCCGAGACCCCCGCCGCCCATCCCAACGCCCGCTTCACGACGCCCGCCGCGCAGTGCCCGGCGATCGCGCCGGAGTGGGAGGACCCGGCCGGGGTGCCGATCGACGCCTTCCTCTTCGGCGGCCGCCGCGCCACCGTGGTGCCTCTGGTCCATGAGGCCTTCGACTGGGAGCACGCGGTCTTCATGGGGGCGACGATGTCCTCGGAGACGACCGCCGCCGCTGCCGGCGCGGTCGGCCAGCTCCGCTTCGACCCGATGGCGATGCTGCCCTTCTGCGGCTACAACATGGCCGACTACTTCGCCCACTGGCTCAAGGTCGGCAAACGCGAGGGGGCCGAGCTGCCGCGGGTTTTCTACGTCAACTGGTTCCGCAAAGACGCCGACGGCAAGTTCCTCTGGCCCGGCTTCGGCGAGAACAGCCGCGTCCTCGAGTGGGTCTTCCGCCGCTGCGAGAACGAAGCAGAGGCAGTAGAGACCCCGATCGGCCTGCTCCCCACGGAGGGCGCGATCAACACCGAGGGCCTAGACATCTCGGCCGAGGCGATGAAGGACCTGCTCTCAGTAGACGAGGACCTGGTCAAGCAGCAGCTGCCACAGGTCAAGGAGCATCTGGCCAAGTTCGGCGACAAGTTGCCGCCTGAGTTGACGGCGCAGCTTGAGGCGCTTGAAGGGCGCTTGGGCTAAGTAGCGAAAAGCCCGCCGCGTGAGGGTTAGGCGCGGCGGGTCCTGTCATCGGGGTGGGGTGGTCTCGCTTGGGCTGCGATCTGCTCCGGGCGGAGGGTTCGGCTTCGTCCCTAAGGACGGAAGCTAGCCCTCCACAGACTCCGCCCTGCGCGACACCACCCCACCCCGATGCCACCCCCCGCGACTAACCATCCCGGCTGAGCAACTCCCGATAGCCGAAGCGAGAGGGAAGAGCCTGGGCTGCCGTCAGCAGCGATCCAGCTGAGAGGTTCGAGCCGTCCTCTCAAGCTTCATAAGCGGGGAGGGTTCGAGCCGCCGGGCCCGCAAGCAAGCGAACCCGGCTGAATCGCATGGGCTCTGGCCCCTGGTGGCCTCGTCCGCGGGTGGCGTGGGGGTTGGGTGGTCTCGCGCAGTCCCGGAGGCTGCGGAGGGCAAGGCCTCGAAGCTAGGGGGGCGGGATCCCGTCGCCCGGAGCAGCGCGCAGGGCAAGCGACGGCCACCCAGCCCCCACGACAGGACCCGCGGCCGGGGACGCTACGAACTACAGCCCATAAGACTCAGCCAACTCAGGATCCTTCGCCGCCAACATCTCGGCCAACTCAACCATCACCTTGCACTGCTTCCAGGTCGCGTCGTCCTGCATCTTGCCGTCGATCATGTGGACGCCACGGCCGTCGGGGATCGCCTCGAGGACTTTCATCGCGAACTTGACCTCCTCCGGCGGCGGGCTGAAGACCTTCTTGGCGATGCCGATCTGGACCGGGTGCAGCGACCAGGCGCCGACGCAGCCCATCAGGAAGGCGGCGCGGAACTGGGTCTCGCAGCCGGCCGTGTCCTTGATGTCGCCGAAGGGGCCGTAGAAGGGCAGGATCCCGGTCGAGGCGCAGGCGTCGACCATGCGGGCGATCGAGTAGTGCCAGAGGTCCTGCTGGGCGCTGACCCGGTTGTCCTCGGGGTTCTCAGGGTCGTCCGGGTCCTCCATCACGCGGTAGCCGGGGTGGCCGCCGCCGACGCGGGTGGTCTTCATCCGCCGCGAGGCGGCGAGGTCGGCGGGGCCGAAGCTCATCCCCTGCATGCGGGGGCTGGCGGCGGCGATCTCCTCGACGTTGACGACGCCCTGCGCGGTCTCCAGCAGGGCGTGGATCAGGATCGGGCGCTCAAGCCCGGCCTTGGCCTCGAGCTGGGCGAGCAGGCGGTCGACGTAGTGGATGTCCCAGGCGCCCTCGACCTTCGGCACCATCACGACCTCGAGCTTGTCGCCGATCTCGGTCACCAGCGTGGTCAGGTCGTCGAGCACCCAGGGGCTCTCCAGCGAGTTGACCCGGGTCCAGAGCGAGGTCTGGCCGAAGTCGGACTCCTTGGCGGCTTTAACCAGCCCGGCGCGGGCGGCGTCCTTGCGGTCGACCGGGATCGCGTCCTCGAGGTTGCCGAGCAGGATGTCGGTTTTTTCGGCGATCGCGCCAGCCTTGGCGACCATTTTCTCGTTCGAGAAGTCGAGGAAATGGATCATCCGCGAGGGCTTGACCGGGATCTCGCGCAGCGGCTCGGGCGCGCCCATTGCCTGCGGCTGGAAGAAGTCTCTGGGGTTTCTCAAGTCGCTCCTCGTGTCGTGATTGCTGCGGGCCGGGGAATCTAGTCAACCGCTCGCCCGGGCGATTCTTCCGCCCGGTTGACATTTGCCGCCTGCCCCCGCCTTACATTCAGGTGAGATGGAGGGCTCCGAGCGCGACAGCACGCAAGACTGGCTGCTGCCTGAAGAGGGGCTGCCGCCCTCGCTGAGCGAGATGGAGCTGAGGATCGACGAGGCGGTCGCGACCGCTCGCGCCTCCGAGGCGGCGGTGCTGACCGTCGGCGAGTCGGCCCGCGAGGCCGCCGGCCAGGCGCGCCGCGCCGCCGCGATCGCCGAGCGCGCCGCCGCCACCGCGCTCGACGTCCAGAAGCGCAGCGAAGTCGCCACCGCGACGCCCGTGCAGGACGAGAACATGCGTCGCTTCAGCGAGCGCGCCGATCGGGTCGTGCGGCGATTGCGGCGGCTTGAGCGGCTGCCGATGGCCGTCAGCCGGCGGCCAAACGGCGAGACCGCCCACTAGCCCGGCTGCGAGAAGCCCCGCGGCGATATCCTTCGCGGCCCGCGCCGGGTGAGCACCGATCCCCGCGCGACCCCGCACCCGACCAACGAGCTAGGAGCCATGGCCGTAGACACCGCCGCCTACAGCGAGCAGACCGACGAGCAGCGAGCGATCACCGAAATGGTGCGTCAGTTTGCCGACGAGAAAATCATTCCCGCCGCCGAGCACTACGACCACGAGGATTCCTTCCCGGAGCCGATCGTCGAGGAAATGAAAGAGCTCGGCCTGTTCGGGGTGATGATCCCCGAAGAGTACGGCGGCATGGGGCTCGATCTGACCACCTACGCGATGATCGTCGAAGAGCTTTCGCGCGGCTGGATCTCGATCTCCGGCGTCGTCAACACCCACTTCATCGGTTCCTACCTGCTGATGAAGTTCGGCACCGAGGAGCAGAAGCAGTACTTCCTGCCGAAGATGGCGACCGGTGAGATTCGCGCCGCCTTCTCGCTCTCGGAGCCCGAGGTCGGGTCCGATGTTCAGGGCATCAAGTCGACCGCGAAGAAGGGCGACGACGGCAACTGGGAGCTGAACGGGCAGAAGATGTGGGTCACCAATGGCCTCGGCTCCAGCGTCGTCTTCGTCCTGATGAAGACCGACACCCAGGCCGACCCGCCCTACAAGGGGATGACCTGCTTCATCACCGAGAAGGAGCCCTGGGCCGAAACCAACTCCGGCGACTTCGCCGGCCTGAACGTGCCGCCCAAGATCAAGAAGATGGGCTACAAGGGCGTCGAGTCGACCGAGCTTGTCTATGACGGCTACCGCTGCCCGCCCGAGCGCGTGCTCGGCGGCGAGGAGGCTGGCGTGGGCGAGGGCTTCGTGCAGATGATGGACGCGCTTGAGGTCGGCCGCGTCAACGTCGCCGCCCGCGGCGTCGGCATCGCCCAGCGCGCCCTCGAGCTGGCACTCCGCTACAGCCAGGAGCGCAAGACCTTCGGCAAGCCGATCGCCCAGCACCAGGCGATCCAGTTCAAGCTCGCCGACATGGCGACCAAGATTGAGGCCGCCCGCCTCGTCACCCGCAAAGCGGCGCGGATGAAGGACGCCGGCGCCCGCTCCGACCTCGAGGCGGGGATGGCGAAGCTCCTCGCCTCGGAGACCGGCAAGGAGTGCGTCGAGGAGTGCTTCCGCATCCACGGCGGCTACGGCTACTCGAAGGAGTACGAGATCGAGCGCCTCTACCGCGATGCGCCGCTGCTCTTGATCGGCGAGGGCACCTCGGAGATCCAGCGCATGGTGATCGGCAAGAAGCTGTTGCAGAGGAACAAGATCTAGGAATCGATGGCCTCAACCGCAGACCTGATCAAACTCGCCGTCGAGCGGCTCCAGGCCGAAGTTCCTGCTCTGCAGAAACTGAAACTGGTGATCGGGCTGGAGCTGAAAGCGCGCCATGACATCCAGCTCTACCGGGTCGAGGTCCCCGGCCCGAAAATCAAGAAGGACTTCGCTCAGGACGAGCGGGTGCTGGTCGAAATCGACCGCCCGCAGTTCAACGAGCTGGCCGAGAAAGGCACGCTGAAGAGCTATCGCAAAGCGTTTGAGACCGGCCACATCAAGGCCTCGGGCGACTCCAACGTGCTGAAGTTGATCGCCCAGGTGGTCGAGCGCCAGGAGCAGCGCCTGCGGCTCAAAAAGGTCCACTGAGCGCGGGCCTTCCCAATACCGAGCGCGGGTAGCATCCCGCGCCGTCCAATCCAGAGGAGAATCAAAGAGCGATGAGTGAGCAGACGCAGGAGTTGACCACCGACCAGGCCGAGCGCGAGGCATCCGGCGCGCACGCCTACGGCCGCTACCTGGAGGAGTTCGAGGTAGGCGCGATCTACAAGCACTGGCCGGCCAAGACGGTGACCGAGTCCGACGACCACCTCTTCTGCCTGATCACGATGAACCACCACCCGCTGCACCTCAACGACGTCTACGCGAAGCAGTCCCAGCAGGGCCGCAACGTCGTCGTCGGCCCGCTCGTCTACTCGCTGGCGCTGGGGATGTCGGTCTCCGACGTCTCCGGCAAGGCGATCGCCAACCTCGCCACCGAAGACCTCAGCCACCCGAATCCGGTCTTCCACGGCGACACGCTCTTCTGTGAGACCGAGGTGCTTGAGGTCAAGCCCTCGAAATCGAAGCTAGACCGCGGCGTCGTCAAAGTCCACACCCGCGTCCTCAACCAGGACGGCGTCCTCGTCGCCGAGTTCAAGCGCCTGGTGCTGGTTCCGCGCAAAAACCCCGGCACGTAGGGCTGGCGGGGGCGATTTGGCCCCGACGTGAGCGGGTAGGCCGCGCGTCACACAACCGTGACGAAGCTCTGACATTTCGCGCGCCACCCGCGCGCCCGGCCGCGGCAGGATCGGCGCATGCCCGCTCCCGGCCTCCAACCACCCGAACTGCATCAACTTCTCGATCTGGCAGGTAGAGAAGTTGATGCAGTTCGGGTGGAGTTGGGCGAGTGGGGTCATGGATGAGAGATCGGGAGGCCACGCGGGCGATCCGTGCATTAGGAGGGTCTAGCGAAACTCGCTAGCCCAGTTGTATTGCGGGATTCAGAAGTCGGGTTCATGCGGGGTACCTCGCTTTCGGGTGGGTTTTACCCCAGCGTTTGGTCCGTCTAGTCGGCACTTTGATGTACGCCAGCCCCAACGCGAAGGCGTTCTCGGCGTTTACTGGCTCTAAATAGGCGAGTTCGGGTTGCGTCGTGGGATGGTCGGCGATGACATCGCCGACTTTTCGTCACATGCTTCAAAGGCTCTTTTCGCATTGGCAAGCGAAATGTCGCTGGATTGCCGTTTCCGAGCCACAAGGGGTCAACGACCGAAGTCCTTACGGTCAGAGACATGGAGATCACGATCACCTTGACGTTGCCGGAATTAAGCGCGGCCGCTGGCATCGCGTTCGCTGCGCGGCCAGTTCGACACCGAGTACATGAACGTCAAGAACAAGGTCGGCATCTGAGGCAGAGGAAGGGCCGCTCCCCAGAAAGTGTTGCGCCAAGGCGGGAGCGGCCCTCGATCCGAGCAAGCGAGGCGCACCATAGACAAGTAACTGGACGTACACCGAAAACATAATTGTTCGATTTGGTGAATGGAGCCGTTCCGTCATGTGCCATCTCTAACTTGCGGCCATCCCCCTCGGCAGGCGACCCGCCAAGGCCGCCCTGCGGGCAGGGGCATGCAAGCAAACATGAGGAGCCAATTAATGGCGAAGGTATCTCCGTTCCATTCCAAGAAGGCTGGAACGAACAAACATCACAACAACAACCAGTGCACCGAGGGCAACAACATCGAGTCCTACAACAAAGTCTCGGGCACTGGCGGCCATCCGCTCTGCTCTCACTGCGCAAGGCTCTAGACAGAGCTTGGGCAGCGAGGTCGTTCCGCATTTGGAATAGAACGGATCGACTTCTACGTCTGCGGGAACGCGGTCACGCCACCACCATTCACCGTGGTTGGCGTGGCCGCTCCGGCCGCCGTCGCAATGCATCGGCTCGGTGACCAGCGCTCTGATGTCAGATGCCAGACGTTCGTGCACGACGTCGTCCAGGTAGGTGTCCCCAGGCTGGGCGGGGTGCATGGCGGCGCAGACGATCTGCCCGTTCTCTCGGATGCGGACAGCCATGGCGGGATTCCTTTCGGCACTAATTTCCCAGCAATCCAATACCTATATTTGGCTTGCTAGAGCGGTTTAACGTCCGATTCAATCCCTAGAGTCCCCTTCAGAAACGCACACAAGAAGGCCCCCGCGAAGTTGGAGCTTCCGGGGGCCAGACCGTCCGAGGTGTAGCTCGAATGGCAGGACCAAGGTAGCACCGCGACCCGCCACAGCGGCAGAGGTCGGAAGGCTTCTGGAGTCGCCTGAGATTCAGCGATTGATCGCTGATTTGCAGGAGACGAGATGGACCGGCAGGCCGGGATATCCGGTTCGGGCGATGGTCGGCTTGTGCCTGGTCAAGGCGATGTACGCGCTGCCGACGTGGACGAAAGTCGTCGCCTTGGTCGCTGAGCATTGGAAGCTTCAGCGCGCGCTCGGCTGCGAAGGAAACCCGCCATCGGTGTTCGCCGCGTATCGCTTCAGCGAAAAGCTGCGGGGCAACAAGGCGACGGTGGACCGCTGCATCGACGGGGTTGTCGCGGGCCTCAAAGAGAAGCTTCCGGCCTACGGGACGGACCTCGCCATCGACGCCTCAGACATGCCCGCCTACGCCAACGGCCAGCGCCACGTCTACAAGGGCGGGCCAGAACGCAATTGGCACACCGACCCCGACGCCTCCTGGGGGCACCGCTCGGCGGTGAGCACGCGCCGGGGCGGGGGCTTCTACGGCTTCAAGCTCCAGATGGCCTGCTGCGCGAAGACCGGCCTGCCGGTCGCCTGGTCGGTGGAGACCGGGAGGGCGAACGAGTCGATGTTCGCCGCGCCGCTGATCGATGAGGCGAGGCGCAGGGGAGCGCTGGCTGCGACCTGCGCGATGGACAAGGCGTATGACATCGGCCGCGTCTACGCCGAGTGCGCCGAGCGCGGTTGCGAGGCCATCGTGCCGCTGCGGGCGACGGGCGCGGTGGTCAACAACGAGCACCGCCCGCCCGCCTGCGGGCACGGCGTCTGGACGTTCGCCGGGTCGGACCGCAAGCGCGGCGCTTCCAAGTGGCGCTGCCCGACGGGCGAGTGCAAGCCCGCCTCGACGTGGGTCGCGGCCGACCGCCTGCACCCGCTGATCCCCCGCGAGACGAAGCGCTGGAAGGCCCTCTATCGCGGGCGCGGCGCTGTCGAGCGCGAGTTCGGGCGGCTCAAGAACGAATGGGGCTTGAAGCCATTGCGGGTGCGTGGCCTTGACCGGGTGCGAATGCACGCCAACCTGACGATCCTCACTCAGTTGGCCTGCACGCTGGCGCGGGCGCGGGCGGCTGCGGCTCAGCCTCGCCCCCGCCGTGGAAGCCACCGGGCCGAAACGACCCGGGCTGCCACGCGATCCCGTCCAGCAGTTCGCCGGGAGTGACGCTCAGCGCCCCTGCGAGCTTGACGAGGGTGTCGATGCGGGCGACCCGGATTCCCCGCTCAAGCATCGAGACCTCAGTGCGGTGCAGTTCGGCGAGCATCGCGAGCCGCTCCTGAGAGAGGCCCGCTTGCTTGCGCAGGCGCAGGAGGTTGCGGCCGAACCTCTCGGCGACGCTCACTCGGCGAGCCGGTCGAAGTGGAGGGCAGCACGGGTCGGCATGATCGTCGCGCCCTCCCGGCGCAGCAGCCCCGCTCCGGCGAGGTCGAGCATGGCGCGCTCTGCGGAGTCGCCTGGGCCGACCTCCCGCTCTATCTCGCCTGCGGCGAGGAGGGTGGGGTGCTCAGCGAGGACGAGGCTGAGGACGGCGCGCTGGGCGGCGGCGTCCTCTCGGTTACCGTGGTCACACATGGGAGTTCACTCTCCTGTGTCACGGCCCCGGGAGCGTTCCACCGCTCGCCGGGGCCATTTCGTACTGGACCCGGCGAACCTAGATCGGCTCAGGTCGAAACGGCAAGGGTTTCGCTAGCCGTTTCGCGAAGCCCTCTTAGCCGAGCGGCAGCATGGGGTCGTCGCGCGAAGGCAGCTTCTGGATCTTGGGTTGGGGGAGAGGCTGAATCAGGTGCGGGCTGAGGCTGGGTTGCTGATCCCGATCTTCCAGGGTGTCTTCGCGCTTGGGCATGGACGCATCAGTCGAGAGGGTCGCTGGATGGCCGCCGTTCTGGCTTGCGGACCCGCGGCAGTGCTGTCGCATGGCAGCGCGCTGGATCTCTGGGCCATGAGAGGTTCGCGCGGCCCGGTTGAGGTTCTCCGACGCTCAGGTGGGCCCCGCCACCGACGACCCGGGATTCGTCAGCACCAGACGCGTTGCCTTTATGCGGAGGACATTTCGCTTGAGGCAAATATCCCGGTCACCTCGATCGAGCGGACCTTGGTTGACATGGCCGGGCGGCTTGACGCCAAGCAGCTAGAGCGCGCCCTAGTTGCCGCCGATCGAAGCGGGCGCTTGCGCTGGCCAGAGATGCAGCGGATGGTTGCGCAGGGCCGTGGGCGAAAGGGCATTGGCCGATTGCGCGGGATCGTGGCACAGGTCGATCCGCGCGCCGTCGACGCCAAATCCGGCCTGGAGGTTGACTTCTTAGCTTTGTGTCGCGAAGCCAGCCTTCCGGTGCCCGAGGTCAATGTCCTGGTTGAGGACCATCTCGTTGACTTCTATTGGCCCCTGCAGCGAGTCGTGGTCGAAACGGACAGTTACGCCTACCATCACGATCGCCCAGCCTTCGAGAGTGATCACCAGCGCACCGTCGCCCTGGAAGCGGCTGGCTATGCAGTGCATCGCGCGACCGAACGCATGCTCAGCGAAGACCCCGACCCATTCCTCGCCAATGTTCGCCGCTCCCTTCGGGAACGACGGCAGCGAACTGCATCAACTTCTCTACCTGCCAGATCGAGAAGTTGATGCAGTTCGCGCTGGGCGCGACATTTCGGACGTGCGGCGGGAGCCCGCAGGGGTGGGGGGTCAGTGCGCCTCGTCGGAGGCGTGGGCCGGGGGCCTTGACTCCTCCGCCAGCGAGGTGATCTCGAGCTGGCCATGGGCGGCTGTCTCGAGCACGTCGGTCGCCTCTTCGGCGGAGCGGGCGTAGAGCTCGACCAGGAGGTGGACGACGATCCGCTCCTCGTCGTGCTTGTGGAAGCGGACGTGGGTGAAGAACTCGCGCACGCCGGCGTCGCCGAAGGCGCCGTAGGTGAGGAACTCGATCGCTTCCGGGCCGGAGCAGGTCTCGACCCGGTCCTGGTCGACGGTGACGGTGACGGAGGCGACCCAGGGGGTGCCGGCGACCATCCGTTCCCAGCGGTCTTCGATCGGGACGACGCGGTCGCCCTGGAAGGTGAGGTGGGGCTGGTCGTGCATGCAGTCGAGGCACTGGACGACCGATTCCTGGATCTCGTCGATGCCTTCGGTGGGGACGCCGGACTCGGGATCGATCCGCCGGATCGCGTCGTAGTGGATCTGGATCTCGAGGTTCTGAGACCAGCAGCGGTAGCAGCGCAGCCAGGCCGAGAGGTCCCCGTTCATCTCGCTCATCCAGGCATTGTCGCGCGGTCGCGACTTTGGCGCTAGGCGATGCCCTCAGACGGTGGCGCGGTGGCCGGCCCGCTGGCCGACAAGCTCGACGATCTCGCCCATGATCCGGTTGATGTCGAAGTCCTTCGGCGTGTAGACGCCGGCAACGCCTTCTTCGCGCAGGCGCTTGGCATCGGCGACGGGGATGATGCCGCCGACCACGACCGGGACGTCGAGGCCCTCGTCGCGCAGCAGGCCGACGACTTCCGGGATCAGCGCCAGGTGTGAGCCGGAGAGGATCGAGAGGCCGACGACGTCGACGTCCTCCTGCAGGGCGGACTCGGCGATCTCGGCTGGGGTCAGGCGGATGCCCTGGTAGATGACCTCCATGCCGACGTCGCGGGCGCGCAGGGCGACCTGCTCAGAGCCGTTGGAGTGGCCGTCGAGGCCGGGCTTGCCGACCAGGATCTTGATCCGGTGCCCGATCTGGGCGGAGGTCTCGTCGACCCGGGCGCGGATCTCGGCCAGCTGGTCGCGATCGGCCGGAGGGGCGGCGCCGTCGACGCCGGTCGGGGCGCGGTAGGCGCCGAAGGCCTCGCGCAGGACTTCGGACCACTCGCCGGTGGTCGCGCCGGCCTTGGCGGCGGCGATCGTCGCCGGCATGATGTTCTCGCTGTCGCTGGCGGCGACCCGGGCCAGCTCCTCAAGCGCGGCCTTGACCGCGTCGCCATCGCGCTCGGCCTTCCAGGCCTCGAGCGCCTCGACCCGTTCGCGCTCGACCTCGGGGTCGGGGGTGAGGATGCCGCCGTCGGCGCCGGCCGTGAGCGGCGACTCCTCGGTCTCTTTGAAGCTGTTCTGGCCGATCACCTTGAGCTCGCCGCCCTCGATCCGCGCCACCCGCTCGCGGTGGGACTCGACCAGGCGGGCTTTCATGTAGGGGACGGCGGTGACGGCGCCGCCGTGCTCCTCGACCACGGCCATCTCAGCCCGGGCGCCGGCGGTCAGCTCTTCGACCAGGCCCTCCATGACGACGGAGCCCTCGAAGATGTCGGGGTACTCGAGCAGGTCGGTCTCGTTGGCCAGCACCTGCTGGATCCGCAGGCTCCACTGCTGGTCCCAGGGTCGGGGCAGGCCCATCGCCTCGTTCCAGGCGGGCAGCTGCAGGGCGCGGGCGCGGGCGTCGCGGCTGAGGGTGACGGCCAGGGCCTCGAGCACGATCCGCTGGATGTTGTTCTCGGGCTGGGCCTCGGTCAGGCCGAGGCTGTTGACCTGTACCCCGTAGCGGAAGCGCAGCATCTTCTCGTCGGTGACGCCGTAGCGCTCGCGGCCGATCTCGTTCCAGAGCGCGCCCATCGTCCGCAGCTTGCCGATCTCCTCGATCAGCCTGATCCCGGCGTTGACGAAGAAGGAGATGCGGCCGAAGACCCTGGGGAAGTCCTCGTCGGCGACCTGGCCCCGGGCTTTGACCTCGTCGAGCACGGCGATCCCGGTCGAGAGCGCGTAGGCGATCTCCTGCACTGGCGTCGCCCCGGCCTCCTGCAGGTGGTAGCTGCAGATGTTGATCGGGTTCCACTTCGGGATCTCGTTGACGGTGAAGGCGACCATGTCGGCGATCAGCCGCATCGAGGGCTCCGGTGGGAAGGCGTAGGTGCCGCGCGAGAGGTACTCCTTGATGATGTCGTTCTGGGTCGTGCCGGAGAGCTTGTCGAGGGCGACGCCCTGCTCCTCGGCGACCGCGGCGTAGAGCCCGAGCAGCCAGGCGGCGGTGGCGTTGATCGTCATCGACGTGTTCATCGTGTCGAGCGGGATCTGGTCGAGCAGGGTCTCCATGTCGCCGCGGTGGGCGACGGAGACGCCGACCTTGCCGACCTCGCCGCGGGCGAGGACGTGATCGGGGTCGTAGCCGGTCTGGGTGGGGAGGTCGAAAGCGATCGAGAGGCCGGTCTGGCCCTTGGCCAGATTGCCCCGGTAGAGCTCGTTCGAGCGGCGGGCGTCGGAGTGCCCGGCGTAGGTACGCATCACCCAGGGACGGTCGCGCTCGGGAAGGCGGTGCTCGCTCATCGACGCCAATGATATTTGGCCGGGGCGGAAATCCACCATTCACCTTGGCCCTGGGCGCATCTTTCCCCCGTGACGGTGTTTAGGCTGCGGTCGATGAAACTGCGATTCACAGCCACATCGGTTGCCGTCTGCGCCGCCTTTTTCGCCCTCGCGGCGGGGGCTGGGGCGACGATGGTCGGGATCTACCGCAACAGCATGGAGACGACGGCCCAGCGCAGCCAGCTGGTCAAGCTCGCCGGCCGTAGCTGCATCCGCGGCGGCTCCAACCACGCCTTGCGGATCGAAATCGGCAAACGGACCAAAGAATGCTCCTACCGGACGCCAGTGATCGGCCGAGACCTCGAGATCGCGGCCACCGAGCGCCTGCTCAGCGGCACCCCGATGCCGCTCCAGCACAAGACCTTCCTCGGCCTTGAGCTGCGAGCCGGCGGCGGCGCCCAGTACCAGCTTGCCGTCTATCCGCTGCAGCAGAAGGTCCAGCTGCGCAAGAACTTGAGCGGCGGCACGATCGAATACCTGGCGATCGAAAAGGAAGTCGCCGCTGTCAAAGGCATCAACGAAGCCAACCCGCTTCGCCTCAGCGCCTTCAACATCACCACCGGCCCTGAAAAGGGACAGGCTCGCCTGCGCGCCTACGTGGGTGGCGAACTCGTGGCTGAAGCGACCGACCCCGGCGCCGGTGAATTGACCGGCCGGGCCGCCGCTGCCTCGGTCGGATCGGCCAGCAACGCCACCGGCGTCCTCGCCAGCGTCGACGATGTCGTCATCCGCGTTCCCAGCCCTTTCTAGCCGCGATCCGCATAATGCCGAGCGATGTCGACCACAACGGTTGAGCGGCCGCGCAGCGCCGGCCCCGGTTCGGGGCTCGGTGGCAACTGGCGCGTGATCGTCCGCAACGACAACCACAACACCTTCGATCACGTCGCCCAGACGCTGGCCAGCGTCCTGCCCGGGGTCAGCCTCGACCAGGGCCACCAGATTGCCGACCAGATCCACAACAGCGGCCAGGCGATCGTCTGGACCGGCCCGCGCGAGCCGGCCGAGCACTACTGGGAGATGCTTGACGCAGCCGGCTTGACGATGGCCCCGCTCGAGCGGGGCTGATGACGAGGGCTCGACTTCTCGCCGTCACCCTGCTCGTGATCGGTGGGTTAGCGGCGGCCTGGCCTGGCGCCGCAAGCGCCGTCAGCCTCCCCCCGGGTTTCCAGGACGAAACTGTTTTCGAAGGCCTGGAAGAACCGACGTCCTTTCGCTTCGCCCCCGACGGCCGTGTCTTCGTCGCCGAGAAGCAGGGCAAGATCCTCGTCTACGACAGCCTCGAAGACGCGACACCGACGGTCTTCGCCGACCTTCGCACCGAGGCTTACGACAACGGCGACCGCGGGCTGCTCAGCATCGTGCTCGACCCCAACTTCGCGGAACACCCGTACGTCTATGCCCTCTACACCTATGACCACCTGCTCGGCGAAGCAGCCCCGGCCCCGAAATGGGGGACGCCCAATCAGGCTGGCGACCCTTGCCCAAAACCGGACAACGCCGATGTTGACGCCTGCCCGGTGAGCGGCCGGCTGGTGCGTCTGACCGCGGTGGGCGACCACGCGAAAGAACTCGAAGGGGGGGGTGGGGTCGCTGAGAAAGTCCTGGTCGAAGACTGGTGTCAGCAGTTCTCCTCGCACTCGATCGGGGACCTGCAGTTTGGCCCCGAAGGGGCGCTCTTCGCCAGCGGCGGCGACGGGGCAAGCTTCAACTCGACCGACTACGGCCAGTTCGGTTGGCCCCAGAAAAACCAGTGTGGCGACCCCCCGGGCGTTGTCGGCGAAGAACTGACGCCGCCGACCGCGGAGGGGGGCGCGCTGCGTGCTCAGAACACGGAAAACCTCGACGGCTCTGTGATCCGCGTCAACCCTGAAACCGGCGAGGGATTGCCGAGCAACCCGATGGCGTCCAGCCTCAACGCCAACACCCGGCGGATCATCGCCTACGGCTTTCGCAACCCGTTCCGCTTTGCGATCGACCCCGAGAGCGACGAGGTCTACGTCGGCAATGTCGGCTGGAACAGCTACGAGGAGATCGATCGTTTCTCGACTGTCCCCAATCCCGCCTTCAACTCTGGCTGGCCCTGCTACGAGGGGCCGATCAAGGCTTTCGATTACAGGCTTCTGGAATTAGATGTTTGCGAAGCGCTCTACAACACGCCGGGCTCGACCGCGCCCCCGCTCTTTTCCTACAGCCACTACACGACGGTGACGCCGGAAGACACCTGCAACATCAATGAAGGCTCTGGAGTTGCGGGGCTTGATATCTACGAGGGCGCCGCCTTCCCGGCGGCCTTCAAGGGCGCCCTCTTCTTCTCGGATTTCGTGCGCCGTTGCATCTACGTGATGTTTCCAGGGGAAGACGGCAGGCCAGACCCGTCGACGACGGTCCCGTTCATGACCGAAGGAGGGGTCTACCCGGCGATAGACGTCGAGGAAGGGCCGGAAGGGAATCTCTTCTACGTGAAGCTCTTCAATGAAGCATTTGGCCCCGGCTCAATCCACCGGATCTCTTACTCGTCCGGCAACCAGCCGCCGGTCGCCCACCTCACGGTCGACAATCGCTGGGGGGCGACGCCACTGGTCACGCACTTCGACGCCTCCAGCTCAACCGATGACGATGGCGAAGCGTTGTCCTTCGAATGGGATCTGAACGGGACCGGCGCCTTTGCCCCGGGGGCAGGCACCGCGACGAAGACATTCAGCGACGAAGAAAACCACACAGTCGCCGTCCGGGTCAAAGACGGACACGGTGCAAGCAGCATCGCCCGGGTGACGGTGTATCCCGGGGACACTCCGCCTGAACCCGAAATTCTGGAACCGGCAGAAGCGAGCCCAGGCTCCGGCGTGGCCGAACTCGAATGGCATGTCGGTCAGCCGATCCACTTTGTCGGCGCTGCCGAAGACAGCGAGGACGGGCCGCTTGCCGCCACCAGCCTGGGCTGGAACTCTCGCCTTTACCACTGTCCCTCTGGCTGTCACGTCCACCCGCTCCAGGCGTTCCCGGCGGTTGATTCGGGGACCTTGATCGCGCCCGATCATGACTACCCATCGCTGATCGAACTGACCTTGACCGCAACCGATTCTCGGGGGCTTGCCGTCAGCAAAGGGATCAAAATCAATGCGCACCCAGTCCAGCTGGCGATCGCGTCAGAACCGCCGGGCGTGACTCTCAACGCCGGCCAGTCGACGAAGCCGGCCCCGTTCAGCCTGACCGCGATCGAAGACTCCAACATCTCGCTGGCGGCCCCTCGAACCGCGGAAGTGGGGGGCAAGACGTATCTCTGGAGCGGCTGGTCTGACGGCGGTGCCCGCGTGCACACGATCGTCGCCAGCGACCTCGCTGCCTACACCGCGTTCTACACCGTCACGAAAGGGCCTGGGGCGGCCCCGGGGCCGGGAGGGGGGGCCGTTTATCCAGAGACGCTGCTTCTCGGGCATCCGGACAAGAAGACCAGGCGCACGGTCGCGCGATTCGTCTTCTCATCCAGCGAGCTGAACTCCAGCTTTCGTTGCCGGCTCGACAAGGATCCCTATAGGCCGTGTCGCTCGCCCCACCTATACCGCCATCTGCAGGCGGGGCGGCACCTTTTTCAGGTTGCGGCAGTCGATGGTCGTGGCGCTATCGACCCGACCTCCGCGTCGTTCAGATGGAGCGTGCTCTGCCCTACTCGACAGCCAGCAGGGTGTGCCAGGCGGGGAGGAGGGGGAGGTCGTAGTAGCCGATGACCGCCGCCCGGGCCTGCTCGATCTCATCCGAGAACCAGTAGCGCTCGAAGTCGGAGCGGCTCTCCCAGGTCGAGGTCTGGCGGAAGGCGAGCGGATCGTCGATCGAGCGGATCAGCGACCAGCTTTTGGCGCCGAAGGCGGGCATCCGCGCCGCCGCCGTCTCCCAGACGTCGAGCCAGCGGTCGGCTCGGAAGGGTGCGATGTGCCAGTCCAGCGTGCAGACCTCAACCATGGTTATGCCCCCACCTCCGCCCGGATTGCTCCGGGGCCGTCGTCGACCTTGCCTTCATCCTCGGCCTCGGATCCAACCAGGATCGAGATCTTGCCGAGGTGCTTGTTTTCGTGCAGCAGCTGGTGCGCGTCGGGGACGCCCTCGAAGTCCATCGTCTTCCAGAGGACCGGCCGCACCTTGCCCTCGGCCATCAGCTGGTTCGCCCGCATGCACTCGTAGGCGTTGGCGAAGTGGGAGCCGATGATCTGCTTCTGGCGCATCCACAGGTAGCGGACGTCGAAGTCGAGCTGGAAGCCGGAGGTGGCCCCGCAGATGACGACTTTGCCGAATGGCTTGACGGTGTAGACCGAGGTCGGGAAGGTCGCCTGGCCGACGTGCTCGAAGACGATGTCGGGGGCGTCGCCGAGGATCTCTTTGACCCGCTTGGCGAAGCCGCGCGAGGCCTTGAAGCGCTCCTTGTCGGCGGCCGGGTCGGTGAGGTTCTCCGGGGTCCGCATCATCTCCTTGAACTCGCTGCGGTTGATGTAGTCGACCGCGCCGAGCTGCTTGACCAGCTCGCCCTTCTCGTCGGAGGAGACGACGCCGACCGCGTTGGCGCCTGCCGCTTTGCAGAGCTGCACGGCGAAGACGCCGAGGCCGCCGGCCGCGCCCCAGATCAGGACGTTGTGGCCGGGCTGCAGCTTGCACTGGTCGATCAGCATCCGGTAGGCGGTGAAGTAGGTGAGCCCGTAGGAGGAAGCCTCCGCCCAGCTCATGTTCTGGGGCCGGGGGAGGAGCTGCTGCGCCTGGACTTTGGTGAACTGGGCGAACGACCCCCAGGTCGTCTCGTAGCCCCAGATCTTCTGGCTGGGAGCGGCGAGCGGGTCGAGCCCGTGGACCTCGACGTCCTCGTAGGAGGCCTGGTTGCAGTGGACGACGACCTCGTCGCCGGGCTTCCAGCGGGTAACGCCCTCGCCGACTTTCCAGACGACGCCCGAGGCGTCGGAGCCGCCGATGTGGTGGCCGTACTCGGGATGGTCGCCGTAGGGGAAGACGGAGACCGGCTTGCCCAGCGCCGCCCAGACGTTGTTGAAGTTGACGCCGGCCGCCATCACGCGGACGATCACCTCGAAGGCGCCGGGCTCGGGCACCTCGATCTGCTCAAGCTGGAAAGCGTCTTTGGGCTCGCCCTCGCGCTCCTGGCGGATCACCCACGCCGCCATCGTCTCGGGCAGGGTTCCGGGCTCTACGTCGAGCTTCGAGATCGCACTGGTATCAACGGCCAAGGGGTCCTCCGCAAATCGTCGGTGACGGAGCGGCGAATCCTAATCGAGCACGGGGGTCTCGGCCTCGCGCAGCTCCGGGGCCGAGATTGCACGGACCGAGATCTCGATCGGCTCCGGCGGCTCGATCTCCTTGCCGGGGGCGATCCCGAGGCTCTCGACCTTGCGCAGCTGCGGCAGCAGCCTGCCCTCCATCGAGCCGACGGCGGAGTCGTAGGCGCCGGCGGCCGTGGTCAGTCCTCTGCCGACTTTCTCGAAGTCGCTGAGGAACTTCGAGAAGCGGGCGTGCATGGTGCCGGCGGCGTCGGCGATCTCGGCCGCCTCGGCGACCATCCGCTCCTGGCGCCAGCCCAGCTCCATCGTCCGCAGCAGCCCGATCAGCGAGGTCGGGCTGACCAGCAGGACGTTGCGCTCCAGCGCGTAGTCGAAGAGCTCCGGGTCGGCGGCGAAGGCGGCGTGCAGGGCGGGCTCGTTGGGGATGAAGCAGATCACCAGGTCCGGCATCTCGCCGGCCTTGAACTGCCCCTGGTAGTCCTTCGAGCTGAGCGCGCGGACGTGCTCGCGGGCCTGGCGGGCGTGGCGCTCGAGGTGGGCGCGGCGCTCCGATTCGACCTCCGACTCCTGGGCGTCGAGGAAGGCGTCGAGCGGCACCTTGGAGTCGGCGACGAAGCTGCGGTTCTCCGGCAGCAGGAAGCGGGCGTCGGGGCGCAGGTTGCCGTCTTCGGTCCGCAGCGTCTCCTGCAGCTCGAAGTCGACGTGCTCGGTCATGCCGGCGATCTCGATGCAGCGGCGCAGCTGCAGCTCGCCCCACTGGCCGCGGGTCTGCGGCTGGCGCAGCGCCTTCTTCAGCCCCGCCGTCTCCGAGTTGAGGTTGCCGATCGTCTGCCCCATCTGCTCGAGCAGGGTCTTGGTCTGCAGGTCGGTCTCGCCGCGGCGGCGGACCTCGGCTTCGATCTTCTCCTGGCCCTTGGCGATTCGCTCGGTCAGGCCCTTGATCTCGGCCTGGCGCTTGTCGAGCGCCGCTGCCGATGCCTGTGCATCGAGCTTGCGCGACTCCTCGTTGACCCGCAGCAGGTCGGCGACCGCTTTTGAGGTCGCTTCCTGGATCGCGGGCCCGAGATCCTCCTGCTCCGGCAGCGGCGCCTCACGCCCGGAAACGAGCATGTAGACGAGCCCTGCGGCGAGGACGACGACGGCTATTGCGAGCACAACGGTCACGGCTGCCGATGGTGAAGCACCGATCAGACGGGACTACCGGGCCGAAAAGCCGCTAGATGGGGGCTATGGCAGCAGAACGTCGTTCTGCGAAGAGGCGCGGAACGGGCCGACGACGAGTGTCGCTGCCTTCGCGCCGGGGATGTCGGCCGCGCTGATCGTGTAGCTGCCGGTTGGCAGGTCGGCCTGCAGGCCGACGGTCGAGTTGCCGTAGAGCGGGCCGGAAGTGGCGTTCTTGGGGCCGCGGACTTCCAGGCGCGAGTTGGATTCGGTCAGGTTGGCGGCGACGAAGACGACCGTCAGCGGCGCGTTGGTCTTGATCGGCGGCTGGGCCGCGTGCTGGTTCTGGGGGATCTGCTGGGTCTTTTCAGGCCCGATCCCGATCTGTTCGGGCTGGATCGTGACCGCGTGATCGCTGACCGTGACGCTGACCCGGGTCGGCGCCTGCGGCCGCTGCTTGTTGGGGTGGCTTTCGGCGCCGCAGCCGCCGATGGCGAGCGCAAGCGTCCCGAGCGCACAGGCCACCGCGATTCTGCCTCTCCCACGACCCATTGCGGCGGAATCTAACCGAACGGCAAGTCGACAACCTCGGCCGTAACGCCATCTTCACCTACGGCGAGGCTGTCGCCGGGCCCCGCCTCGCGGCGGACGATCGCCAGCCCGATCGGGCCGAGGGAGGGGGAGACGCAGGCCGAGCCCAGCGCCCCGACCTCCTTCTCGCCTAGCAGGAGCGGGGCGCCGGGGTCGGCGGGGGCGCTCAGCCGCAGCCCTCTCAGGTTGCGGTTGGGCTTGCCCTTGTAGTGGAGGCGGGCGACTGTCTCCTGGCCGATGTAGCAGCCCTTGGTGAAGCTGACCGTGGCCTCGACGATGCCCGCCTCGGCCGGCATCGTGGCAACGCCCATCTCGGCGCCGAAGCGGGGGGCGCCGGCTTCGACCCGCAGGATCTCGACCGCCTCTGCGCTGACCTCGACCGCGCCGGCCCCGCTGAGGGCTTCGCGCAGGCGGCTCGCCTCAGATGCCTCGCAGATCAGGTCGATCCCGGTCGCGGTCCCGGCCGCGAGGCACTCGACTCCGCTGACGGTGGCGAGTTCGCAGGCGTGCTCGGGCAGCGGCGGCGTGCCCGCGATCTCGGCGCTGCGCGGCCCGATCAGGGAGAGGATCGCGCGCTCTGCGCTGACGTCGGCGACTTCTACCTCGCGGCCGATCTTGTACATCTGCAGGTGCTTGCGGGCTGCCTCCAGCCCCTCCGGCTCGGTGTCGAGCCAGATCTCCTCGGCCGCCGGGCGCAGGACCCGCATGTCGGACTGCATGTGCCCCTTGCGGTCGAGCAGGATCGCGTACTGGCCGTCGCCAGGCTCGAGGCTCTCGACGTCATTGGTGAGCTGGCCCTGCAGGTACTCGGCGGCATCGGGGCCGGTGACCAGGAGCACGCCGCGGCCGGAGCGGTCCAACAGCCCGCACTCCTCGCGCAGCTGCCGGTACTGGGCGTCGAGCTCAACTGTCGGGGTCGTGGCCATCCCGTGATTCTAGGAAGCGCCGGGCGCCGGCCTGGCAGTCCGTCTTTTAGATATGTCAAAATCAGATTTAGACGTGTCAAAAACTTCTGAGGCAATCGAGGATTACGCGAAGGCGATCTATCGGCTCGAACAGAACCGGGAGGGCCCGGTGCTGAACGGCGAAGTGGCCGAGCGCCTCGGCGTGACGCCGGCGACGGCGACCTCGATGCTGAAACGGCTCGCCGGCCTCGGCTTCGTCGACTACCAGCCCTACAAGGGCGTGACCCTGACCCCGGCTGGGCAGAAGGTCGCGCTCGAGGTGATCCGCCACCACCGCCTGATTGAGGCCTATCTCTCCGAGGCGCTGGGGATGCCAAGCGACAGGGTCCACGCCGAGGCCGAGGTGCTCGAGCACTACATCTCCGAGGAGCTGGAGCTGCTGATCGCCGCCAAGCTGGGGGAGCCGAGCCACGATCCCCACGGGACGCCGATCCCCGGCCCCGACCTGCGGCTTCCGGATGCGGGAGAGGGCGCGTGAAGCCGCCACCATCGCCACCACCCTCCGAAGCGACCGTCGAGGACGTCCTCCCCGGCGAGGCCGCGGTTGCGGCGGCAGCGCGCCGCTCGCTCGACGGCGACGCCAGGGGCTTCCGCCGCGTCTGGCCCTTCCTCGGCCCCGCCTTCGTCGCCGCCGTCGCCTACATCGACCCCGGCAACTTCGCCACCAACATCGCCGGCGGGGCCAAATTCGGCTACCTCCTGCTCTGGGTGATCCTCGCCGCCAACCTGATCGCGATGGTGGTCCAGACCCAGTCGGCGAAGCTCGGCATCGCGACCGGCAAGAACCTGGCCGAGCTCTGCCGTGAGTCCTTCTCACGGCGGACCTCGATCGGGCTCTGGCTGCAGGCCGAGGTGGTGGCGATGGCGACCGACATCGCCGAGGTGGTCGGCGCCGCGCTCGGCCTCAACCTGCTCTTCGGCATCCCGCTCTTCCCCGCCGGCGTGATCGCCGGCCTCGGCGCCTTCGGCATCCTCGGACTGCAGCAGATGGGCTTCCGCCGGCTGGAGGCGGGGATCACCGCCCTGGTTGGGGTCGTCGTCGCCGCCTTCGCCTTTGAGCTGTTCAGCTCCAGCCCCGACGGCGGCGAAGTCGCTCGCCACCTTTTCGTGCCGGGCTTCGAAGGCACCGAGAGCATCCTGCTGGCGACCGGGATCATCGGCGCGACGGTGATGCCGCACGTCGTCTACCTGCACTCGGCCCTGACCCAGCGCCGGATCGTCGGCCGCGACGACGGCGAGAAAAAGCGGATCCTGGGCTTCGAGAAAGCCGACGTCGTGATCGCGATGTCGCTGGCCGGGGTCGTCAACCTCTCGATGATGGTTGTCGCCGCGGCCCTGTTCCACGACAGCGGCCTGGCCGGTATCGATTCGATCGACGGCGCCTACGACGGCTTGAAGTCGCTGGTCTCGGTCAATGCGGCGACCGTCTTCGGCATCGCCCTGCTGGCCTCGGGCTTCGCCTCGTCCTCGGTCGGGACGATGGCCGGGCAGGTCGTGATGCAGGGGTTCATCCAGCGCCGGATCCCGATCTTCGTCCGCCGCGCGGTGACGCTGGCCCCGGCGCTGGTCGTGCTCGCGATCGGGATCGACCCGACCGATGCCCTGGTCGCAAGCCAGGTCGTGCTCTCCTTCGGCATCCCCTTCGCCCTGGTCCCGCTGCTGATCATCGCCGCCAAGCCGAAGGTGATGGGGTCGCTGGTCAACCCGCGCTGGCTGACCGCTTTCGCCGGGGCGATCGCGGCCCTGATCATCGCCCTCAACGTCTTCCTGCTGCAGCAGGTCTTCTTCGGCTAGCTCTGGGCCAGGAGCTTGGCGACCAGCTCCGGCAGTTCGCGCGACATCCGCGAGCGGGGGACGGCGAGGTCGAAGCCGGCGGCCTCGGCCTCCTGCTTGGCCGCGATGTCGACGTGGGAGTAGAAGCCGAGGGTAGGCAGGCCCGTCGCGGCCACTGCCTTGGCGTCAGCGGAGTCAAGGTCGCAGACGATCGCCTCGGCGTTGACCTCGGCGTTGACCTCGGCGGGGAGTGCTGGGGAGAGGGTGACCTCGTGGCCCGCGGCCCGCAGGCTCTCGCTGACCCGGCTGGCCAGCATCAGGTCGGAGACGACAGCGAGGATCCGGGCCACTAGAGGGCGCGGCGCTGGCGGAACTCTTCGCGGACGCTCTCGGGGCGGCCCCACATCTGCACGACCTCGGACCGGCCCTCGCGAACCTCGCGCAGGGCCAGCTCCCCGACGACTCCTTCGCGATCCAGCTTCTTCAGCACGCCGAGGACCGATTCGGCGGCGGCTGCATGCCCGAAGCTGTGGGCGACGATCAGCCGCCAGTGCCAATCGGCTTCCGAGTAGGGCTGGGCGTTGACCTGGCTCAGCGAGACCGCCGTATCGACGTACTGGCTCTCGTCCTCGATCCGCAGGTCCAGCTCCAGATCCGTCCAGTCGGGCGGCATCGAGTCCAGGACCTGCTGGAAGTCATCGGCCAAGCTCACGGCTAGAGCGTATCTGGAGGCGCGGCTCAGGGTTCGAGCTGGAACGCCGCGCCGACGTCGATCGGCCGTTCGAGCAGCCCGTGCTCCAGGTCCCACTGCTCCCATTCGTCCAGCACCGGCCTGCTGAACGGTTTCGGCTGCAAGTCCGGCAGCAGCACCTTTAGCTGCGCGTGCTGTTCGCTGCGGTCGAGGCTGGGCACCGCCTCGGTCAGGTCATGGAGCGCCCGCGAGGGGTGTTCGACCGTGAATTCGTAGCCGCGGGTCGTCGCTTCGACCATCGACTGGACCAGTTCCGGATTGCGCTTGAGCGTCTCGCCGGAGGTGGTCAGGATCAGCTCGGGGTAGGGGGGAGCGCCGTATTCGTTGACTTTGAAGATCCGGATCGGCACACCCTGGCCTTCCAGGGCCACGCCCTCGGCGTTCCAGAACCCGGTCGCGGCGTCGACCTTTCCGGCGGCGAGTGAGGAGACGGCGTTGAAGCCGATCGTGACCCTGCCGACCTTGGCCGGATCGCCACCATCCGCGCTGACCTCGGAGTCGACGACGGCTTCGTCGGAGGGCAGGCCGGTGACCCCGACGCTGTGGCCCTGCAGGTCGCGCGGGCTGTGGACCGAGGGGTCGCCGGCGATCACCGCGGCGAGCGGGCGCTGCACCAGCGGCATCACGCCAACCAGGTCGAGCCCGCGCTCGCGGGCGATGCCGAGGTCGTGGATGTCGAGGATCGCGAAGTCGGTGCGGCCGGCCGCCAGCAGCTTCGGAGCGTCGGTCGATTCGCCCGGCTGGCGGATCGTGAGGTCGATCCCGGCTTCGTCGTAGTAGCCCTGCTGCTTGGCCGCGTAGATCCCGGAATGGACGGCGTTGGGCGTGAAATCGAGCACAAGCGTCGCGCCGACAGGCGCGCCCGGTTCAGCGCCGCCTCCCCCGCAGCCGACGACGCCGGCAAGCAGAAGAGCGGCCGCCAGCAGCGCGGCAACTCGTCTCATCTGGCGGGGGAGACTATTCCGTTACCCCGATCTGGGTACACTGCCGCCGCTAACCGCGATTCAGGGAACGAGGAGGAGTGACGTGCAGGAGAGAGGACTAGCGGCATATCTTGCTGAGTTGATCGGCACATTTTTGTTGGTCTTCTTCATCACCAGCGTCGTGGTGCTGTTTTTGGCCACTGGCAGCCAGGCCCAGTTCGGGACTGACTTTGCGGTGATCGGACTTGTACACGCCTTCTTGCTGTTCGGCCTGATCGTCATGTTCGGCGTGGTCAGCGGCGGTCACTTCAACCCTGCGGTGACGCTCGCGGCGGCCGTGATCAAACGGATCGCCCCCGTCGACGCCGTCATCTACATCCTCGCCCAGCTCTCGGGGGGCGTGCTCGGGGCGCTGCTGACCAAGGCGCTGCTGCTCGACGAGGGGCGCGCCACCCACTACGGTGCCGCCAATGTCAGCGGCCTGCTCAGTGGGAACATGGCCGGGACCGTTGTCGAGGCGGTGGGAACCTTCTGCCTCGTCCTCGTCATCCTCTCCGCCGTCTTCTCGAAAAAGAGCTTCAAGGAGTGGGCGCCGCTGGCGATCGGCACCACGCTGGGCTTCATCGTCATGGTCGGCGGCCCGCTGACCGGCGGCTCCTTCAACCCGGCCCGTTGGTTCGGCCCGGCTCTGGTCGGCAACGACTGGGGCGGCACCTGGCCCTACCTGCTCGGCCCAATCGTCGGCTCGCTGCTCGCAGCCCTGGTCTTCCGCTTCGTGCTCGAGGCCGGTGGCCCCGCGCCGACCGAGCCGCCCGAGCGCGTCAAACCTTCCGCGCCTTCGAAGCCGGCCCCGGCCGCGCCGAAGCCGTCTGAGCCGAAGCCGGACGCCGCGAGCTAGATCGATCTTTGTGCCGCCGGGCCTAGCTGGCCCGGCGGTTGCAGTAGCTTGAGCGCGTGCGCCGAGTCACCTTCTCCCGCAACTACACGCTCTCCCTCTCACGCACCTGCCAGTGCTATTGCAAGTACTGCGCCTTCGCCACCCACCGGGCGCATATCCATGCGCCTGATGAGGTCGCGAAGCGCCTGGACGAGGCGGAACGGCGCAACGCCAAAGAGCTGCTGGTCCTCACCGGGGAGCGGCCCGAGGTAAACCCCATCGTCGCCGCCAAGCTGGCGGAGTGGGGGCACGAGGACTTCACGGCATACGTCGTCTGGGCCTGCGAACGCGCCCTGGAGCGCGGCATCTTGCCCCACACCAACATCGGCGTGCTCGACCACGCTGACCTTTCTCGTCTGCGCGAGGTGACGGCATCTCAGGGCCTGATGCTGGAGTCCTCAGCGGAGCGGCTGATGGAGACCGTCCACGCCGGCTCCCCCACCAAGCACCCCGCAAAGCGGCTCGCGACCATCGAGGCCGCGGGTGAGCTCAAGATCCCCTTCACGAGCGGCATCCTCGTCGGCATCGGAGAGACCGAGGAGGAGCGCGTCGAGTCCCTGGAAGCGCTCGCGTCCATCCACGAGCGCCACGGCCACCTGCAGGAGGTGATCCTGCAGAACTTCGTCCCCCATCCTCGCTACTACGGCCAGGAGGTTGCGGACATTGCCGATCAGGCGGCACTCGATAGGTGGGAGGGCAACGGGGAGGCAGAGGAGGCGTCGCTGCCCTTGCCGGAGTGGGCTACCGAGGTTTCGATCGACGACATGAAGCGGCTGATCCGCGAGTGCAAACGGCTGATGCCGGATGTCGGGGTGCAGGTGCCACCGAACCTGTCGGACTGGTGGGGGGAGCTTGTCGAGGCCGGGGCGACGGACCTTGGGGGGCTGTCTGCCAACGGGGACCACATCTCTCCCGAGCACGCCTTTCCTAGCCCGCATCAGGTCCGCAAGGAGCTGGCTCCGGAGGGATTCGCGCTGACAGAGAGGCTCTGCGTCTACCCGCAGTACATGGATCAGGACTGGATGGAGCAGGGCGTCCTTGACGTGATCAAGCTCAAGTACTGGAGCTTCATTCCTCGTCGTGGATCTGGGCGCAGAGTCGAAGAGTCTTTGGACCCGGGCCTGACCGAGAGCGCTGTGGCGAAAGGCCGCGACGGGATTGAACTTTCCGAAGATGAGCTGACCGCACTCTTCTCTGAGACCAGGCCCGAGGCGATTGAGGAGATGCGGGTTGCCGCTGATGAGCTGCGGGCCGAGTTGGCCGGCGACCGGGTCACGTTCGTGGTCAACCGCAACATCAACTTCACGAATATCTGTGTCGTTGGCTGTGCCTTCTGCGGGTTCGGGCAGGGCAAGCGGTCGCCCGATGCCTACGAGGTCTCCGAGCAGGACTTTGCTGACCGGATTCGCGATGCGGTCGAGTTCGGCGCGACCGAGCTCTGCATGCAGGGCGGCATCCATCCCGACCTGACCCTGGAGGAGTACGGGAAGTGGCTGCGGCTGGCCAAGCAGGTCGCTCCTGAGCTGCACCTGCACGCCTACTCGCCGATGGAGGTCCATTTCATGTGCGAGGGCTCGGGCAGGTCGCCCGACGAGGTTTTCGCCTATCTCAAGGAGTGCGGGCTGGGCTCGACGCCGGGGACCGCGGCCGAGGTGCTCGACGACGGGGTCCGGCAGCGGATCTCGCCGAACAAGCTTCCGGTTGATCGCTGGGTCGAGATCATCGAGGCCTCGCACCGGGCCGGGCTGCGCTCTACCTCGACCGTGATGTTCGGCCACATCGAGGAGCCGCGCGAGCTGGCCCGCCACATGCAGGTGATCCGGGCGCTGCAGGAGCGAACCGGCGGCATCACCGAGTTCGTGCCGCTCAGCTTCATCCCCTTCAACACGATGCTCGGCCGCACCCATGGCATCGAGGAGATCTCGGCCGAGGAGAATCTCAAGCACACCGCCGCCTTCCGCCTGGCGCTGGGCAAGACGATCCCCAACCTGCAGGCGAGCTGGGTGAAGATGGGGCTAGGCGCCGCGACCGAGTCGCTGCGCTGGGGCGTCAACGACCTCGGCGGCACCCTGATGGAGGAGAACATCTCCCGCATGGCCGGCTCCCAGCACGGCGTCCGGCTTGATCCCGAGCAGCTGATCGAGGCCGCCCGGGCGGCTGGGCGGGTCCCGGCGCAGCGGACAACCCTCTACGAGATCGTCGAGACCTACGAGCAGGACCAGAGCCCAGCCGGAACTTCGGTCTAGCGGAAGAGGTCCTCGCCGCGGGGCCGGCGCATCGCCGCCGCCCCGGGGCCATCGTCCGCGCTGACGAAGCGGTCCAGCCCACGGACCAGAGTGACCGGGACGCCGCTGGTCTTCTCGCGGACCAGGTCGGCTGCGCCAGCCGCCTCGTCGGCGATCGCGATCACGGTCGCCTCCAGCCTGCGCCCGCTTGTGTCCTCGCGCCCGCGCCAGTCGTCAAGCGGGGCGATCCCGGCGCAGCCGATCGCGACCTCGGCCTGGCCCAGGCGCCAGGCGCGGCCGAAGCTGTCGGAGACGATCACGGCGACGCTGGCCCCTTCCACGGATTCGATCTCGGCGCGTATGCGCCGGGCCGAGGCGTCGGGGTCCTCGGGCAGCAGGCAGACGGTGTCGGGCTCGGGCAGGTTGGAGCTGTCGATGCCGGCGTTGGCGCAGACGAAGCCGTGGTTGGTCTCGGTGATGAGGACGCCGCGCTCGGCCCGCAGCACCTCGCGGCTCTCTTCAAGGATCAGCTCGACGACCGCCGGCTCTTTGCCGAGCACAGCCGCCAGCCGCCGGGCCTCGCCGCCGGGCAGGACCGAGGAGAGGCGGCGAATGCGGCCCTCGGCCTTGGAGACGATCTTCTGTGAGATCACGACCACGTCGCCGTCTTGGAGTTCGGCGTGGGCGGCGATCAGATCGCCTACCGCCATGCCCTCGATTACCTCGGGCAATCCCGCGACCGGGACCACCCGCAGTTCGGCGGGGCTCATATCCCGAGCGCTTTGGCGGTCCGCTTGGCCCGGCCCGGCCGGGCGTGCAGCTCGCGGGTGAGGGCGACGATGTCGGCCGGGGTGTCGAGGTCGAGGCCGAGCGAAGCCAGCTCCTCGACGCCGAAGGGAACGCCCGCCTCACGGGCGGCGGCGACGTGGCGGGCGCAGCTGCCCTCGCCGAAGGCGGGGCGGATCGCGCTGGGTGGCGCCAGGACCAGGGCGTTGGTCCCGGTGCCGTGACGGTCCGGGACGATGGCGACGTAGCTGTCGGGCACGCCGGTCAGCAGGCGGTCGAGCTCGCGTGGGTCGAGCAGGGGGCAGTCGCCGGGCAGGAGGACGGCGCAGGTCGCGCCCTCGACTTCGGCCCGGGCGATCCCGGCCAGCACGGCCTCGACATGCCCCTCGTCGCCAGGGTCGGGGACGACCTCGGCGCCGACCGCCGCGGCGAGCTCCTGAGCGACGGGGTCGCCGCTGACGACGATCGTGCGCTCGATCGTCCGCGCTGCGGCGATCGCGTCGAGCACGTCGGCGACCATCGCTGCGACCACCTCGGTGCGGCGGGCATCGTCAAAGCCGGCGGCGAGCCGCTGCTTCGCCTCGGCGAAGCGCTTGACGGGGAGGATCGCGAACGCCTTCAAGTCAGGTGAGGCTAGCGGCGAAGTCCAAGACGATGCGGCCGACGCGAGCGCGCCCCGGCGCTCCCTCCATCAGGGTCGGCGCCGCGAGGGTCTGGATCTCCGCCGGTGGCGGGTCCGGGTCGCCCTCGTCGACCACCATCGCTTCGATCAATCCCGCGTAGAGCGATGCCACCCCGGCGGCGGTCGAGGGCCGCCCCAGCGCCTGCATGAAGCGGGCGGTCGGCCCCTTCACCACCTCTCCGCCGACATAGGGGCTGACGGCGACGACGGGAGCGCTGGAGGCGGCGATCGCCTCGCGCATCCCTGGCACGGCGAGGATCGGGCCGATGCTGATCACCGGGTTGGAGGGGCCGATCACGATCGCCTCGGCCCAGCGCAGCGCCTCCAGCACCTCGGGCGTCGGCTCCGCTGCCTCGACCCCCTCCAGCTCGACCCCGTGGACCTCGGGCTCGCCGTGGTCGACGATCAGGTACTCCTGCAGGTCGCGGCGGCCGGCGGCGGTCAGCACCTTGGTCCGCACCGGCTTGTCGCTCATCGGCAGCACCTTCGCCTCGACCCCGAGGCCGCGGGCGATCTGGGCCTGGGCGTCGGTCGGCCTGCCGCCCTCGTCGAGGAACTGGCGGCGGTAGAGGCAGGCGGCGAGGTCGCGGTCGGAGAGGCTGAACCAGTCGGGCGCGCCGAGCCGGCCGAGCCGCTCGAAGACGGTGAAGCTGTCGTCGCGCAATCCCCAGCCGCGCTCCTCGTCGATTTCGCCGCTGAGCCAGTAGGTGACGAGGTCGGGATCGGGGGAGACGTGGACGCCGAGCGCCTCGATGTCGTCGCCGGTGTTGGCGATCACCGAGAGGTCGCTGCCGATCTCCTCCTGCATCCCGGCGGCGAGCTTGGCTCCGCCGGTGCCGCCGGCCAGCAGCGCGACCCGCACGGCGCTAGGCCCAGTGGTCGCTGTCGGGAAGGCCGGTGAGGCGGATCCCCGCATGCGCCTTGTAGCGCGTGTTGACCGAGATCAGCATCGGGGTCAGCTGCTCGACGATCCGCGCCATCTCCAGCGCCCCGGCGTTGACAGCGCGCAGGCCGGGGATCAGCTCGATCAGCCGCGCCACCCGCGCCTTGTCGGCCTTGCGGTCGCCGCAGACCAGCACGTCCTCGCCCAGCTCGGCGTCCGCGTCGGCGAGGGTGGGGGCGCCGACCGTGTGCAGGGCGGCGACGACGGTGACGCCCTCGGGGACCATCTCCTGCGCCTGCTGGGCGGCCGAGCCCTGCCAGACGCCGAGCGAGCGGGTCGCTTTGCCGCTGACCGCGGCGGCGAGCGGCACCGTGCAGTCGACCAGGATCTGCCCCGGCGCTAACGCCCCGCGCAGGTTGTTGAGGTTCTCCGACTGGTTGCGGAAGGGGACGGTGAGGAAGACGATCTCGGCGCGCTTGGCGGCCTCCTCGTTGACGAGGCCCTCGACCGCGGCGCCGGGGACCGCGGCGCGCAGCTTCGCCGCCGCCTCCTCGGCCCGCTCGGCCGAGCGCGAGCCGATCACGATCGGCGCCCCGGCCTTGGCCCAGCGCAGCCCCAGGGCGGCGCCGAGGGCGCCGGTGCCGCCGAGGATCGGTATCGGTGCGATCTCCGTCACGAGCGCGCCAGTCTATGCTCCGGGCCTATGAGGCTGGAGGGACGAAAGGCGCTCGTGACCGGCGGGGCCAGTGGAATCGGCGCCGCGACTGCCGCGCGGCTCGCCGCCGAGGGGGCCGAGGTCTGGATCGGCGACATCGATACCGAGGGCGCAGAGCGGATCGCTGGCGAGATCGCCGGCCACGCGCTCGAGCTCGACGTGACCGACCTCGACGCGGCCAAAGCAGCGGTCGAGGAGACCGGCACGCTCGACATCCTCGTCAACAACGCCGGCACCGACGAGTTCGGCTTCTTCACCTACACGACGCCCGAGCAGTGGAAGAAGGTGCTCGACATCAACCTCGGTGGCGTCCTCAACTGCACCTACGCCGCGTTGCCCGGCATGCAGCAGGCCAAATACGGCCGCATCGTCAACATGGCCTCTGAGGCGGGGCGGGTCGGCTCCAAGGGCTCGGCCGTCTACTCGGCCGCCAAGGGCGCCGTGATCGCCTTCTCGAAGGTGATCGCCCGCGAGAACGGGCGCTACGGGATCACCGCCAACTCGATCGCCCCCGGCCCGATCGAGACGCCTTTGCTGATGGGCGCCAAGGAGTTCGGCGAGATCGGCGACAAAATCATCGAGACGATGAAATCCCTGACCCAGATGGGCCGCCTCGGCCGCCCCGACGAGGTCGCCGCCGCAGTCGCCTTCCTAGCTTCAGATGACGCCACTTTCGTGACCGGGGAGACCCTGGGCGTAAGCGGCGGCCTCGGCATGGTCTAGCCCCAGGGGGGAGAGTTTCCGCGACTGTGGACTTGACCACACGATGGCGTGGTCAACTGCACAGTCGTTGAGCAGCCGCTCTGCCTGGAAGCTTGTTGCCGATCAGCACGGAGTCGTGGCTCGGCGGCAGCTCTTGGAGCTCGGGCTTAGCGCCCGCGCGATTGAACACCGGATCGCGACTGGGCGGTTGCGTCCGTTGATGCGTGGCGTTTACGTGGTCGGTCGTTTCGAGCTCTCACGGGAGGGGCGTTGGATGGCCGCAATTCTTGCCTGTGGAGAGGAGGCAGTGCTCAGCCACCGCAGTGCCGCGGCGTTATGGGGGATTGGCGCTGAGAACGACGGCAAGGTCAACATCTCCGTACCTGCTTCGTCTTTCAATCGGCCTCCCGGGATTCGGGTGCATCGCTGTCAGCGTTTGAGGCCCGACGAACTCCGTGCTCGTCATCGGGTTCCGGTCACAAGCCCAGTCCGCACGCTCATCGACCTTGTGGCCGAGCTCGACTCGTTCGAACTTGAGCGGGCGATCAATGAGGCTGACAAGCACGATCTGATCACTCCTCACGCGCTGCGGGCGGCGCTTGACGCGTTCTCAGGGCAGCCTGGAGTTCGTCGCTTGAGGACGGTGCTCGATCGCCGTACCTTTCGCATGACCGACTCCAACCTGGAGCGGCACTTCCTGCCGATCGTCGACCAGGTCGGATTGCCACGGCCGCTGACGCAGCGCTATGTCAACGGCTTCAAAGTCGACTTCTTCTGGCCCGACCTCGGCCTTGTGATCGAGACTGACGGCTTGCGCTACCACCGCACTCCCGCCGAGCAGGCCCGAGACCGGCTGCGCGACCAGACCCACACCGCAGCCGGCTTCACCCAGCTTCGCTTCAGCCATGCCCAGGTCAAATACGAGCCCGCTCATGTGCGCCAGGTTCTGGCTGCCGTCGCCCGCCGACTCGATCGTGCCGTTGACGCCTAAGCTGCCGTCTATGACCGACCTGCCCAGCAGCGTCCGCATCCGCGAGGTCGGCCCTCGTGACGGATTCCAGAACGAGCCGGAGACGATCGCCGCCGAGGACAAGGTGCGGCTGATCGACATGCTCTCGGCGACCGGGTTGAAGCGGATGGAGGTGACCTCGTTCGTGCGGCCGGACGTGATCCCGCAGCTCGCCGACGCCGAGCAGGTGCTGGCCGCGGTGCAGCGGCGCGAGGACGTCGCCTTCTCAGTCCTGATCCCCAACGAGCGCGGGTTGGAGCGGGCGCTGACGATGCGTGATCGCTTCGACGAGGTCAGCGTCTTCCTCTCCGCCTCGGAGACCCACAACCGGCGCAACGTCAACCGCTCGGTCGAGGAGTCCCTGAGCGGCCTGGAGCGGACGCTGGCGACTGCCCGCGAGGCCGGTCTGCGCTGCGAGGGAGTGATCGCGACCTCCTTCGGCTGTCCCTACGAGGGCGAGGTCCCGCCGGAGCGCGTCTTTGAGATCGCCGAGCGGCTGGCCGCGGCAGGCTGCGACGAGGTCGGCTTCGGCGACACGACCGGGATGGCGAATCCGCGCCAGGTCCACGTGTTCTTCGCCGCAGCCCGCGAGCGCCTGGCCGGCGCCGAGCTGACCGCCCACTTCCACAACACCCGCGGCCAGGGCCTCGCCAACGTGCTGGCGGCGGTGGAGGAGGGGATCGATTCCTTCGAGTCGAGCTTCGGCGAGCTCGGTGGCTGCCCGGTGCCGCCGGGATCGACCGGCAACATCTCGACCGAGGACGTGGTCTCGATGCTGCACGAGATGGGGATCGAGACCGGGGTGGACCTGCCGCTGCTGATCGAGGCATCCCGCGCCGCCCAGGAGGTCTTGGGCCGCCCGCTCGGAGCGCACGTGCTGCGCGCGGGGCCTGTGGACTGGCACCGCGGTTAGGCTCCCGCCCGTGACCGACTTCGCAGAGGCCCTCGAGGCCGCTCTCTCCGGCGGCCCCCAGCGCCACCACGAGAAGACCGCCGAACAGGGCAAGCTGCCCGTCCGCGAGCGGGTCGAGCGGCTGGTCGATCCCGGCTCCTTCTCCGAGGAGGCGGCGCTCGCCAACTGGGAGAAGGAGGGGCTCGGCGCCGACGGCGTCGTCACCGGCCTGGCCACGATCGACGGCCGCCGGGTGGCGCTGATGGCGAACGACCCGACGGTCAAGGCCGGCTCCTGGGGCCCGAAGACGGTCGAGAAGATCCTCCGCGTCCAGGAGCGGGCGCTGAAGCTGCAGCTGCCGATGGTCTACCTGGTCGACTCGGCCGGGGCGCGGATCACCGACCAGGTGCAGATGTTCCCCGGCCGTCGCGGCGCGGGGCGGATCTTCCACAACGAGGTGCGGCTCTCCGGCCAGGTGCCGCAGGTCTGCCTGCTGTTCGGCCCCAGCGCCGCCGGTGGCGCCTACATCCCCGCCTTCTGCGATGTCGTGATCATGCGCGAGGGCAATGCCTCGATGTACCTGGGCTCGCCGCGGATGGCGGAGATGGTGATCGGCGAGACCGTGACCCTGGAGGAGATGGGCGGGGCGAAGATGCATACCGGCGTCTCCGGCTGCGGCCACTTCCTGGTCAAGAGCGACGAGGAGGCGATCGACCTCGCCAAGCGCTACCTCTCCTTCATGCCGGGCAACTGGCGCGAAGAGCCGCCGCTCGCGCCCGCCGCCGAGCCGGCCTCGGACGAGCCGATCGCCGAGATCGTCCCGGCCGACGAGAACCGGCCCTTCGACATGCAGAAGCTGCTCGACTCGCTGCTCGATGCCGACAGCTTCCTCCCGGTCCACAAGCGCTGGGCGAAAGAGCTGATCGTCGGCTACGGCCGGCTCGACGGCCGCGTCGTCGGCGTCGTCGCCAACCAGCCCCGCTACACCGGCGGCGTCCTCTTCGTCGACTCCGCCGACAAGGCGGCGCGTTTCATCCAGACCTGCAACGCCTTCAACGTGCCACTGCTCTTCCTCGCCGACGTGCCCGGCTTCATGATCGGCACCGCGGTCGAGCGCCAGGGGATCATCCGCCACGGGGCGAAGATGATCAGCGCCGTCTCCGAGGCGACGGTGCCGAAGATCTCGGTCGTCGTCCGCAAGGCCTACGGCGCCGGCCTCTACGCGATGGCCGGGCCCGCCTTCGAGCCCGACTGCTGCATCGCCCTGCCCGGCGCCTCGATCGCCGTGATGGGGCCGCAGGCGGCGATCAACGCCGTCTTCTACAACCAGATCCAGGCGATCGAGGACGAGGCCGAGCGCGAGCGCTTCGTCGAGGAGAAGCGGGCGGAGTACGCCGAGGACATCGACCTCCTCCACCTCGCCTCCGAGCTGGTCGTCGACGCCGTTGTGCCGCCCGAGGATCTGCGCGCCGACCTGATTCAGCGCTTCGCGATGGCAGCCGGCAAGGATCGTTCCTTCGCTGAGCGCCGCAACCCAGTCACGCCCGCCTGAGGGCGGCTTTAGCCCGTCTCGCTACCGTTTTGGGATGAATGTGAACGTCAAGCGGCCCCTGGCCGGCTGGTTTGCCTGCGTCGTCGCCCTGATCGGGCTGACCCTGGCCGCCTACGGGGTCGATCCCTTCCAGCGCCTCGACGCGACTGCGCTGAGCCGCTTCGCCGCCCACCAGGCCTCCTCGTTTGGCTCGGCCGCCGAATTCTTCGCCCACCTCGCCGATCCGCTGCCGTTGCTGGCGATCCTGGCCGGGATCTGCGCCCTCGGCCTCTACTGGGGCCGGCCCCGGCAGGTGCTTGCCGCGGTCGCGGTCGTCGCCGGGGCCAACCTGACCACGCAGATCCTCAAGGTCGCGCTCGCCCACCCGCGCTTCCAGCCGGTCCTCGGCCTGCATCAGCTTGGCCCCGTCGCCTTTCCCAGCGGCCACTCGACCGCGGCGGCCTCGGTCGCCGTCGCCCTGCTGCTCGTCACGCCTTGGCGCTTGCGGCCGCTCGCCTTTGTCGTCGGCGCCGGCTTCGTCGCCGCGGTCGGCTGCTCGGTCCTCATCCTCTCCTGGCACTACCCGAGCGACGTGCTCGGCGGAATCCTCGTCGCCTCGGCCTGGGGCTTCGCGGCGCTGGCCTGCCTCAACTGGGCTGAGCAGCTCGGCGAGCTTCGCCGCCCGGCTCAGGTCTCCAGCCGCGCCGCCATCTCCGTGAAGTAGTCGAGCGCCGCCGGGTTGGCGAGCGAGTCGCGGCTGGCCGCCTTCTCGGCGGGGGTGCCCATTAGGATCCGCTTGACCGGCACCTCCAGCACCTTGCCGCTCAGCGTCCGTGGCACCTCCTCGATCTGGAAGACCTCATCGGGGACGTGTCGCGGCGAGCAGTGCTCACGGACGCGGCGGGCGATCTCCTTCGGTAGCGCCTCGTCGAGCTCGGCCCCGTCGCGGAGGACGACGAAGAGCGGCATCCAGCCCTCGGTGCCCGGCCGCGGGATGTCGACGACCAGCGCATCGACGATCTGGTCGATGCTGAGCACGGCGCGGTAGATCTCGCTGGTGCCCATGCGGATGCCGGAGCGGTTGATGGTCGAATCCGAGCGGCCGTAGATGACGGCGGTGCCGCGGGCGGTGATTTCGATCCAGTCGCCGTGGCGCCAGACCCCGGGGTACTGCTCGAAGTAGCTGGCCCGGTAGCGGCTGCCGTCGGGGTCGCCCCAGAAGCGGACCGGCATCGAGGGCATCGGCTCGGTCACAACCAGCTCGCCGACCTCGCCGATCAGCGCTTTCCCGCCCTCATCCCAGGCCTCGACCGCGGCCCCGAGCGCCCGCCCCTGCAGCTCACCGCGGTAGACGGGGAGCAGGGAGACGCCGCCGACGAAGGCGGTGCAGAGGTCGGTGCCGCCGCTGGTCGAGAAGAGCCAGGTGTCGGCGCCGAGGTGCTCGTAGATCCAGTCGAAGCCCTCGGGGGATAGGGGGGAGCCGGTCGAGCCGACCGCCCCCAGGCGGCTGAGGTCGCGGCCGGCGCCGGGCTCGACCCCGTCCTTCATGCAGGCGGCGATGTAGGAGGCGCTGGTGCCGAACATCGTCACCTCGGCCCGCTCGGCCAGGTCCCAGAGGACGTTCATGTCGGGATAGCCGGGGCTGCCGTCGTAGAGGACGATCGCGGCCCTGGTCAGCAGGCCGGAGACGAGGAAGTTCCACATCATCCAGCCGGTCGTGGTGAACCAGAAGAGGCGGTCGCCGGGGTGGGAGTCGACGTGGAGGTGGAGCTTCTTCAGGTGCTCGAGCAGGATCCCGCCCTGGCCCTGGACGATCGCCTTCGGCAGCCCGGTGGTGCCGGAGGAGTAGAGGACCCAGAGCGGGTGGTCGAAGGGGACGCGCTCGAAGCTGAGCTCGGCGCCTTCTCCCGCGGCCAGCAGCTCGTCCCAGCGCATCGTCTTGTCGAGGGCGCCGAGATCGGGGTCGGAGTCGAGGTAGGGGAGGACGACGGTGCGGGCCAGGGTCGGCATCGCCTCCTGCAGGCGGGCGATCGTCTCGCGGCGGTCGAAGTCCTTGCCGCCGTAGCGGTAGCCGTCGACGGCGAACAGCACCTTGGGCTCGATCTGGGCGAAGCGATCGATCACGCTGGCCGGGCCGAAGTCGGGCGAGCAGCTCGACCAGGTGGCGCCGATGCTGGCGCTGGCGAGGAAGGCGACGATCGCCTCGGGGATGTTCGGCAGGTAGGCGACGACCCGGTCGCCGCGCTCGACCCCGAGCTCGCGCAGCCCGGCGGCGACCGCCGCGACCTGGGCCCGCAGCTCGCCCCAGCTCAGCTCGCCAAGCTGGCGCAGCTCGGAGGCGTGCAGGATCGCCGTCTCGGCGTCGTCTTTGCCGGCGAAGACATGTTCGGCGTAGTTGAGGCTGGCGCCGGGGAACCAGCTCGCGCCCGGCATCTCGCGGCTGGCCAGGGCCGGTGAGGGATCGCCGTCGGCCTGCACCTCGAAGAAGTCCCAGATCGAGCGCCAGAACGCCTCCAGATCATCGACTGACCACTGCCAGAGTTCCTCGTAGGTTTCGAACAGCAGCCCGCGCTCACCATTCAGCCAGCGCAGGTATTCGGTCAGCCGCGAGTTCTCGATCAGCTCTGGCGACGGCGACCAGAGCAGGTCGCCCCCTCCGTTGTCAGTTGCCCCGGAGCTCACCGGTCGCTTATACCCGATGCGTTATGTCCGGCGGCGGTCGCTTATCTTTCCTGCCGGCGCCGGAGTGGCGGAACTGGCATACGCGATCGGCTCAAAATCGATTGCCCTTACGGGCTTGTGGGTTCGAATCCCACCTCCGGCATCGAGCTAGCGGGAAGGCGGCGCTAAGCGGGGAGCGGCTCGCCCTGCTCGGGCGGGGCGCCGGCCCCGTAGTCCTCGCCGGACCCGATCGGGCGCTCCTCCTCGACGTGCCACTCCTGGTTGAAGCCATAGAGGGCGGCGACGATGAGGACGATCTGGAGCAGGGCGAGGATGACGACGAGCAGGCCGATCAGCGGCACCGGGATCAGGGCGTGCTCGAACCCGGCCTTGTCGCGGGCGAACCAGCTTTCGGCCCCGACCGCGCAGAAGATCGCCAGGATCATCGAGAGCGCGGCGGCCACCGGCAGGATGCCGCGGCTCCAGCGGAAGACGAGGAAGGCGAAGAAGGCGTAGAGCAGCGTGTAGATGATGCAGACCAGCCCCATCGCGCTGCCGCCGACCAGCAGCGAGAAGCCGGTGACGGTGATGATCCCCGCCAGCGCAGCCGTCGCGAGCATCAGAAAGACGATCACGAACTTAGTCGTAACCGACTCGGCTTTCTCCCGATTTGGCCGCCACAACTCGTAGCCGGGCCTGACCTCTCCTACTGCCACGCCATCGATCATAGAATCTTCAAGCGACGGTGCGTCGTTGGTTGCGCGTTAAGCGCGCGGACGCAGCGAGTTACGCGGGCGTGGTGAAATGGTAAACACGCTGGCTTTAGGTGCCAGTGCTCGAAAGAGCTTGGGGGTTCAAGTCCCTCCGCCCGCATGGCGCTTCGGCCCTACGAACGAGTCGAGCAGCTCGACGCTTTTACGGTCGGCGACCGAGATGTTCTTGTGGCTGGACTGAGTCCAGCGGACTCCCAGCTTGTCGCACGCTTCGCAGAACAAGCCACGTATGTCGGCTGAGAAGTTGGTGAAGAAGTAGCGAGGGTAGGCGTAAACGCGGGGACCGCTGTTCGGGAGGTCGACCGTGAAGCGATTGAGGACCCGCGATCCATCCGAGTGGATGAGTCCGCGGATAAACGGCTTCGGAAAGCAGTCGACGATCTCTTGCTGCCAATCGACAAGGACGATCGGCCGCTTGTGCTTCTTGCCGGCGCCGTGCTGTGGGAAGGCCATTGGCCAGAGTGGGCTCCCAGACGTGATTCGGATCGATCTGCCCTTTGGTGTTTTCCGCAGCGAAATCCGGACCTTGACCTCCAAGACTCTTGAGATCGCGTCGCTGCACTCATCGGCTATTCCTGGATAGAGGGGGTCAAGGGCGATTTCGAGCACGGGAGATAGGGCGGCATGGGCGATGTATCCATCGCCCAGATAGATGCCGAGGAGGTAGCTGTAGCTCTCTGGGTCGGATGGTTGCCAGGTGGCTGGAAGTGCGCGACGGCATGTGCGCGGCACTCCCCGCGCTCGCCACCGCTGAACGGTTCCTCGGCTCACTCCTGATTGGCGAGCGATCTCACGATCGCTGAGATTGGTGCCGAAAAGAACTTTGACCATCTTGATCTCTGGACTGGAGCGGTTGTGGGACACGAACATATGTTCGTCCAAACGTCGGACGTCATCCAGGCGACGTGGCCGTAGACTTCGGCGCCCCTGGGGGAGTGAGTTAACGGCTATGCGCACGGTCTCCAAAACCGTGAATCCGGGTTCGAATCCCGGCTCCCCCGTTCGTTGTGAGCAATTCGAGGAGGACTGCGGTGCGCAAGGTCATCTACTCGATGGGGGTTTCGCTGGACGGCTTCATAGCCGGGCCAGGCGGCGAGATCGATTGGACGGCGCCGGACGAGGAGCTGCACCGGTTCCACAACGAGCAGACGCGGGAGCTGGGCGCGCACTTCTGCGGGCGGCGGCTCTACGAAGTGATGCTCTATTGGGAGACCGCTGAGGAAAACCCGTCGGCGGGGGAGGTGGAGCTTGAGTTCGCCCGGATCTGGAAGGGCCTGCCGAGGGTCGTCTTCTCGAAGACATTGGATGAGGTCGAGGGCAACGCCAGGCTGGCCCGGGAGGGAATCGCGGAGGAGGTCGCCAAACTGAGGGAGCAGCCAGGCAAGGACCTGGCGGTCGGCGGCGCCGGCCTGGCCGCCAGCTTCGCCAAGCTGGGCTTGATCGACGAGTACCGGCTCTTCGTCAGCCCGGTCGTGCTCGGCGGCGGCACACTCTTCTTTCCGGCCCTGGAGGAGAAGGTCGACCTGGAGCTGGTCGAGACGCGGACCTTCGGCTCTCGCGTCGTCTATCTCCGCTACCGGCGGGCCTGAGGGCGCTCAGGGCTTCGTCGGTTCGAGGCCGATCAGGTCGTAGTAGCCGATCAGGTAGAGGCGGCGGCCGTCGGAGATGACCGGCGTGTAGCCGGCCTGGCGCAGCTCGAAGGTTTTCTTGTGGGTGAGGGCATCGATGCCGATCGCGTCGCGGGTCTTGAAGCTCGAGGTGTAGACGGTGTGGCCGATCACGGTCGCGGTGCCCGGGATCGGGCCGCCGACGTCGTAGTGCCACTCCTGCTTGCCGGTGGCTGCGTCGAGGGCGTAGAAGCGGCCGTTTTCAGCGCCGATATAGACGGTCGGGCGGGTGCCGGGGACCTGGGCCACGGCCGGCGAGCCGTAAACGAAGGCGTTGGTCGGAAAGGCCCAGGAGACCTTGCCACTGTTTTCGTCGAAGCTGTAGACGGTGCCGTCGTCGCGGGCGGCGTAGACGTGCCCAAAGGCGATCGCGGGGGAGGAGAAGAAGCCGCCCTGGCCGAATGGCGGCACCTTGGTCGTGTTGGTGCGCCAAACCAGCTTGCCCGAGGTCGCGTCGAGGCAGAACATCGCTCCCTCGTAATCGGCCACGTAGACGCGCCCGTGATGGAAGCTGGGGCTGGCTTTGATCGCGCCCGGTGAGTTGAACTGCCAGCGAATCTTGCCGTCAGAGGCTCGCAGCGCGATCACGTTTGTCTGGTCGGAGCCGATGTAGAGCGTTCCGCCGACCGCCATCGGTGAGGATTCGAGGTGGGAATGCAGGTTGCGTTTCCAGACCGGCTTGCCGCTGGCGGCGTCGACAGCGACCAGGTCGCCGTCGAGGTATGCGAAGAACACCTTGCCCTGGTGGTAGACCGGGGCGGTGACGTCGGTCTGCTTGCCCTTGTCGCGCGGATCGGTAACTCGTTCCCAGAGAATCTTGCGGTCGCGAAGCCGGACCGCTTTCGCGTTGCCGTACTTGTTGACGACATAGGCGATGCCGTCGGCGACGGCGGGCGGGAACTCGATCAGCGCGTGGGTGTTGATCGACCAGGCCTGGCGCAGCGGCGGGTCGAGCACGCGCTTGTGGGCTGGGAGGTAATGGGTCCGCTCCGGCACCCGCCCGAACAGCGGCCAGTCGACGAGCCCGGATTCGCTCGATGCCGAGCCTGCCTGGGACTTGCCGTTGGAGCTGCCGCCGCTCCCACAGCCACCGATCGCCAGCACGCAAGCGGCAACCGCCGCGAGGGCTAGGCCGCGGCATGTCCAGGGCTTGAGGCGCATCGAGGTCGAAGCGGCGGACGGGAATCGAACCCGCATCATCGCCTTGGAAGGGCGAGGCTCTACCGTTGAGCTACCACCGCATGGACTGGCCCGCTCGCTAGAGCCGCCTGTTCCTATGGACAGTTTGCCCAATGCGGGCGCGATTTGGCATCTCGTCGAGGGCGGGCCGGGGTGCCGGCGCCACCCCGGCCAGCGAATTCGTCAGAATGCAGATCAGTCACGGGGCGTGGCGCAGTCTGGTAGCGCACTCGGCTGGGGGCCGAGCGGTCGCTGGTTCAAATCCAGTCGCCCCGATCAGAGAGTTGCGGGCCGACCGCGACGAGGTAATCCGGGCGGCCTACAAGAGCCGGGCGCTGTTGTATGGTGGGCCGCGTGAGGTTCCGGCGACCCGTTGGAGCCCGGCGTAGGCCCGTGCCGCGCCCCTCGTCGCTCACCTAAATGAGGAATGGCTCACTCGTGGAAATAAACAGAAACCGGTTGGCACTGGGGCTTCTCGTCGCCTCAATCTCGATCCTCGTTCTCGCCTTGCCGGCTTCAGCGGCGAAGAAGCTCGCGCCGCCCAAGGCGGGCGCTTGGAAGATCCTCTCCAAGGACTCCGGCCAGGTTGTCGGCCACTTCAAGGTGACCAAGCAGCTGACGCTTGCGGGCCTGACGGTGAAGACGCCCGGCGAAGAAGGTTGGCAGGAACGTGAAGCCAGCTGTGGGCCTGGGACGCTCAGCATTCCCAGCAGCTCCGCCTATCAGCTGCCGATCTTGCATTTCGCAGGCTCCAGTGGCCCGCTCGAACCGGGCCCGTTCAACGGTTGGGTCGTGGCCGCCAGTGCCGGCTCGATCGGGGGTGGCGCGCTGGAGGCGGCCGAAACCACGGTCGACTTCGACGGAGTCGTCAATTACCATGAAAAGGTCAGCCCGGTCCACACGAGTTACCCGGCTCAGATCCTGATCGTTCTCACTGCTAGCCACGGGAAGCGCCTAGGGGACATTCTCTACAGGAATGATGAATGCTCGCTCCAGTTCGGCGTCAGACGGGGATAAGTGGCAGTCCGCTGCTGACTGGGTCGGCGCTGGCGTGGTACCAGCTTTGGTGCCCGACCCATCGTCCGAAATGTCCGATGCGTCCCGAGGCGGGGACGCGTGGGGACGCATGGGGCAGCTGCCGCCGTCGGCTGGGGGCCGAGCGGTGCTATCACGTTGTTCTCCGCAAGGCTTGTCGACCCGCTCGAGCGCACCTCGCCTAACGCGTCGAGGGGCAGTCGATGCTGACTTTTGCCGTCGACTGGATCGTGCGGCCTTTGACCTTGACCTTGGCGGTGTAGATGTATTCCCCGTCGAATTCGTCGGACGAGGGGCCCTCGTACTGGCCCGCTTCTGAGGCGAAACTGACGATCGGCTCGTAGTAGAGGCCTTCGGGCGTCACCGGCGGCGAGCCGACCCCGAAGCTGCCTTTGCCGTAGATCTTCGAGAACGCCACCAGCTGGCTGAAGTCGGGGCTGGCGACTGCGTCGAAGCCGTAGGGGAGGGTGTCCTTGAACTGGACCGGCGCCGCTTTCGGGATCCCGTTCGCCTTGACGAAGACGGTCAGGTAGACCTGCTGCGGCGGTCCGATCGGGCCGTCGGCGCCAACGATCGCATCGCACATGCTCGCCGACTTGACCGTCGTCCCCTTGACGACGAAGAGCTGGTTGATGCCGAAGCCGAGGACTGTGAAAGACGGGGCCGGCTTGTGGCCCTTGCCCGCCGCGAGCGAGGTCGCCGGAGCGGAGACGAGGGCGAGGGATCCGAGCAGCAGGCAGGCGGCGACGGGGACGAGCGTGGCAAGGCGCTTCATCGGTTCTCCTTTTGGAGCACGGCGGGACGAATGGACGGCCATCCTAAGCTCGACGATACGTGGACGCAAACCGCCGCGCCCGTGCCCGGGGTGGTGTAGGCGAAATCCGCGTACAGCCGTTTCCGACGTGCTTGCCCTCTCTTTACTTGCCGGGCTAGACTCGCGTCCGTGTTCGGCCATAAGAAGCTCCTGCGCGACGGCACGCAGCTCGACGGTGTCCTGATCGAGTCCGACGACGGCAAGGTCCTGGTCAACGCTGCCAGTTCCTACCGCGTCAAGGTTCGGGTCACGTTCGAGGATGGCACGCTGGGTGAGTTCGAGGACCGGCTTCACACGAAGGACGCCGGCATGAAGGGCATTGGGGCGGTGGTGCCGGTCCGCTTCGATCCCTCCGACCGCACGAAGATCGCAGTCGACGGGGCCGAGCTGCACCGGCGTCGGGAGACCGACGAGGCTCAGCGTGAGGCGGCCTTTGCGGCGACGCCGGAGCCGCTGGCCTCGGCCAGCTCCTCCGCGCAGCTGCAGGAACTGTGGACGCAGAAGAAGGCGATGGACACCCGCGGCTCGGAGCTGCGGCGGACTGGAGCTCCGCGCGAGGAGGTGGGCGCCTGGGTGCATGAAAGTGAAGCCCTCGACGCTCGTTTCCGCGCGCTCAAAGCGCAGCATCCAGATTGGGCGCCCTCGGCGGGAGCCTAGTCTCGAGACCGTCCAGCTAGCTCGTCGCCCGCGTCCCCACGCCCCTTGATCACCGCTTATCTGTGAGCGACGATGCAATCCCCATGCGCATTCTGATCCCACTTCCCGATCGCGATTTCGACACGACCGAGGTCGCGGTGCCTTGGCGGCTGCTCACCGATCGTGGTCACGAAATCGTCTTTGCGACGCAGGGGGGAGGCAGCGCTCCCCAGTGTGACTCCAAGCTGCTGAGCGGCGTCCTCTTCGGCAAGCTGGGGGCCGAGCCTGAGCCGATCTCCTTCTATGAGCAGTTGACCGATGACCCGGCGTTTCGCGATCCGGTCGCCTGGGGGCAGGTCGAGCCGGCTGAGTTCGACGGCCTGCTCTTGCCCGGCGGACACGCTCAGGGCATGCGCCAGTATCTGGATGACGCGGAGCTGCAGGCGAAGGTCGCTGCCTTCTGGGCCTTGGAGCGCCCGGTCGGGGCGATCTGCCACGGAGTCATCGTGCTCGCGCGGAGCATCGATCCAGCCAGTGGCCGCAGCGTCATCGCCGGGCGGCGGACGACCTGCCTGCCCAAGTACATGGAGCGCGGCGGCTTCCTGCTGACCGCCTGGAAGCTGGGCCGCTACTACCGCACCTACCCTGCCTACGTCGAGGACGAGGTGATCGCCGCGCTCGCCGATCCTGCCGATTTTGAGCGCGGGCCCCGCACCACAAAGCGCGGCACCGACGCCGACGACTCAGCCGCCTTCGTGGTGCAGGACGGCAACTACCTCTCGGCTCGCTGGCCCGGCGATGCTTACCTTTTCGCCAGGCGCTTCGACCAGATGCTGGGGGAGCGCTCGGGCGCCGTCGCTGGGCAGGGAGCGGATGAGACGGCTGTTTGAGGCAGCGGGCCGTCCCCGTTGGCTCGCGGTTTCGGGGGTGGCGACCGTCCTTCTCTACCTGGCGATGGTCCCTTCGTTGCACGGGATGTCGGGCCACGGCGCATCGCTGGGATCTTTCGAGGACGCCGGCAGCGTCAGCGCAAGCAGCAGGATCGTCAGCGAATGGGGGAGCGCGGGGCAGGATGCGGCGCGGACGCAGTTGCTGATTGACCTGCCGTTCATGGTCAGCTACGCGTTGTTCCTCGCGGGCGCCTGCATGTTCGTCGCCGGGCGGGCTCGGCGGCTGGGGCGAGTGCGACTAGCGCGGGTCGCGGAGGTCGTGGCTTGGTTTGGGCCGATCGCGGCGGCGCTCGACCTTGCCCAGGACATCTCCCTCGCCCTGATCCTGGGTGGACACCACGTGCAGCCCTGGCCGCGGATCTCGGCCGACACCGCCGTCGTCACCAGGGGCCTGGCCGCATTTGCATTCCTGTTCGCCATCATTGGCGCGGCTGCCACCTTCACCAGGACAGCGCCAAGCGCTGCGAGGTGAGGACCCGCTAAGGAGAACCCACGGTGCCTGCTCAGCTCAAGCACGTCGACCCGAACCGCCCGCCCGGCCTGTTCCGCCGCGCTTATGCCGCGCTTGCCAACACTGCCCTGGGCAGGTTCATGTCGGTCCACATCGTCTGGAAGGTTGATCCGCATCTGATGCGGGCGACCCGGGGCCGCATCGGGATGGGGTTGGTCATGCCCACCGCGCTGCTTGAAACCAAGGGCGCGAAAAGCGGCGCGCTTCGACGCAACGTCGTCATCTACTTCCACGACGGCGACTTGGTCACGATCGTCGCCTCAAAACTCGGCCAGGCAAAAGATCCGGCCTGGTTTCACAACCTCCGAGCCCACCCTGATGTCACCTTCGGCGGCATCCCCATGCGGGCGACGGTGGTCAGTGGCGAAGCTGAGCGCAACAGGCTTTGGGCTCTCGCCGACCGGGTCTTCGCCCCCTACGCGGCGTACCGTCGAGAAGCGGCGATGGCGAACCGGACGATCCCGATTGTCCAGCTTGCCGCCCGGGCGGCGATCGGCGATGTCCGGTCAGAGGCGCAGGCCGTTGAGCAGGTCGACGATCACTAGCTCCGAGCGCTTTCGCGCTGCCGCGCGGTCACTGGAGGCGACGATCAGCATCGCCGCCTCGATCAGGGCGCCGAGGAGGATGTGGGCGGTCGTCTCCGGGTCGCGTGATGCAAGTTCGCCTGCCTCGATCGCGGCGGTCACCAGGGCAAGCACGGCGCCGATGCCGAACTTGCTCGCCGCCTCCCGCCAGCCCTCCCAGCCAAGGACGGCTCGGCTCTGGGCCAGCCCGATGCGGCGTAGCTCCTCATCGGTCTCGCATAGACGCAGATAGGTCCTGGCGGCAGCGAGGAGCGCCTCGAAGGGGCTTGCCGCATTCAGCGCCTGCGCGGCGATCAGCTCGATGACGCGCTGCTCGCTGGCTTCAAAGATGGCTAAGAACAGCTCAAGCTTCCCTGGGAAGTGGTGGTAAAGCGCGCCGCGGCTTACCCCTGAGCGCTCCAGGATCTGCTCGATCGAGACCAGGTCGTAGTCACGCTCCATGAAGAGGTCGTGCGCGGCCTCGATTACGGCCTCCCGAGCTCCCTCGCGTGGCCGCCCGCGTGCTTTCCGCATTTCGGCAGCCACTGAACTGCAGTATATTACCGACTGATAGTCGGTAATTTCCACGACCGAGAGGAATGGAATGAAGACGTACGTGATCCGCCGCGAGAAGGGTTGGCGCAATCCGGAGGAGCTGGGAGTCGCTGCCGAGCGATCAAAAGAGATTGCCGCGAGCGAGTTCCCCGACGACATTCGCTGGATCCGCAGCTATGTGATTGGCGAACCGGATGGTGGCCTCGGCACCGTCTGCATCTACCAGGCAAGTGGGATAGAGGCGATCCGCGATCACGCCAAGCGGGTTGACATGCCCGCCGACGAGATTCTCGAGGTAGCCGACACTGTGGTCATCCGGCCCGATCCCGAGTCATAGTCATAGGCCCTGGTCGCGGGCAACGGCGAGGGCCTTTGCCCACCAGGCCAGGTCGCCGGCCACCGTCTCCAGCCGTGGATCGAGTGAGGCGAGGAGCTCGATCTCGAACGGGTCGGCTTTGATCGCGGGGCGCATCAGCTCCGGCAGGATGTGGATGGCGTGGCGGAGGGGCGCCATTTCGAGCTCGACCGCGACCAGGCGCAGCTGCTCGATCGCGCGGGCGCCGCCGGAGTTGCCATAGCCGATGAACGTGATCGGCTTGCGGTTGAGCTCCGGGAAGACCTGGTCGAGCGCGTTCTTCAGCACCGCTGGGTAGCCGTGGTTGTACTCGGCGGTGACGACCAGGTATCCATCGGCCCGATCGACTGCCTCGGCCCAGTGGGCGACCTCGGGCGGGTAGTCGCGATGCCCGTAGGCCGGCGCTTTCGCCTGCTCGTAGAAGGGCATCGGATAGTCGCGGAGGTCGAGAAGCTCGACCTCGAGATCGTCGCGCCCGGCGAGCCGATCCATCGCCCAGGCTGCCGCCTTCGCGCTGAACCGGCCTGGCCGCGTGGTTCCAAGGATCACCTGGATGTGGGGGGTCTGCTCGACGATGCAGCGACCCTAGACGACCGTCAGGCCGGGCCTGGGCTCCGGGCGCTAGTACGGAGCGCCGACCGCCTTGGCCCAGTCGCTGTCGACGTGGAGCTGGCCCTTGGCGTCGGTGTCGACGATGACCACGGTCGCCGGCTGGCGGTTGCCGTTCTTGGGGTCGATCGTCACCGACCCGGTCCAGCCCTTCCAGCCGCTGACGCCGTCGAGGGCGGTGTTGAGCTTCTTGGAGTCTGTGCTCCCGGCCTGCTTGACGCCGTCGGCGAGGAAGTTCAGCGAGTCGTAGGTGTAGGGGCTCCAGGTGCCGGGCGGCGCCTGGTTGAACCTGTCGCGGTACGCGCTGACCTTTTCGGCCGCGCCGACGAAGTCCTCGGGCGCGGGCACGCCGACCACCGGGCAGGCGCGTGCCGCGGCGACGCCAGCGGTTTCGACGAAGCCGGTGTCGTATGAGGCGTAGTCCGCCACGCACTGCGCTTCGACCTTGCCCTGCTTCATCTCCTTCGCGATCAGGCCGCCCTCGGGGAAGTAGACGGCCGCGTAGATCGCGTCCGGCTTGCCGGCGGCGAGCTTGTCCACGACTCCGGTGTAGTCCTTCTTGCCCGGCTGCACCTTCTCGTAGGCGGTCACGGTGACGCCGGCCTTTTCCAGCGATTCCTTCAGCGCCTTGGAGACGGAGACGGTGTAGTTCTGGGTCGGGTCGTAGGCGATGGCGACGCTCTTCGCACCGAGCCAGCCGGTCAGCGCCTGCGAAGCGACGGGGGCTATCTGGTAGGTCATCGGCTGCAGGGTGAAACCAAGGCCGTTGGTAGAGGCGTCGGAGGTGAGCCGGATCGGCGTCAGGCCGGCTTCGAGGTAGAGCGGCAGGGTCTCGGCCCCGACGCCGGAGTTGTAAGGCCCGACAATGCCGTCGAGGCCGTCGGCGATCGCCGACTTCGCCGCCTTGACGCCAGTGGCGGGGTCGGCCGCATCGTCGATCGGGACGACCTTGACCTGCCTGCCAAGGATCCCGTCACCTTCGTTGAGTTTGTCCGCGGCCAGTTCCGCTCCTTTCAGCATCCCCGCGCCGAGCACCGACTGTTCGCCGGAGAGCGGCGCCTCGAGCCCGACCTTGAATTCGTCAGGGCTGCTCTTCTCGGAGCTGGATCCTCCGCAGCCGGCTGCGGAGAGAGCGAGGCCGGCGAGGACGATTGCCGTGGCAAGGCGGGGGAGGAGAGACACGAGTAGGTGGATCCTTTCGGGAGAACTCTGGCGTCAGGGGTCCCGGCCAGTAAAGCGCCTCGCGCGGCGTGTTTCCTGACTTCACGTCAATCTCTGCGCACTGAAGATGACGTCGAAAAGGAGATCCGAGATGGCATCGATTCACAAGGAGCGGACGATCGAGGCGGCGCCGGAGGCAGTCTGGGAGGCGCTGCGCGATTGGGGCGCCCTGCACGAGCGGCTTGTGCCGGGCTTCGCCGTGGACACGCAGCTGGACGGCGATGACCGGATCGTCACCTTCTTCAACGGCGCCGTCGCCCGCGAGCGCCTGGTCGACCTCGACGAGGAGGCCCGCAGGCTGGTCTGGTCGATCGTCGACGGCCCTTACTCACATCACAACGGCGCGGCGCAGGCGATCGCCAACGACGACGGGACGACGCGCTTCGTCTGGGTCGCCGATCTGCTGCCCAACGAGCTGGCCGAGATCACGGAAGGGCTGATGGAGCGCGGCATCGAGACGGTGAAGAAGACCCTCCAGGCTGCTCAGCCGGACGGGGCCTGACAGAAGAATTCGGAGGCGAGCTTGCCGCTTGGGTAGGTGACGCATTCGTTGTCGGGCACCCGGTCTTCGCCTGGCAGCGATCGCCGCAGCAGCGAGTCGTACCAACTCGGTTCGCCGTTGATCACCGGAAAGATGCTCCATATCTGGTTCAAGGGAAAGCCCTGGCGCGCGCTTAGTTCGATCTCCAGCTTGCCGTCGGCAAAGCCGAACTTGGGCAGGTATGGCGCCAGCGAGGGCTGGGTCATGGCGCCGACGTCGTTGATCGTCGCGTGGGCGATGCCTTCGCCGTCGACGGCGATCGCGACATCTGATTCCCCCCAGCCGGCGACGCTCCCCTGGTCGGCAACTGTCTGTCCGTTCGGAGTTGGCCAGCTGCCGCCGTGGGTCCCTTCCGGCCGGTGCCAGAAGACGCGGTACTCAGAATCCGGATGGGGCGCTTCGACAAGCCCGATCGCCAGGCAGATGGCTTCTGGGCCGATCCGCACGATCGACAGCGAGGTGGCATCCAGCCACGGTGTGTCCGCGATCTTGTTGTAGTCGCCGTCGATGACATCGCCGGCGGAGTCGGTGATGCTGGCGATCACCTTGCCGCTGCAGGCAAACGGCGGCGGCGGGATCTGAGCCGTCCGTTCGATGCTCCGCGCCGTCGCCGGGGGAGCGAGGAAGACTTCTGCGTACTGGGGGGCGGAGAGCTCGATGTCCCGCAAGATCGCGCCGGTCTTCGCGATCCGCCAGCGCCCGTGGGCATCGGTTGCGAGATAAAGGCGTTCGTCGCGAACGTAGCGGAAGCTATGTCGTCGGCAGGGCCGCTTCCCCCTCACTTCTTCGCACGTATATCTCTCTTCCACCTGTAGCGACACCGCGAGGGTGTTGGCTTCGGCGATAGGTGCGCCGACCTTCAAGATTCGGACCGAAGTCCAGTGATGTCGGCTGAAAGTAAATTCATCAAATGAGGCTCGGGAAGCTCGCTCCAGGGTCAGGGAACAAGAGGACCCTCTCCTGATGAATTTGCGGGTGCCGGGAAGCATCAACTCACAGGCGTACTTCCACTGGCCCCCGTCGATTGCCCCGAAGAACTTGAAGGCAATTGCGGTCGGAGTTCCAAGCACATTCGCAGTCCCCGATTGATTACTGGTTGTGCTGCCGGTGGCGCTGAAAGCACAGGCCGTTCCTAGGACGGCGAATAGCGAACAGGCCGAAGCGGAGGCTTTGACGAGGACCCTTGCCTTGCTCATGCCAGCCAACCATAGACTGGCCGGGTGACGCGCAGAAGCGCCGGCATCCTCCTCTTTCGACTCCGCATGGGCCTCCCAGAAGTGCTGCTGGTCCACCCCGGCGGGCCGTTCTGGGCGAAGAAAGACCTCGGTGCCTGGTCGGCGCCGAAGGGCGAGATCGACGATGGGGAGGACCCGCGTGCCTGCGCGCTGCGCGAGCTGGGGGAGGAGCTCGGTCCATGCGCCCCGGCTCTCGACGCCGGCGATCTGATCGAGCTCGGCTCGGTGCGCCAGAAGTCGGGCAAGGTCGTCGAGTGCTGGGCCGCCGAGGCCGACTTCGACCCGGCCGGGCTGGAGAGCAACACCTTCGCGGTCGAGTGGCCGCCGCGCTCGGGGATCGAGCGCGAGTTCCCCGAGGTCGATCGGGCCGAGTGGTTCGACCCCGACACCGCCCGTCAGAAGCTGAACCCGGCGCAGGCCGACTTCGTCGACCGCCTGCTCGATCAGGTCCGCGGATAGCCGCGCATCCGACCTTGACCCCACCAGGGTGGGGTAAAAGTCGGATGCGTCCCGAGTTCCGAACGTATACTCGGCAGGCGATGGGAGACGGTCCCTCAGCGCGGCCTTCATCACCCGGCGACGAGCGCCCGGAGCAGAAGTCGCCGCTCTCGGTGAGAGTGCTCGGGGCCGGCGTGCGCGGCGCCCGCACCGTGACCAAGGCGACCGGGATCGACAAGGCGGTCGAGGTCGCCGCCGAGGAGGCGATCGTCGCAGCGGTCGAGAGCGAGGCGGTCGAACGAGCTTTGGCCCGGGTCCTGGAAGGGCCGGTGGTCGAGGAGGCCGTGCAGGGGGCGATGGAGAGCGACTCGGTCAAGCGCGCCCTGATCGAGGCGCTCGACAGCGACCTGGTCGACGAGGTCTGGCGCCGGCTGCTGGCCAGCGACGAGACCCAGCAGCTGGTCGAGCGGATCGCCGAGGCGCCGGAGATCCGTGCCGCGATCAGCGCCCAGAGCGTCGGACTGGTTGGCGACATCGGCCGCACCATCGGCAAGGCGACGCGCCGCCTCGACGACGGCGTCGAGCGCGTCCTGCGCAGGATCTTCTTGCGGCCGCGGCGGTCGCAGCCCAGCGACGACGCCGGCCTGGTCACCCGCGGCTTCGCCTTCGGCCTCGACGGCCTCGTCGTCAACCTCGTCTTCTCCGGCCTGGCGGCGCTGGGCACGCTGATCGTCTCGGCGATCACCGGCAACCACAACAACGGCATCTCCGACCTCGCCCTTGCCGTCGGCACCACCGCCTGGCTCAGCCTCGGCTCGGTCTATCTGGTCGGCTTCTGGACCCTCGCCGGGCAGACGCCGGGCATGCGCTTCCTCGGGATTCGGCTTGGGCTCGAAGGCGAGCGCCTGCCGTTCTGGCGCTCGATCAAGCGCCTGGTCGGGCTCGGCCTCTGTTTCGCCAGCTTCGGCCTCGGCTTCCTCGGGATCGTCTTCCGCGAGAACCGGCGGGGCCTGCAGGACCGCTTCGGCGGCACCGAGGTCCGCTATGACGACAACGAGGCGCCGCCCGCCCCCTGGTCGCGGCTCGACGATGGCGCCGACGCGGAAGCGGAGAGCGCCCCGGGAACGACGAAGGCCCCGGTCTCCCGGGGCCTCCGTCCGCAGCATGTAGCTGGCCCGCCGCTTGGCGGCTGAGCTTTAGGCAGTCGATCCCTGCGGGCCCTCGGCCAGCTTGTAGACGATGATGATGCTGAGCGCGAACACGGCCAGCGACCAGAACGGGTAGGCCGAGAGCGCCATCAGGGCGGCGATCGCGTTGAGCGAGCCGACCGCGATCCCGAGCACGCGGCCGAAGTTGCCGCCCGAGAACAGCGAGAAGGCGGCGAAGAGCTCCGCCACGCCGAGGATCAGGGTGATCCAGCCCCAGGTGTGGAGCCCGCTGATGATGTAGGTGGCGTTGGCGGTGAAGACCTTCGAGTCTCCGATCGCGGCAATGCCGTAGATGATGTTCAAAACACCGGCGATCAGCAGCAGGATTCCGGCAAAAACCCACCAGCCGCTGAGCGTGCTCTCCTCGTTCATGCGAACCCTTTCGTCGTGCCTGTGAAGGCGGGGGTACCACCGGGAGAGTTCGGGGCATCGATCCCCGCTCCTGCGCGGGAAACGCCGGCTGGGACGCTTTATGCGACGAGCTTCTGCACGCGAAAGGCTTTGACGCCGCCGGGCGTCTCGACCTGCACCGTCTTGCCGACGTCGGCGTCGCGCAGGGCGCGACCGATCGGCGACTCCGCCGAGAGCCTGCCCTCGGCCAGATTGGCCTCGGTCGAGCCGACCAGGGTCCAGGTGTGGGTGATGTCCTTGGACTCGTCGTAGATCTCGGCGGTGCGGCCAAAGGCGAACGTTTCGGCCTCGGCGTCGATCTCGACGACGACGGCGTTGTGGAGGCGCTCGCGCAGCCGCTTGATCCGCGTCTCCAGGTGCGCCTGATCCTCTTTGGCGATGTGGTAATCGGCGTTCTCCTTGAGGTCGCCCATCTCGCGGGCGACCTTGATCCGCGCCGCCATCTCAAGCCGGGCGGGACCCTCAAGCTGCTCGATTTCGGCTCGCAGCTCCTCGATCCCCTCCGCGGTGATCGGCTCGCCGGCTGGCTCGGGAGAATGCATGCCCGCCACCCTGCCAGAAATCGCCTTTTTCTGTGGGAAGATCAGGGGCGTGACGCGCGTGAGACGACCCGTTTGGCGACGTGCGTCGCTCACGATTGCCGTGATCGTGGCCTTGGCCGCCACGCCTGCCGCGGCAGCAGCCGCCTCCTACCGCGTGCCCAGCCGCGACCCCGTTCCCCGCAACGGCATCGACCCGGTCGCCGGTGTCAGCAGCCTGCGGGTCGCCGACGCCTCCGAAGAAGGTGAGCGGACCAACGGCCGGATCTTCGGCGTCGATCCTCGCGAAGGCCCCTACTCCTGCTCGGGCACCGCGCTCAACACGCCGAGCCGCTCGATCGTCCTCACCGCCGGCCACTGCGTCGTCGACAACGGCAGCTGGGGCCGCGAACTCGTCTTCATCCCTGCCTATAGCCACGGGGAAAGGCCGTTTGGGACCTTCGCGGCGAAAGCGGTCTTTGTCACCCCGCAGTGGCGGCGCTCGGAGAACTCAGACTTCGATGTCGCCGCCCTGGAGGTCGAACCGAACCAGCTCGGCGCCCTCACCGACGTCGTCGGCGCCCGCGGCTACGAGACCGGCAGGTCGCGCTTCACCGCCTTCCAGATCTTCGGCTACCCCGCCGGCGCGCTCGGCGGCGAAGAGCTGCGCGATTGCGAAACGCACGGCCTCGGCAATGACCCGCTCTCGAACCGGTTCCAGGGCCCGCCGACCGTTCCCAGCATCTGCGACATGGCCGGCGGCTCCAGCGGCGGCGCCTGGATTGCCGACGGCGAATACATCGACGGGGTCACCAGTTACGGCTACACCCACAGCTTCACCCACCTCTACTCGCCCTATTTCGGAGCGGCGATCGGGAATTTCCTTCACCATCTGCCCTGAAGTGGCGAAGATGGGGCGGGGCGCCACCCGGCAAAGCGCGCCCCGCCCCGTCGCCCTTCAGACGGCTGCAGATACCTCTGCGTTGCCATCGCCCGGTTTGCGGCCGTGGGGAGTCGAGGCCCCACGGCCGTCAGGCGACGGAACATCACCGCTGAAGACTTTTGTCTGGCGAGGTCGCACATAGACGATCTGTTTCTCGCGCAGCTCAAGCTTTTGCAATTCGGCCCGGGTCAGCTGGGCCCAGATCTCGGTCCCGTCGGCGAGCGCGAACTCGACCCGGATCTCGAAGCCGAGTGAGACGATCCGCTGCACCATCGCCTCTTCGGAGTTCTCGTCGCGATCGAGCGCGACCTCCATGTCGTGCGGGCGCACGAAATGCTCGCCGAGGCGGTTGACCTCGCCGACGAAGCTCATCACGAACTCGTTGGCGGGCTGCTCGTAGAGGTCGTTCGCGGTCCCCGACTGCTCGACCCGGCCTTCGTTCATCACCACCAGCTGCTCGGCGACGTCCATCGCCTCCTCCTGGTCGTGGGTGACGAAGATCGTCGTCACGTGCATCTCCTCGTGGAGCTGGCGCAGCCAGACGCGCAGGTCCTTGCGGACCTTGGCGTCGAGGGCGCCGAACGGCTCGTCGAGCAGCAGCACCTGCGGCTGCACGGCGAGCGCCCGGGCCAGAGCCATGCGCTGGCGCTGGCCGCCGGAGAGCTGGGAGGGGAAGCGGCCGGCGAGCCCATCGAGCTGGACTAGCTGCAGCAGCTCGTGGACGCGGTCGGAGATCTCCGGCTTCTTCCACTTGCGAATCGTCAGCCCGAAGGCGACGTTCTCGAACACGGTCATGTGCTTGAAGGCGGCGTAATGCTGGAAGACGAAGCCGACGCCGCGCTTCTGCGCCGGTTTGGAGGTCGCGTCCTCGTCGTTGATCAGCACCCGGCCGGCGTCGAGGTCCTCGAGTCCGGCGATCGCCCGCAGCAAGGTGGACTTGCCGCTGCCGCTCGGCCCGAGCAGGGCGGTGAGCGAGCCATCGGGAACGTTTATCGAAACATCGTTGAGAGCCTGAAAGTCACCGAAGCGCTTTGCCGCTCCCTCGACTGTGATTCCCATCAGGTCTCCTCCTTTCGTTTGAGAAAGTTCATTGCGAGCAGGGTGGAAAGGGCCAAGAGCGCGAGCAGGATCGAGGCCCCGTAGAAGCCGGCTTCGTTGTAGTTGTCGAACTGCTTGGCGACGAAGAGGGGAAGGGTCTGTGTCTGGCCCGAGATCGAGCCGGAGACGATCGTCACCGCGCCGAACTCGCCGAGCACGCGGGCGGTGGTGAGGACGATTCCGTAGGCGACTCCCCAGCGGATCGCCGGCAGCGTGATCCGCCAAAAGGTCTGCCATGCGTTCGCGCCAAGGGTCGAGGCGGCAAGCTCCTGGTCGGTGCCGATCTCCTGCAGCACCGGCACCGTCTCGCGGACCACAAAGGGCAGCGAGACAAAGATGCAGGCGAGAACGATGGCAGGGACCGAGAAGAGGACCTTGATTCCGGCTTCGGCGAAGGTCGGGCCCAGCCAACCGCTGGTGCCATAGAGAAGAAAGAGTGAGAGCCCGATCACGATCGGCGATATCGCGAAGGGGAGATTGATGGTGGCGTCGATCGCGGTGTTGCCCTTGCCGGGATGGCGCACCAGCAGCAATGCGCAGACGACCCCGAAGACGGTGTTGAGCGGGACCGCAATCGCGACCGTGATCAGGGTCAGTTTCAGCGCGTGGAGGCCGTCGGAAGAGGTGATCGCGTCCAGCGGCGGGGCGATGCCGTGCTCGAACGTTTTGTAGAAGATCATCACCAGCGGCGCGAGCAGAAGCAGGGTCAGGTAGCCGAGTCCGAGGGTCCGCAGGCCCCAGCGGCTGCGAGTCGAGCTACTCATCGCCGGCCTCCTCGGTGAAGTTCTCGCCACTCATCGGCATCACCGTCAGCCCCCCGCCGTCGCTTCGCTCGTGGCGGCTGCCCCAGCGCTGGACAAGGGTGACCGCGCCGAGCAGGAGCAGCGAGGCGATCAGGAGGACGACCGAGACGGCAGAGGCGCCGACATCGTTGCCGGACTCGATCTGCTGGCGGATGAAGATCGAGGCGACCATCGTCTGCGGCAGCCCTCCGGCGAAGAGGAGGACCGAGCCGAACTCGCCGAGCGCGCGGGCAAAGGCGAGAGCGACGCCGGCGGCGAGGCCGGGGAGGAGGTTGGGGAAGATGATGCGACGAAAGATCGTGAAGCCGCTTGCGCCGAGCGAGGCCGCCGCCGCCTCCATCTCGCGGTCCATCTCCAGCAGCAGCGGCTGCACCGCCCGGACGACGAACGGGAGGGTGACGAAGAGCAGCGCGACCACCACGGCGGCTCGGGTCCCCGCGATGTCGATGCCAACCGGGCTCTTGTTGCCGTAGAGCGTGATCAGGGTGAGGCTGGCGACGATCGTCGGCAGCGCGAAGGGGAGGTCGATCACCGCGTTGACGACGCTCTTGCCGGGGAACTCGTCGCGAACCAGGACCCAGGCAATGATCGTGCCGAAGATCGCGTTTACGACGACGACGATCAGCGAGCAGATCACGGTCAGCTCCAGGGCCGAGACCGCAAGCGGCGAGGTGACCTGATGCCAGAAGCCGCTCCAGCCGTCCGCGAACGCTTTGCTGACCACTGCCGCCAGTGGCAGGAGGACGATCACGCTCAGGTAGAGCGCGACGGTCCCCCGGCCAAGGCCGGCGGCGCCGACCCCGGGCAGGCGGAATCCCGCCCGGGGTGCTGATGCTGTGCTGGCGTGGGCCTCCATCGATCAGCCGGAGGTGGAGACTCCGAGTTCGCCCTCGATCTTGGCCACCGAGCCGGATTCTTCGTCGAAGAATTCGTCGTTGACCTTGCCCCAGCCACCGAACTGGCTGATCTTGAACAGATCCTTCGGGGTCGGGAACTGCTTCGGGTCGACCAGCTTCGGGTTGACCGGGCGGTAGCCGTTTTCAGCCCAGAGTTCCTGGCCAGCATCGGACCACAGGTAGTTGAGGAAATCTTCCGCGGCAGGCTCCGGGGCGCTCTTGGTGACCGCGATCGGAGTTTCGATCTGCAGTGTGCTCGGCGGAATCACGTATTCAACGTCCTCGCCTTCCTTTTCGGCCTTGATCGCCTCGTTCTCGTAGCTGAGCAGCACGTCGCCCTCGCCCTGGGTGAAGGCGGCAAGCGCGTCGCGGCCGCTGCCTGGCTGGGCCGCCGTCTTTTCGAGCACGGTCTTGACCGCCGCCAGGGCCTGTTCGGGCGACTTGCCGGCGTTGATCTGGCTGCCGTAGACGGCCATGATGTTCCAGCGGGCGGAGCCGGAGCTGAATGGGTTGGGGGTGACGACGCTGACGTCCTTGGTCAGCAGGTCTTCAAAGCTTTGAACGTCCTTTGGGTTGCCTTTGTGGACGACGAGGACGACGACCGAGTCGGTCGCGATGCCGCCGTAAGGCTGTTTGTCCCAGTTCTTGGAGACGAGTTCGCCTTCTTCGACCAGCCGTTCCATGTCACCGGCCTGGGAGAAGTGGACGACTGAGGCGGGCTGGCCGGCAACTACCGCGCGGCTCTGGTCGCCAGAGGCGCCGAAGGAGTTGCTGAACGAGATGCCCTTGCCTTCTGCTGTCTTTTCGAAAGCGGGCTCCAGGGATTCCTGGTAGACGGATTCGGGGGTGGAGTAGCCGACTACATCGAGCTTGGCGCCTCCGGATGAGCTTGAGCTGGAGTCCGAGCTGCTGCTGCCGCAGCCTGCAGCGACAACGGCAATGACCAGCGCAAAGAGCGCAGCCATGAGGCCGGCGTTCACGCTGCGCCGCCGGGTTACCTTGCGAGCGTTCCGCATTTAAGCGTTCCTTCCTATGTGGACTGACTTAGTTTGTTGACAAACTTAGTTCTAAATTAGAACCGGGCACGGTACCACAATGTCGATTGGCAAAGTAGGGAATGGACTGGCTAGCTGGCCAATAAACTGCCGGGGACCAGCCAACCGGGAGGAGAGGGATGAGCGTCGACGTGGTGCGAACGCCTGAGCAGGCACTGGAGGGGCTGCCGGACTTCCCCTTCGAGTCGAGTTATCGCGAGATCGACGGGCTGCGGCTCGCCTACCTCGATGAGGGGGAGGGAAAGCCGGTCGTCTTCTTCCACGGCGAGCCGACCTGGTCATATCTATGGCGCAAGGTGATCCCGCCGGTGCGCGACGCCGGCTACCGCTGCATCGCCCCCGACTACGCCGGCTTCGGGCGCTCCGACAAGCCCACCGACCTCGGTTGGTACAGCTACGACCGCCATGTCGAGCTGATGGCCAAGCTGCTCGAGGAGCTCGACATCCGCAACGCGACCGCCGTCGTCCACGACTGGGGCGGGCCGATCGGGCTGCGGCTCGCGGTCGAGCACCCCGACCGCTTCTCCCGGATCGTGATCATGGAGACCGGCCCCTTCACCGGCCACCAGCGGATGAGCGAGGTCTGGCTCAACTTCCGCGAGTTCGTCCGCGAGAACGCCGACGTGCCGGTCGGGTTCCTGGTTCGCGGCGGTTGCAAGCACGACCCTGGCGACGATGTGATCGCCGCTTACGAAGCGCCGTATCCCAACCCCGAGTCGAAGTCCGGCGCCCGCGCCTTCCCGCTGATCCTGCCGACCGAGCCCGATGCGCCCGGCGCCGTCGAGGGCAAACGGGTGGCCGACGCCCTGCGCGGCGACGAGCGCCCGACCCTGGTGCTCTGGGCCGACTCCGACCCGATCCTGCCCTTCTCGGTCGGCGAACGGGTCTCGACAGAGCTCAACTTCCCGCCGCCGCGGCCGATCGCCGATGCCTCCCACTTCCTGCAGGAGGACGCCGGGCCCGAGATCGGGCGGGTTATCGCCGAGTGGCTCGGATCGAGCTGACGGTCTCGACCAGCTCGTCGCGCGGCCGCTCCTCCAGCACCCGCACCCGCCGCGGCGGGCCGCTGTCCTCGACCCAGGTGACGACGCCCGGCCAGTAGGGCCCGGGCGGGGCGCCGGGGTGGTGGAAGGCGTCGGCAAAGACCCAGCTGCCGGTGTTGTGGAGCAGCCCGCCGCCGGGAATAGGCCAGGGCGCCTCGTCGTCGACGGGGCCGGCCCGGTGGGTGTGGCCGGTGATTACGTGCTCGGCCTCGATTCGCAGCCGCCGCGCCATCTCCGCCGCCGCTTCGACGCCGGCCCGGGAGATGCCGGCCGAGGTCAGGTCGGGCTTGAAGCTCGAGTCGAGCAGGCGGTTGAGCGTCCAGATCGCGGCGGGGGCGCCGGCTTTGACAGCACGCGCCGCGGCGCGCCTGCCTTTGCCGGCGCCCTCTTTGCGGCTGCTGGCGACCAGCTTCCAGATCGCTTCCGAGGGGCGGGCGACGCCGCTGGCGAGGCGGGCCGAGCCGGACTGGGCAAGGCCGAAGCCAAACCCGTAGAGGGGGCGCAGCACCTGCTCGTAGTGGCGGGGCTCGGCCTCCTCCGGCAGGCGGGCGGCGCGCAGCATCGCCGCTGCCGCGACGCACTCGGCGCGGGGGATCGAGAGGTGGCAGTCCATGTAATGGCCGTGGGTCGCGTAGATGTCGTCGCGCAGCCAGATCCCGGGGTAGGCGATCTCGAGCCGGGCGGGGCCGAGCCAATCATCGATCTCCCCGGTCGGGCCGGGGGAGGGGCCGTGGCGCTGCTGCAGGCTGAGGCCGTCGCCGCCGGCCAGCGAGAGCGAGTCGAGCAGCGGCTCGGCCAGGCGGTGGTCATGGTTGCCGGGGACGATGACGACGTCGCGGGCGCCCAACGCTTCGCCCAGCTCCTCGAAGAAGGGCCGAGCCCCTCGCAGCGACTCGCCGAGCGGCAGGTCGCGCAACTCGACCGCGTCGCCGAGCAGGACGACCCGGTCGGCGTCGGCGATCTCCTCCAGCATCGCCCGCCGCACCGTGGCGTCGCGGGCGACATCCTCGCCAGAGGCGGCGCCGAGGTGGAGGTCGGAGACGATCGCGGTGCGCATCGGTGTGGGCCATTCTGGAGGACGCGGCGCCTCGGGGGGCTGCCTACGGCATCCGGTCGGCGGCCCACTCGTAAGCGGCGACCGCGCCGCGCCGCTTGCGTGGCTTGGCTTCCTTGGCCAGGGTGACAGTGAATCGGTAGCTGCGCTCCTCGCCGCTCTTGTACTCGCCGAGCAGGATCCCGGCCTCTGGCAGGCTGCCGATGTCCCCTGCGTAGAGCCGGTTGTTGACGCCATTGAACTCGTCGATCGTCAGTGTCATCTCACCCGGCGCAAGGCTGGTGGTCACGCGTTTCTCGTAGAGAATCACCTTGCCGGCGTGGAGGGCGATGTTGGAGATCATCACCTCCGCCTGGAGTTTCTCGCCGGCGATCAGTTCGGTGCCGGTGAAGAGCCCGAAGCCGTTATCGGAGTTCATTGCGATCAGCGGTCCGAGGCTGAAGATGTTGGTTGGTGTGGCGCGACTTGCGATGTCCATTTGATCCCCCTTGATTGCCGTGTCTGACCACTGTTGGCCTCGCGGGGAGCCGTTTCGCCGGCCTTCAGGTATCGGTCAGGTATCAGTGCTCCCTACACTTGGGAGGCGATGAGCGGCTTCAGCGAGGAGCGCCTAGCTCCGGTCAACGGGATCGAGATCGCCTACCAGGAGATGGGCGATCCCAGCGGCGAGCCGCTGCTGCTGGCGATGGGGCTGGCGACGCAGATGCTGGCCTGGGACGAGGGCTTCTGCACGATGTTGGCCGAGCGCGGCTTCCGCGTCGTCCGCTTCGACAACCGCGACATCGGCCACTCGACGATGATCGATGGGGCGGGGATGCCGAGCCGGATGGACATGATGACCGGCCGCCGCGCCACCGCTCCCTACCTGCTCACGGACATGGCCGACGACACCTTCGGCCTGATGGACCAGCTCGGGATCGAGAGCGCCCACCTGGTCGGCGCCTCGATGGGCGGGATGATCGTGCAGACGATGGCGATCCGCCGGCCCGAGCGGGTGCGCTCGCTGGTCTCGATGCTCTCGACCACCGGCAACCGCTGGCTGGGGATGCCGGCCTTCCGGGTCTGGGGCACGCTGCTGGCCAGCTATCCGCCCAACCGCGACGCCTACGTCGAGCAGGCGGTCAAGACCTTCACCCTGGTCGGCTCGCCCGAGTACGAGCGCGACGAGCAGCGCCTGCGCCAGCTGGCCGGGGAAATGTACGACCGCTCCCACAACCCAGCCGGGGTCCTGCGCCAGATGCACGCGATCACCGCCTCGGGGGACCGGACCTCTGACCTGCGCCGCCTTACCGTCCCCACCTTGGTCATCCACGGCACCCGCGACCCGCTCGTTCGGCCCGCCGCGGGCCGCGCGACCGCCCGGGCGATCCCAGGGGCGAAGCTGAAGATGATCGACGGCATGGGCCACGACCTGCCGCGCGAGCTCTGGCCGACCTTCGCCGAGGAGATCGCCGCCAACGCCGCCCGAGCGGGGCAGGGGGCGGCGGCAAGCCAGGCTGCCTGAGTCGCTTCGATGCGGCTGAGAGGAGTCGAACCTCCACGGGCTCTCGCCCACACGGATCTGAACCGTGCGCGTCTACCAGTTCCGCCACAGCCGCGGGAGCAGGCAATCTACCGATCCGCGACGGCAGTCCGCCCCAAGAGCCTGATCGCTAATATCTCCTCTCCTCGCCGCTATCGTCTAGGGGACTAGGACGCTGGCTTCTCATGCCAGAAACCGGGGTTCGAATCCCCGTAGCGGTACTTCAGACGCAGAGCCAGACGGGCCGTCCAAAGGGGCGGCTTTTTTGTGCCTGGCATGGCTGGAGCTCAATCGGTACCTTTTGCGGCACTCTGCAAGAGCCGATTACATCGAGGTCTCTCCACAACGAGTCACCGAGGCGTCACCGGCGCTTCTGGCGGGCCGCCTTCGGGCTGCTGATCCTGATCGGCGCGTTCGCCGTGTTCGCCTCGCAGCAGGGGAGCGGCGGTAGCGATGGCCCGCTGAACGCGATCGCCTCGGCCGCTGAGAGGACGCAGAATGAGCCGGGCGGGCGGGCCACGATGGATGTGACCATCTCCTCCTCGTCTCGGCCGGCGCCGTTCACGATCACGGGCCAGATGGTCTTCAACGCCGAAGGTCGTACCAAGGCGGTTATAACGGTCCCGCGCCCTGACTCGGACGGCTCGGTGAAGATGCACGCCATCAGCGATGGGACCTTCATGTACATGCGTTCGAGCCAGTTTGGTTCACTGCCAGAAGGGCGCGAGTGGATGGGGCTCGATCTGTCGCTTGGGCAGGGGCCGGATGCGCCCCTCCCCGCCAATGTCGACGCGAAGGAAGAGCTGGAACTCCTCGAATCGGCAAGTGGAGACGTGCGAAAGCTCGGCGTGGAGGACGTGCGTGGTGTGCGGACGACGCATTACCGCGGCACGGTCGGCGTTGCCAAGCAGACCGAACGGCTGCGAGAAGACGGCATGGAGGATCTCGCGTCGGTTACCGAAAAGAAGGGCGCGCCAGCGGAGGTCGAGGTGTGGATCGACGCCGACGGGTTGTTGCGACGCATGCGGATTGTCCAGACTCAGCCGGGGGAAGGGGACGATGGACCCACGGCGATCGACATGCGCATGGACTTCCTCGAATTTGGCATCGATCCCAAGATCGACGTGCCCGACTCGAGCGAAGTATTCGACATGACGCCCCTGCTCAAAGAAAAGCTGGGCGTTTCGAGCGACTAGTTGTAGATGCCAGGCACGTTGTTCCCGGTCAGCTCCCGTAGCCGCTGAATCGGCGGCCGGTGGCCGAGGGCGCCATGTCTTCGCCTGAAGTTGTAGCGCTCGATCCAACCCGAGAGGGCCGCGGCCCTCTCGGGCGAGCTGCCGTAGACGGCGGCGTAGGCCCACTCGCGCAGCATCGTGCGGATGAAGCGCTCTGCCTTGCCGTTGGTCTGTGGCCGGTAGGGCCGGGTGCGCAGGTGCCTGAGCCCCAGCGCCCGGCAGGCGAGGGCGTGGGCGGCGGAGCGATAGGCGGCGCCGTTGTCGGTCATCAGCCGCTCCACCTCGATTCCGTGGGAGCGGTAAAAGGAGATTGCCCGCTTCAAAAAGCCGATCGCGGTGGCGGCTTGCTCGTCTGGGAGCACCTCGGCATAGGCCAGGCGGGTGGCGTCGTCGATGCAGACGTGAACGCACTCCCAGCCGGTTCGCAGGCGCCTCACCCCCTCTGCGTCGGTGCGCGTCTGCCCTTCCTTGGCCCAGCTGCGTCCGAGCATCCGGTGCCCAGCCCCGTGCGGCCCTATCCGCCCCAGCTTCTTGACGTCGATGTGGATCAACTCTCCTGCGCGCTGCTTTTCATAGCGGAGGATCGGCCCCTCGGGCTCCAGGCGGGATAGCTTGCCCAGGCCGATCCTCTTGAGGACGGCAGAGACTGTCGAGGTCGCCATCTCCAGCAGCTCGGCGATCTCTGGGCCGGTCAGCCGCAGACGGCGCAGGGCGGCGATCGCCTCGACGCGGTCGGCCGGAGTGATGTTGTGGACGGTGTGAGGGGCGGAGCTGCGATCGAGCAGCCCTGCCTCGCCTTCGGCGCGGTAGCGCCGAGCCCACTTGCCGGCAGTCCTCGCGCTCACTCCGGCGGCCTCGGCCGCCTCCGCGAGCGTGAGCCCGTCTTCGACGACGCGGCGGGACATCACCGCTCTCCCTTTCGGGCCGAGGGGCGCGTTAGCGTGCAGCTTCATCCGGTGTCCTCCTTGGATCTGGGTGGCTTCGACACCCCCAGCCTCCAAGGAGGTCCGGATGAACAACGTGCTTAGGAACTACAACTAGTCGGCGGGGGAGTAGTTGTCCTGGCGCGACATCTGTCGATGTAGTTCAGCTCGTTCCCCTCATCCTGCTCGAGTCGGCAGATCGTTCTAAATATATTGAGCATCTAGATAATCTCTCGATCCTTGGCAGTTCGAGGGAGGGGTAGATAGTAATGACAGCAACGCGGTGGGAGTACTACGTCGAGACTTTCAATTTGACTGAACGTTGGAGCTCTCGGCGACAGGCGGAGGAGATTCAGAAGTTCATTGCCCGCCTCGACGCAATCGGCGCGGAAGGGTGGGAGTTGGTCACTCAGGCTGAGGTCACGATGAAAGGTGGAATAACCGGCTCTGTAAAGGGTGAGTTGACTACCTGCTTCTTCAAGCGGCCCGCCTCTTAGATCCTTGATACTCGCGGCATGAACGCCCTTGCGGCTGCTGGCGCAGGATTCTTGCTCGCGGTTCTGTGGTTCGACCTCATGTTCGACGTTCAGGCGCTTCGGAGTCGTGAGGAGGATCTGCCCGAGGAGGTGCTTGCCTCGATCGCCGGCTATTACCGGCGGGTGACGACTGCCGCCCGGCCGATGAACCAGCTGATCGTGGTGGCGATGCTCGCCACGCTGGCTGCGATCGTCGTCGAGATCGTGCGCGGGGATGTCTTGCCCTGGGTGGGGTGGGCCTCCCTTGTCCTCGCGGCGGGGCCTATCTCGCTCGCCGGTTTGCGCACCGTGCCGAGTGCGGTGCGGCTTGGCGCCCGTGAAGACGCGGTTGCTGGGCAGAGTGCGCTGGCGAGGTCGATTGGCCGTGAGCACCTGGTCTGTCTGGCGGCAATCGCTACCCTGCTGGCGCTCCAGGTCGCGTCGGCTTGAGCGGCTCCTCGGCGCGACTTTCCCTCGCTCGACGGTTCTTCCCTCACGACAATGGCTAGCGGCAGGCTCAAAAAGAAGACGGCGTCGGTGCGGAGCTATGTGGCCGGCCTGCCGATCCAGGTGCGGGCGGGTGCGCTGGTCTTCATCATGGCCTTCGGCCTCTTCTCCTTCACCACGCAGCCGCTGACCGGCTACGAGCCCGAAACGGCGGCGGTCACCGAGGGGCTCGTGCTCGAAGGCCATTTCTGGGACAAGGAAGACTCGCCGCTGCCGCTGAAAGCGAACTTCCTCGGCAAAGGCGGCCACTACTACTCCACGGCTGGCCTGCTGCAGCCGCTGCTGGAGGTTCCCTTCTTCGCCGCCGGCCACGTCATCGACGCCAACTTCGGCTATCCCCACGAATACCCGTTTGGCTACGTCTTCCTCTGGTTCTACAACCCGTTCGTCGCCGCGATCGCGGCGGTTGCCCTCTTCGCCCTGATCTTCATGACCCGGCGCTCGATCAAGTGGGCGGCCCTGATCGCCTCGCTCTTCGTCGTCGCCAGCATCGCCTGGCCGTATTCGAAGATCGGGATGGAGACCACCTTCATGGCGGCGGCGCTCGTCGCCTTCACGCTGGCGGTCTGGGCCAGGGGCCGCCCGACCGTGCGCGCCTGGGCGCTGACCGGCCTCGCTGCCGGTGCGGCGATCGCGACCAAGCCCTACGCGGTGGTGGTGCTGGCGGCGATCGCGATCGTCCTCTGGCCCACCTTCCGGGCCCTCGACTGGCGCCGCCGCAGGGAGCTGGGCCTGGCGGTCTGCCTGCCGGTGCTCGCCTGGATCGCGGCGATCGCTTGGTACAACTGGGTCCGGTTCGGGTCGCCGACCGACTCCGGCTACCACGAATCGCTGCTGACGCTGACCGCGCCGCTCAACGTGCTCGGGCTCCTCTTCAGCCCCGGCAAAGGCCTGATCTTCTACAGCCCGCTGGTCGTCCTCGGCGCGCTCGGCCTGCCGCGGCTGTGGCGCCAGGACCGCTCGCTGGCGCTTGCCCTGCTCGTCATGCTGCTGGGGCTGACCTGCATCGCCGGCTCGACCACCTTCTGGGGGGACGAGGTCTGGGGCCCCCGCTACATCGTCCCCACCGCTTGGGCGCTGCTGGTGCCGATCGCCTGGTGGGCCGACACCGTTGTCCGCCGCAGGGTCTTGGCCGGGGTCGCGTCGCTTGCGGTGCTGGTCCAGATCGTCGCGGTCTCGGCCCAGTACGCCCACTACGTGGACGTCGTCGACGCCCTCACCGGGGTGCCCGTCTACCAGGACCGCTTCGGCGTCCCTCGCGAGGACATCCCCTACGGCAACGACCCGACCCGCTGGATCCCCGAGCTCTCGGCGCTGCTGGTCCAGACCGAGGGGCTGGTGTCCTCGCAGATCGTCGACCGGCTCGGCGGCCACGGCCTCGAAGTCACCTACTCGTCGTTCGAGGGCAGGTCGCGCACTGTCAACCTCTCCGATCCCAAGCTGAAGATGCCGCCCGACTTCTGGTGGTACCCGCCGCCCGAACACAAGTGGCTGGTCCGCTTCATCGCGCTGCTGATCCTGCTTGCCAGCCTGGCCGCCGCCGCGAGGCTCTATCTGGTGACGTTCGGCAGGCGTCGCGCGATCACTGCATAAGACGGTGGAATAGTCAGGCATTTTGTAATGACTGGTACAGTCGCCTAGGCCGCAAGCCCGGTATTTGCGAGAAAGCAGCGCTCGTTGGGCGCGCTCGCGCTTTGGGATCTGCAGCAAGTGCCGGTGATGCGCAGGGGCAGTGCCGGAAAGGCAAATGACCCCCGATTCGAAGACCTCCGCAGTCGCGCCTTCCCTCAACGGAAGTGCAGGTGAGGATCGCGCCCACCTCCTCGTCACCGACGATCGGCCTGAGGTAATGGAGATGGTCGAACGCGGCCTCGGAGAGCGCTACGACTGCGAGTTCACCAGCAGCCTCGAGCAGGCTCGCGAGAAGCTCGCTGCCGGAACTTTCCAGGCCGCGATCTGCGACCTGCAGACGCCACGCGAATCCGGGCTCGTCCAGGTCGAAGAGATCGCCCGGGACTATCCGGAGACGGCGATCGTCCTGATCACTGACGTCGACGATCCTCAGGTGACCGAGCGGACCTTCCGGCTCGGCGCCCACGGCTATCTGGTCAAGCCCTTCTGGCCCGGGCAGCTGCTGATCACGATCAAGAACGCGCTGCGCCAGCGCGAGCTGGAGCTGGCGCTGAAGGCCGAGAGCTGGGCGATCGAGGGGCGCCTGCGGTTGCTCAGCGACATGGCCCCGGTGCCGATCTACATCAAGGATGCCGATCGGCGCTACGTCCTCGCCAACCGGATGGCGCACGAGTTCCTCGGCTTGGAGCTGGGGGAAATGATCGGCCACACCGACAAAGACTTCATGCCGCCGGAGGCCGAGCGGATCGCCGCCGAGAGCGATCGCAAGGTCCTGGAGGGGGCGACCTTCGAGAAAGTCGAGACGATGCTCGTCGGCGGCCAGGAGCGAACCTTCCTCAACCTCAAGTTTCCTTTCATCGGCGAAGACGGGAAGACCTCGGGGATCACCGGCGTCTCCACCGACATCACCTCGAAGCGGCTGGCCGAGGCGCTGCGCGAAGAGCTGACGACTGCGGAGGCCGAGGGAATCAAAGACCTGCGCGCCTCCCGGCAGGAGACCGTCGAGCGCCTTGCCCTGGCGATCGAGACCCACGACGAGGAAACCGGCCGCCACGTTGCCCGGATGGCCTCGATCACCGCCTATCTCGGCGCCAAGCTCGGGTTCGACGAGGACCGGGTGCTGCTGCTGCGCGCGGCGGCGCCGATGCACGATGTCGGCAAGATCGCGACACCTGAGGACACCCTTCGCAAGCCAGGCTCGCTGACAACCGCGGAGCGCATCGTGATGGAGCGCCACACGACCTTTGGCCATCAGATCCTGGCCGACTCCAAGAGCGAGCTGCTGCAGATGGCCGCGACCATCGCCCTGACCCATCACGAGCGCTGGGACGGCAACGGCTACCCACGCGGGCTGAAAGGCGAGGCGATCCCGTTCGAAGGCAGGATCGCCGCCGTCGCCGATGTCTTCGATGCCCTGCTCAGCGACCGCTCTTACCGCCCGGCGATGTCGGTGGAGAAGGCGCTTGAGTTGATGCGCGAGGGCCGCGGAACCCACTTCGACCCGCATGTGGTCGACGTCCTGCTGGCGAACGTGAAGGAGATCCTTGCTGCCCGGGTGGCGGTCGAGGCGCCTGGCGATCGGAGGCTTGGCGCTCCGTTCCAGAAGCGAGTGCCTAAGGACGGGGCTGGGGAGCAGGGCGACCTGGGCTCTGTGCTGGATGCCGGCTCTGGGACGCGGCGCGACGAGGCGGCGGAGCGGCGAGATCGCGCCGCCGAGGGCCGCGACGTCGCGGCCCAGGCTCGCGACGATGACGTCAGCGATAGCGAGCAGCCCGGCGAGCAGAGCGATGCCTCACGAGACCGCCGAGATGCCGCCGAAGATCGGCGCCAGGCCGCCCGCGACCGCGAATCAGCCAGCCACGAGCTCGCCTACGAAGGGATCGACTCGCTCACCGGCGTGATGCGCCGGCGCGTGGGGCTGGCGGCGATCCAACGCGAGATGGACCGGGCTGAGCGCACCGGCGAGCTCCTGGTCCTTGCCTTTATCGACACGGTCGGCCTCAAGGCCGTCAACGACACCAAGGGCCACGGGGCGGGCGATCGAGTCTTGAAAGACATTGCTGGATGCATCACCGATGACCTCCGCTCCTACGATCTCGTCACCCGGGTCGGCGGCGACGAGTTCGTCTGCACGATGTCGGGGCAGACCATCGCCCAGGCAGACCTTCGCTACCAGCAGATCGCGCTGCGCCTCGGCGAGCGGCCCAGCGCAGCCCAGTTCACGGTCGGGCTCGCCGCGCGCCAGAAAGGCGACTCGATCGACGAGCTGATCGATCGCGCCGACCAGGCGATGATCGGCGCCCGCCGCCGCTGAAGCTCTGTGCCAGATGCGTCCCACGCGACGCGGAGGGTCAAGTTTGCTCCCGGTGGACGGCTGTAACGGCCACCAATGATCGGGTCTGCGTCGCGTCCTCCCTCAGGGGCAGGGCGATTGCATCGCCGATCACGATATAGCCGACGGCGTGCTTGTGGTCGGCGTCCAGCCAGGCCGGGGTAGTAGTCGTGAAGACGCCCTCGCTCATGATCCGCGCGTAGAGTTCATTACGCGCCTCGCCGTAGCCCAGGCTCGGACGGCATCGGTCCCGATAGCTGGTGACACAGGCACCGCTAAAACGGATCAGGTTGATCAGATCCTGTACTCCAGCAAAGATATTGCCCAACTCTGAATTGTCCATGGCAGGAGGCTCGCTAGTCAACGACCTTGGTTGCTCGGAGGGCGTTTGTCACCCATCTGTTGTCGGCCAGCTCATCGCTTCGCCGGTAAAGGTGCTCAGTCGAGCCTCGTACTTTTCGGGTCCCAGCCAATGTCACCGCACAATTCGCCGCTAGGACTCTGAAGTGATAGGAGACGTTGCCAAGGGGGCGTTCCAATTTCTCGGAGACTTCAGCTGGGCTGATGACGGCTCCCTTGCCACGTCGAAGCATGAGCCTGAGAATGTTGCGGCGCAACTCGTGGTTTAGAGCGAACACGAGTTGCGGGGATGCTTCTGCGGCCAGCCTCTTCTTCTCGTTCTCGTCTTTGACATTCATCGATTCCTCTCTTTTTGGGGGATGGAGGGATCGAGTCGGCACCTTGCAGTCGGCAGCGAAGACGCCAAGGACGCGCGAGTGTCACTCGGCGTACATGATTAGAGCAGCACGGACATTGCCATTCTCCCCCTCTAATAGTCAGGAAGTATAGATCGAAATGCAGTTAAAAATCTCCCGCCAATGTCCTGTAGTCCAATAGCGTCAGGCGGGAAAGACTGATTGCCGTGAACGCGGCCGAGCGCTTCGGTGCGAATCTCTCCCACTTCCGGACGAAGTCCGGGTTGACGCAGGAAGAGCTCGGGCACCTGAGTTCGATTCATCGCACCCAGATCGGGATGCTCGAGAGCGGGCAGCGGCAGCCGCGGCTGGAAACCATCGTCAAGATCGCCGGCGCCCTGGGCGTCGACCCCTGCGAGTTGATCAAAGGCATCCGCTGGGTGCCGCCATCGACCAAGCCTGGAGAAATCGAAGTCAGCTGAGAGTCCCTGGGGACTCAAAGCTCGCGACCACGATCGTCGTGCGGATGCCCGGCTTGCCCGTACTGGAAAGGCGTTTGCTGCTGCGGGTGCGGGCCTTGGCGATGTCTGTCAAGGCCCGATCCATGATCGCGGCGACGTCCTTCCACCCTTCAGCGTCGAGGACCGCCGGCAGGCAGACGAGATGGCTGTCGTCACGCGCATCGAGCGTGCCGGCGTTGAGCGCCGCCACTCCCCTGTCAAAGATCATCTGCAGAATTGGGGCGGAAACGTGATCCCGGATCGAGGAGGGAAGCTCCCTCCTGGTCAGCGCCGAGAGTGGAACCACCTTGACGGCTTTGAAGATCTTTTCGGTTGCCCCTCTCTTCTGGACCACCTTGACCAGCCGGATCAAGCCTAGTTCGTCAAGCCTGCGGAAGTGGTAGGCGACAGAGCTCAAGCGCTCGTCCAGCTCGGCGGATAGCTGTTTCGCGCTTGCCGGACGTTCGCCCAAGAGGGCGAAGATCTGGCGGCGCAGAGGATGAGCCAGCGCTTTGGCCAGGTTGTTGTTCATCCGGACTTCCTTGAAATCGCCATCGCAGACCACCAATCTGTCGTTTCAGAGTAGTGGCGATTCTTCAGAGCATTGAGCCTGCTGTCGACCCTAGTTCTTGAGCAAGGCTTAGAAAAAGGTCAGCGATCGCCCGTTGGTAGACGATTGCGACGCAAGTGCTCGGGTCAAAAGACGCCGTGACGCTCGGGATCGACAAAGCCGAAGCCGGGTGGCGTCTCGAATCCGACGGTCGCTCCTACCACCCGTTGGCCGGACTCTCCGGTCTCGAGGAGACGTTCGGTGCTCTCGGCCTTGATCCGCATCATTTCGTGAAGGAGTTCCAGCTGTTTGCTGACGAGCTCGCGCCAGCCCTGCGCATCGACCTCCATCGGGACCCAGCTCAGGTGCCGGTCCTTTCGCGCGTCGAAGGTGCCCTCCTGGCAGGCTCTTACCACTTCTCCAATCACGCCCTGCAGGGCCATGGTCGATACATCCTCGCGACTCTTTTTGGGGAGTTCGGCCCAGTCCCGGTCTTCGAAATGGGGTGGCACGGTTGCCCGATAGAAATGCTCGGTTGCGCCCCGCACGGGCCTACTGCTGATTTCCTCAATACATCCGAAGTCCTTAAGGACTCTGACGTGGTAGGCGATCGTGCCCAGGCTGGCTTTGAGTTCCTTTGCCACTTCGTTGGGGCTGGCGATCCGGTAATAAAAGATCCGCAGAACTTCGAGACGGATCGGATGTGCTACGGCCTGAACGAGCCGCTGGCCCTTATCGATGCTTTTGGCTTTCACGGGCAAGCTTTCCTCCTATCGCAAAAACAGTTGAGTACTCATCCTATGCAATTCACTGCAGGATTTGTGGTCAAATAGCAGGGCTTTTTGTGAGCGATCAGCTTATGATGGAACGTCCTTCATTAATAAGGAGGTCTTTAGCAATGTCCTAAAAACGCCCTCGCGGAAAGGGGGTGAATTCATGGTCATTGCAAAGGTCCAGCCGGTCATGCCTGCTCTCGTCACCAAGCACGCTTGAGCAGGGGTCGATCTCCAAACCGCCTTCGGGGGGGAGGGGGTCGGCATCTTTCTCCGGAGACCCTGAAGTTCAAGGTAAGATCTTAGATTCTTAATTAGTCAAAAATAAAACTTGGAGCGATCGAGCTTGCGAAGGGGCGAGCCAACGATGCAGATCATCAAAACGGAGTCAGGTCATTCCGCATGTTTCGGTGACCAAGCCAGCTTGAGAAAGAGCCGTGACCCGCGTCTGACGACTTCCAACTGAGCGCAGGGGAGGTGAGCGAAATAAGTTGAAGATCAGCAAGGCCGAGCGCCTCTTCTCGCTGGACTCGGTGAGAAAGGGCGCCTGATCAGCTGCAGATCAGAAAGGGGGTGAATCAATGGTCATTTCAAAGGTCCAGCCGGTCATGCCTGCTCTCATCTCAAAGCACGCTTGAGCAGGGGGCCGATCTCCGTGCCGCCGTTCGGGAGGAGGAGATCGGCATCTCCCGGTAGGTTTCCGGTCGATGGCGACCTTTGCGATAGGAACCCGCTACGAGCGCCCTCCTGAGGCGCCGCCCTCGTGGTTCCACGACGTGCTGGAGCAGCTTCGCGAGGAGCGGGAGGGGGACATCCCGGTCAGGCTTGAGGCGACCACCGGCCACCGCGTCGATGGCCTGCTTATAGAGAGGGATCCGGCGATCGCCCCGGGGCCGCACGGCAAAGTCAGCCTCAACTCCCACGGCGAGGATCTGGTGATCGGCTCGGAGATGCTGGCGGCGTTCACCCTGCTGCCGGGCAAGACCGCCGAGCGCGAAGACGGCGCGGAGAGCTAGGCGCGCTCGAGGACGACGATCGGGATCTCCCGCGTCGTGTTGCGCTGGTAAGCGTCGTAGTCAGGCCACTCAGAGGCCATCGTCTTCCACATCTCCGGCTTCTCATCGGCGTCGGCGGTGCGGGCTCGGGCCTTGAACTTGTCGCCCTTGACCTGAACCTCGACCTCGGGCTGCTCGGAGAGGTTGAGATACCAGGCGGGCGGCTCGTCAGCGCCGCCTTTGGAGGCGACGATCGTGTAGGCGTCGCCGTGCGGGGCGTAGATCAGCGGGGTGGTGCGCGGCTCGCCTGACTTGCGCCCGGTCGTCGTCAACAGCAGCGTCTGGGTGCCCTGCCAGTCGTGGCCCTCCTCGCCGTCGGTTGCCCGGTAGCGATCGACGTGTTCCTGACCGAAAAGCGGCATGCCCGGATCCTAGCCAAGTGGGTTGCCCGGCCAGCAACCCGGAGGGCACGCTTCCGACATTGACCCCACCCCAGTGTGGTGAATGTCGGAAGCGCCACTAGGCGACCCGGTGCTCCGGCGCCCGGCCGTCGAGCACCGCGAGCACGGCATCGGCGACAAGGCGCGCCATCCCGTCGCGGGCGGCGACGGTGGCCGAGCCGACGTGGGGGAGGAGGACGCAGTTGGGGGCGTCGAGCAGCTCGGCCGGCACCTCGGGCTCGTGCTCGTAGACGTCAAGCCCGGCGGCGCCGATGTTGCCCTGGCGCAGGGCGGTGGCGAGGGCGGCGGAATCGACCAGCGAGCCGCGGGCGGTGTTGACGAGGATCGAGCCGCGCCGCATCCTGGCCAGCTGCGGCGCGCCGATCAGGCCGGCGGTCTCTGGGCTTGCCGCCGCGTGCAGGCTGATCACATCCGAGTCGGAGAGCAGCTGGTCGAGGTCGACCCGGGCAGCTCCGAGCTCGCGCTCGGCATCGGGCTTTGCGTTGCGGCTGCTGTAGAGCAGGGTCCCGGCCAACGGCCGGATCAGCTCGGCGTAGCGCCTGCCGATCCGGCCCATGCCGATGGTGCCGAAGGTTGCGCCGCTGAGCTCGGCGCCGAGGTGGCCGGTGGGGTCGAGGCCGGTCCACTCGCCGTTGCGCAGCCGCGCCTCGGCGGCGCCGGTGGCGCGGGCGGCGGCGAGGGTCAGGGCCAGCGCCAGCTCGGCGGTCGCATCGGTGAGGACGTCGGGAGTGTTGGTCGCGAGCACGCCGCGCTCGCGGCAGGCGTCGAGGTCGATGTTGTCGTAGCCGACGGCGAAGTTGGCGACCAGCCGCATCTGCGGGCCGGCGGCGTCGAGCAGCTCAGGGCCGACGGCGACGGTCGGGTCGGCGACGATCGCCGCCACGCCCTGCGCCAGCTCGCGCAGCAGCTCGGGCGTCGCGTCCAGGCCGCCTTCGCGCAGCTCGCAGCGCTCGGCGATGCGAGCCCGCCCCGACTTGGGGATGCGGCGGGCAATCAGCACCGTTGGCTTCGGGTCGGGCACCGAGTTGATTGTGGCGGCTGGCCGCTATTCGGCGAGCTGCAGCCGGGCTCGGACCATCGGCATCGCATCGAAGACTTCGTCCTCGCTGGGCACGTCGATCTTCGGTTCGTAACCGAAGTCGGAGAAGTCGATGCGCATGTCCATCGTCACGTCGGGGCCATCGGACTGGGAGGGCATGGTCATCGTTATCCGCGTCCGCCGCAAGACGCCGGCAGCGTCGATCCAGGCGTAAACGGTTGCCGAAGTCGGCGCCAGCTGCGTGAGCTGTTCGTATTCCTCGGCTTCGCCCGCCCTGCCTTCGTCACGCAGTTTGCCCGCGAAGTGGGCCGGGTCGGTTGTGCCGCGGTACACGGTTGTCGGCACGCCGTCGACCTCCTGGTGGGCAACGGCTTCGACGTCGCCGCTCACCGCCCGCAGCATTTCCAGCTGCCCCTCGACATCTCCGTTGCCGGCGATCGCGGCTTCTTTCGATCCCCCTATCGGTTCGATCGACATCCATTCCTTGCCGTCGGGCAGCTGGCCGGCGAAGAGGCTCGAGTGCATGTACACGGTGCCTCCATCAGCGACGGATTCGATCTCAGCTGACCCCATCGACGCCGGCAGGGAGGCGCTCAGCACGGCCCGGCTGCGGCCGGTGCGGGTGTTGTATTCCCCGTTCCCGGTCATCGTCATCGCGCTGGGGAGCCCGGGCGCCGTGTAGACGGCCTGCATCTCCATCTTGCCGCCGGCGGTCTGCTGGGTCCGTTCCGCCGCCCTTGCGATCGGGTTGAGTGGGTTTTCGTCGCCGCCTTCGAGCAGCGCGTTGACGACCACCGCGATCAGCAGCAGCGAGAGCAGGCCGGCGAGCTGCAGCAGCCGTCGCGAGAGGTGGTCAGACGCGGGCGCCGGTTTCGGGGCAGGGGCGGTCCAGCTGGCGACCGGTTTCTGGTCGTAGCCGGGTGGGGGAACAGATGTCATCGCGGCTGCTCCAAGCCAGGGTCTATCGGCCCGGATCGGGGGGTGCTTTAGCGCGCCGAGCGAAGTAGGCTGGCTCGGCGATGGGATTTCTCACGCCTTCTCCCGCTCCGTTCGATGTTGACGAGTGGGAGAAGCTGCCGCACTTGGAGCGGATCAAGCCGCTCGCCCAGGATTGGGCGGTCAACGGCTTCGGCACGCCCAACGCCGTCTACCTGCTCTACATAGTCAAGCTCGTCGTCTACGCGGGCGGTGGGCTGCTGCTGATCTCGGCGACGAGCGGGCTCGGCGGCATCGGCAACCTCGGCAGCTGGTGGACGGAACCGATCGTCTTCGAGAAGGCGGTCGTCTGGACGATGCTGTGGGAGGTGCTGGGGCTCGGCGCCGGCTCGCTGCCGTTGACGCTGCGCTTCTCACCGATGATCGGCGGCGTCCTCTACTGGCTGCGCCCGGGGACGACCCGGCTGCCGCCCTGGCCGGAGAAGGTGCCGCTGACGCGCGGCACTACCCGCACCCTGTTCGACGTCGCGCTCTATGCCGGCCTGATCGCCGCCGCGCTCTTCCTCCTGCTCGCCGATGGCGCCTCTGCCAGCGGCACGGCGGCGGGCCGCCTCGACCCGGCTGCGGTTGGCGCCCTGCTGGCGATCCTGGCTCTGCTCGGCCTCCGCGACAAGGTGCCGTTCCTTGCCGCCCGGGCCGAGATCTACGGCAACTTGATGATTATCTTCCTTTTCCCGCTCGGCAACCTGATCATCGCCGCCCAGATCGTCTTCGTCTGCATCTGGTGGGGGGCCGCCTCCTCGAAGCTCAACCGCCACTTCCCCTTCGTCGTCACGGTGATGATCAGCAACACGCCCTGGAACCGCTCGCGCACGGCCAAGCGGCTGCTCTACCGCAAGCACCCCGACGACCTGCTGCCCTCCCGGATCGGCAACCTCTCGGCGCACATGGGCACGGTGTTGGAGTTCACGCTGCCGTTGCTGCTGCTGGTCAGCCAGGGCGGCACGATCGGCACGATCGCTGCCGCGGGGATGATCATCTTCCACCTCCACATCCTCTCCACGTTCCCGCTCGCGGTGCCGCTGGAGTGGAACATCTTCATGATCTTCGGGATCCTCTTCCTCTTTGGCCACTACGGGTCGGTGCCGTTCTCGACGCTGGAAGACCCGCTGCTGATCGCGATCCTCGCCGGCACCTGCGTCGGCATCCCGGTCCTCGGCAACTTCCGCCCCGACCTGGTCTCGTTCCTGCCGTCGATGCGCTACTACGCCGGCAACTGGGCGACCAGCCAGTGGCTGTTCCGCAAGGAGGGAGACGCCGAGCACAAGCTCGATACCTCGATCGTCAAGTCGGCGGCGGTGCCGGTCGAGCAGCTGGTCAAGTTCTACGACCGCCAGACGGCGGAGCTGCTGCTCTTCAAAGGACTCGCCTTCCGCTCGATGCACTCGCACGGGCGCGCGATCAACGGCCTGCTGCCGCACGCGGTCGACAAGATCGAGGACTACCGCGTGCGCGAGGGCGAGCTGATCGCCGGGGTGGTGCTCGGCTACAACTTCGGCGATGGGCATTTCCACAACCACACGCTGCTGGCGGCGGTCCAGGAGCGCTGCAATTTCGAGCCGGGCGAGCTGCGGGTAGTGACGATCGAGTCCCAGCCCGCCCACGTCCAGCGCCAGCACTATCGGATCTTCGACGCCGCGACCGGCCTGATCGAGGAGGGCTGGGTCAACGTCGCTGACATGGTCGAGCGCCAGCCCTGGCTCGACGGCGCGCCGTTCCCGACCCATGAGTAGCGCGATAGTCGTCGGCGCCGGGCCCAACGGCCTGTCCTGCGCCGCCACGCTTGCGCAGCATGGGGTGGAGGTGACCGTGATCGAGGCCGCCGAGACGATCGGCGGCGGCACTCGGACCAGCGAATTGACCGTTCCTGGCGTCCTCCATGACGAGTGCTCGGCGGCGCACCCGATGGCGCTCAAGTCGCCGGCCCTGATCGCGCTCGGCTTGGAGCGCCACGGGCTCAGATGGGCCTGGCCCGAGGTCGACCTCGCCCACCCCTTCGACGACGGCACGGCGGCGGCGCTGCTGCGCTCGATCGAGCAGACGGCTGCCGGCCTTGGTCCCGGCGGCGCGTCCTGGAAGCGCGTCTTCGGGCCGCCCTCGGCTTCCTTCGACACCCTCAGCGAGGACGCGCTGCAGCCGCTGCTGCGCGTCCCTCGCCACCCGCTGCTGCTGGCCCGTTTCGGCCTGCGGGCGGCGGCGCCGGCGACGGCACTCGCCCGCGCCCTTGCCACCCCGCAGGCCCGCGCCCTCTTCGGCGGCGTCGCCGCCCATGGCTTCAGCCCGCTGGCCCGCCCCTTCAGCGCTGCCGTCGGCATGGCCTTGACCTGCGCCTGCCACGCCTACGGCTGGCCAGTGGCGGTGGGGGGGTCGCGGGCGATCACCGACGCCCTCGCCGCGTCGCTGCTCGAGAACGGCGGCAAGATCGAGACCGGGAGCACGGTGCGCTCGCTTGACGAGCTTCCCGCCGCCGATGCCGTCGTCTTCGACCTCTCCCCCGGAGCAGTCGCCGAGATCGCCGGCGGGCGCATGCCCCCGCGGGTCGCGCGCGCCTACCGTCGCTTCAAGCACGGGCCGGGCGCGTTCAAGCTCGATCTCGCGGTTGAGGGCGGTGTGCCCTGGACGGCTGAGCCCGCTCGTCGAGCGGGGACCGTCCACGCGATCGGGTCCTTCGAGGAGATCGTCGCCGCCGAGCGCGAGATCCACCGCGGGCGGATGCCGGCGCGGCCGGTTGTCCTTGTCGGCCAGCAGTACCTCGCCGACCCGAGCCGCTCGGCCGGCGATGTCCACCCGGTTTGGGCCTATGCCCATGTGCCCAGCGGCTACGAAGGCGACGCCGGCGAGGCGCTGCTCGACCAGATCGAACGCTTCGCGCCGGGGCTGCGCGAGCGGATCGTTGGCCGTTTTGTCCGCTCGGCTACCGAGATGGCCGAGCACAACGCCAACTACGTCGGCGGCGACATCATCGGCGGCGCCAACACGCCGCTGCAGACGCTGGTCCGGCCACGCTTGACGCTCAACCCTTACGGCGTCGGCATCCCCGGCGTCTACATCTGTTCGGCCTCAACGCCGCCCGGCGCGGGGGCCCATGGGATGTGCGGCTACAACGCAGCACAGGCGGCTTTGCGGTCCCTTTAGACATTCCGGACAAAGACAAAGTGGCAGGTCGCACTTGATTCCGACGTAGGCCACCAGCTACTATGAGCCGTGGGAGAGGTACAAGCGCCACGCAGGGGCGGCGGTGTTGCTTCGTCAATGCGTAACTGAGGAGATATATATGGCTAGGCGCTTGTTGATCGCATTTGCCGTGACTGCGTTAGGTGTGGCTTTTGTGGCACCTGCTGCTCACGCTGCATTCGGGATCGAAAAATGGTCATCGTTGACCTGCGAAAAAAATGAAGATATACCCGCGGCTCCAGCGCTTCCGCCGCTGCCGCAGTCGCCAGAACAGTGCACGGAAAGCACTCCTGCGAAATTCTTCACCCAGGCTGCTGGGCACCCAAACTGGGGCATCACTGACTTCACCCTCAACAATGCGGCTGGCTTCCCCGAAGGCTTCGTCAAAGACATCATTGTCGATACCCCTGAAGGTCTGAGTGTCAATCCCGAGGCTCTGCCCAAGTGCACGATTCCCCAGCTGAGCGTCAATAAATGCCCGGCCAATACCCAGGTTGGCACCAACTACCTAACGGTTGTCGCCGTGGCGGGTCCGCCAACGGTGCAGACGCGGGTCGCGCTTCCCGTTTACAACATGGTGCCCTTCGAAGGAGTTCCCTCGATGGTGGCCTTCTTGACCGAAACCGGGGCCACATTCATCGTCGGCTCGCTCAGCCCGGTCGACCAGCACGTCACGTTCACGATCAGCAACGTGCACGTGCCCTCGGCCGGTCCACCGCCTAGTCCGCCGATTGTTGGTTCTCGCCTTGTTTTCAACGGGGTTGCAGGCAACGGCACTTACCTGACCATGCCCAGCAACTGCGCCGGCGGGCAGACGACGAAACTCACGGTTGACTCGTACCCCCCGACCACCGTTGCCGAAAAATCGTTCACGACTTCAGTCGGCACTTCCGGATGTCCTCTCGTGCCGTTCAAACCCACAATTGCCGTCACTCCTCAGGGCGGAGCAGTCGATTCGCCGGAAGCAACGACCGTCAACGTCGGGATCCCGTTCGATCCGACCGAAGCGATCGCCAATTCGTACCTGAAAACGGCCAAAGTGGTCTTGCCCGAAGGCATGGGCTTGAACCCGGCTTCGGCCAACGGCCTGGTTGCCTGCACCGACGCCCAGTTCCATTACCACACGAATCTGCCGATCGAATGCCCGAACGCCTCGAAAATCGGCACGGTAGAAGTCCAGACACCATCGCTGCCGGCCGATTCGCTCACCGGCAACGTCTACGTGGGGCAGCCAAACAGCAATAATCCGTCGACGGGCGAACAGTTCCGGATATTCATCCAGGTCGGGTCTGCCCGCTACGGCGTCAACGTGCGTTTGAAAGGCAAGGTGTTCCCGAATCTGACCACGGGCCAGCTCACCGCCGTGGTCGAAGAAAACCCGCAGGCTACGTTCAGCTCCTTCAAGCTCCGCTTCAACGGCGGCGCGAAAGGAACGCTGACCTCGCCGCCAATCTGCGGGCCTCACACCACCACGACGGCGATGACTCCATGGTCGGGCCAGGCAAATGCCACTCCGAGCGGGAGCTTCACCCTGACCACAAGCCCCGACGGCGGCAGCTGTCCGAAAACGATGGCGGAACGTCCATTCACCCCGGCCTACACGGCCAAGTCCGATAACCCCCAGGGCGGCGCTTACAGCCCGCTCCAGGTTCACATCGGCCGCACGGATGGGCAGCAGGAGTTGAAAGTGGTCAACGTGACATTGCCGAAGGGCCTCTCCGCGAATCTCTCCGGAGTCCCCTACTGCTCCGACGCGTCGATCGCGGCGGCTGCGACACGCAGCGGCACCGCCGAGCAGGCGAGTTCGAGCTGCCCGTCGGCAAGTCTGATCGGCAGCACCTCGACCGCAGCCGGCAGTGGCAGCGGCCCGATCAAGATCGCCGGCAAGGCGTTCCTAGCCGGTCCGTACAAAGGCGCGCCGCTTTCGATGGCTGTGATCACGCCGGCAGTCGCGGGTCCGTATGACCTCGGCACCGTCGTCGTCAGGGTCGCGCTCAACATCAATCCGGAAACGGCCCAGGTCAACGCGGTCTCCGACCAGATCCCAGATGTGTTCGGCGGGGTCAAGTTGGACATCCGCGCAATCGACGTCAACCTCAATCGGACCAAGTTCTCGGTCAACCCGACCAATTGCGGTTCGCTGGCCACCACCGGCACGATCAACGGTGGCGGGGCCAACCCGGCCAACTCGGCCACGTTCAGCTCCTACGCGATCAACGATCCGTTCCAGGTGACCGATTGCGACAAGCTCGGCTTCAAGCCGAAGCTGCACACCCGCCTGACCGGTCCGGTCAAGCGCAACCAGAACCCGAAGATCCGGGCGATTTTGGAAGCCCACGAAGGCGATGCGAACATGAGTCGCGCAGCACTGACTCTGCCGCACGCGATATTCCTCGACCAGGGCCACATCAAGACCGTCTGCACCAGGCCGCAGCTGGCCTCGCAGACATGTCCGGCGGCTTCGGTCTACGGCCACGCGGAAGCGATCACGCCTCTGCTCGAAAACAAGTTGAAGGGCCCGGTCTACCTGGTCTCCTCCAACCACACGCTGCCGGACCTGGTCGCTGACCTCAAGGGTCAGATCAACGTCCAGGTGCACGGCGTGATCAGCTCCAAGCACGGAGGGATCAAGACCGTGTTCAACGCATTGCCGGACGTGCCGGTGAAGAAGTTCATCCTCAACATGGAAGGCGGCAAGAAGAGCCTCCTTGTCAACTCGCAGGACCTCTGCAAGCAGAAGAAGCTCGGGTCAGTGATGAACCTCAAGGCTCAGAACGGCAAGCAGATCAAGAACAACAACCTGCCCCTCAAGGTGAAGGGCTGCCACTAGCGGGAGGCAGTATCGGGACCGGGCGCGACGGGCTAATTGCCCGTTGCGTCCGGAACCGGTATCTGCAGGCGGTCGCGGGCCTTGGCGACAGCCGTCGCCGAGGAGCGGCAGGCTTTGGCGATCGCGCCGTTGGTGTGATCGGGCGTGCGGCGAACCTCGAACTCGATCACGGCGGCGCGGCGGAGTTTGGCGCGGGCGTCGAGCGAACTGTCGCTGGGCGCCGCGTCGAGCGCGGCGTCGGCGGCCATCGCCCGCTGGCAGACGAGGCAGAACTGGCCCTCGGCTGAGATTGCCCAGCTATCAGGCAGCGCCGAGGCCTTGCCGTCGATCCGGGTGATGGCCACAGCGCATCCGTCGCAGGTCCATTTACTTGCTTTTAGGGTGCTTTGGGGCATAGAGACACCGTAGCAGCCGCTTTTTTGGCTCCAGTACGGTGAGCGGGAGGTCCAGCTCGGCCAGGTCTTTCGGGGGCTGTCGATTTCGGCCGCGCCCGTTCGTCCAAGGGGCGACCATATTCTCCAAAGGAGGAATCGATGAAGTACATGCTGCTGATTCACCAGGGCACGACGCCGACGCCGGGATCCGACGAGTGGGAGAGCCTCTCGGCTGACGAGCAGAAGGCGGTTTACCAGGCCTACGGGGAGATCAACGCGACTCCCGGCGTCGAAGCCGGCGTGCGCATGCAGCCGCCGGAGGCAGCGACGACGGTCCGCGTCGAGGATGGCAAGGCCCTGGTGACCGACGGGCCGTTTGCGGAGACCAAGGAGGCGCTGGGCGGCTACCTCTTCTTCGAGGCCGCCGATCTCGATGCCGCGATTGAGCTTGCCGCGCGGATCCCGGCCGCCCGCCTCGGCGGCGCGATCGAGGTGCGCCCGGTGGTGGCGAGCTGATCGAGCGCGTCTTTCGCGAGGAGCGCGGCCGCGTCCTCGCCGCCCTGATCGGCTTCCTCGGCGATTTCGATCTTGCCGAGGAAGCCGTCCAGGACGCTTTTGCGATCGCCGCTGAGCGCTGGCCCCGGGAGGGGCAGCCGGCCAACCCGGGCGCCTGGCTGATCGCAACCGCGCGCAACCGCGCGATCGACCGCATCCGCCGCGATCGCACGCTCGTGGCCAAAACCAAGCTATTGGAGGTCCCAGAGCCGGTGGAGCACGAGGTGGAGGAGACGGTTTTCCCCGACGAGCGGCTGGAGCTGCTCTTCACCTGCTGCCACCCGGCGCTGGCGACCGAGGCCCAGGTGGCGCTGACGCTGCGCACCCTGGGCGGGCTCAGCACCGAGGAGATCGCCCGCGCCTTCGTCGTCCCGACGGCGACGATGGCGCAGCGGCTGGTGCGGGCGAAGAAGAAGATCAAAACGGCCGGCATTCCCTTCCGCGTCCCCTCTGCCCACCTGCTGCCGGATCGCTTTGCCGCGGTCTTGGCCGTCGTCTATCTGATCTTCAACGAGGGCTACGGTGGCCGCGGCGAGCTGGCGATCGAGGCGATCCGGCTCGGCCAGGCCCTGGCCGAGCTGATGCCGGACGAGCCCGAGGCCCACGCCCTGCTCGCCCTGATGCTGATCCACGACGCGCGCAGCGGCGCCAGGTTCAGCGATGGCGAGCTGGTCCTGCTGGAGGATCAGGATCGCCGCCTTTGGGATTGGAGCGAGATCGAGGCCGGCCGGGCCTCGCTGGCGCGGGCCGCCGCCCTGCGCGGCCGCGGTCCCTATGTATTGCAGGCCGCGATCGCCGCGCTGCACACCGAGCAGAGCCGCGACTGGGGCCAGATCGCCGACCTTTATCGTGAGCTGGCGGCGATCACCGGCTCGCCCGTGGTCAAGCTCAACCTGGCGGTGGCGATCGCCGAAACCTCGGGGCCCGAGGCCGGGCTTGAGGCGATCGAGGGCCTGGCTCTCGACACCTATCCCTACCTGCACTCGACCAGGGCGGAGTTCCTGCGCCGCCTCGGCCGCTCCGGGGAGGCGCGCGCCGCCTACGAGCGGGCGCTGGAATTGAGCCAGGCCGAGGCCGACCGCCGCTTTCTCAGCCGCCGGATCGCCGAGCTCTAGCCGCGGCGGTGCCTGCCTCCTACACTTGGACGATGCCCTCAGAGGCGCATGGCGATTCGACCTTCAGGCTCTACAGGCGTGGGATCGAGCTGCTCGAGGACGGCGATTTCAAGCAGGCGGCGGTTCCGCTTGCCGCCGCTGCCGAGCAGGCGCCGGAGAAGTCCTCGGTCCGCGAGGCGCTGGGCCGTGCCTATTTCCGCTCGGGCCAGTTCGCCAAGGCGGCGCGCGAGTTCGAGGCGGTGGTCGACGCTCACCACGTCGATGACTACGCCCATTTCTGCCTCGGCCGGGCGCTGGCCAAGCTCGGCAAGGTCGAGCGGGCGCGGCATCACCTCGCGCTTGCCGCGAACCTGCGGCCGGACCGCTCCGACTACCGCTACTACAGAGACCTGCTCAGCCCTGGGTTGAACTAGCCCGGGGCGGTGCCCTTGGCTACGAACATGGTCGTTCTTTTATGTGGTAAACCTAGCTTTGTGTATTCGTCGACAGGGAGTGAAGCGTGGAGGTCGATCGTCTAGAGGATGCAAGGGAGTGCCTGCGTGAGTTGCTTGCCTCGAATCACGAGGAGCGCGAGCAGCTGCAGCTGGCCTTGGCTAGCCTCGATGGCGTCTCGACCCCGAAGGTGCCGATTGCGGCGCCGGCCCTCGACCTGGTCCGGCCGATCCACCGGCCGGCCTCCAAACGTGAGTTGCGCAAGCTGTTCCTGGCCGAGGTGGCGAGATCGCCTGGGATCACGGTCACCCAGGCCTCAATGCGGCTGCAGACAACGCGCGGCGCTCTTGTCCCGGTCGTCAAACAGGTCCTGGCCGAAAAGCTCGTCTCCAAAAACGGGGCTTGCTATTCGCTGTTCAAGCCGGCCCAGATCGGCATCCCGCTTGGCTCCGATGAGGTCGCGCAGCGGCCGGTCACCCTGCCTCGGCCGCCTGCCCGGGGTTTCTCGCTAGGCGCCGAGGAAGCGCCGTAGCGAACGACGCGCCGCCGGCAGCCGCCGGCCCGCGTCAAGCTCGCGGATCGCGATCTCGGCCGTCATCGCCGCCAGCAGCTGGGCGGCTGCTTTTGCGTCGGGCCAGCCCATCGCCCTGAAGCTGGGAACGGCGGAGGCGGCGAAGCGTTCGTGCCGGTCCGCCATCGGCGCGGCCAGGTCGGGATCCGAGCGCGCCTCCAAGGCCAGCGCCTTGACCGCGCGGTCTTCAAGGCAGACGTCGAGGTAAGCCTCGGCCCCGCGCACGATCCGGTCGGGGCCGGGGGGCAGGCCGGCCACCGCCGCTGCCACCGCCTCCTCGACCCGGGTGTGGAAGCGGGCGTGGAGGGTGTCGACGAAGGCGCCGCGGTCGGTGAAGTGAACGTAGAAGGTGCCCTTGGCAACGCCGGCCGCGGCGACGACCCGGTTGACGCTGAGGCCGGCCAGACCATGGCTCTCGGCCACCGCGACGCCGGCATCGAGGAGCGCCTCGGCGGTGCGATTGGGGGTGGCTGCCGTAGTGGGGGAGGGCATTGGAGGAGGCTACCTGACCGGTTGGTCATCGCTACTGACCGACCGGTCAGTCATCTGCTAACGTGACGCCGCGTGAGCCAGCTGGAAACCGCCACCGGGGCGATTGCCTACGACGAGATCGGCGACGGGCTGCCGATCTTCCTGCTGCCCAGCGGCGCTCACGATCGCCACGACTACGACGAGCTGCGCGCCCTGCTGCCGAGCCGGTTTCGCTCGATCTCAATCGACTGGCCCGGGCATGGCGAATCGCCGGCGGGCGAGGGCGCCGCGAGCGCGATGCGCTTTGCTGACATCGCCGAGGAGCTGGTCGAGCGCCTGGCCCCCGAGGGCGCGATCGTCGTCGGCAACTCGGTGGGCGGCTTTGCCGCGGCCCGTTTGGCGATCCGCAGGCCGGAGCTGGTCAAGGGATTGGTGATCGTCGACGGTGGTGGCTTTGCCGGGCGCCCGCCGCAGGCACGGGCCTTCTGCGCGCTGATGTCGCGCCCTTGGTTCCTGCGCCGGATCTACCCCCGCTTCTCGACCCTCTACATGCGCCCGCGCACCGAGGCCGATCGGCGTGCCCGCGACACGGGCGTGGCCACGACCCGGCGCGACCCCGGCCTGCTTGCGGTCAGCCAGCTGTGGAGGAGTTTTGCTTCCCCTGAACACGATCTGCGCGCCGAGGCCGGCTCGATCTCGGCCCCGACCTTGCTGATCTGGGGGCGCCGTGATCCGGTCATCCCGCTCAAGGTCGGCAGGAAGGCGGCGGCGATGATCCCGGGGGCGAAGCTGGCCGTGTTTGAGAGCGGCCACGTGCCCCACACGACCGACCCGGAGCGCTTCGCCGCGGAGCTGGCGCCGTTTGCAGATGCGGCCTTCGGGCTCGCGGCGCAAGCGGCGCCGTGAGCGCGCCGCACCGCTGGCGCTCCGAGCTGCTCGGCGAGGCCCGCTCGCTTGAGGTGGAAGGGGGGAGGCTCGACTACTTCGAGCGCGGCGAGGGCCCGGCGCTGGTCTTCAGCCACGGCTGGCTCGCCAACGCCAACCTCTGGCGCGAGGTGGTCGACCGCCTCTGCGATCGCTTCCGCTGCCTGGCGCTGGACCTGCCGCTCGGCTCGCACCGGACGGCGATGGGCCCTGACGCTGACCTCGGCCCGCACGGCGTCGCCTCCCTGATCGCCGATGTCTTGGAGCAGCTCGATCTGAGTGCGGTGACGCTGGTCGGCAACGACTCCGGCGGGGCCTACTCGCAGATGGCGCTGGCCCGCCACGGCGATCGGATTGGCGGGCGGGTCGCGCGCCTCATCCTCACCTCTTGCGAGACCCCTTATGACGAGTGGCCGCCGGAGCCGTTCACCGGCCTGCCCGCCGCCGCGGCCGACCCCGAGGTCCTCGGCCAGCTGCTGAAGGCGCTCGAGGATCCCGAGGTCCGGCTGGCGCCGGTCGCCTACGGCCTACTGGCCAAGCGGCCGCTGCCGGCCGAGGTCTCGGGATCCTACGCGCTGCCGGCCAGCCGCGACGAGGGCGTCCTGCGCGACGTCGCCAAGGCGATGGCCTCGGCGGCGACGGCGCCCGTGCGCGAGGCGGGCGAGCAGCTGATCGCGAGCTCGGAGATCCCGGTCCTGCTGATCTGGTCACGGGAGGACACGGTTTTCCCGATCGCCCACGCCGAGCGCTACGCCGCCGCCCTCAAGCACGGGCGGCTGGTCAGCGTCGAGGACTCCTTCAGCTTCACTCCGGAGGACCAGCCAGCGGCGGTCGCCGCCGCGATCGCCGAGTTCGCCCGGCCTTAGAGGCCGGCGACGAGGGCGCCGACGTTGCCGCTGCCGAAGTAGGGGCCGTAGGTGTGGACTTTGTCGCTGCGCAGGCCGTAGCTGGTGAGGCCGTCGATCTCGGCGCCGCCGGCGATCAGCCAGCCGCCGCCGCTGGCGCCGGGGATCCAGTGGCAGCGGATCGCCTGGGTCGGCGGGCCGGCGAAGGAGTAGGTGACGCTGTCGTCGCCGGTGTAGGGGGATTCGCAGGTGTTCATCCGCGTCGTCGCGCCGGGGTAGCCGAAGGTCTGGAACTGCTCGTGGCGGTCGAGGTTGGTGACGATCGTCGCCCCGCCACCGACCGCGTCGGCGACGTTCTGGCCGTTGGCGTTGGGCTGGGTGAGGAAGGCGCCGATGTCGAAGTTGGGGTTGGCGCGCTTGATCCACGGCTTCGGCGCGAAGGTTTTGTTGACGCGGCCGACGAAGGCGCCGAAGGGGGCGAGGCCGCCGTCGTAGGCGGGCACGAACTCGAGGTAGGTAGACCAGACGCCGTGCCGGCTGAGCTCGCTCGGGCCGGAGTTGACGCAGTGCCCGGCGGTGAGCACGAGCTGGCGGCTGGCGCTGTTGATCGCCGTCGCCGAGCAGTAGCCGCGTTCGCCGCCCTGGCGGACGAAGAGGCGGCCGTTGACCGCGAAGGGCGCAACGGTGCTGTCGGGCACCCTGGTGAAGCTGGCGGTCGCTAGCCCGGCGCCGGGATCGGCGGCGACGCCATCGAGGGGAGGGGTGCTGCGCATCCGCGCTGGGGTCCAGTAGGCAGCCACCTGTTCGGCTTCCTGTGCGAGGCTGCTTGCGCCGGCGCCGAGGGGCGGGTGGGCGCGCTCGGCTGCCGCTGCCGCGCCGGCCGAAGCCGCGCTCGCCACGGTCAGGCAGGCGAGGGCAGCGAGCAGGGTCGCGAGGCGCCGGGATCGATCAAATAAACGCATTCGACTTGGCAGCCAGCATAGTGCGGCGCCCTGCCCGGCTCGCAGGATGAGGCTAGTGCTGGTCACGTGACCAGCGGGATCACGCAGCGGTATTTCTTGGTGTCGCTCACTCCTATGGGGTTGACTGTCCCGAGGCCAATAGTGCCTCCTGGAGCTACGGTCGCTACGCCATAAGGACCGGCTGAATAGCTCAAGATGTCTCCGGACCACTCTGCGCCTGAATCTAAGCTCACCCCAGGCTGCTGAGAAAACGCCGCCAGCTCCAGCGCCTCCGGCAGCTCCCCGCCCAGCGCCGCGCAGTTGGCCGCCGCGTTTGGCGCGGTTGCCGCGTTGGCGCTGGCGAAGCTCTGCCAGCAGGCCCCGGCGAAGGGCTGGGTCCCCGGCTGGCAGCCGGCGCCGTGGCCGTTGACGGTGGTCGCGTTGACGGCGTTGATCGCGTTCAGCGCCGTCTGCGCGTCGGTCGCGCTCTCGGCGCTGTCGGCGTGGACCGCGCTCGGCACCTGGCCCAGGGTCGCCTCGTCGATCTGGGGGCCGCCGACCGAGTTCGGCTGCAACTGGCCGGCGGCGATCGCGCCGGGCTTGAGGCGATTGCCGGGAACCGAGCCAGGTTTCAGGCGGTTGCCAGGCAATGACTTGACCTTGATCGAGTTGCCGTTGATCTTCGCCGCCGCGTAGACGGTGCCGCTGAGCGCCACGAACAGCGCGATCAGCGAGATGAAAAGCGCCGGCGAGGGCCAGCGGGTTCCGGTGCCCATGTTTCTCCCCTTTGTTGCTCGATTCGGCTTCGCCCGGCTGGCGCCAGGCGGGCGGCGACGTTACTCCGTGGTTCCGTAGCAATAGACAGATATCCAGTGGTGGGAGCGGGGCCGCTTCGGATAGGCCAGATCGCCTGTCTGCCACAGCGGGATAGACTCGGCCGCGTAAATACGGTCGGTGGTCAAGGGAAGTCCGGTGCAAGTCCGGTGCGGTCCCGCCACTGTGACCGGGTCAAGGAAGCCGCAGGCGCAATCGCGTCAGCCACTGGGGACGACACAGAGTCCCCGGGAAGGTGCGGCCGACCACCCCGGAAGCCAGGAGACCTGTCCCCGGCCAGCCATGACAACCCTCGAGGAAAGGGTGGCTTCAATGCCAAGACTCATTCCGTTCCGGCCGGCCGCCGTGTGCGCGCTGGCTTTTGTTCTCGTCCTATCGATTACCGCGGTTGCGGCAGCCAAGGGAGTCTCCGCTGACCTGCGGGTGCTCGGCACTGGCGGCAAGGCGCTCGCCGAAGAAACGCTGACCACCGGCACCACCTCGGTGCCGACCAGCAAGAAGGCCACCTGCTTCGGCAAAGGCACCGGCGGCAGCGGCAAAGCGGCCAAGATCAAGGGCGCGACCGCGCTCGGGCTGCTCGCCCAGGCGGCAAAGTCGAACACGGCCCTGCAGCCGTTCCTGGTCACCGACAGCTTCGACTTCGGGCTGGGGCTGTGCGGCATCGGCAACTCGACCCCGACCAAGAAGCTCAGCTGGTACCTGAAGGTCAACCACAAGAACCCCGAACTCGGCGGCGAAGCGGTGAAGCTGCGCCCCGGCGACGAAGTTCTCTGGGCTCTGGCCTCATACCCCTATCCCAACGAGCTGGCGCTGACCGCTCCGGCCGATGCGACGCCGGGTGTGCCGTTCACGGTCACCGTCTCCTCCTACAGCGACAAGGGGAAGCGCAAGCCGGCTGTGGGCGCGACGGTCACCGGGGCGGCAAGCCCGACCGGCGCCGACGGCACCACCTCGGTGACGCTGACGCAGCCGACCAAGCTGGTCGCCACGCACGGCAAGGAACTGCCCTCCAACGGGGCGCCGGTGTGCATCGCCGCGGTCTGCCCATAGGGCTGATCCGGTGAGCGGAAGCCGCGGCACGGCGGTCACGATCGCGCTGGTTATCGGCGCGCTCGTGGCTGCCGGCTGTGGCCTCGGCCCCGGCAAGGGGCTCGACGACGTCGAGCTCACCGTCACCCAGGAATACGGGGCCGAGCCGGTTCTGCGTGGCCCCGTCGGCGACGTCACCGAATCCGACACGGTGATGCGGGCGCTCGAACGCAAGGCCGAGATCACCACCCGCTACGGCGGCGGCTTCGTGCAGTCGATCGAAGGGGTTGAAGCGGGGGAACGCGGCGGCGATCCCTACGACTGGTTCTTCTACGTCAACGGGGTCGAGTCGACCGTCGGCGCCGCCAGCTACTCGCTGCACGGCGGCGAGCGGATCTGGTGGGACTACCGCGACTGGTCCGGCGCCGAGCGGGTGCCGGCCGTGGTCGGCGCCTTCCCCGAGCCGATGCTGAGCGGCTACGACGGCAAGCCGCGGCCGGTGGCGGTCGAGTGCATGGGCGGGGGAGAAGCGTGCGCTGCGGCGCGGGAAAAACTTGAAGCGGCCGGGGTCTCGATCGCGGCCGGCTCGCCGGGCGGGGCGATCCACGTCCTTGTCGGCCCCTGGGCGCGGGTCCGCGACGATCCCGCCGCCGCCCAGATCGAGGCCGGGCCGCAGGTGAGCGGAGTCTTCGCCGATTTTGCCGAGAAGGGCGGGGGCTTTGAGCTGCAGGGCCTCGACCAGAGTGGCGATGTGGCGCGCGGCTTCGGCTCCGGCGCGGGGCTGGTCGCGGCGACTCGCCGCTACGAAGCGCAGCCGGTCTGGATCGTCACCGGAGTCGACCGGGCCGGGACGCTGGCGGCCGCCGAGTTGCTGACCGCAGCCGGCCTGCGCGACGATTACGCGGTGGCAACCGAGGACGGGGCGGAGGCCCCGTTGCCGACGCGATGAGATCTCCATTCGCCTACACGCCGAGGCCGGGGCCGCTGCAGTCGGCGTCGCCCGGGGCCGCGGTCGCCTATCTCGGCTCGCTCGTCCTCGTCGCCTTCCTCTACTCGAGCCCGATTGTGCTGGTCGCGGTCGGCGCCGCCGCGGTGCTCGCCGGGCTGGCGGCGGGCGCCCGCGACGCGGTCCGCGCGGCGCTCTGGATGGGGCTGACCCTGGCGCTGTTGATCGTCGCCGTCGAAATGCTGATCAGCAGCCGCGGGGCCACGGTGCTGGCGCGGCTCGGCGAGTGGCCGCTGTTCGGCCAGGTCGACATCACCGCCGAGGCGATCGCCGAGGGCGCCGTGCTCGGCTTGCGGGCCGCGGTGGCGATGGTCGCCTTCGCCGTCTACTCCGCCTGCGTCGACCCCGACCGGGTGCTGCGGGCGGTGCGCCCGATCGCCGGCCGCTCGGCGCTGACCGCGACCCTGATCTCGCGCCTGGTGCCGGTGGCGGCGGCAGACGCGGCCCGCCTGCGCGACGCCAGCCAGCTGCGTGGCCCCGGCGCGGCCCCGGTAGGCCGAGCCTCCCTCGCCCGCCGCCTCCTGGCCGGCTCCCTGGACCGCGCCGTCGATGTGGCGGCGACCCTGGAGCTGCGCGGCTACGGCCTCGACGCGCCGCGGGCCAAGCGAGCCCGCAACCGCTCCCGCTACGACGCCCGCTTCTACGCAGTCGCCTTCGTCGTCACCGCAGCCGCGATAGCCGCAAAGTCCCTGGGAGCAGACGGCTTCAACGCCTACCCAACCGTCACGGTCGGCGCAGCCCCAATAACCCTCGCGTTCTCGGCCCTAGTGGTTTGCGCGGGCCTAACTCCGCTAAGAAGAAAACCCCGCCGCCTGGCTCCGCGCGCACAGATGGAGGCGGCAAGTGCCTGAGCTAAGGACCCCAACCCGAGCCACTCCGGCCCTAGCGATAGAGAGCCTCACCTACAGCTATCCGCACGGAGGCAAGCAGGCCCTCTGCGACGTCTCGCTCTGTCTAGAAGCAGGCGAGTTCGCGGTCCTAGCCGGCCGCTCAGCCTCAGGCAAGTCAAGCCTCCTAAAAGCAGCCTGCGGCCTGATCCCACACTTCCACGGCGGCGAGATCTCCGGCAGCGTCAACGTAGCCGGCCAAGACGCAATCGAGTCCGGCCCAGGCGAGCTGGCATCCGTAGTCGGCTATGTAGCTCAGGACCCCGAGACCCAGGTCGTCTCCACCACAGTCGCAGCAGAGATCGAGTTACCCCTGGAGATGAGAGGCGACGCCCCGTCCTCAAGAGCCCGAGCTGTAGAGGAGGTAGCTCTAGCCCTAGCCATCCCGCACCTCCTAGACCGCACCGTGGACACCCTCTCCGGCGGAGAGCTCCAGCGCGTCGCCCTAGCCGCAGCCCTAGTCACCCGCCCGCGCTTGGTCCTCCTAGACGAGCCCACCTCCCAGCTAGATCCTGTAGCCGGCGACGAGCTGATCTGGCTGCTCAGAAGGCTCAACGAGGAGTGGGGCGTCTCGATCCTCCTCGCCGAGCATCGCCTAGAGCGCTGCCTAGCCGCCGCCGATCGAGTCATCGCCATGGACGCCGGCACCGCGCCCTTCGATGGCCCTCCGAGCGACTTCCTAGCTTGGGCTCGCGACACCGACCCGGCGCTAACCACCCCAGCGGCCCGACTCTTCTCCCTCGCCGGCATCGACCCCCTGCCGGTCGGCGTCCGGGCAGCACGACGAACCCTCGCGTCAAGCGAGCGTGTCGACGCCGAGGGCGGGACCCCCTCGGAACGTCTTGCACTTTTCCGGCAATCCGACCAAGGCCATGCGCCAACTCTCCACCGGAACAAGTTAAGTGGAGAGGGGGTCCCGCCCTCGGCAGCCAGCGCGCTCACATCCCGCGATCTGTGGGTCGAGCTAACCCGCGGAGACGAGCCGCACGACGTCCTAAAGGGTCTAGACCTAAAGGTCCTCCCGGGCGAACGAGTAGCCCTGATGGGCCGCAACGGCGCCGGCAAGAGCACCTTGATGCGCACAGCAGCCGGACTGGCAGATCCCGTCCGAGGCAAGGTGGCAACGCCGGGTGGCATCGCCCTCCTGACCCAGAACCCAAGCGACTACCTGGTCCGCGAGCGGGTCGGCGACGAGCTGCCAGGCGAGGCCGGAACAGAGGCGTTGCGGATCGTCGGCCTGGAGCATGCCGTCGACTCCGACCCCCGCGACCTCTCCGGCGGCGAGCGGCAGCGGCTGGCCCTGGCGATCACCCTGGCCGGACGGATGGAGGGCGAGCAGCTGCCTGGACTCGTAGCCCTCGACGAGCCCACCCGCGGGATGGATCGCTCCCATCGCGACGACTTGGTGAAGTTGATCGAAGACCTCTCCGATCGTGGCGCCGCCCTGCTGGTCGCCATCCACGACGTCGAGTTCGCCGCCGCCTTCGCCGAGCGCGTGGTCCTGCTCGGCAGCGGCAAGGTGATCGCCGACGGACCGACCGAGGAGATCTTGTCCGGCGGCTGGTACTTCGCCACCGAGGTGGCGCGAGTCCTCGACCTCCCGGGGATCATCACTCCCGAGCGGGGTGCCGCGATCCTCAACCTGGAAGCGGGCGAGCGGTGAGCTGGGAGCTGGCCAGCTTCCTCGTGATCGGCGCGGTCCTGATCGCCGGCTTCGCCTGGTATGAGCGTTCGCGGCCGCCGTCGCAGGTGGTGGCCCTGGTCGCCGCCCTGGCGGCGCTGGCGATCGCCGGCCGGATCGCCTTCGCCGCCTTCCCCAACGTGAAGCCGACCACCGACATCGTCATCTTCGCCGGCTATGCGCTCGGCGGCGCCCCCGGCTTCGTCGTCGGCGCCCTCGCCGGCCTGGTCTCCAACTTCTGGTTCGGGCAGGGGCCGTGGACGCCATGGCAGATGGTCGGCTGGGGGCTCTGCGGGGTGCTGGGGGCGGCGCTGGCGCTTGGGACCCGCAACGCGGGACGCCTGACCTTGGCCGCGGTTTGCGGTTTCGCTGGCATTGCCTACGGCGCTCTGCTGAACTTCTCCTTGATGGCCACTTACGGAGGAGACCTCTCGCTGCGTCATTTCCTCGTCCTCGAGGCCAGGGCGATCCCCTTCGACGCCGCCCACGCGATCGCCAACGTCACCCTGGCGCTGATCGCCGGGCCGGCGATGGTGAGGATGCTGATCCGCTTCCGCGAGCGCTTCGAATGGGGGAGGCTGACCCCGGCCCTGGGCACGGGCGGCGTCGCCGCGGTGCTGCTGCTCTGCTTGGCGCTGCTCTCGACCCTGCCGGCCCGCGCCGAAGCCTCGGGCGTCGGCAGGGCGACCTCCTGGCTGGAATCGGTCCAGAACAGCGATGGCGGCTTCGGCGCCTCGCCCGGCGACAACTCCAGCGCCGCGATGACCGGCTGGGCGATGCTGGGCCTGGAGGCCGCGGGCCGCAACCCGCTCGACGTCTCGAACGGGGGCAGCAACCCGGTCACCTTCCTGCGTGCCAACGTCAACGACGTCAGCAGCACCGGCGACCTCGCCCGCACGATCGTCGCGCTCGAGGGGGCCGGCGTCGATCCTCGCTCGATTGCTGGGCACAACCTCGTCGACGAGCTGCTCAGCCGCCGCCGCGACGACGGCTCTTTCGAAGGCTGGCCCGGCACGACCTCCTTCAGCATCATCGCCCTGAGGACGGCGGGCGCGACCGGCGGCCTCGAAAAGTCCACCTCCTGGCTGGCCAGCGTCCAGAACAGCGATGGCGGCTGGGGCGATGTGCCGGGCTCGCCGAGCACCGCCGACGGGACCGGCGCCGCGATGCAGGCGTTGCCCGGCGCCAAGGTCGCGCAGCGCGGCCTCAGCTACCTGCGCAACGCCCAGCACAAGGGCGGCGGCTTCGGGCTTGGCAGGGACGGCGTGGTCAATACCCAGTCGACCGCCTGGGCGACGCAGGGAATCATCGCCGTCGGCGGCGACCCCAGCTCCTATCGTCGCGGCGGGGCCAGCCCGCTTGACTACATCGCGGCCCACCAGGCGAGCGACGGCCACTACACCTACTCAGGGTCGAGCGATCGGACCCCGGTCTGGGTCACGGGCGAAGTCCTGGTCGCGGCCAGCGGCAAGGACCTTCCCCTGTCTCCGCCGGCAAGAGAACCCAAGCCCGCCCCTGCGACCACGACCACGCCCGAAGCCACCACCCCAGCTACGACGACGCCCCCGACAGTGAGGTCGTTCCCGCCGGTGACGGGCGCCGTCCCGGTTGAACCGAGCGGCTCGAACTCAGGTGGGGGTTCCGGCGCCCCTCTCGAACGTTTTGCGCCGTCCCAGCCCCTGACCCCTGGGGCGCCAGCCGAACCCCCTCCTCTGGGAGGGCGAGTGAGGGAGGGGTCCGAAACCGCCACCCAGCCAGGCGTCCTCGCGTCAACCAACTTCGACCCCCCTCATCAGTCGCCAACGATCCCCCTCGTCATCGGCCTAGCCTTGACCGCGGCGATCATTCTCACCACCCGCGCCCTCGCCCGTCGCAACGGCTGGTAGCCCCGCCGCTCGCGGCCGATACGCTCGGACGACCGTGGACGTAGAGACAGCGATCCGCACCCGCCGCACCCACAAGGCCTTTGCGCCGGAGCCGATCCCGAGGGAGGTTCTGGAGGAGCTGCTGGAGCTGGCGCGCTGGGCGCCCAACCATCACCTGACCTCGCCCTGGCGGTTCCGCGTCGTCGGGCCGCTGGCGCTGGAGCGGCTGAAGCAGGCGGCGGGCCCCGAGGGGGCGGCCAAGCTCGATCGCTGCCCGACCTTGGTCGCCGTCTCCTGCCTGCTCGGCGCAGACCCGGTCGAGCAGGAAGAGGACCTGCACGCGACCGCCGTCGCCTCCTACATCGTCCTGCTCGCAGCCCACGCCCGCGGCCTCGCCGGCTACTGGCGGACCCCCGGCCTGCTGCGCACGGCGGCGGGGCGCGACGCCATCGGGGTGCCGGATTCCGAGCGCTTCGTCGGCCTCCTGCACCTCGGCTACGCCCGCCAGGAGCAGGCGCCGCCGGAGCGCGCGCCGCTGGCCGCGACGACCTCCTTCCTCGACTGATGCTGAGCCGCGCCGCAGCGATCGAGGCGATGGCCGGCCAGCACTTCGAGGTCGTCGTCATCGGTGGCGGCATCACCGGCGCCGGCGTCGCCCTCGACGCCGCCTCGCGTGGCTACTCGGTCGCCCTGCTTGAGCGCGGCGACTACGCGGTTGGCACCTCCAGCCGCTCCTCGAAGATGGTCCACGGTGGCCTCCGCTACCTGCAGAACTTCGACCTCGGCCTGGTCCGCGAGGCCCTGCTCGAGCGCCAGCTGATGGTGCAGCTGGCGCCGCACCTGGTCTACCCGACGCCGTTCCTCGTCCCCGCCCTGGGCGAGGAGCGCCGCGACCGCAAACTCGGCCTCGGCCTCAACGCCTACGACGTGATGGCGACGACCCGGGTCGGCCGCAGCCGGCGTGAGATGCGCTCCTCCAAGGAAGAGGACCAGGACTTCTACTGGTCGCCCGACCGCCACCGCACGATCGACCGCGACGAGGTGCTGGAGATGGTCCCCGCGCTCGCCGCCCGCGACCCCAAGGACGCCTACCTCTTCTACGACTGCCAGACCGACGACGTCCGCCTGGTGCTGACGATCCTCGGTGAGGCGGAGCGCTTCGGCGCGGTGATGCTGAACGGGGCGAATGTGACCGAGGTGCTCTCCAAAAACGGCCACGCCGCTGGCGTCGCTTTCACCGAGGCCTCCTCCGGCGAGCGGATCGAGGTCGGGGCCGACAACGTGATCAACGCGACCGGGGTCTGGGCCGACCGGATCCGCCCCGAGGAGGTGGTCGACGAGGAGGACGTGCCGCGCATCTCTCCCAGCCGTGGGACGCACCTGATTCTCGACCAGTCCGATCTGCCGATGGCCAGCGCGGCCTGCATCGTCCCGGCCGGCGCCGGCCGGATGATCTTCGCCCTGCCCTGGTACGGGCGGACCCTGATCGGCACCACCGACAACGACTACGACGGCGATATCGATCGGCCACGTCCGGCCGCTGACGACACCGAGTACCTGCTCGACGCGATCAACACCTTCTTCGGCACCTCGCTTGGGGTCTCCAACCTGGTTGGCGCCTACGCCGGGGTGCGGCCGCTGCTCTCGACCGGTGACCCGCGCAAGTCGGTCGACATCTCGCGCAAGGCGGAGCTCTACGAGACCTCCTCGCGGATGCTGACGATCACCGGTGGCAAGCTGACGACCTGGCGGCGGATGGCGAAGATGACGGTCGATCGCCTGGTCGAGCGCGACGGCCGCGCCGCGCCCTGCCACACGGCTGAGATCCCGCTGGGGATGGAAGCCGGCCCGGCCGACCTCGAGGCGCCCGAGGGCGTCTCCGAACAGGCGAAGGCGCAGCTCGCCTTCCGCTACGGGCACGCCGCCCGCGCCGTCCTCGACCTTGCCCGCGGCGACAGCAAGCTGGCGGCGCCGATCGTCCCCGGCCGCCCCGACCTGCTGGCCGAGGCCGTGATCGCCGCCCGTCTGGAGCAGGCCCGCACCGTCGCCGACGTGCTGCTGCGCCGCACCCGGCTGGGGATCCTCGCCGCTTCGCAGCTGCGCGACGCCGCCTCGGTGCGGCCGGTGGCAGAGGCGATGGGGGCGGAGCTGGGTTGGTCCCGCGGCGAGGTCAAGCGCGCGGCCGAGGCCTGGCCGGCAGCGGCCGCGAGCGAGGGCGTCGACCCTGCCGCCGCCGGTTAAATAGGCTGCGACTCCATGAATAAGACTGAGCTTGAGTCCAAGCACCTCGCTGACCTGCACGCCCTCGCCGCTGAGCAGAACCTGCCGCGCTACCGGATGCTTCCGCGCGCCGAGCTGATCGAGAAGCTGGCCGATGGGAACGGCGGTTCCGAGCCGAAATCAGCCGGCCGCAGCCGCAGCTCCGCGCCGAAACGCGAGCGCAGCGAGCGCAGCCGCTCCTCCTCGTCGCGCCCGAAACGCGAGCGCGCGCCGAAACGCGATGCGGAGTCGAGGGCGCCCAGGGGCGACGCCCGGCCCAAGCGCGAGGCCAAGCCTGAGGCGACGCCTCCCGCTCCCGCGGCAGAGCCGTCCGCCGCTGCTGAGCCCGCCGCCTCCGAGGAGCGCCCGCGCCGCCGCAGGCGCCGCCGCCGCAGCCCCTTCGGCCGCAAAGGCGGCCAGGAGGTGCGCGTCCCCGACCTGCTGCTGCCCCCCGGCGCCGGCCGTCAGGCGATCGCCTATGCCGAGTCGCGCCAGGGCTGCACCGCGCTGCTGCGTGAGATCGCCGCCGAGCTGGAGGGCGCCTCGAAGGGTCCCGACCCGGTCGTCGTCCTGATTGATCCCAGCCCCGAGGAGCTGGCCGACTGGCGCCGCGACGCGCCCAAGGCCGAGATCGTCGCCGCGGGCCAGGCCCGCCACGCCAACGACGCCCTCGCCCAGGCCAAGACCCGCGCCGGCAGCGGGGAAGACGTGATCTTGCTGGTCGACTCGCTAAGCCGCCTCAGCGAGGCCTACGGCGACGCCGCCGCGGCCAAGGAGTTCTTCGACGCCGGCCAGGCTGTCGGCGGCAGCGGCTCGCTGACGGTTGTAGCCGCGGTCGAGCGCAAGCCCCGCGACTGAGATTTAGAAGCCGGCCGCCGTTAGCGGCGGTAGGCGATGCGGCGCCACGACGGCTCCTTGGAGAGCTCGATCAGCTCGGAGCTGCGGTCCGGCTGCACGTAGCCGAAGGTCTGGGTGCGCTCGTCGAAGACGACGTCGAGCTCACCCTCCTTGACCCGCTGGTCGAGCCAGGCGCCGCGGAAGACGAGGCGGCGGATCCAGTGGACGAGGCTGCGGTTGGCGGGGCCGACCAGGTCCTCCCAGTTCTCGTTGATGTGCTCGCCGAGGCGGGAGCTGGGCTCGGCGATCTCGCCGCTGACGGCGAGGTCGAGCAGATCGTCCAGCTCCTCCTGGCTCAGGCCCTGGTCGACGAAGCCGAGTTTTACAGCAGCCTGCTCGACGCGCTGGCCGAAATCGCCTTCGTTGAAGGCAAAGCGCAGCTCGCCGTACTCGAGCACGTAGTCGGAGCCCGACTCGTAATTCCCTCTGCGGGTCGTTTTCTTTTCCACTTTGAGTTAGAAGCCCATCAGCCCCGCGAGTGCGCAGGGCAGGTGCCGGATCATGCCGATCATGGTAGCCGCGTGCCTGCGCGCGGCCATGCCTGAACGAGGGGTTGCACCCTGAACGGTCTCTTGCCGGGCTTGACCTGGCCGGGGGAGGGGAGAGTTTGGGTGCCCTGGGGACTTAGGCAGACATGGTTGACGATTGCCTCGCGCCCCGTCTGCGCCGCCTGCCCCGCGTCCGTGTGCTCGGGGTCGACGTGGCGCTTGCGAGCCGCTTCGATGCCCGCCTGCTCGGGCTCGCCTGGCTCAGCCGCCGTGAGGCGGGGAGCGGCCTGTTGATCCCTGGCTGCGCCAGCGTCCATACCTTCGGCATGCGCTTCCCGCTCGACCTCCTCTTCCTCGACGAGTGCGGCTTGCCGCTGGCGACCCATCGTGGCGTGCCCCGCCGCCGCCTCATTGCCCACCGCGACGCCGCCGCCGTTTTGGAGATTCCCGCGTGAGGGGGGAGAGTTTGCGTTGCCCAGGACTTAGAGGGGCAGATGCTGCCCCAGCGCCGAGAGATAGCCCGCGTCGTCGTCTGCGAGGACGACGAAGTCACGCTCGATCTGCTCTGCGACCACCTCGTCGCCGACAGCTTCGGGGTGCTGCCGGCACCGACCGCGGCCGACGCGCTGCGGCTCTGCCGCTACAACCAGCCCGACATCCTCCTGCTCGACCTCACCCTTCCCGACGCCCCCGGCCTCGACGTCCTCCGCGAAATCCGTGAGGCCGACGGGGTCGGCTCGCGCTTTGACCCGCGGCTGCCGGTGATCATCCTCACCGGCCGCGGCGCCGACGTCGACCGCGTCCGCGGCCTCGAGTCCGGCGCGGACGATTACGTCCTGAAGCCCTTCCACTACGAGGAGCTGCGGGCCCGGATCGCCGCCGTCCTGCGCCGCCGCGAGCAGCGCCGCGAGGGGCCGTGCCGGGTGGGGGAGATCGTGATCGACCCCTCCCGCCGCGAGGTCGTCGTCGGCAAGCGCGAGGTCCATCTCTCGAAAAAGGAGTTCACCCTGCTGCGGGCATTGGCTGCCGACCCGGTCCGCGTCTTCTCCAAGGAGGAACTGCTCGACGCCGTCTGGGGCTACCGCGGCCTCAACCACACCCGGACCTTGGATTCGCACGCCAGCCGGCTGCGGCGCAAGCTCGACCCTGAGTACGGGCGGTACGTGGTGAACTGCTGGGGAGTCGGGTACCGGCTGGTCGACGGGTGAGCGCAGGGCCAACGGCCCGCTTGCCCGAGCAGCAGGTGGTGTGGCTCAATCGCTATGGGAGTGCGGGATCGCCCATCACGAAAAGTGTACCGAACGGTGTTTTCGTGGCTAGAGGCGGCGGCGGGATACGCTGAGAGCATGCCGGGGGATCAGAAACTGAAGCTGATGGCGGTGCTGCGCCAGCGCCTTCTTGACAGCGAGCGCGCTGGCAGTGCCCTGGCCACCTGGGAGGCGCTCAGCGTTTCCTCGCGCCTGGCCGGCATGGCGATTGTGGCAAGTCTCCTCGCGGTGATCATCGTCGCCGCCCTGGCTCTGTTCAGCGCCGACGGATGGGCCGGAAAGCTCGCAGGCCTATCCGCCGGGGCCGCCGTCCTCTACGCCGGCTACCAGGTCCGGCTCACCCGCGTGATCGCGAAACAGACCCTTGCCTATCAATACTTCGCGAGGTTCAGTGAGCTTTCTTTGACGAAAACGTACGAAAGAGCCAAGGCATTCTCGATCCCCCGCCCCAGCGGCAAGGCGGCCGAGGAGGTGCGCTGGCGCGAATATCAAGACTGGGCCAAGAACGACCCCGCGAAGAAGCGGGACATTCTGTTTGTCTTCAACTTCTTTGAGGAGCTGGGTGGCCTCTACAAACGCGGCGTCGTCGACCGCCGGATCGTGAACGAATACCTTGGCGCCTTCGCCCTTGCATTTCGGAACGAGCTGGGTTGGTTTTTCGCGCGCCAGGAGCGTTCCACTCTCTTCGAGGACTGGAAGGCAATGTGTCAGGCGGTCCAAGATGCCCGAGCTCGCAAGAAGCGGCTCGAGGAAAAGCTAGCGCGCTGACTCGCCAGCAGGCGCCGGACGCGGCGACTCGAAGTGGAGGATCGCCAGCTTTGAGTCGACGGCAGCCGCCTCGCGCCCAGTCAGGCGGACTGAGCATTCCTGCTGGATCGTGAGCACGCGGTCGAGCGTGTCCTCCAAGAGTTCGGTGATGTCGTGCCAGCCGGCCTCGTCGAGGGCGAGCTGGGTGCGGCTGAGATGGGAGTCGTGGCGTTCACTGAGCGTCCCCGCCGCCAGCGCTTCGCTTGCCTCCTCGCCGATCGCTTTCAGCAGCGCGTCGGCGATCCCCTGTTTCGAGCTCGGCGGCACCTGGGCCCAGGCGCGATCGGTGAAGTAGGGGCGGGTCACTGCCCGGTAGCGGTGTTCGGTCGCCCCCCGTCGCTTCCGCTTGGCGACGAGCTCGACGCATTCGAGTTCCTTGAGGACTTTGACGTGGTAGCTGATGTGGCTGACACCGACGCCCAGCTGGTTAGAGATCTGGGCGGGGCTGGAGACGCCGCGGTCGAGGATCTCGAGCACTTTCGCTCGCATCGGGTGGGTCAGCGCTTTGGCGACCAGATATGGACTTGGCTCGGAGATCGTCTTCCTTTTACGAACATTGTCGTTTTTATGAAGATAACGTTACTCGGGAAAGATTGACCGTTTGTTACAACGTGAAGGGGGGAGAAAATCTCGGCCTCAGGACTTAGGAGGGCATGAACCTCATCGCCCTCTGGCCGGCGGCCGCCTCGATGCTCCTGCTGATGACCCTTCAGGGCATGCGGGCCGGGCGCCGGCGCTCGGCCCTCAACGAGGCGATGCACGAGCTGCGCCGCCCGCTGCAGGCGATTGCTCTGGCCAGCTCTGGGCCGCATGGCGAGGGTTCAAGTGTCCTCTCGGGATCGGTTCAGCTAGTGACGGCAGCACTGCAGCGGCTCGACCATGAGATCAACGGCGCGACGCTGCCGTCCGCTCGCGAGCGCTTTCGGGTTGAGCCGCTGGCCCGCTCGGCTGTGCAGCGCTGGCAGTCGCGGGCGAAGTTGAGCGGCGGCTCGGTGGCGTTCAGATGGCGCGCCGGCGGCGAGGTTCTCGAAGGCGACGGCTCGGCACTGTCGCAGGCCCTCGACAACCTGATCGTCAACGCGATCGAGCACGGCGGCCCGTCGATCGTGGTCGAGGGCAGTTTGCGCGGCGAGCGGCTGCGGGTTGTCGTCAGCGACAGTGGCCGCCGCTCGCGGCCTGCCTCCAGGCGCGGCTCTCCGGCCGAGGTGATCGCCCGGCTCGCGGGCAAGCGCAGGCACGGCCACGGCCTGGCTGTGGTGCGTCGGGTGGCGGCGGCGCATGGCGGCCGCTTCGTCCTGCAGCGCTCCGAATCCGGCTCGGTCGCGGCCCTGGAGCTGCCGGTGGCAGTCGAAGAGGCGGCGGCGTGAGTCGCAGGGGCAGGTCGCTCGGCTTCCTCCTGCTGGCGCTGATCGCGGCGGTGATCTCCGCCGCGATCGCGAACGGGTATGGATCGCGGGTCGTTAGCGGTTATGGGGCATTGCGGGCCGTTGTCGTTGCCGGCGCGGACCTCTCCCCAGGCAAGGCGCTAGGGCCGGAGCAGATCTCCTCGGCTCTTGAGGTGAGGCGGGTGCCAGAGCGATTCGTGCCGCCTGGGGCACTGGCCGCGCCCACCGAAGCGCTGGGGCTCGTGCCGCAGGCGCCGATACCCGCCGGGTCTTACCTGTTGGCGGCGCAGCTCCGGCCCCCACGGTCCCGAAGCACCCGGCCGCGTGGGCTGGGGGCTGACCTGCGCCCGGTCGAGATCTCTGTCGCCGGCGCTGACTCCCTGCTCGCGGCCGGGCCGCTCGCACCGGGGGCAAAGGTCGACGTCGTGGTGACGACGGAACCGGATGGCAGCGGCCCCGGGCGCGCCTACGTGGCGGTGGCCGGCGTGCCGCTCCTGGCGCTTCGGCCGGGCGCCGAAGGCTCTGGCCCCGGAAGCCCCTCGGTTGCCACGCTTGGTTTGAGCCGCCGCCAGGCGCTGCACCTGATCGCCGCCGAGAGCTTCGCCCGCCAGCTGACCCTGCTGCCGGGCGGGTGAGGATGAGCACGTTGGAGGGGCACCTGGATCAGCTCGCCGGCGCGCTGCGGGCCAGGCTGGTGCAGCGCCATCGCGATGCCGCCGCGGGCGGGCGGCTGTCTCCCGATATGGACGAGGCCGTTCGCACCCTGGTCGAGGAGGAGGCCGCCCTGCTCGGCGGCGCCGACCGCGAGGAGCTGGTTGCGCGGATGATGCGCGACACGGTCGGCCTCGGGCCGCTGGAGGAGCTGCTCGCCGACCCCGCTGTCGAGGAGGTGATGGTCAACGGCCCGGACCGCGTCTACGTCGAGCGCCGGGGGCGAGTTGAAGCCACGGCAATCTCCTTCGCCGGGGAGGAGGAGCTGCGAAACGCGATCGAGCGGATCCTCGCCCCGCTGGGGCGGCGGGTCGACGAGTTGAGCCCGATGGTCGACGCCCGGCTCGCCGACGGCTCGCGGGTCAACGTGGTGATCCCGCCGCTGGCGATTGACGGCCCGGCGCTCTCGATCCGGCGCTTCGGCGGCCGCCGGCCGGGGCCGGGAGAGCTGGTCGAAATGGGCTCGCTGACGCAGGCGCAGTGTGAGTTGCTGGAGGCGGCGGTGCGCGAGCGGCGCAGCGTCCTGGTCAGCGGCGGCACCGGCTCGGGCAAGACGACGATGCTGAACGCGATCTCCAGCTTCATCGCCGAGGGCGAGCGGGTGGTGACGATCGAGGACGCGGCCGAGCTGCGCCTGCAGCAGGCCCACGTGGTCCGGCTCGAGAGCCGGCCGCCGAGCGTCGAGGGCGGGGGCGAGGTGACGATCCGCGACCTGTTGCGCAACGCGCTGAGGATGAGGCCGGACCGGATCGTGATCGGCGAGGTCCGCGGCGCCGAGGCGCTTGATCTCCTGACCGCGCTCAACACCGGCCACGACGGCGCTCTCTCGACCGTCCACGCCAACTCCCCGGCTGACGCGCTGGGCCGGATCGAGACGCTGGCGCTGATGGCGGGGGTCGGGCTTCCGCACGGGGCGATCGCCGCGCAGGTGCGGCGCGGCATCGATCTCGTCGTCCATCTCGAACGCGGCGCCGACGGCACGCGTCGGGTGCGCGAGATCGCCGAGGTAGCGGAGGCGTGAGCGGGCTGGGGGCGCTGCCGACTCTGCTCGGCGCTGGGGCCGGCGGCCTGCTTGCCCTGGCCCTGCGCGAGGCGCTGCTCGCCAGCCCGGCCGCATTGCGCTGGCTGCGGCTTGCGCTCGAGCCGTTGCGCCGGGCCGGGCGCGAGGGCTACGCGCCCTCGACCAACGAGCGCCGCCGCCTCGCCGCCTTGGGCGCCGGGGCCGCGGTCTTGTGCGGCTGGCTTGCCGCCGGCATTGAGCTGGCGCTGCCGCTTGCCGTCGCCGGGCCGGCGCTTGCCGCCTGGGCGATCTCAAGCCGCCGTCGCCGCTATCGCCTCGCGGTCGAGCGGGCGCTTCCCGCCGCCGCCTCGGCGATCGCCGACTCGTTGACGGCCGGCCGCTCGCTGCGAGCCTCATTGCCCGCCGCCGCGGCCTCCCTCGACGGGCCGCCCGCGGTCGAGCTGGCCCGGATCGGCGCCGAGCTTGAGCTGGGGGCGCCGACCGCGGTCGCGATCGGCGCCTGGCAGCGGCGGATGCGCTCGGCCCGGGTCGATGCCTTCTCGGCGGCGCTGCTCAGCCAGCGCCTGGCGGGCGGCGACCTGGCCGGCCTCTTGCGGCGCTTCGCTGACGGCGCGGCGGAACGCGACCGGGCGGCCGAGGACGCCAAGGCGGCTACCTCGCAGGCCCGCTTCACCGGCCTTCTGGTCGTCGCGATGCCGACTGGGGGAGCGCTCTTCGCCGAGTTGATCCAGCCTGGTTTTCTCGCCAAGGTCCTCGGCGCGCCGGCCTCGGCTGTCTTGCTGGCGCTTGCTGCGGGACTGCAGCTGGCCGGGTTCGTCGCGATCCGGCGGCTCTCGCGGGTGGTCGAGTGACCGCGGCCGCGCTGCTCTCCGCGGTTGCGGTGCTGCTTGCCTTTGCCGCGCTGCGGGAGCTGCTCAAGGGTCGGAAGCGAACGGAGGCTTCCTCGCTATTCGGTTCCGCCTTGCGTGGCCGCCCAGCAGCGGCGGCCCTGCGCCTTGGCCTGCCGGAGCGGATCTCGCGCTCGGGGCTCGGATCGCGCTTCCCGTTGCCCGCAGTCCTCCTAGCCAAGCTCGCCGGCGCCGTGCTTGGCGCGATCGCCGCCTCGCTTGCCGCGCCCGCCGCGCCGGGACGGCTCGCGATTCTGGTTGCGGCCGGGATGCCGATCGCGGGCTTCATGGCGCCCGACGCGCTGTTGGAGCGCGAGGCAAGGCGGCGTCGCCGGCGCCTGGTCGGCGCCTTGCCCGACGCCCTCGACCTGCTCGCCGTCGGCGCCACTGCCGGCCGCAGTCCCGCCGTCGGCTTCGAGGAGGTCGGCCGGGGAGGGGGCGGCCCGCTCGCCGAGGAGCTGCGCCTGACGGTCGCCGAACTCGCCTGCGGCGAGCCGATGTCGGCCGTGCTGGCAGCGCTGCGCGCGCGGATCCCCGGCAGCGAGATCTCAACCCTGGCCGCCTCGATTGAGCGCTCGCGCCGGTTTGGATCGCCCCTTGCCGAGCAGCTGCGGCGCCAGGCAGGCGCCCTGCGCCGCGATCAGCGCCGGCTGGTCGAGGAGCGCGCGGCGCGGGCGGCGCCGAAGATCCAGCTCGTCGTCGCCCTCGTCCTCGTGCCCTCGGTGCTGCTGATGATCGCCGCCGGCCTGATCGCCAACGCCGGCTCGCTGCTGGGCGGCTTCTAGTTACTCGACCGACTCGTCGTGCAGCCGCTTGGCGACGGCGGCGGAGGCGGCGCAGACCATGTCGAGGTCGGCGGCGTTGTCCTTGTGGCCGTGGATGTAGCAGCAGAGGGTGCCGTCGACGAGCTCGAAGGCGAACTTCTTCGGCGCCTGATCGGTCAGCCAGACGATGAAGGTGGGGGAGAAGAGCTGGCGCAGCCAGACCTCGTCCTGCTCTTTGCCAGCGAAGATCTCGTACTTCTTGTCGAGCACCTCGCTCTCCAGCTTGACCCGCTCTTTGGAGCGGCGGAAGGCGTCCTCGAGCTTCTCCAGGGCGCGAAAGCCGAACTTCTGCTGGCAGTAGAGCTCGGGCACGTGCGCGGCGCTCTCGGGCAGCTCGATTAAGCCCAGCGTGTACTTGTAGTAATTGGTCTCGCGGTTGCCCTCGCTGTCGGTCGATTCCTCCTCGTAGGTGTAGAGGGCGAGGGTGCCTTCGATGCCCTCGGCGAGCTGGCCGCTGAAGGTGTGCTCGGCGTAGCGATCGTCGCCCTTGCGCAGCAGCGGCGTCACCGGCGGCAGCATCGAGCGGCCACCGAGCTCCAGCCCACGCTGTTTGGCGTAGAGCTGGAAGAAGTCTTCGGCCGCCTTGGCGTCGGCGATCGCGAAGACGATGATCAGGGCGAGGACAAAGACGCCGACCGCGGCGACCAAGCCCAGCACCGGGCCGACGAAGGCGCCGGCGGCGCCGCCGGCGAGGACCATGCAGACCGCGATCGCGATCCAGGTCACGGTCTTGCCCATCAACCGCTTGAAGTGCATCCCGCGCAGATCGTTGGCGTCGTCGACGACGGGGGCGGGCTTGGCGCTGGCCTCTTTGGGCTCTGTGGGCTCGTTCATAGCGGGGAACCTATCGCGCCGGTTGCAAATGGGCTTGCAGAGGGACGCTGTGTTGCAAAGTGGGGGAGAGTGGGTTATGGTGGCGCTCGAGTTGAAGCCCAGGACCGGGGTGGTGAGGCTCCTCCCACCTCATCACTCCGGTCCTAACTCTTTCCCGCCCCTCCCGCAGAGAAAGGAACGACCGCGGTGGCTTTTCGGGGTATCTACGAGCACAGTCTCGATTCCAAGGATCGCCTCACCGTTCCCTCCCGGTTCCGTGCGGCGCTCTCCGATGGGATTGTTCTGTCGAAGGGCTTCGACCCCTGCGTCTGGCTGCACACGACCGACGAGTTCGAGCAGCTCTCCGACCGCTTCCTCTCGCCGCACAGCCCCTTCGGCCGTGACGCGCGCCGCCTTCGCCGCCGCTTTCACGGTGGCTCCTTCGACGAGAAGCTTGATTCCGCCGGCCGCATCCGCGTGCCGAAAGCGCTGCTCGAGCACGCCGGCCTCGACGGGGCCTGCGTCGTGATCGGCGCCGGTGAGTACCTAGAGATCTGGAACGCCGAGGCTTGGGCCAAGCAGGAGGAAGAGCTCGACGCCGAGGCGCCGGAGATCGCCGAGGGCCTCGCAACCGCTGGGGCGCCTGAGTGAGATGCGAGCCCTGGCCGCCCATGCACCGAGCCCAGCTCTGACGAGCGCCACTCTTATCTATATGCCGACCGAGCACAAACCAGTCCTCGCCGCCGAGCTGACCACCCTGCTCGCCCCGCAGGCGGGGCAGACGGCGGTCGACTGCACCTTTGGCGGCGGCGGCCACGCCCGCCTGATCGCCGAGCGGCTGGGCCCGGCCGGAACCCTGATCTGCATCGACCGCGATCCCGCCGCCGAAGCGCGATTCACCAAGTTTGCAGCGGAAACGCCGTGCCAGACCCGCTTCATCGGCGCCGAGTTCGCGGCAGGGCTTCGCACCCTTGGCGGCGAAGGCATCTCCCCAGACATGATCTACATGGACCTGGGAATGTCTTCGATGCAGGTGGACGCTTGGCAGCGGGGGTTCTCCTATTCCTATGACGCGCCGCTCGACATGCGGATGGACTCGCGCCAGGAGTTCGACGCCGCCGACCTCGTCAACGAGTGGCCCGAGACGCGGATCGCCCAGGTCCTGCGCAACTTCGGCGAGGAGCGCTTCGCCGGCGGCATCGCCCGGGAGATTGTCCGCCGCCGGCCGCTCAGCACCACCTCAGAGCTGGTCGACGCGATCAAAGCCGGGATGCCGGCCTCCGCCCGGTTCGGCGGTGGCCATCCGGCCAAGCGCAGCTTCCAGGCGATCCGGATCGCCGTCAACGGCGAGCTCGACTCGATCGACGAAGCGCTGCCCCTGGCCTGGGACGCCCTCGCGGTCGGCGGCCGGCTCGGCGCGATCTCCTTCCACTCGCTGGAGGACCGCCGCGTCAAGCAGTTCCTCGCCGAGAAAGCCCGCGGCTGCATCTGCCCGCCGGAGCTGCCGATCTGCGTTTGCGGCCACGAGCCCGAGGCCGAGCTGCTGACCCGCCGCGCCGTCGCGCCCGGGCCGGAGGAGTCGGCCGAGAACCCACGCTCGCGCTCGGCCCACCTGCGGGTCGCGGTCAAGATTGCCGACGCTGACGAGGTCGAGAGCTGATGGCTGTCGCCGCTCCCGCCCGCAAGCTTGCCCCGGCAACCGCGCCCGCCCGCAAACCGGCCCCGGCACGCAAATCGCCTCCCGCCCGCAAAGCCGCGACCCGGACCGTGCGAGCCGGCGCTGCCGCTCCCGCCCGTCGCGCTCCCGCCCGCACTGCCCCGGCCAGGCCTGCCCGCACTCCGCAGCGTGCCCGGCCCAAACCGAAACGAGCCCCCGGCGGCCAGCTGATCCCGGTCGCCTTCGGGCGCACTGCCGGCGCCGTCCGCCACCTGCCGGACTCCGGCCTTGTGGTCAGGATGACCCGCGGGCGCGCCTGGATCGGCGTCCTCGGCGTCCTCCTCGTCGGCATCGTCGCCCTCAACGTCGCCACCCTCAGTTTCGCCGCCTCTTCCGGGCACATCGAGCAGAACATCCAGGCGCTGGAACAGGAGAACTCGCTGCTGAGGAACCGCGACGCGCAGATTTCGGGCGCCCCGCGGATTCGCGACGAGGCCGCCGGGCAGGGGCTGATCATGCCCAGCGCCGACCTGACCACGGTCGTCCACGCCGGCCCGCACGACATCGCCAATGCCGCGCAGCGCCTTGCCGCCGCGGGCTCGGGCTAGGAGAGCAACCGCGCGATGCGCTTGATCGAGCGAAGGATCGGGCTCCTGTTCGCCGGCTTCCTGCTCTGCTTCCTGGTCATCATCGGCCGCGCTTTCTGGTTGCAGGGGGTGCAGGGGGCGCAGCTCGCCTCCGAGGCGATCTCCCAGCAGACCGAATCGATCGCCCTGCCCGGGCTGCGCGGCAGCGTCCTCGACCGCCACGGCAAGCCGTTGGCCTCGTCTGAAGACGCGGCGACGATCTTCGCGGTGCCGCCAGAAGTGACCCAGCCGGCGAAGGCCGCCGAAAAACTGGCGCCGATCCTCGGCCTGACCAAGAGCAAGGCGCTGAGCGAGGTGACGGCGGAAACGACCTACTCGGTGCTGGCCCACGAAGTTGATCTGCCGACCGCGCAGCGGATCGCGCGCCTCGACCTGCAGGGGATCGGCCAGGACCCCGACAGCCGCCGCACCTACCCGCAGGGCGAACTGGCGGGACAGGTGATCGGTGTCGTCGGCAGTGAAAACCAGGGGCTGACGGGCCTCGAGGCCGGTGAGGAATCTGTGCTGCGCGGGACCGACGGCGAACGGCGCATCGTCAAAGACGCCCACGGCGACTCGATCCGGCTCGACACGGTGACCGAAGCCAGCAACGGCGAGAACATCCAGACCACACTCGACCCGGCGATCCAGGCCAAGACCGAAAGCGTGCTCGGCGAAGTCGCCGAAACCTACGCGCCCAAAGACGCGACCGCGATCGTGATGGACCCGCGCAACTCGCAGGTGCTGGCAATGGCGAACTGGCCACCGGTCGACCCCAGCGATCTCTCCGAAACAAGCTCGGAAGACCTCCTCAACAAGGCGACCGGGTTCACCTACGAGCCGGGCTCGACCTTCAAGGCGTTCACCGTCTCCGCCGCCCTGCAGGAAAAACTGGTGACCCCGGAAACGACCTTCACGCTGGCGCCGTCGATCCAGGTCGCCGACCGCACGATCGAAGACGCCGAGCCGCGGCCGACGGTGACTCTCAGCGTCGCCGAAATCCTCTCCCACTCCTCCAACGTGGGCGCGGTGACGATCGGCCTGGAGCTGGGCAAAGAGGTCTTCAGCAAATGGATCGACCGCTTCGGCTTCGGCCGCCCGACCGGCGTCCAGTACCCGGCCGAGGAGCAGGGCATCGTGCCCAAGCTCGATGAATACTCGGGCTCGACGATGGGCAACCTGCCGATCGGCCAGGGCGTCTCGGTGACCCCGATGCAGATGGCGGCCGGCTACACCGCGATCGCCAACGGCGGCATCCTCCGCCGCCCGCAGCTGATCGAGAAGATCGGCGGCGAACCGGTGCACGAGCCGAAGGGTCACCGGGTGATCGAACCGGAAGTGGCCGCGCAGGTGCGGACGATGCTGGAAGGGGTGCTGGCGCCCGGGGGAACAGCCTCCGAGGTCAGCGTTCCCGGCTACTCGCTCGCCGGCAAGACCGGAACCGCGCAGGTGGCTGAAAACGGGACTTACTCCGAAACCAAATTCGTCGCTTCGTTCATCGGCTTCGCGCCGGCACAGGACCCGCGGCTGCTGGTGGCTGTGATTGTCGATCAGCCGCAGGGGGACATCTACGGCGGCTCGGTCGCGGCCCCGGCGTTCGGGCGGATCGCGGCCTTCGCGCTGCCCTATCTCGGTGTGCCGCCGCAGTAGGGGAGAATCGCCCGCGTGAGATTGCGTGAGCTGATCGCGGGCGCCGAGGTGGCAGCGACCCGCGGCGATCTGGATGTTGAGCTTTCGGCTCTTGCTTACGACAGCCGAAAAGTTGCTCCGGGCACGCTCTTTTTCTGCGTGCCCGGGGGGAAGGTCGACGGGCATGAGTTCGCCGCGGCTGCCGTCGAGGCTGGGGCCTCGGCGCTCGTCGTTGAGCGGGAGCTGGATCTGGCTGTCGCCCAGGTCGTCGTCGCCGACACGCGGGCGGCGATGGCGCCGCTGGCGGCTCGGTTCTGGAGCGATCCGACCAAGGAGCTGAAGGTCGTTGGGATCACCGGGACCAACGGCAAGACGACTACGGCATTTCTGTTGGAGGCGATCCTTGAGCAGGCTGGGATTCAGACAGGCTTGCTGGGGACGGTGAAGCAGGTCGTGGGCGGGGTGGAGGAGCAGGTGGAGCGGACCACTCCCGAGGCGATCGAGCTGCAGGCGACTTTCCGGCGGATGCTGGAGTCCGACGACGAGGCCTGCGTGATGGAGGTCTCCTCCCATGCCCTGGCCCTGCACCGAGCCGACGCGATCGAGTTCGAGGCAGCGCTGTTCACCAACCTGACCCAGGACCACCTCGACTTCCACGCCGATATGGAGGACTACTTCCAGGCCAAGCGGATGCTGTTTGAGGCCGGGCCCCGGGCTGCGATTGTCAACCTCGATGACCCCTCTGGCCGCCGTCTGGCCGGAGAATTCGAGTGCCTGACCTTCTCGGCCGAGGGCTCTGGCGCTGACTTCGTTGCTCATGACATCGCCTTCGACGTCGCCGGGGCTCGCTTCGCGGTCGACGGCCCGGAGGGATCAATTGAGATCGAGACGGCGCTGCCGGGGCATTTCAACGTCTCCAACGCGCTCGGCGCCTTCGCCGCCGCGCTCTCGCTTGGGGTCGATTCTGAGTCGGCCGCTGCCGGGCTGGCCGCCGCCGGACGGGTTCCCGGCCGTTTCGAGCCGATCGCCGAGGGCCAGGACTTCGCGGTCCTGGTCGACTACGCCCACACCCCGGACTCGCTGGAGAACGTGCTGCTGGCAGCGCGGCGCCTGACCGAGGGGCGAGTGATCTCCGTCTTCGGCGCCGGCGGCGACCGCGACCGCGACAAGCGGCCGAAGATGGGGCGGGCGGGGGCCGAGCTCTCCGACCTGGCGATCGTCACCTCCGACAACCCGCGCTCGGAGAGCCCGGAGGCGATCATCGCCGAAGTCGTCGACGGCATCGAAGATGCCGACGGAGTCGAGGTCGAGCCCGACCGCCGCGCCGCGATCCGCCTCGCCTTGGGACGGGCGCAGGCCGGCGACACGGTTGTGATCGCCGGCAAGGGCCACGAGCAGGGCCAGGAGTTCGAGGACGGCCGCAAGCTGCCCTTCGACGACCGTGCGGTCGCCCGCGAGGAGCTGGCCCGCCTGTGAACCTGAGCGCGGAGCAGATCGCAGCGGCGATGGGGGCGGAGATCTTCTGCGAGGGAAGGCCTGGATCGCCGCGCCGCGCCACGATCGGCTCAGCCGACACCGGCGTCGGCGACCTCTTTTTCGGCCTGCGCGGCGAGAACGTCGACGGCGGCGAGTTCGCTTCCGCCGGAATCGCCGCCGGGGCCTGGGGCGTCGTCGTCAACCCCGGTCGAGCGGTTGGCCTCGATGGGGGCTGGGTTTTCGCCGCCGATGATCCTTTGGCGGCGCTGCAGGCGCTGGCGCACACTTGGCGACGGCATCTGGGGGCTCGCGTCGTCGGCGTCACCGGCTCGGTCGGCAAGACCTCAGTCAAGGACATTGCCCGCGCGCTCCTGCCCGGATCCGTTCACGCCAACCGCGAAAACCTCAATACCGAGATCGGCTTGCCGCTGACCGTGCTCGAGGCGCAGGACGGAATCGACACCCTCGTGCTTGAGATGGCGATGCGCGGCGCCGGCCAGATCGCCGAGCTGGGGGCGATCGCCGAACCCGAAGTCGCGGTCATCACCAATGTCGGCCCGGTCCACGTCGAGCTGCTGGGCTCGATCGCGGCGATTGCAGCAGCCAAGGCGGAGATCCTGGCGGCGCTGCCCGCGGACGGGGTGGCGATCGTCCCGGTCGAGGCGGGTGAGCTGGAGCCCCACCTGGCCCAGGCGCCGAGCCTGCTCCGCTTTGGCCCGGCAGGAGATGTCTTCGCCGTCGAGCAGAAAGTCGAGGGGGGCGTGACCGAGGCCCTGATCGAGACGCCGGCCGGGCGCCAGGCGTTTCATTTCCCCTTTGCCGAGGCCCACAACCTGACCAACGCGCTGGCTGCGATCGCGATCGGCGTCGCCCTGGAGGCGCCGCTGGCCGAGATGGCCGACCGCGCTGCGAATGTAGGCTTTTCCCGCTTTCGGGGTGAGCGCCTCGATCTGGGCGAAGGAATCATCCTCGTGAACGACTGCTACAACGCCAACCCGGTCTCGATGCGCGCGGCGCTCGATCATTTGGCTTCGCTGGGGGCAGGCCGCACGCTCGCCGTGCTGGGCGAGATGGCCGAGCTCGGCCCCGGCGCCGCCGGCTACCACCGCGAAGTCGCCGACCACGCCCGCGCCCACGGCCTCGACGTCCTGGTCGGGGTCGGCGAGCCGGCCCGCGACTACGACCCGGACGAGCTGGTCGGCACCCCCGAGGACGCCGCCGAGCTGCTGGTCGAGCGGCTCGAACCCGGCGACGCGATCCTGGTCAAGGGCTCGCGCTCGGCCGGCCTCGAGGCCGTCGCCGAGAGCCTCGCGGAGATGATCTGATGGGCGAGGTACTGATCGCCGGGATGGCGGCGATGTTGATCTGCATCTTCCTCGGGCCCAAGTTCATCGAGTACCTGCGGGTACGAGAGTTCGGCCAGAACATCCGCGAGGACGGCCCCGAGGGGCACCACGCCAAGGCCGGCACGCCGACGATGGGCGGGCTGATCGTCTTCGCCTCGATCTGTGTCCCCTACCTGGTCCTCTCCGACCGCGACGCCCAGAGCCTGGCCGTCTTTGGCGTCGCCATCGGCTGCGCCGCGATCGGCTTTGCCGACGACTTCATCAAGATCGTCAAACGCCGCTCACTCGGCCTCTCGGCCCGCTGGAAGCTGCTCTTCCAGCTGATCCTGGCGCTTGGCCTCTGGTGGGTGGCCCGCCACGAGGTCGGCCTTGAGCCGGTCCTCTACTTCCGTATCGGCCACGGCAGCGTCGACCTCGGGCCGGTTCTCTACTTCGTCCTCGTCTTCCTCGTGATCGCCGGCACTTCTAATGGGGTCAACCTGACCGACGGCCTCGACGGCCTCGCCGCCGGCTCCTGCGCCATCGTCCTCCTCGCCTACACCGCGATCGCCTTCGTCACCAACGAGCAGCAGAACCTGGCCCTGCTCTCGGCCTGCCTGGTCGGCGCCTGCGTCGGCTTCCTCTGGTTCAACGCCTTCCCGGCCTCGATCTTCATGGGCGACACCGGCTCCCTCGGCTTAGGAGGAGCGATCGGGGCGCTGGCCGTGATGACGCAGACTGAGGTCTTGCTGATCATCATCGGCGGCATCTTCGTGATCGAGGCGCTCTCGGTCGCGATCCAGGTCTTCTCTTTCAAGACCTTCCGTCGCCGCGTCCTGCTGATGGCGCCGCTCCACCATCACTTCGAGATGATGGCCTGGTCGGAGACGAAGATCATGCTGCGGTTCTGGATCATCGCTGCGGTGTGTTCGGGGATTGGGTTCACGCTGTATCAGCAGAGCATCGGGCGGTAGCGCGCACGGGGTGGTGGCCGGGAGGTGGGTGCCCCTCGGCGGAGACCGTTTCGACTCGGCAATAGCGCTGATGCGAAGAGTGGTCTCTGCACCAGTCTCCGGCGAGGGGCACCCACCTCCTTCCCATCGTGCGTGCCGGGTCCGTGGAGGAGGGGTGAGCCGTGCTGGGGATTCCGATGTGTGGACAGTTCCGCGCGGGAATCGTGATGAAAAATTTGCGAAGTGCGCGCCACTCGCGCGCTCGGGACTCGTACCGTCGCGACATGTCTCCGGCGGCAGCACTGCCAAGCTTTTCCGATCCCAGCATTCTCGCGTTCGGAGCCGCGATGGGCGGGTTTTTGGCCAATACGATGGCTCGCGCGTTGGGGCGAGACCACGCTGTCCGCGTGCGGTGGTCGCTCGAAGGGACGTATTACGGGACGGCGATTGTGCTTGGCGCGTACCTGCTCGTGAACGCACGCGAAGCAGGTATTCTCTAAGAAATGCGGCGTTCCTGGACAATTCCGATGGGCATTGCGTACGGGATCATGTTCCCGCTTATATTGCTCGGTGAAGCTCACGATTGGAGTCGTGCGGCCGTTTGGTGGCCATGCGTCGTTGTCCTTGGCGTGACGACGATCCTCCATGTGCTGATGGGTGAGAAGGAAAGAGAAAAGCGCCAGGCTCGCATTGAGTCTGAGCGTCGCCGCTCGGCCGAATAGCTCCGAGCCAGCACAGACAGGACACAGGCCCCTGGCTCGCGAAGCTAGGGGTATGAGCGCGCCGCCTCCCAGAAAGCTTCGGCCGAAGTTGCCTGAGGGGCCGTTTCTGGTCGTTGGGCTGGCTCGCTCCGGCTGCGCCGTTGCTCGGTTTCTGGCCGGTCGGGGGGAGGTCGTCCGGGGAGTCGATTCTGGGCATCCCTCAGGCACGGCAGGGCTGGGGGAGGTTGGCGTCGAAGTGGTCCTGGATGCGGATGGAATTGCACTCTTGGACGGGACGCGAACCGTCGTCAAGAGCCCGGGCGTGCCCCGGGAGGCGCCGGTGATCGCTGCCGCTCTGGAGCGGGGGATCGACGTCGTCGGCGAGCTTGAGCTTGCCTGGCGGGCTGTGCCGAACCGGTTCGTCGCCGTGACCGGGACGAACGGAAAGACGACTACGGTCGAGCTGCTCGGGCACGTTTATCGGACCGCGGGCGAGCCCGTCGCCGTCGCCGGCAACGTCGGCACGCCGCTCTCGGAGCTGGCCGGCGAGGTTGAACCCGATGCCACTGTGATCTGCGAGGCGTCCAGCTTCCAGCTCGAGGACAGCATCGCCTTCGCCCCCGAGTGCGCGGTCTTCCTCAACCTTGCTCCCGATCACCTCGATCGCCACGCCGACCTCGGCGCCTACCTCGACGCCAAGCTGCGGATCTTCGCCAGCCAGGGCAATGACGACATCGCGATCTTCAACGGCGATGACCCCTCGTTGGCGGAGGTCGACCTCGGCGGCTGCGCCCGTCGTATCTCCTTCTGCGTCGGCGCTGGGCCCGATTGCGAGGTCTCGCTCGCCGAGGGCACGATCTTCTACGACGGTGAGCCGCTGCTCCCGGTTGGGGAGCTGGGGATCCTCGGCGAGCACAACGTCGCAAACGCGATGGCCGCCGCGGCCGCCGCTCTGGCGATGGGGCTCGACCGCGACGCCGTCCGCGACGGGCTGCGCAGCTTCGCCGGGGTGCCGCACCGGCTCGAGCCGGTCGCCGAGCTCAACGGAATCCGCTTCGTCAACGACTCGAAGGCGACCAACGTCGCCTCGGCTGTTGTCGGCCTACGCGCCTTCGCCGGCGGCGTCCACGCGATCCTTGGCGGCAGCGAGAAGAACGACGACTTCCGGCCGCTGGTCGAGCCGATCATCGAGCGCTGCGTCGCCTGCTACCTGATCGGCGCCGCCGCCGACCGCCTCGCCGAGGAGCTTGCCGGGGTGGTGGCGCGCGGGGTCGAGCTGCGCCGCTGCGAAGACCTGCGCGACGCCGTGCACAGCGCCGCCGCGGCGGCGTCGCCCGGCGACACCGTCCTGCTCTCGCCTGCCTGCGCCAGCTTCGACTCCTTCGAGAACTTCGAGCGGCGCGGCGAGCGCTTCCGCCAGTTGGTCGAGGCCCTGGCATGAGCACCCGCGCCATCGCTCTCGACCGCCCAGCCAAGCCGCGCAAAGCGGCCGCCAAAAAGAAGAAGGCCCGCGCCGCCGCCCCCAGCGCTGAGTACAACATGCTGCTGACCGCGACCCTCTGCCTGCTCGCGCTCGGCGCGGTGATGGTCTTCTCGGCCAGCTCGACCACCCAGGTGCTGAGCAACGGCGGCCTCGCCAACAGCGCCTTCTACCTGAAGCGGACGCTGATGTTCGGCGCCTTCGGCCTGCTGGTCATGCACCTCACCGCTCGCCACGGCCTGGTCCTGATCCGCCGCCTGACCCCAGCGATCCTCTTCTGCTCGCTCTTCCTCCTGCTCGCGGTGCTGGGGATCGGGACCTCGGTCAACGGCGCCAGCCGCTGGATCGGCTCCGGCTTCCTCCAGATCCAGCCCTCGGAGCTGGCCAAGGTGGCGCTCGTCCTCTACGGCGCAGATCTCCTGGCCAACAAGCCGAAACGGGCGCGCACGCTGCAGGGCTTCATGCCCTTCCTGCTGGTCTCCGCCGTCGCCTGCCTGCTGATCATGGCCGAGCCCGACATGGGGACGACGATGGTGATCGCCTTCTCGGTCGGCGCGACCCTGGTCGCCGCCGGCGCCCGTCCTCGCGACATCGGCCTGATCGCGCTCGGGCTTGGGGTCCTGGCCCTGCTCCTGACCGTGGTCGAGCCCTACCGGATGGCCCGCCTCACCGGCTTCCTGCACCCGGGTTCCGATGCCGCCGGAACCGGCTTCCAGGCGGCGCAGGCGAAGATCGCCCTCGGCTCCGGCGGCATCTTCGGGGTCGGGATCGGCAACGGCGTCCAGAAGGCCTTCTACCTGCCCGAGGCTCACACCGACATGATCTCCGCCGTGATCGGCGAGGAGCTCGGCCTGGTCGGGATCCTCGGCGTCGTCGGCCTCTTCGCGATGTTCGGCTTTGCCGGCCTCAAAGTCGCCCAGAAAGCCAAGGACAACTACGGCAAGCTGCTGGTCGCCGGGCTGACCTCGCTGATCCTGGTCCAGGCGACGATCAACCTCTTCGCGGTGATGGGCCTGGCGCCGCTGACCGGGGTGCCGCTGCCCTTCGTCTCCTACGGCAACAGCAGCCTGCTGGCGACGCTCTTCGCGGTCGGCCTGATCCTCAACGTCGCCCGCGGGGGCACCGCCGCCGCAGCGTCATCGGGGCGGTCTGCCGGCGCTGGCAAACTGCGCGTCGTCGAAGGCGGGCGCACGCCTGCGCGCGGAAGGAGTCGATCGAGCAGTGCCAAAAAACGTAAAAGTGGTGGTAGCCGCGGGGGGAACGGCAGGGCACGTAGTGCCAGCCATGGCGGTCGCCGCCGAGCTTAGAGCCAGCGGCGCCGAGGTCTCCTTTCTCGGCACCCGCGAGCGGATCGAGGCCGAGCTGGCGCCCGCCGCCGGCTACGAGATCGACTACCTCAAGGTGAGAGGGATCGACCGCCGTAATCCCCTGCGCGCGGCCGGCGCCGTCTTCGAGGCGATCGGCGCCGTGAGCGCGGCGCGGAGCGCAATCCGGCGCCGCGGCGCCGATGTTGTCATGGGCGGCGGTGGCTTCGTCGCCGGTCCGGCTGGCCTGGCCGCCGCCAGCTCGCGCACACCGCTGGTCCTGACCGAGGCCGACAGCCACATGGGCCTCGCCAACCGCCTGCTCGCGGGGCGGGCGCAGCGGGTCTGCCTTGCCTTCCCGATCGCCGGCAGGGAGGGAGAGCGCTATCTGGTCACCGGTCGCCCGGTCCCCGACGCCGTCTTGAGGGCCGACCGCGCTCGCGCCCGCGAGCGCTTCGGGATCGAGCCGGGGGCAAAGGCGCTGCTGGTGATGGGCGGCAGCCAGGGCGCGCGCTCGATCAACCAGGCGACGATCGAGGCCTTCGCCGGCCGCTCGGGACGAGACTTCGACGTGGTCCACCTCGCCGGCCGCCGCGATTACGACGATCTGAGCCAGAAGCTCGCCGGCTCGCCTCACGCCGAGCGCTACACCCTGCTCGCCTACGAGCCCGACCTCGGCGACACCCTTGCTGCCTGCGACCTCGTCCTTGGCCGCTCGGGCGGCTCGATCTTCGAGGTGACCGCGGTCGGGCGGCCGGCGGTCCTGGTTCCGTATCCGCACGCGACGGCCGATCACCAGGGCGCCAATGCCGCCTGGATGGAGAAAGCCGGAGCGGCGATTGTGATCGCCGATGCCGACCTCGACGCCGATCGCCTCGCGAGCGAGGTCGGCGCGCTGCTCGGGGCAGGGGAGAGGCTGGCGGCGATGGCGGCAGCCTCGGCCGTGATCGCCAAGCCCGACGCGGCGCGGCGGATCGCCGACGAGGTCCTGGCGGCGGCACGATGAGCGCGACCGCTCAGAAGCAGGACTGGGCGGCTCGCCGCCTGCACTTCATCGGCATCGGCGGCGCCGGCATGAGCGGCCTGGCCCTCGTCTGCGGCGAGCTCGGCTCGACCGTGACCGGCAGCGACCGCGCCGGCTCCTCTTATATAGACCGCCTGCGCGCCAGCGGCATCGATGCGGTCGTCGGCCATGACGCCGCTGGGCTGCCGGAGGGGGTCGAGGTGGTCGTCTCGACCGCGATCGGCGAGGACAACCCCGAGCTCGCCCTGGCCCGCGAGCGCGACCTGGCCGTCCTGCACCGGGGCGAGCTGCTGGCCCAGCTCTGCGCCGAGAAGCGGCTGATCGCGGTCGCCGGCACCCACGGCAAGACGACGACGACGGCGATGCTGGTCTGGGCGCTGCGCAAGATCGGCGCCGACCCCGCCTTCTTCGTCGGCGGCGAGGTTCCCGGCATCGGCGCCACCGGCACCGCCAACGCCGGCTGGGGCGAGGGCGAGTGGGTCGTTGCCGAGGCTGACGAGAGCGATGCCAGCTTCCTGCGCCTGCGACCGGAGGTCGCCGTCGTCACCAATGTCGAGATGGACCACCACAGCCGCTGGGGCTCGCTGGCCGAGCTGCACCGGGCCTTCCGTGAATTCCTTGAGCCGGCGAGCGGGGCGGTGCTGCCCGCCGATGGCAGCTTGGCCGATCTGCGGCAGGGGGAGGCGCTGGGCTTCGACGCCACGACCCCAGGGCCGGCGCGGGTGCCACTTGCCGTTCCCGGCGCCCACAACCTGCTCAACGCTCGCGCTGCTCTTGCCGCGGTCGAGCTTGCGGGGCTGGATCTGGATGCCGCCGCCAAGGCGCTGGCCGACTTTCCCGGCGTGCGCCGGCGGCTCGAGTTCAAGGGCGAAGCGAAGGGCGCTCGCATATATGACGACTACGCCCACCACCCGACTGAGGTGCGGGCTGCCCTGTCCGCTCTGCGCGAACTCGGGCCAGAGCGGCTGATCGCCGTCTTCCAGCCGCATCTCTACTCGCGGACAAAGGCGCTGACCGAGGAGTTCGGGGCGGCGCTGACGCTCGCCGACGAGGTCGCCGTGCTCGACGTCTACCCGGCCCGCGAGCAGCCGGTCGGCGAGCTGGCGGGAGTCAGCGGCCTGCAGGTGGCGCAGGCCGCGGCCGAGCGGATCGGCGGCAAGCAGGTCTGGTGGCTGCCGACCGCGGAGCGCGCCCGGGTGGCGCTTGCCCCCCAGCTTGCTCCCGGCCAGATCCTGGTCACGATCGGCGCCGGCGACATCTTCAAGCTCGGTGAGCTTTTGGTCGGGGGAGGGAAGGGGGGGTGAACGCTCCTGCCGGCGTTCGCGCCGACTACCCCCTCGCCCGGCTGACGACGGTTCGCACCGGCGGCCCCGCCGACTGGTTCGCCCGGCCCAGGGACGAGGGGTCGCTGCTGGCGATGCTCGCCTGGGCCAAGGACGAGGGCCTGGCGCTGGGGGTGATCGGCTCCGGCTCCAACCTGCTGGTCGCCGACGACGGTTTCCGCGGCCTCGCGATCAAGCTCGATGGCGAGCTGGCGACGATCGAGCGCGACGGCGAGCGGATCCTCTGCGGAGGCGGCGCTCGCCTGCCCTCGGCCTCGGCCAAAGCGGCCGGCTGGGGCCTGGCCGGGCTCGAATTCGGAATCAACATCCCCGGCACCGCCGGCGGCGCGGTGCGGATGAACGCCAATGCCTACGGCGGCCAGCTGGCCAAGGTCCTCGAGTGGGTCGACGTCTGCACCGCCTCGGGCGTTGACCGGCGCACTCCCGACCAGCTTGGCTTTGCCTACCGGAGCTCCAACCTGGCCGAGGGAGAAGTCGTCTCGCGGGCCTCCTTCGGGCTGGCGCCCGCCGAGCCGGAGGCGGTCAAGGCGATGCTTGCCGAGATGCGCGGGAAACGCCGCGAGGCCCAGCCCTCGGGGATCAAGACCTTCGGCTCGACCTTCAAGAACCCCGAGGACGAACGCGCCGAGGGCCGCAGCGCTGGACAGTTGCTGGAGGCGGCCGGCTGCCGCGGGCTGCGCCACGGCGGCGCCCGCTTCTCCGAGAAGCACGCCAACTTCGTCGAGAACACGGGTGAGGCGACGACGGCCGAGGTGCTGGAGCTGATGGCCGAAGGCCGCCGCCGCGTCCACGAGCGCTTCGGGGTCGAGCTGACGCCGGAGGTCCAGGCGCTGGGCGACGTGTCCTGGCCGCAGGGCTGGCAGCTGTGAAGCGGCGTCTGGCAGCGCTCGTCGTCGTCATCGCGGCTCTGGCCGCCACCTACCTCTTCCTGGTCCGCGACACCACCGTCGCCCCCACGGTCGTGCCGAGCCAGCCGACCGCGGTGATCGGCGCCGGCTCAAGTGCGGTCGCCGTCGGCGCCGACGGCGAAATCCTCACCTGGCTGCCGGCGCCCGAAGATGGCAGCCTGCCGCGGCTGCCGCTCTCAGAGCCGCCGAAGGGCGGCCGCTTGCAGGGGCCGGTGCTGCAGCAGGCGCTGGTCCTCGGCGCTACTCCGCCTGCTCTTCGCCAGTACGTCGAAAGCAGCTACTACGGCGAAAGCGGGGTCGACGTCAACCTCAAGGCGGGGATCGAACTGCGCTTTGGCGACGCCTCCCAGGCCGCCCGCAAGTGGCGCGCGGCCGCGGCCATACTCGCCTCTCCGTCCACAATCACGCTCGATTATGTAGACCTGCACGCTCCCGCCCGGCCGACCACCGGGGGCTCTGGGCACACCTTGCCGACCGCGCCCTAGCCGCCGAGGCCCGACTTTGCCTGGATTTGCCCCGATCGGCGCATCCGGCGGGCCAGAGCCACTAATTGCCGCTTTGCAGCAGCTTCTATCAACCCTCCACCCAACCCTCGACCTCAGAGTTAGAATGGACAAAGTCTCAACCTAAACTTGAGACAATCAGCTTGCAGGATGCCCTCCAGCCGTTTGACAGAGGGGGGAGAATGCCTTACGTTGAGCGCAATTTCCAAGGTTGCAACGGATGCTGGAACCCTTAAGCATCCCTGCAGCCTCGGACGAAAAAAGGCTCAACTCAAACGGCAGCCCCCTAAAGGCAGCCGAGCTGGAGAAATCGGGAGATGGAATCCACATACCTCGCGGTCATAAAGGTCGTCGGCGCAGGCGGCGGCGGTACCAACGCGGTCAGTCGCATGGTCGACGCGGGCATCCGTGGCGTTGAGTTCGTCGCGGTCAACACCGACGCCCAGGCGCTGCAGGCCTGCGATGCGGACATCAAGCTTTCGATCGGCCAGGAGCTGACCCGCGGCCTCGGTGCCGGCGGCAACCCCGAGGTCGGGGCGGGCGCGGCAGCTGAGAGTCGCGACGAGATCAAGGAGGCGCTGAAGGGCGCGGACATGGTCTTCGTCACCGCCGGCGAGGGTGGCGGCACCGGCACCGGCTCGGCGCCGGTGATCGCCGAGATCGCCAAGGAAGAGATCGGCGCCCTTACTGTCGGCGCGGTGACCAAGCCTTTCGAGTTCGAGGGCAAACGACGGATGCAGCAGGCGCTCGAGGGCATCGAGAAACTGCGCAACAACGTCGACACCCTGATCATCGTCCCCAACGAGAAACTGCTGCAGGCGGTCGAGCGGCGCACCAGCGTGTTGGAGGCGTTCCGCCAGGCCGACGACATCCTGCGCCAGGGCGTGCAGGGCATCACCGACCTGATCACGATCCCCGGCCTGATCAACCTCGACTTCGCCGACGTGCGCACGATCATGCGCGACGCCGGCTCGGCCTTGATGGGGGTCGGCTCCGCCTCCGGCGAGGCCCGCGCCCTCGACGCCGCCAAGGCGGCGATCACCTCGCCGCTGATTGAGGAGTCGATCAAGGGCGCGACTGGGATGCTGCTCAACATCACCGGCCCCGAGGACCTCGGCCTCTTCGAGGTCAACGAGGCGGCCCAGCTGGTCCAGGCCGAGGCCGACGACAACGCCAACATCATCTTCGGCTCGGTCGTCGACCAGTCGATGAAAGACGAAGTCCGCGTCACCGTGATCGCCACCGGCTTTGAGGGTTTCGAGCTGCTGGCCCGCTCGCCGCAGCGGGTCCGCCGCCGCTACGAGGCAAAGCCGCGGATCTCGCCGGACGACACCGACATCCGCAAACTTCGGGTTTCGGATGACGACATCGAAGTACCGGGTTTCCTCAAAGACTAGTTTCAGCGACTGGCTCTCAAGGGGGTGTCGGGGGATCCTCCTCCCGCCGCTTCGCGGGAGTTCGTGAGGAGGATCCCCCGACACCCCCTCGTGGGGCGGGCAGCGAATAGCCTTGGAGGTCGTGGCCGAGCTTCGTCGCACTCCTCTCTATGAGCAGCATGTTGGGCTCGGGGCCAAGTTGGTTCCTTTTGCCGGATGGGAGATGCCTATCCAGTACGAGGGGATCCTTGAGGAGCACTCGGCTGTGCGGACCCATGCCGGGATGTTTGATGTCTCTCATATGGGCGAGGTGGAAGTTGAGGGGCCCGGGGCGCTTGCCTTTTTGCAGCGGGTGCTCTCGAATGACGTTGCTGCGATTGCGGTGGGGGGCGCTCAGTACTCCTGCCTTTGCAACGAGGAGGGTGGCGTCCTTGACGACCTCTTCACCTACCGGCTCGGCGGCGACCGCTTCCTGATCGTCACCAATTCGGCCAACCACGAGGCCGACCTGGCCTGGCTTGGCGCTCACAGCCGCGACCTGGACGTCTCGATCCGCGACGTCGCCGACCGTTACGCGATGCTCGCGGTGCAGGGTCCGCACGCCCGCCAAATCGTCACTGGCGCCCTCGGCATCGAGCTTCCGGCGCGGATGCACGTGGCCCACGCCCGGGTCGGCGGCCGCCCCGCCCTGGTCTGCGGCACCGGCTACACCGGCGAGGACGGGGTCGAGCTGCTGATCGATCCCGAGATCGCGCCGGCGATCTGGGCCGAGCTGCTCGACGCCGGCGTCGTCCCCTGCGGGCTCGGCGCCCGCGACACGCTGCGGCTGGAGGTCTGCTTCCATCTGCACGGCAACGACCTTTCCCCCGAGCGCAACCCGATCGAGGCCGGGCTCGGCTGGTGCTGCAAGGAGGCGACGGGCTTCATCGGCGCGGAGGCGATCGCCCGGGCCAGGGCCGAGGGCCCGGCCGAGAAGCTGGCGCCGTTCAAGATCGAGGGCGTCGGCATCGCCCGCCAGGGCAACCCGGTCCTGGCCGGCGGCGAGCCGGCTGGCGTCGTCACCTCCGGCACCTTCTCGCCCTCGCTTGAGATCGGGATCGGGATGGCCTACGTGCGCGCCGGCCTGGCCGAGCCCGGGACCGAGGTCGAGATCGATGTGCGCGGCAAGCATCGCCCCGCCCGGATAGCTTCCAAGCCCCTCTACTCGAAGGAGAAGTGACGTGCCCGAGGCCAGCTACCCCGATGACCTGCGCTACCACCCCGAGCACGACTGGGCCCGGATCGAGGGCGAGGTGGCGACGCTGGGGATCACCTGGTACGCCCAGGACTCGCTGGGCGAGGTCGTCTTCTACGACCCGCCCGAGGTCGGGGCGACGATCGCCAAGGACGCCTCTTACGCCGAGGTCGAGTCGGTCAAGGCCGTCTCCGACGTGATCGCCCCCGTCTCCGGCGAGATCGTCGAGATCAACGAGGCGCTGGCCGACGCGCCGGAGAAGATCAACGAGGATTCCTACGGCGAGGGCTGGCTGGTCAAGGTCAAGCTCAGCGACCCGGCGGAGGCGGATCAGCTGCTGAGCGCGGCCGATTACCGCAATCTGCTGGAAAGCAGCTGAGGAATCCCGGTCCTCTCACTTCCGTAGCCTTCCCCTGGTGACCCGCTACACCTCCGCCACCGCCGGCGACCGGGCTGAGATGCTCGCCGCGATCGGCGTCGACTCGGCCGCCGATCTCTTCGAGCAGATCCCTGAGCCGCTGCGGCTCGGCCGCCCGCTGCGCCTGCCCGACGGGATGAGCGAGGCCGAGGTCTACGAGCGGCTGGCCGAGCTGGCGGGGCGCAACGCCGATGCCGAAGCGCAGGTCTGCTTCGTCGGGGCGGGGATGTACGACCATTACGTGCCGGCGATCGTCGACGCGATCACCCAGCGCTCGGAGTTCCTCACCCCCTACACGCCCTACCAGCCGGAGATCTCCCAGGGCGGGCTGCAGGTGATGTTCGAGTTCCAGACCGCGATGTCGGAGCTGACCGGGCTGCCGGTCTCCAACGCCGGCCTCTACGAGGGGCCCTCGGCGCTGGCCTCGGCCGGCTACCTGGCGATCGGGGCGACCGGGCGCCGCCGCTTCGTCGTCTCCCGCGGCGTCCATCCCCACAGCCGCGAGACGCTCGCCACCTACTCGCAAGGCTACGACGCCGAGGTGGTTGAAGTCGGCCTCGAGGGTGGGGCCACCGACGCCGCGGCGTTGGCCGCGGCCGTCGACGGCGAGACCGCCGCCGTCTTCCTCCAGAACCCCAACTTCCTCGGCGCGGTCGAGGACGTCGAGGCGCTCGGCGCCGCCGCCAAGGAGCACGGGGCGCTGCTGGTTGTCGCCGTCGACCCGATGACGCTCGGCATCCTCAAGCCGCCCGGCGAGTGCGGCGCCGACATCGCCCTCGGCGAGGGCCAGCCGCTCGGCAACCGGCTCGATTTCGGCGGCCCCTCGTTCGGCTTCTTCTGCAGCACCGAGGCGCAGATCCGCCGCATGCCGGGGCGGATCGCCGGTGAAACCGACGACGTTGACGGCCGCCGCGGCTTCGTCCTCGCCCTGCAGACCCGCGAGCAGCACATCCGCCGCGAGAAAGCGACCAACAACATCTGCACCGCGCAGGCGCTGAATGCGCTGGGGGCGATGGTCCACCTCGCCTGGCTCGGCCGCGAGGGCTTCCGCGAGCTGGGCGAGCTGCTGGTCCAACGAACCGCCTACGCGCGCGAGCGGCTGGCGGCGGTCGAGGGGGTCGAGCTGCTGCACGAGGCGCCCGTCGCGCGCGAGTTCGCCGTCCGCCTCGACGCTCCGGTCGACAGGGTGCTGGAGCGCTGCGCCGAGCGCGGGATCGCCGCCGGCTACCCGCTTGGCCGCGAGTACCCCGAGTTCTCCGACGGCCTGCTCGTCGCGATCACCGAGCGCCGCAGCAAGGGCCAGATCGACGAGCTCGCCGATGCCCTCGGCGCCGCGGTCGCGGCCGAGCGGGCCGGCTCGGAGGCGGGGGTTCGATGAGCCCGGAGACCGAGACGCCGATGCAGCGCGAACGGGCGCAGACGATCTATGAGAAGTCGAAGGCCGGCCGCCGCGCCGCCGTGTTGCCCGAGGCCGGCGTCCCCGAGCGCCCGCTGGCCGAGCTGATCCCCTCGAACCTGCTGCGCTCCGAGCCGCCGCGGCTGCCCGAGATTGCCGAGCCCGAGATCGTCCGCCACTACAACCGGCTCTCGCGCCGCAACTTCGATCTCGACACCGGCTTCTACCCGCTCGGCTCCTGCACGATGAAGCACAACCCGCGGCTCAACGAGCGGGTCGCGGCGCTGCCCGGCCACGCTCGCCTGCACCCGGCCCAGGACCCGAAGCGGGCGCAGGGGGCGTTGGAGCTGATGTGGCTGCTGCAGGAGTCGCTGAGCGAGATCTGCGGCCTGCCCCACGTCAGCCTGCAGCCCTCGGCCGGCTCCCACGGCGAGCTCGCCGGCCTGCTGCTGACCCGCGCCTACCACGCCGATCGCGGCGAAGAGCGGACCAAGGTGCTCGCTCCGGACACCTCGCACGGGACCAACCCGGCCTCGGTGACGATGGCCGGCTACGAGGTGGTCAAGGTCGCGACCAACGAGCGCGGCGGGGTCGAGATGGACGATCTGCGGGCCAAGGTCGATGACGACGTCGCCTGCCTGATGCTGACCAACCCCAACACGCTCGGCCTCTTCGACGAGAACATCGCCGAGATCGCCTCTCTGATCCACGCCGCCGGCGGCACCCTCTACTACGACGGGGCCAACCTCAACGCGGTGATGGGCCACTCGCGCCCCGGCGACATGGGCTTTGACATCGTCCACGTCAACCTGCACAAGTCCTTCAGCCAGCCCCATGGCGGCGGCGGCCCCGGCGCCGGCCCGATCGCCGTCTCCGACCGGATCGAGCCCTTCCTGCCGCGGCCGCAGGTGGTGCGGCGCGAGAGCAGCAACGGCGGCGGGCCCAGCTTCGACCTCGACCACGAGCGGCCGAAGTCGATCGGCCGCCTGCGCGGCTTCCAGGGCAACTTCGGCGTCTTCGTCCGCTCCTACGCCTACATCCTCAGCCTTGGCGCCGACGGCCTCGCCGAGGCCTCGGAGACTGCGGTGCTGAACGCCAACTACCTAAAGGCGCGCTTGGCCCAGGGCCGCGCCGGCCAGCGCCTGCCGATCGCCTTCAACCGCCACTGCATGCACGAGTTCGTCCTCTCCGGCAAGCCGATGAAGAAGGAGCTGGGCCTCGCCACCCTCGACCTCGCCAAGCGCCTGCTCGATTTCGGCTTCCACCCGCCGACCGTCTACTTCCCGCTCCTGGTCGAGGAGGCGCTGATGGTCGAGCCGACCGAGACCGAGACCAAGGAGAGCCTCGACGCCTTCGCCGACGTGATCGAGCAGATCCTGGCCGAGGCCGAGTCCGACCCCGAGATCGCCAAGAGCGCCCCGTACACCACGCCAGTCCGCCGCCTAGACGAGGTCAAGGCAACCCGCCGCCCGGTAGTCCGCCAGCCGCTTTAGGCCGACGGGCCTAAAAATGACCCATGAGTTCACTTTTAGGCCCGTCGGCAGATGGTTAGAGGTCGGGCAGCTCCTGCTGCAGCTCGAGGACCGGGGCGAAGAGGTCGCCGTCGCGCTCGATCCGTTTGAGCACGTCGCCGGCCTCGAAGACCAGGAGGCTCGCATCGTCTTTGTCGATTGCCTTTTCGACCTCGTCCCAGCTGACCGGGGTCGAGACCGTCGGCCGCTCGCGGGCTCTTAGCGAGTAGACCGAGATCGTCGTCTTGCGCTGGTGGTTCTGGGACCAGTCGACGAAGACCTTGCCCTCGCGTTCGACCTTTTTCATTTTCGATACGACCAGCTCGGGGGTCTGTTTCTCAAGCAGCTGGGCGATCGCTTTGGCGAACGGTTTGGTCGTCTCGTAGTTGACTTTTTTGGAGTTGAGCGGGATGTAGACCTGCAGGCCCTTCGAGCCCGATGTCTTCGGGAAGCTCTCGACCCCGAAGTGGCCGAACATGTCGCGCAGGCGGATCCCGACCCGGCAGCAGTCGAGGATGTCGGCCGGCGGGCCGGGGTCGAGGTCGAAGGCCAGCACCGTCGGCCGTTTCGGCGCCCGCGCCAGCGAGAGCGAGGGGTGCAGCTCGATCGCCGCCAGCTGCGCCATCCAGACCAGGGTCGGCAGGCCGTCGCAGACGCAGAAGTCGATCATCCCGGCGTGGGGCCCGGCTTCGACCCGGGCCGTCTTCACCCAGTCGGGCCGGTGCTTGGGGCAGCGCTTCTCGAAGAAGGCGGCGTCGAGGTCATCGACGCCTTCGGGGAAGCGCCGCAGGGTCACCGCCCGGCCGCTCAGGTGGGGGATGATCGCCGGTGCTGCCTTGGCGTAGTAGTCGACCATCTCACCCTTGGTGAAACCTGCCTTTGGGTAGATGACCTTGTCGAGGTTGGTGAGCTTTAGCTCACGGCCGTCGACCTCGACCTGGCGGTCGCTGGTCACTTACTTCGAGGATTTCGCTTTGGCGCGCTTGGGCGCCGCTTTTTTCTTCGCCGGCGCCCGCCGTTTCTTCGCCGCCGGCTTGCCCGCCTTGCCCTTGGCCTGGACGGCGGCGATGCTCTGCTCGAGCGCGGCCATCAGGTCGGGCGCCTTGGTCGGGCTGCGCTCCTCGCCGCTTGGGGCCTCGACCACGTCCTTGCCCTCGGCCTTGCGTTCGATCATCGCCAGCAGCTTCTCGCGGTGCTCGTCGCGGTAGAGGCCGGGGTCGAAGCCGCGGGTCAGCGAGTCGATCAGCTGCTCGGCCATCTCGACCTCGCGCTTGGCGACCTTCGGCTTCTCCGAGGGCAGCACCTCCTCCAGCTCGGAGGGCGGCACGACCTCGTCGGCGAAGCGCATCGTGGTCAGGGTGAGGACGCCGTCGGCGGGGCGGATCGCCGCCAGGTGCTCCTTGTTGCGGAAGACGAAGCGGGCGACTGCGACCTTGCCGGCGCCTTCCATCGCCTGGGCCAGCAGCGAGTAGGCCTTTTCGGCGCCGTCGGCGGGGCCGAGGTAGTAGGGGCTGTCGAAGTAGATCGGGTCGATCTCGCCGAGGTCGACGAAGTCCTGAACCTCGATCGCCCGCGTCTTTTTCGGGTCGAGCGAGGCCATCTCGTCCTTGCTCAGGGGCACGTAGCGGTCGGGCGTGATCTCGAAGGCCTTGATGATCTCGTCGTAGGGGACCTCTTCGTCGGTCCCTTCGGCGATGCGGCGGTGGCGGATGCGGGCGCCGTCGGACTCGCGGATCTCGCGCAGGGAGATGCCGCGGCGGGCCACCGCGCTGTACAGCTTGACGGGCACGTTGAGCAGCCCGAAGCTGATCGAGCCACTCCAGATTGCTCTTGCCATCAGCGATTCACCTTGCCGCGATTGTTCCAGGCATCGGCACCCGGCGGTTGGATTGACCATGCCCCGGGACAGCCCTTGCGAAACGTGCGCGATCATGCGCCGGTGCTGTTCGAGCTGCTCGACGTCAGCCTTGCCCGCGGCGACCGCCGTGTCCTCGACTCGGTCAGCGCTGAGATCCCGGTCGGGGCGACGGCGATCGTCGGGCCCTCAGGAGCCGGCAAGTCGACCCTGCTGAGGCTGCTCAACCGCCTCGCCGAGCCCGATGCCGGGACGATCTCCTATCACGGCAAGCCGCTGGCCGGGCTCGATCCGCTGGCGCTGCGCCGCGAGGTCTCACTGGTGCCGCAGCTGCCGGCCTTGCTGGAGGGGACGGTCGAATCCAACCTCGCCTACGCGGCGGGGCTGGCCGGGGAGGAGGTCGAGGCCGAGCGCTGCCTCGGCCTCGCCGGCCTCGACCCCGATTTTGCCGGGCGCGACGTCGCCAAGCTCTCGGTCGGCGAGCAGCAGCGGGCGATGTTGGCGCGCGCCCTCGCCCAGAAGCCCGAGGTGCTGCTGCTCGACGAGCCGACCTCGGCCCTCGACCACGCTGCCCGCGACGCGATCGAGGCGACCCTGGCCGAGCTGCGCCGCGAGCTGGAGATCTCGACCGTCCTCGTCAGCCACGATCCCGAGCAGGCGCGGCGGCTGAGCGAGTGGGTGGTGCGGCTGGAGCAGGGACGGGCGGTCGCCTGCGGGCCGCTGGAGTCGGTGCTGGCGTGAGCACCTCGATCCACGTGACGACGCTGCAGGTCGTCGGCTCGCTGGCCCTGGTCGCGATCGCCGCCGGGGTCTCCTTCTGGCGCCAGGCCGACCTTGAGCGCGATATCGGCATCGCCGCCGTCCGCGCCTTCATCCAGCTGACCGCGATCGGCTACGTGATCAAGCTGATCTTCGAGTCCGACTCGCTGCTCTTCGTCTTTGGGTTGCTGGCGGTGATGGTCCTCTTCGGCGCGCTCACCGCCCGGGGCCGGGCGAAGAAGGTCCCCGACGCCTTCTGGCCGTTGCTGATCGGGCTCGCCGTGGCCGGCGGGACGACGCTGGGCCTGGTCGTCGCGCTCGGCATCTTTGAACCGACGCCGCGCTACCTGGTCCCGGTCGGCGGCATGGTGATCGGCAACGCGATGACCGCCTCGGCCGTCGCCCTCAACCGCCTCGGCGACGAGGTCTCCGACTCGCGGGCGCGAATCGAGGCGACCCTGGCGCTCGGCGCCACCGCCCGCGAAGCCTCGGCCCCGATCGTCCGCCGCGCCCTGCGCTCGGGGATGATCACCCTGGTCGACTCGACCAAGACCACCGGGCTGATCTTCTTCCCGGGGACGATGGTCGGGATGCTGCTGGCCGGCGCCAACCCGACCGACGCCGTCCGCCTGCAGCTGATCCTGCTCTACACCCTGCTCGGCAGCGTCGCGATCGCCGGCCTGATCGCGACCACGCTCGCCTACCGCAACTTCTTCACCCCGGCTCAGCAGCTGCGCGAGCTGGACGCGGGCTGAGCCGGGGCGGTCAGGGCGCGCCGGGGTTGGCGGAGGGGCCGCAGCACCAGCCGTCGATCCGGGGGAAGAAAGCGCCATGTGGCTTGCCGGGGTCGAAGTCGGCGGCGATGCCGTCGATCGCGCGGACGCGGTCGCGGCGGCTGGCCGGGACGAAGATCCACTGGTCGGCGGCGGGCCAGGAGGTCAGCAGCCGGTTCCCGTCGGGGGACCAGGCGAGGCCAGAGAGAACGCCCCGAGCCGCGAAGAGCCTGCGTGTCGAGCGCTGCCCGATGTCGATCAGGTCCACCTCGCTGCGCGGCGCGCCCGCTGGGCCAGCCGGGAGGCCGAGCAGCGCCGCGACCGTCCTGCCGCCGGGGGAGAAGGCCGCCGCGCGCAGCTTCGCCCCGGCCGGCAGCCGGACCTGCTGCGCCGGGCCGAGGCTGAGTCGGCTGGCGAGCTTGCTCAGCGCCAGCGGCCGCAGCCGCAGCGACCGGGGCGAGGCTTCCAGGACCATCGATCCGTTTGGCGCCCAGGCGATCGCGTCGATGCCGTCAAGCGCGCCGGCCGCGCCGACGACCTTCCCCGTCTCGGTGTTGGCGATCCGCAGCCCGGCGCCGGCCTTGACGTAGGCGATCAGGTCGAGGCCCTGTGGCGACCAGGCCGGGGCGATGTCGGCGACGTTTGTCGCGATCAGGGCGTCGCCGGTCCCGTCGCCGGCGGCCACCCGCAGGGTGCGGCCGGCGCGGTAGGCGATGCGGAAGCCGGAGGGCGACCAGCGGGGGCGCCTGGCGGGCGCTTTTGCCGAGAGCGACCAGCGCGGGGTCCCGTCGGGCTCGATCGCATTCAGCGTGTGGCCGGAAGTGGCGGCGACGAAGAGCCCGTGCGGGGACCAGGTCGCGTCGCGGTAGCCGCCGAGCAGGCGCCGGGACCCATCTGGCTGCACCACCCAGGGCCCGGCCTGGCTCTGGACCAGCAGCCGGCCGCCGCCGGGGATCTCGGTCAGGCCGGGCTCGGCGTCGGGGACGCCACCGGCGAAGGCGTCGCCGATCCAGCTGCGGACCGAGGCGCCGGCCGGGGTCAGCAGCAGCGCCGCCAGCAGCGCCGCGACGGCGAGGGCGATTGCAAGGCGGGGCAGGGGGTTGCGCCGGGGCGGCTGCCGCTGCGCGAAGGCCGCGTTGACCAGATCCAGGCCGCGGCGTTCGGCGCCGTCGTCGGGGATCGGCGCCTCGCGCAGCAGCGCCTTCAGCTGTGCCTCGTTCATCGCTCCACCTCGACCAGGGTTCGCAGCCGGTCAAGCGAGCGCCGCAGGCGGGAGTTGACCGTTCCCCGCGGCAGGTCGAGCATCTTCGCGATCTCGCCGGGGGTGTAATCGAGCAGGTGCCTGAGCACGACCACGGCGCTGCTCGGCGGGAAGCTGGGCAAGGGCTTCGATCAAATCCCCTCCGACTGCTTCCGCTGGGCCCTCGGCGCCGATCTGGGAGTCCGGCTCGGCGACCTTGCGCCGCAGCGCCTCCCGCCGCCCCCAGTCGATCGCCCGGTTGATGACGATCCGGTGCAGCCAGGGGCCGAAGGGGCGGCGGCGATCGAAGCGGTCGAGGGCGTCGACGGCGGCGAGGAAGGCGTCCTGGGCGATGTCCTCGGCCGCCGCCGCGTCGTGGACGACCAGGTACGCCGCCCGGTGGGCGCGGGCCCAGTGGGCGGAATAGAGCTCCGCCAGCGCCTGCTCGGACCCATGCTGGGCCGCTCGGATGAGCTTTCTCTCAACCAACCTTCATCTCTCCTGCGGGACATCTCAATCTTTGCCGACTTCCCGCCCGAGGCGGTCCAAGGAGCGGCTGAGCCGCGAGCGGAGACTGTCCGAGAGCTGCCCGGGGGGCAGCTCGACCACAAACGAGCTGGTCCCCGGGAAGCTGTGGTTCTGCCAGTTCGGAGCGGTGCCGGCGGGCCAGGGCAGCAGGTGGAATGGGAGCTTCGCCATCCGCGCCAGGTGGCGCGCCGCCGGGGCGCTCTGGCCCCAGGCCCGGACCAGGGGCCTGCTCGCCTGGTGCTGGTGGAACCAGACCGTCACCTTGGGCTGGAGCTGGCGGACGAGACGCTTGGCGAGGCGAGTTTCCGGCTCCGAGGAGGGCCGTGGCCCCGAGTACTGCGGATCGCCGCGGCTGCCGATCGGCTTCCATCCCGAGGGGAAGTTGCGGTTGAGGTCGACGCCGCGGCTGTTGAGGCGGGTGCCCTCGGCGGCGCCGTCGGGGTTGAGGTTGGGGACGAGATAGATGTCGGCCCGGGGGTCGGGGCAGCCGTTGCGCAGAGGCTCGATCCCACTGGCGGCGCACTCGTCGCCGTGGACGCAGCCGAAGATCAGCAGCTTGCCCTCGATCGCCGAGTCGCCGAGCTGGTGGAGGTCGATCGGCCGCCCGTCGGCGGAGCGGCCGGCGATGCTGTTCCGGCCGAGCAGGTTGGCCGTCGGCGCGGGCTTGCGCTTCTCGAGGTTCTTCGTCTCGATCGAAAGGACCTGCTGGGGCCTTCCTCCTTCGGTCGCGGGCCAGCTCAACAAGACCAGCTCTCGCCCCGCGCTTTTCAGCCGCAGCTTGAGCAGGAACAGGTTGCGGCCAGCTTTCCCTGGCAGCCCCGGCAGAGCGATGTGGATCGCGCGCCGCCCGACCGTGTCGAGGGCTTCGATCAACGGCGTCTTGCGGTAGTCGTCGTAGAGCGTGTAGGTCCAGCGCCCATCGGGGCTGGTCGCGCGCGAGATCGGCAGGCCCGCCATCCGCTCGCCCCGCTCCCCAATCGGCCGCGGCAGCAGCTGCCCGCTGGCGGTGTCGAGGGCGCGGACCTCGAAGCTGGTGGCGTAACTGGGCCCGGCTCGCGATGACGGCGAGCGGTGGATCGGGTGGACGGCCTGGTGGGTGAGGAAGACGGTTGAGCCGTCGGGCGAGATCGCGTTGACATTGAAGGCGCCATGGAGGGTGATACGGGTGATGGCGTGGCGGGGACGGTGCTGCCCCGGGCGCACGGGATGGCGGAGGTAGAGGTCGGTGCGGAGGATCGCCAGCTTCGTCATTGGCCGCGGCGAGGCGGTCGAGAAGCGGCTGAGGACCAGCGTGCGGCCGTCGGCGGAGAGCCCGCCGCCGCTGCCGTCGTAGGCGACCGCCGGCACGTAGTAGAAGCCCCTCAGGTACCACCAGCGGTCCACCCGGCCGTTCCGGCGGTCGATCCGCTCGACGACCGTGAGCGCGTGGGGGGTGAGCTTGCCGGGAAAGCCGGGGGAGATCGCCACGTAGCGGTATGGCGATCCGCTCACCGTGACCCCGCCCGCCGCCCCCATCAGGCCGGCGCCTGCCGAGGCGGCCCCAGGCGCGATCGCGCTGGTCGCCAGCGCAAGTGTCATCACCAACAGCAGCCTCTTTGCCATCTCTCCTCCTCGTCCGTTTCGCTTTGAATACGGATGGGAAGGCCGCAGAGGTCCGTCGCGGCGAAACGCCTCATTTCGGCGATAGCCGCCCCCTAGACTCGGATGCGTGTCCCGCCAGCAGCGACTGACGCTGATCGCGACGATCCTCGGCTCGACGGTCGTCTTCCTCGACTCGACCGTGGTCAACGTGGCGCTGCCCTCGATCAGCGACAACCTCAACGCTGGCCTGGCCGGGCAGCAGTGGGTGGTCGAGGCCTACATGCTCTCGCTGGTCTCATTGCTGCTGGTCGGCGGCTCGCTTGGCGATCAGCTTGGCCGCCGCCGCATGTTCGTCTACGGCCTGATCGCCTTCGGCGCCTGCTCGATCCTCTGCGCGATCGCGCCGACGGTCGAGTTCCTAATCGGCGCCCGCGTCCTGCAGGGGGTCGCCGGGGCGCTGCTGGTGCCGGGCTCGCTGGCGATCGTCGCTGCCACCTTCGAGGGGGCGGCGCGGGGCAAGGCGGTCGGCACCTGGACCGCCTGGACCGGGATCGCGACCGTGCTCGGGCCGGCCGGCGGCGGCGCCCTGATCGGCGCCCTCTCCTGGCGGGCGATCTTCTGGGTCAACATCCCGCTGATCGCGGTCACCGTCGCGCTCACCCTGCACTCGGTCAAGGAGAGTCGCGACCCCGACGCCTTCCGCGGCATCGACTGGCTCGGGATCGCGCTCTCGGCGGCCGGGCTCGGCGGCCCCGTCTTCGCCCTGATCGAGCAGCCGACCCATGGCTGGAGCGACCCGATGGTCTGGCTGCCGCTGATCGCCGGCGTCGCCTGCTTCGGCCTCTTCATCCTGCGCGAGGCCAAGGCCCGCCACCCGATGATGGACCTCGGCCTCTTCCGCATCCGCAACTTCGCGATCGCCAACCTGACCACGCTCAGCGCCTACGCCGGGCTGATCGGCGGCCTCTTCTTCGTCGGCCTCTACCTGCAGCAGGTGGCTGGCTACTCGCCGCTGGAGGCGGGCTTGGCGACGACCCCGATCTCGCTGATCCTCTTCGTGCTCTCGCCGCGCTTCGGCAAATTCGCCTCCGGCAACGGGCCGCGGCTGCCGATGACGGCCGGCCCGATCGTCGGCGGGCTCGGCTTGCTGCTGATGCTGCGGGTCGGCTCTGACGCGCCTTATGCCTCGGAGGTGCTGCCGGCGATCCTGCTCTTTGGCCTCGGCCTCTCGGCAACGGTGGCGCCGCTGACGGCGACGGTGCTCGACTCGGTCGAGGAACGCCACGTCGGGATCGCCTCCGGCATCAACAACGGGGTCTCACGCGTCGCCGGGCTGCTGGCGATCGCCGTCCTCGGGGCTGTGATCTCTGCCCACTTCGGCGCCAGCCTCGACTCGAAGCTGGGCGCCGCGCCCCTGCGCCCGGCCGCCCAGGAAGCGGTCGACGAAGCCAAGCGACAGCCGCTGGGGACGCCGAAGACCGGCGATCTCGCCGCCGCCGACGCGGCCCGGATCGGCGTCGCCTCGGCCGATGCCTCGACCTCCGCCTTTCACCTCGGCATCGGGATCGCCGGGATCCTGATGATCGCCGGTGGCCTCGTCTCCGGCTTCGGGATCGAGAACCCGAAACGCAAAGTCGAAGCGGTGCCGACCCGCGGCGCCGCCGCGGCGGGCGAGTGCGGCCACGGCGCCGACGCCGATTGCATCGACGCTATTCCGGTCGTGCCAGGCGGCGAGGCCCCTGAACCGGCTTGACCGCATCCGACTTTGACCACCGCTGGGTGGGGTCAATGTCGGATAGGTCTCGCTGCTGCTGTCTCCCGCGCCCAAATAGGCTCCATTCCATGTCCGCGCCGATCATCTTTTCGGGAATCCAGCCGACCGGCAGCAAGCACCTCGGCAACTACATCGGCGCGATCCGCCAGTACGTCGAGGGCCAGGACCGCGGCGAGCCGGCGATCTTCTGCATCGTCGACCTGCACGCGATCTCGGTCGCCTACGACCCGGCCGAGCTGCGCCAGCGGGTCTACGACACGACCGCGATCTTGCTCGCCGCCGGCGTCGATCCCGAGCGCTGCATCCTTTTCCGCCAGTCCGACGTGCGCGAGCACACCGAGCTGACCTGGCTGCTCTCGGCGGTCACCTCCCACGGCGACCTCAACCGGATGAACCAGTTCAAGGAAAAGTCGGCCCGCCAGCGCGAGTTGGTCTCCTCGGCGCTCTTCTACTACCCGGTGCTGCAGGCCGCCGACGTGCTCGCCTATGGGGCTGACGAGGTTCCCGTCGGCGAGGACCAGAAACAGCACGTCGAGCTGATGCGGGAGATCGCCCGGCGCTTCAACGAGCGCTTCGGCGAGACCCTGGTCGTGCCCGAGCACCGGATCCCCACAGTCGGCGCCCGGATCATGGACCTGCAGGATCCCGAGCGAAAGATGTCGACCACCAGCGGGACCGAGGCCGGCACCGTCTACGTCCTCGACGAGCCCGCCGCGATCGCGAAGAAGTTCGGCAGCGCGGTCACCGATTCCGGCCGCGAGGTCCGCCGTGGCGAGGGCAAGGAGGGGATCGCGAACCTGATCGACATCCTCGCCGTCGCCCGTGGCAGCGACCAGGCCGAGATCGAGCGCGAGTTCGAGGGCGCCGGCTACGGCGACTTCAAGCAGGCTGTCGCCGCCGGCGTCACCGAGCTGCTGGCGCCGACCCGCGAGCGCTACGCCGAGCTGCGCCCCGATGAGGCAGCCCTGGAGTCAGGCTTGGCGGCTGGCGCCGAAAAGGCCCGCGGGATCGCCGCAGGCACCGTTGCCAAGGTCCGGGACCGGATGGGCATCGGTCCCGCGCGTTAACGTGACCCTGTGACCGTCGCGGAGCTGGATCTCGACCTCGATGTGTTCGCGGGGCCGTTCGACCTGCTGATGGCGGTCGTCCTGCGCGAGGAGGTGAGCCTGCTCGAGGTCGAGCTCGGCGAGGTGGTCGTCGCTTACGTCGAGCACCTTGAGCGCGAAGGCGAGCTGGAGTTGGAGGTGGCGACCGAGTTCCTGGTTCTGATCGCGGCGCTGCTGGAGTTGAAGTCGCGCCTGATGCTGCCCGGCGCCGAGGAGGAGATCGATGAGCTTGGTCCCGAGGAGGCGATCGAGGAGCTGGTCGCGCGGATGCTCGAGTACCGGCGCTATCGCGAAGCCTCCGAGACCTTGGTCGCCCGCTTCGAGGCCGCCCGCGGCTACCTCTACCGGACCGCGCCGCTGCCGCCGGAGCTGCGCCGCGTCGCCCTCGAGGCCGCCAGCGCCGCCTACGACCCCGACCAGCTCGGCGCCGCGCTCGGCGACCTGCTGGCGTTGCCGCCCGACGTCGACATCAGCCACATCCGCTCGACCGTCTCGCTGGAGCGGCGGCTGCGGGCGCTGCGCGATGCCCTGGCCCGACGCCCCAGCTTCGACTTCGACGAGCAGTTCGGTGGCGAGGACCGGCTGACTCAGGCGGTCACCCTCTTCGCCCTGCTCGAGCTCTACCGCAAGGGAGAGGTGACCTGGGAGCAGAGCAAGCCCTTCGGCCCGATCGAGATCAAGAAGACTGTGGCGCAGTGAGCGATCTGACCCGCACAATCGAGGCGTTGCTCTTCCTCTCGCCGCAGCCGGTCTCCGTCGCCGCTTTGGCGCGCGCGGCCGAGGTGACCGAGGGCCAGGTCGACGAGGCGATCGAGCTGCTGCGCGATGACCTGGCCGAGGGCAGGCGTGGGGTGGTGCTGCGCGAGGTTGCCGGCGGCTTCGCGCTCGCCAGCGATCCCTCCAGCGAGGACGCCGCCCGCCGCCTGCTTTCGCAGACCCGGACGCCGCCGCTGACCCAGGCCCAGGCCGAGACGCTGGCGATCGTCGCCTACCTGCAGCCGGTCTCCCGGCCGGAGGTGGCGCGGATCCGCGGCGTCTCTTCGGAGTCGGCGGTGCAGACGCTGGCCGAGCGCGGCCTGATCGAGGAGTCGGGCCGCTCGCGCTTCGGCGCCGCGATCTTCAAGACGACTGAGCTGTTCGAGCGCCTCTTCGGCCTCGCTGGCCTCGACCAGCTGCCTGACCCCTCGCGTTTCGATCCCACGCCCGAGGACGAGCGCGACCTGCGCGAGCGGCTGCTCAAAGCCGGCGAACAGCGCGCCGAGTAGCGCCCTCTCGTGCGACTCGCCAAATACCTCGCCCACGGCGGCGTCGCCTCGCGCCGAGCGGCGGAGAAAATCATCGCTCGCGGCCGCGTCAGCGTCGGTGGCGAGGTCGTCACCGATCCGGCCCGCGATGTCGGCGATGACGACGACGTTCGCGTCGACGGCAGCCCGGTCGCGGCCGAGGAGCACGAGGTCTGGGCGGTGAACAAGCCGGCCGGCGTCGTCTCCACCGCCAAGGAGCCGGGCGACCGGCCCGCCGTCGTCACCCTGGTCAAGACCAAGGCCCGCGTCTATCCGGTGGGGCGCCTCGACGCCGAGTCGACCGGGCTGCTGCTGTTGACCAACGACGGCGACCTCGCCAACCACCTCACCCACCCGCGCTACGGCGTCGCCAAGACCTACCGGGCTGAGCTGCGCCGCCCGCCCGCCGTCCGCGATCTGGAGAAGCTGGAGCAGGGGGTGGTGCTGGAGGACGGTCGCACGGCGCCGGCCGAGGTCCGCCGCCTGGCCGAGAAAGAGATCGAGATCACCCTGCGCGAGGGCCGCAACCGCCAGGTCCGCCGCATGGTCGAAGCAATCGGCAACAAGGTCGTCTCGCTGCGCCGGGTCAGCTTTGGCTCAATGGAGCTCGGCGAGCTCAAGGAGGGCAGGTCGCGGCGCCTCGCAGACAAAGAGGTCGCCCGGCTTTGGGAGGATGTGCAGCGATGACCGACGGAGCCCAGGACCCGGCCCAATCGCGGCTCTTCGCAGTTCGCGGCTCGGTCCAGGCTGAGGCCAACGAGGCCGAGGCGATCCTGGCGGCGACCGAGGAGCTGATGCGGGAGCTGCTGGAGCGCAACGAGCTGACGTCGGAGGCGCTGGTCAGCTGCCTGTTCACGACCACGGCCGACCTCGACGCCGAGTTCCCGGCGGTCGCCGCCCGCAACGTCGGCCTCGACGCGGTGCCGCTGCTCTGCGCCCGCGAGATCGCCGTCCCCGGCGCGATGGAGCGGGTGATCCGGGTCATGGTCCACTACTACGCCCCGGTCGGGCACGCCCCCGCCCACACCTATATCGGCGCGACCAAGGCCCTGCGCTCCGACCTTCACGCTGCCCAGTAGAACCGCTTCCGGCACAATCGAGCGATGAGCATCACCTTTGCCGAGAAGCTTGCCCGGATGCCGGGCTATCAGGCCGGCGTGCCGAAGGGGCAGGCGCCTGAGGCGATCGCCGCCAGCGAGATCGCCCAGCTCGCCTCCAATGAGTCGCCCTTCCCGCCCCACCCGCAGGTGGTCGAGGCAATCCAGCGTGCTGCCGCGGCGATGAACCGCTACCCCGACCCGGGGGCGACGCTGCTGCGCCAGCGCATCGCCGAGCGCTACGAGACCGAGCCGGCCCGGGTCGCGGTCGGCAACGGCTCCTGCGAGATACTGCTCGCCGCCGCCGAGGCGCTCTGCGAGCCCGGGGCCGAGATCCTCTACGCCTGGCCCGCCTTCTCGATGTACCCGCACCTGGCGGCGTTGACCGGCGCCCGCGAGGTCCGCGTGCCGCTGGCCGAGGGCGAGGTCCACGATCTCGAGGCGATGGCGGCTGAGGTGACGGCGGCGACCCAGCTGCTGCTCGTCTGCAATCCCAACAACCCGACCGGGACCCACATCCCGGCGGCTCAGATCGCCGAGTTCTGCGAGCGGATCCCGGCCCACGTCACGATCGCGCTCGACGAGGCCTACGTCGAGTTCCAGACCAACGACGACCCCGACACCACGATCGACCTGCTCGAGGACTTCCCCAACCTCGTCGTCATGCGCACCTTCAGCAAGTGCTTCGGCCTCGCCGGGCTGCGGGTCGGCTACGCGATCGGCTCGCCAAAATTCCGCGCCGCCGTCGATGCCGTGCGCCAGCCCTTCAGCGTCAACGCCCTCGCCCAGGCGGCGGGCGCCGAGGCGATCCTGCACTCCGACGACGTCGTCCGCCGGGTCGAGAGCACGATCGTCGAGCGGGTCCGGGTCGAGGAGGGCCTGAGCGACCTTGGCCTCGACACCGCCGAGACCCAGGCCAACTTCTCCTGGGTCGACCTCGGCGAGGCAGAGGAGCCGGCGATAGTTGACGGCCTCGCCGACCGCGCGATCGCCGTCCGCCCGGGAACCCCTCTCGGCTCACCTGGCCACATCCGCGTCAGCTATGGCACGGCCGCTGAGAACGACCGCTTCCTGGCGGCAATGGCCGAGCTGCTCGCCTGAGCGCATCTAGCGACGAAGATTTTTCATATCTGTCGCACATGCGCATCATCTGCGCGTTTGATCTTCTTACGCTCGGCGGCATGTCTTGGACAGCCATCGGAACCATCCAGATCGCAGGCCTTTTCATCGATTTTGTTTCGGGTGCGGCTGGGGCGATCATCCTTGTCACCGGAGTCGTCGCGGGCGCGATGCGAGCGCTGGCAATTCTTGTGGGGGGAACACCCAGCCAGGTCGAGTGGATGACGGCCGTCGGATTCTCCGTTGGTCTTGCCATTTCCTTGATCGTCTTTACCCTCGATCTCTTTTGGGGCTAGACTGGATTTCATGGTCCGCGCGCTGACAATACGTTTCGTCGTGATGGCGATCGGCATCGTGCCTTTGATGCGCTACCTCACCGCTGTGGATGCGTCATATGGCGTGGCGCTGGCGGCGGTTGGGGTCTACAGCGCGATCGGCGCAACGATCATCGGCTACTACGGGGCGACCCACCTGGACGACATCCCCGTGCGCCCGTCTCGCCGTGGCAGGCGCCAGACCTGAGCAGTCCCACTCGACTAACCGCGCGCCACCTGCTACAAAGTCCTTTAGTGAAGCGAAGCGTCGACATTGCGAGCAGCAGTTGCGCCTCCGGCGCCGCGCTCCAACCTGTCCGCTTCACCTATTGGCGATTTAGCTAGGCGTCCGGCCTGGCGGCATTTCGCCGCGTCCAAAAAGCACTCGGTCGGGCGCCGAAATACTCCCGTTGCGCATCTGGCTTCAGCCTGCGCGCAGGGGAGACCCGGGTCCAGAAAGTAGGATTTTCCAGCTTTGGAGAAAGGCGACGGCAAAATGGTGATCGGGATGAGGGAGGGTCAGACTCGGGATCGAGTCCGTGACCAGCGAATCGAGCGGGTGGTGGAGCTGGCTTCGCCGGCGCAGCTGCTTGGCGATTTGCCGCTGGGTGACGAGCGCGGTCAGGCGGTCGTCAAAGGGCGCCAAGAGGTTGAGGACGTGCTCAACGGCAGCGACGACCGGCTGCTTGTCGTCGTCGGCCCCTGCAGCGTGCACGACGTCGACGCGGCCCTGGAGTACGCCGGCCGTCTGGCCGGCATCGCCGAGGAGCATGGCGGCGAGCTGCTGATCGCGATGCGCGTCTACTTCGAGAAGCCGCGGACGACGACGGGATGGAAGGGGCTGATCAACGACCCGCATCTGGACGGCTCCGGCGACGTCAACTCCGGCCTGCGGATCGCCCGCAAGCTGCTGCTGGAGGTGCTCGACCTCGGCCTGCCGGTCGGTTGCGAGTTCCTCGACCCGATCACGCCGCAGTACATCTCCGACACGGTCGCCTGGGGCGCGATCGGCGCCCGCACGACCGAGAGCCAGATCCACCGCCAGCTCGGCTCCGGCCTCTCGATGCCAATCGGCTACAAGAACCGGACTGACGGCAACGTCCAGGTCGCGGTCGATGCCGTCCGCGCCTCGGCGGTCTCCCACGCCTTTGCTGGCATCGACGACAACGGCACCCCGGCGATCCTCCACACCACCGGCAACCCCGACGGCCACGTGATCCTGCGCGGCGGCAAGGGGGCGCCGAATTACGACGCGGCCGGGGTCGAGGGGGCGCTGGAGAAGCTGCGCGCCGCCGGCCTGCCCGAGCGGGTGGTGATCGACGCCTCCCACGACAACAGCGGCAAGGATCCTGACCGCCAGCCGGTCGCGATCGAGAGCATCGCCGAACAGATGGAAGCCGGCAGCGAGGCGATCGTCGGCGTCATGCTCGAGTCCTTCCTTGTCGCCGGCAACCAGGACCTTGAAGGCGAGGGCGAGCTGACCTACGGGCAGTCGATCACCGACGGCTGCATCGACTGGGACCAGACCGTCTCGGTTCTGGGCAGGCTGACGGCGGCGGTCAAGGCGCGGCGCAGCGGATGAAGGTTGCCGTCCTCGGCGTCGGCCTGATCGGCGGCTCGATCGGCCTCGCCGCGCGGCGGCAGGACGAAACGGAAGTTGCCGGGTTCGATCCCGATCCAGCGATGCTGGAGCGGGCGCTGGAGGTTGGCGCGATCGACCGCGCCGCCAGCTCTGATGCCGACGCCTGCGACGGCGCTGACATCGTCTTCTGTGCCGCGCCGGTCTCGGCCCTGGAGGGGCTGGCGCGGGCGGCGCTGGCCAACAGCGGCCCGGAGTGCGTCGTCACCGACGTCGGCTCGACCAAGCAGCAGATCGTCGCTGCGCTGGGTGCCGATGAGCGCTTCGTCGGCGGCCACCCGCTGGCCGGCGCCGAGACCGCCGGGGTCGGGAACGCCCGCGCCGACCTCTTCGAGGGCGCGCGCTGGTACCTGACGCCTGCCGAGGGTTCCAGCGGCCTGCTCTACGACAAGCTGCAACGCGCGATCACCGGGCTTGGCGCCCGGCCGCAGGCGATCGGGGCCGAGGCCCACGATCGCCTGATGGCGACGGTCAGCCACCTGCCCCACGTCGTCGCCAACGTCCTCGCCAGCCAGGCGGCGGCGGAGCTGACCGGCGACAGCGAGCGGCTGCCCGAGGTCGGCCCCAGCTTTCGCGACGCGACCCGCGTCGCCGGCTCTAACCCGGCGATCTGGGGCGACATCTTCTCCAGCAACCGCGAGGCCGTGGCCGAGGCGGTCGAAGCCGTCGCCGCCGGGATGAGCGCGGCGGCGGAGCTGATCCGCGGCGGCGACCGCGATGCCGTCACCGCCTGGCACGCCGCGGCGGCCGAGGACCGGCAGCGGCTGCTCGACGCCGATCGCGTCGGTGGCCCGCTGACGGAGCTGCGCGTCGTCGTCACCAACCGCCCGGGGATCGTCGCCGAGCTTGCCCTGGCGCTGGGCGAGGCGGGGGTCAATATCGAGGACATGGCGCTGCACCCAGCGCCGGACATGACCTCCGGCGCGATCTCACTCTGGGTCTCTGGCGACGACCAAGCCCAGCGCGCAGTCGAGTTGGTGCGCGAGCGGGGCCACGCCGTCACCGTCCTCGGCCCCGGGAAGTAGGCGCGAATGGCGACCCGCTTCGATCCCGCCGGGCCGCTCCGCGGCCTGCTGCGGCCGCCGGCCGACAAGTCGATCTCCCACCGCGCCGCCCTGATCGCGGCGATGGGCGACGGCGAGACGGCGGTCGAGGGCTACCTTGACGCCGCCGACACCCGCTCGACCCTGGCGGCGGTGGGGGCGCTCGGCGCCGAGATCGATGGAGTCGAGCCGGGCTCGGTCGCGCCGACGATCCAGATCCGCGGCGTCGGCCTGCGCGGCGCCGAGCCGGCCAGCGTCGATGTCGGCAACGCCGGCACCCTGCTGCGCCTGCTGCCCGGCTGGCTCGCCGGGCAGGAGATGGGGGAGTGGACGCTGGACGGCGACGAGTCGATCCGCCGCCGGCCGGTCGACCGGATCGTCGAGCCGCTGCGGCTGATGGGCGCGGAGCTGAGCTGCCGCGAGCAGCGCTACACCCCGCTGCGGGTCGCGAGCGCCCCGCTGCGCGGCATCGATTACGAGATGCCGGTCGCCAGCGCCCAGGTCAAGTCCTGCCTGCTCTTCGCCGGGCTGCTGGCCGAGGGCGAGACCCGGGTTGTCGAGTCGCACCCAAGCCGCGACCACACCGAGCGAATGCTGGCGGCGGCCGGCGCCGAGGTCCGCCAGGACGGAAACACGGTCAGCGTGCGCCGGGCCGAACGGCTTGAGCCGGGGACGATCGTGGTGCCCGCCGACTTCTCCTCGGCCGCCTTCTTCATCGTCGCGGGATTGCTCGTGCCCGGCAGCGATGTCGTCCTCACCGATGTCGGCCTCAACCCCACCCGTTCCGGGCTGCTGACGATCCTTGAGCGGATGGGGGCAAAGTTCGAGGTCGAGCCGGAAGGGGCCCGCGGCGGCGAGCCGGTCGGCCGCATCCGTATCCGTCCCTCGCCGCTGCACGCAACCGACGTGGCCGGGGCGGAGATTCCGCTGGCGATCGACGAGCTGCCGCTGGTCGCCCTCGCCGCCTGCTTCGCCGAGGGCACGACGACGATTCGCGAAGCGACGGAGCTACGGCGCAAGGAGTCCGACCGGATCGAGACTGTGGCCACCGCGCTCACCACCCTGGGCGCGAAGGTCGAGACCGCTCCCGACGGGATGGCGATCGAAGGCGCCGGCGGCCTGCGCGGCGGCACGATCGACTCCCACGGCGACCACCGGATCGCGATGCTGGGCGCGGTTGCCGGGCTCGCCGCGGCCGGCGGGGTCGCCGTCGAAGGCATGGACGCGGCCGCGGTCAGCTACCCCAGCTTCGAGTCCGACCTCGCCTCGCTGGTGAGCTCAAGCCGGGGCTGAGGACTTGGCCTCAGGGGGCGCCGCCGGCCTCGACATCCATCGCTCGGGCCAGGGCCCGCCGGTCGTCTTCATCCACGGCAGCATCGTCGGTGCCGAGGTGACCTGGCGCCGCCAGCAGCCGCTCGGCGAGCGCTGGACCCTGGTCGTCGCCAACCGCCCGGGTTTCGGCGCCAGCCCGCCATTGGCGCGCGGCGACTTCGAGGCCGAGGCGCCCCTGTTCGCCGAGCTTCTCGGCGACGGCGCCCATCTGGTCGGCCACTCCTACGGCGCGGTGATCGCCTTGCTGGCGGCGGCGCTGCGGCCCGAGGCGGTCCGCTCGCTGACCGTGTCCGAGCCCGGGGCGCTGCGCCTCGCCGGCACTCCTGGTGGGGAGAAGTTGATCGCTGACGGCGAGTTGCTCTACGCCGCCCGCGGCTCGCTCTCGCCGGATGATTTCCTGCGCATGTTCCGCTCCGGTACCGGCTCCAGCCGCGAGACGCCCGAGGATCTTCCCGACGAGCTGCGACGCGGGGCGGAGCTGGCGATGCGGGAGCGACCGCCCTGGGAGGCCGAGATCCCACTCGATGCGCTCGCCGCCGCCGGCTTCCCGGCGCTCGCGATCTCCGGCGGCCACTCACCTGTGTTCGAGGCGATCTGCGACAACATCGCCGAGCGGCTTGGCGGCGAGAGGGCCGTGATTCAAGGCAAGGGCCACAACATTCCCGCGACCGGCGATCCCTATAACGAGCGCCTGGCGCGCTTCCTCGCGGAGAGCGGATGAGCACCGACAAATGAACGGCTAGGAGAAGACATGGACTACGAGCAGATCAGCTACGAGCGCCGTGGGCCGGCCGCCGTGATCACGATCGAGCGGCCGGAGCGGATGAACGCGATCGGCGCCCGCGCCCATCGCGAGCTGGTCGACGCCTGGGCTCGCTTTCGTGACGACGACAGCGCCCTGGTCGGCATCCTCACCGGCGCCGGCGATCGCGCCTTCTGCGCCGGCGGCGACCTCAAGAGCCTCGCCGACGGCGAGCCGGTTGGGCCGACCACGGCAGAGGAGGTCGAGGCCCACAACCGCGGCGAGCGTCCCGGGATCCTCGGCCCCTCGCGCTGGACCGACATCCACAAGCCGACGATCGCGGCGGTCAACGGCGTCGCCTATGCCGGCGGCCTTGAGTGGGCGTGCTGGTGCCACCTGGCGATCGCCGAGGAGCACGCCAGCTTCGGCGTCACCTGCCGGCGCTGGAACATCGGCCTCGCCGACGGCGGCACCCAGCGCCTGCCGCGGATCGTCGGCTGGAGGCGGGCGATGGAGTTGATCGTCACCGGCCGCGTGATCGACGCCCGCGAGGCGCTCGAGATCGGCCTGGTCAACGAGATCGTCGCCAAGGGCGCTGGCCTCGACCGCGCGCTTGAGCTCGCCGAGACGATCGCGGCGCTGCCGCAGCCGGCGATCCGGACCGACCTGGAGGCCGCCGAGCGCGGCTGGGGACGGCCGCTTGAGGAGGGCCTGCGGATCGAGGCGGAGTGCTTCAACCGGTTGCTCGGCGAGCCCGAGATCCTCGAGGGCCTGCGGCGCTTCAACGAGCGCGACCATCCAGACCGCGATCCGCAGGCCGCTGCCACCACTCCGGGGCTGCGGCGCGGCGGCGCCGGCTGACGCGCAGAGCTGCCGCCGGGCGCTCGCCTCTACGCTGCCAGCCATGGTGATCGCGATCGATGGGCCCGCCGGGGCGGGCAAGTCTTCTGTGGCCCGCGCTGTGGCGACGGCGCTGGACTTCACCTACCTCGACTCCGGGGCGATGTACCGCTGCGTGGCCCTGGCCGCGATCGAACGCGGCGCCGACCTCGACGACGGCGCTGCGATGGGCGAGGTTGCCGCTGCTGCTGAGATCGAGCTCGGCCAGGGCCGGGCGCTGCTCGACGGCCGCGAGGTCACCGCCGCGATCCGCGAGCCCGGCGTCACCGCCGCGGCCTCGCACGTCTCGGTCCACCCCCAGGTGCGCGAGGCCCTGGTCGCCCGCCAGCGGCAGCTGATCGCCGCCGGCCGCTACGTCGCCGAGGGCCGCGACATCGGCACCGTGGTCAGCCCCGACTCGCCGCTCAAGGTCTTCCTCACCGCCAGCGACGAGGAGCGAGCCCGGCGGCGGGCGGCGCAGACCGGGGAGGACCCGGGAGCGGTGTTGGCGGCTCAGCACGAGCGCGACGCGCGCGACACCGCCCGCGAGCACGGCGCCCTGCGCGCGGCCGAGGACGCTATCGACCTCGACACCACCGGCCTTCCCCTCGACCAGGTGGTCGAACGTGTGGTCAAGCTTGCCCGGGAGCGCGGCCTCGCATGAGCGGCCAAGTCCCCACCGTCGCCGTCGTCGGCTTCCCCAATGTCGGCAAGAGCACCCTCGTCAACCGCCTGGTCGGCGGCCGCGAGGCCGTCACCGACTCCGAGCCCGGCGTCACCCGTGATCGCAAGCGCCTCGCCTGCGAATGGAACGGTGTCGCCTTCGAGCTGGTCGACACCGGCGGCATCGACCTCGAGGACGAGGCCGAGCTCTCCCGTGACATCCAGCGCCAGGCCCGGCTCGGGATCGCCGAGGCCGACGCGGTGATGTTGGTCGTCGATGCCCGGGCGGCGTTGCGGGCCGGCGACGCCGAGCTGGCGAGAACGCTGCGCGGCGGCGGGCCGCCGGTCCTGGTCGTCGCCAACAAAGTCGACCGCGTCGCCGACTCCCACCTGACCGCGGAGTTCAACAAGCTCGGCCTCGGCGAGCCGATCCCGGTTTCCGCCACGCACGGGCTCGGCACCGGCGACCTGCTCGACCGCATTGTCGAGACCCTGGGCGACAGGCCCGAGCAGGCCCCGCTCGACGACGCCACCCGGGTCGCCGTGATCGGCCGTCCCAACGTCGGCAAGTCCTCGCTGGTCAACGCATTCGTCGGCGACGAGCGGGTGATCGTCTCCGACCGCGCCGGCACAACCCGCGACGCGATCGACACCGAGCTCGAGGTGGAGGGGCGGCGGGTGATCCTGGTCGACACCGCCGGCCTGCGGCGGCGCTCGAAGATGGCCGGCAGCATCGACTTCTATGCCCAGCTGCGCTCCCAGCGCGCGGTCGAGCGCGCCGATGTGGCGCTGGTTGTCTGCGACGCCACCGAGGGCATCACCTCCGAGGATCTGCGCGTTGCCGAGCTGGCGATGAAGGCCGGCTGCGCCACCCTGCTGGCGATGAACAAGTGGGACGAGAGCCGGACCGACATCGACGAGGCGCGGGCCAAGGTCACCCGCAAATCGCGCCTGCGGCCGACCGTGGTCACCGTCTCCGCCCTGCGCGGCCGCAACGTCGGCACCCTGCTGCCGCGCACGCTGGAACTCGCCGATCGCGCCGCCGAGCGGATCCCGACTCCGGCCCTCAACCGCTTCGTCGCCGACGTGGTGGCGAAGACGCCGCCGCCGGCCCGCCGCGGCAAGCGCCTGCGGCTCTACTACTCGGCCCAGGTCGGCGAGAAGCCGCCCCGGGTCGCAATCCAGGTCAACGACCGTCGCCTGATCACCCGCGAGTGGGCTTATCACCTGGAGAACCGGATGCGCGAGACCTACGGGTTGGAGGGCGTGCCCCTGATCATCGACTTCGTCCCGCACTCGGGCCGGCGTGGGGCGCCAAAGCCGGACGAGAACAATTAGGATTTCCGAATGACTGAAACCAAACCGCTCGCCGAGGGCGAATACCTGTTCACGTCGGAGTCTGTGACCGAGGGCCACCCGGACAAGATTTCCGATCAGATCTCCGATGGCGTTCTCGATGCCGTGATGGCCGAGGACCCGGAGGGCCGGGTCGCCTGCGAGACCCTGGTCAACACCGGGATGGCGGTGGTCTCTGGGGAGATTTCCACCGACGTGCACCTCGACGTGCCCGAGATCGTCCGCGAGACGGTCCGCGAGATCGGCTACGACCACGGCGACTACGGCTACGACTGCGACCACATCTCGGTCCTGGTCTCGCTCGACAAACAGTCGCCCGACATCGCCCAGGGCGTCGACGCCGCTTACGAGACGCGGGTCGAACCCGCCGACGAAGACGAGTTCCTGATCGCCGGCGCCGGTGACCAGGGAATGATGTTCGGCTACGCCAGCGACGAGACCGAGGCGCTGATGCCGATGCCGATCCAGATCGCCCACCGCCTCGCCGAACGGCTGACGGCGGTGCGCAAGGACGGCACCCTCGGCTACCTGCGCCCCGACGGCAAGACCCAGGTCACCGTCCGCTACGCCGACGGCCGCCCGGTCGCGATCGAGAAGCTGCTGATCTCGACCCAGCACGCGCCCGACGTCGACTCGGCCGAGACGATCAAACCAGACCTCTGGAAGCACGTCGCCCTGCCCGTCCTCGGCGGCGAGTACGCCGACCTGATCGACGAGGGCGCGCTGCACGACGGCTTCCTCGTCAACCCGACCGGCAAGTTCGTGATCGGCGGCCCGGTCGGCGACGCCGGCCTCACCGGCCGCAAGATCATCGTCGACACCTACGGCGGCATGGCCCGCCACGGCGGCGGCGCCTTCTCCGGCAAGGACCCGTCCAAGGTCGACCGCTCAGCCGCCTACGCGGCCCGCTACGTCGCCAAGAACGTGGTCGCCGCCGGCCTGGCCGAGCGCTGCGAGGTCCAGGTCGCCTACGCGATCGGCGTCGCCCACCCGGTCTCGCTGATGGTCGAGACCTTCGGCACCGGCAAGCTCTCCGACGCCGAGATCTCTCGCCTGGTCGACGCCGAGTTCGACATGCGCCCTGGCGCCTTCCGCCGCTACCTAGACCTGCACCGCCCGATCTTCCAGAAGACGGCTGCTTACGGCCATTTCGGCCGCGAGGATCCGGATTTCAACTGGGAGAAGACGGACAGGGTAGAGGCGCTGCGCGCGGCTGCGGGACTTGCTGCGACTGCCGCTTAGGGACGCCGGCCCCCTCCCCGGAAATTGACTCGTCCGCCTGTCGCGGACTCGGATGTTGGAGCGCGGCTGACGCCGCGCAATAGACAGATTGCATATCGCGCCTTCGGCACATTCCCGGGGAGGGGGCCGGCGTCCCTGGCCAACACGCCCCGAAGCTCCTCGCGAGAGTGTGTGCAGTCCCTCGATGCTCCTAAGCTTCGGTGCCCGTTCGGAGGTTCGCCGGGAGCGCCTGAGCTACCTAGCTATGAGCGCTGAGGGAGCTGTTGGGAAGGACCCCTTAGGCGGGAGGCTGCGGCGGGGCCTGCTGCTGGGGCTGAACCTCGCCCAGCCCGTGCGATCCGCTGGCGCCGGCGACGGTCGCCTGGTCAACGCGGTGAACCACATCGCCTGGCTCGGCGACGCCTTCGAAGACGAAGTTGTAGTCGTCGCTGGCCGCGGTATCGAAGTCGACGTCGCCGATCTGCATCAGCCGCTGGTAGACGGTCTGACGGTAGTTGACGTTCTGGACCCGCTCCAAGCGCGTCTCCTGGATCTCGCGGGAGATGATTCCCCGTTTGATGTTGAGGCGGCGGTTGGTGATCGTGTAGGTCGTCGCCACTCGTTTGATGAAGCCGACGAGGACGGTGATCGCGATCAGGACCAAGACGATGAGGAAGACGGTCGCGCTGGCGGCACCGACAACTTTGGCGATCGCGCCGATGATGGCGGCGATCACGATGCCTTTCAGGTAGAAGCCGAGGATCGCCCTCCAGGAGGGATGACCCTCGAAGATGACCTGCTCTCCGGGACTGAGATTGAGCGCCACGGGCGGCAGCATAAGCGTTGCGGCGGCGTTGTGCAGGAGAAGCCGGGTTGGGGCGTCCGCCGCCGTCCATACTTTCGCTCGATGGCGATCGTCAAGGTCGAGCCGCTGACCACAGCCCGTGCTCTGCGGGGCCCCTTCGATTACCGGATTCCGGCTCAGATGCCAGATCTCGAGGTCGGCAGCGTCGTCCGCATCCCCTTCGGCCCGCGCCGCATCCTCGGCGTCGTCGTCGAGCTGGCGGAGGCTTCCGAGCTTCCGCCCGAGCGCCTGGCCGAGCCGATCGAGGCGCTGGAGGCGGGCGTGCCGGCGGAGCTGGTCAGGCTCGGGCTCTGGGTCGCTCGCGAGTATTGCTCGACCCCGTCGCGCGGTCTGCAGCTGGTCACCCCGCCCGGCACCGGGACCAGCCTGCGCAGCGTCCGCTCGCGGGTCGAGCTGCGGGCCGAGATCGCCGCCCCTGGCGAGGTGGCGCTCGGCGGCGGCGAGCGGCTCGGGGTGCGCCAGCGGGCGGTGCTGGAGGCGTTGCGGGCCGGTGAGATGTCAGCTGGGGAGTTGGCGGACGCTGTCGGCGCCGATCGGCAGACGCTGCGCCGGCTGGAGCAGCGCGGCCTGATCGCCACCCGCAGCTCCGCCGTGCGGCGCGGGCCGGCCCACGTCGACGTCGGCGCGCCGGGCGGCCGTCCGCAGTTGCTCGACGAGCAGGTCGAGGCGGTCAACTCGATCGTCGCCGCGCTCGACGGTGAGGCAGGCGCCGCCCGCGAGCAGCTCCTGCATGGCGTCACCGGCTCGGGCAAGACCGAGGTCTACCTGGCGGCGGTCGAGGCGGCGCTGGCGCAGGGCCGGGGCGCGATCGTCCTCGTCCCCGAGATCGGCCTCGCCCCGCAGGCGGTGGCGCGCTTCCGCGCCCGGCTCGGCGATCGCTTCGCCGTCCTTCACTCGGGCCTCTCGGCTGGCGAGCGCTACGACGAGTGGCGGCGGCTGCGCAGCGGCGAGGCCAGCGTCTGCATCGGCCCGCGCTCTGCCGTCTTCGCCCCCGTCCACGATCTTGGCCTGGTCGTCATCGACGAGGAGCACGATCCCTCCTACAAGCAGGACAGCGACCCTTGTTACGACGCCCGCACCGTCGCCCGCAAGCGGGCCGCCGAGTGTGGCGCGGTGCTGGTCGCCGGGACCGCGACGCCGCGGCCGGAGACCTGGCTGGAGCTGCCGCGGGTCGAGCTGCCGCGCCGTGTCGACGGCCGTCGCATGCCGCCGGTTGAGGTCGTCGACATGCGGGCGGCGGACCCGCGCTCGGGGCCGCTTCACCCCGAGACCTGGGAACGGCTGGAGGAGGTGCGGCGGGCCGGGGCGAAGGCGATCGTGATGATCAACCGGCGCGGCTTCGCCCCCTGGCTGATCTGCCGCTCCTGCGGCCACCACTGGAGCTGTCCCAACTGCGATGTCTCGCTGATCGTGCACCGCCACAGCGGCCGCCTCGTCTGCCACCACTGCGCCCATTCCGAGCGGCTGCCGGGCGCATGCGGCGAGTGCGCTTCGACCACGCTCTCGCGCGCCGGCGCCGGCACCGAGCGGATCGAGGAACTGCTGACCCAGCGGCTGGCGCCGATGCCGGTCTTCCGCCTCGACTCCGACACCACCTCCGGCAAGGGCGCCCACGCCCGCATCCTCGCCGCCTTCGGCGAGGCCGAGAGCGCCGTCCTCGTCGGCACCCAGATGGTCGCCAAGGGCCACGACTTCCCGGAGGTGACGCTGAGCGCGATCCTCGATGCCGACGCGACCCTGCGCTTTCCCGACTTCCGCGCCGAGGAGCGCACCTTCGCGATGGTCGCCCAGCTCGCCGGCCGCAGCGGCCGCGGCCAGGCGGGGGGAGAGGTGGTCGTCCAGACCCTCGCCCCGCAGGCGCCCAGCATCTCCCACGCCTCCCGCCATGATGCAGCCGGGTTCCTCGCCGGCGAGATCGAGCGCCGGCGCATCCTCCGCTACCCGCCCTTCTCCAGCCTGGTCCGGATCGGCCTCAGCTCCGAGCTGGAGGGCCGCCTTGAAGAAGCGGGGTCACGCCTGGCGAAAGAGCTGGGGGAGGAGCTGCCCAAAGGCACCGACCTGCTCGGGCCGGCGCCGATGTTCCGGGTCCGCAACCGCCACCGCCGCCGCCTGCTGATGAAGGCCGAGGACCGTGAGGGCACCGTGATCGCCGTCCGCGATGTGGTCGAGCGCCTCGCCTCGGACCGCTCCCTGCGCGACGTCGCGATCAGCGTCGACGTCGACCCGCAGTGAGCGGCAGTTGGACGCCGCCGCCAGTGCTTAGACTCGTTGGCAGATGAGCGATCAGGTCGAGACCGACAGCGGCGAGCACGAGCACGAGAGCGCGCTCGAAGCCGAGCTGCTTGAGCGCCGCGAGGCGGCGCTCGCCCACGTCGTCAAGTTCGGCGACCCGGTCCTGAAGAGCGTCGCCTCGCCGGTCTCCGAGTTCGGCCCGGAGCTGCGCGAAGAGGTCGACCGGATGATCGCGATCATGCGCGACGGCATGGGGGTTGGCCTGGCCGCCACCCAGCTCGGCGTCCTGCGCCGCGTCCTCGTCTTCCAGGCTGGCCCCGACAGCGAGCCGACGGCGCTGATCAACCCGGTCCCCGAGTGGCGCTCCGACGAGCTTGTCCTCGCCGAGGAGGGGTGCCTGAGCCTGCCGCGGGTCTCGATGGACGTCGAGCGCGCGCTGCACGTGCGCTTCAGGGGCCGCGATATCGAGGGCGAGGAGGTTGAGCTGGAGGCATCGGGCCTTGAGGCGCGGGTGCTGCAGCACGAGCTCGACCACCTCGACGGGGTGCTGATCCTCGATCGCACCAGCCGCGAGCAGCGCAAGGGAGCGCTGCGGGCCTTGCGGGAGGGCGGCAGCTACAGCCCTCCGGTCGAGGATGAGGACGAGGCGGAGGCGAGCCACGCCGAGCCTCGCACCGATGCGTGAACACCGTCTACCTCGGCACATCGAGCTTTGCCGCGACGGTCCTGCGCAGCCTGGCTGAGTCTCCGCATCGCCCGACCCTGGTCGTGACGCCCCCCGACCGGCCCAAGGGCCGCGGCCGCAAGATGCTGCCGCCGCCGGTGGCGGAGGCGGCTCAGGAGCTGGAAATCGAGCTGCTGCAGGCCGAGAACGTCAACGAGGGCGAGGCGCTGGAGCGGATCCGCGCCGCCCGCCCCGAGGTCGCCGGCATCTGCGCCTTCGGCCAGATGATCCGCGAGCCGCTGCTCTCCGAGCTGCCGATGCTCAACGTCCATCCCTCGCTGCTGCCGCGCTGGCGCGGAGCGGCGCCGGTCGAGCGGGCGATCATGGCCGGCGACCAGGCGACCGGCATCAGCATCATGCGCCTCGCCGCCGGGCTGGACTCCGGCCCGGTCGCCCTGGTCGAGGAGGTCCGAATCGGCCCCGAGGATGACTTCGACGCGCTCTCCTCGCGGCTGGCCACGCTTGGCGGCGAGCTGCTGGTCAAGGCTTTTGCCCTGCAGGCGGAAGGGGCCCTGGAGTTCGTCGAGCAGGACGAGTCCGACGTTGCCTATGCCGAGAAGATCGAGGCCGCCGAGCGCCGCCTCGACCCGGCCCGGCGCGCCGGCGATCTGGCCCGGACGGTGCGGGCGCTGACCCCCCACATCGGCGCCTACCTGGAGACGGCCGATGGCGAGCGGCTTGGCGTCCGCCGGGCGCGGGCCGTCGACGTCAGCGTCAGGACGGGCGAGATCCGGGCCGAGTGGGGGGCGCTGCTGCTCGGCTGCGGCCGGGGCGCATTGCGGCTCGAGGTCGTGCAGCCGCAGGGCGGCAAGCCGATGGCAGCCGACGCCTACCTGCGCGGCCACTCGCTGCCGCGGCTGTGATCGCCCCCGCCCGCGAGCTCGCGTTCGGGGTTATCCGGGCGACCTTCGAGGACGGCGCCTTCACCGAGCGCGCCTTCCGCCTGGCCGCCGACGAGCGCGGCCTCGACGGCCGCGAGCGGGCCCAGGCGCAGCGCCTCTCCTACGGCGCGGTGCAGCGGCGGGGGACCAGCGACGCCGCGATCGAACGGCTGGCGGGCCGCTCGCTGCGGCTGCTCGACCCGCCGGTCCTGGCCGGCCTGCGGCTCGGCCTCTACGAGCTGCTCTTCGCCGACGGCACGCCCGACCACGCCGCGGTCGACCAGTCGGTCGAGCTGGTCAAGCGGGCCGGCGCCGCCCACGCCTCCGGCCTCGTCAACGCGGTGCTGAGGCGGGCCGGCCGCGAGCGGGCCGAGCTGACCGAGGCGCTGCTGGGCGACGACTCGACTCCCGCCACGGCCGCCATCGCCCACTCGGCGCCGGCCTGGCTGGCGGAGATGTGGTGGCGGGAGCTGGGGGCGGAGCGGGCCCGCTCGCTGCTGGCAGCCTGCAACGAGCCGGCCGAGGTGGCGATGCGGGTCGATGCCGCCCAGGTCGAGCGCGGCGTCCTGCTGGCTCAGCTCGCCGAGGCCGGGGTTGTCGCGCGCCCGGCCGAGGGCGAGTGGCCGCTTGCGACTTCGGAGACGATCGTCTTCGGCGGCCAGACCGGCGGTGCCGTGCCGGCCCGGATTGCCGCCGGCGAGCTGACCCCGCAGAGCCGCGGCTCGGCCGCTGTGGTCGAGGTGCTCGACCCGGCCGAGGGCGAGCACGTCCTTGATCTCTGCGCGGGGCCGGGGATCAAGACCGGCCAGATCGCCGCCCGGATGGGCGACCGCGGCGAGCTGATCTCGGTCGAGCTCGATCCGGGCCGGGCGGCTGAAGTGGCCGATCAGGCACGGCGGCTGGGGCTGCGCAGCATCACCGTGATCGAGGCCGACGCGGCCTCGATCGAGATCGCGACCGGCTTCGACCGGGTCCTGCTCGACGCGCCCTGCTCCGACCTCGGCGCCCTCGCCTCGCGGCCCGACGCCCGCTGGCGCAAATCGCCGAAGACGATTGAGCGCTTGGTCGAGGTCCAGGTGCAGGCCCTGCGCGGAGCCGCCAAGGTGCTGCGCCCCGGCGGGACCCTGGTCTACGCGACCTGCACGATCTCGCGCCGGGAGAACGAGGACCAGGTCGCCGCGCTGCTCGACGCGGCGGGCGCCGGAGACCTCCCCGAGCTGATCGTCGACGATCTCGGCGCCCTCGCGCCCGGCCTCGCGTCCGCAGTCGACTCGCGCTGCCTGCAGCTGCTTCCCGACCGTGACCGCACCACCGGATTCTTCATCAGCCGCCTGAGGCGGCATGATTAGCCGGGATGAGTGAGCTGAGCAAAGTGGGCGGGTCGGCGGACAGCCCGCTGCGCCGGGCGCCCTGCCCGGGCTGCGGCGAGCCCTGGCTGCGGCCGACGCAGCTCGCCGGCCGCTTCCGCTGCGTGTACTGTCTGCGCCGCTTCGAGCTGGTCTCGCAGTGCCCCAACTGCGGCGAACACCAGACGATCGCCCGCATGAGCAGCACCGAGGACATGACCTGCCAGCACTGCCGAGCTTCGATGTTGAGACCCGTATGAGCCGGGATGCCTACGCTGGGCGCAGGGTCGCCCCCTCGATCCTCTCCGCCGACTTCTCGCGGCTCGGCTCGCAGCTGGCCGAGGTGATGGACGCCGGCGCCCGGGTCATCCATTTCGACGTGATGGACGGCCATTTCGTGCCGCCGATCACGATCGGGCCGCTGGTCGCCGCCTCGATCGCCGACCAGGTCCACGATGCCGGCGGCGTCCTCGACGTCCACCTGATGATCGAGCAGCCCGACCGCCACGTCGAGGAGTTCGCCAAGGCCGGCGCCGACTCGATCACCTTCCATTGCGAGGCAACCCCCCACATCCACCGCACCCTCGGCGCGATCCGCGAGCTCGGCTGCCTGGCCGGGATCGCGCTCAACCCGGGAACCCCGGTCGAGGCGGTTTCGGAGCTGGAGGGAATGGCCGACATCGCCCTCTGCATGACGGTCAACCCTGGCTGGGGCGGCCAGGCCTTCATCGAGTCCTCGCCGGACAAGGTCGCCCGCCTCAAGCCGCTCGTCGGCGAGGCCAAGATCGAGGTCGATGGCGGCGTCGACACCGGCACCGCGGGCGCGGTCTCAGCCGCCGGCGCCTCGCTCTTCGTCGCCGGCTCGGCCGTCTTCGGCGCCGACGATCCGGCCGCCGCATACACGGCGATCGCCGCCGCCGCCGACGCCGCGTAGATCCGCCTCGCTACTCGTCGCCGCGCGCTTCACGCAGCCTTCGCAGGTCGTTCAGATCCTCGGGCCGCCCCGCCAGTTGCTTGAGAGCGACCAGATCCTCGTAGCCCACAACCTTGACGTTCAGGTCGCCGACCTTGGCGGCGATTGCTGCGGGCGACAGCTTCTCCCAGAGCGCGTTGTCGCCGATCCACTGCATGACATCAAAGCGGCCGAGCCGTGTGCGCAAAACCCAGTTGCCGCCCAAGGCAAGTCCGCTCGGGTCAAGCGGGTCGGGCAGCTCATTGTCTCCGAACTCCTGAGCACCCTCGATTTGGGCATCGAGTCGCCGCAGCACACCGGCAAGGCGGTTGAGATTCTCCGGGTCTGGAGACGGCACGATATCCACATCCTTTGTTGCCCGGATGTAGCCATGGAAGCCGACTGCGACTCCGCCGATGATCAGGAAGTCGACATCGTCCCGGACAAGCTCCGCCAGGATTCCTTGAATGTCGAGCTCAGGCACTGCGCTGGCGACGTCCGGCCTCAGCGACTTCGGACATGAACCTCGATAGCTGAAACACCTGCTCGACCCGCTGCGACGGCGTCAGCTCCAGATAATCCCTGCGCAGGGCGGATCGCTCGGCCTTGCCCTCTGGCGTCCAGTTCCCCGTCGGTTTTGCTGCATTCATCCCGTAAACCGTACAACGGGCGTCGTCGGCCGAGCGCGAAATGACTTGCACTAGCTGTCCTACCCACGGACGTTGTGAACGCGACTGATCGGCGGCCGGTCCCCCAGGGAGCTGTGCGGTCGACGTCGGTTGTAGTAGCGAAGGAAGGATGGCAGCGACCGCAGGCGCTCGGTTGAGCTCTCCCAGCGGTGGGCGTATGCCCACTCGCGCTGAAGGGTCTGGATGAATCTCTCCGCCTTCCCGTTCCAACGAGGCGTATAGGGCGGGGTGAGGATGTGGCGGGAGCCGTGGCGGGCCAGCAGCTCTTTGAAGGCACGCGAGTGGCGGTAGACCATCGCGTTGTCGGTCATCACCGCCTCTGGGGACCCGAGCCCCAAAGAGGCAAACCAGGCGATCGCCCGCTCCAAGGTGGCGGCGTTGGTCTCGGCGCTCTCGCAGGGGTGGCGCTCGACGTAGGCCAAGCGGGAGCGGTCATCGATGACGACGTGCAGGTACTCCCAGCCGGCGCCGTCGTTGCGATGGTGGCGCTCTCCGGTCACGGCGTGGCCGGGCTCTGTGAAGCGGGCGAGGCGCTTGACGTCCATGTGCAGCAGCGCGCCGGGGCGCGACCACTCATAGCGGCGGTAGGTCTGGCGCTCGCCCCGTGGGCGCCTGGAGAGCCCGTGGCGGCGCAGCACCTTCCAGACCGTCGAGCGAGGCGCCCGGCAGATGCCGGCCAGGCGGCCAGGCCCAAGGCCGGTCTCTCGCCGTGCCCGCAGGATCGGCTCCTCCTGCGCCGCGGTGAGCCGGCGTGGCTGGCGACGGGGTCGCGAGGAGCGGTCGCAAAGCCAGCTTCCATGGAGGCGCTCGTCCTCTCCGGCCTCTTGCCAGCGATGCCACCAGCGGTGGGCCGTGGCAGGGGCCACGTTGAGGGCGGCAGCTGCCGCCCTCAACGTCATCCCCGACTCGATCGCCTGCACCAGCGACAACCTTCCCGCTGGTCCGAGAGCAGCGTTACCGTGAACCTTCATCCGGGTCCTCCTTTGCTTGGGCGTCAGAACCGCAAGCGTCATGGAGGGCCCGGATGGCCTCTCAGCTGTTCACAACGTATGTGGGCGGGACACCTAGCCCCGCGCGATCAGAGCCCCGATCACCTCCTGCCACCAGGCGCGCTCGGGCGGGTCGTCGCCCCCCTGGGTGGCGCGGCGCTCGCACCAGCCGGCCAGGGCCCTGCGCCCGCCGATTGCGACGACACCCTTGGTGACTACCGCGTAGCGGCCGTCGATGAGAGCGACGAGCGAGCTGGGGCGGTCGCGGCGACTGCGTAGGACCGCGGCCACCTGGACGCCGCCGACGTTCTTCGGCGCTGACGGGTCGTCGCCGTCGTCGTAGACGGGTCGCACGGTGAAAACCTGGGGCGCGCCGCGCAGGGGCAGCAGCTTCGGCGGCGGCGTCCCGACCGGCCCCTCCTGCCAGCGCCGTGTCAGTTCCTCGACCTCGTTTCGCAGCTCGCCGCGGACCAGCACGTGCAGCTCGTCGCCCTCGCGCAGCTCGGTCGAGCCGCGGGGAGGGATCGCGTTCCCGTCGCGCACGATCACATTGACAAGTGCCTCTCGCGGCAGGTCTAGTTCGCGCACCATGTGCCCGGCTGCCGCCGCTCCCGGCTTCAGCCGGTAGGAGACGACGTCGCCGCCCATGCGCCGGATTCGCCCCGACTCCAGCAGGCGGCGCGGCAGCGCCGGCTCGTCGGTGGTCAGCCCCAGGCGCTGGGCCAGGGGCTCGAAGCTCGCCCCCTGGATCAGGGTCGAGGTGACGACGACGAAGAAGACGATCGCGAACAGCTCCTGGCCGGCGCCGACCCCGGCGACGACGGGGAAGGTCGCGAGCCAGATCGGGGTCGCCCCCCGCAGCCCGGCCCAGCCCAGCATCAGCCGCTCCTTCATGTTCAACGGCGCGAAGACGGTGGAGACGAAGGCTGCCACCGGTCGGGCGACGACGATCAGCGCCGCCGAGAGCGCCAGGCCCTTGACCGCGACGTCGCCGAGCGTGCTGGGGAAGACGAGCAGGCCGAGGAGGATGAAGAGGGCGATCTGGGCAACCCAGCCGAGCCCCTCGTGGAAGGCGACGATCGTGCGCCGGGCGGGGATGTTGGCCGAGCCGATCGCCAGCGCCGTCAGGTAGGTGGCGAGCAGGCCGGAGCCGTGGGCGACCTCGGCCAGGCCGTAGGCGAGGCCGGCGATCGCGATCGTCGCCACCGGATAGATGCCGTCGGTCGAGAGCCGGGCCTTGTTCAGGCCGGCGACGGCGAGGCGGCCCATCGCCAGCCCGATCGCCGTCCCCAGCGCCAGTTTCAGCGCCAGCAGGCCGGCCATGTCGGCGATCCCGAAGCCGGGCTGCTGGATCCATTCGATGAAGCCGATCACCAGCAGCAGGGCGACCGGGTCGTTCATCCCCGACTCGCCCTCCAGCGAGCGCGCCAGCCGCTTCTCCAGCTGCGAGCGCCGCAGCACGGCGAAGATCGCGGCTGAGTCGGTGGCGGCGATCGCGGCCCCGACCAGCATCCCTTCCAGCGTACTCAGGCCGAAGATCAGCTTCGCCGCCAGCCCGGCGATCAGCGCCGTCACCGTGGTCCCGATCGTCGCCAGCGAGGCGGCTGTGCCGAGCACCGGCCGGATCTCCGACCAGCCGGCGGTGAGGCCGCCCTCGAAGAGGATCAGGATCAGGGCGATCGTGCCCAGCGTCCGGGCCAGCTCGGTGTTGTCGAAGTGGATGCCGCCGACGCCCTCGGAGCCGGCCAGCATGCCGAGGCCGAGGAAGAGCAGCAGGCCGGGGATCCGCATCCGGTCGGCCAGCAGCGCGCCGCCAATCCCGGCCGCCAGCAGCGCCCCGGCGACAAGGATCAGCTCGGCGTCATGTCCGCCCATCGGCTGACCCTAGTGAACCGAACGGGGGTTTCAACGTCACTTGGTGACGGTAATCAGACCTGCTCGTCGAGCATCGCCAAGCGGGCCTCGATCTCCTCCCCGGAGCCCGGCGCCGGCACGTCCTCGGCCCGCCCGTGGGGACGGCGGTAGACGTAGTAGAGGAGCCCGAAGAGCACCCCGGCGGCGAGCAGGAAGCCGATCTCGACCCGGCGGAACTCATTGCTGACCAAGGGCACGAAGTTCCAGCCGATGAAGAGCGCCGCGCAGCTGATCCAGCGCACCGCCGCCCGCCGCACCTGGCCCTGGGCGATGCAGGCCTGGTTGACCGTCACCGAGCAGAGGTAGAGCCCCATCCCGACCGCGACCAGGAGCAGGCCCTCGCGGTCGTAGACGAACTTCTTGCTGAAGGCGATCTGCATCAATTTCGGCCCGGCGATCAGGACGACGACGACGACCAGGGCGGTGAAGGCGGCGATCCCGAGCAGCACCATCCGCACTGTCTTGCTGAATTCCCGTGCGCTCTCCTCGGTGCCGCTGGCCTGGAGTTTGGTCAGGTGGGGCAGGATGCTGGTCGAGACCGACTGGAACAGCTGCAGGGGCGCCCGGGCGAGCATCAGGACGTTGAAGATGAAGCCGGCGGCGGCGGCGCCCTGGAGGCCGCGGGTGATCAGCGGGCCGGCGTTGAGGAAGGCCTGTTCGCTGAACATGATCAGCAGCACCGCGGCGGCGAAGCCGCCGCCCTCGGCGAAAGAGAACTTCTCTTCCTCCTTGTCCGATGGCGCCTCTGGCAGCTCCTCCTGCTGTTTGGCCCGGCGAGCGAAGGCGAAGGGGACGACCATCAGGCTCAGCGCCGGCGCCGCGGTGATGCCGATCGCCACCGCCGACTGGCCGCTGAGCACGCCGACCGCGACCATCACGGCGAAGATCGTGCGGAAGCACGATTCGGAGAGGATCAGCGCTACGAAGAGGCCGAAACGCTGGTTGCCGGCGAGGAAGCCGCGGGCGAAGTAGCTGGCGGCGTAGAAGAGGACCGCCGAGAAGAAGACCCAGTAGAGGGTTTCGTTGCCCTCCAGCAGCCCGTTCTGGATCGGGCCGCGCAGAGCCAGGGCGACGACGGCGAAGAAGAGCGAGAGGCCGAACTGGATCGTCGAGGCGACCCGCATCGGCTGGCTGACCGCCTCGCCCTTCTCCAGGCGCTCGGAGATGTGGCGTGAGAGCAGCTGTTCGATCGGCCGGTAGAGGGTCGAGATCGTGATGAAGACGGCCGACCAGAGCACCGTGATCTGCCCGTAGTCGGGCTTGGAGAGGACGTGCGAGGCGATCAGGAAGTAGGCGTAGGTGATCAGCCCGGTGAGGCCGACGCCGACCGCCAGAAAGCTCGCGGTCTTGCCGTAGTCGGCGGAGGCCGACCCCTGCTTGGCCTGCGCTTCGCTCATCGATCGTTTGGCTTGCCGGGCTCGTAGTGAGAGGGCTCGACGCCGAGTTTCAACTCGACTCGCCGCACCCGCTCGAAGACGCGCTGCGTCATCACCCGCTGCCCGGCGAGGAGGTCGCCGATCACGCCGAGGGCGAAGAGCTGGACCGAGACGATGAAGAGCACGGCGCCGAGGATCAGCGACTGGATGTGGCCGCTGCTCTTGCCGTTGAAGATCCAGTCGATCAGGAATGGCATCCAGGCGGCGAGGGCGAGGACGCCGACGATCAGGCCGGCGGTGGCGAAGACCCGCAGCGGCTCGTAACGGGCGTAGATCCGCAGGATCGCGCCGCTGTTGCGGCGCACGTAGGCGCCGGTCGAGGCGAAGAGGCGCGACTCCCGCGTCTGCGGGTTGGTGCCGATCTCGACCTGGTCGACGGCAACCAGCATCTTCCCAGCCTGGATCAGGCTCTCCAGGGTGTAGGTGAAGCTGTCGACGACGAGCAGGCCCAGCGCCGCCTCGCGGTTGTAGGCGCGAAAGCCGGAGGTGGTGTCGGCGATCTCGGTTCCCGAGAGCCCCCGCACGACCCAGCTGCCGAGGCGCTGCAGCGCCTTCTTCGGCCCCGAGAAGTGCTCGATCTGGCTGACGCGGCGGTCGCCGACGACCATGTCGGCCCGCCCGGCCAGGATCGGCGCGACCAGCTTCGGGATGTCGGCGCCGCGGTACTGGTTGTCGGCGTCGGTGTTGACGATCAGGTCGGCGCCGAGCTTCAGGCAGGCGTCGAGCCCGGCCTGGAAGCCCGCCGCCAGGCCCTTGTTGTTGGTCAGGCTGACGATGTGCTCGACCCCGTTATCGCGGGCGACCTCGACCGTGCGGTCGGTCGAGCCATCGTCGATGACCAGCAGCTCGACCGTCTCAATTCCCTCGATCGCGCGGGGGATATCGGCGATCGTCTGGGCGAGCGTCGCCTCCTCGTTGAGGCAGGGGATCTGGATGATGAGCTTCACGGGGGCGGTCAGGGTACTCGTAGGTACCCCGGAAGGGGGGTAGAATCCTGGTTGACTGACCAGTCAATCGGTTTCCGATGAACGCCCAGCAGACAGACATCGAGCGGCTTCATCTACGGCGGGCGCTGGAGCTTGCCGAGGGCGGGCGCGGGCGCGTCAGCCCCAATCCGCTGGTCGGCGCGGTGATCGTCAGGGACGGCGAGGTGGTCGGCGAGGGCTTCCATGCCGAGGTGGGCGGGCTGCATGCCGAGCGGGCGGCGCTCGAGGATTGCCGCAGCCGTGGCGTCGATCCGGCCGGGTCGACGATGTATGTGACCCTGGAGCCCTGTGCCCACCAGGGCCGGCAGCCGCCCTGCGTCGAAGTGATCCTCGAGGCGGGCATCGCCCGGGTCGTGATCGCCTCCGACGATCCTTCCGAGAAGGCAGCCGGCCGCGGCCCCGGGATCCTCCGCGACGGCGGCGTCGAAGCCGAGTTTGCTGCCGGCGAGGAGGCTGGCGCCGCGCGCCTGCTCAACCAGCCCTTCCGCAAGCACGCCCGCACCGGCCTTCCCCTCGTCAGCCTGAAGATGGCGATGTCGCTCGACGGCCAGACCTCGACCGTGCCGGGAGACTCGCCCTGGATCTCCAGCGAGCGCAGCCGCGCCCTGGTCCACCGTTGGCGCGCGGAATCGGACGCGATCGGCATCGGCATCGGCACCGCCATCGCCGACGACCCTCTGCTCACCGCCCGCGACATTCCCGACGCACGCCAGCCGATCCGCGTCGTCTTCGACTCCAAGGCCCGCCTGCCGCTTGACTCCCAGCTGATGCGAAGCCTCGATCAGTCTCCGCTTCTCGTCGTCGTCGCTCCCGGGGCCGACTCAACCGCGCTGCGAGGCGCCGGAGCGGAGATCGTGGTCGCCGTCGGCATCGCCGCCGCTCTCGCCGATCTCGGCCGCCGCGGCATCACTAGCCTCTTCCTCGAGGGCGGCAGGACCCTGGCGGCGGCTTTCGTCGATGCCGGGCAGATCGACGAGGCCCGGGTCTTTGTCGCGCCTATCCTGCTCGGCGAGGCGAGCCGCCTCACCGCGGTAGACGCAACCGAAGACACCCTGATCACAACCCGATTCAAGGAGTGGTGATGTTCACCGGCCTGATCCAGGACGTGGGGACGATCGAGTCGGTCGACGCCGGCGCCGACGGCGCCCGGCTGCGCATCGCGACCAGCCTCGCCGGCGAGATCGGCCTCGGCGACTCGGTCGCCGTCAACGGCATCTGCCTGACCGCGACCAGCCGCGATGCCGCCGGCTTCGAGACCGAGGCGATGAACCAGACCCTCGAGGTGACCGCCCTGGCTGGGGTGGCCCCGGGCGACCGGGTCAACCTCGAGCTGGCGATGCGAGCCTCCGACCGGCTCGGCGGCCACATCGTCCAGGGCCACGTCGACGGCGTCGGCGCCGTCGCCTCGATCGCCGAGGACGGCTTCGCCCGCCGCCTCCGGGTCGGCCTCGCGCCCGAGCTGCTGCGCTACGCGATCGACAAGGGCTCGATCACCCTCAGCGGCGTCAGCCTCACGATCGCGGATTTGGGCGACTCTTGGGTAGATGTTTCCCTGATCCCTGAGACGCTGGAGCGGACGATCTTGGGCGAGCTCGCCCCTGGAGACAAATTGAACGTCGAGTGCGACATCGTCGCCAAGTACGTGGAGCGGATCATGGGACCATTGGCTGGAAAGGAACGAGCGTGAGCCATATGACCGAGACCCAGAAGACAGAGGACACGGGCGTCGCGACAGGGGAGAGCCCCTTCTCGACGATCGAGGAAGCGATCGAGGAGGTCCGGCGCGGCCGGATGGTCGTCGTCTGCGACGGCGAGGACCGCGAGAACGAGGGCGACCTGGTGATGGCGGCGCAGTTCGCGACGCCGGAGGCGGTCAACTTCATGGCCAAGGAGGCCCGCGGGCTGATCTGCCTGGCGCTGACCGCCGAACGCTGTGAGCGGCTCGGCCTCAACCTGATGGCGGCCAAGAACGAGGCGCCGCTGCAGACCGCCTTCACGGTCACGATCGAGGCGGCCGGCGGCGTCAGCACCGGCATCTCGGCCCACGACCGCGCCCACACGATCCAGGTCGCGATCGACCCCAACTCGGGCCCGCGCGAGATCGTCGTCCCCGGCCACATGTTCCCGCTGCGGGCCAAAGAGGGCGGCGTGCTCGAGCGCACCGGCCACACCGAGGCCAGCGTCGACCTCGCCCGCCTCGCCGGCCTGATCCCGGCCGGCGTCATCTGCGAGGTGATGAACGACGACGGCACCATGGCCCGCGTCCCCGACCTGATCCCCTACTGCGCCAAGCACGGCCTGAAGATGGTCACCGTCGCCGAGCTGATCGCCTACCGCCGCCGCACCGAGAAGCTGGTCGAGCGGGTCGTCGCCACCGCCCTGCCGACCTCCTTCGGCGACTTCACCGCGGTCGGCTACCGCTCCCTGGTCGACGACAAACACCACGTCGCGATGGTCAAGGGCGATGTCGCCGGGGTCGAGGACGTGCTCGTCCGCGTCCACAGCGAGTGCCTGACCGGCGACGTCTTCCACAGCATGCGCTGTGACTGCGGCGAGCAGCTGGCCTCGGCGCTGGCGATGATCGAGGAGGAAGGCCAGGGCGTGCTCCTCTACCTCTCCCAGGAGGGCCGCGGGATCGGCCTGCTGAACAAGCTGCGCGCCTACAAACTGCAGGAGGAGGGAGCCGACACGGTCGAGGCCAACCTCAAACTGGGCCTGCCCGCCGACCTGCGCGACTACGGGATCGGCGCCCAGATCCTCGGCGACCTCGGCCTGACCAGCATCCGCATCCTCACCAACAACCCGAAAAAGATCGTCGGCCTCGAGGGCTACGGGCTCTCGGTCAGCCAGCAGGTGCCGATCGAGGCCAATCCCAACACCCACAACGAGGCCTACCTGCGGGCCAAGCGCGACAAGATGGGCCACTCGCTGCACCACCAGGGCCTGGCCCTCGACGAGGAGATGATCCACGACGAGGAGGAGCGCGACGCAAAGGGCGGCGATGGCTGAGGCGGGGGCCTTCCTCGAGCAGTTCAGCGATGAGGAGAAGGCCACGCTGGCGCCGCTGCGCTTCGCCGTCTGCGTCGGCTGCTTCTACGAGGATCTCGCCCAGCGCCTGCTCAACGGCGCCAACGAGGGCTTCGAGCTGGCCGGGGTTCCGGCCTCATCGGTCAGCCAGGTCTCGGTCCCCGGCGCTTACGAGCTTCCCTACGCAGCCAAGCTTCACGCTGAAAACGGCGGCTACGCCGGCGTCGCCTGCCTCGGCGTCGTCATCCGCGGCGAGACCGACCACTACGACTTCGTCTGCGCCGAGGCCGCCCGCGGCATCCAGGACGTGCAGCTGGAGACCGGCATCCCCTGCGCCTTCGGCGTCATCACCTGCGACACGATGGAGCAGGCCCTGGCCCGGGCCGGCGGCGGCAAGCGCGACCAGGGCCGCAACGCGGCGCTCACAGTCGCCCGCATGGCGCTGCTGAAGCGCCAGCTGGCTTAGACCGGCCGCAGCGTCGCGACTGCTTCTGTAGCATCACCGATCCCGATGGCCAAGGTATGTCACAGCTGCGGCAAAGGACCGGCGTTTGGCCAGTCCCGAAGCCACTCGATGGTCGCGACCAAGCGGCGCTTCGATCCGAACCTGCAGAAGGTCCGGATCCAGGAGAAGGGCAGGACCATGCGCGCTTATGTCTGCACTCGCTGCTTGAAGTCAAACAAGATCGTTAAGGCCGCCTGAAGGCCGTCTGACGCGGCGCCGGGAGGCTTGGTCAGTCGGCCTGAGCCACAACTGGGTGCTCGCCGGTGGGGGCGGGATCGCCCTCTGCTGGCTCTACGTGCAGCGTCGGCAGGGCTCGATCTAGCCAGGCCGGCAGCCACCAGGCTCGCTTGCCGAAGAGCTGCATCACTGCTGGGACCAGGACCGAGCGGATGATCACCGCGTCGATCAGGACCGCTGAGGCGAGGCCGAGGCCGAAGAGTTTGATGATCCGGTCTTCGCCGATCATGAAGGAGGCGAAGACGGTGACCATGATCGCCGCTGCTGCGGTGATCACGCGGCCGGTCAGGGCGAGGCCGCGGGTGACCGCTTCGGTCGCGTCCTTTTTGTGCTCCCACTCCTCGTGGATCCGCGACATCAGGAAGACCTCGTAGTCCATCGAGAGCCCGAAGACGATCGAGAAGAGGAAGACCGGAAAGAAGGCGACGATCGGGCCGGTCCCGTCGAGCCCGATGATGCTCCCGCCCCAGCCCCACTGGAAGACGGCGACGATCAGGCCGAAGGCGGCGCCGATGCTGAGCAGGTTCATCACCATCGCCTTCAGCGGCACCAGGATCGAGCGGAAGACGATCATCAGCAGCAGCGCCGAGAGCAGGACGACGACGCCGATGAAGAGCGGCAGCTTTTCGGAGATCGCGTCGCCGAAGTCCTCGAAGATCGCGGTGATGCCGCCGACGTGGAGCTGGGCCCCGGTCTTTGCCTCGATCGGCGGCACGACGTCGTTGCGGATGTGGTCGAGAAGCGTGGTTGTGTCGACGCTCTGCGGCGAGGTCGTCGGGTAGAGCTGGAAGACACCGGTGTTCTTGGCTGGGTTGAGCACGATCGAGGTGACGGCGGCGACGCCCTTTTCGTTTTCGAGGGTCTTGTGCAGCTGGACCAGCCCGGCGTCGTCGCCCTTGCTGGGCAGCGCGCCGACCATCGCGAAGGGCCCGTTGAAGCCCGGCCCGAAGCCTTCCGCCAGCAGGTCGTAGGCGTTGCGCGTTGTGGTGCCGGAGGGGTCGGTGCCGGCGTCATTGGAGCCGAGCCGCAGCGAGAGGGTGGGGATGCAGAGGGCGAGCAGCAGCGCGCCCGAGAGGATCGCCCAGAGCGCCGGCCGGCGCTGGATCATCCGGCTCCAGCGGTACCAGGAGGTGTTTTCGTCGGTGCTTGGCGAGCGGCTGCCCAGGCCCGGGATCCGCAGCTTGTCGACCCGCCGGCCGGCGATCGTCAGCAGCGCCGGCAGCAGCGTCAGGGCCGCGATCATCGTGAACAGCACCGCCAGCGCGGCAGCCATCGCGACGCCGTAGAGGAAGCTGATGCCGAGCAGCAGCATCCCCATCAGCGAGATGATCACCGTGACCCCGGCGAAGAGCACCGCCCGGCCCGCGGTGTCGACCGCGGCGATCGCCGCTTCCTGCGGCTCAAGGCCCTCGTCGAGCCCGTTGCGGAAGCGGGTGAGGATGAACAGCGCGTAGTCGATGCCGACGCCGAGCCCGATCATCGCCGCCAGCTGCGGGGCGAAGTTGGCGGTGTCGAAGACGTGGGTGCCGAGTGTGACCAGGCTGAGGCCGACGCCGAGGGCGAACAGCGCCGTGATCAACGGCAGCCCCATCGCCACCACCGAGCCGAAGGTCAGCAGCAGGATGATCACCGCCGCTCCCAGGCCGATCAAGAACGACGAGTCGCCGCCTTCTTCCTGGCGCGCTTCCTCGATCGGCTGGCCGCCCAGCTCGATCTGGAGGCCGTCGCCGGCGGCGGCCTGGGAGACCTTGATGATTTCTTTGGTCTTGTCTTTGTCGAGTTCGTTGTTCGGGACGTCGAACTGGACCGTCGCGTAGGCGATCTTGCCTCCGTCGGCAATCGCCGCCGCGCCACCGCTGACGTAGGGGCTGGCAACTTCGCTGACGTGGGGGAACTTGGCGACCGCGGCGAAGACGCCGTCCATCTTCTGCTTGACCGCCGCCGATTCGACCCCGCCCGGCGCCTTGAAGACGATCAGGGCGGTGTCGCCGGACTGGGCCGGGAACTTCGTTTCAAGCAGGTTGAAGGCTTCCTGGGAGTCGGAGGCGGGGAGCTTGAATTCTTCGGAGAACTTGGACCCGACCGAGCTTGCCAGCATCCCGACCCCGATCAGGGCGACGATCCAGCCGATGATCACTGTCTTGCGGTGCCCGGTGCACCAGGTGGCGAAGCTGCGCATTCGGGGCCACGCTAGCAACGCCGTTCGGCGGGCGCGTCTTAGCCCGTCGCTGCCTGCGGCTAGATTGCCGTGCTGATGGCCGATCCCTCGATAGAGCGCTTTCGGCGCGTGGTTGGCGCCGCCTACGCGCACCTCGACGCCCGCCGCCAGGAGGTCAACGACCTCAACGTTTTCCCGGTCGCCGACGGCGACACCGGCGACAACATGGCGATGACGATGCGCGCTGTGATGGAGGAGCTCGACCGCCTCAACGGGCTCAGCGTCGACGAAATCGGCCGCACCCAGCTGGTCCAGGCGCTGGCCCGGGCGGCGCTGATGGGCGCCCGTGGCAACTCGGGCGTGATCCTCAGCCAGATCGTCCGCGGCGCCGCCGAAGAGCTGGCCAGCCGCCCGGGGGAGCTAGTCGACCCGGTCCTGGTCGCCTCGGCCTTCGCCAGCGCCGCCGACGCCGCCTACGCCTCGGTTCGCGAGCCGGCCGAGGGGACGATGCTGACCGTCTTCCGCGAAATGGCTCACTCGATCGCCCGCCAACTCGCCCACCTCGAGGCCGGCAAGCAGCGGCTCGGCAGCGACGTCACCGACGAGCAGCAGGACGCGATCCTGGCCGAGGTGCTGGAGCGGGCGATCGAAGACGGCGAGCGCGCGGTCGATCGCACCCCCGAGCAGCTCGAGGTCCTGCGCGAGTCGGGGGTCGTCGACGCCGGCGGCTACGGCCTGGTCTTGATCCTCGCCGGGGTCGTCGCCGGCCTGCGCGGCGACGGGGCCGAGGCGCCGGAGGTCCACCACCACGAGGCGCCGCGCCTCAGCCGCCCTCGCCACGAAGACAGCCGCTTTCGCTATTGCACCAACTTCATCGTCTCCGGCGAGGCCCTCGTCGGCCGCGATTTCGTGCCGCGGCTGGAGGGGCTGGGCGACTCGGTCCTCGTCGTCGGCGACGAGGTCACGCTCAAGGTCCACGTCCACACCGACGAGCCCGAGGCGGCCGTCGCCCTCTTCGAGGACGCCGGCAGCGTCACCAACCTCGACGTCGCCGATATGCGCGAGCAGATGGCCGAGCGCCGCGCCCGGCTCGAAGTGGGGCGGACCGGCGTGCTGGCGGTGGCCGCCGGCGAGGGGCTGGAGCGGCTCTTCGTCGAGCTCGGCGCCCACGTCGTGCCGGGAGGGGAGACCCTCAACCCCTCCACCTACGAGCTGTTGGCCGGGATCCACGAGGTCCCCTCCGAGGAGGTCCTGGTCCTGCCCAGCTCATCCAACGTGGTGATGGCGGCTGAGCGCGCCTGCGAGCTATCCGAGAAGCCAGCCCGCGTCGTCGCCGCCCACTCCCAGCAGGCGAGCCTGCTCGCCCTGGTCGAGCTCGACGCGGCGAGGTCGGCTGAGGAAAACGCGCAGCGCCTGGGCGAGGCGCTGGCCGCGATCGAAACCGGGGGGGTTGCCCCGGCCGGCCGCGACGATGCCCAGGGGCGCTTCCGCCAGGGCGACGCGGTTGGCTTTGTCGACGGTGAGATCGTCGCCTGGGGCGGGGCCGGCTCGACCCTGGCGACGACGATCCAGAAGCTTGCCGAGGGGGCCGAGATCGTCACCGTGATCGCTGGCGACGGCGCTCCGATCCCGCTTGCCGAGATCGACACCCACGTTCCCTACGGGGTCGAGATCGAGACCCACGAGGGGGGCCAGCCGAGCTGGTGGTGGCTGCTGGCCGCGCAGTAGTGCGTGCCTTCGGCGGCGCCTCCGAGCTGACCAAGGCGCAGCTGCGCGATGCCCCGGTCCACTGGGCGAGGCCGAGTGTTCTCGACGTCTCTCTCGCGGCCCTTAAGGGGGTCGGCCCCAAGCTTTCGGAGGCCGCCGCCGAGGCGGGCCTGCGCAACATCGGCGACCTCCTCTTCCGCTTTCCGCGCGACCACCTCAACCGCGAGGTCGTCGATGTCGCCAGCCTCGAGCCCGGCAAGCGAGGGACGGTCCTGGTCGAGGTCCTGGGCAGCACGCCGCGGCCCTTTCGCCGCGGCAAGCTGACTTTTGTCGGGGTCAAAGTTGGCGACGAAAGCGGGTCATTCAAGGCCACCTGGTTCAACCAGCCCTGGATCGCGCCAAAGCTGGTCCCGGGAGCGTCGATCCTGATGACTGGTTCCCTTGGCAAACGGGGTTTTACGGTGGCCGAGTACGAGTTCGTCGCGTCCGGGTCGGACGGAGGCGAGCTCGTTCCGGTGCACCGCGCGACCGAGGAGCTGACTGCGAAGCGGATACGGGACTGGACCCTGCGGGCGTGCCGGTTGGCGCCGAATGTGGTGGAGGGGCTGCCCGCAGGGATGCGGGCGCGACGGGAGCTTGCCGGAGTTGGGGAGGCGATCAAGGCGATGCACTTCCCTGAGGCCGAGGCCGATGTAGAGCAGGCTCGGGAGCGGTTGGCGTTTGAAGAGCTGTTCCTCTACCAGGCGATCCTGGCTACTCGGAAACGGGCGCACCGGGTGGCGCGGCCGGCCCCGCGGCTGGGCAAGCCTGAGGAGGCCGTCGGGCGTTGGATCGACTCGCTTCCCTTTGAGCCGACCAGGGACCAGCTGGCCGCCTTTGACGACATCGATGCCGACCTCGACTCCGGCGAGCCGATGCAGCGGTTGCTGATGGGGGAGGTCGGCAGCGGCAAGACCGTGGTCGCCCTGTACTCGATGCTGCGGGCGCTGGAAGCCGGGTTCCAGGGAGTGCTGATGGCGCCGACCGAGACCCTGGCCGAGCAGCACGCGATCACCCTCGACCGGCTGCTCGGGCACGAGGCGATCCCGTTCGCCCTGCTGACCGGCTCGACCCCTGCCCCGCGGCGGCGAGAGACACTGGAGCGGCTGGCGACCGGGGAGCTGGGGCTCGTCGTCGGCACCCACGCGCTGATCGAGCCCGACGTCCGCTTCGCCCGGCTCGGCGTCTGCGTCGTCGACGAGCAGCACCGCTTCGGCGTGCGCCAGCGCAAAGCACTCGACTCAAAGGGGGTCGAGGGGATGGCCCCGCACGTCCTGCACATGACCGCGACCCCGATCCCGCGCACGCTCTCGCTGACCACCTACGGCGAACTCGACACCACCGCCTTGCACCAGCTGCCGGCGGGCCGGCGCCCGGTTGGGACCAGGCTGGTCGAGGAGGACGAGCGCCCGGGCGCTTATGAGTTCATCCGCAAGCAGTTGCGCGAAGGCCGCCAGGCCTTTGTCGTCTGCCCGCTCGTCTCCGAGTCGGAGAAATTGCAGGGACGGGCGGCGGAGAAAGAGGCCGCGGTGCTGGCGGCCGGCGAGTTCGCCGACTTCTCGGTCGGCGTCCTGCACGGCCAGATGCACTCCACCGCCAAGGCCGAGGCGATGGAGGCGTTTGTCTCCGGCGCGACCGACGTGCTGGTCGCCACGACAGTGATCGAGGTTGGGATCGACGTCCCCAACGCAACGGTGATGGTGATCGAGGGGGCCGAGCGCTATGGGATCTCGCAGCTGCACCAGCTGCGGGGGCGGGTCGGGCGGGGAGAGCACGACTCCCTCTGCCTGCTCTTCCCAGGCCAAGCTGGAGAGCTGGCGCGCAAGCGGCTGCAGGCCGTCGCCAACGAGCGCGACGGCTTCAAGCTGGCTGAGGTCGACCTGGTCCTGCGCGGGGCGGGCGAGATCCTCGGCACCCGCCAGCACGGCCTGCCCCGCTTCGCGGTGGCGAGCCTGCCCGACGACACGCCGACCCTGGTCGCCGCCCGCGACGAGGTGCTGGCGCTGCTGCGCGAGCACGGCTCGCTCGAAGACGCCGCCCTCGGCCCGCTGCTCGATGCCGCCCGCCGCCGCTTCGGCGCCGACGCCTCCGACCCGATTCCGCTCTAATCGAAGCGTGAGGGTGATCGCCGGAGAGCTGGGGGGAAGGCAGCTGCTGGCGCCGCGGGGCTGGAAGGTGCGGCCGACCTCGGAGCGGGTGCGCGAGGCGATCTTCTCCGCCCTCGGCGCCAAGGTCCAGGAGGCGCTGGTGCTCGACCTCTACTGCGGCACCGGGGCGCTGGGAATCGAGGCGCTCTCGCGCGGCGCCGCCGAGGCGACCCTGGTCGATCGCGACACCCGCCCGGCCCTCGGCAACGTCGAGAACCTCGGCCTGCGCGACCGGGTCGAGCTGGTCCGCGCCGACATCCCGCGCTGGCTCGCGAGCCAGTCTGAGGCGCCTCACGCCCCCCGCTTCGACCTCGTCTTCGTCGATGCCCCCTATAAACTCGCCGACCCCGTGGGCCAGGAACTAAACACACACCTGCCGCGCCTGCTCGCCGAGGGCGGCAGGGCGATAGTCGAGAGCGGCGCCGGCAGGCCGTTGAAGATCGAGACCCTGGAGCGCCTGCGCCAGCGCCGCTACGGCGCCGCCGACGTCTCCTTCTACGGGGAGCTGCCGCGATGAGCAAGCGCGACGGCACCGTCGTCTGTCCCGGCAGCTACGACCCGGTCACCAATGGCCACGTCGACATCATCACCCGCACCTCCCACGTCTTCGAGCGAGTTGTGGTCGGGGTCGTCAACAATCCTGTCCGCAAGGAGAGGACGCTCTTCACCGCCGAGGAGCGCCAGGCCTTCATCGCCGACGCGACCGCCCACCTCGCCAACGTCGAGGTCAAGATCTTCTCCAGCCTCCTGGTCGAGTTCGCCCGCGAGAACGAAGCGGCGGCGATCGTCAAGGGGCTGCGGGCGATCTCAGACTTCGAGTACGAGTTCGAGATGGCCCAGCTCAACCGCAAGCTCGACCCTGGCATCGAGAGCATGTACGTGATCGCATCGCCGCATTACAGCTTCCTTTCCTCGACTGGAGTCAAGGAAATGGCGACCTTCGGAGGCGACGTCTCCGATCTCGTTCCAGGCCCGGTGGCGGTGGCGATGGCCGACCGCCTGGGCGCACGCTAGGCTTTTTCGAAGGGAGATGGCCGTGGGCGAGAGTTTGCAGAAATACGAGGAAATGACGGCTTCTTCGCCAAAGTTGTCTCTGGCACGTAGGCTTACGCACTGCTGATGGACGTACTGGTTCTAATCGACAAGCTGGACGACGTTGTCCACAACGCCCGACCCGTCCCCCTGACGGATCAGGTTCGCGTGGACCGCGAGGAGATCTATGACCTCCTCGACCAGATGCGCGCCACGATCCCCGAGGAGATCAAGCAGGCGCGCTGGATTGTCAAGGAGCGCCAGGAGATGCTGGCTGAGGCAAAGCGTGAGGCCGAGCGGATCGTGCGCGAGGCCCGCGAGCAGCAGGCCCGCCTGATCTCCGACGAGGAGGTCACCAAGCAGGCCGAGCGCGCCGCCGACGAGATCGTCGAGGACGCTCGCACCCGTGAGCGCGAGATCCGCCTCGGCGCCGAGGACTACGCCGACGAGATCCTCAACACGCTCGAGGTCAACCTGCAGAAGTTCCTCGCCGCCGTGCAGCGCGGCCGCGATCGCCTTGCCGGCCGGGACGAAGAGCCCGTCGCCGAGCTCGACGAGCAGCAGTAGATCCTTCGTTCAGTAAGTCGCCTGGACTACTGCCAGATTTTCGGCCTGCCAGGTGATGCTGCCGCCTGACCACGCCAAGGCGTTCTTGAGCTGCTCTGGCTCGAAGACGTCGGCGATCACCAGCGAGCGGGAGTGGTCTTTTACTCGGCGGTAGAGGGCCTGGGCCTTGTCTTCGTCGAGGTCCCCAGCGGAGAGGACCGAGATGACCAGGTCCCAGGGGCCGTCGGGAAGGGGATCCTCCATTCGCGCCAGCTGCACGTCGTCATAGGTGGCGCGGGCTCGGAAGACCATGTCTGGGCTTGAGTCGAGGCCGACAACCCAAGAGTCGGGGTAGGCCTCGATCAGGCGCCGGGTCGTCTCGCCGGTGCCCATGCCCAGCTCCAGGACGCGCTCGGGGACGAAGGGAATGGCCGCGATCGCCTGCTCCTGCAGCTCCTCGTAGCGCGGGACCTTGGAGCGGATCCGCTCCAGGTAGGTCTCGGGTGTCCAGTCGAATCGGTTCATTTCGTAATCTCGTCGGGAGGGTGTCCATCGTAAGTCCCTGCCCAGCGGAGGAGTGATCATGGCCCATGCGCCCACCACGATCGTCGACCTTGACCGTCTCACGCTCACGCACGGAGAGGGCAGGCGGCTCGATATCCCGGTCCGGCTCGACCCGCTGGAGCTGGGCGGCCAGGTCTATGTCGCCGTGCCCGAATCGGTCAAGACCAGGCTCGACATCTCGCGGCCGAGCGGCGGCTTCGCCTTCCGGATGCGCTTCCCGGTCCGGATCGAGGGCCCTTGCATGCGCTGCCTTGAGCCGGCGGTGCTGGAGGCGGATGTCGACGCTCGCGAGGTCGACCATCACAACACCGACGACCAGGAGCTGCGCAGCCCCTACGTCGTCGAGGGCGAGCTCGACATCGGCCGCTGGGCACACGATGCCGCCGTCTTGGCGACTCCGACCCGGCTGCTCTGCCGCCCCGACTGCGCCGGCCTCTGCCCGGTCTGCGGCGTCTCCCTGAACGACGCCGACCCCGCCGATCACGAACACGAGAGCGGCATCGATCCTCGCTGGGAGAAGCTCAAAGACCTGAAGATCGACTGATGACGTAGGATTCCGCGTCCGATGGCTGTCCCAAAGAAGAGAACTTCGAGCGCGCGGCGCGATAAGCGGCGCGCCAACCACAAGGCCGGCAAGGCTCGTCTCAACAATTGCCCGCGTTGCCACAGCCCTCGCTTGCCCCATCGCGTCTGCCCGACTTGCGGCACCTACGCCGGGCGTGAGGTCGTTTCTCACAAAGCAGCCGCGCCGGCGCCCGCCAGCACCCAGGAGTAGATGCCCGGCGGCCAGGGTGTGACCATCGCCCTCGATGGCTTCGGGGCGGAGCAGGGTTTCGATGTTCTGGCCGAGGGCGCGCGGCTCGCTGCCGGCGACGGGATTCGCCTGCGGGTGTTCGGGCCGCCGGACGAGCTTGACCTGAACGGGGTCGACGGGGTGGAGGTGGTGCCCACCTCGGAGTCAATCGCCAACGAGGAGGACCCGGTGCCCGCGGTCCGGGCGAAGAAGGAGGCTTCGGTGGTGCGGGCCGCTCGCGACGTGGCCGAGGGGAATTCAGCGGCGCTGGTCAGCGCCGGCTCGACCGGGGCGACGATGGCCGCCGCCACCTTTGGGTTGCGGCGCCTGCAGGGGGTGCAGCGACCGGCCCTGGCGGTGCAGCTGCCGGTTCCCGGCAAGCCGGTCCTCTTCCTCGACGTTGGCGCCAACGTCGAGGTCCGCGCCCAGCACCTGGTCCAGTTCGCCTTCCTCGGCGCCGCCTTCAGCGAGGCGGTGCTCGGGGTCGAGGGCCCCAGGGTCGGCCTGCTCTCGGTCGGCGAGGAGGCGGGCAAGGGCCGCGACGAGGTGGTCGAGGCCTTCCGGGTGCTCTCGGAGTCGACCGGCATCGATTTCGCCGGCAACGTCGAGGGCCGCGACCTGCCCGCCGGGGCAGCCGACGTGGTCGTCACCGATGGCTTCACCGGCAACGTCGCCCTGAAGCTGATGGAGGGCACGGCGCGCACGGTTACCGGGGCGATCCGTGATGCGGCCCGTTCCAACCCGGTGGCCGCGCTTGGTGGCCTGCTGATGCGCCCGGCGCTCGGCGGCCTGCGCCGTGAACTTCATCCGGACACGACCGGCGGCGCGATCCTGCTCGGCCTGCGCGGCGTCGCCATCGTCGGCCATGGCAGCTCCAGCGCTGAGGGGATCGCCAACGCAGTGCGGATGGCCGCCCGCGCGGTCGAGGTCGATGCGGTCGGCCGCACCGCCTTATTGCTGCAAAGAGCAGGGGCGACGCGCGGATCTCTCGCGGCGGAATCCGGCCCGTGATAGGAACCAGGCGATGAGTCGCGAGGAAGTCCTGGACCTGGTCCGCAACCACCTTGCCGAGGAGCTCGAGGTCGACATCGCGAAGATCTCTGAGAGCACTCGCTTCAAGGAGGATCTCGACGCCGACTCGCTCGATCTCTACGAGCTGGTGATGGAGCTGGAGGACCGCTACGGCGTCGCCGTCTCCGAGCAGCAGGCGGCGCAGATCAAGACTGTCGGCGACGCGGTCGGGTTCGTCATCGACCACGCCCCCGCCTGAGCGGTGTCCGCGCGCGCCGAGTCGGCCGTCACCGCGCTGGCGGCCCTGGTCGCCGAGCTGCCCGAGGATCTGCGCGGCCAGGCGCTGACCCACACCTCCTGGACCGAGGACCGGGTCGACTCCTTCGAGCGCCTCGCCTTCCTCGGCGACAGCGTGCTCGGCCTCTCGGTCGCCTCTCACCTCTTCGCCACCCACCCCGAGCTCGACTCCGGCGGCCTGACCAAGGTCCACAACCAGGCGGTCAGCGGCGTCTCCTGCGCCGAGGTCGGCCGCCTGCTCGGGGTGCCGGAGATGCTGCGCGGAGCAGAGCCCGCCGACGCCCAGGCGGCGATCCCGGCCGAGACCCTGCTGGCCGGCGAGCGGCCGCTGCCGGAGGCGACCGAGGCGCTGATCGGGGCCTGCTTCCTCGCTTTCGGCTTCGATCGCACCGCCGTCGCCGTGGCCACAGCGTTCGAGCCCCGCATCGAGCACGCCAGCGAAACCAGGATTGACTTCAAGTCGGCTCTGCAGGAGCTGCTGGCGCGGCGCGGGGCGCGCGTAAGCTACGAGGTGACCGAGGCGAGCGGCCCGCCGCACCAGCGCACCTTCGCGGTGGCGGCGATCGTCGATTCCGAGCAGATAGGAGAGGGCTCGGGGAGGAGCAAGAAGGCAGCCGAGCAGGTGGCCGCGGAGCAGGCGCTGAAGCGCCTCGGCGGATGAGCGCCATGACCGGGTTCGCGTCCGACTCACCCGCGAGCCTTTCAACCGGAGCGAGGACTGGATGTATCTGAAATCGATCACGATGAAGGGGTTCAAGTCGTTCCCCGAGCGGCAGCGGCTGGAGTTCTCTCCAGGCGTCAGCGTGATCGTCGGCCCCAACGGCTCCGGCAAGTCGAACATCACCGACGCCGTGCTCTGGGCGCTGGGCGAGCAGAGCCCGGGGGCGATCCGCGGGGCCTCGATGCAGGACGTGATCTCCGCCGGCGGCAAGGGCGTCGGCCAGCGCCGCCAGGCCGAGGTCGAGGTCGTGATCGACAACTCCGAAGGGCGGGCCGCGACCGAGTTCTCCGAAGTCGCCGTGCAGCGCACCCTTGACCGCTCCGGTGATGGCAGCTATCGCCTCAACGGCGCCCGCTGCCGTCTTGTCGACGTGGTCGAAGTCCTCTCCGACACCAACCTCGGTCGCGAGATGCACTCGGTGATCAGCCAGGGCCGGGTCGAGACGATCGTCCACTCCAAGCCGCGCGAGCGCCGGCTCCTGGTCGAGGAGGCGGCCGGGCTCGGCAAGCACCGCAAACGCCGTCGCCGGGCCGAGCTGAAGCTGAAAGGGACCCGCTCCAACCTTGATCGCGCCCTTGATGTCGAGCGCGAGGCCCGCGCCCGCCTGCGGCCGCTCAAACGCCAGGCGCAGGCGGCCGAGCTGGGGGCGCGGATCGAGCGCGAGGAGCTGGGCCTGCGGGCGCAGCTGGTCGCCGAGGAGCTGCGCTTCGGCGCCGATCGCGCCGCCGCGGCCGCCAAGGCTGCGGAGCAGGCGCGGGCGATCAGGAAAGGGATCGAGGAGCGGCTGGCCGCGGTCAGCGCCCGCCGCCGCGCGGTCGAGGAGCGCTTCGCCGCCCGCGACCGCGATCGCACCCTCGCCTGGGGGCTGCTGACCAAGCTGCGTGGCGAGCAGGAGCGGATCGCGGTCCGCGCCGCCACCCTCGCCGACCGCCAGGGCGTGCTTGACGCCCGGCTGGAGGCGCTGCGCGCCGACCTTGGGCCATTGACTCTGGACGTGGGCGCCGCCGGCGGCGCCCCAGCCGAGCGGGCGCGCAAACTCGAGCAGGAGTTGAGCGAGATCGAGGGCGGCTTGACCACGGCCTCCGACGGCCTCGCCCGCGCCCGCTCTGGCGACGCCGCCGAGGCCGCCCGCGAGGCGGCGCTGGGCGCGGTCCGCAGCGGCGCCGAGCGCGCTTCGCGGCACGCGCGCCGGGCCGAGGGCCTGCTTGGCGAGCGCCACCGTGAGCAGCTGCGCAAACGGATGTCGGCCGGTGAGGAGCTGCTGGAAGCGGTGGCTGCGGCTGCCGCCGCGGCGACGGCTGTCGGCGCCGCGATCCGGGCTCGGGTGGCCCAGACCGAGGGCAAGGTCGTCGGCGGCGAGAGCGACGGCGACGAGATCGCCGAGGAGATGCGCGCCTGCTCGAAACAGGAGGCCGAGCTGCAGGCTGAGATGGGCGCAGCCTCAGACCAGTTGACCCAGGCCGAAGTCGAGGCCGCCCACCTCGGCGATCGCCGCGCCGAGGCCGCCAAAGAGCTGGCGGCGATCGCCGAGCGCCTAGGCGAGGAGATCGCTCCTGCTGAGCAGGCCCTCAGCGAGGAGGAGCGGGCCGATATAGACCGCCGGCTCGAGCGGCTGGAGCGCCGCCGCGCCCAGATCGGGCCGGTCAACCCCCTGGCCCAGAGCGAGTACGACGAGGCCCGCGAGCACGTCGAGACCCTGCAGGCGCAGCGCGAGGACACCGAGCGGGCGATGAAGGAGCTGGAGACGCTGATCCGCGACGTCGACCGTGAGATCGAGCGCGCCTTCGAGGAGACCTTCGAGGCGACCGCCAAGAACTTCGAGGAGATGGTCGAGCACCTCTTCCCCGGCGGGCGCGGGCGCCTGCGCCGGGTCAGCCTGCGGCCGGTCCGCGATGAGCAGCCGCAGCCGGAGGCAGGCGCCCCGGCCGCCGAGCCCGAGGTCGAGGACGAGGAAGAAGAGCGCGACGAGCTCGGGGTCGAGATCGAGGTCACCCCGGCCGGCAAGTCGACCCGCAAGCTCTCGCTGCTCTCGGGCGGCGAGAAGTCGCTGGTCGCCCTTGCCTTCGTCTTTGCCGTCTTCCTCGCCCGGCCCTGCCCCTTCTACATCCTCGACGAGGTCGAGGCCGCCCTCGACGACGCCAACATCGACCGCTTCCTGCAGCTGATCCGCCGCTTCTCCGATCGCGCCCAGTTCGTGATCGTCACCCACCAGAAACGGACGATGGACGCCGCCGACATTCTCTACGGGGTCAGCATGGGCGGCGACGGCGTCACCAAGATCGTCTCCAAGCGGCTGCCGCGCGAAGAGGCCGCCGCTGGCGATGAGTCCGAGGGGCCGCCCCCGTTTGCCGGGATCGCGCCCGAGGACGACGCTGGCGAAGCAGAGGCCGGGCCCGAGCCCGACTCGGCCGAAGCCGCATAGCCTGCCCGGTAGGCTCCCTAAGGGGGCACCGAGAGGAGGCGGATGACGCAGAGTCATATGGACCGGCTGACGTCGTTTGACACGTCATTCCTGGCCAACGAGAAACACAACGGGCACATGGCGATCGGCGCCGTGATGGTCTGCGAGGGGAAGGCCCCCAGCTACGAGGATTTCGTCACCCACATCCGCAGCCGCCTGCACCTGCTGCCGCGCTTGCGGCAGCGGCTCGCCTTCCCGCCGCTGCGCCTGGGGACGCCGCTCTGGGTCGACTTCCCCGACTTCGACATCGCCGCCCATGTGCGCCATGTCAGCCTGCCGGCGCCCGGCAGCGACGCCCAGTTCCACGAGCTGATCGGGGCCTCGCTCTCGCCGCCGCTCGACCGCGCCAAGCCGCTCTGGGAGCTCTGGCTGGTCGACGGTTTCGAAGACGATCGCTTCGGGATCATCTACAAGACCCACCACGCGATGGCCGACGGGATCTCGGCCACCGACGTCGGCATGCTGCTCTTCGACGTCGAGCCGAAGAGCGAGATCGTGCGCGAGGAGGCGCCCTGGAACCCGAGCCGGCCGCCGTCGCGGGCAGGCCTTCTTGCGCACGCGGCCCGCGGCTTCCTTGGCATGTTCGGGCGGGCTTTCCGCTGGCTGAAGGCGGCCTCAGAAGACCCTGGCAAGGCGGCGAGACGGGCCTCCGACGGCGTCATCGGGCTGGCCGAGGTGGCCTGGAACCTGGCCCGGCCGGCGCCCGCGGTGATGTTCAACACCGAGATCAGCGCCGCGCGGACGTTCACCTGGACGAGCTGCTCGCTCGACGACCTGAAGCTGATCAAGAACAACCTCGGCGGCACGGTCAACGACGTCACCCTGGCCGTCGCGGCCGGGGCCCTGCGGCGCTGGCTGCAGAGCCATGACGTCAAGACCGACGAGCTCGACCTGAAGGCGCTGGTCCCGGTCTCGGTGCGGACCGAGAACGAGCACGGCGAGCTCGGCAACCGGCTGACGGCGATGCGTGGGCCGCTGCCCGTCCACATCGCCGATCCGCTCGCGCGCCTCGAAGCCGTGGCCAGGGATATGGACAAGTTGAAGGCGTCAAAGCAGGCTCTCGGCGCCGAGGCGATCTGGGGCCTCAACGATTGGTTCCGCGATTTCGCCCCGCCGCTGCTGCTCAACCCGACGGCGGCGATCAACTTCTCCACCCGGCTCTTCAACATGCTGGTCACCAACTTCCCCGGCCCACAGGTTCCCTTCTACGTCCTCGGCCACGAGCTGACCGGCGTCTACCCGGTCGGCTTCCTCGCCCAGCGCCACGCTCTGGCGATCGCGATGTTCAGCTACAACGGCTCGATGCACTTCGGCTTGCTCGGCGACCGCGAAGCGATCGACGGGATCGAGGAGATCGCCGCCGCGATCGACGAGTCGGTCCAGGAGCTGCTGGACGCAGCGGGCGCGGGCGCCGCGGAGCAAAGCTCCCAGCTCGTCTAAGCGCTTCCCACGGTGCCATGGCGGGGGGACGGGCCTGGCCGCCCTTTGGCCGAATTCGGCGCCCGCCATGGCGGGCCTGCCCGATGCTGCAGCGCGGCTTTGCCGCGCATTCATCAGATTGCATATCGCGGCCTTCGGCCACATTCGCCCAGAGGGGCGGCCAGGCCCGTTTCACGACACGCCCCCGCCATCCCCTGCGCACAGTGCCCGGCTCGCCGTGGGATCGATCGTCCAGCGGCCGACGAGCCTCAAACGCGCCCATATATCCCGTTTCAGGTCCATCGGCAGGGGGAGATATCACTCTTCCAGATTCATACCCCGGATATGCTTGCGTTCCTGTGGATAGCGAAGCAAGGTACACACACGATGGCGACTCATTCCAGCATGGATGAGTCCGCTAGTTTCGATGTAAGTGTTGTCACGGCCCCGCCTCAGCCGGAAGTGCCGATCGTGGTTACGTCCGTGGAGCTGCGCGATGATGGGGTGGTGGTTAACTTGACCTCGATACGAGCGGCCGTAAAGGTAGTGTGGCCGTGTGTGGACGAAGGTCAACCCGAGACACTGGAAGACGACTTGGGCACGGAGTACGCCGTTGTTTCTGGCGAAGGAGGAGGAGACGAGAGAGTCTCACGGATGTCCTATGAGTTTCGCCCGGCGGTGCCGATTGGTGCGCGGTCCTTGAAAGTGGCAACGGCAACAGGGTCGGTGGATATTCGGCTCGATCAATGACGACGGCGCTTCGCCGCTCTCTGGCGGGAGCAGCCCGCCGGCCCAGGCCGGCGCATCCGACTTTCACCCACCTATAAGGGGGCCAAAGTCGGATGCGCTGTCGAGCCTGCTGTGATCTGAGCGCTGCGCCCATTGAATGAGGGATCGATCATCTAGCCTGCGCCGTCACGATGCCCACCGCCTGGCAAGACATCTTCGACCTCGGCGCGCGCGCGCCGCAGGCGTCCACGCCCGGCGTCGATGAGCCCGAGCAGCGTCGCGGCGTCTTCAAGCGCCTGCGCGAGAGCCTCTCCAAAAGCCGCCAGGCGCTGAGCGAGGAGATTTCGGCCAGCCTCTTCGACCGGATCGACGAGGAGACCTGGGAGCGGCTTGAGGAAGCGCTGATCTATGCCGACGCCGGCGCTCCCACCACCGCCGCTGTGGTCGAACGGCTTGAGCGCGAGGTCGAGTCCGGCGCCGTCCCCGCCGACGGGGTCGCCGTGCGCGAGCGCCTGATCGAGATCCTAGCCGAGGTCGCTGCGACCGGCCGTGCCCCGATCGACCTCAGCGGCGAGCCGGCGGTGCTGCTGATGGTCGGTGTCAACGGCACCGGCAAGACGACGACGATCGGCAAGATCGCCTGGCACCTCTCGAAGGAACTCGGCCTCTCGGTCGTGCTCGGCGCCGCCGACACCTACCGCGCCGCCGCCGCCGAGCAGCTCGCCGAGTGGGCGGACCGGGCCGGGGCCGAACTGGTGCGCTCGGCGCCGGGAGGCGATCCCGGCGCGGTCGCCTTCGACGCGATCGCCGCCGCCCGCGCCCGCGGCGCCGACGTGGTCATCATCGACACCGCTGGCCGCCTGCACACGCAGAGCAACCTGATGGACGAGCTGGCCAAGGTGCGGCGGGTGATCGGCAAGCAGATCCCCGAGGCGCCGCACGAGACCCTGATCTCGATCGACGCCACCACCGGCCAGAACGGCCTGCGCCAGGCGAAAGTCTTCTCCGAAGCGGCCGCGGTCGACGGCGTCGTCCTGACCAAGCTCGACGGCACTGCCAAAGGCGGCATCACCCTGGCGATCGCCTCCGAGCTCGGGATCCCGGTCAAGCTGATCGGGACCGGCGAGTCGCTGGAGGATCTGCGGCCTTTCGATCCCACCGAGTTCGCTCAGGCCCTGCTCGCCGAGTAGCGCCGCCCAGAGACCATCCCTAAGCTGGAGCAGCCTTGTTCGACCAGCTCTCAGACCGCCTGCAGGCGACCCTCTCCGATGTCCGCTCGCGCGGCAAGCTGACCGAGTCCGATGTCGACGCGGCGATGCGCGAGATCCGCCTGGCGCTGCTCGAGGCTGACGTCAACTTCAAAGTCGTCAAAACCTTCACCGCGACGCTGAAGGAGCGCTGCCTCGGCGCCGAGGTGCTGGAAAGCCTCGACCCCGGCCAGCACGTGGTCAAAATCGTCAACGAGGAGCTGACCGCGCTGATGGGGGGGGCCGGGCGCGACCTCGCCTTCGCCTCCAACGGCCCGACCGTGATCCTGATGGCCGGCCTGCAGGGCTCCGGCAAGACGACGGCCTGCGCCAAGCTCGCCCGCCACCTTGGCGAGTCCGGCAAAAACGTCGCTCTCGCCGCCTGCGACATCTACCGCCCCGCCGCCGTCGACCAGCTGGTCACGGTTGGCGAGCGCGCCGGCGCCCACGTCTACGAGCAGGGGACCGAGCGCAACCCGGTCGAGATCGCCGAGTGGGCGCTCGCCCGCGCTCGCGAGGAGAACCGCGACGTCCTCATCGTCGACACCGCCGGCCGCCTCCACATCGACGAGGAGCTGATGGCCGAGCTGGCCCAGATCCGCAAGAAGACCAAGCCCCACAACGTGCTGCTGGTGGTCGACGCGATGACCGGCCAGGACGCGGTCGGCGTCGCCGAATCGTTTGCCGCCGCGGCTGAGTTCGACGGCGTCGTCATGACCAAGCTCGACGGCGACGCCCGCGGCGGCGCGGCGCTCTCGGTCAAGGCGGTCACCGGCAAGCCGATCGTCTACGCCTCGACCGGCGAGAAGCTGGAGGACTTCGACCGCTTCCACCCCGACCGCATGGCCTCGCGCATCCTCGGCATGGGCGACGTCCTCACCCTGATCGAGAAAGCCGAGCAGCAGGTCGACGAGCGCCAGGCGCTCGACCTGCAGGAGAAACTCAAACGCGACCAGTTCACGCTTGAGGACTTCCTCCAGCAGATGCGCCAGGTGCGGAAAATGGGCCCGCTCAGCGGCCTGATCGGGATGATGCCGGGGATGGGGGCGATGAAGCAGCTGAAGAACGCCGACGTCGACGAGGGCGAGCTGGACCGGGTCGAGGCGATCATCCTCTCGATGACGCCGGCCGAGCGCGCCAACCCGGGAATGATCAACGGATCGCGCCGCAAACGGATCGCAAACGGCTCTGGAAACAAAGTTCAGCACGTCAACCAGCTGGTTAAACAGTTCGACCAGATGCGCAAGATGATGCGGCAGATGGTCTCCGGCAAGATGCCCAACGCGCAGGATCTGGCGCAGATGACCGGGGGCGCGCCGCGCCCGAAGATCCGTAGGCGCTAACCTCTCGCCGCTGATGGCAGTCCGAATAAGACTTAGAAGGGTCGGTTCCAAGAAGAACCCGATCTGGCGCATCGTCGTCGCCGACAAACGCTCGCCCCGCGACGGGCGGACGATCGAGACGATCGGCCGCTACAACCCGCAGACTGAGCCCTCGATCATCGAGTTCGACGAGGAGCGCGCCAAGCACTGGCTGGAGCACGGCGCCCAGCCGTCGGAGACGGTCGCGGTGCTGTTGCGCACCAAGGGCATCGCCGCCACCGGCAGCTAGCCGTGACCGAGCTGCTCGAGTTCCTCGTCAGGGCCCTGGTCGAGGACCCTGAGGCGGTTGTCGTCGAGGAGCTGGAAGAGGAAGGCGACCTCGTCTATGAGATCACCGTCGCCGAGGAGGATCTCGGCCGCGTGATCGGCAAAGGTGGCCGGGTGGCGAACGCGATCAGGACGATCGCCAAGGCCGCGGCGGTTCGGATCGATCGACGTGTGCTCGTCGACATCCTTGACTGAGGAGCGCGGGGCGGGCTCGTGAAGCTCGACATCTTCACTCTCTTTCCGCACGCCTTCGACTGGTTCAGGTCGCAGCGCTCGGTCGAGAACGCGATCGCCGAAGGCAACGAGCTGCGCTTCTTCGACTACCGCGAGACGACGCCGCTGAAAGCCGGGCAGGTCGATGACTCGCCTTACGGCGGCGGGGCGGGGATGGTGCTGCGGGTCGACGTGGTCGATGCCTCCCTGCAGGCTGCCTATCCCGACGGGGAGAAGCCGCGGATCGTGCTGCTCTCGCCGACCGGGCGGCTGCTCGACGACGAGCTGGCTGATGAGTTGACGCGCGAGCCCCACGTCGCCCTGCTCTGCGGCCGCTACGAGGGCTTCGACGAGCGCGTGCACGAGCAGTTTGCCGACGACGAGGTCTCGATTGGCCGCTACGTCCTCGCCGGCGGCGAGCTGCCGGCGATGGTGATCGCCGACGTCGTCATGCGCAAGCTGCCGGGCGCGCTCGGCCACGCCGACAGCGCCGTCGAGGAGTCCTACAGCCAGGCTCTAGAGGGCGCGCCGGAGTACCCGCATTACACTCGCCCAGCCGTTTACAGAGGCTGGGATGTGCCCGAGATCCTGCTCTCCGGAGACCACGAGAAGGTGCGTGAGTGGAGGGCTGAGCGCAGCCGGGAACGGGCGAAGCGCTCGGAGTAGCTACCATTCCGCCACCGCGCGGTGCCCCAGCACGGGTCCCGGCGGTTTTTTCTCGCCATGAGCACAATCATCGACAGCATTGAGCGCGCCCAGCTGAGGAAAGGACTTCCGTCCTTCGGCCCGGGCGATCGTGTGCGCGTCCACTTCGAAGTGATCGAGGGCACCCGCCGCCGCACCCAGGTCTTCGAGGGAATCGTCCTGCGGCGCCAGGGCTCCGGTGTGCGCGAGACCTTCACCGTCCGCAAGCAGTCCTTCGGCGTCGGCGTCGAGCGCACGTTCCCGCTGCACTCGCCGAAGATCGAGAAACTTGAGATCGCCGCCCGCGGCGACGTGCGCCGGGCCAAGCTCTACTACCTGCGCGGCCGCATCGGCAAGGCCGCCCGCGTCGCCGAGCGGCGCTGGGGGATCGACGAGGAGCTGGTCTCCGCGCCGGTCGAGGCAGAGGCTGCGGCCACCGACGCCGATGGCGTCACCCAGGAGGCCGCCGAGGCAGTCGAGGCGCCTGAGGGCGGCGAGGCAACTGCGCCCGAGGCAGAGGCCACGCCTGACGCAGAGGCAGCGCCCGAGGCTGAGGCGACGCCCGAGGCGGAGGCAGCAACACCCGAGGCAGAGGTAACGGCAGAGACGGACGCTGAGGCGCCCGAGGCCGGGGAGACCGAGGACGCCGCCGCGGCTGAGGATGCCGAGGACGAGGAGCCAGACAAGGACTCCTCCGGCGGGGACTCGGCCTGAAACTGAAGATCCCGAAGCCGAAAACCAAAGGCGGCGGGCTGATCGAGCTTGTCGTCATCGTTGCGCTGGCCCTGGGCCTGGCACTCGGCATCCAGGCTTGGATCGTCAAGCCCTACCAGATCCCCTCGCAGTCGATGGAACCCACCCTCGACGTCGGCCAGCGGGTTCTGGTCAACCGCTTCCTCTACCACTTCACCGACCCCTCGATCGGCGACATCGTCGTCTTCCACCCGCCGGTCGGCGCCGACAGCGGCACGATCTGCGGCGCCCAGCACGCGCCGACCCAGGCCTGTCCCAAGCCGACCGCAGCCGAGTCGAGCCAGAACTTCATCAAGCGGATCGTCGCCGAACCCGGCGACACGCTCAGCGTCCGCGACGGCCACCCGGTCGTCAACGGGGTCGAGAAGACAGATGAGCCCTACATCCGGGCTTGCGGCTCCGCCCCCGCCTGCAACCTGCCGAAGCCGATCACGATTCCACCCGACCATTACTTCATGATGGGTGACAATCGAGGCGAGAGCGACGACAGCCGTTTCTGGGGCCCCGTCCCCCGCAGCTGGATCATCGGCAAGGCCTTTGCCACCTACTGGCCGCCCGATCGCGTCGGCCTCCTCTAAAGGCAAGACGCATGAGCGCAGGCTGGCGCGCAGCCGCCGCCTGTTCGCCTTCGACCGCGGCCTCGGCGGCCGCTTCGTGGCCGGGACCGACGAGGCGGGCCGGGGCTGCCTGGCCGGGCCGCTGGTCGCCGCCGCCGTCCTGATCGACTACGAGACGCTCTCCACCGCCGACCGGCGGGCGCTGGCCGGCCTGCACGACTCCAAGCAGATGACGCCGGAGCGGCGCGAGCAGATGTACCCGTCGGTGCTGCGGGCCGCCGCCCGGGTCAGCGTCGTCGTCCGCTGCGTGCGTGGGATCGACTCGCGTGGACTGCACGTGACCAACATCGAAGCGCTCTCGGTGGCGTTGGAGCGTTTGCGCCCCGACCCCGAGGTCACCTGCCTGGTCGACGGGTTCGCGCTCAAGGGCTGCGCGGTCCCGCACCGCCAGGTGATCGAAGGCGACGGCACCAGCGCCGCGATCGCCGCCGCCTCGGTTGTCGCCAAGGTCACCCGCGACCGCTACATGCACGGCGCCGGCAACGAGCACCCGGGCTGGGGCTTCGAGGAGCACGTCGGCTACTCGACCCCCGAGCACCGCGAGGCGATCGGCCGGATCGGGATCTCGGCGCTGCACCGGCGCTCCTTCCGCTCGGTGGCCTACTCACAGCTGGAGCTGGCGAGCTAGAAGGCGTTCTCGATGTGCTCGACGTCGGCCGCCCGGCCGGCGCGGTCATAGGTGACCCCGATCGCGTCGAAGCGGATCTCGCTGTAGAAGGGAGCGTCGCGGTTCTCCGAGATCCAGGCGGCGGCGAGGCGGCGGACCTGGCGCTGCTTGCGCGGGCCGATCGCGTGGATCGGGCGCTCGGGGCCGAAGTCCGAGTCCTGGCGGCCGGCCTTGACCTCGACGAAGACCAGCGCCTGTCCGTCGTGGGCGACGATGTCGAGCTCGCCGTAGCGGCTGCGGGCGTTGCGATCGAGCACGGTCCAGCCCTTGGCTGCGAGCTTGGCTGCGACGAGATCCTCGGCGGCGCGGCCGATTTTCTGGCGGGCCTGGGTCACGTCGAGGACGCTAGGGAGATCTTGCGCGAAAGTGGCGCGCAAGATTTCTCAAATCTGTGACTTTCTCTACCCACACGTCGGATTTACCCTCCTAGCGTGGTTGCCGTGCTCGCCACGGCCCAGACATTCACCCTCGACGGCATCTCCGCCCGGCCCGTCCGGGTCGAGGTTGACGTCCATCGCGGCCTGCCCAGCTTCGCGATCGTCGGCCTGCCCGACACCGCTGTCCGCGAGGCGCGGGAGCGAGTGCGGGCGGCGCTTGCCAACTGTGGCTTCGAGTTCCCGCTGCGGCGGATCGTCGCCAACCTCGCCCCGGCCAGCCTGCGCAAGGCCGGGCCGGGGATGGACCTGGCGATCGCGGCCGCGCTGCTGATCGCCTCCGACCAGCTCGACTGGCCGCGGGCCTCGAAGCTGGCCCTGGTCGGCGAGCTGGCCCTGGACGGCTCGGTGCGGGCGCTCCCCGGCGTGCTGGCGATCGCCGAGGCGGCGCGGGTCAGTGGGGCGGAGGCGATCGTGGTTCCCGTCGGAAACGGGGCGGAGGCGGCCCTGGTCGACGGGCTCGACGTGGTCCCGCTCGAAAGCCTCGGGCAGCTCGCCTCCCTTGCCAGCGGCGAGTGGGCACCCTCCCGCCCCGAGCCGCTGCCGCTGGCCCTGGGCCCCGGCGATGGCAGCCCCGACCTCGAAGACCTGCGCGGACAGCGCCACCTCCGTTATGCGCTGGAGGTCGCTGCTGCTGGCGGCCACAGCCTGCTGATGATCGGTCCGCCCGGCGCCGGCAAGTCGATGGCGGCGCGCAGGCTGCCCTCGATCCTGCCGCCCTTGACCCACGGCGAGGCGCTGGAGACGGCCCGGATCGCCAGCGCCTGCGGGCGGCTCGGCAGCGCCCCGGCTGGACGCCCGTATCGCGCGCCCCACCACACGATCAGCCCCGCCGGCCTGGTCGGCGGCGGCAACCCGCCCGGCCCTGGGGAGGCGACCCTGGCCCATCGCGGCGTGCTCTTCCTCGACGAGCTCTGCGAGTTCCGCCGCGACACCCTGGAGGCGCTGCGGGCGCCGTTGGAGACCGGCACGGCGGCGATCGCGCGAGCGGGGTCCTGGCGCGAGCTGCCCTGCCGCTTCATGTTGGTCGCCGCCGCCAATCCCTGCCCCTGCGGGCGCGGCGACAGCGACGCCGAGTGCACCTGCACGCCGCTCGCGGTGCAGCGCTACCAGGGCCGGCTGAGCGGGGCGCTGGCCGACCGCATCGACATCCTCGCCTCGATTCGCCAGCCCAGCGCCGAAGAGATCGGCGGCGAGCCGGGCGAGCCATCCGCGGTCGCGAGGGAGCGGGTGGCAGCGGCGCGCGAGCGCCAGCACCGGCGGCTCGGCGCCGGCCGCTGCAACGCAGAGATGACGCCGGCCGAGGCGCGCCGCTGCGCGCTAAGCGACGAGGCTGCGGCGCTCCTTGCCGAGCTTTACTCGCGGCGGCGGCTGAGCGGCCGTGCCCATGACCGGGTGCTGAAGCTGGCGCGGACGATCGCCGACCTGGCCGGGGACGAAGCGGTCAGCGAGGGGCAGATGGCGCAGGCCCTGCAGCTGAGGCGGCGCGACTATGCCTGAGCCGCGCGCCTGCCCCGACTGCCTGCGGCGTGCCTGGCTGCTGGCGCTGCTCGGCCCCTACATCGAAAAGATCGCCAGCAGCGCTCCCGGCTCGCGCTCGCCGGAGCTGCTGCGGCTCAGCAACGAGGACCTGGTCGAGTGCGCCGCGCCGAAGGTCGCCGGCCATCTGCTCGGCCGGGTGGCGGCGATGTCGGAGCGCCACCTCGCACATGAGCTGACCGCCGGCCAGTGCTGGGCCTGTTGCCGCCACGGCGACCTCTACCCCGCGGCGTTGCGCGACGCCGCCGACGCCCCCTGGGCGCTGATCGGCCGCGGCGACCCGGCGCGCCTGGTGGGGATCGAGCCCGACGGGGTCGTCACCGTGGTCGGGGCGCGGCGGGCCAGCTCCTACGGACGCGAGGTCGCCCGCGAGCTGGGGCGGGAGCTGGCGGCTGCCGGGTTCGTCGTCGTCAGCGGCCTCGCCTTCGGCATCGATGCCTGCGCCCATCGCGGCGCCCTCGACGCCGGCGTCACGATCGCCGTGCTCGGCTGTGGGGCCGACACCGCCTACCCAGGAGCGCATCGCTCTCTCTGGCGCCAGATCTGCGAGCGCGGCGTCGTCATCTCCGAGTTCCCTCCCGGGGCGACACCCTGGCGCTGGACGTTCCCGGCCCGCAACCGGATCATGGCGGCGCTGGCGGGGATGACGGTCGTGGTCGAGGCGGCGGAGCGCTCGGGCTCGCTGATCACCGCCGATTTGGCGGCTGACCTCGGCCGCGACCTCGGCGCCGTGCCCGGCCCGGTCAACTCACGCTCCTCGGCCGGGCCCAACCACCTCCTGGCTGGCGGCGCCTGCCTGGTCCGCGGCGCCCAGGACGTGATCGACGCGATGCTTGGCCCTGGCGCGCCGGCGATCGAGCGTCCTGGGCCGACTCTTGATCCCGAGCTGGGCCTGATCCTCGACCTGGTCGAGGCAGGGGAGGGGACCTGCGATGCGATCGCAGCCCGCCTCGACCTGTCCGGCGCCGAGGCCTCCGCCGGCCTCGCCCGGCTGGAGGCGCTTGGCTACGTGTCCTGCTCGCTGGTCGGGGTCTATTCGCGGACGATGCTGTCCGTTCCGGCGGGCATCTAGGCTGACGAAATGGATTCGATGCGCGTTCCATCTGTGCTCTCGATCGCCGGCTCTGACTCCGGAGGCGGGGCCGGTATCCAGGCCGACCTGAAGGCATTTGCCCGTTGCGGCGTCCACGGGATGACCGCGATCACGGCGATCACCGCCCAGAACACGGCCGGGGTGGAGGCGGTGGAGGCGGTCTCGCCGCGGCTGATCGTCGCCCAGGTGCGGGCGGTTGCCGAGGACATCGGCGTCGACGCGGTCAAGATCGGGATGCTCGGCACAGCGGCGACGGTCGATGCCGTGGTCGAGGCGCTTGCATTTGTCGGCGATGCCCCGATCGTGATCGACCCGGTGATGGTCGCCGAGAGCGGCGCCAGCCTGCTCGACGGGGAGGCGCGCAACGCGCTGGTCGAGCGCCTGCTGCCGCTCGCGGCCGTGGTCACCCCGAACATCCCTGAGGCGCGGGAGTTGAGCGGCGCCGACGCCCGGGATTCCCAGGAGGATCTCGCCCGTGAGGTCCTGGCGCTTGGCCCGGCGGCGGTCGTCGTCACCGGAGGCCACAGCGATCAGGTTGTCGACGTCTTCTACGACGGCAGGGAGTCAGTCGCGATCCGCGGCGAACGCCATCCCGGCGCCGCCGCCCATGGCTCGGGCTGCACCCACTCCTCTGCCCTGGCCTCGTTCCTGGCCTACGGCGAGCCGCCGCTAGAAGCGGCGCGGCGGGCTCGCGAAGTCGCCTCCGACGCTGTCGCCAACGGCCTGGAGCAGATCGGCGAAGGGCCTGGGCCCGTCGATGCGCTCGGGCTGTCGGGGAGAATCCACCTGCCTCAGATGTCGCCAACGGCCCGCGCCGACTAGGCTCAGTCCATGAGCTCAAACGGCACCAAGACCAGCCTCCCGCGTCCCCGCTCCAGCGTCGTCTTCGACGGCCCCGACCGCGCCCACGCGCGTGCCTACATGAAGGGGGTTGGATTCGACGACGACGCCCTCAGCCGGCCGACAATCGGGATCGCCAACACCTGGACCGAGGCGATGCCCTGCAACTTCCACCTGCGGGCGCTGGCCGAGCACGTCAAAGCGGGCGTCCGTGCCGCCGGCGGCACGCCGATGGAGTTCAACACCGTCGCCGTCTCCGACGGGGTGACGATGGGCACCCAGGGGATGAAGGCCTCGCTGATCAGCCGTGAGGTGATCGCCGACTCGATCGAGCTGATGGCCCGCGGCTACCAGTTCGACGCGATCGTCGCCCTCTGCGCCTGCGACAAGACGATTCCCGGCTGCGCGATGGCGCTGGCCCGGCTCGACGTCCCCTCGGTCCTGCTCTACGGCGGCTCGATCGCCCCCGGCCACTGGCACGGGCGCGACGTCACCATCCTCGACATCTTCGAGGCGATCGGCGCCCACAACGCCGGCGACATGAGCGACGAGGAACTGAACGAGATGGAGGGAGTCGTCAGCCCCGGCGCCGGGGCCTGCGGTGGCCAGTTCACCGCCAACACGATGGCCTGCGCCTTCGAGGCGCTCGGGATCAGCGCCGGCGGCTCGGCGATGGTGCCGGCTGAAGACGACGACAAGAACACCGTCGCCGAGAAAATCGGCGAGCTGGTGATCAAGGTCCTGGTCGACGACATCACCCCGAGCAAGGTGATCACCCGCGACTCGCTGGAAAACGCGATCGCCTGCGTCTGCGCATCCGGTGGCTCGACCAACGGCGTCATCCACCTGATCGCCCTCGCCCACGAGCTCGGGATCGAGTTGACGATCGACGACTTCGAGCGGATTTCCCGGGCGACCCCGCTGTTCGCCGACCTCAAGCCGGGCGGGCGCTTCGTCGCCACCGACCTCTACGCAGCCGGCGGCGTGCCGGTGATCCTCAAGCGCCTCGCCGACGCCGGCCTCCTGCACGGCGACGCGATCACGGTCAGCGGCCGGACGATCGCCGAAGAGGCCGAAGCCGTTCAGGAGAAGCCGGGGCAGGAAGTCGTGCGCCCGCTCGACGATCCGCTCAAGTCCGAAGGGGGGCTGGCGATCATGCGCGGCAACCTCGCCCCCGACGGCGCCGTGGTCAAGCTCGCCGGCACCGAGCGTCGCCAGCAGACCGGGCCCGCCCGCGTGTTCGAGACCGAAGAGGCCTGCTTCCGCGCCGTCAAGGACCAGCAGATCAACCCAGGCGATGTCGTCGTGATCCGCAATGAGGGCCCGATCGGCGGCCCCGGCATGCGCGAGATGCTGCAGGTGACGGCGGCGATCGTCGGCGAGGGCCTGGGCGAGAGTGTGGCGATGGTCACCGATGGTCGTTTCTCCGGCGCCACCCGCGGCCTGATGATCGGCCACGTCGCCCCCGAGGCGGCCAAGGGCGGCCCGATCTCCGCGATCCGCGAGGGCGACGAGATCACCGTCGACATCGACGGCCGCCGCCTCGATGTCGCGCTTTCCGACGAGGAGATCGCCAAGCGAGCCGCCGAGTACAAGTCGCCGGCGCCGCCCTTCACGCGCGGAGTGATGGCCAAGTACGCCGCGACGGTCTCCTCAGCCTCCGAAGGCGCGATCACCAGCTAGGTCGATTCACGGCTGGTGGTTGGGGGGACGGGCCAGCCCCATCCCTCGAAGCGCCCCCGAATTAACGCAAGCTCCAAAGCGCGGTGCCAGGTTCGGCAGAAGCTCCCTTGGTTCGGCGAGCTTTGAAGCTGAGCACGCTTCGAGTGGGCATGGCCCGCCATGCCCACCGGGGACCTACCGCTCAGCAGCAAGAAACTCGTCGAGCAGCGCATTGAACCGCGCCGGCCGCTCCAGCTGGGGGACGTGGCCGGTCCGCTCGAAGATCTCCAGCCGTGAGCGCGGGGTGCGGCGGTGGTAGCTGAGCGCCGCCTGGACCGGGATCACGCGGTCGCTGAAGCCCCAGACGATCAGGGTCGGGATCTCGATGTCGCCGAGCCGCTCGCGGATGTCGTGGCGGATCGTCGCCCGCAGGGCATCGCCGAAGCCGGGGCAGACGGCGCCGCCGGCGACCTGCTCCCAGAGCAGGTCGGCCCGCAGCCGGTTCGGGTAGCGGATGAACGGTCCGAAGGCAAGCTGGCGCAGGTGTGGGCGGCGGATCACCTCCTTGCTGTGCTCGGCGAAGATCGGGCCGAAGACTTTCCAGGCAAACGCCGTCGCCATCGCCCGCTCTTCCGGGTTCCAGGTGTTGATGATCCCGGCGGCGGAAACGAGCACGAGCCGCTCGAAGCGCCCGGGCGAGGCGGTCGCCGCCTCGGCGGCGATGAAGCCGCCCATCGAGTTGCCGACCAGGGTGGCGGCGCCGTCGACCCCGACCTTCTCGCAGAAGTCGTGCAGCAGGCGGCCGTAGGCGGGGATGTCGATCTCCCAGCTCGGCATCGGGCTGGCGCCGAAGCCCGGCAGGTCGAGCGCTATGACCCGGTGCGTGCGGCCGAAGTGGGGGAGGTTCTCAAGCCAGTTCTGCCAGCAGCCGGAGAGCCCGTGGACGAGGACGATCGGCTCGCCCTCGCCGACCTCGACGTAGTTGACCTCGGCCCCCGGCAGCTCGACCCGGCGCAGGTGCTGGCGCCAGTCGACCTTAAGCCAGTCGGGGTCAGGGCTCCCGTAGTCGCTGGGAGCGGGGTGGACGGGGCTCTTCAGCCCGAGGGTCACGCATACCCCATTCGCTCCAGGGTCGGGATCTCTCGGATCTGGGGTGGCTGCAGGTGGTCCCAGAGGATTCCGCGCGGGCGCTCGTGCTGGCGCTCGACGTCGATCACTGCCCGCGGCGTCGCGATCGTGTCGATTGGCAGGTCGTGCGCCGTCATCATCAGGTGCTTGCGGAGGATCTGGATCGGGTGGACGGTGGTGGCGACGGTGCTGTGGTCATCGATCTTGCCGGCGTCGATCAGGATTCCGTACTCGAGGTCGGAGTAGCCGCCGCCTTTGCCGACTCGGGCGCCGCTGAGGTTGACCGCGACCGAGCCGCAGAGCACGAAGTCGATCGCCGGCAGGTCGTCGAGCGCGACCACGCGGCCGTGCTTCAGTGCCCCCTTGATCGTCGCCGCCTCTTTGACCGCTGCTTTCGAGAGCTTCTTCGGGTCGAGCACGCGGAAGGGGTGGGGGTAGCGCAGGCGCGGCACCGCCATGATCACCGTCTTGCCCTGCTCGAGCGCGATCCGGCGGGCGTAGGTCTGGGGCGAGTCCGGGTTGGCCTTGATCACCTGGGCGCGCTTCCAGAGGCGATGGGCGGAGAGCTTCTCGGCGGCGAGCTTGGCGCCGGCGAAGTTCGGGATCCGCCCCTCGGCGCCAGGGAAACGCGAGACGCCTTCGCGGTCCATCGCTTTCCAGACTTCCCTGCGGACCTCGTCCTTGGAGAGCACGACCGGAAAGATATCCCTCGCGATGGTCAACCCGCCGCACGTCGATTTGCAGGGAGGGAGGGCAATTTGGCCGAATGATCCGAATGCCTAAACTTTTCGCAGGGAGATCGAAAGGTGTGGATGGGCCGTAAGACAAAAATCGCTGTGGTGTCAGGCGTCCTCGTGCTCGTCCTCGGCGCGCTCGGCGCCTATGCGTACGACAGCGCCCAGAAGGACAAGATCGCCGACGGGGTCACGATCGGCGGCGTCGACGTCGGCGGCCTCAGCGAAGCCGAGGCCAAGGCGGAGATCCACCAGCAGCTGCTCGCGCCGCTGCGCCACTCGCTCGAGGTCAGTTACGGCGGCGAGACCTGGACCCTGCCCGGCCGCACCCTGAAGCTGAGCGCAGACCTCGACGGCGCCGTCGAGGAAGCCGTCGCCGCCAGTCGCGACGCCTTCTTGCCGATGCGGCTGGCGCGCTACGTCACCGGCGGCAGCGTCGACAAGCAGATCTCCGCCGACGTCGTCTACTCGCAGCCCGCCGTCAACCGCTTTGTCCGCAAGGTCGCCGACGGGCTCGACCGCGAGGCGCAGGACGCCACCGTCAGCGCTTCGGCAGATGGGCTCGAAGTCGTCCACGGCAAGGACGGCCGCAAGCTGCGCGACAACCTCTTGACCAGGGAAATCAAGGCAGCCGTGCTGGACGCCGGCGCCCCACACGCGATCGTCGCCAAGGTCCACTCGACCAAGCCCGAGGTGACGACGGACGAGGTCGCCGCCCAGTACCCGTCCTACCTGACCCTCGACCGCGGCGCCTTCACGCTGCGGCTCTGGAAGAACCTGAAGCTGGAGAAGAGCTACACCGTGGCGGTCGGCCAGGAAGGGCTGGAAACGCCGGCCGGGCTCTACCACATCGAGGAAAAGCAGGTGAACCCTTCCTGGCATGTGCCTGACTCCGCCTGGGCCGGCGATCTCGCCGGGCAGGTGATCCCGCCCGGGCCCGCCGACCCGATCAAGGCGCGCTGGATGGCGATCTTCGAAGGGGCCGGCATCCACGGCACCGAAGAGGTCGAATCGCTCGGCAGCGCCGCTTCGCACGGTTGCGTGCGGATGTCGATCCCAGACGTGATCGATCTCTACGACCGCGTCGAAGTGGGAACGCCGATCTACATCGGTTAGGGCCGGCTCGCAGGACGATCGTCGCCTGGCGGCGAATGAGGCTTTGATGACCTGGGATGAAGCACTGATCGCCTATGACCGCGACCTGCGCGCACGCGGCCTGGCCGAGCGCACGCGCCGCGCCTATGGAGTCGACCTCGGCCAGTTCGTCGAGTGGTCGACCGAACGCGACGTGGCCCCCGGCGATGTCCGCCACCGCGATGTCCGCCGCTACGGCGCCGGGCTCTCCTCCGACCAGGCGGCGCCGGCGACCGTGGCCCGCAAGCTGGCCGCGATCCGCGGCCTCTTCTCCTTCCTCGTTCGCACCGAGCGGGTCGGCCAGAACCCCGCCGATCTCGTCTCCAGCCCAAAAAAGGCGCAGAAGCTGCCACGGGTGCTCTCGACCGAGCAGATGCGCTCGCTGCTGGAGAAGATCCCGGCCCACACGCCCTTGGAGCTGCGCGACCGGGCGATGCTGGAGCTGGCCTACTCGTGCGGCCTGCGCTGCGAGGAGATCGTCAACCTCGACCTCGGCGCGTTTGACTTTGAAACTGAACAGCTGAGGGTGCATGGCAAGGGCGGCAAGGAGCGGCTGCTGCCGGTTGGCGAGCCCGCCAGAGACGCCTTGCAGCGCTACATGGAGCGGGGACGCTCAGCCTTGGCGGTCGAGCGCAGCGAGCAGGCCCTGTTCGTCTCCAAGAGCGGCCGCCGCCTCTCCAACTCCGATATCACCCGCCGCCTCGGCCTCTGGACCCGCGAGGCAGCGCTTGCGGCCGGCGTCTCGCCCCACGCGCTGCGCCACTCTTTCGCCACCCATCTGCTTGAGGGCGGGGCCGATCTGCGTACGATTCAGGAGTTGCTCGGGCACTCTTCGATCTCCACCACCCAGGTCTACACGCGGGTCGACGCCACCCGTTTGCGCGACACCTATGCAGCCACCCATCCCCGCGCCTGATCTAAAAACCCTGGACGACACGTAGAATCTAGAAAGATGGCGATGGAAACCGGCGTAAAAGAGGTGGAGCTGCGCGATCTCTGGCGCCGCTACAAGGAGGATGGAGACCAGTCCGCGCGCGAGCGCCTGGTCGTCGCCTACTCGCCGATGGTCAAATTCGTCGCCGGCCGCCTCGGCGCGGGCCTGCCGTCTCACGTCGAAGACGCCGACCTCATCTCCTACGGGCTGATGGGCCTGATCGGCTCGATTGAGCGCTTCGAGCCCGAGCGCGGGATCAAGTTCGAGACCTTCGCGATGACCCGCATCCGCGGCGCGATCATCGACGAGCTGCGCTCGCTCGACTGGGTGCCGCGCTCGGTCCGCTCGCGCGCCCGCGAAATCGAGGCGGCGCAGGCAAAACTCGAGCACGAACTGCAGCGGGTGCCGACCGAAGCCGAGCTGGCGGCCAAACTCGGCTCCAGCGAGGAGGACCTGCAGACGTCGCTGCTGGAGATCGCCAACTCTTCCGTCTACGCCCTCGACGAGCTCTGGTCGGTGCGCGACTCCTCCGGCGACCAGGTCTCGCTGCTGGACACGATCGCCGACGACGGCGCCGCCGACCCGCAGGAAGCGCTCGCGACCAGCGAGGTCAAGGACCGCCTGACCGAGGCGATCGCCTCGCTGCCCGAGCGCGAGCAGCTGGTCGTCGCCCTCTACTACTACGAGAACCTGACCCTGCGCGAGATCGGCGAGGTCCTCGGCGTCACCGAGTCACGCGTCTCCCAGCTTCACACCAAAGCCGTGATGCGGCTGCGGTCGCAGCTGCAGCAGTCCTAGCGCCGCGAGTGGCTGGCCCGGGTGTCGGCGCCGTTCATCCGCCGCAGCAGCGTCGTCATCCCCAGCCGCTCCGCCGTCCGGCTCGCTTCCGCCAGCAGCTCGCCGGCGTGCTCGGCATCGCCATTCGACGCCCGTGAGGCGACGACCCTGGTCAGCTCGTAGCGAGAGCGGGCGAGCCAGGGCAGGGCCCCTGCCCGCTCGCTGAGTTCGATCGCTTCCTCCAGGTACTCGACCGCGGCGTCCTTGCGCCCAAGCTCGGCCGTGAGCAGGCCGAGGTAGTAGGAGGCGGTTCCGGCGTAGGCGGCAGCGTTGCCGACCACGACGGGGCGTCCGCGGTAGGGCAGGAGACGCTCGATCAGCTGCTCCATGCGGGCGCCGTCGCCAAGGTTGGCGGCAGTCATCGCGAGGAAGGCGAGGGCGCTGAGCTCGGCAGCATCGGCCGGGACCGCCGCGAACTCATCCTCGGCAAGCTGCTCGAACAAGGATCGCGCCTCCTCGGCCTGGCCGATCTCGCTGAGCAGGTAGGCAAGGGCGACGCGCCAGGCTGGCGCGGCCTCGTTGGAGACAGCGAGATTTCGCACCGGCTCCTCGAGCTCGGCCAGGCGGCCGGTCTCCATGTAGAGGGCGTAGAGCTCGATCACCGAGAGTTCGATCGCGCTCGACGGGTGGGCCGAGGCGCCCAGCTCCAAGATCGCGCCGACCATCCTTTCGGCCTCGCCGAAGCGGCCGTCGAGCAGGGCCCGCATCGCCTGGAAGGAGCGGCTGCGGATCCGTGCCAGCGGCTGTTTCAGGCGGTCGGCCAGCCGCGCGTGCTCGGCGATCGCGACATCGAGCTCGGCGAAGCTGCCGAGCTCGAGCGAGACGATCACCTCGAGCGTCGAGACCTGAAGGTCGAGATCGCGGTTGTCCAGCTTCCTGGCAAGCGTGCGCAGCTTGCGGGTCAGCGCCGCCCGCGTCTGCGCGCCGGAGGGCCCTGAGACCGCGTGCCAGCGGCCGATCAGCGCCGCCGCCAGGGCCTCGTCATCGCCGGAGGCGTTGGCGGTGTCGATTGCCTCAAGGCTGAGCCGGTCCGCCTCCTCGCCACGCTGGGCGGTCTGCAGGATCGCCGCCAACCGAGCCAGGAGCCGGGCCCGCAGGGCTTCGGGCAGGCCCTCCTTGGCGAGCGCTGAGCGCAGCAGGTTGATCGCCTCGGTGTCGCCGGCGCGGTGGCGATCCCAGCCGAATCCGCAGAAGCCGAGCGCGGCGCGGCCGAGGGCCTCGGCGTCGCCGCTGCGCTGGGCGAGCCGGAAGGCACGCCCGAGGGTCTCGCGCGAGGCGCTGGCGTCGCCCATCCGCCACTCCGCCTCGCCGAGCGCGAGCAGGACCTCGCAGCGCAGGCTTTCGTCGGTCTCGCCGCTGGCGTTGAGCGCGGCCAGCGCCCTGGTGTAGTGGCCGACGGCCTCTTCGAAGGAAAGCGCGCCCAGCGCTCCGGCGCCGGCTCGGACCGAGTACTCGAGCGCCTTCGACGATGTCGCCGGGCCCGAGTCGGAATAGTGGCGCGCCAGCTCGGCGACATGGCGGGGGTCGCTGCCGTGGCGGCGCTCCAGCACGTCGGCGATGCGGCCGTGGAAGCCGGCCCGCTGGCGCTTGGCGGTCGCGGCGTAGACCGTCTGGCGGAAGAGGGCATGGGAGAAGGCGTAGCGGTCAAAGGCGCCCAGCACCTCGGTCAGCAGCCCGGCCGCGACCGCGGCCTCCAGCGAGGCGAGCACCTCGTCGGCGTCGAGCTCGCTGACCTCAACCACCAGATCGGAGTCGAACTCGCGGCCGATCGCCGCCGCGGCCTCGAGCGTGTCGGCGGCAGCTGGCCCGAGCTCGGTGATCCGGTGGGCAACCGCCTCGTCGACCAGCTCGGGAATCCCGCGGGCGTAGATCTGCTCGCGGCGACGGCCGTTGAGGATCCGTCGCCCGTCGCCCGGCGGCATGTTGTTGACGAGCGCCTCGACTAGGAAGGGGTTGCCGCCAGTGTCCTCGTGGATCGCCTCGGCGAGGTCGGGCTCCGGCCCAGCGCCGCGGATCGCCGCGACCATCTCGGTCACGTCGGCGGCGCCGAGGCCGGCCAGGCCGATCCGCTCGAAAAGCTTTTCGCGGCCAAGGTCGGCCAGCGCCTCGGTCAGCACCGGGCTCGGCTCCGTCGGCCGGTAGGCGGCAAGCACCATCACGGAGCGCTCGCCGCGGGAGCGGGCGATGTGGCGCAGCATCAGGACCGAGGCCGGGTCGGCCCAGTGCAGATCGTCGATCACCAGCAGCAGCGGGCGGCGGGCGGCGATCGCCTCCAAGGTGGCGGTGACCGCTTCGAAGAGGCGGTCGCGGGAGAGGTCCTTGATCGCCGGCGGCCGCGGCGCCGCGAGGCGCTCGCTGATCTCGGGCGCCAGCGCCGCCAGCGTCTCGGCGTTGGCGCCCAGATCCTGCTCCAGCTCGGCCAGGGGCGCGCTGGCCGCCCAGTGCCGCAGCGCCTCGATGAAGGGCTGGTAGGTGAGGGTGGCCTCCTCGTCGGCGCGGCCGTGCAGGACGGTGGCGCCGGAGACGTGGACGCGCTGGGCGAACTCGGTGATCAGCCGGGTCTTGCCAACGCCGGGCTCGCCGCCGACCAGGGCGATGTGGCGGCTGCCGCGGCGGGTCTCGATCCAAAGCTGGGAAAGCCGCCCCAGCTCCTCGCCGCGACCGACGAAAGGGTGCCCCTGGCGCGGCTGCAGCCAGGTGGGCAGGGGAAGGGCGCCGGCCGGGTCCGCATCCCCGGATGCCTCGTTAGGCGCCGTCTCTTCGCCCTCGAGCTGAACGGAGGGGTGGACGGAGGCGCCGCCGAGCAGTTTGCGGTGCAGCGCCTGGATCTCGACCCCGGGAGCGCTGCCAAGCTCGCGGGCGAGCAGCTTGCGCAGGTCGTCATAGGTGCGCAGCGCCTCGGCGGTGTTGCCGGAGGCGACCAGCGTCCGCATCAGGTTGAGGTAGCCGGACTCGCGGAAGGGCGCCGCCCGGATCAGGGCGCGGGCGGAGCGCTCGGCCCCGGCCAGCTCGGAGCCGCCGAGGCCGATGCCGGCGCGGGCGATGACCTCGCGCGAGCGCAGCTCCAGCTCCTCCAGCTCGCGCCGCACCTCTTCCACCCACGGCGCCTCGAAGCCGGCCAGGAAGGGGCGGCCGGCGATGTTGAGGGCGATGTGGGCGTGGGCCCAGGCGTCCTTCCAGTCGCTGGCCTTGAGCGCGGAGTCGGCGACGCGGATCGCGCGCTCGGCCGCCTCGACGTCGATCCAGGTGTTCTCCGGCAAGCGCAGCTCGACCGTGTCGCGGCCAGCGACGGCGTCGGCGCCGAGCGCGCTGCGCAGGCGTGAGAGCTGAGTGCGCAGGGCGGCAGGGGGGTCAGCGGGGGAGGTCTCGGGCCAGATCGCCTCGATCAACTCGTCGCGGCTGACCGAGCGGCCGCGGTTGAGGACGAGGTAGGCGAGCAGGACGCGGCCCTGGCGGCCGCGCAGGGCCGGCGTCACATGGCGTCCCTCGAAATCGACCTTGAGGCGCCCGCAGAGCTGGATGCGCGTCGAGCCCGCCTCGGAAGTGGGCATGGACGGAAACGATACGGAAACGTTGTCTTCACGATGGGGCAACACGTTGAGAGCAAGATCGGCCACGATGGCCGGCAACTTAACCCTCGACACTCAAGGTTCACAACTAACCCTCCGATGCGAGTGCGGAACGATCGTGTTAGCGCATGGAGAGAAACAGTTGGTCGAGTTGACCCGGCTCCACTTCGGCGAGTTCCACCCAGATCTCGGCGCGGATGTCCCGGCAGACCTGATTTTGGCAATGGCAGAACAAAAAGGAGACACACAGCAGTGATCGCAAACAAGGAAATAAAGATCGGCGTGCGCGCGGCGATCGCGATCGCGATGCTTGCGGCCGCTTTCGCGCTTCCAGCAAGCGCTTCCGCCGCCAGTTGCTCCCAGTCCGACCCGACTGCGGCCCAGTACTGCTCCGAAGAAGTCGTCGTCCACGAAGAAACGACCTCTTCCCCCGAACCTTCGTCCGAAGTCGAAGCCGCCTCTGAAAGCTCGACGCCGGCTGCAAGCGGCTCACTGCCTTTCACCGGTTTGGACCTGGCCGCTCTGATTGCCGCTGCGGCGGTTCTTACTGGCACAGGCCTGGCCCTGCGCCGGATCTCGAACACCGGCAACCGCAAGGCCTAAGCAAATGAGCGACGGCGAGAGCAAATTCCCCCACCTGACGGCGCTGCGCGCACAGCGCCTGCTGGGGATTTGCGCTTTCGGCGTCGCTCCCGCCTTGGCCGCCGGCTTGATGGCCGGTGGCCACCTCGACAGCCCCGGCCGCGGCGCGCTGGTCTTTGTCGGCGTCTTGGTCGCCAGCTGGGCGCTGGGCCACGGCCGTTACCCGCTGCACCTGATGCCGCTCGCCGCCTTTGTCGTGCGGGCGCTGACCCCCGTCGTCGGGGTGGCTCTGGCCCTGGCGGTATTCGCCCTTTCGGGCTCGCCTGAGTCGGCAGGGGCGATGGTCGCCCCGGTGCTCGGCGCCTGGGTGGTGACCGCGTTTGCGACCTGGACCAGCTTCCGCTTCGAATCCTCGCGCCAGGTGCGGGTGGCGATGATCGGCTCCTCCAGCCTCGCCCTCGGCCTCGCCCATGAGCTTCGCAACGCCAACATCCGCGGCTACACCGTGGTCGGCTGGCTTGACGACAAGCGCCCGACCACCGAGCCCGGTGGCGGTGGCCCGCGCCGGCTTGGCTCGCTCGACCAGGTTCGCGAGGTCGTCAAGTCCCACTCGGTCGACCTGCTGGTCCACTCCAGCGCCCCGTCGACCGATGACGACGCCCCGCGCCGCCCGCGCCTGGAGCTGTTCGAGCGCGTCGCCGCCGACTGCCTCGACCTGCCGGTGCGGCTGATCGAGGCAAGCCAGCTCTATGAGGACCTGCTCGGCCACGTGCCGCTCGGCCAGTCCAACTCGGCCTGGTTCCAGTACCTGCTGCACCCGCGCTACCGGGCTGGCTCGCCGCTCTCCAAGCGCGCCTTTGACCTGGTCATCGGCAGCGCGATGCTGATCGTGTTGGCGCCGGTCCTGGTCGCCTTCGCCATCGCCGTCAAGCTCACCGACGGCGGCCCGGTCTTCTATCGCCAGCGCCGCGTCGGCGAGCGCGGCCGCGAATTCTGGATGATCAAGCTGCGCTCGATGCGGGTCGCCTCCGAGCAGGAGGGGGCCAAGTGGGCCGAGGACGAAGATGAGCGGGTGACTGCCGTCGGCGCCGTCATGCGCCGCCTCCATATCGACGAGATGCCGCAGCTGTGGAACGTGCTGCGCGGCGAGATGACGATTGTCGGGCCGCGGCCGGAGCGTCGTGAGCTGATCAGCGAGCTCGAAGTCAACCTCGCCTACTACGACCGCCGCCACCTGGTCAAGCCCGGCCTTGCCGGCTGGGCGCAGGCGCGCTGCGGCTACGGCGGCTCGGCCGAGGGCACCGGCTGGAAGCTCTGCCACGACCTCTTCTACCTCAAGCATCGCTCGATCTACTTCGACTCGCTGATCCTGCTCGAGAACGTCCGGGTCTCGCTTCGCACCGGCGTCCAGTTCGGGGTGCCGGCGCCGCAGGAGCAGTTCATCCTCGGCCCGAGCGGCGAGCTGCGCGGCTAGTCAGCCGGCTGAAACCGGGACTAAACCTGCAGTCACTCCGGCTGCCTATCCAGGCGCGGCGCCGCTGGTAATTTGGCCGAGTGAGATTGAGGACGCTGAAGCCGGTCGACCCGGCGGCAAGAGGAGCGACGGTTGGCCGCCGCCGTCCCTCGATCGGATCTCCCCAGGCGCGGCTCGGCCAAGCGGTGCAGCGCTTCAATGCCGGCGCCGAGGCGAAGACCGTCGCCGGCCTGACCAAGACGCTTGGCATTCCCTGGGTGGCGATCGGCGCTTCGGCCGGCTCATCCTCGGTTGTCCGGATTACCGTCGCCTGGGACCTGACCTGGTACCAGTGGGGAATCGACCTCCGCGACGAGTCCAAGCCGGCCTTCCTGCTCGCCAAAGGGTTCGAGCTGGGGCAGCTCGACGGCTCGGCCCGGCAGTGGAACGCGACTGCGGTCGATGGCAAGCTCGTCCTCGGCGCGCCGCGCCGCGCCCGCTAGCGCCATGGGCAAGCTCGTGGTCAACGTCGACGGCGGCGCCCGCGGCAACCCAGGCCCGGCGGCGATCGCCGCGGTTCTGCGCGAGCCAGGGGGGGAGGTGGTCGACGAGCGTGGCGAGACGATCGGCCGCGCCACCAACAACGTCGCCGAGTACCGGGCGCTGCTGCTGGGGATCGAGATGGCTGCCGCCCAAGGCGCGACCGAGGTCGAGCTGGTGGGAGACTCGGAGCTGATCGTGCGCCAGGTCATGGGCGAATACAAGGTCAAGGACGCGACGATGAAAGAACTTCATGCCGAGGTGAAGAGAGCCCTGGCCGGCTTCGAGAGCTGGTCGATCCGCCACGTCCGCCGCGAGCACAACGCCGAGGCCGATCGCCTCGTCAACGAGGCCCTCGATGGCGCCTGACGCGCACGGGCCGATCGATCCCGGGGTGGACATCGGCCACGTCCACCTCAAAGTCGCGGACGTCGACCGGGCGCTGGAGTTCTACTGCGGGGTGCTCGGCTTCGAGTTGCAGCAGCGCTACGGCGCCGACGCCGCCTTCGTCTCCGCCGGCGGCTACCACCACCACATCGGCCTCAACAGCTGGCACTCCAAGGGCGGCTCGCCGCCGCCGCCGACCAGCACCGGCCTCTTCCACGTCGCGATCCGCTACCCGAGCCGCCGCGCGCTCGCCGACGCCCTGCAGCGGCTGGTCGACGCGGGTGTCCGGATCGACGGCGCCTCCGACCACGGCGTCAGCGAGGCGCTCTACCTGAACGATCCCGACGGCAACGGGATCGAGCTCTACTGGGACCGGCCGCGCGAGCAGTGGCCACGGCCGCAAGGCGGGGAGGAGGGGGTCGCGATGGCGACCGCCCCCCTCGACCTCCCCGGCCTGCTTGCTGAGCTGGACCGTTAGCCAGCGAGGATCGCGCCGACCAGGTTTGGCTTGAACGCCTCTGTCCCAGGGACCAGCTGCACGCCGCTGAGCGATGTGTTGGCGTGCAGGTAGGCGAGCTCTTTGCCGAGGTCCCCAACTCCGTTGGAACCGGCGATCGGCGCCAACTGCAGGGTGCTGAGGATCCCGATCGCTTCGCCGCTTTCGTTCATGAAGCCACTGCCTGAGTCGCCGGGAATGCCGGGCGTCAGGGTGGAGACGTTATGGCTCCAGCCGTTGCCTTCGTTCTGGAGCACGATGCCCTGCTTCGGGCTCAATTTGGTGACCCCGCCACGAAGCTCGGAGTTGCCGTAGGAGTAGACGGTCGAGCCGAGATCGCCGACCGTGCCGACGCCGGTCGGCCCGCCGAAGCCGGGAACCGATGGGTTGACCTTGGCGACATCGGCCGGGTCAAGTTCGATCAGCGCCAGGTCGTTGTAGGCGCAGGTGTCGGGGTCGGTCTCGCCCTTGGCCTGCATCGTCAGCCACGAGTTGTAGACGAGCTTGCCGGGTTTGCTCGCGCCTTTGACTTCGATCGCCGTGCCGAGCGGCAGCGAGCCGCTGGTGCAGCCGTCGGTTTCGGTCTGGCCGCCGGTGCCGGAGCAGTGCGCTGCCTGTCCGAGATAGACGGTCGAGCCTTCCTCGAAGACGAAGTTCGACGTGCACTGAGCGCCTGCGGTGAAGGTCTGCACGCCCGGATGGACGGTCGCCTGTGCCGCCGGCGCCCAGGCCGATGCCGCACTTGGGGCCGCCACGGCAGTTAAAGCTGCCAGGGCGGCGGCGATTACCGCGATCCTCAATCGACTCATTGGAGCCTCCCTCTGCATTGCGTTGATCGTTCGCCCTGTCGGGCAGGACGGCATGGCCCTACCCAAAACTATGGAGAGTCAAACTGAAGGCATCAACGAGTTTCCGGGCGTCCGAGAGGCCCGCTCAAGCAAACGACCCGCCGAGGCGGGTCGTTTGCGAAGTCCAGGGAGCCGATGAAAGTCACTGGCCCTAGGTCTCGCCCTAGAGACGGTAGCGAAGCCTGTGAAGCGAGCGAAAGACGCGTCTTTTTGTCCGCGTCATCTGACTTGAGTCTGTCTGGCTAGAGGCCTATCGATGAATCTCTCTTAGCGGCGAATGCAGGACCCCCCGCCGGGAAGCTAGAATCCTGCTTTACGCGGCTGTAGCTCAGCTGGCTAGAGCGTCTGCTTGCCATGCAGAAGGTCGAGAGTTCGAATCTCTTCAGCCGCTTCGCTTCGATTCCCCTGCACTTCGGCATCCTGGCCTTCGCGGGGGAAAATCAAACCACCCCCTCATATCCCCTCCATTTTGGGCACTAGTTGTCCTACCCACGGACGTTGTGAACGCGGCTGATCGGCGGCCGGTCCCCCAGAGAGCTGTGCGGGCGACGCCGGTTGTAGTAGCGCAGGAAGGATGGCAGGGCCCTGGTCCGCTCGGCTGAGTTGGG